>Ga0256405_10000173_pt1 | contig 209283 bp, 158 predicted proteins | sample RumenRJG_02DNA_FD_189096 | JGI IMG/M metagenome (GOLD analysis project Ga0256405, IMG submission 189096) | Bovine rumen microbial communities from Lethbridge, Alberta, Canada - RJG_02 | ecosystem: Host-associated > Mammals > Digestive system > Stomach > Rumen | place: Canada: Alberta...
GACGAGCATGGACGGCGGCAAGACCGGGACGGCGAGCGTGACGGTAGAGACCGGCGGAAGTGTCCCTTCCACGATCAGCGTGACGGGCGTGACGCTGGAGAAGACAGAAATCACGCTCACTGAGGGTGATACGGAGATGCTGGTGTCGAAGGTGTCTCCGGACGACGCGACGAACAAGAAGGTGACGTGGAGCAGCAGCGACGCATCGGTGGCGAAAGTGGATGACAACGGTACGGTGACGGCTGTGAAGGCGGGCAGCGCGACGATTACGGTGACGACGGCGGATGGCGGGAAGACAGCGACGTGCAAGGTGACGGTGACGGCGAAGAGCTTTTCGGTGGAGAGCGTGACGCTGGACAAGACGAGCGTGACGCTGGAAGTAGGCGGAAAAGTGCAACTCACGGCGACGGTCCTTCCGGCGGAAGCGACGAACAAGAACGTGACGTGGAGTACGAGCGACAAGAATGTTGTGACCCTTGCCCCGATCGGCCCGACGGCAACGCTGACGGCGCAGAAAGAGGGTACGGCGACGGTTACGGTGACGACGGCGGACGGTGGGAAGACCGCGACCTGTACCGTGTCGGTGACGAAGAAAGGGGGAGGCACGATCGAGGGTCATGCGTATGTGGAGATGGGAGTGAAGACGAGCGGGGGCAAGGTGCTGAAATGGGCGACGATGAATGTCGGAGCGACCAAGCCGGAAGAATACGGCGATTATTTCGCCTGGGGCGAGACGGCGGCCAAGACGGATTATTCCTGGGCGACCTACAAGTGGATGCAGTCGGGCCAGTCCGATTTGAAGCACATCACGAAATATACATTCGCCGACGGGCAGAAAGAGGGAATCTGGTATGACGGTGATACGTTCATCGGCGACAACAAGACTTCCCTGGAATACGCTGACGATGCGGCCCGTCAGATATGGAAAGGGACATGGCGCATTCCAACCGACGCGGAGTGGACGGCACTGCGAAACGAGGAAAACTTCAAATGGGAATGGACGGATAATTACGAGGGGACCGGTGTAGCCGGTCGGATTGTGACATCAAAGGTCGCCGGCTATGAAGGAAACACCTTTTTCCTTCCCGCCGCAGGCTTCCGGGACGGGTCTTCCCTCAACGATGCCGGCTCCAGCGGGTACTACTGGTCTTCCTCCCTGGGCGCGGACAACTCGTACGGTGCGAGGTGCGTGTACTTATATTCCGAAGGAGTGCTCAGGAGCGACGACGGCCGCCGCGACGACGGGTTCTCGGTCCGTCCTGTCTCAGAATAGATGTCGGAACTGCCAAACAACCGTAAAGCATCGCCAGATGCTTCAGCTATTCAAAATCCTTGGATTGCAACGCTTCCGTCGGGACGTATCTTCACGATGGCGTAGTTGTAGCGCATCTCCCGGTCCGCATAATGGGCGTCCGTGACCATCCCGAACCGAAGCGGTCGGGGGCTGCAAGAGGAGAGGAAATGGGATTTCAGTTTTATTACACAAAAAACAGGGGCTTGGAAGATTTCCAGGTCCCTGTTTTTTACCCTATTATTACAACTAACTAACCGTATTCCTTCTTTTGCAAAGGGTGTGCCAGAAATCGCTTTTATTTTCAAACTGTTTCGATTACATTTGTAATATATCTTTTGCAACCAGCGAAAGAAACCCAACTTAGAGCCTTGAAAGGGCTGTTTGTACATGGAAGAGCAGCATACATATATGGATCTTTTTACCCTCCAGAGCCGGCTCAAAGCCGGCGTGGAGGGCCTTTTCCCGGAGGCCGTGTGGGTCAGGGCGGAAGTCAGTGCCATGAAAGTGCGCTCCACGGGGCATTGCTATCTGGAGCTGTCGCAAAGTGGAGACGGCGGGCTGGTTGCCAAGGCGAATGCCATCGTCTGGAATTCCCGCTGGCGTTTCCTGGCGCCCTATTTCCGGGAAGAGGCCGGTGTGCCGCTGGGGGAAGGGATGCAGGTGCTTGTCCGGGTGCAGGTGAATTACAGCCAGTTGTACGGTTTCTCCCTGATTGTTCAGGACATTGATCCGAGTTTTACGGTCGGTGCCCGGGAGTTGGAACGGCAGAGGACCCTGGACCGTCTTCAGGCGGAGGGCCTCATGGACCTGCAAAAAGAGCTTGCCCTGCCGGTTCTTCCCTACCGGCTGGCTGTCATCTCTGCAGAAGGTGCTGCCGGGTATCGGGACTTCATGCGCCATTTGCATGAAAATGAATACGGTTTCGTTTTCCATACCGATTTGTTCGAAGCGGTGATGCAGGGGACGCAGGCGCCTGCATCCATCATTGCGGCCATGCAGGCGGCGCTTCAGTCCGGGCAGTCCTATGATGCCCTGCTCCTGCTCCGGGGCGGGGGTGCGAAACTGGACCTGGATTGCTATGACGATTATTCGCTTGCCGTGGCGATTGCGACCTGCCCGGTCCCGGTGCTGACCGCTGTCGGACATGACCAGGATTATCATGTCTGCGATAGGGTCGCGCATGCGTACCTGAAAACACCGACGGCGTTGGCGGACGAATTGCTGGATTACTATGCCGCTGAGGATGAACGGATTTCGTCCTTCAGTACCCGTTTGCGGCTGGCTTTTCTCGGGAAGGTCTCCGCGTTGGAATCCGCCCTCTCCGTGCTGGAGTCACGGATCGCCGGTGCCGATCCGAGGCGGATCCTGGAGCGCGGATATGCCCTGGTCCTGGACGGGAGCGGCGTTGCTTTGAAACGGGCGGGAGGCGTCCGGCCCGGAGACCGGGTCCGCGTCTTGTTCCCCGACGGGGCCCTGGACTGCTCGGTCGAATCGGTCCTGCCTCAGGTTGAAAAAAGGAATGAAGCATGATATGAGCATGAAAGATAAACCCTTTGATTATGCGTCCGCCGTTGCGGAACTGGAAAAAATCGCCGCCCGCGTGGAAGATCCTGCGACCCCTTTGCAAGATATCGACGAGGAAGTCCGGCGGTCCCGGGAGTTGATCGCCGCGTGCCGGAAATACTTGCGCAGCGTCCGCGAAAAGACCGAAGACCTGGATATCTGACAAAAGGAAGAGCGTATGGAACCCAAAGACAAGAAGATAAAGATGATTTATGAGAGCGATCCCTGGCTGAAACCATTTCAGGAAGCCATCGACGCCCGGCATGCCCATATCCTGCGGGAACGGGATGCGATCGCCGTCGACGGCAGCCTTTCCAAGGGCCTCAACAATCACCTGTATTATGGCCTTCATCACCTGCCGGATGGGAAATGGGTCTTCCGGGAATGGGCGCCGCATGCCAATCGGATTTACCTGATCGGCGATTTCAACAATTGGAAGCGCACCAGTGCCTATGAACTCCGCCCGACGGGAGGGGGAAACTGGGAAATCGTCCTGGGCGGCATGTTCCTCGGGCACGGGGATCTGTACAAATTGTATATCGAGTGGCCCGGCGGAGGCGGGGAACGGCTGCCCTCTTATGTGACGCGGGCGGTCCAAGACCCTGCTACCAAGGCATTTTGTGCCCAGGTGTGGGATCCGGAGACACCCTATGTCTGGAAAAACCGCCGCCCGGGCCGCCGGGAGCATCCATTGATTTATGAATGCCATATCGGCATGAGCAGCGAGGAAGAGAAGGTCGCTTCTTTCGAGGAATTCCGCCGTGATGTCCTGCCGCACATTGCGTCTCTCGGATACGATACCATCCAGATCATGGCGTTGCAGGAGCATCCGTACTATGGATCATTCGGGTACCAGGTATCCAATTTCTATGCGCTGTCTTCCCGTTTCGGGACGCCTGAAGAATTCAAGGCACTGGTAGACGACGCGCACGGACGGGGAATCGCGGTTGTGATGGATATCGTCCATTCCCACAGTGTGGACAACGAAGCGGAAGGGCTCAGCCTGTTCGACGGGCGGGAGGATTTGTACTTCTATTCCGGCCCGCAGGGACATCACCCTGCCTGGGGGTCCCGTTGTTTCGACTATGGGAAATCGGAGACCAAATATTTCCTGCTGAGCAACTGCAAGTTCTGGCTCGAAGAATACCATTTGGACGGGTTCCGGTTCGATGGGGTGACCAGCATGCTGTATTGGGACCATGGACTGGGAAAGGACTTTGTCGGGTACGGGAACTATTTCGATGCCGGCGTGGATGAAAATGCCGTCGTCTACCTGGCGCTGGCCAATATCCTTGTTCACGAGATTTGTCCGGAGGCCGTCACCATTGCAGAGGATGTCAGCGGAATGGCCGGTCTGGCTGCACCGCTTCAGGCGGGCGGGATCGGCTTCGATTTCCGGATGGCCATGGGCATTGCCGACCACTGGATCAAATGGATCAAGGAGCGGCCGGACGAGACCTGGAGCCCGGGAGAAATCTGGTATGAACTGACGAACAAGCGTGCGGACGAACACACCATCAGTTATGCGGAGTGCCATGATCAGGCGTTGGTGGGTGATAAAACGCTGATATTCAGGTTGCTTGACAAGGAGATGTATACCTCGATGAACACGGATTCGCAGTCCGCGGTCGTGGACAGGGGCATCGCTTTGCACAAACTGATCCGCCTGGTGACGCTCGCAACCTGCGGGGGTGGATATCTGAATTTCATGGGGAACGAGTTCGGGCATCCCGAATGGATCGACTTCCCGCGGGAGGGGAATGGCTGGTCGTATAAATATGCAAGACGCCAATGGTCGCTGTGCAAACCCGATTATCTCCGTTACAAGGGCCTGATGGCTTTCGACAAAGCGATGCTGGATCTTGTGAAGGCGGACGATATCCTGGCCGTGACGCCGGAACTGCTCACCGCCGATGAAGAAAAGAAAATATTGATATTCAAACGGAAAAGTTGTATCTTTGCCATCAATTTCAACCCGGTGTCATCCTTTGCCGATTATGGCTTTTCGGCCCCGGCCGGCAGCTATGCCGTTGTCCTGGATTCGGATGAAAAAGAGTTCGGCGGATTCTCCCGGATCGGTCGGAAAGAAATGCACCAGAGTATGCATGTCAAGTCGCCGAACGGGAATCAGGCTTACAATGATACCCTGATGCTCTACCTGCCGTCCCGGTGTGCGCTGGTGTTGAAAAAAGTGTAAAATAAGTTTGTTTTTATGGCGTTTCTGAAATTCAACAAACCGGAACTCGTCAATCTTTCTTATTCGCTCAAGCGCGAGATACTCTGCGCCAATAAGACGGGCGCCTGCTGCAACACGACCATCGTGACTTGCAATACCCGTCGGTACCATGGGCTGCTGGCGGTTCCGATCGATGCTTTCGGCGGCAATAAATACCTGCTTCTTTCTTCATTGGACGAGAGTCTGGTGATCGGAGGCAAGCAGTTCAATCTGGGTATCCACCGGTACGGGGATATCTATGAGCCCCGGGGCCACAAATACATCATCGACTTCCATGCCGATCCAGTCCCTGAAATCGTGTATAAGGTCGGAGAGGTCGTCCTGGCGAAGCGTATCCTTCTCGCCCATGACAAGGATGAGGTGATGGTCAGTTATGAGTTGCGCCACGCACCGGCTCCCGTGCAGTTGTACCTGCGGCCGTTCCTGGCATTCCGGGACCTGCACAGCCTCACTCACCAGAATCCGAATGCCCATACCGGATGGAAAGACATCCGCGGAGGGGTCTCGTACTGCCTGTATGACGGATTCCCGGACCTGCACTTGCAGATGAGCTCTGCCAAGGCGGCTTTCCAGCATGCCCCTTGCTGGTACAACAATATCACCTATTCCGACGAGGCCCGGCGCGGCTTTGAGTGCCAGGAAGATTTATTTGTCCCCGGATCCTTCTCGATGCCGATGAAGGAAGGAGAGTCAGTCGTTTTCTCCGCGTCGGTGGAGGAAGTGAGTCCCCGCACCCTGAAACGCCGCTTTGAAGACGGCGTCGCCGCTGCGGGGGACATTACGGATTTCCATGACCAGCTGGTCCACTGTGCCGATTTGCTGAAACGGGACAGGGGCGGACGGAAACGGATTACGGCCGGATTCTCGTGGCTGTATACCGGGCTGCTGCGGGAGACCCTGTATGCCCTTCCCGGATTGACGCTGTATGCCGACGGGAATACCGCCGAGTTCGAGGAAATCCTCGACAACCTGATTGCGGACGAAGGAGAGCGCCTTTTCCACCGGACGACCCAGGTGGAAGCTCCGCTCCGCCTGGCGGATGTCCTGCAGCAATACATTGATTTCGGAGCGGATGCCCGGCGTGTCTGGCGGAAATACGGCGATACCGTCAAGGGCATCATCGAAAGTTATTCTCCGGGGGTCCGGAAGGAAGTCGCCCTCCAGCCGAACGGGTTGCTCTGGGCACAGGCCGACCGGGTCGCCCTGACGTGGATGAATGCGTATATCGATGGCTGTCCTGTTACGGAAAGGCCTGGATTTCAGGTCGAAACGAATGCTTTCTGGTATAATTCAATCCGTTTTGCCCTCGAAATGGAGCGCAAATACGTATCCCTGCGCAGTCCGTTCGTGGTCCGGTGGGCCCCGGTCTGCCAGCTGATCGAAGACAATTACCAGCCCACGTTCTGGAATCCGCGCATGGGGTATCTTGCCGACTATGTGGACAATAACGGCCAGAACATGGATGTCCGGCCGAATCAGCTCTTTGCGGTCTGGGTGCAGTATTCTCCCGTGGATGACGAGGTGGCCCGCAGCGTCATGCGCGTGATTGACAACGAACTGGTGACGCGCCGGGGGCTGCGGACACTTTCTCCGCGTGATGTCAAATACAAGGGCGTCTACGAGGGAACCCAGGTGGAACGTGACCTGGCCTATCACCAGGGTTGTGCCTGGCCATCCCTCCTGTTCCCTTATGCGGATGTCTGTTTCCGGATGAAGGGGCCTTCTTTCTTCAAGAAGGCGGAGTGGCTGATCGAGCCGTTCTTCAATGAGGACCTGGCCAAGCATGGTGTCGGTGCTTTCTCGGAACTGTACGACGGAGACCCGCCGCATGAACCGCACGGGGCGATTTCGTCCGCCCTCAGTACCGCATCGTTGCTCGGTGTGGAATATGTCATCGATAAATACAGGGAGGACTGACCATGAAAGTGCTGATGTTCGGATGGGAGTTCCCTCCCCATATTGCCGGCGGGTTGGGTACAGCCTGCTACGGTATTGTCAAGGGACTGGCTTACAACGGTGTAGAGACCTTGTTCGTCATGCCTTCCGCTTCCGGAGACGAGGATCAGAGCGTCGCGACCATCATCAATGCGAGCGATGTCCCGGTCACCTTCTCGGAAGACCTGTCGGTGAGCGATTTCCTGGACAAGGTGCAATTCGTGCATATCGGTACGAACATGCTTCCGTATCTGGATCCGCAGGATTTCCGCGATGTCGTTGAAGCGGAGCGCAAACGGCAGTCCAGTGATTTCCGGATCCACTACGGCCAGAAATACAAATTCTCCGGGAAATACGGTTCCAACCTCCTGGAAGAGGTGGCGCGTTATGCAATGGTCGGCGGGACGATCGCGCTCCAGCACAAGGATGAGTTCGATCTGATCCACGCCCACGATTGGCTGACCTATTCTGCCGGGATTGCGGCGAAGCGTTTGACGGGCAAGCCGTTGATTGTCCATGTCCATGCGACGTCCTTTGACCGGAGCAGCGACCAGAATATCGATACGCGGGTCTACGACATCGAAAAGCGCGGCATGGAAGCCGCCGACCGTGTCATCACGGTGAGTGACCTGACCCGCAATATTGTCATCACGAAATACGGCATCGACCCGGCCAAGGTCGTGACGGTCCACAATGCCGTAGATTTCAGCGGACGCGACAATGTGGAAGTGGAACGTGGCGTCAAAGACAAGGTGGTTACGTTCCTCGGTCGGATCACGTTCCAGAAGGGTCCGGAGTATTTCATCGAAGCGGCCGCCAAGGTGCTCAAGCGGACCAGCCATGTGCGTTTCGTCATGGCGGGCAGCGGGGACATGATGAACCGCAGCATCCGCCACGTGGCGCGGCTGGGGATCTCGGACCGTTTCCATTTCACCGGATTCCTGCGCGGGGCGGATGTCCAGAAAATGTTCGCGCTGTCGGATGTGTACGTCATGCCGTCCGTTTCGGAGCCTTTCGGGATTTCTCCGCTGGAGGCGATGCGTACCGGCGTTCCTTCCGTCATTTCCAAGCAGTCGGGTGCCGCCGAGGTCCTCAAATATGCCTTCAAGGTGGATTTCTGGGACGTCGATGCGATGGCAGACCAGATTTACGGCTTGTTGGAGTATCCGGCGCTGCGTGACTTCGCCGCCCGTATGGGGTATGACGAAGTCAATGCCCTCAAGTGGAACAACGCCACGGCCAAGATGAAGAAAATTTACGAATCAGTTTTAAAATAATCCATCCTGTTATGGCTAAAAGTATATGCTTGTATTTCCAGGTCCATCAGCCGACGAGACTCAGATTGTACAGGTTTTTCGATATCGGCAAGGATTCGCATTACTACGATGATTTCGCCAACCGGACCATCCTCCGGCGGGTCGTCCAGCGGTGTTACCTGCCCATGAACGAATTGTTGCTCGAGCAGATCCGCCGGCACGACGGCCGCTTCAAGGTGACATTCTCCATCTCCGGGTCCGCGCTCGAGCAGTTTGAACGCTATGCCCCGGAGGTGATTGACAGTTTCCGGGCGCTGGCCGATACGGGTTGCGTGGAGTTCCTGTGCGAGACGTACTACCATTCCCTGGCTTCCCTGGCCTCTGCGGATGAGTTCCGTCACCAGGTCCTCAAGCACCGCGATGCCATCGAGCATTATTTCGGGGTGAAACCGAAGGCTTTCCGGAACACCGAGCTGATTTACAACGACAACATCGGCGCCCAGGTGTACCAATTGGGCTTCCCGGTCATGCTCACGGAAGGTGCCCGGCACATCATGGGCTGGAAGAGCCCGAATTTTGTGTACTCCTGCGATGCCGAGCCGCGCCTGAAGCTGCTGCTCCGCAATTATTCCCTGAGTGACGATATCGCTTTCCGTTTCTCGAACCAGTCCTGGGAGAACTGGCCGCTGACGGCCGAGAAGTATCTGGGCTGGCTGAAATCGGCCGTGCAGGAAAGCGGGGACGTGATCGGGCTGTTCATGGATTATGAGACGTTCGGCGAGCACCAGCTCTCCCGCAGCGGCATCTTTGATTTCATGGCCGCCCTTCCGGGCTTTGTCCTGGATGACGGGACCTTTGCTTTCCGGACGCCGTCCGAGATCGCCCGTTCCCGCAAGGCGACCGCCCCGCTGGAGGTCCCCGAGACGATTTCCTGGGCCGATGAGGAGCGTGACGTGACTGCCTGGCTCGGCAATGAGCTGCAGCAGGATGCGTTCAACAAACTGTACGGGTTGTATGAGAAACTTTCGCTGATCAACGATCCGGCCTTGTGGAACGATTTCGGGCATCTCAGCGAGAGCGACCACTTTTATTACATGTGTACCAAATTCTTCTCCGATGGGGAAGTCCATAAGTATTTCAATCCGTATGATACACCGTATGAGGCGTTTATCAATTATATGAACGTCTTGAGCGATTTTATTATCCGCGTGGAGGATGAAAATTCGGTTTTAGGTGTTAAATTTGCTGCCCCGGACGCGGCCGTGCCGGCCAAACCCGCACGTAAAAAGGCTGTGAAAGCCCCTGCCGCCCGTACGAAGAAGAAGTAATAGAAATAGATGACTGACAAGAACCTTATCCCCGATTATCTCTTTGAAGTCAGTTGGGAAGTTTGCAACAAAGTAGGCGGTATCTATACCGTCATCGCCACGAAATCATTATACCTGCGGAGCCAGCTCGGACGGCACCATATCCTGGTCGGTCCGGATGTCTGGATGGATACCGAACAGAATCCCGATTTTATCGAGGATCATCAGATGTACCGTGCCTGGAAGGCCCAGGCGGCATCCGAAGGGCTCCGTATCCGGCTGGGGAAATGGAACGTCCCCGGGTCTCCTTTGGCTATCCTCGTAGATTTCAAGCAGTTCCTTCCGGACCAGAACCGGATCCTGACGGAATACTGGAAGCGCTTCGGCGTGGACTCCATTACCGGCAACTGGGACTACAAGGAGTCCTGCATTTTCGGATATGCGGCCGGGAAGGTGATCGAGAGTTTCTGGCGTTTCAACCTGACATCCACGGACCGGGTCGTCGCCCAATTCCATGAGTGGCAGACCGGTGCGGGCCTGCTCTACCTGAAGGGCACCAAGATTCCCGTTGCCACGGTGTTCACGACCCACGCCACGGTCGTCGGGCGCTGCCTGGCCGGCAACAACCTGCCCCTGTATGACAACATGGATTCGTACGATGGAGACGCGATGGCCCGTCAGTTCAATGTCATTGCCCGTCATTCCCTGGAATCCAAGTCCGCCTGCAACGCTGACGTTTTTACGACGGTCAGTGAGATTACGGCGAAAGAATGCGCCCGTTTCCTGGGCCGCGAGGTGGATATCGTGACGCCGAACGGTTTCGAGAACAGTTTCACCCCTTCCACGGAGGAAGAATATGTGGACATGCGTTCCGCTGCCCGCCGCCGGCTGATCGATGTGGCTTCCGCCATGTCGGGAGAAGATGTCCCGCAGGATGCCGTCCTGCTGGGGATCGGCGGCCGCTACGAATACCGGAACAAGGGGATCGATGTCTTCATCGACGCGCTTTCCTCTTTGGTGCAAAGCGGATATGACGGCCGCAGCATCCATGCTTTCATCATGATTCCGGGCGGGCACAACGGCCCGGACAAGACGCTTGCCGCCAAGTTGGCCGGCAAGGATGTCGGGCCTTACACAACCCAGGTTTCCCACAACCTGATGTATCCGGAAAGCGACCAGATTACACGCCGTTTCCGGGAGGTCGGGCTGCTCAATGCTTCCGGCAGCAAGGTGAACGTGTACTTTGTTCCGTCGTACCTGAACGGGAATGACGGAATCTTCAACATGACCTATTACAACTTGCTTGTCGGTCTGGATCTGGCGCTCTTCCCGTCCTATTATGAGCCATGGGGTTATACACCGCTGGAGGCGGCTGCCTTCCGGGTCCCCACGCTTACGACGACCCTTGCCGGGTTCGGCAAATGGGTGGAGTCGCATTACGGCGACCGCCCGCATCCCGGTGTCATGGTCGTGGAGCGCAACGATTCCAATTATGCGGAGGTCGTGGAGAAGGTCTCCGGGAGAATCCGTGAAATAGCCGGACACAGCTCCGATGAGCGCCGGCAGTACCGGGAGAATGCACGCGAGGTCGCGTCCATCGCTCTCTGGGAGAATCAAATTGTTTATTATCAAAAAGCGTATGCACTGGCATTGGAGAAGATGCAATCCAGGCGAGAGGCTTACATTGAAACTGCAGAAGACAAACCCATGTATTTTGAAAAAATAGAAATTAATGCGCCTTCCTGGAAGAGCGTGATGGTGACCCGGCATCTTCCGGAGGCCCTTTCCGGGCTTGAAACCCTTTCCAAGAACCTCTGGTGGTGCTGGAACGACAGTGCCAAGGCCCTGTTCAAGGCCATTGACCCGGAGGTCTGGCACCGTTCCGGCCATAACCCGATGGAGGTGTTGGATACGGTGAGCCTCAAGCGCTTCAAAGCCCTTGCCGCAGACAAGGAGTTCCTTTCCCAGCTGGGTACCGTCATGGATGAATTCAATGCGTACATGGCGCTGAAAGCCCAGCGGACCGATCCCTCCATTGCTTATTTCTGCATGGAATACGGTCTGGATACCTCGCTGAAAATCTACTCCGGCGGCCTGGGAATCCTCGCCGGTGACTATCTCAAGGAAACCAGCGACATGAACGTGAACCTGGTGGCGATCGGCTTCCTGTACCGATACGGATACTTCACCCAGGTGATGTCCGCCCAGGGTGCGCAGGTCGCCCATTATGATGCACAGGATTTCATGCGCCTGCCGATCGAACCGGTCCGCGGAGAGGACGGGACATGGGTGACGACCAGTGTGGCCTTCCCCGGCCGCAACATCACGGCCCGCCTGTGGAAGGTGGCTGTCGGCCGTACCGACCTGTACCTGCTGGATACAGACTATGAAGCGAACATTCCCGAGGACCGCCAGGTGACCCATCACCTGTACGGCGGTGACTGGGAGAACCGCCTCAAGCAAGAGTTGCTGCTGGGCGTCGGCGGCGTCCGGGCTCTCCGGCATCTCGGACTGCATCCGCAGATTTACCATTGCAATGAAGGACATGCCGCATTCACGGGACTGGAGCGCCTGCGGGAATACATCCAGCAGGAAGACCTCTCCTTCGCGGAGGCGATGGAAGTGGTTCGCGCATCGTCCCTGTTTACGACCCATACGCCGGTTCCTGCCGGTCACGACGCCTTCGACGAAGGCTTGATGCGCAAGTACATCGGTCATTATGCCCAGCGGCTGAAAATCAGCTGGGAAACCCTCATGGGCCTGGGCAAGATCCATGGCGACGACCCCGGCGAGAAATTCTCCATGAGCCACCTTGCGGCCAATATCTCCCAGAATATCAACGGTGTTTCGATGCTGCACGGCAAGGTGAGCCAGGACATTTTCTCCAATATGTATCCGGGCTATCTTCCTGAGGAGTTGCATGTCAGTTATGTGACCAATGGCGTTCACTATCCCACTTGGGCGTCCAAGGAATGGAAGGCCTTGCATGCGAAAGTGTTCGGCCCTGAATTCCAGACTCACCACTACGATAAGCGCTGCTTCGAGGGGATCTATTCCGTTTCTGACGAGGAAATCTGGAACGTACGCCGGGCGATGAAGAAGCAGTTGATCGAAGTGATCAAGGAACGCCTGTCGAATCCTGCGCTGGGGAGCCATTATTCTCCCAGTCAGATTGTTACGATCCGCAAGACTTTGCGGGATGATGTCCTGACCATCGGGTTTGCGCGCCGTTTTGCCACCTACAAACGGGCAACCCTGCTGCTGAGCGACCTGGACCGTCTGGATGCCATCGTGAATAATCCGGCCCGTCCGGTACAGTTCATCTTTGCCGGCAAGGCCCATCCGGCCGACAAAGCGGGACAGGATCTGATCAAGCACATTATCGATGTGTCCAAGCAGGATCGTTTCATCGGAAAGATTGTCTTCGTCCCCGGGTATGATATCACCCTTGCCAAACGGATGGTACAGGGCGTGGATGTCTGGATGAACAACCCGACTCGTCCGCAGGAGGCTTCCGGAACATCCGGCGAGAAAGCGGCGATGAACGGGGTCATGCACTTCTCCGTCCTGGACGGCTGGTGGGTGGAAGGGTACAAGGAAGGTGCCGGTTGGGCCCTGCCGCAGGAGCGTACCTATGACGACCAGAATTACCAGAATGAACTGGATGCCGCCACGATCTACACGATCCTGGAGAAGGAGATCGCTCCGATTTATTATGACACGGACAAAGCCACGGGCCGTTCCGCCCAGTGGATCGGCTATATCAAGAATACGATTGCCCAGGTGGCCTGCAACTTCACGACCAACCGGATGCTGACGGACTATGTGAATCAGTACTATGTCCCGCAGGCGGAGCGTTCGGCCAAGATGGTCGCGGACGATTACCGGATGGCCCGGGAGATTGCGGCCTGGAAGCGCAATGTCGAGCGCGAGTGGGGCAACATCGAGGTGATGTCCAATACCCAGCCTGATTTCTCTTACAGTCTGTCTGACAAGAATTTGCTGCATTCCGAAGTGGTGCTCGGCATCGGGAATCTTTCCCCGGAAGACATCGGTGTGGAGATGCTCCTGTGTACGACTGACCGGAAGGGACGGCTTCATATCCAGGAAAAGTGCGCGTTCGAGATGACGGATTTCCATGACGGCGTGGCGACTTACCAGGCTTCGATCCTTCCGGAACGGACCGGTATGTACGAAGTGGCAACCCGCATGTATGCCAAGAACCCGCTGCTTCCCCATAGACAGGATTTCGGTCTGGTAAGATGGTTGTAGCGACTGGCTTTTTCGACGGTGTCCATCTGGGACACCGTTTTCTGATTGACTCCCTGGTGGAAGCGGCCCGCTCCCGGGGGGAAGAAAGTCTTGTCGTGACTTTCTGGCCCCATCCGCGGACGGTCCTGCAGAATGATGCGCGCTCGTTGCGCCTGTTGACTTCCCTGGAGGAGAAAAAAGCGCTGTTGGAAAGCCTCGGCGTGGACCGGGTCGCTGTCCTTCACTTTACGCGTGCATTCAGCCGGATGACGGCCCGGGAATACCTGGAGGAGGTGATTGTCGGGCGTTTCGGGGCATCGGCCGTGATGTTGGGGTATGACAATAGGATCGGGAGCGACTGCCTGGGACCGGAAGAAGTGCGCGGGGTGGCGGAATCATTGGGCCTGTCGGTTCTTTCGGCTCCCAGTTTCTCCACGGACGGCGTGACCGTGAGTTCCACGAAGATCCGCTCAGCCCTGTCCGAAGGCAATGTCTCCCGTGCTGGAGAGATGTTGGGGTACCATTACGGACTGCACGGGGTGGTCGTGGCCGGGAACCGGCTGGGCAGGACGCTGGGTTTCCCGACGGCCAACATGCAGCTTTACGAGCCACTCAAGCTGTTGCCCGGCAACGGGGTGTATCTGGTCGAAGTGGTCCTGGAAGGTACGCTGCGCCATGGAATGTGCAACATCGGGACCCGGCCTACGGTCGGCGGTTCATCCGTGACGGTGGAGACGCACATCTTTGATTTTGACGAGGATATTTACGGGCTGGACCTGCGGGTTGCCTTCCTGGAAAGAATCAGGGAGGAGAAACGCTTCTCCTCCCTGTCGGAATTGTCGGCCCAGCTCTCCCGCGACCGGGAGACCTGCCTGCAACGGTTGCAGGGGCTGGCTGGCATCTAATTGTGCCGGCCTTTGGCACGGAGATACTTCAGCAGCTGTTCCGGACGGTCTGTCTGGATCATGGAAGCGCCGAGTGCCAAGACCTGGTCATAGATAAGGGCCGGATCGCCCGCCGCATCGGCGGCATCGTCGTCCAGATAAGCACAGAGGGTTCCCCAGATGGTATTGATCCAGACTTTGGAACCGCTGTCGAGGATTTTCTTTAAGCAGTCCTTGGTCTTTGGCGACAGTTCCCGGAAGCATACCTCATAGGCCAGCGGTACGGTTCCGGTTTCCATGTATGATTTGAACAGCTCATTATCCGGAGTGACGATCGGCATGTACATCATGTTGTGGGCATGCCTGGCCATGTCACTCTTGACGACGTCGATCGGTTTCTTCCCTTTGATCAGGATCTGGTCGGTGACGCCGAGTTTCTCGGTAATGGCCAGCACTTCGTCATAAAACTCATACCCTTGGTCCACATTCACCGTAATGCGGTCCTTGCAGACGCGGAGCGCCTCTTCGAGCGTGGGCATGCGCAGGCTGTCTGTGGCGACACCGTGTCCCCGTTTCAGCCGTAACTTCTTGATTTCAGCAAGTGTATGGTCGCTGACAAGTCCTTTTCCATTGGTGGTCCTGTCCAGGGTCTTGTCGTGGCAGAGCACGAGGACACCGTCCTTGGTCCGCTTCAGGTCCAGTTCCATCATGTCCGCGCCCATGCGGATGATGGATTCAATGGCCGGGATGGAATTCTCCGGATAATTGCGCCAGTCGCCCCGGTGGCAGATGACGACGACATACTTCGAATTCGGATCATGAATCTGGGCGGTGATCATTTCGGCCCGGTTGGCATACTGTTTTTCGGAGGGGAGGCCGGCGCGTCGCGCTGTCCCGCAGGAGATGACGGTCAGGGCCAGGGATAGGCCCGCGAGGATAGATAGGATTCGTTTCATCTTGAATGGATTAGTTATTGTTTGTTACGTTGAAATCACAATAGATCGGAAGATGGTCGGAGGGATAGTGGCCATCGTATAACGTTGCATTGCAAGCGTAGTGCAAAGGCTCGAGAGGACCGCGGTAGTAAATGTAATCGCCCCGGTTCGAGTGGATCAGATCCTGCTCCAAGTTGAAAGCATTGTAACTTCCAAATGTGCCGGAAACCTTTCCGGACGGCTCCAGTTCGGCGTAGGCGTCTTTCCACCAGGTCCGGAACGTGACGGAGGAGGCGGTGGTGTATCCCGCGTTCATATCCCCGACGAAAACCGAAGGCAACTGGCCGGGATTATATTTCTTTTCCATCTGGATATACACCGGGGCCTGGGCAATCTTGGCTTCCTTGTTCAGGCTGGCGTGGGTGTTCATCACGAATAGTTTCACCCCGGTTTCCTTATGCGTCAGGACAGCGCAGCAACCGCCCCGGATATAAAACTTGTCTCCCCTGGAATCGTTCTTTGTCATGATGTCCGGCGTGTCACCAGGCCAGAAAAAATGCCGCTCTGTCAGCGTGAACTTGTCTTTCTTGAAGGCAATTCCCTGGGCGTTTTTGCCGATGCCGTCCTGGGAATACGGGCTGAAAAACCAGTATTCGTATACACCATCCGTCAGGCCCGGGAGATCGGCCTGCTGTTCCAGGCTGCATTCCTGAAGGCCGAATACGTCGAAATCATTGTCCTTGATGGCCTGGGCAACGCGGGCCTTGCGCACATCCCAACCGTTGCCGCCTGGAATGTCTTTTGCGGCCGGGATGCGGATGTTGAAGGATCCGACACGGATCTGAACGGATTGGGCTTTCCGGCCGGAATGTCCCGGGGCACCGCAGGAAATGACGGTCAGGGCCAGGGAAAGGGTGGTGAGGACAGAAAGGATACGTTTCATTATCAAAGGTCTATTTACTGTAGGTTACAAGGAAATCACAGTAGATCGGGAGGTGGTCGGAGGGGTAGTAGCCTTCATATTTCTTTGCGTTGCAGCTGTAATGCAAGGGTTCGAGGGAGCCGCGGTAATAGACGTAGTCAATCCGGGAAGCGGTGGCCATGTCCCGCTCCAGATTGAAACCATTGTACGTGCCGGCAGGCCCGGATATCTTTCCGGAAGTGGCCAGGGCATCGTAGGAGTCTTTCCACCATTTCCGGTAAGTGGCGGAGGATTCCTGCGAATAGCTGGCATTCATGTCGCCGACGAAGACGGATGGCAACTGCTTGGTATTGAATTTCTTCTCCATGTCGGCATAGACGTAGGCAAAGGCATCGCGGGGGTCACGGTTCAGACAGGCGTGCGTGTTCATCACGAAAAGCTGCACGCCGGTTTCCTTGTGCGTCAGGACGGCGCAACAGCCGCCCCGGTTGAAGGTGCCGTTGTCCCCTGTATCGTTCGTGGTCATGGTTTCGGGGGTTTTGCAGGCCCAGAAGAAATTCCGCTCCGTCAGGGTGAATTTGTCCTTCTTGAAGGCAATTCCCTGGGCACTTTTCCCGACGCCATTCTGGGAATACGGGCTGAAGAACCAGTACTCGTAGACGCCTTTCGTCAGGTCCGGGAGTTCGGACTGCTGCAGCGGGCTGCATTCCTGGAGACCGAATACGTCGAAGTCGTTCTCCAGGATAGCCTGGGCCAGCCGGGGTTTGCGGGGCTCCCAACCGTTGCCGCCTGCTTCGTCCGATGCCTGGGGGATCCGGATGTTGAAGGAACCAACGCGGATCTGTACGGATACGGTTTTCTGGCCGGATTGATTCAGGATGGCCACACAAGGGTCTGTGCCGGGGGAAGATACGACAATCTCGGCATTCCGGGCGCTCGACAAGTTGTTTTTGTATACGCGCAGGCCGACCGATGCATTCCCGTGTCCGTTCGAGACAGTGGGCAGGATCCACTTGATGGGCTGCCCGGAAGTGCTGCGGACCGTCACTGTCCAGTCGCAGTTGGATTCAACCTTCAAAGAATACATGTCCATGTCCGGACCGGCTTCGATCCGTTGCCGGTCCACGCTCAGGTATTCTGCAACCTCTTTTCCGCTGCATCCGCCCAGCATGAGGAAGGCGGCCAGGAACAGGAAGAGGAGGGGTGTTTTCCGGTGAAGCATAGCTGTCATTTATTTAAGAGTCACCAAGATATCATCGACAAAGAACCGGTAGTCCGCCATGACGTAAGGATTGTCTCCTTTGCCCTGGTCCGGTTTGGTGCTTTTTTCGCTCGTCAGGACGAGAACGGTGCGCTGGTCCGCATCTTTCACGTCGAAACTGAAGGAGGTGAACTGGTCCGGTGTCAGGGGATCGACGCGGCCGATCACCGTTTCATCCCGGGTCAGGATGACTTTCGCGTCGGTGGGACGCTGGTAGACGCTGGTCATTCCCGCGGCACGGAACGTAACCGACAGGTCCGCCTTTTCCACTCCCATCTCTTTGAGCCGATCTCCCACATGGAGGGACAGGGTGCCGTTCCAGCCGCAATACCCGAGGAGGGCTTCGTCATAATAGCCGACCTGGAGGAATCCCGGGCGGGCATAGGAATGCAGGGTACGGATGGCGGGGTTGGCCGGGACATACGGATTGTTGTCCGTCCCGGAACTGTTGGTCCTTCCGGAGGTATGCGACTTCAGGAAGCCGGGGGCCTCCAGCCAGGAAGCATTGGCGCCGACTGTTGCATCGAAGCCTTCCGAGAGCACGACCTTGGTCTTATCCTGAGCGGGGAGTTCGGACAGGGGTGCTTCGGCGCGGTTCAGCATGATTCCGCTCTGGATCCTGGGGGAGGCTGAATTCGGGACTACCTTGATCCACAACGCTTTCCCTGCACTGACTTTCCAGGCTTCCGGGATGGTGAACCAGATGCTCTTGCAGGCAGCCTCGGATTTCATGGCTTCCATTTTCGTGACCGGATGCCAGGAAACCCCTTCGTCGGAACTCCAGGAATAGGAAGCGAAGGACGTAATATTTTCATTGCGGGAATCATAGGAGAAGCGGAGTTCTCCCCACAGGTCTTCCTTCATGGGAATCTTGTAAATCCAGGCATCTCCGTCCGTGAACGTGCCGCTACTGACAGCCAGCTGGAAACCAGCCATATACTTCGGGTTGACATGGACGGGGAGGGCCATTTGGAACTTCCCGTCAGCGCCCGTTTTTTCGATGACGAGACCGCCGTCGAAGGTGATCCGGTTTCCCTCGATGGTGAGATTGGAGAAATCCGGTTCCGTGAAGACCACGGTGCCGGAGGGAACATCCAGCCCCCTCGGGGAAAGGAGTTGTTCATAGACGGGTATCGTGTAATATCCCTTGTATGCGGGTTCCGGGTCGGGTTCGGGTTCGGGGTCCGGCGTGACCGGACTGGCCTGCTGGGAGACATCCAGGAAGGCGGAAACGTTTTTTCCGATGAGGTTGACGGATCCCCGGCGCGGGGCGGAGAGGGGATTGGCGGCGACGGTTATCCGGATCGTCCCGGCACCGGAAGCGGAGGTTTTGTCGGCGGTCATCCAGGAAACGGTGTTCCCCTCGTCGTCGGTCAGGATCAGGCGATAGCTGCAGTTGGCCTCCACGTTGACCGAAAGGGAAGCTCCCTCATAGGGAATATTGGCCAGAGAAGTCGGATTGGCAGAAATGGAATCGGCGGGTTGCAGCGGTTCTTCCGGGGAGGTGCAGGAAAAAAGCGCCAGGAATGTGAGTATGCCGAGATGCTTTTTCATCATTGTAAATTATGTGGCCGGTTTCTACAAAGATAGCTTTTTTTCTTATATTTGTTCGTAAACTGATTGTACAATGAAAGCACGTTTTCTTCTGGCAGTTTCGGCCCTTTTATGCTGCTGCCTGCCGTTTGTTCCGGCACGGGCCGCGAAAACCGTCCGGATCGGGACCTACAATTTGCGGATTGCCGTGTTGGACGCCAAAAGTCCTGTCAATAACTGGGATGCCCGCTGCGGACGCCTGATCCAGTCCCTGCGGGACGGAGGTTTCGACCTGTGCGGCCTGCAGGAGGTGGATGGCCCCGAACAGGAGAGTATTCCGCGGATGATGGCCCAGGCCGGAGAGAATTATGGTTTCTATTTCTTCAATCCGTATGCTGAAGACGGGGTCGGTTCCAAGGACTGGTCCAAGGCCCATGGCCTGATGTGGCGCAAGGACCGTTTCGAGGTCGGGGAGTTCCATAATTTCTGGGTGTCCGATCCGCCGGAGAAGATGCAGATCAACGATGTCGGAAGGAACGGGAAAGGCAAGCACAAACGCGGTGGCTTCTGCGTGATTGTCAAGGATTTGTGGAACCATGGCGCCCGGTATTTCATCATGGTTTCGCATTCTGCGCTGAACCGGGAGCAGCGTGCCCGCTTCGCCCATGTCTACATTGATATGGAGCGCAAATGGAATCCGGAAGGGCTGCCTTCCTTCTTTGTCGGGGACCTGAACGCCAACGAGGAAGATGCCAGTTCCCAGACCTATCGTACCTGGTGGACGGATTCCTATCATTATTTCGACAGCAAGCCGTCCCGCCGGTCCGGCAGCGTCTCTACGTTCAATGGTTGGGATCTGCAGCGGGATCTGACGGATATCAAGCGCCGGATTGATTTCATCTATTTCCGGGGGCGTGGTATCAAGCCGCTGCGGTATGTCTCCGACGATACCCGCTACAACGGCCTGTATGCATCGGATCATTTCCCGGTCCATGTCGATTTCAAGATCAGGAAAAGATAGCCGGAGACTGCGCGTTCCGTCGTTTTTTTGACATATTCGCGAAAATGATTATATTTGCATGGTTAGGGTTCTGTCGAGGTAGACAGAACTCCTTTTTAGTTATGTAAATTAAACTTTCAATATAACATTATGGCTGAAATACACTATATGACGCAGGAAGGGCTGGAGAAGTTGAAGAAGGATCTGGCCGATGCGCTCGCACAGCGTCCGGTCATTTCGGCGGCCATCGCAGAGGCCCGTGAAAAAGGCGACCTCTCCGAGAATGCCGAATATGACGCAGCCCGGGATGCCCAGGCTTTGCTGGAGCTGAAAATCGCCAACCTGAAAAACCTGGTGGCAAATGCCAAAGTGATTGACGAATCGATGGTCGGGACGGAAAAGGTACAGATGATGAACCGCGTGAAAGTCGAGAATCTTGCGGCCAAGCAAGTGATGGAATTCACCATCGTCGGCGAGACGGAGGCGGATTTCACCAAAGGACGCCTGGCGGCGACCACCCCGATTGCCAAAGCCCTGATGGGACATGCCAAAGGGGAGACCGTCGAGGCGAAGGTTCCTTCCGGAATTCTGAAATTCAAGATCCTGGATATTTCAATTTAAGGGAGATGGCAACGATATTCACCAAGATTGTCCGGGGCGAGATTCCTTCCTACAAGGTAGCGGAGGATGAAAACTATTACGCCTTCCTCGATATCAGTCCGTTGGCAGAAGGCCACACCCTGGTCGTACCCAAGCATGTGGAAACGGACTATGTTTTCGCATTGGATGAGCAGACCTATACCGGACTCTGGGCCTTTGCCCGGAAGGTAGCCTCTGCCTTGAAGGCCGCGATTCCCTGCAAACGGATCGGCGTGGCCGTCCTGGGAATGGAAGTGCCGCATACCCACATTCATCTGGTCCCCCTGCAGACCGAGGCTGACTTGGATTTCCGCAAGGAACACTTGCATCCCAGTCCGGAACGGATGCAGGAGATTGCCCAATCAATCCTGAAAGAGTATGAAAAACTATAAAGTTCTCGCTGCCCTGGCGGCAGGAGCCCTTTCCCTGGCTTCCTGCGGCGAAAAAGCTTGCATCGAGGGAGTCCTCTCCGATGCCCCCGCTTCCCCTGTCGTGATTTCCAAGCTGGATGTCAACAGAATCCAGGTCCTGGATACGTTGCAGACCGATGCGAAGGGCCGCTATTCCTATAAAGTGGACATCCGCGAGGGAGAGCCGGAGTTCCTGTATGTTTTCTACCACGGCAAGCGGGTGGCTTCGCTCTTGCTGGAGCGGGGAGACCGGGTCGAGGTGACCTCTGATACGATGGGAACATACAGTGTGAACGGTTCCGCTGAGACCCTGAAACTGATGGAGATCGAGCGGGACGAGGCCGATTTCGCCAATCGTTTCGCGGCAACTTCCGCCCGGCTGGAGGACATGGATCCGGCTTCGGCCGAGGCTGCGCTTGTCCGCCGGGACCTGGCCAAACAGTACATTGATTATTACCGGAGCCGGGTGCGCTATGTCTTGGAGAATCCCTATTCACTGACTGTCATACCGGTTCTTTATCAGAACGTTGCGGAAAACCGGCCAGTCTTCGGCCAGTCGACCGATGCCATCCATTTCCGCAACGCGGCGGATTCTCTGGCTACCCGCTACCCGAACTCCCGTTATGTGAAGGCTTTGTCCGAGGAGGCGTCCCGTCGCGAGAACATCATGCGTCTGGGCATGCAGCTGCAGGATGCGGCACCGGTTGGTTTCCTGGATGCAGAACTGCCGGACATCACCGGGAAGAAGGTAAAAATCAGTGATTTGAAATCCAAGGTCGTCATGGTCTATTTCTGGACGTCGGAGGCGGCGCAGAAGATGTTCAACCTGGATGTCTTCATCCCGGTATACGAGCAGTACCATGACAAGGGATTTGAGATTTATGCGGTCTCCCTGGATACGGACAAGACCGTCTGGGCATCCTCGGTCCGGAATCAGAAACTGCCCTGGGTCAACGTCTGCGACGGGCTCGGCACGGCTTCTCCGGTGGCCGCTCTCTACAATGTCGCCAAGGTCCCTGCCTCGTATTTCATCGTGGACGGGAATCTGGATGCGGCGCCTGCCATCACCGACGAAGCTTCCTTGCGGAAGTATCTGGCTAAGGTATTGAAATAAGCCCGGTTAAAACAGTTTCTTGCGACTGACGGTCGTAACGAATTCTTTCAGATAGAACGGTTCGAAGTATGCGATATCTTCGAACCGTTTTTCGTTCCATGCCCGGTGGGCGGGCAAGGCCATGGCGGATGCCTTGGGCGAGTCCTGGATGAAGAACGCATTCGGTCCGGTGAGGACCTCCCGGCACTTCCCGGCACCGTCTCCGATGAAGAGGACAGGGCCGTCCCCGAGCTGTCCGGCAAAACTGCCCGCATCGACAATCTTCGCTTCAATCGGGGTGACCTGTTTCCCCTCGGGGGTGTACAGGGCCGTGTAGACCTCCATCCGGCGGGCATCGATCATCGGGACGATCCACCGGCATCCCTGGGGCAGAAGGCCCTCCTGCCGGGCTTGCGCGCACAGGATATCCAGCGAGGAGAGGGCGAGCAGGGGAATACCGGCTCCGAAACACAGCCCCTTGGCCGTCGAGACGCCGACCCGCAGTCCCGTATAGGATCCCGGGCCCATGCTGACGCAGACGGCGTCGCAGTCCCGGACCTTCCATCCTTGTCCGTCAAGCAGTTCCTTGACGAACGGGGCTGTCAGGGAAGCGTGTTCACGGGTGTTGTCTTCCTTGTATGCGACGACTTCTCCGCCGACGGCAAGGGCTGCCGAACAGCGGGAAGTGGAGGTTTCCAGTAAAATGATTTTTTCCATATGCATCCGGGATCAGAACAGCAGTTCCTTGAAGAAGGGGAAGACCAGGTAGGCCAGGTCCTTCATCGGCGTGTAGAGGACAGCGTCCCCGAGAATTCTTTCGTCAACCAGTTCGAATTTGGTATTCAGGGTGTTGAAGAGCATGACCAGCAGTCCGACCACGAGTGCGCCCTTGATCAGGGAGAGGACGAGGCCGAGCAATTTGTCCAGCCAGCCGAGCATGACGAATTTTACGGTGGACTCCAGGGCGCGGCCGATCAGGCCGAGCACCAGGATGACGGCTACCAGGATCAGCAGGAAGGAAATGACGTTCAAAACCTTCTCCGGAATCTCCAGGTAGGGCTGGATCCAGCCGGTGACAACGCCGGCGAAATGGAAGGAGAGCCAGATTCCGAGCACGACGGAGATAAGGGAGATGACTTGGTCGATAAATCCCTTCCGGAGGCCCTGTACCAGGGCAGGGATCATGCAGGCCAAAATGATGATATCAACCGTGTTCATGATTTTTGATAATCCTGAGGAAATGCTTATCTTTGTAAGTTAAAAAACACGGGCGGATATCTCCCGTGCGGATGCAAAATTACGAAAAAGGCTTCATATAAGAAAGAGTATGGCATTCAAAGAGTACAAAGGGCTGGATTTGGTGACCGTGGGGAACGAAGTCCTGGAAAAGTGGAAACGGGAACATGCATTTGAAACCTCGCTGTCGCTGCGGGAAGGTGCGAAGGAGTTCGTCTTCTTCGAAGGTCCGCCGTCGGCCAACGGCATGCCGGGAATCCATCATGTCATGGCGCGTTCCATCAAGGATGCCATCTGTCGCTACAAGACGCAGACCGGGTACAAAGTAGCCCGGCGGGCCGGCTGGGATACCCATGGACTCCCGGTCGAGATCGGCGTCGAAAAGAAACTCGGAATCCATAAGGAAGATATCGGAACGAAGATCAGTGTCGCCGAATACAATGCGACTTGCCGCAAGGAAGTGATGAAGTATACCCGGGAATGGGTGAACATGACCGAGCGGATCGGATACTGGGTCGACATGGACGATCCGTATATCACCTATGACAACCGCTATATCGAGACCCTGTGGCACTTGCTGCGGAATATCTACGACAAGGGGTTGCTCTACAAGGGATATTCCATCCAGCCTTTTTCTCCGTCCGACGGCACGGGACTGAGCTCGCACGAACTCAACCAGCCCGGTTGCTACAAGAATGTGACGGATACGACGGTGACCTGCCAGTTCGAGGTGGTCAAGGATGAAAAATCCCAGCCGCTGTACGGGTGCGAGACGCTCCCGGTGTATTTCCTGGCGTGGACGACGACGCCGTGGACCCTTCCTTCCAATACGGCCTTGTGCGTCGGTCCGCAGATCAAGTATGTGCGGGTCATGTCCTTCAATCCGTATACGGGAGACCAGGCGATTTATGTGGTGGCCAAGGATTTGGTCCCTTCCCTGTTCAATCCCAAGGGCGCCGATGTCCCGCTGGACACCTACAAGCCCGGGGATAAGGTTGTTCCGTACAAGGTGCTGGAAGGCGAGTGGAAGGGCGAAGACCTGCTCGGGATCCGTTACCGTCAGTTGATTCCGTGGTTCCGCCCGCTGGAAGGCGATGCGTTCCGGGTGATTCTCGGGGACTACGTGTCGACGGAAGAAGGAACGGGAGTCGTCCATATCGCCCCGACCTTCGGTGCGGACGACAAACGGGTGGCGGCGGCCTACGGTATTCCGGCCCTCATGGTGGTCGACAAGGCGGGTGTCCGTCAGGCCCAGGTGGACCGCAGCGGGCGTTTTTATCCGGTTTCGGATCTCGACCCGGCCTATGTCAGGGACTTCGTGGACCCGTCCTACGGCGAATATGCCGGACGCTATGTCAAGAATGCCTTTGACGACACCCTGGCGCCCGATGCACCGACCCTGGACATCGATTTGTGCATGATGCTCAAGTCCGACGGGCGTGCGTTCAAGATACAGAAACATGTGCACAGTTATCCGCACAGTTGGCGTACGGACAAACCGGTGCTTTATTATCCGCTGGACGCGTGGTTCATCCGGGCGACGGCGGTCAAGGACCAGATGGTTGCCCTGAACAAGACCATCACTTGGAAGCCGGAGTCCACGGGGACGGGCCGGTTCGGGCAGTGGCTGGAGAATATCCAGGATTGGAACCTGTCCCGGAGCCGTTTCTGGGGCACGCCCCTTTCGATCTGGCGTACCGAGGACGGGAAGGAAGAGATCTGCATCGGCTCGGTGAAAGAGCTCTATACGGAAATCGAAAAAGCGGTTGCGGCGGGTATCATGCCGTCCAATCCGTTGAAAGATCAAGGTTTCAATCCGGACGACATGTCCAAGGAAAACTACGACCGCATCGATTTGCACCGGCCGTACGTGGATGAGATTTTCCTGGTCTCCCCGTCCGGGAAGAAGATGGTCCGGGAGAGCGATCTGATCGATGTGTGGTTCGACTCCGGCGCGATGCCGTATGCCCAGGTCGGCCTGCGTGGGGAAAACACCCCTGCGTTCGGCTGCACGGCCGATTTCATCGCCGAAGGCGTGGACCAGACCCGCGGGTGGTTCTATACCCTGCATGCCATCCATACGATGGTCAGCGGTACGCCTGCGTTCAAGTGCGTGATTTCCAACGGTCTTGTCCTTGACAAGAACGGAGACAAGATGAGCAAGCGCCTGGGCAATGCGGTCGATCCTTTCCTGGAAATTGACAAATTCGGGGCGGATGCCCTTCGCTGGTACATGCTGACCAACGCCCAGCCGTGGGACAACCTGCGGTTTGACGAGAACGGGGTGGACGAGATCCGCCGCAAGTTTTTCGGGACGCTGTACAATACATACTCCTTCTTCGCCCTGTATGCGAACGTGGATGGATTTGATCCGGCTTCGGCCCCGGTTCCGCTGTCGGAGCGTCCGGAGTTGGACCGCTGGATTATCTCCCTGATGAATACGCTCATTGTCAAGGTGCGGGCAGCCTATGAAGATTATGACCTCACCACGGCCGGCCGCATGATTCAGGATTTCGTCTGCGACCACCTGAGCAACTGGTATGTCCGGCTGGGCCGCAAGCGTTTCTGGGGCGGAAGCATGGATACGGACAAACTCTCTGCCTATCAGACTCTTTATGAGGTGCTGAAGACGGTGGCGCTTTTGTCCGCTCCGATTGCGCCGTTCTACATGGACCGCTTGTATGAGGACCTGGTCCCTTCGGCCGGATCGGTCCACTACTGCCTGATGCCCGAGGCGGATGACGCTGCCCGCGACAAGGATCTGGAAGAGCGGATGGAACTGGCCCAGCGGGCGACTTCGATGGTGCTGGCTCTCCGCCGGAAAGTGAATATCAAGGTCCGGCAGCCGCTTTCCAAGCTGATTGTCCCGGTGATTTCCGAGAAGGTCCGCCAGCAACTGGAACAGGTGAAGGACCTGATTCTCGGTGAAGTGAATGTTAAAGAGGCAGAATTCCTGGCCGATACGACGTTCATTACCAAGAAGATCAAACCGAATTTCAAGACGCTGGGCAAGATTTACGGCCGTCAGATGAAGGAAATTGCGGCAGCGTTCGCAGCCATTGACCAGGAGACGATTTCGGCCATCCAGGCGTGCGAGGCGGCCGGTACGGTGTATGAATGGGCCCTGCCGGGCGGGATGGTATCCCTGCGTCCGGGCGATTATGAGATTTCCTCCGAGGACATGCCCGGATGGCTGGTCGCCACGGACGGGCCGCTGACCTTGGCCCTTGACATCGAAGTGACCCCGGCCCTGCGGCAGGAAGGCATCGCCCGTGAACTGATCAACCGGATTCAGAACATCCGCAAGGACAGTGGCTTCAATGTGACGGACAAGGTCCGGGTAACGGTCTTTGCCGTCGGGGAAGACCATGCGGAGATTGAGGCTGCCCTGGTTCCTTTCGGCGGCTATATTGCGGCACAGACACTTTCCGTTTCCGTTGTCCTGCGCGAAGGACCGGCAGCGGAGGGGGCGACCCGGACAGAGTGGAATGAGGGTACGATCGACATTTTGGTTGAAAAAGTTTCATAACGAAATACAACATATAATCAATAGCGCTTAAAATTGTTTTTGCTATGGCAGAAGAGAACAAAAACCTGAATATTCCGCAGCAGGAAGATCAGGAATCTGCCTCCGGGCAGACGAAAACCCGCTACAGCGATGAGGAACTGGAAGAGTTCCGCACCATCATCGTAGAGATGTTGGAAAAAGCCAGGAAGGAGTACAACACGCTCCGTCATGTTGTCATGCACAATGGCAGCAACGACATTGAGGATACGATTCCTTCCTTCAAGACAGTGGAAGATGACGGCGCCATGCAGCTCTCCAAGGAGGAGGCGAGCCAGCTCGCCCAGCGTCAGTACAAGTTCATCCAGAACCTGGAAGCTGCGCTTGTCCGTATCGAAAACAAGACATATGGGATCTGCCGGGTGACCGGCAAGTTGATCCCGAAAGAGCGGCTCCGTCTCGTTCCGCATGCCACCCTGACTGTGGAAGCGAAGGAAATGCTCGCGAAAGGAAAACGTTGATCATGAAGATATCGAAAGGCAAGTCACTGCTGATTCTCGGTATCGTGCTTGTGGTCATTGACCAGGTCATCAAAGTCCTGGTCAAGACAAATATGTCCATCGGCGAACATTTCAGCGTGTTCGGGAACTGGTTCCAGATCCTGTTCATTGAAAACGAGGGAATGGCGTTCGGCATGAAATTCGGCGGCGCCGTCGGAAAGGCGCTGCTCAGCATCTTCCGCGTCATCTTGTTCGGTTTTCTGTGCTGGTGGATAACGAAACTGGTCCGAAAAGGGGCGGAAGGTCCTGATGGAGAGATGATTCCGGTTCCGACGGGGGTCCTTGTCGGGCTGACGCTGATTACGGCCGGCGCCATGGGTAATATCGTCGACTGCCTGTTTTACGGACAGGTCTTTTCCGCCTCCGCACCGGGCGTCGTCGCACAGTGGGGCGGCAGTTATGCCCCGCTGTTCTTCGGGAAAGTCGTGGATATGTTTTATTTCCCGCTCTTTACCTGGCCGTCCTGGGTCCCGTTCCTGGGTGGGCACATCTTCTTTGAGCCCGTATTCAATTTCGCGGACAGCTGCGTGACGGTCGGCGCCCTTTACCTGCTCTTCTTCCAGTATAAGTTCTTCCTGTCGGACGGGAAGAAGGAAGAAGCCGTTAAAAAAATCTCTTCCAGGAAATAGATTACTTGTTCAGCCGGGTCAGGAATTCCAGACTGGATGTGATCGCTTTTTCCGTCCCTTCTTCGTCGAAGCCATGTCCTTGTCCTTCGAACTTCTGCAAGGTGGCGTTTTTATAGGCTTTCACGGCTTTTTCGCTGCTGGAATAGGGGACAAGAAGGTCTTTGTCTCCATGCATGATCAGCACCGGACCCTCGTATTTCCCGATTTCTGCATAGGGGTCTACCTTTATGGCGTCCTCCACATATTTCTTATAGAAGGTAAATCCTAACAAGGAGGTACTTTCCGGCATGGCCGACACGTCGCCTTTGTACAGGATGAACAGATAGGAAGAAACCAGTTCCGGAATGTTGAAAGCCGGAAACATCTGGATCATGCCTCTGATGCGGGAAGGCTGCGCGGCCGCCACCATCGCGCTGACGAGTCCGCCCTGGCTGGCACCGGCGAGATAGATCTGGTTTTTGTCTGTAAATCCTTGTTTCTCAATCATGTCTATGACGGCCCGCAGGTCTTCCATTTCCGTCAGGATGGACATTTGCTTGTAACTTCCGCCGCTGAGATTCGCCAGTGAACCGCCGATGAAATCGAAACAATACCCGGCATATCCTTTCCGGGCCAGCGCTTCGGCATAGGGCAGGCAGTCCGTATGATGTCCCAGCAGCCCGTGACTGAAGATGACGACGGGCATCCGGCCGTCCCGTCCCTCAGGCAGGACGAGTTTTCCGTAGATTTTGATCCCGTCCCGGCTGCAGGAAAGTTCTTCCGTGGTGATGGAATAGGTGCGGGACGGTATTTCAACCGTTTCCTCCTCCGTTCCCGCAGGGTCTTTGGAGCAGGAAGGAACTACCATGATCCACAGGAGGATCAGCAGCAGGTATGTCGCAATTTTTTTCATGGCAATAATAAGTGTGTAAAAATAATAAAAAAACGGCAAATGGCACATCCGTTATTCCCTTCATTTCTGGGGGAAAAGAGAGTCTGTTTGGCGAGTTTTTTGTATATTTGCGAGAATAGACTAACTAATGTCAGACAGCAAAAAACATAAGTTGTGGATTGCAGCGGGACTCGGCGGGCTTGTGCTGGGGTTTTCCGCTATGCTGGCGTTGGACAGCGCCGTGGAAAAGACCTCCACCAACGAATACTGCATGAGCTGCCACTATCATGAGCAGGCGGATGCCGATTGGAAGAAATCGGTCCATTTCAACAGCAAAAGCGGTGTGGTGACGGATTGTGCGGCCTGCCATCTGCCTCCCAAGGAAGACGGGGTCCTCAAGTATTACATGGCCAAGGCAAAGATGGGTGCCAAGGATATCTGGACCAAGATGACCAAGGATCCGGACGAAATCGACTGGAAGGCCAAACGGGAACTCTCCCATGCGGAAACCATCGTATACAACGCCTCTTGCGAGAAATGCCATGCGAACCTCTTCCCGGAGGGGATTTCCGATGACGGGATTACGGCGCATCTTTACTATGAAGAGAATGCCAAGAAGCTGAACCTCCAGTGCATCAGCTGCCATCTGGACGTGGGCCATTTCATGCCCGGCTATCAGCACAAAAAACTTCAGGGAACGGTCGATACGGGTTCCGGCGAGGTATATGACAGCGCCGCCGTCGTGACTGCATTCGAGAATTTCACGGAGACAGTACCCGGAACGCGGGCTGCCATCCGGATGATTGCGGTTCCGGGCGGGGAGTTCACCCTCGGAAGCCCGGAAAAAGAGCCTTTCCGCGCCCAGGACGAAGGTCCGCAGCGGAAGGTGAAGATTTCCCCGTTCTTCATGGGCGAAGTCGAGGTGACCTGGCAGCAATACTGGAGTTTCTACAACGAGACCATGTCCGAGGGGCGCACGCCGCCGGAGACGGTCTATGCGAACAACTCCCGTCCGGACGTGGATGCTGTCAGCGGCCCGACGCCGCCGTTCGGTTTCCCGGACCAGGGATGGGGCATGGGCAGCCGTCCGGCCATCACCATGACCCATTATGCGGCCCAGACCTTCTGCCAGTGGCTTTCCCTGAAGACAGGAAGGACCTACCGTCTCCCGACGGAAGCGGAATGGGAATATGCCGCCCGGGGCGGTACGCAGACGCCTTATTTCTTCGAAGGGGATCCCAAGCGGCTCTCCGGCCAGACACTGCGCGCCAAGTTTTTCAAGGCGGATACGGCCATGATCTCCCGTTATGTCGTCTATGGCGGGAACAGCCCTTCCCAGACCCAGGAGCCGGAGTTCGTCCAGGCCAATCCATTCGGCCTGAAGAATATGCTGGGTAACGTAATGGAATATTGCGCAGACTGGTACGCGGAAGATGCCTACGCGAAGATCGCGGACGGGGCGGTGGATCCGAAAGGCCCTGCCGAAGGAACGGAGCATGTGGTCCGCGGCGGCAGTTATGGGGATGACGCTGCGCTGGTGCGCTGCTCCAGCCGCGGACGGACCCATCATGACGACTGGCTGCGGACAGACCCGCAGAACCCGAAGAGCATCTGGTGGTATTCCGATATCAAGGGTATCGGATTCCGGGTCGTGTGCGAGGTCCCGGCGGGAGTGGAAACGAATCGATAAACACATTAAACCTAACGATATGGAAGAGAAAAAAATGGACAGAAGGTCATTCCTGGGCATGAGCTCGATGATCGGTGCGGCAGGTATCGTGGGCGGAAGCGCCCTCTTGACATCCTGCGCTGGCAAAAAAGGAGACAAACTGGTCCCCCTGAAAAATCCCGGTGAATATTATATTCCGGAGCTTCCCGACAAGGCGATTGAAGGGAAGGAACTGAAAGTCGGTCTGGTCGGTTGCGGCGGCCGTGGAAGCGGCGCCATCGGAAACCTGCTGGATGCGGCTGACGGAATCAAGGTCGTTGCCCTGGGCGATGTCTTTGCAGACCGACTGGAGAATGTCCGTAAAACGCTGAAAGAGAAGCGCGGACAGGAAGTCCCCGCCGAGAATTGCTTCGTCGGTTTCGATGCATACAAGAAAGTGATCGATTCGGGCATCGACATGGTGATCCTGACGACACCTCCGGTTTTCCGTCCCGTCCATTTCCAGTATGCAACAGAAAAAGGTGTCCACTCCTTCCTTGAGAAGCCGATTTCCGTGGATGCCAAGGGCTACCGGATGATCATGGCGACGGCCAAGCAGGCTGAGGCCAAGGGCCTGTGCGTCGTGACAGGTACCCAGCGTCATCACCAGCGTCCCTATGTCGCTTCCTATCAGAAGATCCAGGAAGGCATGATCGGGGAAATCACCGGTGGTAACGTCTACTGGAATCAGTCCATGCTCTGGTACAAGGAGCGCCAGAAGGGCTGGAGCGACATGGAGTGGATGATCCGCGACTGGGTGAACTGGAAGTGGCTGTCCGGCGACCATATCGTGGAGCAGCACGTCCACAATATCGATGTGTTCAACTGGATGATCGGCAAGCACCCCATCAAGGCGACGGCTTTCGGCAGCCGCCAGCGCAGGATTACGGGTGACCAGTATGACAACTTCAGCGTAGACTTTGAATACGAGAACGGCGTCCATATGCACAGCATGTGCCGCCAGATTGACGGCTGCGCCAACAATGTCAGCGAGTTCGTACAGGGTACCAGGGGTTCCTGGAGTTCGAAGGATTTCGCGATCCGCGACCTCAAAGGCAACATTCTCTGGCAGTTCGATGAGGAAGCGGCCAAGGCTGAGTTCAAACAGCACAATCCGTATGTCCTCGAGCATGTTGACTGGGTCAACCACATCCGCAAGGGTGAGGCGCATGTCGAAGCCGGCGAAACCGGTATCTCTTCTCTTTCCGGTGCCATGGGCCGCGAGGCTGCGTACACGGGGAAAACCATCACTTGGGATGAAATCAGTGCGTCCGAACTGGATTACATGCCGGAGAAACTCGAGTTGGGACCCATGGATATGTCCAAGTGCACCGTTCCTGTCCCGGGAAGCCCGAAAAAATAGGATCACCATGGATAGAAAATCATTCCTCAGAACATCTCTTTACGGAACTGCCGCCCTTGCCATGGGTAGCAGTTCCCTCGCTGCCTGCGCTCCGAAGGAGGGCAAAAAAGGGGGGAAGAAAGGAAACAAGGTGACCCTGAACCTTTCTTTCCAGGAAGGCATCGCTCCCGGGAATTCCCTGGCGGAGAAACTGGATTTCATGGAGAATCTCGGCATTGTCGGGTTCGAGCCCTCCGGGAAGAATCTCGCTGCCCGCGTGGATGAGATCACCCAGGCCCTCAGCGGCAGGAATATCAAAGTTTCCGCAATCTGCGCCGGATTCAAAGGGTTCATCCTGGCGGAGGATCCCGAAGTCAAGACGCTGTTTGATACCACGATGCGCGAGATTGTCGCAGCGGCCGGTGCCCTCGGCTCCGTCGGTGTGATCATGGTTCCGGCTTTCAACAGCCAGAAGCCTTGCATGCCGCATACCCTGGAAACCCGCAATTATCTTTGCGAACAGCTGCATGAGTTGGGTGAATACGCCCTTTCCTGCGGGACGACGGTCATTTTGGAACCCCTCAACCGCAAGGAGGCGTTCTACATGCGCCTGGTGGCGGATGCCGCCGCCATTGCCCGTGATGCCCAGAGTGCCGGTGTCAAGTGCATGGGCGATTTCTGGCACATGAAGGAGGAGACATCCGATTACGGTGCCCTCATGTCTGCAGGCAAGGAGTATCTCCAGCATGTCCACATGGCCAGCCGCGGCCGGCGTATCATGCCGGGCGAAGATGGGGAACTCGACGTCTACACGGATGGATTCCGTGCTCTCAAGGAAATGGAATACGAGAAATATGTCAGCTTCGAGTGCGGGACCAAGGGCGACAGGGCCACGACCGTGACCAATGCCGTCAACCTGCTCCGTGAGCAGTGGGAAAAAGTCTGAGTATGACGTATCCTTGGAGTCTGATCCTGTGCTTGTTGTTCGTCTATCTGCTGATAGTCATCTACTTGTTCGCAGGAAAAAGATTATCGTTCCTTTATGACGGAAAAGCAAGCACGGTGGCGTTGGCCATTGTGCTTGTTTTTCTTTTGATCTTCGGCCTGGTCCGTCAGGATGGACGCCCGGATGGCCTGTGGGGAGCGCTGGGCTTTACGGATATGGCCGGTTCGCCGGTCTTTGCCGCTGTCTTGCTGTGCTTTGCCGGCATGACCCTGCTTCGGGCCATTGAAAATATCCATCATTTCTCCCTCCGGCGTTTTCCCATGGCATTTTCCCACATCGCCTTGTCTGTCATCCTGCTTGCAGGCGTGTTCGGGAAAGGGGACAAACAGTATCTGACGGCCACGGTCCAGGAAGGAGAGCGCGTGGGGATGGCTGCGGACGAAACGGGAAAACAGCGTCCCCTTCCGTTCCAATTGGGTTTGAAGGTTTTTTCCATGGAGGAATATTCCCCGCGACTGATGCTGGCGAATGCTTCGACCGGAGCCCGTATCCCCGGTTACCTGACGCTGACGGAGGACTTTACTTCCGGGACGCTGGGCGACTGGGAAATTACCGTGGAGGAGTTTCTCCCCATGGCCGGCCGGCTGGCCGACAGCCTGGATTATCAACCCATGCAGCATGTAGGCGCGGAACCGGCCGCCCTTGTTTCCGCCGTCCACCGGACGACAGGAAAACGGGTGAAAGGTTGGGTCGGTGCCGACAGTTTCCTGTTCGGGAAAGCCGTCCTGCCTTTGGACGGAGAACAGGCCTTGGTGATGCCCCGGCCGATGGCCAAAAGCTATCTTTCTGAGGTTGAGATCGTTCTGCCCAACGGGAAAGTTCGCTCGGCCGATATTACTGTGAATCATCCGCTGTCCGTCGGCTCCTGGAAGATTTACCAGTCGGCCTATGATATGTCCAAGGGACGCTGGAGTACAGTCAGCATCCTGGATTGCGTGCGGGATCCCTGGTATGGAGTCGTCCAGGTGGGATTGTGGATGCTGATGCTGGCAGCCCTGGGAATGATCATGTTTGCAGGTGGAATTAAAAAGAAGGCGGAATGAACTGGAATACATTTACTTGGATTGCTATTGCGACATCCCTTCTGTGGATTGTCGGAGCCGTCATGTCGACCCGTTCCCGCCGCAGGGGACCGGCTGTCGCCATTTCACTGGCGGGGTCCCTGCTGTTCCTTACCTTTATTATCGGTCTGTGGATGACCCTGGGCCGTCCTCCGATGCGGACCATGGGAGAGACACGTTTGTGGTACAGCCTTTTCCTTTCTCTGACCGGTATTTTCATCTATGCGCGCTGGGGCTACAAATGGATTCTTCCATTCGGAGCGATGATGGCGGTCATGTTCGTCTGTATCAATGTGTTCAAACCGGAGATCCATGACCGGGCCATGATGCCCGCCTTGCAGAGCATCTGGTTCGTTCCGCATGTGACGGTATACATGTTCGCCTATGCGTTGATGGGGGCGGTGACGCTGTTCGCCATCTATTTGTGGATCCGTTCTTCCCGGAAAGAAGTGCAGCCGGAGGAAATGCAGGTCTGCGATGCGCTGGTGCGGATGGGCTGGGGATTCCTGACCCTCGGCATGGTCATGGGTGCACTGTGGGCCAAACAGGCCTGGGGCGATTACTGGGCATGGGATCCGAAGGAAACCTGGGCTGCCATTACGTGGGTCGGCTACTTGCTGTACATGCATCTGCGCCCGCGCCTGAAGGACAACCGGAAGGCCTTCGGCCTGCTGATTTTCTGTTTCATCCTGCTGCAGATGTGCTGGTGGGGTGTCAATTACCTGCCTGCTGCGCAGGATCTGAGTATCCATACCTATTGAAAATGAACCGGATCGTCGTTGCTCCGGATTCGTTCAAGGGATCTTTGTCTGCCTGCGAGGTGGCGGAGGCCATTTCGCAGGGCATTCTTTCTGTCTGCCCATCCTGTGAGGTCGTCCCGGTACCTGTCGCGGACGGGGGAGAAGGATTGGTGGACGCGTTGACCGTGTCGATGGGCGGCCGGCGCGCGTTTGCCACGGTCTCCGACCCGCTGGGCCGCCTGGTCGCGGCGGGATATGGGATAGTCGGCGACCTGGCAGTCATTGAGGTCGCCGCCGCTTGCGGACTGACCTTGTTGTCGGAATCGGAGCGGAATCCGCTGCTCACCACTACCCGCGGGGTGGGGGAACTGATCCTTGATGCCGTTTCACAGGGTTGCCGTCGATTCCTGATCGGCCTGGGTGGGTCGGCTACCAATGATGGCGGTCGCGGGATGCTGGAGGTTCCCGGCATTCTGGAACGGACGGCCGGAATGGCTTTCCGGATTGCCTGTGACGTAAATACGCCGTTTGTGGGGGCGGAAGGAGCGTCCCGGGTTTTCGCTCCGCAGAAGGGGGCGTCTGCCCAGGATGTGGAGGTGCTGGAAGCCCGGATGCAGGAATGGGCCTCCGTGATGGAGGAACGTACCGGCGTGGATGTCCGCCAGATGCCCGGAGCGGGTGCGGCCGGTGGTTTGGGTGGGGCGTTTGCGGCGTTCTGGGGCGCGCGTTTGGAGCCGGGGATCGAACTGATTTTGGATACGCTTCGTTTTGATGCGATGCTGGAGGGGACGGACCTGGTGATTACGGGGGAGGGAAAGGCTGATTTTCAAACCATGCGGGGAAAGGTTGCATCCGGGGTTTTGCGCCGGGCGCAGGCGGCCGGGGTTCCCGTGGATTTGCTGGCTGGAAAAGTGGAGTCTTGCCCTGCGTTGGATTGGGCGGGTTTCCGCCGGATTGTGCAGGTGACGCCGCCGGGGATGCCTCTGGCGATTGCGATGCGGCGCGAGACCGCCCAGGAGAATCTCCGCCGCGCCGCCGGGGAGATGTATATTATTAAATTATAATAAAATAATCTTTGTGTTTGGATTGAGTTTTTTCATATCTTCTCCTACTTAAGAAAGAATGATATTAAATGGCTATCTTTGTAAAAAACAGAACAAATGAATTATTTTAAAAAGTTTTTTCTACTTGCTTGCACATTAGTGGTCTCTTGTAATAATGAGAACGAGAACCCTTATACATTTACCATGTATGAGGTAAATAATACTGACGGGGCTTTAGATTCTTTAGTTAAAACGATCACAGCTGTTAATGATTCCTCTGCTTATGCACAAGCATTTGAGTCTTTCACCATCTCTGAAGCTGTCTATGCTAAAATGGTGTATAACGATAGTGAAATGGCACGATATGGGCATAAACCGATTTCATTTCGAATTCAAGATTCCACAGGGAAAGAACTTACATCAATTAACGATAGTGTGCTATTAAGTATTCGTACTCAATCTTATCAAAATATTTTGGGAAGGCAAGAGTCTTCGAAAACAAAGCATAGCAGATCCTATCATTCTTATAGCAAATCTTCATATCGCGATCAGTTATATCGCGGGCACTCCTCTAATTCTAATTGGCGAGACAGAATGGAGACTGATGAGTATAATAAATCATTGACCAGAGAATTATTGCTGAAGCAAGCTGGGCTGAAAGATGCTGCTAAAATAGAAAGAGCTCAACGTAACAAGTATTTAAGAGATGGTGGATATGATTCCAAAGACGGAGGGAAACAAGTTCATTATAATGGTTCGGCTCAACAACAACGTGATTTAGAAGCGATTGATCAGTATATGAAAGAGCACCCTGATTTTTAGATCAAGGACATTCAATTTCTGCGGAGTGTCTCAAATCGTTTTGATGGTATATAGCCGTTAGGTAGATTGTGGAATCACCAATCTGGACATCGAACATCAAAGTTGGGGAGTCTGTTTTAGACAAACAATTGTCAGCTTTCACGTGCAAATAATAAATTGTTTTCATAACTTTGCGATGTATGGATAGGCAAGTGTCATATATCGTGGCTGTTATCAGTGATTTCGCTGAGCGTTTCGGCCTGTCCAATCCGCAGGCATATAGGTATCTTGCCCGTTACAAGGGCATTGACTTCCTCCAGGAATTCTATGATGTTGAGCACACATTGTCTTTTGAGGATGTGGTGTCCGATGTTGCACTTTATTGCAGGAACAATGGAGGAGCGCTCGCATGATTCTGTATCACGGCTCAAATGTTGATGTCAAGGAGATTGACTTGAGTCGCTCTGAAGTTGGTAAGGACTTTGGAGTGGGTTTTTATCTGACTGCCAGCAAGGAGCAGGCAATGCGAATGGCAGCCCGGAGGGCTCGGCTGTATGGTGGAGAACCGGTTGTGTCGGTTTTTGAATTTAATGAGTCTGCAGCAGCTGAAGACGGCCTTTTGCAAAAAGATTTCCGATTCTATTCAACGGATTGGGCAGATTTTGTTTTGGCAAACCGAGCCAACGGAACACGGACGCAAATTCATGATTACGATATAGTGCATGGCCCGATAGCCAACGACGATGTGGGATTCCAGATCCGTCGGCTTCTTGCAGGGATTATTACTATTGATACCTTCTTGGAAGAGTTGAAGTACAAGCAAGGTATCACTTATCAGTATTTTTTTGCTACAAAGCGTTCCATCAAATATCTCAAGTAAATATGAGCCGGGAATCCTTTATGATTGAGGAGCTGGTCAAGGATTTGATCCTCAAGTTGATGGAAGAGCAGAAAATGTCCATGAATGAAGCTCTAGAAGCTGTATATAATTCTGATACATACGCGAAAGTGCTGGATTTGGAGACGGGCCTTTTCTCTCAAAGTACAGTTTATGTATATTCTATCCTTCAACGTGAATTGAGGGAAGGAAAAATTGTGGCCGGTTAGGTAATATTTCAATATGTTGATTTTCCTGTCGAGAGGTATTCTTGCAGTGCTTCTACATAGTTGCTGAAGGCTTCCTGGCCTGCCGGAGTGATCCTGCAGGTCGTCCGCGGCATCTTGCCTTTGAAGCCTTTTTCAACGGTGATGTAACCGGCTGTTGTGAGTTTGTCTATCTGTACGCTCAGGTTCCCGGAGGTGGCGCCTGTCTGCTTCTTCAGATAGGTGAAGTCGGCTTCATCGACCCCGGCCAGGATGGACATCACCGCCAGCCGGAGCTCCGAGTGTAGGAGGGGGTCTAACTTGGGCAACATGGGCTACTTGTACTGATGTTTGACAATCAGGCCCGTGGCTGCAAGGATGATGCCTGCGAAGGTGAAGATGAACATCTGCTCTTCATTGGCGCCAAGGATAAAGTAGATGGCGACGCCGCCGATGCCGGTTATCCATCCCGCGATTTGAATCACCCGGTTTTTCAGTACGCATCCGCTGATGGTTTCGGCCAGGCCGAAGAGAAGGACGATTTGCGCGGTGAGGCTTGCCAGTACGACGATATTTGCCAAAGCATTCTTTCCAAAGACGCCCAGAAGGACCGTAAACAAGGCGACCGAGCAGGCAAAGATCCCAAAACTTGTCCAGATTGCTCCGCTGGTGCGGCTGATGAAATTCTCGGCCCGGACGCTGTTCTCTCTGTTTTTCAACCAGACGGAAAGCGGATAACCGATGAGCGGCATGGCGAACCACAGGTTGTTCCAGGCTGCATTCCCGGTTGTTTTCCAGAAAGCGTAGACCAGGAGCGAGAATAGGGTGAGCAAGATTCCCCACAGGAGGAAGTAATTTCCGCTGCTGCGGACAATCTCCCTACGGTTGTTGTTCATGGTCTCAGTGATAAGCTTCAGGCTCTCCTGTGCTGTCATTTCTTTGTTCTGTTCCATTGTATCAATTGTTTAGCTTGTTTCGCGGCCAAGCGAAGCTGCGCAGTCTTCCTTCACCGCGGTACAAATATAAACAAGTTTATAATATAAACCAAATTTAAAGGAGAAAATTTCAGCGTCTTCAGAAGGCGATTATTAAAATACAGTTTCTTCTGGATATAATAGGTATACCCTTACTCCTGCCATTCTACAAAAAATACCTTCCCCAGGCAGGCACCTTCATTCTCTTCCCAATGTCAGGGCCATCAGGCCTATCACGACATCGTTCGACAAGACCTCTATCTTCAGCGACTTCAGCTCCTTGCTCTTGTGGAGCGGCATCTTCAGGATCTGGGCCGCTCCGCCCGGTATGATACGGTCAGTGGCTTTCAGCACCGTCCGCTTGGCCCCGTTCCGGGCCAGCGGCTCAAAGTCTGTATCTACCTCACGTGCTACCTCCCCGTTTTTCAGCAATACACGGTATGGTTTCTTTGGAGCCATCCAGAACGCATAATTGTCACTGTAATAGTCTATCTCAATCGGGCACCAGTTAATGGGATTCTCCAGAGGCATCACGTCCTGGGTGCCATCTTGGTAGGTCACCGTCAGCCGCCCGTTTTCAATCCGGCTTTGCATATTGTTCGTGCTTCCCGCCATCAGCAGGTAGGCATAGCGGGCCTTCCCGCTAAGCGGGATCGTAACCTCGTCCGGGTAGTTGTCCCACAGAGAAGAGTAGACAATGTTCCAACCCTTGGCCGGGGATTGGAAACGGACTCCCAGCCGGGTATCGAATACATGATCCTTCAGCTTGGAACGGAACCCGTCGTCCTCTATCTCGTGATTCTCATGCGGGATGCACCATTCACCCACTCCCTGCTTGGGCAGTTCCAGGGTGGTTACAGGCGGGCGCGGTGTAAGATACTGGTTGCGGTAGATGTCGTCCACGTTGGCGTTGAAATAGGGCGAGAGGTCCACCATCACGGCATTCTTCATGGCCTTGGGCGAGATGTCATCCAGCCCCATGCGGCGCATATACTTTTGGGACGAGACATCCTCTTTGGGGGCACGGATGGTCTTGTGCCGGATGGGCTTGGGCAGTTTCGACCGGTCCACCGTAATCGTCTGCTTTTCCGAGTCGTTCCCGCTCACCTCAAGGTATGCCCCTCCGCCGGCATTGGTGCGCACCACTATGTTCAGCGGCTGGCGGAAGTGCTGCTCTACCTCGTAGATATCCTTGTTACCCTCGCGGCGGAAGGAATAGGAGAGGTAAGGCGTCCGTATGGATACCTCGTTCCAGTCATCGGGAAAGGCCGGCTTGATGAAGCAGCGCCCGTTGAGCGCATCCGGAATGATCCCAAAGAGTCCGCAGATGATGGCACGTGAGGTGATACCCACGTTGTCGGCAAAGTCGCGGAATCGTTCCTCCGTTCCCTTGTCGTAATAACTGCCGCATCCGAAATTGCCCGGACATCCGCCCAGGTACATTTCGTCTGTCAGGTCGGCCTTCAGCAGCCGGAACCCCACGTCGCTCCGCCCTGCCTGCAGGTAAGCAAGGGCCATGTTGGCAACCTCCTCGTGGGCCACGTTGTTGGTACTCCAAACATAAGGCATCCAGTCGGAAGTGGAGATGGTGCTCAGATCCTTGTCGGGAGCAGGCAGGTTGAGGCCCAATTCCCTGACAACCTGCTCGTCATAGGCATAGCGCACAGGGATGTGGGGGATGGAACGGTCTACGTAGCATGTGGCTTGCCAGGCTTGCTCGGGCGTACAGGCCTCACAGTCAATGGGCGTATATACGCTCCATACGGCAGCGCTCTTGTGCAGACGCTTCAAGCCCATCAAGTCTTCGAACTCAGCCCAGTAGCCCAGGTCTTCCATCCACAGCCGTTCGTTCATGGCCTTCAGGATGGCCTCCGCCTCCTGACGGTAGGGTGCAGGGTCCTGGCCGATCCGTTCGGCAATGCGGGCCGCCAGCAGATTGGCCCGATAGTTATAGGCAGACGAATGCGTCACGGCACCCCCGTTGTAATACAGGGCATCACTGGCCCAGATGCAGCAGTAGGCATCGTAGAGATGGTCGCCGTCCGGGTCGAAGTTACGCTTTTCCCAGTCCAGATGAAGGGTCAGATAAGGCCACATCTGACGCATATAAGTGGTGTCGGAGTCGTAACAGAAGTGCCATAGCAGCTCGTCTATGTAGTTCAGGTTCATGTCATACAGGCTCATCGAACCCGTCTGGTTGGGTTTGGCACAGATGTATCCGTTGGAATACATCGGCGTGCCCCATTTGGCTGTAGCCCGGCACAGGTTGTTCAGGGTATCCTGCTGCGGATGCTCGTATATGGGCGGAATATCGGTGACCATGCTGCGCGAATAGGCCGTGAAGTGCGATTTGGCCCGATCGTTCCATCCCACCACATCGCCCACGTATGCGCCGCGCCATCCGCAGTAGGTCATGCGCCAGCAGTTGGCGCCGTGCAGGAATGTCGTGCCGTCCCAGATGCCGTCGGCCGCAGCGACCAGGCAGGAGCCCAGCGTGTTGAAGAACGGGTCGGGCGTGTCGATCACCACCTGCCCCATCAGCTTCTGCCGGGCCTCTTCTTCCCTGTCAAAGACCGGACGGCCGCTTGCAGCATCCAGGGGGATCAGCCGGGCATTATCCTCATACAACAGGTAACTCTGCCCCGCTGCGTTCCACGAACAGGTCAGCAGGTCAGGCTCGCCCGGAGCCGGATCCAGGGACTCGGGCGGGTTGACGCCCAAATCGTACCATTTCATTCCCGTATCGGCTGCCCGACACCTGCGTACGCTTAAAACCACAGGCCCGTCAAAGCCTGAGGTTTCAAACTTCCAGATGGCACTTTCGCTGAAGAACGATGCCATCGCCGTGACGGCAAGCCGGCCCTCGCCCCATGCTGCATCCCGCAACTGATAGGTGCGCCGCCCGCCCTGGTAGCGGGCCTCGCACCACGAGGCGCCGTCCAGCGGTATGGTCTTCCCTGCATATTCCAGACTGAAGCGCAGATTGTAGCTCTCGCTTTTGTCGAACGTAGCAAAAATCGGGCGGTCGCTTGTCTCCAGGCGGAATCGGGTATGCGTGCCATAAAGCGGACGGTTATAGCGACCTTCGCCGTTCAGGCACACAAAGTCGCGGCCGTCGGGATAGTAGCGCATGATGCGCACATCGGCTTCGGCGGGCTGCGCCGCATTACAGCTGTAGAAAATACTGAGCAACAGCAGGGCTGAAAGAGGCAGCAAGAGGAGAATTTGTCTGTTCGTCATAGGAGCTTTGTAAAGAGGATTACCGATTATAATGCCGAGACTGTGATCCCTTTGCCAATGTTTCGGATAAATCCGCTTCAGATAGATGAAAGTGATTGGCCAAATCCTCCGCTATCTGCTTAATTGTCTTTTCTTCTCCTCCTTTTAAAGCCTCCATAAATGGCTGAAGGTATAGATCAAATGTTGGTATCATATCAGGTAATCGATTGTTTCGTGAGCCAGTTTACGGCCTCCTAACAAATATATACAGATTATTTCAAATCTCGGTTACTCATCACCGAATACCTTTCCACTTCTTTGCCGTCTTTGTAAATGGCGAAGGCTTTCCTGCCGTCAGGGAGGAGAATGCCGCCGTAGAAACACCGGGGTTGTTTTCCTGCGATCTTTGCTCTGCGAAGGGCTTCTTCATGGGTAGCACAATAATACGTCCGCATTGTTCTTCGTTTTCGGCGAAGATAATCGGGGCTTGTGCCAAAGTGAGGGGGGATGTCGATTCTTTAATAACAGATTTGCCGCGTTGCCATGAAATGAAAAAACCGGCCTGTTCATTCATTTCATGGCCTGATTTTCAGGTGTTATGCGCAAAACAAGGCCACGAAATGAAAAACTCAATGCATTTTTTCATTTCATGGCGGGCAGGTCAGTTTGCGGCTTGCGCTGTCTCTTGCCGGTCGCTGCGGGGCCCGGAAATAAAAAGGCGGCATCAGCCGCCGTGCCGGGAGAGAGGATCTGCAGGTGTTTTTTCAGGGATTCCGCTCCCTTCGGTCGCGCTATCCCTTGCCGCTCGCCGCGGGGGCCCTGCAAAGCATAGAATGCAGCTGTCGGGCCTTCGGCCCAACGGGCTGTTTCTGGCTTCCAACCCTTACGAAAGCGAGCTTTCGACGGGTCAGAATCCAAAAACAGCCGGTCGCATTCGCGACCAGCTGCATTCCTTTTTTGCGGAGAGTGAGGGATTCGAACCCCCGGAGCCTTTCAGCTCAACAGTTTTCAAGACTGCCGCCATCGACCACTCGGCCAACTCTCCTTGAGAAATCCCGAAGGATTGCAAATATAGTGATTCCGGGAATGTAATCAAAAAAAACTTTTTTGCACTTGCATTCCAACATCCGATTCCTTATGTTTGTAAACATGGAGCATAAACTATATTTTGCCGCAGGCTGTTTCTGGGGAGCCGGGCATTTCTATGGAAAACTCCCGGGGGTGCGGACGGTCCATGTCGGTTTTGCCAACGGGAATACGCCGCATCCGACTTATCAAGAAGTGTATACGGATACGACCGGCTATGCGGAAACGGTCGAGGTAACATTTGATCCGGCCCGGATATCGGCGCGGGACCTTACGGATTTCTTTTTCGCCATTATCGATCCGACCAGTCTGAACAAGCAAGGGGAGGATGAGGGGACGCGGTACCGTACGGGTGTCTATTATACCGAAGAGGAACTTCTCCCCGGAATCGAAGCATCCTTTACTGCAGAGCGCTCCCGGCATGCGCAGCCCCTGCAGGTCGAGTTGGAACCCCTGCGGGTCTTCTTCCCGGCGGAGGAATACCATCAGGATTATTTGTTGAAGAATCCGGGCGGCTATTGCCATCTGCCGCTGAAAGTCTTCCGTTATGCCTCCCTGCTTTCCGCCCTGGACAGCCTGATCGAAGGCGAGCCGGATCCGGTGGCCGTCCTTGCCAATGCGTCCGCTCTGATCAAAGAGCGCATGGGATTCTTCTGGGTAGGCTTTTACATGGTGAAACCCTCGCCGGAGGAAAATACGGGGAACAGCTTGGTACTCGGCCCGTTCCAAGGCCCTGTGGCTTGTTCCCGGATTGGTTACGGGAAGGGGGTGTGCGGTACGGCCTGGGCGCGGGGGGAAAGTGTCGTCGTGGAAGATGTGGAACAGTTCCCGGGGCATATCGCGTGCAGCAGCCTGTCCCGGTCGGAGATTGTCGTTCCGCTGAAGGGCCCCTCCGGTGCGGTGCTGGGCGTTTTGGATATTGATGATACCCTGGTCGGTACGTTTGATGATACCGACCGGCGTTTCCTCGAAAAAGCTGCTGCCCGTCTGTCACGGGAGTTATTTTAATACAACTTCTAAAATACGTCGAAGATGAAAAAACTGATCTGCCTGCTGGCGTTGAGCTGGATGGTCGCCGCTCCGGGTTCTTTCGGACAAACGGCCCCCCAGGCCTATGTCCCCACCGATTCCAACCTGAAAGCCCGGGAACGCTTTGCCGGACACCGTCTCGGCATCTTCCTGACCTGGGGTATCTACAGTACCTACGCCCAGGGAGAATGGTATCTCTCAACCGGGAAACTGGATCCGGAAGCCTACAAAGAAGCGGCGGAAGGCTTTTATCCGGCCCGTTTCGATGCAACGGCCTGGGCCCGCGCATTCAAGGATGCCGGCGCCGGTTATGTCACCTTCGTTTCCCGGCACCATGACGGTTTTGCGCTGTTCAAGACTGCGGCCTCGCCTTTCAACATTGTCGACGGAACGCCTTATGGAAAAGATATTACCGGGATGCTGACCGAGGCTGTCAAGGCGGAGGGGATGGATATGCACATCTATTATTCCATCATAGACTGGTGCCGGGATGACTACCCCAAGGGGAATTCCGGCATCGAGAAAGACCCTGCGAAGGCGGATTACAACCACTATTTCGAATTTGAAAAGGCCCAGATCCGGGAACTGATGACCCAGTACCGTCCTTCCGCTATCTGGCTCGACGGGCTGTGGGACCGCAAGCCAGGCACTTTCTCCTGGCGGATGGAAGAGCTTTACCGGTTCATCCACGGCATCGATCCCGCCTGCCTGATCGGCAACAACCACCATCTTTTCCCGCTTGACGGCGAGGACTTCCAGATGTTCGAGCGGGATCTTCCCGGCGAGAATAAGGCCGGCCTGAGCGGGCAGGAGGTCAGCTCTGCCATGCCCCTGGAAATGTGTCAGACCATGAACGGGGCCTGGGGATACAAAATCATGGACCAAAAATACAAGAGTGTCCGGGATCTGGTCCATCTGTTGGTGCGTGCTGCCGCCAAAGGGTCGAATCTGCTGCTGAATATCGGCCCCCAGGCGAACGGAGAACTGCCTGCCCCCGCCCTCGACCGCCTGAAAGGCATGGGCGCCTGGATGAGGGTCTTCTCGGGAACGGTCGACGGAACGGACAAGACCACCATTCCTGAGCAGCCCTGGGGTGTTTCGACCCGGACAGCGACATCGGTTTTCCTCCATATCCTCGCTCCCGAGGCGCTTCCTTCCGATGGGAAAACCGCGGTTCTCGTCATCCCGTTCGGAGAAAAAGTCGCCGGTGTCACGGAGTATCAATCGGGCGCAAACCGTACCTGGAAGGCGTCCAAGGACGGTTTCCTGACCATCTCCCTCCCTGCACCGGACGCCAAGGAAATTGATACCGTCCTGGAAATCAAGTTGAAATGAAACGCGCCATTCAGCATGTCGCCCGGCTGTTTTTGCCGGTGATTCTTCTCGTGTCCTGTCAGGATCGCGGCGGAAATGTCGACTCGTTCGCGTCCTCCTTTGCGGGAACGCCGCCCCGGGAAGCCTACCCCTGGGTATGGTGGCATTGGATGAGCGGCAATATTTCCAAAGAAGGCATCCGGAAGGACCTGCTGTGGATGCATGAGATCGGGGTAGCGGGCCTGCACCATTTCGATGCCGGTTACAGCAACATTCCGCAGATCGTCCCGGAGCGGATTCCTTATATGTCGGATGCGTGGAAGGACGCGTTCCGGTATGCGATTGCGTTGACGGATTCGCTTGGGATGGAAGTGGGGGTTGCCAGTTCTCCGGGCTGGAGTCATACCGGAGGCCCATGGGTTTCCCGTGAGAATGGCATGAAGCGGCTGGTGTGGCGGACCGTCGAGGTTCCGGGCGGAAAGCAGGAAATCGCGCTTCCCGAGCCGTTTACGGCAGTCGGATCCTATCAGGATATCAACGAAGTCAAAGATGTGGAGCCCTGGTACAGGGATATCGCCGTTGTGGCGGTGCGGATTCCGGAGAAGGAGCGTTCGCTCCAGGAACTGGGCGCATCGGTCACTTCCTCCGAAGGGGACATCTCTCTTGAACAACTGACGGACGGCTGTTACAATCAATATGTTATGATCCCCTCGGCCGTAGAAAAGGGAGAAGGATGGATTCAGTATAGTTTTCCGCAGCCTCAGACCTTCAAGGCGGTTACGGTCGTCAATGAATGCCTGCGTCCGATGTATGACGGATTGCCGGCGAATGATCACCTCATCCTGGAACGCAGTGATGATAACGTTGCATTTCAGGAAGTTACCAAGATATACGACGGCAACAACTATTCCATGACGACGGATTTCCCCGAGGCCACGGCCCGTTACTGGCGGCTGCGGATTCAGATTCTTCCCATCGCCAAGCGCGGGCAGCGGATTCGTGAATTCATCCTCCATACGGTGACGAAGGTCAACCATGTTATCGAGAAGGCGGGGTTCGATCCCCATTCGGATTTCATGCAGCATGTGACACCCGAGACCCCGGATGCCATCCGGGATGTCCTCGTGCTGGGCATGCCCGGCGAAGACGGGAAGATCCGTTGCGACCTGCCGGAAGGATCCTGGCGGATATACCGTTTCGGGCAGAGCCTGACCGGCAAGAAGAACCATCCGGCTACGCCCGAGGCAACCGGGCTGGAGGTGGACAAACTTGATCCGGAGGCCTGGATGGACCATTTCCACCAGTATATGGAGCTGTACAAGGAGGCTGCCGGCGGCATGGTCGGAGACCGGGGCATCCAATATATCCTCCTGGACAGTTATGAGGCGCGTCACATGACCTGGACCAAAAACATGAAAGAGGAGTTCCAGGCCCGGAATGGCTATGACCTCCTTCGCTGGCTCCCTGCCCTGACCGGCGAGATTATCGGCAGCTCCGAAGAAACAGAGAAATTCCTCTGGGACTGGCGGAAGACCATCGGGGACCTGATGGCGGAGAACTATGACCGTGTCAACGAAATTGTCAAGGAATACGGGCTGCGGGGACGGTATACCGAGGCCCACGAAAATTCCCGGGCATTCATCGGGGACGGCATGGACATGAAGATGACCGCTACCGTCCCGATGTCCGCCATCTGGGTCCGGCGGCCCATCCAGATGCGCAAGACGGATATCCGGGAGTCTTCTTCTGTCGCCCATATTTTCGGGCAGAATATTGCGGCAGCGGAAACCTTTACGGTCATGGGCAATTTCGAGAATGCGTATTCTTATCCTCCTGAAAGCTTGAAATATGTCGCCGACGTTGCGATGGAAAGCGGTCTCAACCGCTTCGTTTTCCACGAGTCCGCCCATCAGCCGTCGGATGACAAGGTCCCGGGAACCGGGCTGGGCCGGTTCGGGCAATGGTTCAGCCGGCACGAAACCTGGTCGGGCATGATGCGGCCATGGATGGATTATCTAGCCCGGTCGTGTTATCTGCTGCAGCAGGGAAAGTTCGTGGCGGATGTCTTGTTCTACTATGGGGAGGACAATACGCTGACGGGCCTCTATGGCGTGAATATCCAGCCTGTTCCGGAGGGATATAATTTCGATTACATCAATCCGACTGGACTGCTGGAGGCCGTGCGGCCGAAGCAGGGAAAACTGGTGACGAAATCCGGGATGTCCTACGAGATCCTCTTCCTCGGGAACAATTGCAAACGAATGTCTCTCAATATTTTGAGACGTATTGTGGATTTCGCCGAAAAAGGGATTCCTGTTTGCGGGACCCTGCCGGAAGAGCCTGCGGGCATGAACGATGACAATGAAACCTTTGCGAAACTGCGTTCGCGCTTGCAGGAACGGATGAAGGGTGAGAGTATGGCTGCGGCACTGGCAGGAAAGCATGTCGCCCCCGATTTCACGGCTTCGGAAGACAGCCTGGGGTACGTCCATCGCCGGCTTGTAGACGGAGATATCTATTGGGTGCGGAACTTCGCCGCGAATCCGGTCAAGGCGGACATCCACCTGCGGACTCCGGGCGGGAAGATCCTGGAGGTATGGGATCCGGAGACCGGCAGACAGTATTCAGCTGCGTTCCAGGCGGATGAAAGCGGGATGCTGACCACTTTGGAGATGGACAAGGAGTGTGCGCTGTTCCTGATTGTCAAATACGGCGGGACCGCAGCTCCGGGGAAACCGGATGCTCCGCAGCACTCGGTGGATGTCCCGGGTCCCTGGACGGTTGCTTTCCAGAAAGGACGCGGCGCTCCCGAATCGGTGGAATGGGATACGCTCCGGGATTGGGCGGAATCGGAAGATGAGGGGATCCGGTATTTTTCCGGAACGGCGGATTATACAACCACGCTCCGCCTGGACGAAAACCTTTCCGGCAAGGCCATACTCTCCCTCGGCACGGTGAAGAACCTGGCCCGGGTGAGCGTCAATGGCACGGAATGCGGCATCGCATGGAAACGCCCCTTCACGGTTGAGATTCCGGAGGGGCTGTTGAAAGCCGGGGACAATACGCTGACGGTCTCTGTTGCGAACCTCTGGGTGAACCGGCTCATCGGAGACCAGCAACCGGGATGCGAGCATCCGTATACCTCTACTCCGATGAAATTCTATTCGGCTGATTCCCGGTTGCTTCCGTCCGGTCTTCTGGGACCGGTTATTTTGCAGTATTGATGCAAGGTCCGTTGGCGGACACGGAAGGAACGCCGTCCCGGATGGACGGCCAGCCGTCCTTGTCCCAGATGATCTGGTCCATGGCCATGCAGCGGCCGTTATAGTCGTTCGCTTTCCAGAATGTGTGGTAGAACATCCAGTCGTTCCCGGCATCGTCGGTGATGATCTGGGAATTGTGTCCCGGACCGACGAAGGTGAAATCCGTGCTCTTGGAGAGGACCACCGTCTTGTAGGTCCCTTCCTTGGCGATCATGGACTCTCCGCTGCGGCCTACGAAAGGTCCCAGCGGGCTTTTCGAGCGGCCGACCATGACGTGATACGTGCTCTTCTCCCGTTCGCAGCAGGACCCTTCCGAGGTAAAGAGGTAGTACCATTTTCCCCGTTTGTGGAGGTAGACTCCCTCCTGGCGGTCGCCGGCCAGTTTGACCGGTTCTGCCCCGGGTTTGACGGACAGGCCGTCTGCTGCCAGTTCTATAATCCAAATCCCTTCCCGGACAGGCAGACCGGCAGGATGGACCACGTCTTCCACCCCCTTGCCTTTCTGGAGGCTGCCCCAGGCGAGATACTTCTTGTCCCCATCCTGGAAGAAGTTGGGATCGATGGAGTTGAGAACGCCGGTGTTGTCGAAGCTGACAATCATTCCGTGGTCTTTGAAAGGTCCGGTGGGAGAATCGGAAACCGCGACACCGGAAGCGCTTCGCTCGTGGTTGCCCCACAGACCGAGGGCATAGTACAGGACATATTTCCCATCCACATAGTTGATGTCCGGGGCCCAGAGGCGGGACCCGCTTTCCCAATCGGGCTTTTTCCCAAGGAAACCATCGCAGACAAACTCCCAGTTTATCAGATTCTTGGAGCGGTAAACCGGAAGGACGGCGTTGTTGCTCTGGGTGGAATACGCGTAAAACCATCCGTCTTGCTTGCGGTTGTCCAGGACAGTCGGGTCCGGGCAGTTCAGCCGGAGAACCGGGTTCTCATAGAGGGCCGTCTCGGTATGGCGGCAGGCCGTTCCTGCCAGGAATACGAGCAGGCAGGAGAGCAGAAGGCTTTTTGTTTTCATCGTTGTTTCGGTTTCATGAAAGAATCCGGCAACTGATGCGCAGGCGCCGGATTCTTGAAAGATGTTCAGGAAGGATATCCAGAAGAGAGGGTTGGATTACTTCTGATTCTTCAGCAGATCGCGGATCTCTTCCAGCAGGACGACATCGTCCGGCTTCGGTGCGGGTGCTTCGGGTTCAGCGGGAGCTTCTTCCTTCTTGCCCAGATCTTTGGCCTTGTTGATCGCCTTGATGACCATGAAGATACACAGGGCGATGATGAGGAAGTCGAAGATAACCTGGAGGAAATTGCCCCAAGTTACGGCCACGGCCGGCTTGACAACGGTGTCACCGTCCATGACAGCCTTGCTGATGACCCATTTCCAATCGGTGAAGTTCAGTCCGCCGCAAAGAGCGCCGACAAGCGGCATGATGATGTCGCTTACGAGGGAGGTGACGATCTTTCCGAACGCGCCGCCGATGACTACGCCGACAGCCATGTCAACGACATTGCCCTTCATGGCAAAGTCCTTGAATTCATTGAGAAATTTTGACATAATGTGAAAGGATTAGGATTGTCCGTACAAGCCCTTTCTGGGGGCCTAGGACAAAAATATTAAAAAAATCGGATAATCCTATCCTTCGATCATGTATTTTCGCGGGGAACAGCCGACCGCAGACTTGAAGTATTTGCCGAAGAAAGATGAATTCGGGAAATTCATGGCATCGCTGACTTGTTGGACGGTGTAGTTCCCGGTCTTCAGCATGGCCTTTGCCTCGAGGATGACATAATCCTTGATCCATTGGGCAGGATGCTTCCCGCTGGCTTCAAAAATCAACTTTGCGAAATACTTCGGAGAGATGCAGAAACGTGACGCATAGAAGGTAATCCGCCTTTCGCGCGAGCAGTGGGTCTGTACTTCCTGCAGGAAATCCATCAGCAGGCGCTCCTCCCGGCTGCGGCTGGGCGTGCTGCCTTCCGCGCGCGAGATCCATTCTGCCAGGGAAGCTGCCATCACCCGCAGGAATCCGCCGGCCGCATCCTTCTTATAGGTGCGTTTTTCGTCGGAGAGAACCGTCCGCATCATCCCGTAAAGCTCCTGGAAATATGCGAATTCCTCCCGTGTCGCGTGGATGAGGACGGGCTTCAACAGGTTCTTGCGGATCAATTGGATGCAGTTGTCCTGGTTTTCGGTAAAGAAGGCACCATCCTTGATGGCCAGGCTTTCAATGCGCAGATCGGGGGAGACCTCGATCTTGTCAATGATAACGCCGGGGTAGGCAATCAGGATGTCTCCGGGACCCAGGGTGAAGTCTTTCAGGTTCAGTCTAGCGGTGCAATGTCCTTCCAGGCAGGCCAGGATGTTGATGAACATCTGCTTGAAAGGCTCTTCCGGCCCGATGTGGATGTCTCCTGTCTCCCGTGAGGGGACCCCTTCGGGCGGATTCGCATAGAGATTGTCGTCCATCAGCAGGGAATCCCCCAGGGTCAGGGTGCGTCCGGACAATCTCAGTTTTTGCAGTTCCAGCTGCAGCACTGCTTTCTTAATGCTCATCCCGAAAAAGTTTGTTGGTAATGCCAGAATAGCGTTGCAAATTCTGTTCCTCCTGGCCTCCAGGGGTAGTTTTTAGGCTTTTTCAGCAATTTTTTCCATCCTCGAGACCTTGTGTCCGACCAACGCGACAAGAATGCTCATCAGCGGGCTGATGATGTTGAAAAAACAGAACGGCAGATAAACCAGGGTCGGTACAGAGAGGATGGTGGCTTGCGTCATGCCGCAGCTGCTCCAGGGGAACAAGGGGGATGTGACTGTCGCGGAGTCTTCCACGGAGCGGCTCAGCAGTTTCGCCTCATGCCCGCGCTGTGCGTACGTGTCTTTGAAGATGTTCGTAGTCAGGATGATGGAGAGATACTGGTCGGAAACGATGCCGTTCAGGAGGGTGCCGGTGACGACGGTGGAGGAAACGATGCCGCCCCGGGTGCGGGAAAGGGGCGTCAGCAGTCCGGCGAGGTGGCAGAGCATGCCGCTGGCCTTCATGCAGCCTCCGAAAACCATGGCGCAGATAATCAGGTAGACTGTGTTCAGCATGCCGGTCATGCCCCTGGAGGCGACCAGCGCGTTGACTTCCGCGTGGCCCGTATCGACACTCACTGAATTGTAGATGGTTTCGATAATCCCCGTGAAGAGGACTTTTGCCCGGGAACCTTCCACGATCTTTGCTCCGATCCCGTGGATTATGTCGGGCTGGAACAGGATGGCCGCTCCGGCTGCCAGCAGGGTTGACAGTCCCAGGACGATGAGGGCGGGCATTTTCCGGGCGATCATGATTCCGGTCAGGACCGGGACGATCAGGAGCCAGGGCGTGATCCGGAACGTGTTCCCCAGCGCATGGGTGTATTCCTGGGACAGCGATGCGCTCCCCTGGGCGTGGGAAAGCCCCAGGACCGTGAAAATCACCAGGGTGATGGTGATGGACGGGACGGTCGTCTTCATCATGTTCCGGATGTGGGTGAAGAGCGGGACGCCGCTGATCGAGGATGCCAGGACGGTCGTGTCCGAAAGCGGGGAAATCTTGTCGCCGAAATAGGCCCCGGAAATAATGGCCCCGGCCGTCATGGCGTCGGAGAACCCTTCGGCCCGTCCGATGCCGAGCAGGGCGATGCCGATGGTGGCGATGGTGGTCCAGGAGCTGCCGATAAGCAGGGAGACGATGGCGCAGATGACACAGGCGGTCAGCAGGAAAAAGCGCGGACTGATTATCTGGACGCCATAATAGACGAACATGGGGACGATCCCGCTCATGGTCCAGGTCCCGGAGATGGCCCCGATCAGGAAGAGGATGACAATGGCGGTCGTGACATCGCCGATATTGCTTTTGATGGCGTCCTCGAAGGCTTTCCAGGGAGTCTTGAACAGCCACATGGACAGCCAGATACAGATTCCGGCGGAAAACAAGAGGACAACTTGGCTGGCGCCGAGGATGGCGTCACTCCCGAAGATGCTGATACTCAGGGAGAGAAGTGCAACGAGGGTCAGGATGGGGATCAGGGAGATCCAGATGTCCCGGGCCGGTTTGCGGGTAGGAAGTGGGGAAGGTGTGGGTTCTGTCATGTTCGTTCTATAAAGAAAAACCTCCGCATGATCCTGTTGCAGGAGCCGTGCGGAGGTATTGTCTATCAGAGTTTTCCGTTACTTAGAAAATCTCCGGTTCTTTGTTTTCATCCGCTTCCGGCTTCGGGGCGAAAGGTTTGCGGCGTTCACCACGGTGCTCGCCGGAACGATCGTTCCGACGGTCATTCCGATGTTCGCCACGGTGCTCACCACCCTGGGGCTTGGGACCCCTGCGGTCTCCGCCCTGCGGCCTGGGACGGCGCTCCGGCTCCACGTACCCTTCCGGTTTCTCGGTAAGGGCACGCATGGACAGGCGCATCTTGCCGGTCTTCGCGTCAATCTCGAGGAGCTTGACATCGACCTCATCTCCGACTTTCAGCACGTCGGCCACATTTTCGGTCTTCGTCCAGGCAATCTCGGAGACATGCAGCAGTCCTTCCTTGCCCGGAAGAATCTCGATGAAGGCACCGAAATCCAGGATGGAGACCACTTTGCCGTGATAGGTCTGGCCGACCTCGGGGACGGCGCAGATATCCTTGATCCGCTGGAGGGCCAGATCCATGGAAGCCTTGTCGACACCGAAGATGTCCACGACACCCTTGGTACCGCCCTGACCGTTATCCACCTCATCGATGGTAATGGTCGTGCCGGTTTCTTTCTGGAGACCCTGGATCGTTTCACCACCCTTGCCGATGACGGCGCCGATGAACTCGGCCGGGATTTCGATCTGGACCAGACGGGGCACGAACGGCTTGTAATCCGCACGCGGCTCGCTGATGCACTTGAGCATTTCGCCCATGATGTGCATCCGGCCTTCGTGGGCCTGCTGGAGCGCCTTGGCAAGGACCTCGTAGGAAAGGCCGTCTACCTTGATATCCATCTGGGTGGCCGTGATACCGTCCTTGGTACCGGCAACCTTGAAGTCCATGTCACCGAGGTGATCCTCGTCGCCAAGGATGTCGGTGAGGATGGCATAGCGTCCGTTCGGATCTTTCTCGTCGGTGATCAGGCCCATGGCCACACCGGCGACCGGTTTGGTAATCTTCACGCCGGCGTCCATCAGGGCGAGGCAGCCGCCGCAGATCGAAGCCTGGGAAGAGGAGCCGTTGGATTCCAGGATGTCGGAGACGACGCGGACGGCGTACGGGTTCTCCGGTGCCATCGGAATGACCGGCTTGAGGGCGCGCATGGCCAGGTTGCCATGACCGATTTCACGGCGTCCGACACCCCGCTGGGCCTTGGCCTCTCCGGTAGCGAACGGAGGGAAATTGTAGTGGAGGACGAATTGCTGGTCATCCTGGATGAGGACCTCGTCCATCTCTTTCATATCCATCTTGGTACCGAGGGTCACGGTCGCCAGGGCCTGGGTCTCGCCGCGGGTGAAGATCGCGGAACCGTGGGCGCAGGGGAGGACATCGGTCTCGCACCAGATCGGACGGACTTCCGTCGTGTGGCGGCCGTCAACGCGCAGCCCCTCGTCCAGAATCAGGTTCCGGAGGGCTTCCCGCTGCTCGTGGCCGAAATAGCGTTCGACCATCGCAGCCTTGGCTTCCTGGTCCTCCTCGGACAGGGTTGCCATGAATTCGGCCTTGATGGCGGCGAAACCATCCTCGCGCTCATGCTTGGGTTTGGCGGACTTGGCCAGGGCGTAGCATTTGTCGTAGCAGAATGCGTGGACGGCCTCTTTGAGGGTCTCGTCTTCCTCGTCGTGCGGATAGTCGCGCTTGACATCCTTTCCGAGCTCCTTGTTGAGTTCTTTCTGGATGCGGCAGTGGTTCTTGATTTCCTCGTGGGCGACTTTGATGGCCTCGAGCATGACTTCCTCGGGGACTTCCTTCATTTCGCCTTCCACCATCATGATGTTCTCTTCCGTTGCGGCAACCATCAGGTCGAGGTCTGCTTTCTCCATCTCGGAGAAGTTCGGGTCAATTTTAAACTGACCGTCGATGCGGGCCACGCGGACCTCGGAAATCGGGCCGAGGAACGGCAGGTCGCTGGCTGCCAGGGCGGCGGAGGCTGCCAAACCGGCCAATGCGTCCGGCTGGATATCCTTTTCGGCGGAGATCAGCCAGATATTCACGAATACAGCGAGGTGGAAATCGTCCGGGAAAAGGGGACGGAGTGCCCGGTCCACCAGACGGGCAATCAGGACTTCGTAGTCGGAAGCCCGGCTTTCCCGTTTGAGGAAGCCGCCGGGGAACCGGCCTGCAGCATAATACTTTTCTTTATAGTCGACCTGGAGCGGGAGGAAGTCCGTACCTTCCGTCACTTCTTTCGCACAGGTCACTGTGGCGAGGAGCATCGTGCCTCCCATCTTCACCACAGCCGAGCCGTCGGCCTGCTTGGCCACCTTACCGGTCTCGATTTCGATAATCCGACCGTCGGATAATTCGATTTTCTTAGTGATAACGTTCATTATTTTTTCTCTTGTGTTCTTCCGCAAATAAAAAAGGGATGGTCCCTCTCCAAGGAACCGATCCCTTTGGTTTCCTATCGGTACGGTTATCGACGGAGGCCGAGCTCCTTGACGATCTTCCGGTATCTCTCGATGTCGACTTTCTGGAGGTAATCCAGGAGCTGACGGCGCTTACCGACCAGGCGGAGAAGGGAACGGCGGGTGACCACGTCCTTCTTGTTCTTTTTCACATGCTCGGTAAGATGAGCGATACGGTAGGAGAATAAAGCAACTTGACTCTCAGGAGAGCCGGTGTCTGTATTGGACTTCCCGTACTTCGCGAAAATCTCTTGCTTCTTTTCAGGCATTAAATATTCAGCCATTTCTGCAAAAAATTTTGATAAATGATTAATAAAACAGCGCTTTATCCCAAAAAGCGGTAAAAGCGTGCAAATTTAGCGATAAATTCCGAGAAAACAATGCCTGACAGATTTTTTTGATTGTCTGTCTGAGATGTCGTTTTTTTTTGTATTTTTGCGTAATGACGGACACCACACCAGACCACACCAAAACAGTCAGACGATGAACCAAAAGACAACAGCAATCTTATTCGGCCTCCTTTTTTCGGCTGTGACGCGTATGAAAAGATTTCTTGCAATTCTGACCACACTGGCAGTTTTCGCTTGTACGCCTGGTGAACAGCCGGAACAACCCAGCGATTCTATCAAGGTCAGCCCGGCATCCGTCTCAGACATTTCCCACGAGGGAGCCCCTGTCTCGCTTTCCGTGGAAGCGAATTGCAGCTATCGCCTGACCTTGACCGACGAGGAAGGGAAAAATGTTTCCTGGATGACAGCCGACAAAACCTCCGCGTCCGGTTCCGGGACAATCCAGATTACCGTTGCCGCCAATCCGCTCACGACTCCGCGACGGGGATCCGTCAATATCATCGGCAATACCGTTTCCGCGTTCGTGGACATCTACCAGCAGGCCCGTCCGGTTACGCCGGATCCCGAGCCGGAACCCGAACCTGATCCGGAACCGGATCCTGATCCTGAACCTGAGCCGGAACCGGATCCCGGTTTCAAGGGATTCTATGAAATGCCTGTCTATGAACAGTTTGTATCTCCGCGGGGGCTGGACGTTCCTTCCGGCACTTCAATCCTCATGGACCCCGATTTCTCCAATCTCACCATCGAGGGGAACCGGGTCATCTTCGACCAGGGCCTCATCATCGAGAAAACGGGCGCAGACGGAAAGTACCAAATGGGTCTTCCGATCCATGTCAACCCGAAGTATATGGCCGGATTCCAGCTCGGTATCCATCACGATAACTTCTCCAAAGGAGATGCTTGGATTATCAAGATTCCCATGAAGGAAGACCTGTGGGGAGACCTCCGGTTCTCTTACGATTCCCGGCGAGAAAGCATAAGCACCTCCGATCCCTATTCCTGGAGTTCGGATGAAGGTGTAACCTGGCACCCGGTTATGAAAATGGAGGGCATGAAATCCGAAGCCGCCTGCAAGAGCATCTGGTTCACCATTCCGGAAGCCGAGAAAGTCAGCGCAGGGAAAGCGCTGTGGATTAAGATCGTTCCGGATTCGACAACCCCGCGCCTCCAGACCGGAATCATGCTGAACCGCGCCGAAGCGCCCCTGTCCGAGCTTCCCGCCCAGGATAAAAGCAAGGTCGTTCTCTCGGAAGGATTCGATGCGATCGTCGGTGCCAATGCTTCCTGGCTGGATGCCCCCGGCTTCCTGAAGTCCCATTCTTCCGGGAAGACCGATAATACCGGTACCGACATTTCGCCCTATGTTCCCGCGAATTCCGCAATAGCAGTTTTGCATGCCTTTGCCCGGCCCGGCTTCCTCCAGATGGGCTCTCAAGACGAATCCCTCATCGCGTATTGCGGCTGGAACGGCACCCTGTCCCTCAAGGTCGGCGAGCGGCTCAAAGAGATGGGAGTGGAAAAAGCGGACCTGACTGTTACCTTCCGTGCCGCGGGTATGACCAGTGCCTACCAGCGCCCCACGGATGCGAAAGTCATCCTGATGCGCGGGGAGACGGTTATCGGCCGGATCGATTCCCTGACGCCGGACAAATTCGTGTCCTACAGTTTCGATGTCAAAGATGCAGACCAGAGCACGGTTCTCGTTCTGACGAGTGAAGATAGCAGCAAACCGGACCAGGGCCAAGGAGACAATCCTTACGTTATGGCCGATTACCGGTTCTTCGTCGATGATATCTTGGTGACCCTTAAATAAGTGAAAGCCATGCTTGACAGGAAAACATCCATCCTATTCTTCTTCCTTGCCGCCATGTTCACGCTGGGCGGATGCAGCGGCAAAGAGGCTGCAGAATACCTGAGCCTGGACCAGAACCGGATCGAAGCCGGTCCCGAGCTGGACACCTATTCCCTGCGTGTCGAGGCCAACTGCAACTGGACGGTGACGGTCCGCAGCACTTCTGGACAGTCCATCAACTGGATCCTTCCCACTGTTTCGGCCGGCCACGGGAATGCAACAATCGGCCTGCGCGTTTTCAAGAACGGTTTGATGAGCGCCCGGAATGCCGAGATTGTCGTATCTTCCTCCGGTACAGATCCCTGTGTAGCCATCCTGAATCAATCCGGTCAGAAAACCATATCCTTACAGATCCGTGTCGGATCTTTCAACATACGGATCCCATCTTCTTCTGACGAGAAGACCGGGGATGGCTGGACAGACCGTAAAGCCCGGCTTGCCCAGTCCATCAAGGAAAACAGCTTTGACGTGTTCGGCCTTCAGGAATGCAGTTCGGAGCAGCAGTCTGAGCTCCCGAACCTCACGGAAGGCATCTATGAGTACTGGTTTTTCAGCCCTTATGCCCAGAATGGCGTGGGGAAAAAGGCGCAAGGCATTGGCTTCAAAAAAGATCAGTTCACCCTGACGGAGCGGAATTTCTTCTGGGTATCCGATACGCCATTTACCATGACGACCAACGACGGGACCTACAACCGGGGCGGATGCTGCGCTGTCCTGACGCATAAGGAAACCGGCGTGCAGCTTTTCGTGATGGATGCGCACGGATGCGTGAACAAAGAGCCCCGCGATACCTATGCCCATGTCTTCGTGGATATGGAGAAACGGTTCAATACCAAGCAGCTGCCATCCGTCTTCGTCGGCGACATGAATGCCCGTTACGCGGAAGAATCGTCAGCGACCTACAGGGATTGGTGGAAAGATTCCTACGCTGTCCTGTCCGATTCCGGGAAAGTAACCGGCCCGGTCGGCACGTCCAACGGTTTCGACATGGAGCGGGATATGACCGACCCTTATAGACGGATCGACTACATCTATTACCGCGGCACCCTCGAACCGCTGCATTACACCTGCAATGCAAAGAAATATGATGGCCATTATCCCTCCGACCATCTTCCCATCTATTGTGATTTCAATGTGACGTACAGTAAATAATAATGCCTTAAACTAATTCTCGGACAAGTATTTCCAGCATAATCGTAACATTAAAACAATAACAAAATCGTGGTATTATGAAAAAGTTTTTGTTTCCATTGGTTTGTGCATCTTTGATCACACTGGGATGCGCTCACGAAGAACCGACCCCGCAGGAACAGGAACCTACGGATGAACCCAAGACCGAGGTAAAATCCTTTCACCTTCGCTTCGAAGCGGTCCGGCCGGAATTCGTCATGGACGATGACGCCAAGGCCTTGCTCGACGATGGCAACGTCCTCAAGTGGACTGGAAAAGAAAAAGCGTCCATTTTGGTTGGTAAGGAACTGACAACCACGACTTCCAAGAAGATGGGACTTCAGGTTGGTATCCCTTATGACGGATATGGATTTTTCGAAGGAGATATCGACCTCGGGACTTTCTCGGAAGAAGATGTCAAGGGACTGGTGGTTCCCCACGACAGCGGGTCGTTCTATTATTACAATACCGCCAGCAAGAAGTACAACTTCTACATGCCCATTGCATCCTCGCAAGTGCAAAAGCAAAACGGTAAGTTGAATGCCGGTTATTTCCCTTTCTTTGCCAAGGCATCCCTTGCCGAGATGAAAGCTGAGGCGGGAAAGGTGACCCTGTCTTCAGCCGGATCACTCCTTTTGTTCAACGTTTATGGCAAGCATCCCTACCAAGGCGAAACTGAGGTCTTGAAAAGTATTGCAGTAACCGCTGGCGGGGACGGGGATCATGCCATCTCAGGATCTTGTGAATGGACAGTTGGCGGAGCGTCCTTCAGCTGTACCGGCTCCAATGAGGTAAGCGTCTCCCTTGAGGAGGCAGTATCCATTGCCGACAAGACAAAGCAGACCGGAATAAAGCTTTTCTCAACCGTGGCTCTTGCGGACGACCGTACCCTGACCCATCTGGTAGTTACAACGGACAAGGCGGTTTATACGAAGGATATCAGCAAGGTTCTTCCCAAGAAAGATCCTACGGCTCGTCCCCGGATCGATTGTATTCAGGTAAACCTTTCTGAAGACGGTTGGAAGCGTCAAAGCGAAGTATTTTATTCTATTGACGGAGGAAATACCTGGATTGACGAGTTACCATCCACTTCTTTCAGCACCCTTTCTGTCAAGACGGGAGAAGGCTCTGTGCTTACATTGGGAGAGCTTGAGGCAATCAAGGATGCGATGCTTGCACAGTCCGCAGCGGTGTCTCTGGACCTTTCGGCTACGGATTATGAAAGTGAGGAATTCCCGCAGGTATTCGGCTCCAGCACAAACAAAGCCACCGAAGTCAGCAAGTGCATCGCCGGCATTTCATTCCCTCGCAATGTGACGGTGGTTGGTGCTTCCGCGTTCAGGATGTGCACCAACATTACCCACATCGACCTGAACAATGTTACGGAACTCGGCCATAGCGCTCTCCGGGGATGCAGCAATGCAGCCCTTACCGAGGTTGACCTTACAAAGGTGAAAGTTCTCCGAAAATTTGCCCTGAGTGCCATATCAAACTCCATTACCGACTACGGTGACGTCGGTTCTATTGTGACGGTCGAACACGGTGCTTTCAGGAGCAATAAGCTTCCATCTTCGCTGACCTTCACTTCCTTGCGCGAAATCCTGGGCGATCCCAATGATCCGGAACCGGATTGCGGCGCCTTCACCTGCTATCGTGCTGCCCAAAAGACCATGAATAAGGTCGTCCTTCCGGCAATTGAAAACATTGGTTGGTGCGCATTTGAAAAATATACAGGCCTGACGACTGTCGACCTTGGCGAGAAATTAACGACGATCGGAGACCGTGCCTTCAATGGATGCACAAGCATTGCCAACCTGTTTTTCCGTTCCAAGACTCCTCCTTCAAAGGTGAGCGAAACGGCTTTCACCAATGTGAAAGACGTCGCAGTCATTGTTCCTTCTTCCGAGGGCAGTACTGTCAAGGCTGCTTACGAGAAAGCTTTTGCGACATATATTGAAAACCAGGGGTGGCAGATCGTGGAAGAGGACAAGTATTCATCCGGTACCGGGGAGGGAATCGTTCCCAGCGGCCCGGGAAACATGGTTGGCTATAACATCCTGAGCGACGTAGCCGGGATGATCGCAGCGACCACACCCTCCGGGTATCCGATGGCAATTGCCCACAGGGGCTGCTGGTTCAAGGAAGCGGACGGAACATTCTATATTCCGGAGAACAGCCTCGCCGGGATACGGATGGCCAAGCGCTTTGGGTATACCGGTGTGGAATGCGATGTCAAGAAAACCAAGGATGGCGTCATGGTATTGATGCATGATTCATCGATCAACCGGACGATGCGCAATGCCTCAGACTATTCCGCCATTAGTGGAAGCGTAAAAGTGGCTTCAACGGATTTCGCTACGCTGCGCGGTAAATATGTGCTTGAATCGTCGGATCCGGCGGGCCGCGTTCAGATTCCTACGCTCGAGGAGTTCCTGCTTGAATGCAAGGCACAAGGGATAATCCCCATGCTCCACAGCCACGTTCCGGAATCCTATGCGTTGGCGCAAAGCATAATGGGCAACAAGTGGATCGCCTTCGATTCCGATTACGACATTGTGAAATCAGCCCGTTCCGTGTCTGACTGCCTGATTTTGTTTAGTTCCGACCTGCCATTCCCGGAGGCCATATCCAAGACGCGTGCGATTGGCGGATGGTGCGGCGTGAGCAGCATGACATATAGTCTTTACACGGACGTGTATATTGATGCTTTGAAGCGTGCCGGATGTGAGGTGCAGGCCTCTGTTTTCCCTTCCCCCCATGAGCAGCGGGCGCGGAGGGACGGCGTTACGATCGAGTTGAGTGATTTTTACTGGAACCAAACGGTTGGCCGGACCCCGGCGCGGACCGGCAGCCGCAGCTACTCGGCTCTCGCCACCGGTAACACGTGGCAGTGGACCGCCGACAAGAAGGACTTTCAGGCGCTTATTGTGCGGCTTGATTTTGTCGGGAGCATCCAGGTGGAGATTCCGACGCACAGCATTGCAAACACGCCATCTCACACCTATACTTTTACACGAAGCACCCGTGGCGAAGAATTCGTATGCGTGCGTTTGTACAAGACAGCACCGACGGTAACGGTCAAGGCCCTTACCGAAGGGACTTCGGTAGCCGCCAGCGCGGAAGTGTATGAGTTGTAAATGGCAATCTTTTCCTTAAACAATCCAATCATGAATCGGAAATTTACAGCGATTCTCTTAAGCCTCATCTTTTCAGCCGCGACGGTTTCCGCGGCGGACTTCGATGTCCGCAAGTTCGGCGCTGTAGGGGATGGTGTCAGAAAGGATACCGAAGCCATCCAGAAGGCTATCGACGTTTGTACGGAAGCGGGCGGCGGCCGGGTCGTCCTTTCGGGGGGAGTTTACCTGTCAGCTCCCCTTGAACTCAGGAGCGGCGTCGATCTCCACATCGAGGCGGACGCGACGCTGCTGGCCTCCCCGGATATCGAAGACTATCCCGACCGGACGGACGTCCGGCATTACCTTTCCGAGGCGATGCCCCGTTTCCGGAACGCCTCTTTCCTCTTTGCGGATGAAGCGGAGAACATCGCCATCAGCGGCCGGGGCAAGATCGACGTCAACGGACAGTACCATATCCGGAGGATCCCCGATGAGGCCTATAGGGGCGGCCGGTGGTATGAACGGATCTATCCGCTCAGGAAAACCCTTCCCCGCGTGGTCTTCTTGGCAGGCTGCAAGTTCGTTTCCGTGACGGACATCTCCCTGGTCAACCAGCCGGCTGCCTGGGGTTTCTGGATCCATGACTGTGACTATGTCACCTTCGACCGCTGCAAGATTATCTCGGACCTGCGGTTCCCCAACAACGACGGAATCCATATCAACTGCTCCCGGGACGTCTCGGTTTCGAACTGTTTCATCGAGGCGGGGGACGACGCGCTCGTCGTCCGGGCCAACAGCCGCTCGCTCAGGGAGAACAAGCCCTGCGAGCGCGTCGTCGTGACCAACTGTACGCTCAAGTCCTGGGCGTACGGAATCCGGGTGGGATGGACCAACGACGGGGTGATGCGCAACTGCGTCTTCTCGAACCTTGTGATTTCCAACAGCTGGCGGGGGATCGGCATGGATTTCCCGGAGCCCCACAACCGGAACGACTGGGGTCGCGAGCCCAGTCTGGTGGAACACATCATCTTCTCCAACATCATCATGGACAATCTCTACTCCAGGCCGATCAGCATCTCTGTCTCCACGTCGGAGAAACTCCTTTTCGAGGGGGTCCGGGACATCCACTTCACGAATGTCCATGCGCGTTCCCTGGAGGGACTCGTCCTTCGGGGGTTGGAGGATAAACCGTTGGAGGACCTCGTTTTCACCAACTGTTCTTTCAAGCAGATCAAGCCTGATGACGTCGTCGTCCCAAAAGACATGAAGGCGGTTTTCACAAATGGCGTCTCTACCGCCCATCTCAAGGGACTGGTCATGCGTGATACGTTGATTGAGGATGCCGACGGAAAATCGATCATAATCAAATCCGAATAAATCATGAAACCAAGAATCACAGCCATTCTCTGTTGCCTGATCCTTTCCTGCGCGACCCTCTTTGCCGCGGATTTCGATGTCCGCAAGTTCGGGGCGAAGGGCGACGGAACGACCAAGAATACCGTTGCCATCCAAAAGGCCATTGACGCCTGTACCAAGGCGGGCGGCGGCCGCGTTGTCCTGATGGACGGGATCTATATGACGGGCTCGATCCAGCTCAAGGACGGCGTCAACCTCTATATCGACGGGACGGCGAAACTGCTTGCTTCCCCGGATATCGAAGACTTTCCCGACTGGCAGAATGTCAAGCATATCATCAGCGAAAATCTTCCCCGGGGCAACCGCAATGCCTGTGTCATCTTTGCCGACGAGGCGGAACGGATCTCCATCACGGGCAGGGGCGTCATCGACGGCAACGGCACTTACCATATCGAAAAGCGGGACAAACCGACCAATTCCGGCGGCTGGCTCTACAAACGGAAATACCCTAATCCGGAGTCTCTGCCGCGCGTGGTGTTCTTTGCCGGCTGCAAGGATGTGCTCCTGGAGGACGTGACGATGACGAACCAGCCCTCAGGCTGGAGCTACTGGATCCACGACTGCGACCGCGTCACGATCCGGGGCCTGCAGATCCTGGCGGAGCTCGCGTATCCCAACAATGACGGGATTCACCTCAATTGCAGCCGGGATGTCACGGTTTCCGATTGCCATATCGAGTGCGGCGACGATGCGATCGTGATCCGGGCCAACAGCCGCTCACTGAAGGAGAACAAGCCGATAGAGCGGGTTACGGTCACCAATTGCGTCCTCCGCTCCAGCTGCTACGGCATCCGGGTCGGTTACTCCGACGACGGGGTCATGCGGCACTGCACCTTCTCCAATCTCGTCATTACGGAGTCGCGCGACGGAATCGGCTTCACCCTTCCGAACTCCCTTTATCCGCGTAAGTTCGACTTCGGTCGCGAAGATTCGCTGATCGAGGACATGCTTTTCTCGAATATCGTCATGGACGGAATCTATGGGAAACCGATTGTCTGCAACTTTGGCGACAAGTCCCGGATCAAGGCTGTCCGGAATATCCATTTCTCCAATGTCCATGCGACCGGGAAGCATTTCCCTTCCTTTGTCGGTCGCGAAAGCGCTCATTTACAGAACTTTACGTTTGATAACTGCAGCTTTGTGCGGGAAGCGGCTCCTGACCAGAAAGAGCCGGAACTTTTCCAGTATACGGAAGGGTTCAAGTTCAACGGCACAACCTTTACGGCGCGCGTTGTCAAGTCCGAGTAAAAATAACGATTAAACATCCATATCATGCGTAGATTTACTATCATCCTCTTCAGCCTGGTCCTTTCTGCCATCTCGGTTTCCGCGGCGGACTTCGATGTCCGCAAGTTCGGTGCGAAGGGCGACGGAACGACCAAGAATACCGTTGCCATCCAGAAGGCCATTGACGCCTGTACCAAGGCGGGCGGCGGCCGCGTCGTCCTCATGGACGGGGTCTACATGACGGGCCCGATCCAGCTCAAGGACGGGGTCAACCTCTATATCGACGGGACGGCGAAACTGCTTGCCTCCCCGGATATCAAAGATTATCCGGACTGGCAGAACGTCAAGCATGTCATCAGTGAAAACCTTCCCCGGGGCAACCGCAATGCCTGTATCATCTTTGCCGACGAGGCAGAGCGGATCTCCATCACGGGCCGGGGCGTCATCGACGGCAACGGTACCTATCATATCGAAAAGCTGGACAAACCGACCAATTCCGGTGGCTGGTTCTACAAACGGAAATATCCCAATCCGGAGACCCTGCCGCGCGTGGTGTTCTTTGCCGGCTGCAAGGATGTGCTCCTGGAGGACGTGACGATGACGAACCAGCCCTCAGGCTGGAGCTACTGGATCCACGACTGCGACCGCGTCACGATCCGGGGCTTGCAGATCCTGGCGGAGCTCGCGTATCCCAACAATGACGGGATCCACCTCAATTGCAGCCGGGATGTCACGGTTTCCGATTGCCATGTCGAGTGCGGTGACGATGCGATCGTGATCCGGGCCAACAGCCGCTCGCTCAAGGAGAACAAACCGATAGAGCGGGTTACGATCACCAATTGCGTCCTCCGTTCCCGCTGCTTCGCTATCCGGGTCGGTTACACTGACGACGGGGTCATGCGGCACTGCACCTTCTCCAATCTTGTCATCACTGAATCGCGCGACGGAATCGGCTTCACCCTTCCGAACTCTCCCTATCCGCGCAACCACGACTTCGGACGGGAGGATTCGCTGATCGAGGACATGCTTTTCTCGAATATCGTCATGGACGGGATCTATGGGAAACCGATTGTCTGCATCTTTGGCGACAAGTCCCGGATCAAGGCTGTCCGGGATATCCATTTCTCCAATGTTCATGCGACAGGGAAGCATTTCCCTTCCCTTGTCGGTCGCGAAAGCGCTCCTTTACAGAACTTTACGTTTGACAACTGCAGTTTTGTGCGGGAAGCGGCTCCTGACCAGAAAGAGCCGGAACTTTTCCAGTATACGGAAGGGTTCAAGTTCAATGGCACGTCCTTTACGGCGCGTGTTGTCAAACCGGAATAACCGCCATGCCAGCAGGGGCCGGACGGACATGAAATAAAGAAAGATGTTTGCAAAACAAGCAATTTTTTGTTTTTTTGTGGAAAATTAGCTTGACGTCATGAGAATCCGCGCGTATATTGCATTCTGTCTTTCCATCGTATTGTGCGCATGCCATCCCGACCAGATTTCGGACCAGCGCACGAAAATGCCGGAAAAGTTCAATGCCCGGATTGACGATGTCGTTGACTGTCACGGCCCCTGGCAAGATGGCGAATGCCTTTATGTCTATGGGAATTCGGAGGTGTGCGCCTATCGTTATACCGACAAGGAAGAGGTTTTTTCCTTGAGCGGGAAATCGGACGGCTCCGCACCGTCGGACGGACGGTGTTATGTCTTGTCCGGACAGATTCTCGATTCGGAACCCTCGACGGGGACCTTCGCGGTGAAAATCCCGCAGACACAGGTGAACCGGGGAAAATACGTGGACCCCAAGGCGCATATTATGGTCGCTTTTCCGGAGGATATGGCCGGGGATATGCTCGGACTGCATTCTGCTGTCGGCTTCCTGAAGGTCAAAGTTTTCGGTCACAGCCGGATCCGCACGGTGACGGTTGTGGGCAAGAATAAGGAACTGTTGTCCGGAACGGCTGTTTTGAAAGTGGGCCGTTCGAGCGCCACAACCCTGGAGATGGATCCTGATGCCGGGAAGAGCGTCACTGTCCAGGCCCCCGAGGAGGGGGTCGTACCGGCGGAAAACGGGGCTGATTTCTTTTTCTGCCTTCCTCCTGTTACCTTCTCGGCCGGATTGACGGTGGTGATCCGGACGGATGACGGCAATTTTTCCCTGGAAGAAACGAATCCGGTCATCATCAGCCGCGGGCGGCTCACCACCATCAATCAGACCGGCGCCGGGACGACATTTACCAAACTGGGGCTGCAGATCCCTTCCGGACAAGTGTTCTATTCAAACGACGTAATGGGCCCTGAGATCACGGTCTGCGTGCCCAAGGGAACGAGTCTGAAGTCGATGACTCCCGTTTTCGAGCATACCGGGGCCACGGTGGAGATGTTCGGCAAACCGATCATCAGCGGCAAGACGGCGGCCAATTTTTCCTCGCCGTTGACGATGACTGTCTTCTCCACGGACGAGGAATCCTCCATGTATACCATCAAGGTTGTCGAGTACGACCTTCCGGTCGTTTACGTGTCGACCCCGGACCATACCCCGATCGTCGACCGTGAGAACTGGATTGCCGAAAGCTCGTTTATCATCCAGCAGACGGACGGAACCCTGGTGGATTATGGCTATGCGTCGATCAAAGGCCGTGGGAACGCGTCCTGGAGCCGGCCGAAGAAATCCTATAGCATCAAGTTGGCGGTCAAGCCGAAAGAGCTCGGCGTGCTCGGGATGCCCGGTCACAAGCGCTGGTGCATGATTGCCGTGCAGTGGGGCTATCTGGGCAACAGTATCGGGTATGAGCTGGCCCGCCGGGCCGAGTCGTATGCCTGGCAGCCGCACGGCCGTCACGTGGAGTTCGTGCTGAACGGTACGCATATCGGGACCTACGTTCTGGCGGAGCAGATCCGGATCGACAAGAACCGGGTGGACATCAAGTCCCTTAAGCCGGAAGATATCGGGGAGGACAAGATCAGCGGAGGATACCTGCTGACCTATGACCGGACCTTCAATGATCCGAACAAGTTCAAATCCAAGTATTTCAACATGCCGGTCATGATCAAGGACCCCGATGATGACGACTTGGTTCCGGCGCAGTTTACCTGGATTCAGAATTATATCAACGAGATGGAGGCGGCGATGTCGGACAATACCCGTTTCGCCCGCCGGGATTATCTGAATTATCTGGATATCGATACGTACATCGACATGTGGTTCGTCTGGGAACTGGCCGGAAAGACCGGTTCGCATGACGGGGCGGATTTCGCCCATCCGAACAGTGTCTGGTTCTTTAAGGACCGCGGCGGGAAACTGAAAGCGGGTCCGTGCTGGGATTTCGACTCTTACCTGTTCTCGAACCAGAAACTGCTCTGCAATGCGGGGCAGTACTATGGACGCCTGTTCCAGGATCCTGCCTTCCGGGCCCGGGTGAAAGAGAAATGGCCGGTCTTCCGCGCTTCCGTGGAGGGGAAGGGGCGTTATAAGACGCCGATTACGGAGTTCATTGACTCCTGTTATAATCATGTCAAGTATTCGGCTGCGCGGAACCAGAAGATGTGGACCTGGACCATGTATAAACTGGACACGGAGTATAAGACGATCCGTAGCGGCCTTCCTGCCAAGATGGACTGGCTGGAAAAACAGATCAACGCCTTGTAAGGGGCCAAACCGGAGCCCGGCGCTGCTGGGAGGAGTATCGTTTCAGAGAAGGTGGTATTGCCGGATGCCTTTCTCCAGTTCCCGCGCCGGCGTCCCTGTTTCCGCCCTGCACAGGGAATCGAGCAGGGCGTGGAAAGACGGCCCGTGGTCGGGATGGCGCAGGTGGCAGAGTTCATGCAGCAGGACATAGTCCCGGAGCGGGTCCGGTAAGCGGACAAGATTCAAATTCAGATTGATGTTACCTTGACGGGAGCAACTGCCCCAGTTGCTCCCGTTGTGCTTGATGGTGACCCGGTTGTAGGTGAAACCATAGGTTGCCGCCAGCGCCGCCAGACGGGGTGGCAATTCTTTTTTGGCCTGTTGCCGGAGTTGTGCCACCTGTTTTTGCAGGGCTGCTTCTTCTTCCGGGGAGCGGTTCACGGCCAGGGGATGCCAACCGTCCGGATCGGGCCGGGACAGCTTCTCCGACTGCCGGAGCACCGTTTCCTTCACCCATTCTTTCCGCGAGGCCAGGAAAGCCAGGCCGGCAGCGTACGGCATGAGCCAGGGAACGGTCACCGAAACGCCAGTTCGCGGGCTGATCCGGATGCTGATCCGTCTTGCCCGCGAACTGCGCCGGACCACCATGGGCCCGAGTGTAACATCGGTAAAGACCTTTTCTGTGGTCACCTTATTTCTTTTTCGTCAGAAGCTTTTCAATCCGCCGGGCCACTTCATCATTGCCGAGGACTCCTGTGAAATCCTGGGCATGCGGGCCGTAGGCGAAAATCGGAACAGGGGAGGGCGTGTGGCCTTTGGTGGCGAAACGGCCGCTCAGATCGCCTTTTTCCGGGGCGCCGCCCGCGAGGGTGAGCCCGCCGGTTTCGTGGTCGGCGGAGATGACGACCAGGGTCTGTCCGTCTTTATCGGCAAAACGGATGGCCGCTTCGATCGCCTTGTCGAAATCCAGCATCTCCATGACGGTTCCGGCAAAGTCGTTCTTGTGGGAGCATTTGTCAATCCGGGCACCTTCAACCATGAGGAAGAAACCTTTTTTGCCGTTGCGGTGCTGCTGGAGGAAATCGATCGCATATTGGGTCGAAACCGGGAGGAAATCTCCGCGTCCTTCCGTCAGATAAGTGGTTTCGCTCTTGGGTGGAAGATAGCCGATGCGGGAGGCTGTCTTCAGGGCAGGGTCAGCGAGGTTGTCGACCACGGTGAACTGCTCCCGGATACCGGTCCGGGTCGCGTCGCTTAATTGTTCGAATTCCTCCTTGGTCCCGGCGGCAAAGAAGATCAGATGGCTCTTGATCAGGTCTGCCCAGATCTGGGAAGACCTGTTCCGGTTCGGCTGGTGTGCGTAGAAACTGGCCGGTGTCGCTCCGTCCATATCATCCGTCGAGACAACACCGCTGACGATGCCCAGCGGGGCCAGCATTTCCGGCAGGTTGGGAATCGGCTGCTTGTCCTTGTCCATGCCGACGGCTCCATTGTATGTTTTCTGCCCGGTGGCAAAGGCTGTCCCGGAGGCCGCGGAGTCTGTCGTATAATTCGTTGCAGATGAGGTGGTGACGAAACCGAGATGTTTGAGATTCATTACCGTCAGTGCGCCGCCGTTGGCATAGTATCCAGCCGTGATCTGGCCCAGGCCGGTGCCGTCTCCAATCATCAGGATGACATTGACCGGCGCTTTCTTTGAACCGTCAGATTTGAACGTCGGCATGTAGGTGCTTTGGGGTGTTACTCCCTTGATTTCCCCTTCTACGAGCTTTTGCGCAGCAGCGGGCAGGATGCTCAGAAGGGCGATGCAGGCGATAAGAATGCTTTTTTTCATGTCGTTTTCTTGCGGTGTAAAAATAAAATTTGAATGTTCCGTCAAAAATAGAGAAAAAGTCCGAAATATAAAAACAGGAAGATAAAACAGGTTCGGCGTGGCGGAAGGGAATGCGCTGTTTCGTGCTTGAGCGGCTGCGGGACAGCCCACCGGGCAGATTATTTCTGCTCTTCAAGCCACCTGGCAAGTGATGCCTCGAATTCCGGACGGTACCGGGCGAAACGATCGTTTCCCTTTCCTTTATATTCCTCGGAGGAGTAGCCCCAGCCATGACCTCCGGAAGGGTAGACATGGAGTTCTACGGGGACTTTGTTTTCGATAAGGCGGGTATAGTAGGGGATGAAATTGGTGGCGGGGACGCTGTTGTCATCTGCTGAAAGGACGATGAAAGTCGGCGGGGTATTCTCGTTGACATGCGTGTCGGGAGAATAGTATTCCAACAGTTTCAGGTGGGTGTCGACATGCTCGTTCCACGTCTCGTCTTTTCCCAGGAGATGATCTTTTGTGCTGCATTTTTCTCCGCGCCGGATGGTAATCCTGGGGTAGAGCAGGATCGTGAAATCGGGCCTGGTGACAGCGTCCGTATACATGACCGAGGCGAGGGATGAGAGGTAACCGCCTGCAGAGCCTCCGGTAATCCCGATTTTCCTGATGCCCCATTCGGCTGCATGGTGGCGGCAATAGCGGAAAGCATTCTGCACATCATCCAGCGGGACGGTCCTGTGACCATTCGGAAGTCGGTATTTGAGCATGCAGACCGTCACCCCGTGGTCGGTCATCCATTTGGCTCCATAGGCGCCCTCGTTGAAGGTCGAAAGCTTGGAGAATCCGCCTCCGGGCGTCATGACGACCATCAGCCCGTTGGGTTCCTTCGGGAAATACAGGTCCATTCTCGCATCGTCGCCGATATTTGCCCTTGAACCGCTCTGGGTGCATGTCTCTTCTCCGCGGAGACCGTTGTCCTCCGTCGGGCCGGATGTGATGGCTACCCCGTTTTCAACGATTCCTTTCCCTGCCGCCTGCCCTTCCGGGTAGAGAAGGACGGTCTTGTCGGGCCGGAGATCGGTTTTCGGCTGGAACTCCGGGTGCGATTCTTTGTAGGGGATGCTGTTCCGGTCCTGGGCATGCAGGGGGAGGGCGATGCCCAGCAGGACAGTCACGGAAAGCAGCAGGGTGGGAAGGGATCTTGTTTTCATGGGTGCAGGGACTTGGTTGATACAAATATAGTAAAAATCATGTTCACGGAAGGTTTGCAGGACAACCTGCCCGCGAACGTGAAACAAAATAAAAAAAGAGGATGACCTTTAAGTCAAAAGACTTTTCAGTCATCCTCTCCGTTCTATGAAATGACAAACTACAGTTCGTTCATTTCTTTTTCGTAATCCTCACGGCTTCCGACCATGATGTCCTGGTATTCTTTCAGACCGGTTCCGGCCGGAATCAGGTGACCGCTGATGACGTTCTCCTTCAGGCCCTCGAGGTTGTCCACGCGGGCGCGGATCGCGGCTTCGCTGAGGACTTTGGTCGTCTCCTGGAAGGACGCGGCGGAGATGAAGCTGTCGGTCTTGAGGGCGGCGCGGGTAATACCCTGCAGCACCTGGCTGGCAGTAGCCGGACGGGCTTCGCGGACAGCCATCATCTTCAGGCCCTGGCGCTCGAGCGACGTATTTTCGTTCTTCATGTCCCGGGCTGAGACAATCTGACCGTTCTTGTAGCGCTGCGAGTCACCCTTGTCGAGGATGTAGTACTTGCCGTAGATGTGGTCATTGGTATCCATGAAGGTCCACTTGTCGACCAGTTCCTCGGGCAGGAATTCCGTATCTCCGGGGTTGCCGATCTGCACCTTGCGCATCATCTGCCGAACGATGATTTCAAAGTGTTTGTCGTTGATCTTCACACCCTGGAGGCGGTAGACCGCCTGGACTTCGTTGACAATGTATTCCTGGGCCTTGACGGGACCGAGGACATTCAGGATGTCGGTCGGGGAGATGCCGCCGTCGGAAAGCCGTGTGCCGGCCTTGACATAGTCATTCTCCTGTACCAGGATCTGCTTGGTCAGCGGAACCAGGTAGTGCTTCTCGACACCGGATTTGTTCTTGACCGTGATTTCGCGGTTACCCCGTTTGACCTTGCCCATGATGACCTCACCGTTGATTTCGGAGATGATGGCCGGGCTGGACGGTGTACGGGCCTCAAAGAGTTCGGTGACACGCGGGAGACCTCCCGTAATATCACTGGACTTGCCGATGGCACGCGGAATCTTGATGATGATGTCTCCGGCTTTGACTTGCTGGCCGTCGCTGGCGATTACGTGCGCGCCGACAGGCAGGTTGTACTGCCGCAGGACGACACCTTCACCGTCGACAATCAGGATGGACGGGTTCTTGGTCCTGTCACGGGCCTCGATGATGACCTTGTCACGGGCGACGGAGAAGTCGTCTGCATTCTCTTCGCGGAAGGTGACACCGTCGATCATGTTCTCGAAGTGAACAGTACCCGAAGTTTCCACGATGGTGATCGCATTGTACGGATCCCATTCGCAGATCCGGTCTCCCTTGTGCACCGTGTCGCCGTCTTTCTTGAAGAGGACGGAGCCGTAGGGCACGTCGTACTGGGAGAAGGTGATTCCCGTATTCTCGTCAATGATGCGGAGTTCCGTCATCCGGCTCACCACCACATCCTGGGCGTTGCCTTCCTCGTCGATACGCTGGATGGTCCTGAGTTCTTCGAACTGGAGCTTACCGTTGTACTTGGAATCAATGGAGGAGTCAGCCGCCGTGCTGGAGGCCGTACCACCCACGTGGAAGGTACGCAGTGTCAGCTGGGTACCCGGTTCACCGATGGACTGGGCTGCGATAACGCCGACCACTTCACCTTTTTCAACCATGCGGCTGGTCGCCAGGTTGCGTCCGTAGCACTTCGCGCAGACACCCTTGCGGGATTCGCAGGTGAGGACGGAACGGATTTCGACCTGCTCGATCGGGAGCGAGTCGATCAGGGCAGCCACATCTTCCTTGATTTGTTCCCCGGCCGGGATGATGAGTTCTCCGGTCAGCGGGTTGAAGATATCGTGGACAGAAGTACGGCCCAGGATCCGTTCGCCCAGGGACTCGACAACCTCATCCTTGTTCTTGATGGCGGTTGCAATCAAGCCCCGCAGGGTACCGCAGTCTTCTTCGGTGATGATCACATCGTGCGACACGTCTACCAGACGACGGGTCAGGTAACCGGCATCCGCCGTCTTCAAAGCGGTATCAGCCAGACCCTTACGAGCGCCGTGCGTGGAGATGAAGTATTCGAGCACCGTCATGCCCTCCTTCAGGTTGGAGATGATCGGGTTCTCGATGATCTCGTTTCCGGAGGCACCGGACTTCTGCGGTTTCGCCATCAGGCCTCGCATGCCGCAAAGCTGCTTGATCTGCTGGGTTGAACCACGGGCGCCGGAATCCAGCATCATGTAAACGGGGTTGAAGCCCTGCTGGTCTGCGGAAATCTGCTTCTCGACAATGCCGGTGAGCTGGTTGTCAATGGTCGTCCACAGGTCGATGACCTTGTTGTAACGCTCATTGTTGGTAATGAAGCCCATGGCATAGTTGTTCTTGATGCTCTCCACCTGGCGGTAGCCTTCCTCGATGAGGCGCGTCTTCTCCTCCGGGATGAGCACGTCGCCGAGATTGAAGGAGATACCTGCGCGGAACGCCCGGTCATAACCGAGGTTCTTGATATCGTCCAGGAACTGGGCGGTGCGGGTGACACCGGTATTCTTGATGACGTCCGTAATGATACGGCGCAGGGATTTCTTTCCGAGGACCTCGTTCACGAACGGGACTTCTTCCGGAACATATTGATTGACAATGATCCGGCCCGGAGTCGTTTCGACCATCTGGTAGCCCTTGCTTGCATCCCGTTTGTCCACGGGGAGTTTCACGTGGATCTTCGCATGGAGTTCGATCGCCTTTTCATTCAGGGCGACGATGACCTCTTCCGGTCCATAGAAACGCATGCCTTCACCCTTGGCACCCGGTCTGGCCTTCGTGATGTAGTACAGACCGAGGACCATGTCCTGGGAAGGAACGGTGATCGGGGTTCCGTTGGCCGGATTCAGGATGTTCTGGCTACCGAGCATCAGCAACTGCGCCTCGATGATCGCGGCATTGCCGAGCGGAAGGTGGACAGCCATCTGGTCACCGTCGAAGTCCGCGTTGAACGCGGTACAGGCGAGCGGGTGCAGCTGGATGGCCTTTCCTTCGATCATCTTCGGCTGGAACGCCTGGATACCGAGCCGGTGCAGGGTCGGTGCACGGTTCAGGAGCACCGGATGTCCCTTCATGACATTCTCGAGGATATCCCAGATGACCGGATCCTTCCGGTCTACGATCTTCTTCGCAGACTTGACGGTCTTGACGATGCCCCGCTCAATCAACTTACGGATGATGAACGGTTTATACAGTTCGGCCGCCATGAATTTCGGCAGACCGCATTCGTGCATCTTCAGCTCGGGACCGACGACGATAACCGAACGGGCGGAGTAGTCGACACGTTTACCGAGGAGGTTCTGGCGGAAGCGGCCCTGCTTTCCTTTCAGGCTGTCGGACAGGGACTTGAGAGCCCGGTTGGATTCGCTCTTGACGGCGCTGGACTTCTTGGAATTGTCGAACAAAGAGTCGACGGCTTCCTGCAGCATGCGCTTTTCGTTGCGGAGGATCACCTCAGGGGCCTTGATCTCGATGAGCCGTTTGAGCCGGTTGTTGCGGATGATGACCCGACGGTAAAGGTCGTTCAGGTCAGAGGTCGCAAAGCGGCCGCCATCCAGCGGAACGAGCGGGCGCAGATCCGGGGGAATGACCGGGATGACCTTCATGATCATCCACTCCGGCCGGTTGATGCTGCCCGATTCCTCGAACCATTTGACAATGCTCAAACGCTTGAGAATCTCTGCTTTACGCTGCTGCGAAGTCTCCGTTGCCATGGTCTCGCGCAGTTCGGAGGCCAGGGCGGGGATGTCGATTTCCTTCAGCAGGTCGTAGATCCCTTCGGCGCCCATTTTGGCGACGAATTTGGACGGATCGTCATCCGGCAGGTTGTAGTTGTCCGGCAGGGTGGCCAGGACATCGAGGTATTCATCTTCGGAAAGCAGGTCGTACTTCGCCAGGTTGCTTGCGCCCGGTTTGACGACGATGTACTTCTCATAGTAGATGACGGACTCGAGTTTCTTGGCCGGCATGCCCAGCAGGGCGGAAATCTTGTTCGGAGCGCTCTTGAAGTACCAGATATGGGCCACGGGGACCGTCAGGGCGATATGGCCCATCCTTTCCCGGCGGACTTTCTTTTCCGTTACTTCCACGCCGCACCGGTCGCAGACGATGCCGCGGTACCGGATCCTCTTGTATTTTCCGCAGTAGCATTCGTAATCCTTGGTCGGACCGAAAATCTTCTCGCAGAAAAGACCGTCCCGCTCCGGCTTGTATGTCCTGTAATTGACCGTCTCCGGTTTCAGGACCTCGCCGCAGGACCGCTCGATGATGTCCTCGGGCGATGCCAGCGAGATGCTGATTCTCTGGAAATTGCTCTTAACCTTATTATCTTTGTTATAAGCAGGCATATTTCTTTCAGTTTTAATCAAGATTAATCCAATGTCACTTTCAGACCGAGTCCGCGGAGTTCATGGAGCAACACGTTCAGGGATTCGGGGATGCCCGGATTCGGCATCGGATCTCCCTTGACGATCGCCTCATAGGTCTTGGACCTTCCGGTCACGTCATCGGATTTGACGGTCAGGATTTCCTGAAGTGCATTCGCAGCGCCGAAGGCTTCGAGTGCCCAGACTTCCATTTCACCGAAGCGCTGTCCACCGAATTGTGCCTTACCGCCGAGCGGCTGCTGGGTGATGAGGGAGTACGGTCCGATGGACCTGGCGTGCATCTTGTCATCAACCATATGGCCGAGTTTGATCATGTAAATGACACCGACCGTGGCGGGCTGGTCGAACCAGTCGCCGGTACCGCCGTCGCGCAGACGGGTCTTGCCGAAGCGCGGCACGCCGGCCTTGTCCGTGTAGTTGCAGATCTCATCGATACTGGCACCGTCGAAAATCGGCGTGCTGAACTTGACGCCCAGCTTCGAGCCGGCCCATCCCAGGACGGTCTCGTAAATCTGGCCGAGGTTCATACGGGACGGCACACCGAGCGGGTTCAGGACGATGTCCACCGGCGTTCCGTCATCCAGGAACGGCATATCTTCCTCGCGGACGATTTTCGCTACGATACCCTTGTTTCCGTGGCGGCCGGCCATCTTGTCACCCACCGTGATTTTACGCTTCTTGGCGATATAGACCTTGGCCAGTTGCATGACACCGTTGGGCAGCTCGTCTCCGATCTTCACCTTGTCCATCGCCCGTTTGTTCCGGGCCGCCTCTTCTTTCACTGCGATGCAGTAATTGTTGATGAGGTCGCGTACGAGGTTGTTCAGCGACTTGTCCGTCGTCCACTTGTTGGAGTTGATGTTGTTGTAGTCAATCGTCTTGAGCTGTTCTGCCGTGATTTCCTTGCCTTTGGCAATGACTTCCACGCCATAGAGGTCGCTGATACCGGCGCTCTTCTTTCCTTCGACGAGCGTGATCAGTTTCTCGATGAACCGGGCATACAGCGCTTCCGCCTTCTTGTTGAAGTCCTCTTCGAGGCTTTCAACCTTGGCTTTTTGCTCGAGTTTGGCCAGGCGGCGGTTGCCTTCCTTGGCTACTTTTGCATAGAGGGCTGTTCCCACGACGGTTCCGCTCAGGGAAGGATTGGCTTTCAGGGAAGCGTCCTTCACATCGCCGGCCTTGTCGCCGAAGATGGCCCGGAGCAGTTTCTCTTCCGGAGACGGATCGCTTTCTCCCTTCGGGGTGATCTTTCCGATCATGATGTCACCCGGCTCGATATGGGCACCGATGCGGATGATACCGTCCTCGTCCAGGTTGCGGGTCGCATCCTCGCTGACGTTCGGGATATCGGAAGTGAGTTCTTCCATACCGCGCTTGGTCTCCCGGACCTCCGTGAGGTACTCGTCCACATGGACCGAAGTCAGGATATCCCAGCGTACCATTTTCTCGCTCAATACGATCGCATCCTCATAGTTGTATCCCTTCCAAGGCATGAAAGCGACCATGAGGTTGCGGCCAAGGGCCAGTTCGCCACCCTGGGTGGCGTAGCCTTCCGTCAGCACCTGGCCTTTCTCGACGATGTCTCCCTTCCGGATAACCGGTTTGAGGTTGATCGTCGTGCTCTGGTTGGTCCTGCGGTAAATGGGGAGATGGTAAACTGTGATGTCCGGGGAGAAGCTGACGAATTTCTCGTCGTCCGTCCGGTCGTATTTCACATGGATTTCGTTGGCATCCACATAGATGACCTCACCCCTGCGCTGGGCGATGATCTGGGTGCGGGAGTCAATGCAGACCCGCTCTTCCAGTCCGGTTCCCACGATCGGGGACTCGGGGCTCAGCAGCGGCACGGCCTGGCGCATCATGTTCGCTCCCATCAGGGCGCGGTGCGCATCGTCGTGCTCGAGGAACGGGATCAGCGAAGCAGCGACAGACGCCATCTGGTTCGGAGCGACGTCCATGTAGTCGACTTCTTCCTTCGTGACGACAGGGAAGTCCGCCTCCAGGCGGCACTGGATCCGGTCTTCGAGGATGTTCCCGTCGTCGTCCATCTTGACGTTCGCAAGGGAGACGCGCTTGTTCTCTTCTTCTTCGGCGCTCATGAACTTCCAGCCGTCGGCCGAAAGGTTCACTTTCCCGTTCTCCACGATGCGGTACGGCGTCTCGATGAAGCCGAGTTCGTCGATCTTCGCATAAACGCACAGAGACGAAATCAGTCCGATATTCGGGCCTTCCGGAGACTCGATCGGGCAGAGACGGCCATAGTGCGTATAGTGCACGTCGCGGACTTCGAATCCGGCCCTGTCACGGGACAGACCGCCGGGGCCGAGTGCGGACAGACGGCGCTTGTGGGTGATTTCGGCCAGCGGGTTGGTCTGGTCCATGAACTGGGACAGCTGGCTGGTTCCGAAGAAGGAATTGATGACCGAGGAAAGGGTCTTGGAGTTGATCAGGTCAATCGGGTTGAACTGCTCGCTGTCCCGTACGTTCATCCGTTCGCGGATCGTCCGGGCCATCCTGGACAGTCCGACGCTGAACTGGTTGGCAAGCTGCTCGCCGACGGTGCGGACACGCCTGTTGCTCAAGTGGTCGATATCGTCGACCGTCGCCTTCGAGTTGATCAACTGGATGAGATACTTGATGATCTCGATCATGTCGTTGTTCGTCAGCACGCGGACACCGGGATCGGTGCTGAGGTTGAGCTTCTTGTTCAGGCGGAAGCGTCCCACGCTGCCGAGATCGTATCTCTTTTCGGAGAAGAAGAGCTTGTCAATGACATCGCGGGCAGTGGTCTCATCCGGCGGTTCCGAATTGCGCAGCTGCTTGTAGATGTAGTTGACGGCTTCTTTTTCCGTATTGGTCGGGTCCTTTTGCAGGGTGTTGTAGATGATGGCGTATTCGTTGTCGTTCGCCTCGTCCTTCTGGAGGAGGACGGTTTTCACCTGTGCATCTGCAAGGGCTTGGATCGTGTCATCGTCGATGACCTCGCCGCGTTCCACAACGGGCATGGTCCTTTCGATCGGGATGACCTCACCGGTATCTTCGTCCACGAAATCCTCGTTCCAGGTTTTCAGGACTTTGGCCGCGAGTTTGCGGCCGGCATTGGCGCGGAGGTTCTCCTCGGTCGCCTCGATCTCCTCGGCCAGGCCGAAGATGTCGATGATGTCCTTGTCGGAGTCGTAACCGATTGCGCGCAAAAGGGTTGTAACGGGGAGTTTCTTCTTACGGTCGATGTACGCATACATGACATTGTTGATGTCGGTCGCGAACTCGATCCACGATCCCTTGAACGGGATGATTCTGGCAGAATAGAGCTTGGTTCCATTCGCATGGAGGCTCTGGTCGAAGAAAACGCCGGGGGAACGGTGGAGTTGTGAAACAATAATCCGTTCTGATCCGTTGATGACAAAGGTTCCGCCGGGCGTCATGTACGGGATGTTCCCGAGATAGACGTCCTGGATGATGGTGTCGAAATCTTCGTGGTCCGGATCGCTGCAGGAAAGGCGGAGCTTTGCCTTCAGGGGGACATTGTATGTCAGCCCTCTTTCAAGACACTCTTCAATCGAATACTGGGGAGGATCGATAAAATAATCGATGAATTCAAGTTTGTAGTTGTTCCTCGTATCTTCGATTGGGAAAATCTCCTGGAAGACCTGGTATAACCCTTCATTCTTTCTGTTTTCCGGAGTGGTGTCCAGCTGGAAGAAATCTTTGAAACTCTTCAGCTGCACCTCCAGCAAATCCGGGTATTCCAGGATCTTAGAAGTGGCGAAATTTATTCGTTTATTGCTGGTCTTTTTTGACATGGTCTGCCTTTGAAAAGAGAAAAACTTAAATACGACAAAAAGGTTTAGAGCCTGCTTACGGCTCTAAACCTGTTTTTGTTCCCATCGAGGGAAGAAGCGGAGTTATTTAACCTCAACTTCTGCACCGGCCTCTTCGAGAGCGGATTTGAGTTGCTCTGCTTCAGCCTTGGAGACTTTCTCTTTCAAAGGAGCCGGGGCCTTGTCAACAAGATCCTTGGCCTCTTTCAGTCCGAGGGCGAGGAGATCCTTGACAGCCTTGATGACCTGGAGCTTCGCAGCGCCGGCGCTGGTGAGGATCACATCGAACTCAGTCTGCTCTGCGGGAGCTGCCTCAGCGGCAACCGCCGGTCCTGCAACTGCGACTGCAGCGGCTGCAGGCTCGATACCATACTCGTCCTTCAGAACCTTAGCAAGTTCCTGAACGTCTTTCACAGAAAGGTTTACCAACTCTTCTGCAAGTGCTTTAACATCTGCCATAATAAATATTGTTTAAATTGTTTGTATTATTTTTCTTCTTTTTCTGAAAGGGTTTTGACAAGGCCTGCAATCGTGCTGCCACCGCCATTCTGGAGAGCGGAGATGACATTGCGGGCAGGTGCCTGGAGGGCGGCGATAACGTCACCGATGAGTTCTTCCTTGGACTTGATAGAAGCCAGGATATCCAGCTTGTCAGCACCGACGTAAGCGCATTCCTGAACATAGGCGCTCTTGAGTTCCGGCTTCTCGAGGCCGTCCTTGCGGAGCTTCTTGATCAGTTTTGCAGGAGTTGAAGCAGTCTCCGTGTACATGATGGCCGAGTTGCCGACCAGCGTAGGGACGATGAGGTTCAGTTCCTCGTTGTCCATCTGCTTGATGACATGGTGGAAAAGGGTATTCTTGACAACCGTCAGTTTGATGCCCTCTTCGAAGCATGCACGACGAAGCTTCGTAGTGTCTTTAGCATTCAGTCCGGAGATGTCGGTCACATAGAAATTGGGCGTCTCCTTAAGCTGTGCTGCTATAGATTCAATTATCTGGGCTTTTTCTTCTTTTCTCATGGTATTGAATTATTTAATCAGCACTGATTGCTTTGACATCGAGTTTGATACCGGGGCTCATGGTGGTGCAGATAGCTGCACTCTTCATGTAAGTCCCCTTCAGGGCCTGGGGTTTCAGCTTCAGGATCTCGGAGATGACAGCCTTTGCATTCTGCTGGATCTGCTCGGGAGTGAAGGAAACTTTGCCGATCGCAGTGTGAACGATACCGGTCTTGTCGACCTTGAAGTCGATCTTACCGCCTTTGACATCCTTGACCGCAGTCGCGACGTCCATCGTCACGGTGCCGGTCTTGGGGTTCGGCATGAGGCCTCTCGGACCGAGGATACGGCCGATAGGACCAACTTTGCCCATGACGGACGGGGTGCAGATGACGACATCGATGTCGGTCCAGCCACCTTTGATCTTTTCAATATAATCGTCCAGACCGACGTAGTCCGCACCGGCTTCTTTCGCTTCGTTCTCCTTGTCGGGAGTACAGAGCACGAGGACGCGGACAACCTTACCGGTTCCGTTCGGGAGGGTGACGACGCCACGGACCATCTGGTTGGCCTTACGCGGGTCGACGCCGAGGTTGACATGGAGTTCTACGGTAGCATCGAAGCTGGCGTAGTTGATTTCCTTGAGAAGACCACATGCCTCCGGAAGATCATACAATTTCGCCTTGTCGAGTTTCTCGACGGCTGCTTTCTGATTCTTTGTAAGTTTGCTCATGGTGCATGCGATTTATTTAACGTCTTCAGGGAATTCTCCCGTGACCCGGATACCCATGCTGCGCGCTGTACCGGCAACCATCTTCATGGCTGACTTCAGCGTGAATGCATTCAGGTCGGGCATTTTACCTTCGGCAATAGTCTTGACCTGGTCCCAAGTGACGCTGGCAACCTTGTTCCTGTTCGGTTCTCCGGAGGCTTTCTGGATTTTGGCGGCCTCTTTGAGGGAGATGGCTACAGGCGGTTGCTTGACCTCGAACTTGAAGGACTTGTCAGAGAATACCGTGATAACTACAGGCAGCACCTTGCCGGCCTGAGCTTGGGTCGCGGCGTTGAACTGCTTGCAGAAGTCCATGATATTCAATCCTTTAGAACCGAGTGCCGGTCCTACAGGAGGCGCAGGATTCGCAGCTCCGCCTTTGATTTGGAGCTTGATGAATCCGGTAACTTCTTTTGCCATGATGAATTATTCTTTAGTTACTTGATTAAAGTTGAGTTCGAGCAGGGTCTTCCTGCCAAAGATCATCACTATCACCTTGATCTTGCTGCGGTCCTCGATGATTTCGTCGACCGTGCCGTCGAAACCGCTGAAAGGACCGTCGGTAATCTTGACCGCATCACCGGGGGCGTAATCGATTTCGGTTTCGCCCTCCGTGACGGCTTCTTCATCCTGCTGGCCGAGCAGACGTTTGACTTCGTCTTCCCGCAGATACACAGGTTCCCGCTCTCCGCCCTTGCTGTCGGTCTTTTCCGTAAGGAAGCCGGACATACCGGGGATGAGGTTGCGGATGATGTATTGCAGTTCCGGACTGAGTTCGGCTTCGATCAATACATAGCCCGGGAAAAGGAGCTTCTCGGTAGAAACCCGTTTTCCGTTCTTGACTGTGTATTTTTTCTCGACAGGGACCAGAACCTGGGAAACTTGGCTCTGGAGGCCACTTCTTTCAATCTCTTTCTCGAGATATTCTTTGGCTTTTTTCTCTTTGCTTCCTGCAGTCCTGAGGACGTACCACTTCTTCTCGCCCATGGTAATGAATAATGATTACAATGTGTAGATCAGTTGCATCAGATGCTCGAATGCATAGTCTACAATGAAGAGCGCGGCTGCAATCAGGACGGTGACCAGCATGACCAGCAGAGCGGAACTCTGGAGATTGGTCCATGACGGCCAGGCGACCTTCTTGGTCAGCTCGACATAAGACTCTTTGCAATAGTTAATGAACTTTCTCATCTTTACTTTTAATGGACGCCGCGGAATTGGAAGCGGTTGCGGCATCTGTTAAACATTACCAAATCGTAACCTTTGATATTTGGCAGGGGAAGCAGGATTCGAACCCACATCTACGGTTTTGGAGACCGCTGAACTACCCTTGTTCTATTCCCCTGTAAAGTGGCGGATACCCCTTTGGAAGGGCATCCGCCAAGGACGTTTCGTCGTATTACTCGACAATCCTGATAACCTGTCCGGCTCCGACGGTACGGCCACCCTCACGGATAGCGAACTGGAGACCTTCGTTGATAGCGACAGGAGTGATGAGCTTGACGTTGATTTCGACGTTATCGCCAGGCATAACCATTTCCTTGCCCTCCGGGAGCGTGATCTCACCGGTCACATCCAGGGTACGGATGAAGAACTGAGGACGATAGTGGTTGTGGAACGGCGTATGACGACCGCCTTCTTCTTTCTTCAGAACGTAGATCTGAGCCTGGAACTCGGTGTGGGGAGTGATGGACTTGGGAGCCGCAACAACTTCACCTCTCTTGACTTCCTTCTTGTCGATACCACGGAGGAGGAGTCCGACATTGTCACCAGCCTCACCCTGAGGGAGGAGTTTGCGGAACATCTCGACACCGGTGCAGACAGTCTTGCGGGGCGCGTCACCGAAACCGACGAGTTCAACCTCATCATTGACGTGGATGGTACCAGCCTCGATACGACCGGTCACGACAGTACCACGGCCCGTGATGGAGAAGATGTCCTCGATAGGCATGAGGAACGGCTTGTCAACCAGACGGACAGGAAGCGGAATGTACTCATCAACAGCGTTCATGAGCTCCATGACCTTGTCTTCCCACTTTTTCTCGCCGTTGAGGGCGCCGAGGGCGGAACCGCGGATGATCGGGCAGTTCTCGTCGAAGTTGTAGAAAGCGAGGAGGTCGCGGATTTCCATTTCGACGAGGTCGAGCATTTCTTCGTCGTCAACAAGGTCAACCTTGTTCATGAAGACGAGGATCTTAGGAACGTTCACCTGACGGGCGAGAAGGATGTGCTCACGGGTCTGGGGCATCGGACCGTCGGTCGCAGCGACGACGAGGATAGCGCCATCCATCTGGGCAGCACCAGTAACCATGTTCTTGACGTAGTCAGCGTGGCCAGGGCAGTCTACGTGTGCATAGTGACGGTTCTCGGTTTCATACTCCACGTGGGCGGAGTTGATGGTGATACCGCGCTCTTTCTCTTCCGGAGCGTTGTCGATCTGGTCGAAGGTCTTGATCTTGTCTGCATTACCGGAAACCCGCTCAGCGAGGACCTTGGTGATGGCAGCGGTCAAGGTTGTCTTACCGTGGTCAACGTGTCCGATGGTACCGATGTTGACATGCGGTTTGGTTCTTTGGAAAGTTTCTTTTGCCATAATATTATGTTTTTTTAATGTGTTTATGCAATGCTAAACAAATAGAGCCGGTGATGGGATTTGAACTCATGACCTCATCCTTACCAAGGATGCGCTCTACCCCTGAGCTACACCGGCTTATATTTTGGAGCGGAAGACGAGGTTCGAACTCGCGACCCTCAGCTTGGAAGGCTGATGCTCTACCAACTGAGCTACTTCCGCGGAACTTTCAGGCTGGTGGGAGGAGAGGGATTCGAACCCCCGAAGGCATCGCCAGCAGATTTACAGTCTGCCCCAGTTGGCCACTTTGGTATCCTCCCGGTATGTTGTCGGGGACATGCCCCAAATCTTTTTGCCAATCCGTTCCGGTCCGGCACTTAGGAGCCGATAGAGGGATTCGAACCCACGACCCCGAGATTACAAATCACGTGCTCTGGCCAGCTGAGCTATATCGGCGTATGATTTCCCTTCTTTGAAAGGGATTGCAAAGTTATGCATTAATTCGGATTCTCCAAAACTTTTTGCATTATTTTTCCATCAATTGGCCGATCTTTTGGTAAATCCCAGCCTCGTCCAGACCAAAGGAATGGCGTTGTGCCGCCTGTGTGTCGTGCAGCACGAACCGGTCGGGTATACCGATCCCGTCCAGGCGGATCCGGTAGCCGCCCAGGGCCATGAATTCCGCGGTTTCGGAGAACAGTCCGCCTTTGAGGGAGCCGTCTTCCAGGGTAAGGACGGCCTGATACCGGGTGGCGGCCTCCTGGAGGATCCCGGTATCAATGGGTTTGAGGAACCGCATGTCATAGACGGCCGGGCAGGAGCCGTGCTCTTCCCGCCATTTTTCTGCCGCCCGCACGGCCATTCCGGCAGCGGGGCCGAGGGCAAGGATGGCCAGGGTTGTCCCGTCCAGCAGTTTCTCGCCGCGGCCGGCCGGCAGTTCCCGGAAGGGCTCATGCTGCCAGGAGACACCTTCTCCGCATCCCCGCGGATACCGTATAATATATGGGCCGGTTTCACTCCGGAGTCCCGAATACATGAGGTTCTTCAGTTCCAGTTCGTTCCGCGGGACGGCGATGACAGCCTCCGGAATCGGGCGGTATGCGGCCATGTCGAAGCTGCCCTGGTGCGTCGCGCCGTCTTCTCCGACAACCCCGCTCCGGTCCAGGCACAGGACAACCGGAAGTTTCTGCAGGGCAACGTCGTGGATGATCTGGTCGTAGGCGCGTTGCGAGAAGGAAGAATAGATGTTGCAGAAAGGCCGCATCCCACCGGCAGCCAGTCCGGCGGAGAACGTGACGGCATGTTCTTCCTCGATTCCGACATCGAAGAACCGGTCGGGCATCGCGGCGGCCAGGGCACTCATCCCGCTGCCGCTGGCCATCGCCGGCGTGATGCCGACGACGCGCTCGTCTTTCCGGGCCAGCTCGACGAGTACCTGTCCGAAGACATCCTGGTAGCGGTCCTCTACGTGGAGTTTGCCGACGCGGATGCCGGTTTGCGGGTCGAAGCGCCCGGGAGCATGCCAGGTTGTCGGGTCCGCTTCCGCAGGGGCATATCCTTTTCCCTTGAGGGTGTGCACGTGCAGGATGCGCGGACCGCGTAGATCCCGGAGCCGGGCCAGGGTTTCTGTCACTTCCCGGATGTCATTCCCGTCGATGGGGCCGAAATACCGGAATCCGAGGGCCTCGAAAAGGGCGCCGCCGCTCTTGCGGACCAGGTTCGACTTGGTGTCCCGGGTCATCTTCTGCAGGAGATTCCGGATGCCGCCTTCTCCGATGCGGTCCCAGATGTGCTTCTTGATTTTGTTGTAGGTCGGATCCGTCGTGATGCGGAGGAGGTATTCGTGGATCGCACCGATGTTCTTGTCGATGGACTGGTTGTTGTCATTGAGGACAATCAGCAGGTCCGCCCCGCTGGTGCCGGCGTTGTTGAGCCCTTCAAAAGCCAGCCCTCCGCTCATGGCACCGTCGCCGATCAGGGCGACAATCCGTTCGTCGGACCCCCGCATCCGGGCGGCCTGCGCCAGTCCGAGGGCGGCGGAGATGGAGGTGGAGGAGTGGCCGGCGCCGAAGGCGTCGTACGGGCTTTCCGCGCGTTTGGGGAAGCCGCTGATTCCGCCTGCCGTCCGGTTGGAGCGGAAGGCTTCGCGCCTGCCTGTCAGGATTTTGTGCGCATAGGCCTGGTGCCCGACATCGAAGACGATCTTGTCGAGGGGCGTATTGTATACATAGTGCAGGCCGACAATCAGTTCCACGGCGCCGAGACTGGAGCCGAGGTGGCCCGGGTTGACGGCGCAGCATTCCACCATGTAAGAGCGGATTTCCCGGCAAAGGGTTTCCAACTCTTCCAGGCTGAGCTCCCGGATATCCGCGGGAGAATTGACGTTGTCCAGAATTGTATACATCTTAGGGCTGCAAAGGTACGATTTTATTTTAATTCTTACCGGATTTATGTTACTTTTGCCTAATGTGGTCTTTCCGGCCGCCTGCTTAAAAGACAAAGAATATTTAAAATCATATCATTATGTCAGAGATGACTACCAAAACCACCCTCAGGGATTCGGCCGCCATGCGCTGGATCGCGCTGCTGCTGCTTGCACTCGCCATGTTCTGTGCCTATATTTTCATGGACATCCTCTCTCCGATCAAGGATTTGATGGAGTCCACGCGCGGCTGGGATTCCAAGGCTTTCGGCACGATGGAGGGGGCCGAAACCTTCCTCAACGTGTTTGTATTCTTCCTGATCTTTGCGGGAATCATCCTCGACAAGATGGGTGTCCGCTTCACGGCCGTGCTCTCGGGAGCGGTCATGCTGGTGGGCGGTATTATCAAGTATTTTGCCATCAGCGAGGCGTTTATGGGGTCCGGACTTGAGACCTGGTTCACCAATCATCTCAACTGGCACACCGGCGTGGGCTTTATCGACGATGTCCTCCCGTTCTACCAGAACATGCCCGCATCTGCCAAGTTGGCCGCAATCGGCTTCATGATCTTCGGCTGCGGGTGTGAAATGGCCGGCATTACCGTCAGCCGCGGAATTGTGAAGTGGTTCAAGGGCCGGGAAACCGCCCTGGCGATGGGTTCCGAGATGGCGCTGGCCCGCCTGGGTGTGGCGACCTGTATGATATTCTCGCCCTTCTTCGCCCGCCTGGGCGGCCAGGTCAATGTCAGCCGCTCCGTTGCCTTCGGCGTCGTGCTGCTCTGCATCGCCCTGATCATGTTCGTCACCTATTTCTTCATGGACAAGAAACTCGATGCCCAGACCGGAGAAGCCGAGGAAAAAGACGACCCGTTCAAGGTGTCGGATATCGGCAAGATCCTCTCGAGCCTGGGATTCTGGCTTGTCGCGCTGCTGTGTGTCCTGTACTACTCGGCGATCTTCCCGTTCCAGAAATATGCGGTCAATATGCTGCAGTGCAACCTGACCTTGACTGAACCCGCAGCCGGCACGTTCTGGGCCGGAGAGGCCGTCACCATCGTCCAGTATGCCATCATGCTGCTGGTTGCGGTATGTGCGTTCGCCAGCAATTTCATCAAGGGCAACAAGGGGCTGAAATACGGGTTGATGGCTGTCGCCGTCGTGGCCCTGGTCCTCTATTGCGTGATGGGGTTCAAGCGGGGTACCGCCGAGACGATCTTCGCCGTTTTCCCGCTGCTGGCCGTGGCCATCACGCCCATCCTCGGAAACTACGTGGACCACAAGGGCAAGGCGGCCTCCATGCTGCTGATCGGCTCGATCCTCCTGGTGTTCTGCCACCTTACCTTTGCCTTCATCCTGCCGCTTTTCAAGGGCAGCGCCGTCGGTGGAACGATCGTCGCCTATATCACCATTCTCGTCCTGGGAGCCAGTTTCTCCCTTGTGCCTGCGGCCCTGTGGCCTTCGGTGCCCAAACTCGTGGATGAAAAGATCATCGGTTCTGCGTATGCCCTTATTTTCTGGATCCAGAATATCGGCCTGTGGCTTTTCCCGATCCTGATCGGCAATGTGCTGACCAGCACCAATGCTCCGGGAACGCCGCCCGACCAGCTCAATTACACCTGGGCGCTCGTCATGCTGGCCTGCCTCGGCATTGCCGCCATGCTGATCGGACTCTATCTCAAGGTCGTCGATAAGAAGAAGCACCTCGGGCTGGAAGAGCCTAATATTGTGAAGTAAAAAATAAGCTGAATATGCAAAACCCTGCACCCGGCTCCCGCCTCAAACGGACCGCCTGGCTGGCACTGGCCTGCCTGGTGGTCCCGATGTTCGCATCCTATTTCTTCGACGACATGTTCTCGTCGATTTCCTACCTGTTCGAAGATCCCTCATCGACGGCGTTGGGGTGGGATGCAGTCGGTTACGGCCTGTATACCAGTGGCTACTCGGTCCTGTGCGTGTTCGGCGGGCTGGTGGTCTGCGGCATGTTGCTGGACAAGTGGGGCGTCCGGGTGACCGGATCCCTGTTTGTCGGAATGATGGCAGGGGGTGCCCTCCTGGTACTGCATGCCATCACCAGCGGTCTTGCTCCCGCCCGCTCCCTGCGCCTGGCCTACATCGGGTGCATGTTCTTCGGACTCGGCAGTGAGATTGCCGGGACGGCCGTTACGCGGTCGATTGCCAAGTGGTTCCGTCACGGGCACATGGCCCTGGCCATGGGATTGCAGCTGGCGATTGCCCGGCTCGGAACGGCCCTTGCCCTGGTCCTGGCCCCCCGCCTGGTCGTCCAGCAGGCGGGGCATGTGTATTCCCTTTCCGAGACGGCGCGTCCGGCCCTGTTCGGGGTCGGTCTGATGGCCGTGGGGCTGATCCTTTGGGCGGTCTTTGTTGCATTGGATGCCCGGCATGACCGGGTGCAGGCCCCAGCCGCCGCCACCGCTCCCTCCGACGCATTCCAGTTCCGGGACGTTCTTCAGATTCTCCGGAACAAGAATTTCTGGCTGGTCAGCCTGCTGTGTGTCCTCTTTTACAGCAGCATCATTGCGTTCAAGAAATTCGCCGGGGCGATCCTGATCCCCCGGTTCGACATCCCGTCGGAAACGGCCGGCTGGATGGTGTCCATGCTGCCTTTCTCGACGGTGATCTTTGCTCCTTTGTTCGGCATGATGGTCGATGCGAAGGGGAAGGGGACACGATGGATGGTCCTGGGTGCCGTCCTGGCCCTGCTGGCCCATTTGATGCTGGCTTTTGCCCCGGCCGGCGTCCCGTTCTTCGGGTATCTGGGCATGGTTCTGCTGGGATTCGGTTATTCCCTGGTCCCGGCCGCCCTTTGGCCGAGCGTGCCGAAAATCGTCCCGGACAAAGTGCTGGGCACGACGTATTCGCTGATTTACTGGGTGCAGAATCTCGGCCTGCTGTCTTTCAAGATGCTGGCCGGCTTTATCCTGGGGGGAGCCGCAGCCGCCGGCGCCGCTTCCGGAGCGGTCCGGGTAGAGGTGATGTTTGTCTTGCTCTGCATCGCCGCCCTGGTGGTTGCCCTGCTCCTGGCCCGGTCGTCAGACCGGAATCCCCAGTTGGGCCTGGATCAGGCGAATAAGTAAGATAATCAGGCGCTTGCCTGAGGCAGGTGTCCGGCTACGACCTCGGCGAAATCTTTGACGGGGACGGCCGATTTCTCTGAGAATGTCTTCAGGCAGAGCGGGCAGGCCGTCACGATGCACTCCGGATTCTCCGCCAGAAGGTTCTCCAGGGCACCTTCCGTAATCTTTCCGCGGTCTTTGTAGTTGAGGGTCAGGCTGCCGAGACTTCCGCCGCAGCACAGGCTCTCGTCCCGTTCCTTGGAAGCGTGGCACAGCGTACCCGCCTGGGAAAGGACCGCTCTCGGTTCCTCATAGATTCCGCAACCGCGTCCCAGTTCACAGGGATCGTGGTACACGTAACGCGTTCCGTCTTTCTCCATGGACAGTTTCCCCGAAGCGATGAGCTCCTGGATGAATTCTGTATAATGGACAATGCGGATGCCGGGCAGGTCATACTCTTCCCGGAAGACTTTGTAACAGATCGGGCAGGATATGAGGAGCGTCGTGCAGCCGGAGGAGAGGATCATCTGCCGGTTGGCCTCGATGGCCTTCCGGGCCGCATCCGTGCGTCCGGCCAGCATGAGGGGCCTTCCGCAGCACAGGCCGCCCTCTTTGTCCGCAAAGACATATTCGATTCCGGCTGTCTGCAGGACCTTCTCCACGCCTTTGATGATCCGCGGGGTCAGCCGGGTCATGCAGCCGGCGAAATAAAGGACTTTTCCCTGGGATGCCGGCGCTGCCGCCGTGACGTCCTGCATATAAGCGTAGTGGTAGGGGATGACGTTGTTGGAGAGACTGCGCTGGACCACGCGCATGGCCGGCGCATTGACTCCCACCGGACAGAGCTGTGCGCATTTCCCGCACTGCAGGCATTTGTCGGCGATGCGGTCCACCTTGGCCTGGTTGTGCCGGCGCAGGAAACGGATCAGGTAGACGGAAGAAAAACGCAGGTTCTTTTTCTGGATGTTCATCGGACAGGCATCCAGGCACAGGCCGCAGCTGGAGCAGGCATAAATTTCCGCTTCTCCGAATCCCCGGTTGAGGGTGCGGATCTTCAGCCCGGCGTTGCGGTAGAGGATCAGCAGCGGTTCTGTCAGGATGTGCATGTACCGGCTGAAAGGCATGGCGAAGAAAAAGAGGCCGAGAGCGATGGAGTAAGCCCACCACCAGGGCATGATGTACAGGTTCTCCCCGAAAAGCCAGCGCAGGAGGACATTGGCGGAGTAGGTGAGGAAACTGCCGCCGCTGAGGTTGGCCGTGAAACTTTCCGCCAGCAGACGGAGCGGGAAAATACTCCAGAGGGCATACAGGGCGACGCGGTCAGCCAGCGAGGGCTTCGTGGTGTGGCGCATGCCGAGGGCGATGGACCGGATCCGCTTGAACATGGCCAGGCCGATTCCCGAGAGGACATACAGTAAGAAGAAGTCCATCAGGAAGAAAAAGAGGGAGCCGCGCAGGGTCGTATGCTCGGGGTTGGCCCAGACAAAGAACCGGTAGAAGATGGGGTAAAACAGGTTCCCTTCTTTGAAGGACAGGTGTTTGGGCACAAACAGCGCGACTTCGCAGTGGCCCAGGATGATGAGCATGAACCAGCCGAAGGCGATGGCCGAGTGCATGTATCCAAGTAGCGGTTTCCGCTTCCAGATTTTGGTGTGGAACAAGCAGTCGCAGAACAGGTCACGGATGTTCTTCCAGGCAGTTTTCGGCGTAACGAGCGAGAGGGCCAGCCGTTTCCTGTCTTCGGCGGGCAGGCTGGCGAGATTCCGCAGCAGGCCGACGAGCAGCCAGCTGATGCAGAACAGGATGCCGATGAAATACGGCAGGATGAAATGGTTGTATCCGCTCGGAATCCGGTCGATGACCTCCGCGCTTACATCCTGCAGGGGAAGAAGGAGAGAAAGGAGGTTCATCATGTTTCGGAGTATATTTTATGGATGGAGAGGATCATGTGACGCGTATTCAGGCCGCGGGGGCAGACCATCAGGCATTTGCCGCAGAACATGCAGGCTCCCAGCAGCGAAAGGGCTTCTTGCTCTTTCCCGTTCTGCAGGGCCAGCAGCGCGCTGCGGAGGCTGGTCCGGGAGAAGACGCCGGCCGAGCAGGAGGCCGTGCAGGACCCACAGCCGATGCAGCAGGTCACGTCGGGCTCCAATTTGACCAGCCGGGCGTATTTTTCCTGGTCCACCCGGTTCAGGTCCATTCGGGAGCTGGGAGAAATACCGAATCCGAAGTCAATCATTTCGCGGGCTTTTTGTCGTTGTCTGCCAGGTAGGAAAGGATCTGGAGGGCGGCCGCCCGGGCTTCTGCGAGGGTATCCGGCAGGGTCTTGGGCCCGGTGACGGCTCCGGCGACGAACAGCCCCGGCATGGACGTTTTCTGAAGTTCGTAGACGGCGTCGCGCTCATTGATGAAACCGTCGTCGTCCTTCGCCAGCTGGAGTGCCTTCCGGACAGGCTCCAAGTTTTGGGAAGGACGGATTCCGGACATGAGCACCAGCAAATCCAGGGTTACCCTGAGTGGTTTGCTGGAGAGCGTATCTTCCGCTTTCACCTGCAGGGTCTTGTCGATCTGCTCCGCCACTTCGGAGACCCGTCCCCGGATAAACCGGATGCCATATTCTTTCTGGGCTTTCAGGTACAGGTCCTCATAATGCTTGCCGAACATCCGCAGGTCCATGTAGAAGCAATATACCTGAGCGTCAGGGAATTCCGCTTTGATTTCGCAGGCCTGTTTCACCGCGGTGGCGCAGCAGACCTTCGAGCAGGCGCGGCAGCCGGACTTCTCGTCACGCGATCCGACGCAGTGGACGAAACCGATCCGCTTGGGATGGTCGATGCGGCTGTCTTCGCGGGTGCGGAACCAATCCTCCAGGTCCGCATTGGTGATGACATGGTCGTAGATGCCATACCCGTACTCTTCTTTTTTCCGGGCGTCGAACAGGTCGAATCCGGTCGCCATCAGCACGGCATCGGCCAAGACGCTGATTCCGTTCGACAGGATGACGCTGTAGGATTTGTCCAGGATGTTGATCTGGGCGATATCCGTGTCCGTGAAGTAGTTGACCCCGTCCAGGGATGCAATCATCTTGTCCAGGACCTCGCGGGCCCGGATGCCGTCCGGGAACAGCCGGTCCCAACGGGCCAGGTGTCCGCCGAGTTGGTGGCTTTTTTCGATGAGGATGATATTGTTTCCGGAGTGTTTCATACTGGCGGCTGCTTCCAGTCCGGCCGGTCCGCCTCCGATGATGAGGATGTTCTTCTTCATGTTCAGATCGGTTTTAGTACAGTTTTACGTGCATCAGATTAAGCCGGAGCAGCAAAAACAGGTATCTTCCGGTTTCCCGAGATCCTTTCCGTTCTTGCCGAGGTATTTTTTCGCCGGGTCATACGGGATTCCCAGTTTGTCCAGGAGCGGTTCAACCGGAACCTGGTGGGTCTGCAGGCCGAGATCCCACGGGTCATATCCCATTACCAGGCCGGCGACTTCTTCGTAAGTGAATACTGGTATTCCTTGTCCGTCAGGACCATAGGTCTTTCCACTGCTTTCTGCGATCACATACTGCCAGCGGTCCAGGAAATAGGGGCAGCCGGGGCAGTTCGTGATAATCATATCCGGTTTGTAAGGCTCCATGCTTTCGAATTTCTTGTGTGTGTTCGAAAGGGAGTAGCTCCGGTTTCCCTTGATGAAATACTGCCGGAACCCGAATCCGCAGCAATGCCGCCGTTCCGGGTAGTCGATGACTTCGCCGCCCCAGGCATCGATCATGCCCGTCAGGACGTACGGATATTCCGCACCGCCGACACCCTTGCTGGGGAACATCTTGGAATAGTGGCAGCCGATATGCTCGACCACCCGCAGCGGTTCGCCGGTCTTGGCATTGACCAGCTTGAATTTTGCCTGGGCCGCAATCAGGTTGCGGTATTTGTAAATCAGGTCGCTGGCGTGGATCAGGTATTTGGGCTTGGCGAACTCCAGGCCGCAGGACGCTTTCAGCAGCCGGGCGATTTTCTCCTGCAGCTCGGGGAATTCGTGCCAGGTTTCCAGGATTTCGGAATACAGGCCGAACGAGGTGATGCAGGAGCAGACGTAGTTCTCATAGCCGTATTTTTTCATCAGGGCGAACTGGCGCGCTACGATCGTCATGACGGTTTCCTGCGGAATCGTGTCTGAATGATAGGCAATTCCGCCGCAGGTCGTGTGGTGCTCCGTTTCGAAAATGTCCTTCCCCAGCCGGTTCCGGGTGATGTCCAGGAACGTCGCTTCGGATGCCGGGAAAAAGGATTGCCGGATGCAACTGCGGACGTAAAAATAATGATCGTCCGGTATTTCCTTCTGGTAGTCCGACCAGATTTTCTTTTTTCCTTCGTAAATCATAAACTGTCGAATTATCCGTGCAGATGCCGCTGGTCGGTCTTGGAATAGACGGCTTGTTCAAATTCTTCGAGGGTCATGCCGAGCTCCTCCGCTTTTTTCTCACCGGCTTTACGGACCGTTTCCATCCTTGCCGTAGCCCCCGTCAGGTCAAAGATCCGCTTGAGCTGGTCCAGGTCTTCCTGGGGAATCCGGCGCATGGCTCCGGGGCCTTTGCCGTCCAGGTTGCCTCCCAGCCGCTCGAAGACATCGTCCAGGTGTTGCTCTTCCCACTGCCAGACTTTTCCGGCCTCGGGATGTCCGGCATAGTCGAAACGCCGGGGGTACACGCAGTATCCGTAGTCCAGGACATTGCTGCACAAATCCTTGGACAGCAGGTACTGCTGCCGTCCTTTCTCCGATTCGATGAACAGGCCTGTCTCGATCGAGAGACTCCGCAGGGCCATGATGACCAGTCCCGGCGCGTTCTTGCGCGGGCAGCGGGTCACGCAACTCATGCATTCGCCGCAATACCAGATCACGTCGCTCCGCAGCAGGCGTTCCAGTTCTTCATCGTCGTCGTTCTGGACGGTCACGACGATCTGCCGGGGGTCATAGCGGTAAAACTCCGCGGCCGGACAAATGGCCGTGCAGGTCCCGCAGTTGATGCAGGCATTCAATCCTTCTTTCAACCGGTAATCCTGTTTCAGGCGGTCACATAAGGCTCCCATGTCAGTTACGATTGGATGTAAATGGTTTCCTCGCGGTCGGGGCCGAGGGAGATGATCCGGATCGGAATGCCGAGGTACGATTCCATGAAGCGGATGTAGTTCTGGAAAGCCCGGGGCAGGGCTGCCGCGTCGCGGATGCCCCGCAGATCCTGCTGCCATCCTTCAAATTCCGTGTACACCGGTTCGATCCGGGACCGGGTGTCGAACGGGAAACGGTCCGTCGGCTTCCCGTCCACGAGATAGGATGTGCAGACCTTGATGGTCTCGAAGGAATCGAGGCAGTCCGATTTCATCATCACGAGGTCCGTTACGCCGTCGATCATCGCCGTGTATTTCAGGGCGACGAGGTCTAGCCATCCGCAGCGGCGCGGGCGGCCGGTGACAGCGCCGAATTCGTGACCGATCTGGCGGAGGCGTTCTCCCGTCTCGTCAAACAGTTCCGTCGGGAAAGGACCGCTGCCGACGCGCGTGCAGTATGCCTTGAAAATGCCGTATACCTTGCCGATTTTCGAAGGGGCGACACCCAGTCCGGTGCAGACCCCGCCGATGGTCGTCGAGGAACTGGTGACGAACGGATAAGAGCCGAAGTCGATGTCCAGCAGGGAGCCTTGCGCTCCTTCGGCCAGCATCGGCGCCTCTTGCAGCCATTCGTTTACAAAATATTCGCAGTCAATCAGTTTGAAGCCGCAGAGAAAGTCGATGGCCTCCATCCATTCCGCTTCCCCCTTGTCGGGATCGCAGGCAAAGCCCATGCGGTCGAGGATCTGCAGGTGCCGCTGCTTCGCCGCGCGGAACCGCTCCTGGAAATCCGGCGCCAGCACATCTCCGATCCGGAGACCGTTGCGTGAGATCTTGTCGGTATAGGTGGGACCGATGCCTTTGAGCGTCGATCCGATCTTGCCCTTGCCGGCGGCCGCTTCGTAAGCGGCATCGAGGAGCCGGTGGGTCGGCATGATCAGATGGGCTTTCTTGGAAATCACGATCTTGGAAACCGGGTCCACGCCCATCTCGGCGACGCGGCCGCATTCTTCCCGGAAAGTAACCGGGTCGAAAACGACACCGCTGCCGATGATGTTGGTCGATCCCTCGCGGAAAATGCCGGAGGGAATGCTCCGGACAACAAAACTTTTTCCGTCAAAAAGCAGGGAGTGTCCCGCGTTGGGACCTCCCTGGAAGCGGGCTACGGCAGGATAACGTCCTGCCAGGACATCCACAATCTTGCCCTTGCCTTCATCACCCCATTGAAGGCCCAGCACTACGTCTAATTTCATCTTTAATGTTCGGATTATTCAGGGGGAGGGCAGAAGTAGCTTCGCCGGATTCTCCCTCCCGGGAAGATTCTAGAATGGAAGGTCGTCTCCTTCCGGAGAGGTAAAGTCAACCGGTCCCTGCTGGGCCGGGGCGGCAGCAGGCTGCGCGCCGGGAGCAATGGGATACGGCTGCCCCTGGGCCGGTGCGGAATAATTCTGGAACGGAGAGGTATATCCGCCTTGTCCCTGGCCTTGGGAGCCCGGATTGTCGGCCCGTTTCCCGAGCAACTGGATATTGTCGGCAACGATCTCGGTGGTATACCGTTTGGCTCCGCTCTGGTCGGTCCAGGAACGGGTCCGCAGGCGTCCTTCGACATAAAGTTGCGTGCCCTTCCGGACAAACTTCTCGATGGTATCAGCCAGTCCTCGCCACGCGACGATGTTGTGCCATTCGGTATTCTCCCGCTGTTCACCGTTGCGGTCGCGGTAACGTTCGGACGTTGCGAGCGGGAAAGTGGCGACCTTTGTGCCGGTTCCGCCGGGGGCATTTCCATCCAGATATCTGATTTCCGGGTCTTTGCCGATGTTGCCGATCAGCATGACTTTATTGAGTGACATGGCAGTGGTACTTTTAAGTTTTACCTTGCAAGATAAGCAATTTCTTGCAAAAAGCCATAAGTCTATTTGAAAAAGGATGCCATGGCTTTGACGTCGCAGGGCCGGCCGGTCATCGTCCCGTATCCGGAAACAGCCTGGTACAGGAGCCACTCCGTCCCGGGAATGTACCGGGCTTTTCCCTCGGAGAGCCGCTGGCGGATCTGTGCGTTGAAAATGGGGATCCGGTAATTGGCGTCCAGGATGATCTTGGCGGGCTGTCCGGGCCGTTTTTCTCCGGCAAAGTCGTCGGCGGAAAGCTTTTCCAGGGCGGGAACCGCGGCCGGGACCGTGTAGACGACCAGGTCGCATTCTTTCACCGCCGGGATGAAATCTTCCATCGGATCGACCAGGAATCCGTATTCCGGCAGGCGGGCGGAGAAGGCGGCGGCCTTGTCCGGCGTGCGGTTCATCAGGACCGTGGCGTAGCCGAGTTCGGCGGCAGCGACGGCCGCGGCTTTCCCGGCACCGCCGGTCCCGACGATCAGGGCCTGGGGTTTTTCCGGGTAGATCTTCGGCAGGGCTTCCCGGAAGAATTGGTGCACCTTGATATGGGCGCGGGTGGAGTAGGTCCCGATGAATTCTTGCACAATCCCCGGGAACAGGGTCTCCGCCACGCTCATCAGGATGCCGGTGAAGTCGAAATTGTGGGCTTCGATGCCGTTTTCGCCCTTGACGAGCATGTTGGTGGCCCCGATTTTCAGGCAGGGGCCGCTGACGGTGCCTTTGCCTTCCCGGGCCAGCGCCACGGTCCGGGCAAAGGCCGCTTCCTTGAAGGGTGCGGTCACGTTGATGGCTTGGTAATCGTCCAGGAATCGTTGCCAGGACTGCTCGAAATCAGCTCCTTCGATCAGGTCATAGTCCAAGGTGCCGCCGTATGCGGCGCGGAAAAGGGCCGGACTCAAGGAGGTGCCGATGGGGTCGCCGATCAGGCCGAAACGGGGAGTGTTCATAAGCGGGTTCTATGCATGACGCTGCCGGACCGCCTCGTACAGGAGGATGGCGGCAGAGACGGAAACATTCAGGGAATCCAGTTTTCCGAGCATCGGAATCAGGATGTGTTCATCCGCCGCTTCCCGCCACTCCCGGGTGAGTCCGGTGGCTTCCGTGCCCATGACAAGGGCCGTCGGGCCGGTCATGTCGGTAGCATAGTAGGGGACGGAATCCTGTAACTGTGCGGTCAGGATGCGGATATTCCGGGCTTTCAGCCATCGGATGGCTTCCTGGGAAGAGGTGACGGCTGTCTGGCAGGTGAAAACGGCGCCGATGCTGGCGCGGATCAGGTTGGGATTATATAGGTCGGCCAGGGGGTCGCAGCACAGGAGGGCATCCACACCGGCCGCATCGGCACTCCGCAGGATGGCGCCGATATTGCCGGGCTTTTCAACGCCTTGCAGGACCATGACAAGCGGGCGCTCCGGGAGCACCAGGTCCTCCAGCGTCCTGCCGGGGTCATGGATTTGCGCGACAACTCCTTCCGTCCCTTCCCGCCAGGCAATTTTTGCGTAAACCTCTTCGGATACTTCGTACATCCGGCAGTCCGGGGATCCGGCAAGGGCTTTCCGGACAAGCCTGTCCCGGTCTTCTGCGGGAAGCAGGGCGGGGCAGAGAAACAGGGCGGCGCACCGGTAGCCCGCATCCAGGCAGTGGCCGAGTTCCCGGCGTCCTTCCACGACAAACAGGGACCTTTCACGCCGCTCGCGGGATTTCTCCTGGAGGACGAGAAGGTCCTTGATCTTGGGATTCTTGGTGGAAGTGATGCGCTCGGGCAACATGGCCGGTTATTCCTTCGTCGGCATTTTCTCCGGGCGCATCTGCGGGAAGAACAGCACATCCTGGATGGTTGTCTGTCCCGTCATGAACATGGTGAGCCGGTCGATACCCATGCCCAGGCCCGAGGTCGGCGGCATGCCGTATTCCAGGGCGCGGACGAAATCGTAGTCGATGAACATCGCCTCGTCGTCTCCGCTGCTCTTCAGGCGGGCCTGTTCCTCGAAGCGCTCAAGCTGGTCGACCGGGTCGTTGAGCTCGGAATAGGCATTGGCCAGTTCCTTGCCGCAGACGAACAGTTCGAACCGCTCGGTCAGGGCGGGGTTGCTGCGGTGACGCTTGGTCAGCGGGGACATTTCGACCGGATAGTCGATGACGAAAGTCGGCTGGATGAAATTCTTCTCGCAATATTCGCCGAAGATCGCATCGATCAGTTTGCCGACCCCCATGGAGGGCTCATACGCAACGCCCAGGCTGTCACAGGTGCTGCGCAGTTGGGCGACATCCATTCCGGCTACATCGACGCCGGCGTATTCCTTGATGGCGTCGAGGATGGGGATGCGGCGGTAAGGGGCCTTGAAATCCACCTGGTTGCCGCCGATTTCTACGGTCGTCGAACCATTCACGGCCATGGAAATCTTCTCCAGCATCTTCTCGACGAACTCCATCATCCAGATGTAATCCTTGTAGGCGACGTAGATCTCCATGCAGGTGAATTCGGGATTGTGGGTCTTGTCCATCCCTTCGTTGCGGAAATCTTTCGCGAACTCGTAGACGCCGCTGAACCCGCCGACAATCAGCCGTTTCAGATACAATTCGTTGGCAATCCGCAGGTACAGCGGAATGTCCAGGGCATTGTGGTGGGTGATGAAAGGACGCGCGGTGGCGCCGCCGGGGATGGACTGCAGGATCGGGGTTTCGACTTCCAGGCATCCGGCTGCGTTGAAGTACTCGCGCATGGTGGCGATAATCTTGGCCCGCTTGATAAAGACGTCCTTGACGGAAGGGTTCACGATCAGGTCGACATACCGCTGGCGGTAACGGAGTTCGGGATCGGTTACGGCATCATGGACCTTCCCGTCGGCTTCCTTGACGATGGGAAGTACCTTGAGGGATTTGCTCAGGACAGTCAATTCCCGGGCATGCACGCTGAGCTGTCCGGTTTGCGTGATGAAGGCGAATCCCTTGATCCCGATGATGTCACCGATATCCAATAATTTCTTGAACACCGTGTTGTACAGGGTCTTGTCCTCTCCCGGGCAGATATCGTCCCGCTTGACGTAGACCTGGATCCGCCCGGTCTCGTCCTGCAGCTCCATGAAGGAAGCGGCCCCCATGATGCGCCGGGACATGATCCGGCCCGCGATGCAGACATCTGCAAAGTTGCCCTTTTCCGGGTCATAGCCCGCGGCAATCTCCCGGGCGGTGGTATTTACCGGGTAAAGCGGGGCGGGGTAGGGTTCGATGCCCAATTCCCTGAGCCGCATCATCGATTCTCTCCGTAAAAGTTCCTGTTCACTGCGTTCAATCATTGCCATAGTTGCGTCAAATTTTTTTTCACCGCAAAATTAACATATTAATTCCATTTTTGAAATTTAATGAATATCTTTGTATAATATCGCTGATTATGGCAAAAGAACGGAAATGGATACTCAAGGAGCCGGCTGACAGTGCGAAAGTGGATCAGCTGGCGGCCGAGCTTGGGGTCGACCGGGTCCTCGCTTCCTTGTTGGTCCAGCGGGGTGTAACCACCTTCGCTCAAGCCCGTTCTTTTTTCCGTCCCAGTCTGGATAACCTCCATGACCCCTTCCTGATGAAGGACATGGACAGGGCCGTTGCCCGTTTGAAGCAGGCGGTTTCCCTCCGCGAAAAAATCCTGGTCTACGGAGACTATGACGTGGACGGGACGACGGCCGTTTCTCTGGTCTATTCTTTCCTGAGCCGGCTGACTCCGATGGTGGATTTCTATATTCCGGACCGGTATGAGGAAGGATACGGGGTCTCCATCAAGGGCATCGACTGGGCTGCCGAGCATGGATTCAAGCTGATCATCACCCTGGACTGCGGGATCAAAGCCATTGATAAAGTGGCCTATGCAGCGACCAAGGGAATCGATGTCATTATCTGCGACCACCATCTTCCTGAGGAAGAGTTGCCTGCCGCGGTCGCGGTCCTCGATCCCAAGCGGGAAGACTGTCATTATCCTTTCGATGATTTGTCCGGATGCGGCGTGGGCTTCAAGCTGGTCCAGGCTTATTCCCTTTCTGCCGGGATTCCTTTTGAGGAATTGCGCCCTTTGCTGGACCTGTTGGTCGTCAGCATTGCATCCGACCTGGTTTCCGTGGTCGGGGAAAACCGGATCCTGGCCCATTTCGGGCTGGTCCAGCTCAACGAGCAGCCGCGCAAGGGTCTGCAGGCAATCATCAATTTGTCCAACCTGGAGCCGCACCATGTCACGATTGACGATATCGTCTTCAAGATCGGTCCGCGCATCAATGCGGCCGGCCGGATGGAGACGGGGCGCCTGGCCGTGGAATTGCTGACGGCAACGGATGACCGGACGGCTTCCGTGATTGCGACGCGGATCAATGACAACAACAACGAGCGCAAGAGCATTGATCGGGAAATTACCCGGGAGGCCCTGGAGATGGTCCAGAGCGGACAATGCATTGCCGGAGAATATGCGACGATTGTTTACAATCCCGACTGGAACAAGGGCGTTGTCGGGATCGTGGCGTCGCGTCTGGTGGAGGCTTTCTACAAACCGACCTTCGTCCTGACCAAGTCCAACGGGTTCGTGACGGGTTCCGCCCGGAGCGTGCGCGGGTTCGACCTGTATGATTCCATCGAACGCTGCGCCGACCTGCTGGAGAACTTCGGCGGCCATACCTATGCGGCCGGGCTGACGATGAAAGAGGAGCATCTGCCGGAATTCGCCGCCCGGGTGGAGGCCTATGTGCGGGACCACCTGACCCGGGAGATGTCCGTCCCGGTCGTGGAACTCGATTCGCGGCTGGACTTTTCGCAGATTACGCCCAAGTTCTTCCGGATACTCAAGCAGTTCCAGCCATTCGGCCCCGGGAATACCTCTCCGGTCTTCCTGACGGAGAATGTGTATGATGACGGAAACGGCCGCAAAGTCGGTCCGGCCGGACAGCATCTCAAACTGGAACTGATCCAGGAGTCCCAGCCCTACAACCGGGTGTCCGCCATCGGATTCAACATGGCGGATTTCTTCGAGCACATCCGGGGCGGCAATCCGATCGATATCTGTTATTCGGTTGTCGAGAATTATTATCGGGGCAATTCCACGATCCAGCTCCGCCTGAAAGACATGCGGGAGCGGGAGGACGTTATCTAGGCCCTTCCGTTCGTTTCCTTCAGGATTTCCTCAATGACTTCGCCAAGGTTTTTCCCGTCTGTATCGATGGTCAGGCGGGCGGCTTTTTCGTAGCGTTCCCCGCGGCGGGACAGCAGTTCCGTGAGCCGGCCGGCCAGGTCCGCTCCGGAAAGCATCGGTCGCCGGGCAGCATCCGCATGCTCCAGGCGTGCCGTCAGGGTGGGGACAGAAGCTCTCAGGTAGATGCAGTACGTGTGGTCGCGGACCAGTTCCAGACATCCCGGCGCATCCAGGGTACCTCCTCCCAGCGAAAGGATCCGGAACCCGGTTTCCTCCCGGCCTTGCTCCAGAATGGCCGCCAGGGCGCGGGCCTCCCTTTCCCGGAATCCGGCCTCGGATTCTGCCGCGAAAATTTCCGGGATGCTGCAGCCGGCTTCCTGCTCGATCTGTTGATCCAGGTCGATGCACGGCCATCCGGTGCGGCGGGACAGTTCCTCCGACACGCTGCTTTTCCCGCAGCCCATCATTCCTGTGAGCGCAATGGTTGTCATGGAACGGGGGTGGAATTACAAGTCGAACAGCAGCGGCTCGTCGTCCGGGATGTCGTCAAAGCCAAGATCGATGACGTCACCGGGCTGCGCTCCTTTTTCTTTATTGGATGATTCCTTCGGAGCCTTTTCCTTCGGAGTCTTTTCCTTGCGGGTCTTCTCTTTCGGGGCTTTTGCGGCAGGCTTTTCCGGGACATTTTCTTCCGGTTCCGCCGGGGCTTCCATGAGTTCTTCCTCCATCAGGACATCCTCCTCGGTCAGTTCGATGTCGATCGGTTCATCCGTCGCAACTTCCTGAACCTCTTCCGGTTCTTCCGGCATTTCTTCCGGTGTTTCTTCCTGTGGCTCCTCTTTGACCAGCGGTTCTGCGAACGAAACCGACTTCAGGTCATAGGCATGGCATTTCTTTCCCTTCGCCGTAATGCCCTTCTTGGCAATGAACGACTCGGCATCCAGCAGCTCCGGCTCCCGGTGGGCGTACTTCCCCTTGAAAGTCAGGAGCACCTGCGGGAAGCTGTCATCGGAGATATCCACCAGGAACGATCCTTTCGCGTCAGCAATGAACAGCATCGGCGTATTGTCGCTTGGGACGAAGTTGAATCGCTTGACATAGAATGCCTTGGCGGCGCCGTCCCAATACAGGGCCGTGAAGACCTTGCCTTCATCGAATTTCTCGATCCGCAAGACCGTGCCCTGGTAGCGGCTGCTCAGGTCGTAGGAGGTCGTATAGAATGTGCCGTCCTTGAAAATGGCCAGTACCTTGTCCTCGCCGCTGAACTGTCCGAGGTACAGGCCCCGGCTGTCTTCATTCAGGCGCTGGACGTCCGCATCATACCAGATATCTTTGCCGCCGATGGTGGAAACGCCCTTGGACTTGAGGGTGATCCGCTGGACCGGGTTCTTCGAAACCAGGTTGCCGCGGGATGTCTTTCCTTTGATGGCGAGCGTGGAGAAGTCGTATTCCAGACTGGTCTTTTTCAGTTTCGGCCGCGGGCGCAGGTAAATCCTGACAGACTCGGCCTCCCCGTTGTGGTTGGCCGTGAACCAGAGGATGGTGGAGCCGGCGGCTCCCGTCGTGATGTCGTAATCCTTGTCGCGGGTCACCCCCGTGATCGCAAACCGCTTGGCATAATAGACCGAAGATTTCCCTTCCCGGTAGATTACATTGTAGATCGTCCGCGTATCTCCGCGGGTGAAAATGCCGACATAAAGCAGGTTCTTCCAGAAGAAGGCCTTGTCCGACACCTTCGTGACCCGGTATTTGCCGTCTTTGGCGATGACAATGATTTCGGATAGGTCGGAACAGTCGCAGATATATTCTCCGTTGTCGTCCCGTTTCAGGCCGATTCCCACGAAGCCCTCCGTGAGGTTCGCATAGAGTTTGGCATTGTTGTTCACCACCTTCGTGGCCGCGATGGTCTCGAAGGACGCGATTTCGGTCAGCCGCGGGAAATCCTTCCCGTATTTTTTCTTCAGGCCTTTGAACCAGTCGATGGTATACGCTGTCAGGTGGGCAAGCTGGTCCTTGACCTTGACCATTTCTTCTTCCAGGGTCCGGATCCGTTCGTCAATGGCCTTCGCGTCGAATTTGGAAATCTTCCGGACCGGCTTCTCGACCAGGCGGTCGATGTCTTCCATGACGATTTCCCGGCGGACCAGGTGCGCATAGGTCCGCATCCGGTCCAGAATGTCGGATTTCTGGTCTTCCCACGTGTTGTGACGCTTCTCTTCCAGGATTTTATAGACACCCTCCTCAAAGAAGATCCGTTCCAGGGAATCGTAGTGCCATTCGTCCTCCAATTCGCCGAGGCGGATTTCCAATTGCCTGCCCAGCAAGCTCTTGGTATGCTCCGTTTCGTAGATGAGGATGTCGTCGACGCTCATGAACTGCGGCTTGTTGTCCATGATGACGCAGGCGTTCGGCGCGATGTTGGTCTCGCAGTCCGTGAAGGCGTAGAGGGCGTCGATGGTCTTGTCGGGGGAGACATCGTTCGGCAGGTGGATGAGGATGTTCACCTTGTCCGTCGTCATGTCTTCGATCTTCTTGATCTTGATCTTGCCTTTATCCTTGGCTTTCAGGATCGAGTCAATCAGCACATGCGTGGTCTTGCCGAAGGGGATCTCCGTGATGTTGATCGTGTTCTTGTCGATTTTCTCGATCTTCGCACGGACCTTGACCGTACCGCCCCGGCGCCCCTGCATGTATTTCGAGCAGTCCGCATATCCGCCGGTCGGGAAATCGGGATACAATTCAAACGGTTTTCCCTGCAGGATCGCGATGGAGGCGTCAATCAGCTCGTTGAAGTTGTGCGGCAGGATTTTCGATGCCATACCGACGGCGATGCCTTCCGTTCCCTGGGCCAGCAGGAGCGGGAACCGGACCGGCAATTCGGTCGGTTCCTGGTTGCGGCCGTCGTAAGATGTCATCCAGGACGTGATCTTCGGGTCGAAGATGACCTCTTTCGCGAATTTGCTCAGCCGGGCTTCGATGTATCGGGATGCGGCATTGCTGTCGCCGGTGAGGATGTTTCCCCAGTTCCCCTGGCAATCCACCGCATAGCCTTTCTGGCCGAGTTGGACGAGGGCGCCGAGAATGGACTGGTCCCCGTGCGGGTGATACTGCATGGCCTGTCCGACGATGTTCGCCACTTTCGTGAAGCGCCCGTCGTCGATCTTGTACATGGCGTGCAGCACCCTGCGCTGGACGGGTTTCAGACCGTCCACGATGTGCGGAACGGCCCGCTGGAGAATGACATACGAGGAGTAATCCAGAAACCAATCCTTGAACATGCCGGAAAGCTTGAACTTCCGGCTGTCCTCACCCAGCAATTTATCGAATTTGCCGGTATTTCCTGCGGTTTCATCCAACGGCTCCCCGCCCATGTCGTCTCCGTCCAATTCTTCGGGGCGGATGTCATCCCACTCTTCGCTCATATTCGTTCGTTTTCTTGTCAGTCTTCGTAACCGAAGCGCCGAAGCTCCTTGCGGCTTTCCCGCCAGTCCTTATCCACCTTGACAAAGAGGCTCAGGTACACTTTCTTCTGGAAGAAATCCTCCATTTCCAGCCGGGCCTGCGTGCCCAGCTTCTTCAGGGCCGATCCTCCCTTGCCGATCAGGATCCCCTTCTGGGAGTCCCGCATGACGTAGATGACCGCGCTGATTTCATAGCGCTCTTCTCCCTCTTTGAAAGCCTCCACTGCCACTTCGCAACTGTAAGGAATTTCTTCCGCATAGTTCAGCAGGATCTTCTCCCGGATGATTTCGGAGGCAAAGAAACGGAGGTTCCTGTCCGTGAAAGCATCTTTGTCGAACCAGGGCGGAGAAACCGGAAGTTTCTGGAGGATGGCCTCAAAGACGCTGTCCAGGTTGAAGCGCTCCCGGGCCGAGACCGGGATGATCTGGGCCTGGGGCAACTGCTCCTTCCAATATTCCATCAGCTGGAGAACCTTGTCTTGCTGGCTGATATCGATCTTGTTGATAACCAGGATGACCGGGCAAGTGACCTGGCGGAGTTTCTCCACATACTCCGCGTTTTTGTCACTCTTCTCCACGACATCCGTCACATACAGGATGATGTCGGCGTCGCCGATGGCGGTATCGACGAAATTCATCATGTTCTGCTGCAGCCGGTATCCGGGTTTCAGGATTCCCGGCGTGTCGGAATAGACAATCTGGTAATCCTCCGTATTGACGATGCCCATGATCCGGTGCCGGGTCGTCTGGGCCTTGGCCGTCACGATACACAGCTTTTCGCCGACGAGCGCATTCATCAGCGTGGATTTCCCCACATTCGGATTCCCGATGATATTGACGAATCCGGCCCTGTGTCTGGTCTGCTGGGCCTCCATTAAATGTACGCTCCCATCTTGAGGACATTGGCTTCCCCTTCGGAGAGGTAGCGCCATTCGCCCCGTTTGAGCCCTTTCTTGGTAACGCCGGCGAAATACACCCGGTCCAGTGCTTTCACGTCGTAGCCTAGGGATTCGAAAATCCGCCGGACGATGCGGTTCTTGCCGGAATGGATTTCAATTCCCAACTTGCGGTGGTCCGCCGCGTCGACATATTCGAGTTCATCGGCCTGGATCCTGCCGTCGTTGAGGTCGATTCCGGCGAGGATGGCGTCGAAATGCTCCTGGCTCAGCGGGCTGTCCAGCGTGACCTGGTAAATTTTCTTCTTGTCGTAAGACGGGTGGGTCAGCTTCTCTGCCATGTCTCCGTCATTGGTGAACATCAGGACGCCGGTCGTATTCTTGTCGAGCCGTCCCACCGGAAATACCCGGTATTCGCATTTTTTCAGCAAGTCCATGACGGTTTTCTCCGCATGGGGGTCGCTGGCAGAGGTGACATACCCGCGGGGCTTGTTCATCACGATGTAGACCTTCGCTTCGCCCTTGAGCCGTTCTCCGTTGAACCGGACATCGTCCTTGAGGACATTCACTTTCGTGCCGAGTTCCGTCACGACGACACCGTTCACCGTAACAACTCCGGCCTGGATCAGCTGGTCGGCCTCCCGGCGGGAGCACATTCCGGAATTGGCGATGAATTTGTTCAGGCGGACTTCTTCTTGAATCTGCGCCGGAACGTAGTCGTTGTCAGAGAGTTGGATCTTATCGAGCTGGGGCTTCCGGCTGATCATGCGCGAAATGCCGCTGTCGCCGGGTTTCGGAGTACGCCGGGGAGCCGGTTTGGCGCCGGGGCGGCGATCGGTGCTGCGGAATGACGGCTTCCTGTGCGGGGCGCGTCCTTCTTCCTCCGTATTGTAGGGCCTTCTGGACGGGCGGTGTTCACCGTATCCGCCACCCTGCCGGGGTCTGTCGTAGCCGTTGTGCTGCCGGGGCTGGTCATAAGCGCCGCCCTGCCCGGACCGGTCATATCCGCTGTGCTGCCGCGGTGCGCCGTGGCCCTCGCTGCGCGGGCCCCTGTACGGACGCCGTTCCTCATCGTGGGAACGGGACTCTCCGCCGTAAAATCTTCTTTCTTGTCTTTCCTGGCCCTCGCGGCGATACGGGCGCGGGCCGCCCTCTTCGGGATTCCTGGAGATGCGGGGCCGTCTCGGCCTGAGTCTCCTGCCTTCTGCGGAATAACCTTCCTTCTTGTTTTCTTCCATTTTGTTACCCTTCACGGGCTTTTTAATTGGTTAGGTGCTTGATGGGCCGTCGCGGCTTATTTCAGGCTGAACACATAGGTAATCGTGCCTTCCTGCAAAGCCGGTGCTTCGGCGCTCATGTTGAAATGGGCTCCCATGGCCGCCTTGCGGGCGGCTGCGAGCAAATTGCTGTTGGAAATGGTGCTGCCTTCCACGCCGGGGAGGGCTTTGGTCACACTTCCGTACTGGTCCACCCAGATGCGGACCACGACGATACCTTCTTCCTGGACCGTATAAGCAGGTTTGGGGAGGACGCCTTCAACCGTCCTGCCCTTCACGTGCGCGTTCGGCGTTCCTTCCTGCTTGCCGGTCTTCGTGTTGCCGGAGGCATGTCCGGCCTTCAGGGCTTCACTGACTTTGGATGCCGTCTGGGCGGCAAGGGTATCTTTGTCTGTCTTGTTGTCTGCGGCGTGGAACAGGGCGCGGCGGTCGATTTCCTTCTCCCGCTCGGGCTGTTTGACTTCCACGTCGCCGAAATCATCTACTTTGGCTTCCGGGGCCTTGTTCGCTTTTGTTCCCTCGTGCTGGGCTTCGGAGCGCTGGACCAGTTCAATTTTGCGGGTCCTGTCGATGACCTCTGCCTGCGGCTGGGTACCGTTGCGGACCTGGACCGGTTTTTCCGGTTCAGGCTCCCCGAAATCGATCACGAAGGTGTTTTCCGGCGGTGGGGGATAGATATACTTCAACCCGGAGAATACGCCGAAGACGGCCAGAAGCAAGTGCGAGAGGACCGTGAGGGTGATTCCGGTCACTCTCCCGATTTTCTCCTGGCGCGCTCTTTCCTGTCTGTACCGTTCCATGTCTTTCCGCTTATTCCGGCTGGGTGGCCAGAATCACTTTATAATGATTTCTTTTGGCGATGTTCATGACGGAAACGATTTCCCGCACGGGGACCGTTTCGTCAGCGTAAATCGAGAAGGTGGGATCTTCTTCGCTCTGGAGAAGTCCCACGAGTTCATCCTCCACTTCGGCGAACGGAATGGGATTTTCGTCGCCGTTGATGTGGTACGTATACGTATCGTCATGCCAGTCCTTGATGGACACGCTGACCGTTGCCTTGGCGGAAACCTGCCCGGTGCTCTTGGGAAGCAGCAGCTTCAGCGCATTCGGGTTGACGAGCGTTGAGGTGATCAGGAAAAAGATCAGCAACAGGAACACCAAGTCCGTCATGGAGGACATGCCGATGTCCGAGAGGATCTTCGTATTGCGTTTGTATGCCATTTGCTGAAAGTAAAGTTGTTCCCGGATGAATTACTCTGCGGTCTTGTCCGCCGGTTCGTGGAGCAGGTCCATGAAATCGATCGTCGCGCCTTCCATTTTGAATACGACATCGGAGATATTGGATGTCAGGTAGTTGTATCCAAAGTAGGCGACAATGCCCACGATCAGGCCGCCGACCGTCGTGATCATGGCCGTGTAGATACCGCTCGACAAGAGCGTGATATCGATGTTGTTGCCGGCCTGGGACATGTTGAAGAAGGCCTGCACCATACCGAGCACGGTTCCGAGGAAACCGATCATCGGGGCGCCGCCGGCGATGGTGGCCAGGATCGGAAGCCCTCTCTCGAGCCGGGCGACTTCTGCGTTGCCGGTATTCTCGACAGCGGTCTGGATGTCCGAAAGCGGCCGTCCGATCCGCTCGATGCCTTTCTCTACGAGCCGTGCGACCGGGGAGTCGTATTTCTGGCAGAGGGCGATGGCGGACTTGATCTTGCCTTCGTGAATGTAGTCCCGGATGTCTTTCATGAAGTTGCGGTCGATGTCACCGGCCTTGTGGATCATCCACCATTTCTTGCCGAAAATGTAAAGGGCGATGATGGAGAGGATGAGCAGGACAATCATCAGCCAGCCGCCCTTGGCAGCCATGCTGATCAACGAATAAGACATCTCCTGCTGGACGGGGGCCGCCTGGGTCATTGCTTCCGCGGCCTGATCGATGCCGGGAGCCTGTAAAAGATTGAAAAGCATAATTATAACGTACGTTTATATATTTCAAGCCATACAAAATGCAAATATAGGGAAAATTCCCGAAAAAACAGCCGTCAATAGCGGATTCCGCAAAGGAAAAGCGCATGGGCGGGCACCGATTCCCCGGCGTCGCCGCGGCTGCCGTGCTGCAGGAGTTCCTGCACGTATCCGGGCTCCTTCCGGCCCCTTCCCACATCAATTAACGTGCCGACAATGGCGCGGACCATGTTGCGCAGGAAACGGTCGGCGCTGACGGTAAAGACCAGGTAGTCATCTTCCGCCGCCGGATACCCCAGCAGCCGGACATGGTCGGGCACATAGGTCTCCCACCGGGCTTCCTTCAGCAGGCAGATGGAGGTCTTGTTGTTACCCCCGGTCTTTTCAAAACAGCTGAAGTCCCGCCTGCCCGGAAGGAAAGCAGCAGCCTCGTTCATTTTTGCCACATCGAGCGGAAATCCGCACTGCCAGGAATACCGCTGGGCGAAGGGATCCTTGCACCGGTGCAGGAAATACCGGTATGTCCGCAGGGTCGCATCGAACCGGGCGTGGAACGCGGGGTCGGCTTCCGTCACTTCGTGAACCTTGATTTGAGGGGGTAAAATGGCATTTAATTTGTAGCCTAATGTACCCGCGTCTACGGGGGAGTCCCCGGCCGTGTCAAAATGCCCGACATAGCCGACGGCGTGGACCCCGGAGTCGGTCCTTCCGGCTCCGGTCACCGTAATCTCCTCCCGGAGGAGGGTCGACAGGGCGTTCTGCAGGCATTCCTGTACGGAGGGTGCCCCGCGCTGGATCTGCCAGCCGCAGAACGGACTTCCGTCGTAAGAGAGCGTAACCTTGTAGCGCATGGAAATGTGTTTTACAGATGCAAAAATATCAAAAATCATCGATAATCTATGGAGAGCGTCAACATTAAAGAATTGAACGACCGGATCCAGCAGGAGAGCTCCTTCGTGGACCTCCTCACGCTGGAAATGGGGAAAGTGATTGTCGGCCAGAAGCAATTGGTGGAAAACCTGCTCATCGGCCTTCTTTCGGGCGGCCACATTCTGCTCGAAGGTGTTCCCGGACTTGCCAAGACCTTGGCGATCAATACCCTTGCACAGGCGGTCAACGCCAAGTTCAGCCGGATCCAGTTTACCCCGGACCTGCTGCCTGCGGATGTGGTGGGAACCTTGATCTATTCCCAGAAGGATGAACAGTTCGAAGTCCACAAGGGCCCTGTTTTCGCCAATTTCGTCCTCGCCGATGAGATCAACCGTTCTCCGGCGAAGGTCCAGTCCGCCCTCTTGGAGGCCATGCAGGAGCATCAGGTCACCATCGGCGACCAGACATTCCATCTGCCGGAGCCTTTCCTCGTGATGGCGACCCAGAACCCGATCGAGCAGGAGGGGACCTACCCGCTGCCCGAGGCGCAGGTGGACCGTTTCATGCTGAAAGTCATTGTCAATTATCCCAAGAAGGAAGAAGAGCGGCAGATCATCCGGATGAACAATACCGGGGAATTCCCGCGGGCGCAGGCCGTCGTCAGTCCGGAAGATATTATCCGGGCGCGCAGCGTCGTGCGGGATGTCTATATGGATGAAAAGATCGAGCGGTACATCGTGGACATCGTCTATGCCACCCGGACGCCGCAGGAGTACGGACTGGGGAACCTGTCCGGCCTGATCTCCTATGGTGCATCGCCGCGTGCGAGCATCTCCCTGGCCATGGCTTCGAAAGCGTATGCTTTCATCAAGCGGCGCGGCTATGTGATTCCGGAGGATGTGCGGGCCGTCTGCGACCAGGTCCTGCGTCACCGGATCGGGCTGACGTACGAAGCGGAAGCCGAAAATGTTACGACTGAGAATATCATCTCCCAGGTCCTTAATGCGGTTATTGTTCCGTAAGCGATATGGAGCATTCCAGTGCAGGTGAACTCCTGAAGAAAGTCAGGAAGATAGAAATCCGTACACGGGCGCTTTCGCACCAGATTTTCGCGGGTGAATACCATTCGGCCTTCAAGGGCCGGGGAATGGCGTTCAGCGAGGTGCGGGAGTACCAGTGGGGGGATGACGTGCGCAACATGGACTGGAACGTGACGGCCCGCCTGCGTGCCCCGTACGTCAAAGTATTCGAGGAAGAAAGGGAGCTGACAGTGATGCTGCTGGTGGATGTCAGCCGTTCCGCCTTGTTCGGGACGTCCGGTATGACCAAGCGGGAACTGATCGCCGAGATCGCCGCTGTTTTGTCTTTCTCCGCCATCCTGAACAACGACAAGGTCGGCGCCTTGTTTTTCGGACAGAAGGTCGAGAAATTCATCCCGCCGGGAAAAGGGCGCAGCCACTTGCTGCATATCATCCGGGAAATCATCGAGTTGGAGCCGACGACAGGCGGAACGGACATCAGTGGGGCGCTGCGATACCTGACCAATGCGCTGAAGAAAAAGTGCACGGCATTCCTGCTGTCGGACATGCTGGATGTATCGGCGGACGGCAAGCCGCAGTATGAGGATGCGCTGAAAGTGGCGGCATCCCGGCATGACCTCTCCGTCATCCAGGTCTTTGACCCGCGTGAGAGGACTTTGCCGCCGGTCGGCCTGGTCCATGTGAAAGATTCGGAGACGGGGGAGACCGCCTGGATCGACACGTCGAACCGCAAGGTCCGGCAGGCGTATGCCCGGTGGCGGGGCGAGATGGACGATGCCTCCAAGGGGCTGTTCAACCGCTTCCATATCGACCATGTCCGGATCGCCACCGATGAAGATTATGTGAAAGGGCTCCTGGCGTTCTTCCACAGGCGCTGAGGCCTTTTGTAAGAAGGATTATGGATAAAAAGAGAATCATAATATTCCTTGCCGCTGTCGCGGGCTGTTCCGGGGCGGTCGCCGCTCCGCGCGCAAAAGTGGACAGCGCATATTTGCGCCCCCTGCAGGAGCGGGATTCCGTATTGATTGCGGACCAGCTCCGGTATGGATTCACGCTGCACGACGTGGAGGTGGGAACCACGCTGGAGTTCCCGGACTTTTCCGGGGGAATCTGCGAGGGCGTGGAAATCGTGTCCGGATGGCAGTCAGATACGACGTCGGCCCGCGGGAAAAAAGACAAGCGGCTTTTCGATATCGATTCCTGGCTGGTGGTTACCTCCTTTGATGAAGGAACGTACCGCCTGCCTGCGCTTGCTGTCGCCCGTCGCCGACCTTCCGGAGAGACGGACACCCTCCGCTTCGATGAAAAGGTGCTGACCGTTTGTACGATGCCGGTTGATACCGCCACCTTCAAGCCCCATGACATCCGCGGCCAGATCCGGTATCCGGTCATTTTCAAGGAATTGCTTCCTTACTTCGGCCTGGCGGCAGGCGTCCTCCTGCTGGCCGGACTGCTGGTCTGGTGGCTCCGGCGGCGCGCACTTGCCCGCGGGGATGCGGCCCTTCCGGATGAGCCGCCTTATCTGCGCGCATTGCGGAAATTGGAGCATTTGCGCGGCAATAAGTATTGGGCGCCCGAGAAGCAGAAGTTCTTTTATTCTTCCGTGACCGACACGCTCCGGGAATACATTGCGGCCCGCTTCGGCTTCGGCGCAATGGAAATGACGACGGCCGAAATCTTCGCTGCCCTGCAGAAAGAAGAAGAGCTGCCCCGCGACCTTTATGAGGAGATGAAGACCCTGTTCGAGACCTCGGATTTCGTCAAGTTCGCCAAATGGACTGTTTCCGATACGGAGAATGCACGGGTGATACCCGATGCCGTCCGGTTTGTCACGGCGACCTGGCAGGAAGAGCCCGGCCAGGAACCGGACGAAAATGAAAAGGAGGGATAGCCGCGATGTTTTTTGAGTATCCGCAACTGCTTTGGCTGCTGGCAGTCCCCGTGCTGCTGGCGGGTTTGTATATCTTCCGGGAAGTGACCGGCCGGCGCCCGCATCTGCGGGTCCCTTCCGTCGCCCAGTGGCGCAGCGGCGGCAGCGGCCGGCTGGCTGCGCTGGTCCATCACCTGCCGGCCATCCTGCGGCTGGCTGCATTGTCCCTGATCATTGTCGCCATGGCGCGCCCCCGCTCTTCTTCTGAAATGGAAAAGATTGATACCGAGGGGATTGATATTGTACTGGCCATGGACGTTTCGACCAGTATGCTGGCCCGCGATTTTACCCCGGACCGGCTTTCGGCGGCAAAAGATATCGCCATCGAATTCATCGCCCAGCGTCCGTCCGACCGGATCGGAATCGTCGTTTTCGCCGGGGAGAGCTATACCCAGTGTCCTTTGACAACCGACCGGGCGACGCTGATCAACCTGATGAAGGAGGTCCAGACGGGGCTGATCGATGACGGGACGGCCATCGGCAACGGACTGGCGACCGCCGTGGCCCGCTTGAAAGATTCCGATGCCAAGAGCCGGGTCGTGATCCTGCTGACGGACGGTGTGAACAACCGCGGCGAAATCGCCCCGCCGACGGCGGCCGATATCGCTGCCACGTACGGGATCCGGGTCTATACCATCGGGGTGGGCGCCAACGGAACCGCTCCGTACCCGGTCATGACGCCGTGGGGCGTGGAAATCCAGGATGTGCAGGTGGAAATCGACGAGGATCTGCTGGGGCAGATTGCTTCGACCACGGGCGGGCGGTATTTCCGGGCGACGGACAATACCAAGCTGGCTGAAATCTATGCCGAGATCAACAAGATGGAAAAAGCCCGGACGACGATCGACAGCTTCCCGGTCTATAAGGAACTGTTCACGCCCTATGCCCTGGCCGCGCTCGTCCTCCTGTTGCTGGAGGTCCTGATCCGGTTCCTTGTCAAACGGTTGCCATAGGAGGGAAAGCCATGATTATATTCGCTCAATATAAATACTTGATCCTGTTGCTGTTAATCCCGGTATTCCTGCTGGGTTACGCCTTCGTGCGGGCCCGCCGGCGCGCCCGGATCCGTGCCTTCGGGGACGAGCAGCTGGTAGAGGCGCTCATGCCCTCCTGGTCTTCCTCCAAGGGCTGGGTGCGCATGATCCTGTTCTGCCTGGCCTTCCTGTTCTTTGTCATCGGACTGGCCCGGCCGCAGATCGGGGCCAAGCTCAAGGAGCGCACGACCCGCGGTGCGGAAGTCATGATCGCCCTGGACGTATCCAATTCGATGCTGGCCGAGGACTACTCCCCGAACCGGCTGGAGCGGGCCAAACTGGCGATTTCCCGGATTGTGGACCGGCTGCAGGATGACCGGATCGGACTGGTTCTTTTTGCCGGCACCTCCTTCGTGCAACTGCCCATCACGACCGACTACATTTCGGCCAAGATGTTCATGAACACCATCAGTACGGCCTCCATCCCGATTCAGGGAACGGCCATCGGCGATGCCCTCTCCACGTGTATCCGCAGTTTCAGCGCCCAGAGTGAAAAGAGCCGTGTCATCATCCTGATTACCGACGGGGAAAACCATGAGGATGATCCCGTCGAAGTCGCCGCACAGGCTGCCGAGATGGGGATTACGGTCTACACCATCGGCGTGGGGTCCGCGGAGGGCCAGCCGATTCCGACCGCGTCCGGCCTCCTGCGGGACAGCAACGGGGAAATTGTCGTGACGCGGCTGGACGAGGAAATCCTCCGCAAGGTGGCGGAAGCCGGCGGAGGGGCGTACATCCATGCCGGGAACGATGAATTCGGCCTGAACCCCATTATTGACAATATCCGGAAACTGGAAGACGAGGAGTTTTCTTCCGTGGTCTTCGAGGAGTATGATGAACAGTATATGTACTTTTTCGCGGTAGCCCTGCTGTTGTTTATCGTGGAAATGTTGCCCGGAAGCCGCAAAGCCCGGAGAAGATTATTCGAATGATATGAGAAAGACGTGTTATATCCTGTCTGCCGTATTCCTGCTGCTGAGCTTGCAGCCGGCCTTTGCCCAGGCGGACCGGAGTGAGGTGCGGGAAGGGAACCGGAAATTCCGCCGGCAGATGTGGCCGGAGGCCGAAATCGGCTATCGCAAGGCGCTGCTGAAGGATTCCCTGTCGATGGCTGCGTCGTATAACCTGGCTTCTACCCTGTATCGGGAAGAGAACATGAAAGAGGCGGAATCTGCGTTGGAGAAAGTGGCGGAGGTTGCTCCGGCAAGCCCGCATGCCGCGGATTATTATTACAACAAAGGGGATGTCCATATCGCTTCGAAAGATTGGCAGAAAGCGGTGGATGCCCTGAAGGAATCCCTGCTGCGGGATCCGGGCGACCTGAACGCCAAGGAGAATTACATTTATGCCCGGAAGATGCTGGAGAATCAGCAGAATGGCGGCGGCGGACAGGACCAGAACCAGGACCAGAATAACCAGAACCAGGATCAAAATCAAGATCAGAACCAGAATAACCAGGACCAGAATCAGGACCAAAACCAAAATCAGAACCAAAATCAGAACCAGAATCAGGATCAGAATAACCAGAACCAGAATCAGAACCAGTCCGGAAACCAGGGGCAGCAGGAGATGAAAATCTCTCCCCAGCAGGCCCAGCAGATGCTCCGGGCGATTCAGGCCAAGGAAAAAGAAACCCAGGACAAGGTCGAGAAAGAGAAGGCCGCTGCCCTGAAGTCCAAACAGAAAGAGAAGAATTGGTAGAGCTATGAGATATCCGCGGATCTTCGCATCGTTGCTGTTGCTGCTGGCGGGACACCTGTTGTCCGCCCAGAACACCATCCGGGTCGAGGCCCCCAACATGGTCGGCCTGCAGGAGCAGTTCAATGTTACTTTCATTATCGAGGGAGAAGATAAGCCCTCTGATTTTCAGTGGAACCAAGGGCCTGATTTCCAATTGGTATGGGGCCCGCAGAAAGGGTCTTCGACGAGTTTGCAGATCATCAACGGCAAACGGACCCGCTCGTCCCAGTTCACCTTTACCTATATTCTCCTCCCGAAAAAGGCGGGCAAGTTCTCTTTGCCGCAGGCCACAGCCCGGGTGAAGGGTGAGGAAATCTCTTCGCCCGCCGTTACCGTGGAAGTTGTGACGGATGCTTCCTCGTCCTCATCGCAGGGCGGCGGTTCGGCGGCCGCACCTTCCGGTTCCGGGAAGGAAGAGAACGTGACTTCCAGCGGAGAAATCCCCGCCGGCGACCTTTTCCTCCGGTTCTCGTTAAGCCGCACCTCCGCCGTTATCGGTGAGCCGATTACGGCTACGCTGAAGTTGTACCAGCGGGTGAATATCGCCGGATTCGAAGATGCCCGTTTCCCCTCATTCGAAGGATTCTGGAGCCAGGAGACCGAAGCGCCGACCAATATCGAGTTTCGCCGCGAGAACCTGGATGACAAGATTTACAATACAGCGGTCCTGCGGCGCTATGTCCTGATTCCGCAGCAGGCAGGCGCCTTGAAAATCGATCCGGCCGAACTGGTCTGCCTGGTCAATGTCCGCGCTCCGTCCCGGCATTCCTCCAGCATCTTCGACAGCTTCTTCGAGAATGAATACCGGACTGTCCGCAAGCGGATTACCACGCCTGCTGTCACTGTCCATGTCAAACAGCTTCCCGGGGGCGCTCCTGCTTCGTTCGGGGGCGGAGTGGGAACCTATACCCTCCAGACCCGGCTCAGCAAAGATTCCCTGAAAACGCATGAGGCCGCTTCTTTGCTGGTGACGGTGACCGGAAAGGGAAATGTCTCCCTGCTGGAGGCACCGAAAATCTCATTCCCGCCGGACATGGAGGCCTATGATGTCAAGACAACTTCGTCGGTGACTCCGGGAAGCGGCGGGACATCCGGCTCCAAAACCTTTGAGTATCCGTTTATTCCGCGCAGTTACGGGGAATTCGAAATTCCGGCTGTGGAATATGCATACTATGACGTGAATGCAGGCAAATACGTGACGCTCCGCAGCAATCCGCTGCCCGTCCGGGTAGAGAAAGGCCGGGAGACGGGCGGGGGACAGGGCCCGGCTGTGGTCACCCCCGGCGTCGAGCGACGCGGTGTGAAAAACCTCGGTGAAGACATTCGCTACATCACGACGCGCAAGCCTGCGTCCCATGGCGGCAAGTCCTTCTTCGGCAGTGTATTGTATTGGGCTCTGGCGGGGTTGCTCCTCTTGGGCGCCGGACTCTTCTGGACCCTGACGCGCCGGGTTGCCGCCCGGAAAGCGGATGTCGCCGGGACCCGGAACCGCCGGGCTACCCGCATGGCGCTCCGTCGGCTTACCCAGGCAAAAGAATACCTGTCCAAGAATTTGTATTCGGCTTTCTATGAGGAACTTCACCGGGCTCTCCTGGGCTTTGCTTCCGATAAGCTGAATATGAATGCAGAGGACCTGAACAAGGAGAATATTTCGGCCCGGCTCTCCGAGGGAGGAATTCCGCAGGAGACGGTCGACCGCTTTGTCGGGCTGCTGGATGCCTGCGAATATGCCCGTTATTCGCCGGAGGGCGGGAATGAGGCGATGGCTTCCCATTATGAAACAGCTGTTGAAGTGATTTCATCCATTGATACCGGAATGAAGGGACAGAAAAAGGAAACGCGGAAGGCAGCTGCCCTGCTGCTGGCCTTCTTGTTGATGACGCCCGGAATGCGGGCAGCCGGCCCTCAGGCGGATTCCCTGTGGAATGCAGGGACGGTCGCCTATTCGGAAGGTCGCTGGCAGGATGCGGTGTCCGCCTGGGAGGCACTTTCGGCCACAGGCGCCGTTTCCGCACCCCTGTATTACAATCTCGGATGTACTTATTTCAAGGCGGAACATACCCCGGAGGCCATCCTGAATTTTGAACGTGCCCTGAAGATGGATCCGTCCTATTCCGATGCCCGATTCAATCTGGAATATGCCCAGGGATTCATCCAGGACAAGATCGACCCAGTGCCGGAACTGATCCTGAAAACGTGGCTGCGCTCCGTCTGTTACAAACTATCCGCCAATGCCTGGGGCATCCTGTCCCTGCTGTTGCTGGCGGGAACCCTGGCCATGCTCCTGCTCTTCCTGCTGTCCGCATCGTCGCGGACCCGCAAGGTGGGCTTTTTTACGGCGCTGGTGCTATTCCTGTTGACAGCCCAGACCTTCCTCTTTGCCTCCTGGCAGCACCGGGAGTCCGTCCGGAGCGATGCCGCCATCGTCATGCGTCCCGTTTCGCCCGTCAAGAGTTCTCCTTCCGCGGAGGCCGCCAAAGACCTTTTTGTCCTGCATGAAGGGACGAAAGTCAAACTCCTGGATACGGTTGGGGAGTGGACGGATATCTCACTTTCCGACGGCAGGCGGGGCTGGATCCGGACCGCGGACCTGGAAGTAATCTGAAAACCTATATAATCAACTTAATACCAACCACTTTTTATGAACACCAGACTGAGATTTTTCTTTGTTTCGACCGCTTTGCTGCTGCCCTTCTGCCTGGGAGCGGCGCCGGCGAAGTCAACGGCGGATGATGACTGGCACAATCCGGGAGTCTTCGAGCGGAACCGCCTGCCGATGGCGGCTACCTTTGTGACAGACCAGCAGCAGACCGTTTCTTTGAACGGGATGTGGAAATTCCATTTCAATGAAACCCCTTCCTCGCGGCTGCGCGGTTTCGAGGCTGTTTCATTTGACGATGCGGCATGGGACCGGATGCCGGTTCCCGGCATGTGGGAATTGAACGGATTCGGAGATCCCCTGTATGTGAATGTCGGTTATCCCTGGCGCGGCCATTTCACGAATAACCCGCCCCAGGTGCCCGAGGAGCACAATTACGTCGGTCAGTACAGGAAGACCTTCACGGTCGACGACGCATGGATGGGCAAGCAGATCTGCCTGTGTGTCGGCTCGGCTACTTCCAATCTCCGTGTCTGGGTCAATGGCAAGGAAGTCGGATACAGCCAGGACAGCAAACTGGAAGCACGGTTTGACATTACACCCTATGTCCATGCCGGGGAGAACGTCCTCGCGCTGGAAATTTTCCGCTGGTGCGACGGAACCTATCTGGAGGACCAGGATTTCTGGCGCTTCACCGGCATCGCCCGCGGCGTATATGTCTATACCCGCGAGCCTGCCCGCCTGGAGGATGTCCACATTTATGCCGATATGTACGGAAAGATGGATGTCACCTCATTCGTCAGCAAGGGAGTCGCCTCTGTCGCGTACGAAGTGACCGGACCTGACGGCAAGCGTGTCGCGGCCTTTGACGCGGCTGTCGCCCGTCGCGGGGAAACCTCGCCTGAAGGATATAAAGTGGTCCGTTCTTCCGCTTCGGTTTCGGATCCGGCCCTGTGGAGCGCCGAATCCCCGACCTTGTATACGCTCAAGGTGACGGCCAGGGACAAGAAGGGCAACGTCGCCGAATCCACCGCCATTCCGTTCGGATTCCGGACTGTCGAGATCAAGAATGTCCAGCTGCTCGTCAACGGTCAGCCCGTGCTGATCAAGGGCGTTGACCGCCATGAATTGAATGCTTACAAGGGATACCAGGTTTCCGAAGCAGACATGATTCAAGATATCTTGATCATGAAGAAGCTGAATGTCAATGCGGTACGTACCTGCCACTATCCGGATGACCCGCGCTGGCTGGCGCTCTGTGACAAATATGGGATCTATGTTACGGACGAAGGCAATATTGAGTCGCACGGAATGGGTTACAATCCTGAAAAAACGTTGGCCAACCGTGAAGATTTCAAGGAGGCGCACCTGAACCGGGACCAGCGGATGGTCCGCCGGGATTTCAACCATCCCAGCGTGATTGTTTGGAGCTTGGGCAACGAAGCCGGCAACGGGACGAATTTCTATGCCTGCTACGATTGGATCAAGGCTTATGACCCGTCCCGTCCTGTTCATTACGAACGGGCCATGAAAGACCGCAACAGCGATATTTACTGCCCCATGTACCTCAGCCATGAGGGTTGTATCAAGTATCTGGAGAACAATCCGACCAAGCCGCTCATCCAGTGCGAATACGCCCACGCGATGGGCAACTCCATGGGCGCCTTCAAGGAGTATTGGGACATCATCCGCAAGTATCCATCCTATCAGGGCGGATATATCTGGGATTTCGTCGATCAGGCCATTACCTGGCCTTCGGATGCCTCCAAGACCGGTTCCGACCATTTCTTCGCCTTCGGCGGCGATTTCAATGACTATGACGCTTCGGACGGTTCTTTCAACTGCAACGGTGTGATTGCGGCCGACCGCAAGCTTCATCCGCATGCGTATGAGGTTCGCTACCAGTACCGCTCCATCCTTACTTCGGCGGGGGACAATGCGGCCTATGCCGCTTCCTCCGACCGTCCTTGCCAGGTGAAGGTGTACAATGAGAATTTCTTCATCGGCCTGGAGCGTTACCGCATGGAGTGGAATGTCGAAGCCGGCGGAGTCCGCGTGCTGAGCGGCGTGGTCGGGAATCTCCCGGTGGCAGCCCAGCAGACAAAGACGATAGACCTCGGATTCACGGGCCGGAGCCTGGCTGCGGCTATCCAGGGGGCGGTTCCTTTCTATCCGCAGTGCAAGGATGGCGATATTTATCTGAATGTCAGTTTTGTCCTCAAGCAGGCGGACGGATTGCTTCCGGCCGGTACGGAAGTGGCGTACGACCAGATTGCCTTGTATGAGGCGCCTGTGAAAGCATTTGCGGCGGGTTCCGCTGCTGTTCCCGGCTCGGGTCTCCCGGCTATGGAAAAGGCTGGAAATCAAGTTACTTTTGCGGGAACCTTCGCCTATGCTTCTCCGGTTGCCGCGTCTCCGCTGATCTCGGTTTGGAAGGCTGTCTTTGATGCCGCTACGGGTGCCCTTTGCGCCTATGAGGTAGATGGCAAGCCGCAGCTGGCGGCTCCGCTGATGCCTTCCTTCGGCCGTGCCCCGACCGAGAATGACCTGGGAGCCAAATTCGACGTGCTGTTCAAGATGTGGCGTTATCCGACGTTTACAGTCAAGTCGTTCGACGTCAAGGAAGAAGCGGACGCCTGGCGGGTCAAGGTCGAATATGCGCCGATAGAGGGCGTTGCTACCGTCCTGATGGATTACAAGGTGTATGCGGACGGTTCCGTCGAGGCGACCGAATCCATGAAGGATGCGGGTGGGCTCGACAAGGCGCCGGATATGTTCCGTTTCGGGATGCGTTTCGCCATGCCCGGCCGGTTCTCTACTGTCGATTTCTTTGGCCGTGGACCGTGGGAGAACTATTGCGACCGCTATTCTTCCGCTCCTGTCGGACATTATGTCCAGCATGTGAACGATCAGTACAATTATACCTATGTCCGCACGCAGGAATCCGGCACGAAGACGCATCTGCGCTGGCTGCGGGTTCTGGACGACAACGGTACGGGTCTGGAGATTACGTCAGATGTCCGTTTCTCCGGCTCGGCGCTTCCGTTCAGCCAGGAAGACTTGGATATCGCTCTTGTGGATCCGCGCCCGCGTCCGAATGCGACCAACAAGCAGGCCGGTATGCCCCAGCATTCCCTGGACCTGGTGTACAAGGCGCACAAGGATGACCGGTCCAACGGGACGACCTATGTCCAGTTCGAGAAGAAGCAGATCGGTGTCGGCGGTATCAATTCCTGGGGAACCTGGCCGCTGGAGGCGTACCGCGTCCATGCAGGCGAGCAGTCCTTCCACTTCGTGATCCGCCCTGTAAACAACTAGCAGACTTCGCATTACTGTTGCGGCGCACCGGGAAACGGTGCGCCGCTTTTTTCATTTCCTGTGCAGGAAGAAGTGCCACAGGATGACTCCGACGGATACGGAGACATTCAGCGAGTGCTTCGTCCCCGCCTGCGGAATCTCCAGGGAGAAATCGGACAGGTCCACTGCCTCCTGCGCCACGCCGTCCACTTCATTCCCGAACACCAGCGCATACTTCCGCCCTTTCTCCGGGACAAACGCATCCAGCTTCACTGCATGCTCCGTCTGCTCGATGCTCACGAGTGTATATCCCTCGTCCCGCAGCGTCCGGAGAACTGTCAGGGTATCGTCTGCATGTGCCCAGGGCACGCTGAATTCCGCCCCCAGCGCTGATTTATGGATCTCGGGGGACGGGGGAGTCGCACAGATCCCGCACAGCCAGATTTTGTCCGTCCGGAAGGCATCGGCGCTCCGGAACGCGGACCCCACGTTGTGCGCGCTCCGGACGTTGTCCAGGACAACGACAATCCCCGACGGCGGCAGTGTTTTGTAGGCTTCTGCGCTGATGCGTCCCATTTCAAGTCCCAGCAATTTCCTGTCTTTCATGGCATGTGGATTTATTCCTGTCTTCTTGCCCCAAAGGTAGCAAATTATTCAAAATTGATTCGTATATTTGTGAGACGGGACAGCCCGTCACTTGCTAATTCGAACGCTATGAAACAAGATCTTCACATCTTTGATCTGATCAAAAAGGAAAAAGACCGCCAGTGCTCCGGCCTGGAACTGATCGCCTCTGAGAATTATGTATCTGCCCAGGTATTGGAGGCCATGGGGTCGGTCTGCACGAACAAATATGCGGAGGGGTATCCTGGTAAGCGTTATTACGGCGGCTGTGAAGTCGTCGACCAGATCGAGCAGATCGCCATTGACCGTCTCTGCCAGATTTACCATGCCGAATATGCCAATGTGCAGCCTCATTCCGGCGCGCAGGCGAATATGGCCGTTATCATGGCAGTTCTCCGCCCCGGCGATACCTTCATGGGCCTGGATTTGTCCCAGGGAGGTCACCTGACCCACGGATCACCGGTCAATGCCTCAGGTATCCTTTACCATGCTGTCCCGTATGGCCTCAGCGAGGAAACCGGCATGATTGACTACGATGCGATGGAGCGCAAGGCCCTGGAATGCAAGCCGAAGCTGATTATCGGCGGGGCTTCCGCCTATTCCCGTGAGTGGGACTACGCGCGCATGCGCAGCATTGCCGATAAGGTCGGTGCCATCCTTTGGATTGACATGGCGCATACAGCGGGCCTGATTGCCGCCGGATTGCTGAAGAATCCTGTGGAATACGCTCATATCGTTACTTCTACGACCCATAAGACCCTTCGGGGCCCGCGGGGCGGTATTATCCTGATGGGAAAAGATTTCGACAATCCGTGGGGGCTCACGACGCCGAAAGGGGAGATTAAGAAGATGTCCCAGATTTTGAATTCCAGCGTATTCCCCGGGGTCCAGGGCGGTCCGCTCGAGCACGTGATTGCCGCCAAGGCCGTCGCTTTCTATGAGGCCATGCAGCCGGAATACATCGATTATCAGAAGCAGGTCATGGCGAATGCCAAGACGATGGCAGATGCTTTCATGCGCAAAGGGTACCATGTCGTATCCGGAGGCACGGACAACCATTTGATGCTGATCGATCTTCGGCCCAAGTTCCCGGATCTTACCGGTAAATTGGCAGAGAAAGAGCTTGTTGCCGCTGATATTACGGTCAACAAGAACATGGTCCCGTTCGACTCCCGCAGTCCTTTCCTGACTTCCGGAATCCGCATCGGTACCCCTGCTGTCACTTCCCGTGGTTTTGTTGAAAAGGACATGCTCGATATTGTTGACCTGATTGACGCCGTTCTGGCGTCCGCATCTGAGCATGTTGCGGATCTGGCGGCAAAAGAACCCACTCCGGAAAACGAGACCGGGCGAGCTGCCCACAAGGCCGTGGTTGAAACCGTCCGCCGCAAAGTCCACATGATGACGAGCGGGCGTCCGCTGAACCGGTATTAATTGCTTGGGCAGAGATAAAAAAATGGAGGAGTTTTCACTCCTCCATTTTTCCTTCTACATGTAGTCTGTACAAGTCCTGCTCGGCGTTTGAAATGATGGTAATCATTTTGTGGAAAGGCCCGGCTTGTTTTTTCTCGCCGTGGTACGTCACCTTGATTACTCCTTTTTTCCCGGGTTGGACCGGTTTCTTCGGCCCTTCCATTTCCACGCACGTGCATGTAGCCGTCATGCGCTGGATGGTCAGCGGAGCGTCTCCGACATTCTTGAATTCAAAGGTACAGTGCTGTGTTGCGTCTTTCCGCTGAAACACGCCGAAGTTATGCCGGTCTTCCTTGAATTCAAATTTTGCCTTTTTCTGGGCTGCTGCCGGGAGGATGGCCATGGCTGCCAATGCCAGGATTAGAAGGAGTCTTTTCATCTGTACAGTCTTTTATACGACCTTTCGCATATTCCGTGCCGAAGCAGTGCGGTTTATTTGTACTGGATACTGATCTTCAGTTTTCCTTCTTTCATGTTATCGACTCCATAGTACAACGATCCGTCCCGCAGGGTGAAATAATTCTTGTCCCCGTTGAAAAGGATGGCTGCGTATTTGAGTCCGTCTTCATTTACTTCCTCCCAGGTTGTCTGGATCGGAGTCATGTTGTGGAAAGTAATGGTAGCTGTCTTGTCTGCATTCAGCACGAACGTGTTCTGGAACTGATCCGTAAACGTTCCTACGTATCCGTGTTTCTTTTCGGAGCAGGCGGCTACGCTTACCAACAGTACAATCAATGAAATGATTTTGATAAATGATTTCATATTGCTTTGATATAAAAAGGGGGTATACCCTTAGAATATACCCCCTTTGATGGTTATAATCTGTTCAGATTATTCTGCGTTGGCCTTGATGGTCTTGTAGACATGGACGGTGATCGGCTGCGTCTCGATGAAGCCCCAACCGTACTCGACGGTGACCTTCACGTAGAGGTCGAAGTCATCCACATTCGTACCATTGTTCTTGTAGGTCAGGAAGCCGAAGTCGGTCTTCGTCTCGCTGATGGCCTTCTTGTATTCCTCGGTCTTCGCATCGGTGCCGGTCAGTTGAGCAAGGAGTTCTTCCTTCGTCATCTGCTTGACACTGATGGTCTCGTACAGGCTCTGGACCTTACCGTTGAGGTTACACTGGATGTTCTCGGTGTTAACAGTGACCTTGAACTCACCATAGTAATCCCAGTAGTTTTCGTAGTCAGAGAACTTACGGTTCTTACCTGTCTTAGGATCCTTCCTCCAGTCAACCGGGTTGATGAGGTCTTCGATCGTCATGTAAGAGCCCTTTTCACCGAAGTCGACAGCGTCGATGAAGTTGTCAGCAGCTTCGCTTTCGATGTTGATAGGACGGATCATCTGAGCGATGAAGTGATCCTTGTTGTTGAAGGTAATCGCAACCGGACGGCTAGGATCGTCGCAGATCAGACCCTTCGCACCGATGTAGGTGTAGAGGCCGTTCGTATTGAGCAGATACTTGCCAACGATGCTGTTCTTGTTCAGCTTGAAGGTGTTCGGCAGGTTGAGCTCTTTAGCGGTGTTGTCGATCCAAGCGATGGTGTCGGTGATCTTCGTCAGACCAGCGCCAGCGGTGTCAAGTTTCGCAACAATAGCCTTGTCGCTGATGGTCGCGAGGAGAGAGAGGCTGTCCTTGCTGATTGCGAAGGTGACAGGAACCTGTTCGCCGCTTTCCTTGTTGACAATCTTCTTGATGTTCTTCACCTCAGGGCAGAAGAAGTAGTTGATGGCGGTAATGATACCGAAGTCACCGTCGGCCTGCAGCTTCAGGACACCAGGAGTACCCTTGCCGTCTTCCTTCTTCCAGGTTTCGAAGGAGGCGTTGATGTTGTTGATGAAGTAGCAGCTGTCAGCGATGGCTTCACCGGCGATAGGAGTACGGACATTGTAGAAGGTCGTATCCTTCGTCGCGTTCCAGTATTCCTTGATATAATCAGCGGCCTGGTCAACATTGTAGCTCTTCTTCACACCGGAGATGTCGGAGACGAGTTTGACGAAGACTTTCGTACCGTTGGTCTTGGTGTAGAGGATACGGTGAGAAATTTCCTCGGTGCCTGCACCAGCCCAGATTTCGTCCATAGAGAGACCCCATTCGAGGATAACGGTAGATTCGGTGGTGGTGTTCGGAGTGATGATTTCTTTCACGGTACCCGGATCGACAACACCATCGGTGAAGTTAGCCGGATCGGCACCCCAGTCGCTGAAGGTGAAGAGGGCGTGGAAGTCTTCCTTCGTGTAGCCAACGACATTGTAGAGCTCTTTATTCATCTGCTCGACAGTTGTGCGGACAAATACGGAGTCATCCTCGCAGTTGAGAGCGAACTCAGGAACATTCAGGGTGATCATTTCCTCAGGAATGACCTCGTTCTCCTTGGCGATGTAGATCTTGATGTAAGCAACCTTGACAACGTTCTTTCCGCTCATGAGCTTCACGCGGACAATCGGAGTACGGCCGCCGGCAGCGATACCTTCGGTGTCGAACACCTTGGCAGCGACTTTCGTATGGGCGTCGTCAACGAATTCGATGAACTTGTCTTGCTCGGTCTTCGGATTACCACTGGAGTAACCGGTGAGGATTTCGAAGGTCCATTTCAAGCCGAGGCGGTCGATGTCAACGATTGCATCGCTGGTAGCGTCGTGAGCCTCAACGATTCCGAGGAGGTCGAGGACACCGCCTTCGAGGTTGCGATCGTAAAGCATGATCGTATCGCAGGTCGGGCGGACGACAGCTTCTTCAGTACCATCCTGCCAGATAATGGTCTTGTTGTAAGCCTTTGCGTCGACAGCGTCGAGGTCGGTCCGGTAGTGGACATCGGTGACACCTTCGGGTTTGCACTTCGCAGTGACAGCCTTCGGCTCAGCGATGACGACGTCAGCCAGATCCTTCTGATAAAGGGTAGCGTAGTCGGAAACGACCATCTCACCGTTCTCACGGGTAGCCTGGAGGGCGACGACGGAGATGAAATCAGCGGTGGCAGCGGTTCCTTCAACAGCAACTTTCACCTTGAGGATGCCCTTCTCGAAGCTCTCGAAAGTAGGGGTCACTTTGAGTTTGCTGCTCTTTGCACGGGTGGTCACGAACGGAGCGTCGGCAATGAGTTTGAAGGCCAGGGTCTTCAGATCTTCGACGTTGACGTTCGAAGGATTGACGTGGTATTCAGCGTAGAGAGTCGGGTTGACGACAGTCTTCGTCTTGGAAGCGGTCCAGGTCTCAGTTGCTTTGTTCAGATCCTTAGAGGTCATTGCGCCATAGGAGAACTGCTCGTAGTTCATACCCTCGACACCGTCGACATAAACCTGAGGGATGAAGACCAGGCTGCGGAGGTTGTTGTTCTTCGGGATGTAAACCGTACCGACGGTACCGTCAGCCTTGGTCACATTGCTGAGGAGAACACCATTCTCATCTTCGACAGCGCTGATACCAGTTCCCTGCCACTTAACGGTGGTAGCCTCGATGAACTTGCCGTCACCGGAATAGAGATCGAAGAAACCAGTCTCGGCATTCGGTACGTAGTAGTTGCCAGTAGCACCCGTTGCACCGGTAGCGCCAGCAGGGCCGGCAGGACCGGCAGGGCCAGCAGGGCCAGCAGGGCCGGCAGGGCCAGCAGGGCCAGCAGCACCAGCAGCACCGTCTTCACCGACAGCTTTGTAGTTCTGCTTTGTGCCGTTCTTGTACCAGTAACCATCGTTACCAATCGTCCAGACGTCAGCGTCCTGACCGTCAGCACCATTGTTGATGGTGTAAGTGTCGCCATTGCTCAGGGTGATGACAATACCTTTGCCATCAGCCGTTTTCTGAACGCTGGTGATGACGCTCCCGCTGGTGATCTTGGTATTCAGATCCCTCAGCTGGCTCGCCTGTCCGTTGATCTGCTCCTGAAGATCTGCGATATCCTTATCGTAGTCCTTGCAGGAAACAGCCATTCCAGCCAGACCCACGATAAGTGCGCTGGCAAGGAACAAACTTTTGACTTTTTTGTTCATAGCTAAAACAAATTAATAAAAAAATGAATGAATTAAACTTTGTTTCAATCAGTTCTGCCTTAAGCCCGGAGGCGTTCGGCACAGGTTCTAAAATTGGCGTTCACAACACCCGTAACTTCGTTCACGCAATTTTTTACAATGAACAAAGGTAATGCAGTTTTTTTATTTTTCCAATATTAATTCATAAAAATTTATCATTTATGTGCATATTGATCTTGCTCCACATCTTTCTGCGGGGCGGTTTTGCGTTTGGATTGGTTGTGTACTGGAAGAGGTAGTCCTTCATCAGTTAAGCCTTCATAATAATATATGACGATCTTCTTCCTAGGTTTTAGCGCTCTAAGTTACTGAATTTTTTCAAAACTGCAAATATTTCTATAAATAAAAGGTAGAGCAAAATAACTTGCCCTACCTTTATATAAATAATGTATTCAGCGTCTATTTGCTCTGCTGGATGGCAGCCTGGGCTGCAGCCAGCCGGGCGATCGGGACGCGGAACGGAGAGCAGGAGACATAGTCGATGCCGATCCGGTTGAAGAACTGGATGGAATCCGGATCGCCGCCGTGCTCGCCGCAGACGCCGCATTTGAGTTCCGGACGACGGCTCCGGCCGCTCTGGATCCCGTATTCGACCAGTTTGCCGACACCCTTGGTATCAATGGTCTGGAACGGGTCTGCATCCAGGAGCTTGTACCCGAGGTATTCACCCATGAAGGTGCCGACATCGTCGCGGGAGAAGCCGAAGGTCATCTGAGTAAGGTCATTGGTTCCGAACGAGAAGAATTCGGCCGTACGAGCCATGCGGTCGCCGGTCAGGGCGGCACGCGGAATCTCGATCATCGTGCCGAACTGATATTTGATGCTTTGCATGCTTTGACCCTCTACCTCTGCCTTGACCCGTTCGCAGATCGCTTTCTGGAAGCTCAGCTCGCGGGCGGAAATGGTCACCGGGATCATAATCTCCGGCATCGGGTGCAGGCCTTCTGCCTGGAGTTCCGCTGTCGCCGTGAAAATGGCCCGGTATTGGGTTTCGGCAATCAGCGGGAAGGAGACATGCAGGCGGACGCCGCGGTGTCCCATCATCGGGTTCACTTCATGCAGGGATTCTCCGCGTTTCTCGATCTCCTCGACCGAAACGCCGAGTTCGGCTGCGAGCTCCTTCTTCTTCTCTTCCGTGTGGGGAACGAATTCGTGGAGCGGCGGGTCAAGCAGGCGGAACACCACCGGCTTGCCGTCCATGATCTTGAGCGTGCTCTTGACGGCGGCCTTGATGTAAGGACCCAGTTCTTCCAGGGCGGCCTTGCGTTCGGCGTCGGTGTCGCAGAGGATCATCTTGCGCATCTTTGCCAGCGGCATTTCTGAATTCTTGCCGTAGAACATGTGCTCCACCCGGAAGAGGCCGATGCCTTCCGCGCCGAATTTCATGGCTTTGGCGGCATCCTCAGGGGTATCGGCGTTGGTGCGGATGCCCAGGGTGCGGAACTTGTCCACGATGTTCATGAACTGGATGAAGAGCGGGTTCTCGGAAGCGTCCATCGTGTCGATGCGCACGTTGTAGACGAGACCTTTGGTGCCGTTGAGGCTCAGCCAGTCGCCCTCTTTGTATACCTTCGGGTCTCCGTCGAACGTGGCGGTTTTCTCCTCGAGGTTGATCTTCATGGCGTCGCAGCCGACAATGCAGCATTTGCCCCAGCCGCGGGCCACGAGCGCCGCATGCGAGGTCATGCCCCCGCGGGTGGTGAGGATACCGGCCGAAGCCCGCATGCCCTCAATGTCTTCCGGGGAAGGCCCCTCGCGGAGGAGGATCACCTTGCGGCCTTCTTTCTGGGCGGCCATGGCGTCCTCGGACGTGAAGACGATGGTACCGACGGCACCGCCCGGAGAAGCGGGAAGCCCCTGTGCCAGGACTTTCGCCTTCTTTTCGGAAGACGGGTCGAGGATCGGGTGGAGGATCTCATCGAGCTGGGCGGGGGAGACCCGCATGACAGCCGTCTTTTCGTCGATCATGCCTTCGCTGACCATATCCATGGCCATCTGCAAGGCAGCCAGGCCGGTCCGTTTGCCGATCCGGCACTGGAGCATCCACAGATGCCCTTCCTGGATCGTGAACTCGATGTCCTGCATGTCGTGGAAATGGTTCTCGAGATTCTTGCGGATCTCGTCCAATTCTGCGTAAACCTCAGGCATGGCTTTCTCCAGCGACTGGAGATCTTTGTTCTTCTCGGTCTTGGTCGCCTCGTTCAGCGGGTTCGGGGTGCGGATGCCCGCGACCACGTCTTCGCCCTGGGCGTTGATGAGCCATTCCCCATAGAATTTATTGTCGCCGTTGGCCGGGTTGCGGGAGAAAGCAACGCCGGTCGCGGAGGTATCTCCCATGTTTCCGAAGACCATGGATTGGACGTTGACCGCCGTGCCCCAGTCATCCGGAATCTTCTCGATCCGGCGGTAGGCGATGGCGCGTTTGCCGTTCCAGGACTTGAACACGCCGCCGATCGATCCCCAGAGCTGGTCTTTGGCCGTGTCCGGGAATTCTACGCCGAGGACTTCCTTGACCTTTACTTTGAACTTGTCGCACAGGTCTTTGAGTTCTTCGGCCGTAATATCGGTATCGGAGGTGTATCCCTTGGATTCCTTGAGCTCCGTCATCATGCGGTCGAGCTGCTGGCGGATGCCCTGGCCGTCGGCCGGTTCAATCCCTTCTGCTTTCTCCATGACGACATCGGAGTACATCATGATGAGACGGCGGTAGGCGTCATACACGAAACGCGGGTTGCCGGTCTTGCGGATCATGCCGGGAATCGTGTCGGAGCACAAGCCGATGTTCAGGATGGTATCCATCATGCCCGGCATGGAGCTCCGGGCGCCGGAACGGCAGCTGACCAGGAGCGGATCCTCCTTGTCGCCGAAGCGTTTGCCCATGATTTCTTCCGTAGCGGAGAGGGCGGCAGCGACTTCTGCCTTGAGGTCATCTGAATATCCGCCGCCAAGTGCATAATATTCTGCGCAGCATTCTGTCGTAATCGTGAAGCCGGCAGGAACCGGCATGCCCAGGAGGTTCATTTCGGCGAGGTTGGCGCCTTTGCCTCCGAGAAGCTCTCTCATCTTGCCGTTTCCTTCGGCCTTCTTGCCTCCGAAACGGTAGACTCTTTTCTTGTTTTCAAACATCTGGATATGATTTTTAAATAGGTAATTTCAATGAGCCCGCAAAGATAAGATATTTTATCGATTATAACAATTTCGAAGCAATTTCGGACAATTCACTCCGTTCCCCCTTGCGCAGGAAAACATGCTGGAACAGCCGTTGTCCGGTCATCTTTTCTCCCAAATGCGTCAGGCCGTTCGACCACTGGTCCAGATAAGGCTGGTCGATTTGGAAAACATCCCCCGTGAAGACCATCTTGGTTCCTTCGCCCGCGCGGGTGATGATGGTCTTGACTTCGTGCGGCGTCAGGTTCTGCGCTTCGTCGATGATAAAGAAGACTTTGCCCAGGCTCCGGCCGCGGATGTAGGCGAGCGGGGTGATCAGCAGTTTTTCGCTGGTCTGGAGCGATTCGACCTTGAGCGCTTCCTTGCTGGAGGGGCGGAACTGGGACTTGATGACCCCCAGGTTGTCCATCAGCGGGAGCAGGAAAGGAGTCATCTTGCTCTTCTGGTCGCCGGGCAGGAAACCGATGTCCTGGTTGCCGAGAATGACAGTCGGCCGGGTCAGGATGATCTGGTCATAGTCTCTCTCCTGTTCCAGGGCGGCAGCCAGGGCGATGAGCGTCTTTCCCGTTCCCGCCCCGCCGGTCAGCGATACCAGCTGGATATCCTTGTTCAGGCAGGCGTCCAGGGCGAATTTCTGCTCGTCGTTGCGCGGGCGGATGCCATAGGCTTCCTTGGCGCGGACCAGGACGATGGCCCCCCGGCCGGCGTCATAGCGGGCGCATACGGGTGCGGCATCCGCACCGTCCGGCCACCGGAATTTGAACAACTGGTTCGGGTAGGGCTCCTTGGAGCACACCTCTTCCCACGGGATGGCATTGTCCTGGCCGTAGGCGATGTGCTGCAGGATATCCTGCGGAACATCGTCGCGGTATTGGACGACCTTCTGCGCATCTTCCAGTTTGACGTCTTCCACCCGGTCGGTCAGGTAATCCTGGGCGACCATGCCTGCAGCCTTGGCTTTCATCCGCAGGTTGATGTCCTTGGTAACCAGAGCAGTGAACCGGCCCGGATGGTTGTCGCGCACCCAGATGGCCGTGGCCAGGATCCGGTGGTCCTGCGTATCGTCGAGGAACAGGCCCTTCAAGTCCTCCGGGAAGGGATGGTTCGGCTCGATTTTGATGTTACCGAGCCGGTCCCCGATCGGAACACCGTCCGGGCCGAAGAGTTTTCCTTCTGTCAGGCGGTCGATTTCGCGCATGAATCCGCGGGCGTTGAAACTCAGGGCGTCGTTTCCTTTCTTGAATTTGTCGAGTTCTTCGAGGACGGCGACCGGGATGACAATGTCGTTGTCCTGGAATTTCCGGATGGCCTTGAAGTCATGTAAGATAATATTGGTATCCAGCACGAAAATCTTCGCTTTGCCGGATTTTTTTCCCTTCGCAGGGACGTTGGCGTATCTTGGCATAGCCTAGCAGAATTAATGGCCTCCGCAACGGCGAAAGCCGGATAAACATTTCTCAATCTTCTCCTTCCGATGCCTGGCTGTTGAGCAGGGCCTGGAGAATCAGCGAGATTCCGGAGACATCCGAGGAGGAGATCCGGACGCCTTTCACCTTGCGGGAAGGATGTCCGAGCGGATAGAAGGCGACATCCTGGAGCAGGAGTTCGGCATCCAGGTAATCGTAATCGGAGTCGCTGATTTCGATAAGGGCACCCGGGACTTCGCCCAGCAGGACTTCCGCCGGATCATCCGTACCGTAGGACTTCAGAACGGCACCGATATCCGCTGCCAGTCCGCAGGAAAGGGTGGTCATCCGGCGCAGGGCCGTCATCAGGCCCCCGTCCGCGACCGTGATGCCGGACAGGACGATGCCGTCCTCGACCAGTTCACGCACCACTTCGAAGCAATCGACGAAATAATCCGGGTCGGCCATGTCGGAGGCTTTCCCCAGGTGCAGCCCTGTCGTTTCCGCCAGGACGGAACCGCCAAGCCGGAAAGAACAGGTATCGAAAGGAATGAATATGATCCAGTTGGTCTCCTGGCCGCTCATGTGCGCGGGGCACTGGCGGCGGCGCGACAGACGGGAGCCGGTGGTCCGGAAAGGGAGCTCCTTGATCAGGACCGGTCCGTCCTCTTCCTCGCTGAAGACCCCTTCCGTGTCTTCATGGGCATGGTGGAGCGAGGTTTCCACCGTCAGCAGGCATCCTTTTTCCCGGCTCTGGACGCTGTACCGGTCGATCTGGACGCCCAGTCCTTCCGTATATTCCACGGCGGTTTCCACAGAACGGTAGAATGCGGCCATGTTCCCCAGCTGCCCGGCGTCCCATTTCCAGGACGGCCGCAGGGTGAGGTCTCCGATCCGGAAGTGTCCCTTCATCCAGAGGGTGTCCAGCAGGGCGGCGGCGATCCGCATCCGCGTGTAAGACTCCGGGTACCCTTCGGGCATCAACCGTTCTTTCCGGAGGGCCGCGGCGACGTCCGTCGCATACTGGTCCAGCCGGGCGGGATCCACCTGCCCGGTCGAACGGGTCGGCTCGGAAGACTCATCAATCACGCTCCCGCCCCCTTGCGGAGGGCAGGGCTGCCCGCATGCGGCGGACAGCATGGCTCCGGGTGTCGTATCCATGCGGATGCCGTCGATGATGTATTCGGCGTTGAGGAACGGTAAATCTTTGCTCATTTGTCCTCAAAAATAAGTAAATTTGGAATCAGTTCAAAAAAATACAGCTTTAAAATGATGAGACAGGAGTATTCAGCCGATCGATACGAAGCCATGCTTTCCGCCTTGTTCGTCCGCTTTCCGTCTGTCCAGCAGGTCCCGATGGGGACGGCCTATAAGCCGGGCCTTGACCGGATGCTGGAGCTGGACGGCCTGCTGGGGTACCCGCACCGGAGCTATGACGTCATCCATGTGGCCGGGACCAACGGGAAAGGGTCTGTTTCGAACCTGCTGGCCAGCGCACTGGCCTCCACGGGCCTCCGGGTGGGATTGTATACCTCCCCGCACATCCTCGATTTCCGCGAGCGGATGCGGATTGCCGCGCGGGACGAGTCGGGATGCGTCCGGACGGAACTCATTTCCCGTGAGGAAGTGTATGCGTTTGTTTCGGAATGGGAAGAGACATTCAACCGGCTGGACCTGTCCTTCTTTGAGATCACGACCGCCATGGCGTTCCAGTGGTTCCGGGATTCCCGGGTGGATGTGGCGGTGATAGAAACGGGCCTCGGCGGGCGGCTGGACAGCACCAACATCGTCCGTCCCGTCCTGAGCATCGTGACGAGTATCGGATTGGACCATTGCGATTTACTGGGGAATACCCTGGAAGAGATCGCGGCGGAAAAAGCCGGGATTTTCAAGGCGGGCATTCCGGCCCTTGCCGGAGTGAAGGATCTGCATACGGAACCGGTCTTCCGCGCCTGTGCCCGGGCGGTGGGCGCCCCTTTGACCTTCGCCTGTGAATCGGAGCCCCGGCTGTGGGCGTCGTGGGAAGAGATTCTTTCCGGGATGGACCTCGGCGGGGAATACCAGCGGGAAAATCTGCGGACCGTCCTGTGCGCCCTGGATCTGCTCCGGGACCGCTATGCGGGGCTTTCGAACGATCCGGAAGTAATGGATGCACTGAAACATACCGCGTCGCGTATGGATTTCCACGGCCGTTGGGAGCGGCTGGCCTCCCATCCGGAAGTGATTGCGGATATCGGACACAATGCCCATGCCCTCCGGCATAATTTCCGCCAGCTGGAAGCCATGTGCGCGGGCGGGAGACCCTTGGTAATTGTGTATGGGGTCATGGCAGACAAGGACTTGGATGCCATCCTTCCGCTGATGCCCGTGGCTGCCACTTATGTCTTCGCGTCGCCGGATACCCGCCGGGCCCTGCCGTCCGGACAGTTGCTGGCGCATTGCCGCGCCTGGCGGCAGGAACGGGGACTCCCCGCAGACAGGCTCTATGACGGAGGCAGCGTCGCGGAGGCCGTCCGGATGGCCATGCGCCTGGCTTCGGAAGGAATTTCTGCCGGGAACCGGGCGAATCCGCCCCTTGTTTATATCGGTGGCAGTACTTTTGTAGTGGCTGAAGCCATCCCGCTTTTTGCCGGATCGCATCCGGCGGGAGGATAAACTCCTTTGCTATGAAAACCAAATTGTTAATCCCTGCCGTCGCAGGAGCGTTGCTCCTTGTTTTCGGCGCCCACGCTGCCGTCCAGACCATGAAACCAGAACCGAAACCTGTCGACAACCGGGGCCATGTGCTCCTCTCCCAATGGCAAGCCTATGCCGAGGCCGAGGCGAAAGACCTTCCTGCAACCCAGGAGAAGATCCTGGAAGAAATCAAGGCGGAAGCCCTTTCCAAGGGGCTGGCTTGGGATTATTACGAAGCTGCATCCCGGCGCGTTTCCGTCGGGGCCTCCCGTAATTGGAAAGTCCGGGATTCCCTGCAGAAGGCCTTTACCGAAGAGGCGATTGCTTTCCCGGTCCCCATCGTCGGGGTGGAATATGCCCTGGGTTACCGGGGTGCCGATGCCGTCCTTGCGCTCATCCGGGAGCGGGCAGAGGCGCTCAAAACGGGGTGCAACCGGGCTTTCTATCAGCATTCCGGGCGGGTCAGTTCCTTGATGGGAGGAGCCCTGAAGGATTATATATCAGACGATTATTCCTATTCGCTCTGGGCGCTCAGCCGCAAACGCTGGGAAACGGCTTATCCGGAGCTTAAAGCGCAGGTTGCCGGGACTTATCCTGCCGGCGCCTACCTGGAGTACGAGGCCGCTTCCCGCACGCAGGTACGCAAATACGATGATCCGGTGGAGCGCCGCGCCGCCTTGCAGGAGGTGAAACAGCGCTATGCCGGGCGGGGTATTTCCTTCTATGCCGAAGGAGCGCTCCTGCAGATGCGGAAAGATTCCCTGGACCGTGTCCATGCGCCGTCGGCGGAATACCGGGCCCTCTATGACGCCGTGTTGGATTGCGAGCGCAGGCGGGCTGCCCTTTCCGGCGAGGAGAAGCGCATCGCCATGGGTGCCTACCATGCCTCCCGGTTAGCGGACCAATTGACAGAGACTTCGGTTTCCGTCCAGGTGGAGGAGGATACGGTCCGCGTCCTGTTGCAGAACCTGCCGGGAGCGACGGTCGAGTTGTACCGCGATGGGACGAAAAAGCCGTTGTTTACCCGGAAGCTGAATAATTCCGCACGCAGTTTTTATGTGACGGATACGCTGCAGACCCTTCTTCCGGTCCTGGATGACGGCGAATATGTCGTATCGGCTAAAAACGGGAAACTGATCGACCAGGCGGGTTTCCGCCGCTTCACTTTGTCGCTGGCCGAGCGCGAAATCAGTACCGGGCGCGGCGTGTATGTCACAGATTACATGACGGGTGAACCGCTCTCACGGGCGGACCTGATCCTGACCAAGAATGGGAAAGAAGTGGCATCTGCACGGAAAGTAACGTTGGGAGAAGGGTTTACGCCGCTTCCCAAAAATATTGCCTCGAATATGACCGGGGAGGGATCCTATGCCCTTTCCGCCACGTGGAAGGGACCGGACGGGCGGCTTCGGAAGAGCCAGGAACTGTATGTAGGCGAGATCTTGGAAGCCCCGCTGCGCCATTTTTCCGGAGAGAGATGCAACCTGTATCTGGACAAGGGGGCATACAACCCCGGCGAGACCGTGCATTTCAAAGGCGTTCTGTATCAGGGAGACATGGTCGACCAGGTCGCGCCCGCCAAGGAAGGGGTACCGGTCCGGGTGACGCTCTTTGACGCCGAAGGAAACAAGGTTTCTTCCCTGAATCTCAAGACAAACGCATGGGGATCGGTAGCCGGCGAGTTCGCCATTCCGACCGGGCTCCGGAACGGGATGTTTTCCATCGACCTTTCGGGAGATGGTTGGCGGGGGAGCCGTTCGCTGCGGGTGGACGAGTTTGTCCTGCCGACGTTCGAGGTTTCCTTCGACAAGGTGGAAAAGATGTATATTCCGGGAGATACGGTGACCCTTTCCGGGCATGTAACCAGTTATTCCGGCCATGCCTTGACCTCTGCAAAGGTCTCTTTCAGAGCGACTTATCAGGATAAGGTCCTGGGTGAGGGAACGGTTTCTCCCGCTTCGGACGGATCGTTCTCCCTGCAGTTTGCAACGGATCCGGCCCCGGATTGGGAATACTGCAATGTCGAGGTGACCGTGATGGATGAAACGGGTGAGACCCAAGGGTATAACCGGGGAATCTGGGTCGGTACGCAGCTGAACATGGACGTGCAGGTGGAGAATGCCGTTTCCGGCGACTTCTCCCTGCTGGATCCGGCTCCGGAAGAAAAATACTGGCGGAAGCAGTATTCGGTTTCCACGGCCATCCTGCAGGAATCCACGGCACGGCTGACGGTCCGCGTATACGGCAATGACGGCGGAACGGTTCCGCTGGAGTCCGATTGGACGCTCTCCGCCGAGAACGGGACCCTTCTGCAGAAGGGGAAGGCCCTCTCGGGTGTTCCGTTCGAGGTCGACTTGTCGGCCTGCCCGTCCGGCCTGTATGTCTTCAAGGCCGTCGCTTCCCTGACTGACCGCTACCATGACCGCGAAATCAAGCGTGAATATACCCAGCAGATAATCAAGTTGTTGCCTGAGGATTCGACCCTGGATGCCCCGGTAGAATACCTATTCCTTTCTCCGGAAGAGGAGGTAGAAACCGGCGGACAGATGCGGGTGCGTGCGGGAACGGCGGGCGGTCCGGTCTGGGCCGTCGTGGAACTCTACGGTCAGGGACGCTCCCTGCTGCATGCTTCTCTCCTGTACCTGGAGGGGAAACGCGGGCAGACCGGGTCGTTGCAGGATCTTTCTTTCGAATACCTGGCGGAATATCCGGATGCCGTCCGCCTGCAGATTTTCTATTTCAAGGACGGAAGTTCCCATACGTATGAAAAGGTGTTCCGCCGCCATCGGCACACCCTGGACCTTCCGCTGGATTTCACGGTGTTTGAAGACCGGACCTATCCGGATACCGAACTGACCTTCTCGCTGAAAACGCTGCCGGAAGTCGAGTGCCTGGCTGCGGTCTTTGACAAGAGCACGGAGCAAATCGCCCCGAATCATTGGCCGGAAGTGTCTTTGAATCAGTTTAATGTTCCCAATGTGTGGATTTCATCGGTCCCGGGACTCAGCGGGAACGGTTCACCTTCCGTCCTGGTCGGCGCCAGCGGCGGGCTCCGTGTAAGGGGGAAGACCCGGATGGCAAAGGGCGCCCGTGTGGAGATGGTGGAAGAGACGATGTTGGCCCGGGAAGCCCCGATGGCGATGAACAGCATGGCGGACAGCAAGGAGATGGCCGATGCCCTTCCGGAGGAAATGGCAGACGTGGCCGTCCGCGAGGATTTCGCTTCGACCCTGACCTTCCAGCCCTTCCTCTATTCGGACAAGGAGGGGAGACTGTCCTTCAGTTTCCGGACTTCCGACAAGATATCTACCTATTATGTCGCTGTTTATGGACATGATAAACAAATGCGCAACCGGGCCTTGCGCCGTGAGCTGACGGTCACGTTGCCGGCCAAGGTGGCCCTGGTCCAGCCGCAGTACCTGTATGCCGGGGATACCTATACCTTGTCTGCCACCGTGTCGTCCATCGTGGACGAACCCTTGGAGGGAACCTTGGCGTTGTATTGCTATAACGGAAAGGATTACAAGCAGTTGCAGCCCGTTTCCGTACAATCGGAACAGCTCCGGGTCCCCGCGCATGGCGAGGTGCCCTGCACGTTCCGCGTTCCGGTACGGCCGGATGCGGGAGACATGGGTCTGAAGGTGGTCTTCTCGTCCAAGGACCGCGAAGGAAAAACCTTCTCGGATGCGGTATTCGTTCCGGTGCCGGTATGGGAAGCCCGCCAGCAAGTCACCGAGTCGCACGCTGCCGTCCTGCTGGCCGGCATGGACAAGGAGGCGCTGGTGAAGCAGCTGCGGGCTGCTTTTGTGAATACGTCCGGCTATGGGGCGGAATACAAGGAAATCAGCATCCTGGATATGGTGAAGGACGCGATTCCGGACAAAGTGAATCCGGCATCCATGGACGTCCTCTCACTGACGGAAGCGCTGTATGTCAGGCTGCTGGCCGCGGAACTCACGGGGAAAGCCTACGTGCCTGCCGACGGCGGACTGACGGATGCGCAACTGGTGAAGAAGATTCTGTCCTGCCACAATGCCGACGGTGGATATGGCTGGTTCGAGGGGATGCAGTCCTCTCCCATTCTGACGGCCGTGGTCCTGGAGCGCCTGGCCAAGATGGCTGCCGGGCCCCGTCCGGAGCAGGATTTATTGTCGCAGTTCTCTCCGGAAAGCGCGGTCAAATATTTGGATGACAACTACTTCTCTGTAGAACGACCGGTCTGGTGCGGCGGCCTTTCGATGGAACAGTACCTGTATGTACGCTCTTTCTATCCATCGGTTCCGTTCTCGGTTTCGGGCAGCGGGAATCCCGTCGTATTCCAAAAGCGGATGAAGGAATTCAAGAAGGCGGTGAATGAATATCTCGTGCCGGCGAAAGTCCGGGGATTGTCCGGCCAGATCCTGGCCAAGGCCCGGCGGCTCGGGACGCTTTACAATCTGGCGGCGGAAGAGGCCGGCACTGCCCTGGCCAAGGCTTGGGGCGTTACGCTGGGTACCCGCAGCAAGGTGCTGTCTTCCTTGGGGGACGATGTGCGTTCGCTGCTGGAATATGCTGTGCCTCACCGGGATGGAGGGATGTATTATCCCAATGCCGTGATGCCTTTCCGCGGGTTGTTGGAGAATGAAGCCTATGCCCATTCGCTCCTGTGCGACCTGCTTGCCGACTATGTCCGGTATGCCGCTCCGGGAGATGAGGCTGTTTCCCGTGCCGTTTCTACGGCAGATGCGGTGCGGATCTGGCTGATGCTCCAGAAAGAGACGCAGCATTGGGATGAAGAACCGGCCTTTGTGGATGCCATCCACTCGGTGCTCAACGGCTCCGATGCCGTGAAAGCGACGTCGGTGCTGGTGATGACACAGACTTATGAGAAGCCGTTCGAGGAGATCAAGGCGGCCGGGAATGGGTTTACTGTCCGCCGCCGCTTCTTCCGGCTGGCATCCTCGGAAGAGGAAACGGTTTCTGTCCAGGAGATCCAGCCGGGCACTGTGTTGAAGCGCGGCGACCGGATCCGGGCGGAATATGAGATCTGGAATGCCGAGAACCGCAGTTTCGTGCGGCTGACGGCGCCCCGCGAGGCGGCGCTCCGGCCGGTCCGGCAGTTGTCCGGCATGTACGGATGGGGAATCCGGCCGCTGCGGGTAGGAACTTACTTCTCGTTCCAGCCGCAGGGATACCGGAACGTGAAGCCCTCCTGTACGGAGTATTATTTTGATGTTTATCCGGAGGAAAAATCGACGGTTTCGGAAGAGTTCTTTGTGACGCAGACCGGGACTTTCTCGGCGCCGGTCGTGCAGATTGAATCCCTCTATGCACCCCATTACCGGGCGAATGGAGGTTTCGGAAGTAAAGTTATTGTAGAATAGTTATCATGAGAAAGTTACATTTTCTTGCCGCTTGTGCGGCGCTTCTTCTGGCTACGGGAATCCCTGTCGGGGCACAGGAAAAGGTCGGCGCAGCGGAGCCGTCCGTCAACCTGGTTAATCGGCAGTATGATTTCCAGCAGTTTACGGTCGTTACGCTGTCCCATGCATTCCAGGTGGAACTTTGTCAGGGAGAGTCCTGGCAGGTTGCAGTACAGGTTCCGGATTATCTGGAGGAGTACCTCCGGGTCCGGTGTGCCGATCAGATTCTGGCGATCGGGCTGGACCGTGTCCCGGTGAAGTTGCAGCCCCGGATCGCGGAAGACCGTGAGCAGATGAAGGTATGGATCACCCTGCCTGCGCTGCATCGTCTGGAGGTGTCCGAGGCGGTGAAAGTTCACTCCGAAGGAGTCTTCAATGTGGGCGCGGATCCGTTTTCCATCCAGCTGAGCGGAGCTGCCAAGGTTTCCGGCCTGCGTGTTGCGGGGACCCGAAAATGTGAGGTGGAATGCAGTGGCGCCGCTTCGCTGTCAGCGGATTTCGGCGGCGATTTCAGCAGCGGTGAGTTCAATCTTTCCGGTGCGGCGAAAATGAAGGTGACCGCATCGGTACGCAAACTGGATATCGTTGGCTCCGGCGCATCGGAATGTTCGGTGGACGGAACGTTTGATCAGGGTGTGATCCAGCTTTCCGGGACGGCAAAAGCCTATGTCCGGACGGAGGAGGCCCAGTTCCACGGGAATTCCGTGGATATCCATGCGTCGGGTGTGGCCAAGGCGGAGGTTTCCTTCCCGGTCCGCCAGGCGGATGTTTCGCTTTCCGGGGTCTCCTCCTGCCGGATTGCCGTAGCGGAAAGTCTGGCCTATGAGCTGACCGGAACGTCCACCTGCTCATATCAGGAGGCCGGAGAGAATGTATCCCTCCGGGGGAATGCTTCCCGGGGTACGCAGCTGAAACGCCTGTAGCTGCCTGCTTCATCGGGAGAACCGCCGTCACAGCTCTCCTCGTGGCACATTCCGGTTTCTTCCGGTTGACTTCGGGGAGAAAAAATTTGGATATTGATTTAAAAACAGTACCTTTGCACTCCCGTTTTTCCTGCGGGAGTCCCGGGAGCATAGCTCAGTTGGTTCAGAGCATCTGCCTTACAAGCAGAGGGTCGGCGGTTCGAATCCGTCTGCTCCCACGAAAGTAAATTGCTGAAAATAAGCCAATTAGAATATCTGACGAAGAAAACGTCAGATATTTTTCTTTTAGCATGTCGCTCCTAAAGCGTAGAATGCTTTGCAGGATTGTTTGCATGCGGACTTCCTTCGGGACTTCCCGAAGGGCGATCCGTTTTGTCGTGAAAGGGAAAAAGCTTAATTTTGCGTGGAAGACGATGGATAAATGAAAGGAATGATCAAACTGATTGTATTCGATTTTGACGGGACACTGGGCGATACCCGGGCGCACATTTTCAAGACCATGCGGGATACCCTGCAGATCCTCGGGCTTCCCATGGTGACGGATGAAGCGATTGCTGGGACCATCGGGATTCCGCTGGGGGCTGGCTTTGAACAGCTGTTCCCCGAGCTGAACCAGGAGGAGATTCTGCATTGCATGAAGACTTACCGGGAAATCTTCGAGAAAAATAAATCCTTGTTTGTCCCCGTGCGTTTCCCTGGCGTGAAGCGCACTTTGGCCGGACTCAAAGAACGGGGATATATCCTCTCCGTAGCCTCTTCGCGGTTATCCCGCTCCCTGAATGAACTCCTTCAAGCCTTGGAAATCGCCGGTTACATTTCCTATGTTCTCGGGGCCGACAATGTTGAAAAGGCGAAACCGGATCCGGAGCCGGTGCTGAAAACCTTGCGTGAAATGGGCTTTGACGCACGGGAGACCCTTGTCGTCGGCGACATGCCGGTGGACATCCTGATGGGTGCCCGTGCCGGTGCCCACACCTGTGCCGTCACCTGGGGGAACGCCTCCAGGACAGATTTGGAGCATGCCGGTGCGGATTATATCATAGACAAGATGGAAGATGTGTTCCGGGTCGTCGAAAGCATTGGATTGATGAATTGAAACAGCATAGCGAATATGGGAAAAGACAGATTTGACATCAAGGAAAAAGAAGGCGTGAGCCTGTTGACCGACGCCATCGTCATCGTCGACAAGGAGACGGGCGTGAATTATCTGTATGTGCACCGCGGATACGGCGGCGGCCTGACTCCGCTGCTGGATGCTGACGGGAAACCGATTGTCACCAAGTAGGGCCGCTGAAGGTCCGTGAAGCGAGGTGCTTGGGAGCAAAGGCTAGCGGACTTTATACTTCAATGTGACGGTTCCGGCTGTCTCCGGCCGGAGGCGTACGGCGATTCTGGTGTATGGAGTCCTGCCCTCTGTGATTTCCTCGATGATAATTTCGTAATTGTTTGAGCTTGAATGGATTGTTAGCGTCATACTTTCGCCGTTCCGGGAAAGTTCGATTTTCTTCCTGTCAATTATCTGGACATCCGCCCTTGTCGTGACGGCGGTCTCGAAGACCTGTGCGGAATCAAACCGGAAGCGGTCTGTGACGGTCAAAGTCAATTTCTTCCTGTCGAAGTCAAACTCCCGGGCCGACTCTTTCAACTGCGGGATCTCATAGGCAGAAGACAGTTCCATCCCGAACAAATCCCTGCGGTCAGAGAACGAGCAACTCAAATTTGTTGCCATGAAGTTTTTCCCGGCAGATTGTGTCTTCCCGCAGATGAAGGGCACATTGTGCCCGTATGAGCCGAGGGATTTGAAAGCGGTGTATCTTTCCGGGGTGAAGGACTTGATATTGTAGGGAATCAGTCCGGGATCTTCCACCATTTTCTCCTTTCCTGAAACGATGGTGTAGGAACCTATATCATTGTGATTATGGGACTCGGCATTGTGTCCGCCCTTCAGCGCGGCTCCGAACCGGTTCTTTGGATCGCGGACGACCAGGATCCCGGACTGCTCGAAATATGAGCGCAGGGGATTTCCGGCATCGCCGGAATCGTCCATTTCCGCCGCATAATTCTGATACACGTCAAGGTATACTGTCGTCACATTATCAGTATTCCCCAATGACGGTGTCTTGCTGAAGGGGAGGGGGAGTCCCAATTCCCTGCCAAGGTATCGCAGGATACTCGGCTTCGGTTTTGCCGCCATATTGCAGTCTGCAATCGACGGATAAACCTCGTTCACGATAACGATGTTTTGCGGGAAGGTGGCAATACTCCTGACTTTCGGATTATTCCTGAACAGGTCTATTTTTCCCTGTGTGTCCCGGTACAACTTTTCGCGCAGGACGATAAAGTGTGCCATCCCGAAGTTGTAGTAGCTTATTCCTTCGGTACAGTAGCCGTCATCCTGGAACCCCTCCATATAGTTCTGGATATATTTCTCGGCGATGGCAACGTATTTCGCCCTTTCCAGCCGGTCAGGAATCATCTCCATGGCCGCGCAGACCACCCCCTCCAGGCAAACCGGATTCCAATTGTTCGTCCTTTGCAGCCAGCCGTGGTCTTTGTTCTTCCCTTCAATCGCTCCCATCAAAGGATCGAAAGCCCTGGTGTACAACTGCCCGAGCAAATCTTCACGGACGGAATCCGGAACTTTGTCATCCAGCATGAAAAGTGCTTGTGAAAGCAGGTGTGACATCAACGCCGTGCAGAGTTCAACCAATCCTCCGCAGTTCCGCTTTTTGTACATGCGCGAAGATACCCATGTCTCCTGGCCCATGATGTCATATAAGAAGGAAATGATCAACGGCGTGAACCGCCCCTTGTTTTCCAGGCATTCTGCCCAGACTAAGGTTGAAAAGGCCCTTGACCGGTTTTCCATCATGTATTTGCCGGGATTGGTATCCCCTTCGGAGAAGGTTTTGTCGTAGGCCTCCTGGTCCCATTTCGGGAATCCCTTTGACAGCATTTCCTCCGCTTTGCCCAGGGCGGCACCGTACTGGCCGCTCTGATACAATCGGTCCCACAGCTCCCGGTCTTTGTAGTTGGGACCGATCCCTGATGTTGACTCCGGGAGCATTTCGGCAATCTGCCTGACCCGTTCCATGTCCAGCGGACCGATCGGTTGGATGGCGGACGCATTGAGGGTGAGAACGGTGGCGAGGAGCACTACGGCCAGCGCTTTCTTCATGTTACTCTGCAGGATTGTTTGTGCATTCCTACCGGCCCGCTTGCCGGTCGATGATGTGGATGTGCGTGGGGACGCGACGTTCTTTGTCGTGCAGGAACGTCTGGGACGCGGACGGGTAATTCACCACGTGGGTTTCCGCCTGTCCCCGGTCCTTGACACACAGGGCGGTGGAACCGCCGCCATCCATGTTGATCGCCTGTTCGGGATGGAATTCCTTTTCCAGGAACGAGGTCAGTTCGAACGCGTTCATCCCTTCTGCCAGTCCGGGTCTCCGTCCGTCTACGGCGATGAGAATCAGGTGGTTGTCAGCAGTTAACGCCACGGCGCTGCGGGGATGCCGGACCGCCTGGTGCCGCAGCGGGTCCTCGTAGCTGAGTTTTTCCAACTGCTCCGGGGTCAGGCTGCTGGTCGCGAAATACTTGCCCACGGGAATAAAATGGTCGATCAGCATGGGGGCGCTGGTGAAGACATCCGGGTAGGGAAGCGCTTCATAGGCAGCCCGTTGCTGCGGGATGGAAAGGTCTTTTCCCGTGTATTCGATCCGGACATTCCGTCCGTCGGTACTGATCGAACAGTCTGATTTCCACTGCGGAACGGCGCCTTTGTACGGAACGATGTTGCTCTCAATGTTATAATACGTCTTGCCATCCACCCGGATATAGACCGACTCCTTCTCGTAGGTGGCATTGATTGTCGCAACGGCTCCGGCATCCCGGAAAGCTTCCGAGGTGGCCCGCCGTTCTCCGTACGTGAATTTGACTCCGTACCGCGGGTTATTCAGGTCCACATCGACGGCATAAATCAGCTGGTTGACGCCGGAAATGGGCTCCTTCCCGCTGAAACGCCTGTAAATGAGTCCCTCTTGAATCGTATCGTTCTGCCATCCGTCCCGAGCGAATCCGGGCGCTCCGGCAATCAGGCCCCGGTAGGCCTTGCGCAGGTCGGTCCAGTGGTAGAACGGCCATGTGTCTGTTTCAATCCCGACAAGATGCGATTCCTGTTCGTTCAGCAGCACTTTGACCAGGATGTCATCCGAACCCTTTTTCTTGAAAAAGACCATTTGGATATTCGCCCCCATCGGGCAGGTCCGGTCTACCCGCCAGGCTGTTTCGGGATGGGCCAGGTCTTCCGCCGGGGTGCAACTCCCTTCGATTTTCATCAGGGAAGCGAGCGGAATGAGTTGGGAATCATGCCCATAGCGGAGCGTCGCCCGATACGGGCCGCCCTGGACCGCCACGTCAGCTGCGTCCAGCATGTGCGTCAGGGTATGTGACGCCTGGTCGTCAAGCAACTCCCCGTATTCGCGGGAAGGGCCGATGGTGAAATACTCGATGTGGTTTTGGGTCTTCCAGATGTTCTGGAAATCTTCCGCCGAGAAAAACCGGAACAGGTCCACGCCCACCTCGTCGTTCAACGCGGCATTGCAGGCCATTTTCCATAAGGAAAGCGGGAGCTGCCCCTGCTCGGCATCCGACAGGTAGCGGTTTTTTTTCTCGCCATACGTAAATATCTTGTCCAGAAGGGTTTCATTGTTAAGCCCTTCCAGAATAGGGGCGGAATAACTCTGCCGGTATTGGCGGGAAATCGTGGAGGCCGGATATGTGTAGAACACCTCTTCCTGGATCTTGGGACTGCTGTGTCGGTCGAAGCGGACAGAAGGGTTCTTGGCCGTAATGGCGTCCAGGCTGTAGGCCATGCTCATCATGCAACGGCCCGACTGGGAAGCGTACACATCGATCCGGCAATCCTTTCCGGAGAAGATTTCCGGATAATGGGCAATCGTCCGTTCCATGATGTGGCGGAGTTCCCGTCCTCCCCGGGGGAGCAGGGTCCCCTGTTTTCCCTGGGCATCTTCCGCCAGGATCCGGACGGCCTGGAGCAGTTCTTGTCCCATGGGGGTCAGGAAGCCGCCCCGCTGCGCTTCTTCCAGCATCCGGAGCGGTTCCGTATATTCCGTAGCGGAAAGCAGATACCGGCTGCCGTGGCGCATGAAAGTGGACAGATAGAACGGTTTGTATCCGGCGGGCGGACGGGAAACGGTTGTCTCTGTATCCGGGTACGGGGTCAGGGCGAGGGCCGATGTGGATGCCTCTTGCGCAACCGCGGGGGAAAGGGACAGGAAACCTGCCCATAAAAAGGTTACTAGATTTTTGTGTATCATTTCTTTACGAATATAATTCCGTCAGCGTGGATTTCCGGATCTTGCGAGGTGATGCGGATGCTGCCGCCCTTGCCTTTCTTCAGGGAGAATTCCCCGAGTTTGACCCACTCGCCGCCGGTCTGGCCTTCGACAAGCAAGTCGGCCCGCTTGAAGGGGACGGTCGTCTTTTTCCCGGCCGCCTCGATTTCGAACAGGGTCTCGGCACAGCCGTTCCGTTGTTGGAAAGCGTACAGGGCATATTCTCCGTTCAAGTGCTCCGGGATTCTGTAAACCAAGTGGTTATCGGCCGGTTTTCCGTCATACTGGAGGAAGGTTTTCCCGTAAGCTCCCCATCCCTTCACGACTTTCCAGCCTTCTTTCCCTTCGATGTAGGGAGAGTCTTCATCAATCTCCGTATCCCGTTCACGCCCATCCAGATACGGGTCGTTTTCGTAAATGTCCTGGATCCGGGCGACATCCACGTTCTGGACGGCCCCTTTGCCGGCCATGGCGGCGGCAAGCCCGCAGGTCTGACCCATGCAGAGGAAGACCGGTTCCATGCGGATGGAGCCGTATGCGATGTGCGAGGCGGAAAGGCAGACCGGGACCAGCAGATTGGTGCATTCCTCCCGTTTCGGCGTCAGGCTGCGGTAGGAGATGGGGTAGGGCTGTCCGACGCCCTTCTGGACGTCTCCCTCGTTCTTGACCATCTTCTTTCCGTCAATTTCCACGACCAGGCGTTCGCAGTTGTGGGAATCCATGCCGTAGGCGGCATATCCGATGCCGTCTGTAATCTCGGTCTTGCCTTCGCAGTCCGCCTGCGTGGCCACGTATTCCCCGACCAGGCGGCGCGCTTCCCGGATGTACAGCTGGTGGGTCCAGTGCCCGGTCCGGACATATTCGTCCTTGGGCAGGCCCCAGCGGCGGATCTCTTTCTGCAAGTTCTCCGGAACCCGGGGATCGGTCATGTAGAAATACAGGAGGCCGAGGGTGTAATCCTTGTGCGCCTGCAGGATCCGGTCCCGTTCGTCCCAGGAGGCTTCCGGATACGCATGGTTCATCCCGATCATGTCCGTTGAGAAGGGACCCTTGTTGTTGATGTCCGTTTTCCGGCCGGGCATCCGGCTCCAGATGAAATATCTCCCCAGTTTGGGGTTGGGGTCTGCCTCGAGAACACGGACCAGCAACTCGTAGGTCTTTGGGTCGTAATTCGCAGGCTTTTCGATGGGAATCTGGTTGTCCGGGTCGTCTGTCAGGCAAATCCGGTAATTATAGGCCTGGACACATTTGTCGCCGGTGCCGTTTTCTTTCGGAGCCGCATCGGAAATGCCCCAGAGCAGGCCGCTCTCGGGTTTGCCGGGGACGACGTAGGGATCGATTCCATCGGGGAACTGGTGCTGGTCCAGCAATTGGTAACCGTTCCAGGTCTCTCCATAGACGCTGTTGTCTTCCCGCCCGAAGGTGTAGCTGACTCCGCTCTTGGCCATCAGATCGCCTTCATAGGAACAGTCGATGAACTGGTCCGCCGGGAGGGTGACCGTCTTGCCTTTGCGGTCGGTACAGGTAATGGACACAATCCGGGTCCCTTCTTTCTGGACGGATTCCAGGTACCATCCCTGCATGACGTTGATTCGGGGATGTTCCAGATACTGCATCAGGATTTCTTCCGCGACATGCGGTTCGAAAAGCCATTGCTCGAGCTTGCCGTAATGCGCGCCCAGTTTGCGGTAGAATTGCCTTGCCAGGCCGATGACTGCCTGCTTGTTGCCGATGTCGGTCTGGCCGAGGCCGCCCGTGGTCATGCCCCCGAGGGTTGCGTCGGGGCAGATAATCGTGACCTGGCTCCCGAGTTTTGCAGCGGAATAGGCGGCTGTGATACAGGCGGAGCTTCCGCCGTAGATACAGACCTCATTGCTCTTGCTGCATGCCGTTGCCCACAGCAGGAGTACCAAAAGGAAAATTCTGTATTTCATGGTATTCGTTGGGTTGGACGGGAACGAATATATGAAATAATCAGGAAGAATGAAAGAGGGTGGAGCTTTATTTTGCCGGTACCCAGGCCGTGCATTCCATTTCGATCAGCCAGCCGGGGCGGCAGACCTCGGCAAGGAGGATGACAAGCGGCTTGTCCGGGAAACGGCTCCGCATGTATCCGGCGACGGCGGCATAATCGGACAGGTCCCGCAGATAGATAATGAAATACCCGGCATCCTCCAGGCTGGCGCCTCCGTCATGCAGCAGTGCATCAATGTTTTCCAGCAGGCGTCCGGTCTGGCGGAGGACCTGGCCTTCGTGGAGGATTTTCCCGGAATTGTCGATGCTGGCGGTCCCGGAAATGAATAATTTGGTTCCGTCGGCGGTCTTCAGGGCGGTCCCGCGCTCGAAAGCGACACCATAATCATGCGGCGAGCCCAGGAAATCCGGTGCCTTGAGGTAATGCTTCTGCTGCTCTTCGATGTCCGGGTAGGTCAGGAAATCCATTCCGACCAGGGCGTGGCGGGCTTCCGAGCGCCCTCCGATGCCCGTGCTGGCGATGAAATGCGTGTCGATGGTCAATCCTTCCCGGTCGAAGACATCGTTGCGGGCCCGGACGACCCCGGCATAATTCGCGTCGATGTCGCGCACGTAAATCCAGGTCCGGACGCAGTGGACATCCATCCGGAGCCCCTTTTCGGCGAGGATGCCCAGGTACCGTTCAAACAGGAGACGGGTCTGGGCATAAGAATCTTTCCCGGCCGCTTCCGCTTCGTCCAGCCGGAGGCTGTGGAACAGGCATGCCTCCGGCCGCTCATCCGTCTTCAGGAGTAGGGTGATTTTCGAACCGTCCAGCGGTACCTGTCCCACGAAGGTGCAGGGCGCCTTGGAAAGATGGTCCCGGTACAATGGGCTGTCCAGCAGGGCTTTCTGCTGGTTCGCCGCGTCGCTGAGGAAAACCTTGGTGTATTGCAGGGTGCGTCCTGCCTGTTTTTCCTGTTCGAGGCGGGCGCTGACTTCTGCTTCGAGAACTTGCAGGCGCTCGGCCAGGAGGCCGCTTTTCGGTGCGGAAAGGGTAAAAAAGTGGTTCATTGACCACAAATATACAAAAAATAAACGACGGTAGTTTTTGGTTTTGCGGAGAAATATTTATTCTTATCTTCGCAAAGTCAAGCATACAAATGCCATGGAACGATATGTCGTCGGAATAGGGGAGGCTTTGTGGGACATGCTTCCCGCCGGCCGTCAGTTGGGCGGCGCCCCCGCAAATTTTGCTTTTCACGCAGGGCAATTCCTGGGAATGGATCAGGTGATGGCGGTGAGTGCCCTGGGGCAGGATGCCTTGGGAGAGGAGACAGAAGCTGCTTTCAAGGAGCGTCAGTTGCCGGTTTACATGCCCCGGGTGGCGTTTCCGACCGGGACGGTCCAGGTCTATCTTGACGGAAAGGGCATCCCTTCCTATGATATCCGCGAGGGCGTGGCCTGGGACAACATCCCCTTTGACAGCACGATGGAAGGAATCGCCCGGAACTGCCGGGCTGTCTGTTTCGGATCCCTGGCGCAGCGGAATGCCGTTTCGCGGGCGTCCATCCGGGAATTTATCAGCCGGACTCCGTCGGATTGCCTGCGGATTTTCGACATCAACCTGCGGCAGCATTACTATGGCCGGGAAGTCGTCGAGGCGTCTCTGCAAGCGGCTGATATCCTGAAAATCAATGATGAAGAACTTGCCGTTGTTTCGGACATGTGCGGCTGTCCCGCAGGGGAAATGCCCCGGGTGTGCCGCAGCCTGCTCGAAGGATACGGGCTGGAGATGGTGGTGCTGACCTGCGGAACGGCAGGGTCCTATGTCATTACCCTGTCGGAAACGTCTTTCCTTCCGACTCCCCGGGTGCAGGTTGTGGATACTGTCGGGGCCGGCGACTCCTTTACGGGCGCTTTGTGCGCGGCCCTGCTGCGCGGGGAACCTGTTTCGCGGGCGCATGCCCTGGCCGTGAAAGTTTCGGCCTATGTCTGTACGCAGCCCGGCGCGATGCCCCTCCTGCCGGAGTCCGGTTACTGGCCCGGCTTGACGTAGCGGTTTCCGGTCTGGGCTTTGACGGCGTCTACGAAAGCGGGGGCATAGGCGGGTGACGTGCGTTTCCCCGGGACGGCCACTCCGTTCTCGGAGGGTTGCATGATCTGGTCGTTATGCTTGACAATCAGGAGTTTCGCCAGTTTGTCCCAGCGCTTCATCATTTGGTCCGTATAGCCTTCCGTCTTGGCCGTCAGGTATGCGGTCCGCTCTGACGGGGTCATCTGCCCGGCTTTCTCCTCGACCGCTTTCTGGTCTTCCGCATAGAAATCTTCCAGCTCGGACTGGGCCTCGCGCAGGTCACCGATCATCGCGCTGTAGCGCGGGTAGACCATGTTGGCGACAAAGTTGTTCATCCAGAAGGCGCTCTCCGTGCTGAACTCACGGATATTGTTGTTCTCGCGCCGGAACGGCTCGGGAATCCGGTTGATTCCGCAGTAGACGGGCACATAGGCGACCATCGAGGCGTCATCCAGATTGAAATACGTGACCCCGCCCACGGCATCCGGCAGCCAGGAACGCATCTGGCAGACCATGGTCATGGCGCTCTGCTGGCAGCCGATCGGACGTTCGCGGAACATGTCCGTGCCGTCGCTGCTCTTGAAATTGATCGGCTGGTTCCGGTAGGGAGAGGCCCACGGCCCGGCACTGACGTCGGTTGTCATATCCAGCGCCGTCCCTTCGTAATGGTCCCGCATATCATTCATAAGATCCCTGACACTCAGCGGCTTGTCTGGCTTGATCCAGAGCGGGAGGTGGTCATGGACATCGGTATTCCCGTAGAGGAAGGGCAGGTACTTGTCCATTTCCGCCGGGTCGGTATGATGGCGGTAGAAACTCCAGACGCGGGCTTCGCAGTAGCGGATCGCGCCGAAATCCAGCGGCCCGTAGGCTTCACGGAAACTGAAATCCTTGTCTTCCCCCTCGTAGAAGCCCATTTCCCGGGCAAAAGAAATGACATCGGGTGCGTACATGCAATTTCCTTCATCGGCCACGCAGAAGGGCTTGCCGCCTTTCTTTTTCCGGGAGGTTTTCGGCGCCTGCGGGAACTGGCGGATGCGGCTGGCATTGGCATAGGCACAGATGCAGTCGTCCGGCACGCGCAGGGCGACCCAGACTCCGCCTTTGCGGCCGGGCCCTTTCCCGATCAGTTCCATGATCCAGGCTTCTTCCTTGTCGCAGATCGCGAAGGATTCCCCGGTTTCGTTGTATCCGTATTCCTGGACGAGTCCGTCCATGATGGCGATGGCCTCGCGGGCGGTCGCGCACCGCTGCAGGGTCAGGTTCATCAAGGTGAAATAATCCAGGTACCCTTCCGGATTGCGGAGTTCCTTCCGTCCGCCCCAGGTCGTCTCGACAATGGAAACTTGCTGGTCGTTCATCAGTCCGACAACCCCATAGGTATAAGGCACTTGCCGGATCAGGCGCTCGGCAGTTTCCGCTCCCGGCCAGTTCCTGGAGACATTGATGAATTCGCCTTCGGCATGGCGGCCGGGTGAATGGTAGGACAGGGACGCGGCGAAACCGAAGCCGTCGCAGTTATAGGTACACATCACACTTCCGTCCGTCGAGGCTTTCTTGCCGACAATCAGGTTGGTGCAGGCCTCCGTCCGGATGGAGGACGTCAGCAGGAGGGCGACGAGCGCTGTGGGGAAAAGCAGCCGTTTCATGTTGGAAGATGTTCAGTATGCGTTATTATGGCCGGATGCCGTAGCGGCGCAGGATCCGGAGTACTTTCTTTTCAATGGAGCGCTCCCAGAGCGTGTAGCCGTAGTTGGACGGGTGGACTCCGTCTACCGAAGACTCATGATCCGGGGAAGTGGCATCCGGGTAAATGTAGTAAACATTCTTGTATTTCTTGCAGGCGATGGCCATCAGGCTGTCTACGAAGGCGATGCGGTCGGCTTCAATCCGGTTTGCCTCCAGGGAGAAATTGCGTTTTTCCCGGTAAATGGTACGCTGGAAAATCAGCGGGATGTCCGGATGGGTGGCCTGGACCGTTTCAATGAAGGGGAAAAGGCGCTCCTGGATCATTTCTATCGTCGGATTCGAAAACGTATCGAAGATCATGGCGTCGACCTGGGCATCCGCGATGGCCCGGGCGAAGGAATCCTGCAGCTTGCATTGCCCGGAAGCGGCGATGCTCAGGATCTGAAGGCCGGTCCGGCGGGCGAACTGGACCGGATAGGACATGCCGCTCCGGCTGGTGGAAACGCCCATGGTAAAGCTGGATCCGAAGACGCCGATACGGTATTTGAAATCATTCTCCGGAACCACCAGCGTGGCGCCTTTGTCGAGCCCGATTTTCAGGCCCTGGAGCTCGCTGTACATCGGAAGATACAGGAGGCATTCGTGTTCGGAACCGTCCATGGTGGCAATCAGATTGAAAGGTTTGTCTTCCCTGCCCACTGACGGTCCCGCTGCGGCTGCCCACAGCCATTTTCCGTTCTGTTTGATATACAGGTCGAATCCCCGGGATGCCAGGAAGGATGTGGAGATTCCTTTGTACATGTAACCGTATTTCGGCGCCAGGTAGATGGAGGTGGAATTCGTATTGAATCGCAGCGCCAGGCCCGCCGAGCACCTGACCAGGTTCCGCTCATGTCCCTCGAAGGCATATCGGGACGTGTCCGCCCGGTGATAGGGATTCTCTGTGGGGAGGAGTTTGCCGATCAGGCCGGCCTCCGTTCCTTCATACCAGGTAAGGGATTGACTTTGCAGCGTTTGCGCTGAGAGGATTCCGCAAATGAAAAAAAGGAAAACAAACTTTTTCATAAAGGCGATTGCATATGAGTTAAACAGTATCAGATTCAAGTATTGCTGCGAAAAAAGCAGCCATCTTGTCCCGGATTTCGTAAAAGCGCGGGGTCAGTTGCCAGGATTCGTCCAGGTGCAACTTGTGCCGCTCTTCCGGGCAGGGATAATGCCGGCAGCAGATTCCCAGGGCGGCGGCCCGTTCGCAGGTGGCTTTCGTTCCGTACACCTTTCCGGCGAACCATTTGGCTTTCAACGGGTAGCCGCTGTCGAAGGGAACGACCGGATCCTTTTCCGACTGGAAGGCGATGATGGGGATGCGTGCGCGTTCCAGCATGTCCAGGTCGCGGACATAGCCCCAGAGATCTCCGACGGCCCGGAAACGGAATCCGGCGCCCAGCTTCGGCCGGAATCCGTCCATCGGCCGGTCCCCATAGAGCCCGTAGGCCAGGTTCAGGGCGGTGACGGCCCCGGCACTGGTTCCTGCGACAAACACGCGCTGCGGGTCGATGCGGAGGTCTTTCCTGCCCATCAGGCAGGCCAGGGCGCAGTCTGCATCTTCCAGTGCATCCTGTTCCGCCTGCCGGATGCCCTTTGCTGAGAGGCGGAATCCGAGGCGGTAGTTGATGGAGGCGGCGACATATCCCAGCGAAGCGAAGTGGCGGCACCAGGCGACTTGTCCGCTTTCGCCTTTGTTGCCGATGAAGAAGGCGCCGCCATGCATCATCAGCAGGAGAGGGCGGGACTCGGCCGGATCAGCAACCGGAACATAGAGGTCCATCGTCAGCGGAAGATTCCGTCGTCTTCCGAAGATGCGCATCATCTTGAAAATGGGGAAAGGGGAGCGGACAGGGGCTTCTGTCCAGAAACCGGGTGCTTCCCCATAGGGGACATCCGTTTCCCGGGCGATTTCATACAGGGGTGCCGGAGCGGTCGTTTCCATACCTGTGCAGGATACTACACAAATATCGAATTATTTTGGAAGATATGCAAACGCGGAAGCCGGGGGGGGCCTTTGGATTATTTAGAGAAATTGTATATTTTTGATTGCGGAAGTCACTGTACTTCCTTCCGGGAATCCGCCTATATAACACAAAACACTGTCGCATCATGCTCCGTAACAATCCTTTCGCCATGGCGGCGCTTTGTCTCCTGACATTGATGATGTCTTTCTCCTCGTGCGCCGGGAAGGTGCCGCCGGCAAACTATGTCGATCCTTTCGTCGGAACAGCCTACGTGGGGCACACGCACCCGTCGGCCATGCTGCCGTTCGGCATGGTCCAGGTGGGTCCCAACAACCTCATCGACACCCGTACGAGGCAGTGGGACTTCTGCTCGGGCTACAATGACAAGTCCGATTCCCTGGTCGGTTTTGCGCACACCCACCTCAGCGGTACAGGCTGCCCCGATATGGGAGACATCCTTTTCATGCCGGTGACAGGGGACGTGCCTTTCACCTATATCGGCAAGGAGACGTACGGATCGCATTTCTCCCATGACAGCGAAGAGGCCCATCCGGGCTTCTACAAAGTCCACCTGGACGACTACGACGTGGATGTGGAGCTGACCGCCACGACGCGGGCGGGCTTCCACAAATATATCTTCCCCAAAAGCGACGCGTCCGGCGTCATGATCGACCTTGAGTACGGGACATGCGACGCCACCACGGCCAGTTTCATCAAGATTGTGGACGACAGGACCCTCGAGGGCATGCGCCGCTCCAAGGGCTTTATCCGCGACCATGTGTACTATTTCAGCGCCACTTTCTCCAAGCCCTTCGAAAAGGTGGAGACGTTCCGGGACGGGACCACCGGCGCCGGGGCCGATGTGGAAGGGACTGTGACCAAGGCAATTGTCCGTTTCAAGACGAAACGTGCCGAAAAGGTCCTCGTGAAGGTGGGCATCTCGACGGTCAGCTGCGAGGGTGCGCGGAAGAACCGCGAGGCGGAAATCCCGGGATGGAACTTCGGCAAGGTGCGGCGGGATGCGGAAAAGGTATGGAACGGGTACCTCTCCAGGATAGACATCGATCCGCTGAACCAGCGGGACCTGAAGGCTTTCTACACGTCCTTGTACCATGCGCTCATCATGCCGAACAAGATTACGGATGTGGACGGAGCCTACCGGGGATGGGACCATGAGGTCCACGTCAGCGACAAAGGCGACATGTACACGAATTTCTCCCTTTGGGACACCTACCGGGCCGAGCATCCTTTCCTGGAGCTGCTTTATCCCGAGATCAACAGCGCCCTGGTTCAGTCGCTTCTGGAGAAATTCATCCAGACCGGTCTGCTGGTTACCAATGAATACGGCCAGTGCGAAACGTGGAGCATGATTGGGAACCACGCCGTGGATGTGATTGTGGACGCGTACCTCAAGGGGGACCGGTCTTTTGATCCGGAGATTGCTTACAAGGCCATCAAGCGCTCCATGACCAAGCCGCACAAAAAGTCCGACTGGGACGTTTATGAGAAATACGGCTACTTCCCGTGGGACGGCAGTTCCAAAGAGTCTGTCTCCCGGCTGATGGAGGCCTGCTATGACGACTGGTGCGTCGCGCAGATGGCGAAGGCCTTGGGCAAGACGGAGGATTACGAACGCTTCACCAAGCGCGCCGATAATTGGAAGAATGTCTTCGATCCCCAGATCGGCTTTGTACGGCCCCGGGGGGTGGACGGAAGCTGGATAGAGGGATTCGACCCTTATGCCCTCATCAGTGATCCCGTCACCCGCCGCAGGGACTATACCGAAGGCAACGCATGGCAGTGGACCTGGCATGTCCAGCACAAGCCGGAGGATTTGCTGGAGGCCTTCGGGTCCAACGAAGCTTTCGTCACGAAACTGGATACCCTGTTCTTCTCCGATCCCGGGAAGCTTCCCGGTCACGAACAGGTCGCGGATGTTACCGGAATGGTCGGTATTTACGCCCACGGCAACGAGCCCAGCCATCATGTGGCCTATCTGTACAATTATGCGGGGCGTCCGGACCGTACGGCCAAGATTGTGCGGAAGATTTTTGACGAATTCTATATCCCGGAGCGGGACGGCCTCTGCGGCAATGATGACTGCGGACAGATGTCCTCCTGGTACATGTTCTCGGCTTTCGGTTTCTACCCCGTGTGCCCGGTTTCGGGAGAATACATCTTCGGAGCCCCTCAGCTGAAGGGCGCCACCCTTCACCTGCCCGGCGGGAAAACCCTTCAGATCAAAGCCAACGGCCTTTCTGACAAGGCGATGTACGTTAAATCCATCCGGCTGAACGGCGAGGACATCGGGCTTCACGCCATTACCTACGACCAGGTTACCGGAGGCGGCGTCCTCGAATATGAGATGACAGAAGATCCTGGTATATAATAAAATAACAATGGACAAGCAATATCTGCTCGGGGTTGACATCGGCGGAACCAAGTGCGCCGTAACCCTGGGCCTTCAGGATGGAGAGAACATCGAAATCGCGGATAAGCTGCGTTTTCCCACCCGGAAGGTGGATGAGACGATCGGGGAAATACAAGCCAACATTCGGGAAATCCTCGGGCGTAACAATCTTTCCTGTAAGGATATCCGTGCAATAGGCATCAGCTGTGGCGGTCCGCTTGACAGCCGGACGGGGGTGATTCTGTCGCCTCCGAATCTCCCGGGTTGGGACAACATTCCCATCGTCAAGATCCTTTCCGAGGCATTCGGCGTTCCCGCTGCCGTCCACAACGATGCCAATGCCTGTGCCTTGGCCGAATGGAAGTTCGGGGCCGGAAAAGGATCCCGGAACATGGTTTTCATGACCTTCGGCACGGGGCTTGGGGCCGGACTGATCATCGACGGAAAGCTCTACACCGGGACCAACGACAATGCCGGGGAGCTGGGGCACATCCGGCTTGCGGAATACGGTCCGGTGGGTTATGGCAAGTCCGGCTCTTTCGAGGGCTTCTGCAGCGGAAGTGGCATCGAACAGCTTGCCCGCTCGATGGTCAAGGAGCGTCTCCAGATGGGTGTCCAGGTGCCATGGTGCCCGGACGGGGACCTGGAGGCGATCACCGCCAAGTCCGTTGCGGAGGCGGCTCTGGAAGGCGACCCTCTGGCCCGGAAAGTCTATGAGATTTCGGCCCGCCAGCTGGGGAGGGGCCTTTCTCTCGTAATCGACATCCTCAATCCGGAGTTGATTGTAATCGGGAGCATTTATTCCCGGAACGAGGGCATGTTCAAGCCTTTGATGGAAGAGGTGATTTCCCAGGAGGCCCTGCCGCTCGCCCGCAGGGTCTGCAAAGTGGTTCCTGCCTCCCTCGGCGAAGCGATCGGAGACTATGCCGCCCTTTCCATAGCGGCCAATATCTGAAATCATGGAAGAGATCATTCAACACAGCCTGAACGAGGCTAAAGAGGAGCTGGATGCATTCCTCTCCGACCCTGCCACGGTCCCGGCCATCGCTGATGCGGCAAGACGGATGGCGGCGTGTCTGGGGAATGGGGGGAAGATCCTGAGTTGCGGCAACGGGGGATCCCTGTGTGATGCGACGCATTTCGCCGAAGAACTCACCGGCCGGTTCCGGAGTGACCGCAGGCCGTATCCGGCCCTGTCGATAAACGATCCGGCCTATCTTACGTGCGTCGGGAACGATTATTCGTTTGACGAAGTTTTTTCCCGCTGGGTGGAGGCCTTCGGCCGTCCCGGGGACGTCCTGCTTGCCATCAGCACCAGCGGATCGTCTCCGAACGTCCTCAAAGCCGCCGCAGCGGCCAGAAGGGCGGGGATGGAAATCGTGGCGCTTACATCAAAGAAAGGGCAGGAATTGTCCGCCCTTTCAGATGTTTCGGTCCAGGCTCCCGATGCGCCGCACTCCGACCGCATCCAGGAAATCCACATCAAAGTCATTCACATCCTGATCGAAGCGATAGAAAGCCTGCTGGTAGAGTGCGGGTGAAGGGACTCGAACCCATACGCACGAAGCACCAGATCCTAAGTCTGGCTTGTCTACCAATTTCAACACACCCGCAAAATCCTTTCGGAAGGCAGTAACATGTGCCCGTCGCTGAAGGTGGCCTTGGGAAGCTGCCACGATCTGTGTCCGAAAGGTCTGGCAAAGATAAACAAACTTACGGATTCCGGCAAATTCCCCTGTCAATAGGAGAATTGGTAGACCAATCTGGCGAGAACGAAACTGTTGACCCCGTTGTACGTAATCACGGAACGCCTTTCAGACGTGAAATTCCGGGTCATGCTGGGCAGTTGGTGCAGGAGGTCCCTCGCCTCGACGCGGAGCGTGAGCTTCTTTTTGATGAGCGTCTGCGAGAGTGTCGCATTCAGGACGTAATAGTCCCGGTTGAAGGCGGAATAGGTGTAGCCGCGCTGTGCGATGGTGTAGAAAGTCGTGCTGACGCGCATCTTCCAGGGGAGGATGACCAGCGAGGTCAGTCCGCCGCGCAGGGTATAGGGCCGCTGGTTCATCGCGGGGCGTAACAGGGAGCGTTCATCTGTTCCGTCCGCAGAGAGGTTGAGTGTGAGTTCCAGCCAGCTCCAGCGCAGGTTGCAGTCAAGCGACTGCTTGATCATCAATCGGTTGGCAATATTGACTTCATCTTCCTTGAGCTTGCTGTTGTACAGGTAGGCGACATTGTTGCTGTAGTTTCCGCTCAAGTGTTCGCTGATGGAAAAGGTTCCGTCGCCAAAAGTTTTGTTGTAGATCAGGGAGGCGGTTGCCGTCCAGTGTCCGTCGATGTTCTTGGGAGTGACGGTGCGGCCGCCGGTTTCGGCATCGTAGATGGTGGAATTGCTGACGGAATTCTCGACGGCCGTCAGGCCTGAATTGATGATCATGCTGTACTGCTTCTTGATGTTGGACCGGTTGAATGAGAAATTGACAGTATGCGTGATCGAAGGCTTCAAGTCCGGATTGCCGTAGTGGACATACAGTGGATTTGTCCCATTGGAAATAGGAAGCAGCTCATAGACAGATGGTTGACCGGTTGTCGTTCTGTACGAAAGGGAGAGCTTCCGGGATTTCTTCGGCGTGTAGACCAGGTTGACATAGGGAGAAAACGTGCAGAGGAATTTTTTATTCACAACCGTTTCCTCTCCGTCCGGATAGGACAGGCGGGTCCACTGGGGGCGGGAAACGACACCTCCCGTCAGCCTGAAATTCTTCTTGATATACCGCAGGTTCGTCGTGACGGAGAGCATGGAAAACTCATACAGGCCGTCGGAACTGATCTCGTCTTGCCTGTAGGAGGTATAGTTTTGCGGAAGGCCTGCCAGGAAGGCTTTTCGGGAGGGACTCTCGGACGGAGTCCATCCGCTCTGGGCAGCCGCCAGGTTAAAGACGTCCCGGTCGCTCTGGTTGCGCCGGTAATCGGGGATCACGGTTGCCTGGAAATACAGGCGCTTGCTCAAGGGCTCGTTATAAGAGATGCCGGCATACCAGCGTCCGTATGTGGAGCGGGTACGGACGTACTGGTTCCGTTTGAGCAGGGAATCGGGATTGGCTTTGATGCGGTAATAACGGGTATTGTAATCCGACCCCATGTCATTGGAGGCAAATGTGCCGTAGTTGTACAGGGACAAAGACAGGCTCCGCCCTTGTTTTTCGAAGCGCCGGATTACCTGGGTGAGGAGGGAATAATTCAACCGCTGGGTGAACGAGTGTGACGCGTTCTGACTGCTGGTCTTGGTGATGGACCGTATGTCCAGGGAATCTGTAATTCCATCAGGGTCAGACGAGTAATTCCCATTTTGCGTAGAAGAGTACGTATCCGAGAGGGATGCGTCAAACCACGGCCTGAACACGAGCGTCGTCTTGGGATTGACCCGCCATTCGAATTTGATCTCTCCGGTGGGGTTGTTTCCGTTGGTGATACCGCGGGCATCGGAGGTAGTGAAGTAATTCCCGCTCGAAATAATGTGCTCCGCCCGGGTATCTGAGAGAGTGTACTTGTGGTTCCCGTTATAATGCAGGTTCCCTTCGACTTTGAGTTTCTTTTTCTGGGCTGCGAAGGTATAGCCGGCTGACCGCCGGTGGTTGTTTCCGTCCGAGCCGCCGCCCAACTGGTTGCGGCTGGCATTGTTCAGGGAAATCATGTCACTGATATTCCGGGCGGAGAATACAAGGGTATTCTGTTTCTTCTTGCCGATGTTGTTGGCATTGAGTCTTCCGTTATAGCGGGAGGACGTCCCGTATCCGGTATTGAGGGTGCCTCTCCAGCCTTCCAGGGCGTTTTTCTTGATTTTGATGTCCAGGACCGGGACTTGTTCGCCGTCGTCGATCCCGGTCAGCCGCGCGAAATCGGATTCGCGTTCATAGGCGTTGATTTTCTCAACCATGTCGGCGGTAAGGCTTTGGAGCCCCGTACGGAGATTGCCGGAAAAGAACCGTTCCCCGTTGACAAGGAGTTCGGAAATCCGCTGCCCATGGAGCAGGATATTGTCCCCCTGGATTTCAAGGCCCGGGATCTTCTTGAGAAGGTCTTCCAACATGGCGTCGTCTTCCAATTTGAAGGCTTCCGGATTGTAGATGAGGGTGTCAGCCGAGACGGTCACGATGGGCGCTTTGGCCACGACGGTGGCTTCCTCCAGCAATTCCGTATCGGTGGAAAGCCGGATGACGTCCAGGTCGGTTCCGTCCAGGGCCGTTGTCAGGTGGATGTCGAGATACTGGGGCTGGTAGCCGAGGGAGGAAACTTTCACGATGTAATCTCCCGGCTTGACCTTGAGGGAAAACCGGCCGTTATCTTCGGTGATGCATCCGGCGAGGGACGTACTGTCCTTGGTGGACAGGATCTGGATGGCAGCCTGGATGACCGGAAGCGACGTGTCGCTTTCGAGGACCGTTCCCGAAAGGGTGACCGGAGTCTGGGCCAGGGATGGCCGGGGGATTGCCATCAACCCCAGGATCACGAGTGCAGCCAGCGCACCGATGAAGTTTTTCCTTTGCATATCAGACGGGTTTCTGGAAGGCGAGGCAGCACCAGCAGGAGCCGTCCTCCGCCGTGGATTCTTTCTGTCCGTAATTAATAAGTCCCTGAACCTGCGCCCCTTGCAGGATTGCTGCCGCATCCGTGTCGAAAAAACCGCTCAGCAGCAACAATCCTCCTTTCCGGAGGGACCGGACGTAGGTGGGCAGGTCTTGCAGGATAATGTTCCGGTGAATGTTGGCCAGGATGACATCGTATTTTCCCATTTGCAGGAGCGACGCGTCCCCGCAATAGGTCTCCACTTTGCGGCGGAGCCGGTTGATGGCCACGTTGTCATAGGCCGAACGGGCGGCAACGGCATCGATGTCGATTCCCCAGACATGCGACGCGCCCATTTTCGCGGCGAGGATCGCCAGCACCCCCGTTCCGCATCCCATGTCCAAAACGGCATGTCCCCGGATGGCGTCCTCGTGCTCCAGCATGCTCTCCATCATCATGTAAGTCGTCTGGTGGTGTCCTGTCCCGAAGGCCATTTGGGGGAGGAGGGTGATGTTGAACCGGGAACGGGGAAGGCCTTTGTGTTGCGGGGATTTGACGGTTACGCTCCGCCCCACGGAAATGGGTGTGAAGCGGCTTTCCCAGGCGGCGTTCCAGTTGGCCGGCGGAATCAGGACGGCCCGGAAAGTCGTCCGCCATTCCATCCCCTCCAGGACGACCTTTAACATTCGGGCGTCATACAAGTCCTTGGGAATGTATGCTTTCAGGCAACTGTCCCCGATGACGAACGCGTCATAGGGGAGGTCTGCCAGGGCAGCCTCGATGATTTCCGCGGCCTCCTCCGAAAACGGTTCCGGGAAAATGCTTACTTCGATGTATTCTTCGCTGTTCATGGTGTCGTCTTTTTCCGGAACAGGCCGCACCCTTTTTCTTTGCGCTGGCTCCGGCGCTGTTCCCTGCGTGCGGCGCGTTCGTCCAGGCGTTGCTGCATTTTCGATTCCACGGCTTCGGCAGGGACATCGGAGGTATTCAGGGCCGGTGCGGCGGACAGGGAGTCAATCCGCTCCTGAAGCACCGGGTTGGCGGACATTACGCTGTCCGGCGCATCCCCGACATATTCTTCCAGTGCCTTTTTCTCCCGGGAAGAGAGGGAATCCAGCGGCGCATCGGAGTCGTAGCCAAGCGCCCGTTTGCGGAGCTGGATGCTGTCATTCATGGCTTCGTTCTGCCGGACAGCCACATCGACACCTTTGCGGAAAATGTTGTGGATGGATTCGACGAGATTGACCTGCATGGTATCGATCTGCGCCGTGAAGACCGGAATCCGCGTGCTCTTGTAACGCGCTTTGCCGATCTTGTATTTCCAGTTGTCGAAATTGCCGGTCAAGTCTACACCGAACCGCATCGGCAGGGGAGACTTCAGTACGGAGATATGGTAATTGAAACTCTGGTCGAAGTTCTGCAATCCGCTCATGGCCAGCGTGTAGCGGCTGACCTTGAGCAGGAACGGGAAGATTTCGAGGGTGCTGTTCCCGATCAGCCCCTGAACCGACATGTCTTCGATCCTTCCGATTTTCTGATCCTTGAACATCAGCGTCTTGGCGATTTTGCGCAACCCTTCGTTCTCTTCCATGGCCAGGTCGCTGCCCATGATTTTCATGACGCCCACGATGGACGGCATGACCAGGTTCATCTCGGTGTCCAGGTCCGAGGTGGCGGCCATCTCGCAATCCAGCATTCCCTTGAAAGCCTTGAGCATCGGGATGATGCTGTCTACGGCGGGGAAGAGGGTGATGACCTTGTCAGCCGTGATGTCGACCATGTTTAGGTCGAATCCGGCTTTGATATCCTCCTTGGATGTCGTGGAATAGAAGCCTTCGAAATAGATATCGCCCATGTTGGAAGTGGCCAGGGTGTTGGTGACCTGTAGGCAACGCTGCCGGATGGCGATGTCGGAGGCAAGCCAGTTCACGGCCAGGTCAGAGTAGTCGATTTCGTTGGCCTGCAGGTGGATACGTGCATTCAGGTTGGCCGGTATGACCAGCAGGGAAGAGAGCGTCGCCTCTGCCGTGTCCAGGGTGTCGGTGACGACTTGGGACAGATAGGCCTCGTCGGAAAGCCCTTCGTCCAGGGCTGCCGCCTGTCCGGAGGGAACGAATTTGCTGCCGGTATCGTAGGCCGCCAGCAATTCGTTGGCATTCAATCTTTCGGAGGTCAATTCCAAGTCCAGGTCGAGGATGCCGCGGCTTGTCAGGGCGCGCCGAAGGCCCGACAGTTTGCCCGTGGCAGTCAGGTCGGATTCTCCGCTGTGGATGGTCAGGTTGTCCAGATGGACCGTGTTGTTGTCGAACGTTCCTTTTACCCGTGACAGGCGGTTCTTCAAGGGGAAATGGGGGCTGATGATCATCCCGCTTCCGATATCCAGGGCGCCGGACAGGCTCCAGTCCCGGACGTAGCGGGCCATCGACTCGCTGAGCCGGATGTCAATGTCTTTCTTCCGGAAGTCCTCGTCTTTCAGGAAAGAAGGAAGTTCCCTCGTCCGCGAGGCGAACATGCGTTGCAGGAGCGAATCCCGGCGGACTCCCGGGTAGACGCGCTGGAGGGAATCCAGGAAGGCCTTCCGGCGCTGCGTTTGCCGGAAGGTGGTGTTGCGGGCCGTGACCTGGAAGGCGGCATTGCGCAATCCGAGCCGTCCGGATCCCTGCCGGAGGAATAAACCCTGGTTGCGGCTGGTCAGCGAAAGTGCCGGCGCTGTGTGTGTTTCGTTTTTCTGTCCGGCATAGCGGAACGAATTCCGGGTCCCCTGGAGCGCGACAAACAGCGAATCTTCGCCCGTCATGGCCAGCCTCTGTGCGGAAAGTTGCCCGATGACCGGGTTGATTTCTTTTCCGTATTCCTGGCTGTCGGCGCTGACGGCATTCTGGGCGAACAGCTGGATGCGGGAGCCCCGGATGAAGGTAGTGGGCCCGTAGGTGGCGTTGAGGGTGTCGATGTCCGCCTGGACTGACTGGAGTTTGCGCCCCAGGGCCGTCAGGTCCTTCAGGCTGTCGCCGGCCGGTCCCAGGGTAATCCGGGTGGGGCCGAGGAAGGCCTGGATGTCATGCGGCCTTTCCGACACGGAGAGCCCGTCGCTGGTGATCCGTCCGTTCAGGGACGATTGTGAGAACTTGTATAAACTGATCTGGGAGAGCTTGATACCTCCTTTCAGCATGGCCGAGATATCGCCGGAAGCGCGGATGCCGAGACTGTCCGGCAGGAAGGTCGCCAACGTGTCCAGCGATGCCCGGGCGCGGGCGTCCAGCCGGATGACGGGATCTTCGGCAAGCAGGTCGGGCACGTCGCCGCTTCCCTCAATGACAATCCCTTGCAGATCGGCCACCAGTTCGGACAGATTCAGGGTGATGCCCCCGGAAGGGTTGCTTTCCATGCTGATGTCCGCAGCCAGGCGGCCGGCCCGTTCGAACCGGTCATAATCCACGGCGGATTCCGGGATCTCCAGATTGGCGGAGAATTCGGGCAGTTGGGCTGTCGCCGGGACATAATATCCTTGGCATGAGGCGGTCAGGGATACGACAGCATCGGTTTTCAAGCCTTTCAGCGCCGGAATCCGGTCTCCGAAAAACTGGGTGACTTCCTGGACCGGGCAGGCTTCCAGGGAAGCGTCGGCGCCGATGTAGGTGCTGTCCCCGCAGAACCGCAGATCCGCATTGCCGCCAAGAGAGAGCATGGCCGCCTGCAGGGAAATGTCCCGCAGGGAAATGGAACTGAAATTATCTTCCGGGAAACGGATATCCGTGGACAGGGACAGGGGAATGGCCATCCGGGCGGAGGAGGCCGGCGCCAGGAATGCCCGGGCGGTCGCTTCGAGATGGACCGGCCCTTTGTTCTCGTCGACCGAAAGGCTTTGCAGGGCAAATCCGAGGGTGTCGGATCCTTTCCGGCCGCCCACGAACAGGCTGTCAATGCGCAGGTCGATTTTCCGGTTCTTCAAATCGTTGAGTTTCAGCCTCCCGGCGAATCGGGCGCGCTGGATTCCCACGGCGCCGAACAGGGTATCTTCCGCATGGGTATAGATGACCAGGGGCTTTCCCGTCAATTCAATCCTGCGCAGGGTTACATCCGGCATCGGAGCGGACGTCGTGTCCGCGTCACCGGCCAGGAACGGCAGGATGTTCCAGGAGGCCGTGGTCGAGTCGAATTGATGGGCGAAAATCCGGGCCCCGTCCAGTTTGATTCCGTGCAAATGATATTGTCCGCGAAGGGCCCTGAACAAGTTGATGGACAGATTTAACTGCTTGAAAGACAACAGGGTGTCCACGCCGGGGCCTTGACCTGCCTGCCGGAAGCGGCTCTGCGCGCCCAGGGTATCATACCGGGCGAACCGCTCGTGCGGATAGGTGAGGCTGGCGCCTTCGACTGTCAAGTGGAGGTTCGGAAAATTCCGCAGGATGGATCCACGGATCCGGCCGGTCTGGAGGGAGCCTTCTACAAACTGCGGAGCATATTGGCTGACAAGGGTTTGGAGAAAGCGGCCATGCAGTACGACCTGGACGGCCGCCAGCAGCAGGAACAGGACAAGCGCGACAGCGGCGCACGCAATCCATAGGCCGCGGCCGCGTTTGTTTGTTTTATTGTGATGCGTTTCCTCCATTCAATTACAAATATAGTCAAAAAAAGATGTCGGAAAAGACTTTTCCGACATCAGTATGATTCAATTACGGGAAGAAACTATTGTTCGTCCTGCAGATGGAGGTGCTGCACATAGATTGCTTTCTGCAGCTGTTCCCTCTTCTTCACAGAAGGCTTGATGAAGTTCTTCCGGGCACGCAGTTCACGGATGGCACCGGTCTTCTCGAATTTCCTCTTGAATCTCTTGAGCGCTCTTTCGATGTTTTCGCCTTCTTTGAGTGGTACTATAATCATGCTGTTATCACCTCCTTTTTATTAGCGGGTGCAAAGGTAAGCGATTTCATTTGTTTTCCAAAATTTTTTTGAAAATCTCCATGCCTTCGGTCGCAACGGCGCGGATGTGCGTGATCCGGGGGTCCCGCAGCGGGATATCTTGCGGGTCGATGAGGTAAATCGGCGCACTGTCCTTGGCATACCGGTACAATCCGGCGGCGGGATACACCTGGAGGGAGGTGCCCACAATCAGCAGGATGTCTGCGCGGATGACCCGTTCGATTGCGTCCTCGATTTTGGGAACCGCTTCCCCGAACCAGACGATGTGCGGACGCAACTGGCTGCCGTTGGGCGCTTTGTCGCCCAGGTGGATGGCGGAATACCCGATGTCGAAGACCTCCTGTTCGGAGAAGGATCCGTTGTCATAGACGCCGCGTTCGGGGCGGACTTTCGTCAGTTCTCCGTGCAGGTGGATGATCCGGGTGCTGCCGGCCCTTTCGTGGAGGTTGTCCACATTCTGGGTTACGACCGTCACGTCATATTCTTCCTCCAGGGCGGCAATCGCCCGGTGGGCGGCATTCGGACTGACGTCTTTCAGTTGGGCCCGGCGCAGGTTGTAGAAATCCAGGAGCATGCCCGGATCATGGCGCCACCCTTCGATGGAGGCGACCACTTGCGGGTCGTAATTGTCCCACAGTCCGCCGTTGTCCCGGAAGGTGCTGATGCCGCTTTCGGCGCTGACCCCGGCACCGGTCAGTACGGTAATCTTTTTCTTTGCCATATATCAGGAAGTTGTATCCATTTCGAAATAATACCGGCGGACCCAGTATTCGAAGAGCGGGTCCAGCAGATAAGGTTCCTCCTTCTCGTCAAAAGTGATGATTTCCTTCTTCATCAAAGCGTCTTTCAGGCGTTTGACATTGGCTGAAGAATTGAGGGCGTATTTCTGGATGACCTCGGAAGAACTGAATTTCATGTGCCCGTCCAGAATGGCTTTCAGCAGCCCCAGTTGGAAGGTAGTCAAATTGTTGACAATCGACTTGAAACGCGGTTCATGGATGGAAATCATGGCGGAGAGGGCTTCCATCAGGGTCGATTCCACGATGTAGCCTTTGGACTTGGCGTCGCAGATGGCCACGAAATGGTTGATGTACCACAGGTGGTTCTTGAACAAGCGGCACATCCCCATCAGCAGGTTCCGGTCGATGACTTTTCCTCCGGACAGGAACCCCTTGACGACGTGTTCGACAATCTCTTTCTCCTCGACGGGAGGCAGTTGGAAACGGGTGACCTGCCGGTAAAAGTACCTGCCGGTCACGAAAATCTCTTTCATGGCGTTGACCATGGAGCCGACAAAGAGGAAGGTGCACGTATTCCCTTGGCTGCCACGGCTTTCACTGAGGACCTGTTCCAGCGCTTTCCAGATTTTTTCGGCCTGCGGGCAGTTTGCCAGGCTCTGGAATTCATCCAGGATCAGGAACAGCGGCTGCATCCCGTCCTGGGCCAGGCGGGACGGCAGCCGCAGCATGGCCATGATGTCGGTATCGTCAATGTCCCAGTCCAGGGAGACGATCTGGTCTTTTTCCGAGTATACACGCTGGTCGAATACGAAATGGGTGCCGGCGAGGTGGCGCTGCATCAGCCGCGCGTATTCGTCCGGGGTCGAGGCGACGCTGCGCAGGACGGTCGTTCCCAGACGGGTCAGGAAGGTGGCGGCATCCCGGATGTTCAAAAGCGAAATCTCGCAGACAGTGAACTGTTTCCCGGTGATGCGCAGGTTCCACATGGTTTGTTGGATCAGGGATGTCTTCCCGGTTTTGGGCGCATCCCAGATGACAACATGTTCTCCCTGGGAAAGCAGGTTGCCCAGGACGGTGCAGCTGCTTTTCCTGCCGATGAAGTTTTTGCCGGTGACGTATTTGTCGTATACGAAGGGTGTATCCATGATGAAACATTCGTGTTATGCAAAAATAACAAAATATCCGGAATATACTGTCCCGGAGGTATGTATTTTCGGCCGCACTTTTCCGAAGGGCCGGCCCTGAGTTTGCGTACGGGAAAAGATTTCCGTATATTTGTCTGAGCAATAAAACATTAAATCATGCACAACTTGTATGTGGCGTTCATGACGGCGCTGGCTTTGGCGGCCTGCTCGCAGGTCGCTTCCTATGACGTGGCCATTGTGGGAGGGGGGACCGGCGGTGTTGCCGCTGCCGTCCAGGCTGCCCGGGGAGGAGCTGACGTGCTTCTTCTGGAAGAATCGCCCTGGCTGGGCGGCATGCTCACTTCGGCGGGCGTCAGCGCGACCGACGGCAACCACCGGATGCGTTCCGGTCTGTTCGGCGAGTTCGCGGACAGCCTGTCGGCCCGCTATGGAGGGATGGGCGCCCTCGCGACCGGTTGGGTCAGCAACATGCTTTTCGAACCCCATGTGGGTGCCGCAATCCTGGATAACATCTGTGCCGGTGCGCCTTCCCTCCGGGTAGAGAAACGGGCCCGCTGGCAGAAAGCCTCGCAGGCCGGAAACGGCTGGCGGCTCGTTTATACCGACGCAGAAGGCCGGACCAGACGCATACGGGCCCGTGTGCTCATTGACGGGACGGAACTCGGCGACGTGGCCGCAGCGCTGGGCGTCTCCTGCGAGAAAAGCCCGCAGGTTCAGGATCTTACCTATGTGGCAGTCTTGAAAGACTTCGGGCGCGATGCCACCCTTGCTGAACCGCCGGGTTATACCCCGTCGCTGTACCGCGGCAATGATGCCGACCCTTCCCGGGTCCTGACCTATGCAAAACTGCCGACCCGGGGCGGTCCGGCGAAATATATGATCAACTGGCCGATCGAAGGGAACGATACCTATGCGGATGTCATCGAAAAGACGCCGCAGGAGCGGAAACACCTGTTGGACAGTGCCAAGAACATCACGCTGGGCTTTGTCTATTACCTGCAGACCGCCTGCGGCTTCCGGACACTCGGTCTGGCGGACGACGAATTCGACACGCCCGACAGGTTGCCCTATTACCCGTATTACCGGGAATCCCGGCGCGTGGACGGGGAAGTCCGGCTCCATGTGGAGGACCTGGCCGATCCGTACCGGAACGCGCTCTACAGGACAGGGATTGCGGTGGGAGACTATCCCGTTGACCATCACCATCATAGGAATCCCGGTTGGAAAGAGACGCTGGCATTCCCGCCGATTCCGTCTTATTCCGTGCCCGCAGGGGTGATGATACCGAAAGGCTGGGACAACCTGCTGGTGATTGAGAAATCGATTTCAGTGAGTTTCCGGGCGAACGGCACGACGCGGCTGCAGCCCGTTGTGATGCAGGTCGGCCAGGCGGCCGGCGCCCTGGCTGCACTGTCCCTGAAAACCGGCAGCATCCGTACCGTTCCCGTCCGCACGTTGCAGCAGGCGGTCCTGGACTATGGGGGCTACCTGATGCCCTATCTGGACCTGCCTCCTTCCGATCCGGCATTCAAAGCCTTGCAGCGTATCGGCGCCACAGGCATCCTCAAGGGAACGGGCAAGCCCGTGAATTGGGCGAACGAAACTTGGTTCCGCGCCGGCGAGCCGGTGACGGAAGCGGAGGTTTCCCTGGAGGAATATTTCCCCGGGAAAACCCTTTCAGACCTGGGGCTTCCCTTGCCGGACGGGCGCCTGACCCGCCGGGAGATGGCCGTTGCCATCGACAGCCTCCTGCATCCTTTTGAACGCCGCGCTGTCGATTATTCCGGCAACCTTACAGACTGAGATCCGGTTTCTCAGCCCCGGTCCTCCAGAATGGATTCGAGATACTCCCGAAGAACGGGCCACTCGTAGTAGACCCCGTTCACGGCCTGCACGCCGGGGAAAGTCCGTTCCTGCTCATTGACAAGGACTTTCACCAGGACAGATCCTTTCCTGTTCCTGAAGAACACGAACTGGATGTTCGTTGCCATGGGTATCCCGTAGAATCCCAGCCACTTGTGCAGCGACTCGAGTGCGGTGAACGTCTCGTGATATCCATCTATTCTGATGAGGAAAAGGAAGGGCAGAATCCCGGAATCATGGCCGAAACGGAGATCGGCACACACTTTCCCTCCGTCCAGGGCTTCCTGTGCCTTGTTCAGGATGTCATTGAGGATGGGCCCTCCCACGATACGGCATGCATAGCCTCCGTTTTCGACGGTGCGGCCCATGCTGTTCACCGCACCGATGTTCCAATCGGCCCAATACGCATACAACTCGTCCGGGGTGAGCTTGGAAAACAGGTCCGGAGCCTCAAAATCAAAACATTGTCCAATCTCGAACGTGTAGAAAAGGGTGTGGAAGAAATCGTATTCCTTGCCCGGGAAGTGGGTCTTCAGGGCAGAAGGATCCTTGAACAGGAGCGATGACAGCCGCGCAGGATCGAGCAGGGCGGAGAACAGAGAGTCGCGCAGCGGGCCTACGCCTTTCGTGGCGGGTCCGCCGCTCGCGGAGTGTGCGATGTAATCCATGTATCGCGGTCCTGTATCCATGGCAATATCGAGCCCGGAAGTGTTCTCTTCCAGGCCGACGATAAAATTCGACATGCTCATGATGCACCGCTGGTAGGTTGATGAGACGGCCCTGACCTGGTTCATGTTTTTCTGGGAGAAAAGGGACGGATAGCGGGAAACCAGCCTGGCGGCGATTCCCCGGTGGGTCGCTCCTCCCTTCTGGGTCAGCATGCCGTCCATGCCGCGTTGCGCCTTTTGCAGGATTTTCACGTCCTCGAGAATCTGCTTCCCTTCGGCAGTCAGCAGGTTCAGGGAATCCAGTTTCTGCAGGTAGCCGAGGGATTTCTCATAGGTGGTGGAATAAGCGTGGTAACGGCATCCGTGGCGGCCGAAGTGGCTTACATAAAAAGGTTTGTATCCCTTTGGCGCCCGGGTGTCCCGGATCTTGGGAACTTCGTAGATGTGGTGGGGGACGCCGGCCCTGGAGGGCATTTCCTGCAGAAGAGCCTTGACTTCGGCTTCAGCGTAATAGACGGGCTGGTTTTGTGCAAGGCAGAAAACCGCGCAAGACAGGAATGCGGCCAGTGCGGTCAGTTTTTTTCTCATGTGTGATACGATAAAGAGGTTATTCAGTTTTCCTGACCGCAATTTAACGAATTCAAATGACGCAAACAAGTTTTCCGTTCCATTTCATTTGTGCATAATTCTTATTATTTTTACGCACCGGAAATTGAATTGATAACACTGAACACGAATATGAAAAAATGGTTTTTCTCATTGTTGCCGGCTCTGCTCCTGGCCGGTTGCACGTCTGACGGTTTGTCAGGATTCAAAGCCCCTCAGGACCGGACGCCGGATTCTCCGGTGGAGAACACCTTCACTTTCAGCGGTTACACGAATCATTGGCAGCATGTTTACGAGAATCGCTACAAATACGGGAATCTCTACCGGATCAATGTCCCCGATGTCGGGAAGACCATCGCGCAGTCCAGGAAAGACCTCGCTGCAGATCTGGGCCTTCCGGGCCTGCGGATGACCGAAGGCTTTTTCTCCTCGGTCGCGGCCGCCGGACCGGCCGTTCTGGAAAACCCCTCCGAGTCGGATATCACCGTGGCCTTCAAGTCCGCTTCCGCTGTCCTGGCCTATGTGGAAAAAGGCTCCCCGGTGGCGGAGAAATTGGCGAAAGGGTGTCCTTTCCCCGCTGCTGACGATGCGCTGGACGCTTTTGTCCTGACCCGGGGGAAGAAGATCCTCCATGTCGCGGTCGGAGACGCGAAGAGCCTGGATGCGTTCAAGAAAATCCTCTCGGACGCCCTTGAGGTAGCCGGGAAATATGACATGAAACGCGGCTGGTTCGGGGCCGAGACCTTGCTCCAGAGTGTGACCTGTACGCCCTGCGACCCGATCGATGTCATGGGGCTCGGCATGAACGAGGGCAATTCCTGGTTCATTTTCAGCGGCTACTGCGACTTCCTGATGGGGGACAAACTCGCCGGCTGGGTGAAGGAAGTGGGCGATCCGGTTGTGACGGATCTCGGATATGCGCCGATCTACGGCTGCGACAATTGGGAAGGCCTGCAGGTCCAGTTGATGAAGACGCCCGAGGACTGGAGCAACTTCCAGAAAGAAAAAGGCGGCTATCTGTTCCGAAATGTGCCGCACGGCGGTCTCGGAACGGGTCCCGCCTGTGACGGCTACTTCGCTACCGAAGGCAATGCCGCACAGATCAATACCTGGGGAAAGCCTTTTGCAATCACGACGGGACCGGCGCTCTCCGGTTTGACCCGCTGCATGGTCCTGTTCGTCGGGAAAGGGGAGAAGTTCGACCGGGCCAAGCTGTGGGAGGCGATCATGTCCTGCAAAGCGGTCGCTGTCGATACCCGCGGGGTCATCATGGGACCGGATCTCTTCCGGAAGTCGGTCCAGTTGATGGCGCTGGACAAAGTGTATCTCGAGGATTATTTCAAGGACAGGCTGAATCTCGAATCCGCCATCGAGGGGCACAAGCTTCATGTGCGGGTAACGAACCTGTATCCTGAGGAAGTGAGCGGCACTTTCTCGCTGGTCCTTCCGGAACAGGTCGGCGTCAAGGGAGACGGCAGTCTCAGCATACGGATTCCTTCCGGCGCATCGAAAGAACTTGATTTCGAGCTGCTTCCGACAGCCGATGCCATGGGACGCCTGAATGCAGTGGTCAGCCGGTTCGCATGGAACGGAGACTCCAAGTCGGTGATGTCCTCCTTCAATCTGCCGCCGGCAGTCTCCACGCACCAGCTGCTGTACGGACCGGCGACGGGATGTGATTTCCCTGTCTCGATCCACAATTTCACCACGGCTTCAACTGTGCCGGTGAAAGTCAGCGTGTTCCCGAAAGATGACCCCGGGAAAGCGGTCTTCAGCGAGGAACGCTCGTTCGAAGTGGCGAAGGGAAGCTACCAGACCCAGAAATTCAACCTTGTCCTGCCGGAGGGCGGCTATACCGTCCGGACGGAGGCGATGGGTGTGACCGCCGATACGCAGCTCGGGATCGGCTCCGAGCCGGGCGAAGTCACCCTTGTCGAGAAAGATTTGAACGGTGACGGCGTCAATGAGTATATCCTTGACAATGAGAAGGTCCGTGTTACGCTGCTGACAACCGGCGCCCGGGTAATCGAGTATTACCTCAAGGAAAAGGATGACAATCTGCTCTTCAAACTGTGGCCGGAGAAGGCCTCCGATGATGCGCGGCCGTACCGGGTCAGGGGCTATTATCCTTACGGTGGTTTCGAAGACTTCCTGGGACAGGCAAGCGCCGAGACGCACAAGGTATACAGTGCCGAGGTCATCAAGGCCGGTGGTGCCTATGCGGAGGTCCGGATGCGGGCAGACTATTACGGCACGGTCATCGAGAAGACCTTCACCCTGTACGGCGGCTCGCCGCTTCTCGGCGTGCGGTTCGCCCTGGACATCAAGCATCCCGAGATGAATGTGCTTGGGCCTCAGCCCATCCTGGAGGTCGGGCAGAAGCATGGCCCCGAGGACAAGATCCTCATTCCGGAGCCGGAAGGTGTTACTACCTATATCATGGATCCGGTCGATTATTACGGCAAGATTTTCTTCCCGGTCGAGGGCTGGAATGCGGATTATGACACGCGGGAGAATATCTCCTTCGTCGGCGCCTATCCGGTCCGGCGGCCGTATTATCTGCACATGTGGATGAACCTTCCGCACAACAATGACGCCCATTATACGTATGTCGAGCTCCAACCCTGGTTGCCGCTCTACATCAACAATACCTCCTATTTCTCCTACTACATGTGGACGGAGGGTGCCCTGTGGACCCATGGGGTGGATGCCCTCAGGGAGCGGAATCTGATAACGAAAAGATAGTCTGGCAAGATGAAAAGAATCAGCATGATGATGGCTTTGACGGCCTTGGCAGCCCTGTTTTGCGGTTGTCGGAACGAAGTGGCAGAAAAACAGGCTGCCCCCGAAGGGAAAGACCAGAAAGTCTGGTCGATTTCCATGAACAAGATCTGCAAGGAGTGGGACGGCCAGTGGCAGGGGATGACCGTTGCGTCCGACGGAAATTGCTATTTCGCTTCTTCGACGCATTCCAAGGGACACGGCGCCGGTTTCCACCGGTTCAATCCCGACACCTGGGAGCATACCCTGATTGCCGAGGACATGACCTATGTCTGCGGCGAGCAGGACACGCCCTCCCAGCAGGGAAAGATCCACAGCCCGATTGTCGAATGTGACGGATGGCTTTATTTTACGACCCATCTGTCCAATTACTGGCCGGAAGGCATCGCCAACTACACCGGTGCGCATGTTTTCGGCTACCGGCCCGCAGACGGGACCTTCCGTGATTTCGGGATTGTGAAGCCCAGATATTCAATTTATTCTGCAATCGGAGTCGATCCGGTCCGGAAAAAACTCTATGTCTTTGTCGTGCCGTTCCTGGAGGAACTGTACGAGTCGGACGGCTGCCATCTTTACAGCATCGACATCGCCTCCGGCGAGAAGGAAGATCTGGGACTCGTGGTCAAGGGCAGGAAGGGAGCCGCTTTCTGGTTCTTCGTCGATAAAGGCGGCAATGTGTGGTTCTCGCTCTGGAAGAAGCATTATGATTATGAGAACGATAAGGGCAACCTCTATGTTTACAGACCGGAATCGCGCAAGATAGAGACCTATGTGGATGTCCTTCCGAAAGGAAAGCTCATCGACGGGACGCCGGTGACGGACGAGACCCTGCTCAGCCAGCGGGCGTGGACCTGGCTCTCTCCGCTTCCGGACAGGGACAAGTGCTACTTCACCATGGGGTGCCTGGGTGGTGGCGACGAGCGGCTCTGGCTGTTCGATCCGTCGAAGGATATCGCTTCCGGTGCGGCTTTCCAGGAAGTCGCTTCCGTGGGCTCCACCTATTTCGAGTCCGCGATCGGCGGGAACCGGTTCTATTTCGTCCAGTATGAGGATCTCCAGGATGCCAGGACCTTGTTCTCGGAAGATGAGCGGGAAGTGGATCCCGACAGCCCGGCCTATGTGGACCGGAAACTGCATCTGCGGAGTATCGATTTGAGCGAGGGCGCTGACCATAACCGGATTACGGACCATGGACCGATCATCGACCAGGACGGCCGTGCGGCCCGGATGATCATGTCGATGGCCGCAGATGACCACGGACATGTGTTCACCTACGGGAGCTGGCATGTGAAATCTTTCAAGGAGGCGACGCTGCAGTATCTCTTGTTCGAATATCCCGGCGGCGATCTGTACCGCCTTGTCAGGCGGGGTGAGTTCTTCGCGGTGATTAATACGGGTTTGTAATAATTTAACTTTCGCAGTGGCGAAAGTTACCTAACTTAGAGCCCTGAAAGGGCGGCAGTAAGCCTCCTTTCCCGAGGAGAGGAGGTTTGGAGGTGAGGGTAACGTTTGTAAATAAAAAGTTTTGCTGTTTTGTCGGAAATGACTATATTTGCAGTCCCAAAAATATGTAATGACCGATAAGCCATTGATAAAGAGCCGCTTTATAGGGCGGACGCTTACGGTTCCGAACTTTAAGAGTTTTTTGTATGTACGCAATCGTAGACATTGCCGGCCAGCAATTCAAGGTGGAAGCTGGTTCCGAAATTTTCGTCAACCGCCTGGCGGCCGCCAAGGATGAGGCCGTCGAGTTCGACAAGGTGCTTCTGATCGACAACGAGGGAGCAGTGAAAGTCGGCGCCCCGTATGTGGAGGGTGCTGTAGTGAAGGCAACGGTCCTTGATGACGATGTCAAGGCTAAGAAGGTGCTTGTATTCAAGAAGATCCGTCGCAAGGGCTTCCAGAAGCTCAATGGTCACCGTCAGAAATTGACCAAGATCAAGATCGACGCTATCGCTTAATTCTAGGAGGAAATCATTATGGCACATAAGAAAGGTCAATCCAGTTCAAAGAACGGTCGTGAATCACATAGCAAACGTCTGGGCCTCAAGAAATTCGGGGGCGAAGTCGTGAAGGCTGGCAATATTATCGTCCGCCAGAGGGGAACGGTCCACAATCCGGACCGGAATGTCGGAATGGGCAAGGATCATACGCTGTATGCCCTTGTGGACGGCACGGTGAAATTCACCCGCAAGCGGGACGACAAGTCTTTTGTCTCTGTAGTTCCTTTCGAGAACTAAAGAACAACTGCATGGCAGAAAAGGAGGGCTGGCACTTCGCAAGGGTGTGCGGCTCTCTTTTGTTGTCATGGCATGGGGAATAAACGAATAGATAAACAAGATTAATATGCTGACACTGAAGATGCTCCGGGACAATCCGGAGTTCGTGATTGAAAGGCTGGCCGTCAAGAATTTTGACGCCCGCGCCATCGTGGAGAACATCATCCGTCTGGATACGTCCCGCCGGGCCCTCCAGACTGAGAGCGATGCCCTTCTTTCGCAACAGAAGCAGAAGGCTGCGCTGATCGGCAGCCTGATGAAAGCAGGCAAGCGTGAAGAAGCGGAGGCGGCCAAGCAGGAAGTTGCTGCGCTGAAAGCACGCAGCAATGAGTTGCTTGCAACGGCTGAGCAGAACAACAAGGAGTTGCAGGACCAGCTGGTCCTGTTGCCGAACCTGCCGTGCGCGGATGTTCCTGCCGGCAAGGGAGCGGAAGACAATGTGGTTGTCCGCATGGGCGGCGAGGAGCCTTGCCTTCCCGAGGGTGCCCTTCCGCATTGGGAGCTGGCCAAGAAGTTCGATATCATTGATTTCGATCTCGGCGTGAAGTTGACGGGAGCCGGATTCCCGGTGTATAAGGGAAAGGGTGCCCGCCTGCAGCGTGCGCTGATCAATTTCTTCCTGGACCGGAATACGGCCGCCGGGTACAAAGAGGTGGAACCGCCGGTGCTGGTGAATGCCGCTTCCGGATTCGGTACGGGACAGCTGCCTGACAAAGAGGCGCAGATGTACTATGTCGGACTGGATGATTTCTACCTGGTTCCGACTGCCGAGGTCCCTGTGACCAACATTTACCGGGATGAAATCCTTTCGGACGGCGATTTCCCGCAGAAACTGACGGCTTACACGCCCTGTTTCCGCCGTGAGGCCGGTTCCTACGGAAAGGATGTCCGCGGCCTGAACCGTCTGCACCAGTTCGACAAGGTCGAAATCGTCCGGGTAGAGAAACCGCAGGACAGCTATGCTGCGCTCGATGAGATGATTGCCCATGTAGAAGGTATCGTGAAGGATCTGGGATTGCGTTACCGGATCCTGCGCCTGTGCGGTGGCGACATGAGCTTTACTTCGGCGATCACATATGACTTCGAACTCTGGTCTGCCGCCCAGGGACGCTGGCTGGAGATTTCGTCTGTTTCGAATTTCGAAAGCTATCAGGCGAACCGGCTCCATCTGCGCTATCGGGATGAAAACGGCAAGATGCAGCTGTGCCATACGCTGAACGGAAGCTCGCTGGCGCTGCCGCGCGTCGTGGCTGCCCTCCTGGAGGACAACCAGAAAGACGGTTATATCGAGATTCCGGCCGTGCTGTGTCCGTACACGGGCTTTGACCGGATTGGGTAGGCCATGGAAATCAAGACGATACTTGGAATTGACCCCGGAACCAACTTGTTGGGCTTCGGGGTCATCCGTGTCGTCGACAGGAAGCCGGAATACGTGGACATGGGGGTGCTTGACTTGCGCAAGGACAAGGACCCTTATGACAAGTTGCGTTCGATATATGATTGCATCACAGAAGTTTGCCGGTCCTACCATCCGGACGAACTGGCCATTGAGTCGCCGTTCTACGGAAAGAATGCGCAGGTCATCCTGAAACTGGGCCGGGCCCAGGGTGCGGCGATGATTGCGGCTCTCGAATGCGGCCTGTCGGTCTATGAGTACGCTCCGCGGGAAGCGAAAGTGGCGATCACCGGCAATGGTGCCGCATCGAAAGAACAGGTTAGCATGATGCTGGAAAAGACGCTTGGCGTGCGCCTGGCGGCGGAGCATCTGGATGCGACGGATGCGCTGGCGATTGCCTTGTGCCACCATTACCAGATGACCAGTCTGCTGCAGCGGGGCGGCCGTTCCTCCGGCTGGGAGCAGTTCTTGAAAGATAATCCTGACAGGATCCGATAAATTTGTTTTTTTTTTCATGTTTCCGGTTAAACTTTGCGGTCGTTTTCCTGTCTAAAAAATGTGTTCACCTGTAAGGTGAACTTTTTTTGTGGTTGGAAATATATTTGATAATCTTAATAATGAAAAAGTTAGCAGTTGTTTTCATCTTCATGGCGTTTGCGGTTTTGTCCGGATGGTCCGCAGCCGCGCAGTCATACCGGATTTCCCTGCGCCTGGAAGATGCTACCGAGGGGGAAGCGATCGGCTTCGCAACCGTGTCCATCACGCCCGACGGGGCGAAGAAGCCGTCCAAATATGTGTTGACGGACAGCAAGGGTACGGCTACACTGGAGGGTGTCCGCAAGGGGACCTATACCCTCAGGGCGGAAATCATGGGTTACAAGACCGAGGAGCGGCAGGTCGAAGTGTCGAAGGACCTGGATCTGGGGACCATCAAGTTGGCACTGGACAAGGAAGTCCTGGATGCCGCATCGGTGTCCGCCGTGGGCAATCCCATTGTCATCAAGAAAGATACGGTGGAATATAATGCGTCTTCATTCATGACGACGGACAATGATGCCCTGGAAGAGTTGCTCAAGAAGCTCCCGGGCGTTGAAGTCGCTGAGGACGGAACGATAACTTCCAACGGAGAAACAATCACGAAGATTACCATTGACGGGAAGACTTTCTTCCTGGACGATCCCCAGCTGGCCTCGAAGAACTTGCCTGCCAACATTGTGGAGAAGGTGAAAGTGGTGAAGAAGAAATCCGAGCAGGCAGAATTCACGGGGATTGATGATGGCGAGGAAGAATATGTGATCGACCTGAGCGTCAAGAAAGGTATGATGAAGGGCCTGTTCGGGAATGTCATGGTAGGCGGCGGTCACGATGTCCCTTCCGCGAATTCCCTGAATGACAATCGCTACCAGGGCGCCGGCTTTATCGGAAGATTTACGGACAAGAGCCAGATCAGTGTGATTCTCAATGCGAACAATACCAATAACCGCGGCTTTAACGACCTGTCCGGCAACATGATGGCCGGCATGCGCGGCGGCGGTGGCGGCATGGGCCGCGGCCGTGGCGGCTGGGGAAACAGCAATGGCATCACGACCTCCTACATGGGTGGTATCAACGGAGCCTGGACCCTGTTCGACAAGAAGATGGACCTTGGCGGAAACTACGTATACAACAATACTTCCACCGCGGTCGAAGAGAAGAGTTACAAAGAAACGTTCCTGACGGACGGGTCCACGTTGATTTCTGATAACAGCGGCTTCAACAATACCGGCTCGGACGGTCATCGTTTTGGGATCCGTCTCGAACACAAGTTCTCTGAAAACACCTCGATCCTTGCCCAGCCTTATGTTAATTTCGGAACAGGCCAGTTCAATCAGTTCTCCCGGTTCACGACGGACAACCAGGCGGCAGACGGAGCGGTCTCCCACACGAACAAGGGTTTTTCCAGTTCGACCGGTGACAACCGGAATGTGTCGACGGGCGGTTTCATGTTGTTCCGCCAGCGTCTGGGAATGCCGGGCCGGACAATCTCTTTGATGTCGTTCTGGAATTTCAGCAACAATGACATCTTGGGGTTCAATCAGTCTAATACCTACACGTTCGCCGCGGATTCCAACAGCGTCATCAATCAGCGGTACGACCAGAATCAGCGGAATCGTTCCATTAACGCGCGTTTGGTGTATACCGAGCCCTTGGGCAACAACTTTTACCTGGAGGGTCATTATTCCTATGGTTGGAGCTTGAATACGTCGTATAAGGATACGTATGACAGCGGGATCGTCGATATCTTCAATGAGAACCAGATGAATTATGCCCGTAACGGAGAGGCGTACAACGCGTTGTATTCCAACAGCATTGAAAACCGGTCCGTCACCCAGAGCGCGGGTCTGACGCTGGCGTACCAGAACGGGGATACGCGTGGGCAGTTCGGTATGGAAGTGATACCGACGAATACCCACAATGTGACGAAGGATGGTTCCCGCGAGCAGAAGTATGACAACAATGTGGTCAACTGGGCGCCGATGGCGATGCTCCTCTATGACCCGAATGAGAATTCCGAAATCCGGTTGTTCTACCGGGGCCGTTCCTCACAGCCGTCCACTTCCCAGCTCATGGCTGTCATGGACAATACGAACCCGCTGAACCTGTCGTTCGGTAATCCGAACCTGTCTCCCTATTTCAATCATTCTCTTCGGACAGAGTACAATTATTCGAACCGCAAGACCTTCTTCACCATCCGGACAACCCTCGATGGAGGCATGGTGCAGAAACCGGTTGTGAGCGCGGTGTGGTATGACCAGAGCGGTGTACAGTATTCCATGCCCGTCAACGGCGACAATTCCTATAACGGTAATCTCCGGATGTTCCTCAATGCCCCGATCCCGAAGACGAATTTCTCTATCTTCTTGATATCCAATATTTCCTACAATCAGGCGGGAAGCTTTGTCGGCTCGGAACGGTTCAACATGGACGCGTATTATAATGCGGACGGATCGATAAAGTACAAGGAGTTTACCGATGCTTTCAGCAATATCCGGGACAACAAAGACTTTACCAATAACAAGACGCAGTCTCTGAGCATGATGGAACGTCTGAGAGTTACGTACCGTCTTGACAATCTGGAAATTACGGCTAGCGGTCGTACCCGGTTCTCGAAGCCGTGGTATACGATTGCCAATGCTTCCGAGCAGGCGACGTGGAACAATCAGTTGCAGGGTACGTTCACCTGGACGATGGGCCGTTCCGGATTCACGGTCAAGTCCGACATGAACTACAACTGGTACCGCGGATATACGACGGACCGCGAGGACGAGTACATCCTCAATGCGGAGATCAGCAAACTGCTCTTCAAGAACAAATTCACGCTGGCCCTGCGTGCCTATGATATCCTGAACCAGTCCAAGAACCTCTCTGTGACGGATGCTTCCAACTATCACCAAGAGACTTGGAACAATACGCTGGGTCGCTACATCATCCTTTCGCTGACCTATCGTTTCGGGAATTACAACAACGATCGCGGCGGACGCGGCGGAATGCGCGGTCCCGGCGGCTTCGGCGGCCCCGGTGGTCCCGGCGGCGGTCGTGGCCGGTTCTAAGGAACGGATTAAGATTTTGTTACATAGTTGCGCCACTTCTCTATCAGGGCGCACATGTCTTCGGGAAGCGGGGAGTCAAATCGGATTTGATTCCCCGTTTTCGGGTGTACAAAGCCGAGTGTCTTGGCGTGGAGGGCCTGCCGGGGGCAGATTTCGAAGCAATTCTGGATGAACTGGCGGTATTTGGCATAGATGGTACCGGAACGGATTTCCGTTCCGCCGTACCGGCTGTCCCCGAACAAGGGGTGGCCGATGTGGCTCATGTGGACGCGGATCTGGTGGGTACGCCCCGTCTCCAGGATGCATTCCACCACGGTAATGAATCCCATCCGCTCCAGGACACGGAAATGCGTGACGGCATGCTTGCCTTTGTCTTCTTCCGCATAGACTTTGAAGCGGAGCCGGTCGTTGGGGTCCCGGCCGATGTTGCCGGAAATGGTCCCGGCGTCTTCTTTGATGTCGCCCCAGACCACGGCAACATATTTTCGCTCAATGGAATGGACGAAAAACTGACGGGCCAGGTTCAGCTGCGCTTCATCGTTCTTCGCGACCACCAGCAGCCCGGAAGTATCCATGTCGATCCGGTGGACGAGGATGCCCAGCCGGTCGTCTCCTTCGGTTGTCCTGCCTTCCAGGCCGAGGTGCCAGGCAAGGGCATTGAGCAGCGTCCCGTCCCGATGCCCGTGTCCCGGATGGACCACCAGACCGGCCGGCTTGTTGAGAACCAGCAGGTCGTCGTCCTCGTAGACGATGTCCAGCGGAATGTTTTGGGGAATCAGTTCGTACTCGCGGCGGCGGTACGGCATCATGAACCGGATGATGTCGCCGGGGCGGACGATGAGGTTGGCCTTCGCCGTTTTGTCACCCAGCTTGACGTAGCCATTCTTGATGGCCAGCTGGATCCGGTGGCGGGAGGTGTCCGTCAGGTGGGAGGCCATGTATTTGTCGATGCGCAGGGGTTCCTGCCCGGGGTCGATTACCATCCGGAAATGCTCGAACATGCCTTGTTCGTCATCTCCGGGGGCATCCGGCGCCTCTTCTCGGACAAGGCCTTCGGGGAGGTCCTGCTCCAGGAAATCGTCGTCAGGGGCGTATGCAGGGCGGGTCATCGGCTCGGGACCCGGTTGGTGTCAAGGGTCAGGTAAAGGGAAACATCGGAGCCCATGAGCGTCGGGGCGCGGGATGCGCCGGGACCCTGTTTGTACACGACGGCATCCAGGGTGTCTCCATAGGATTTCACCGTGTCGTCGAAAACGAGCCGGCCGATGTTGAGGGAATTGTCATGGACGACGTCGATGGCGTGCATGTATTTCATTCCCACGACATTCGGGATGAAGGTCCGGTTGTCGTCCCCGCTCAGGCCGACGACCAGGTCGATGTCCGATCCGCTTTCGATCATCCGGCCGGGACGGATTTCCCGGTTGCGCCGTAGCTGGCGGAGCACATTGTTGGTCGCCATGTCTTCGACGTAGATCAGTTTGCCGAGATTCAGCCCGCGGGAGAGGAGTTCCGCCTTGGCCTGCCGCATGGAGAACCCGACCAGATTGGGCATCTGCACTTTTTTCGGAATGACGGAATTGATAGTCAGCAGGATCCGGCGTCCTTTCTTGACCTTGCTGCCTGCCTTGGGATTCTGGCTGTAGACCAGTCCGCGTCCCATGCGGCGGACATAGACCGAATCAATCACTTCGATCCGCATGCCGGCAACCCCGGCATTGTACTTCGCGTCGGAGACTTTCATGTTGGTGAAGTCGGGGACTTCGATTTCCTGCCCGTGATGGGTGATGACTCCCAGCAGGATGTTGGTCACGACGGCCAGTGCCAGGAAAGCGCCGATGGCCAGCAGGATGTTCTTGACGATCCAGTTTCCGAAAAACTTATTTGAACCCATTTTCTTCTCCCTTATAGGAATATTACTTTCATAATGCCCTCTGCCAGAAGGGCGATGCCGATTATCATGACAATGACTCCGGCGATCCGGCTAATCCAGAGCAACGTGCTGAATTTGAAGTTCTTCCGCAAGTGGCTGAAGCCCCATGAGAAGCCAAACCAGTAGCTCGCCGATCCGGCGCTGACGGCCAGGATGACCGGTGCGACGCTGAAATCCTGCGGCCCCGGTTCGATTCCGAAGAAAGCGAAGAGGGCGAAGATCACCAGGATCGCTCCTGGATTCGAGATCCCCATGAAAACGGCCTGCAGGAAATCCCGCAGGGAGTAGGAGGTCGAATCTTCTTCTTTCACCTTCCGGAACGGGTCCTTGAACGTCATGGCACCGCCCATGCCGGCCACGACCAGCCCGCCGACAATCAGGATCAGGACTTCATGCGCACCCAGGAATTCCTGGGCGAAAGCCAGGGCAAAAATAGCGATGGCCGCATAGATCGTATCGACGAAACAGGCGCCGAGCCCGGTCAGGAACCCCGCTTTTTGGCCGTTGCTCAGGGTCTTCTGGATGACCAGGATGGCTATGGGCCCCAGCGGAGCCGACGCGCAGATCCCGATCAGAAAACCTTTGAGAATATCCATCAGCATGTGGTAGTCCGGCAACATACCGGCAAATGGCCGGTATTCGTAAGGAACAAAGATAGTGTTTTTTTCATATATTTGTGCTCATGAATCCTGTCAAGATAAAGATATCCGCGCTGGCCGTGCTCAGCGCCATTCTGCTGAGCATTCCGTTCCTGATTCCGCATGGAGGCGCAGTCGCCCTTTTTGCGCTGGTCCCGCTGCTCTGGATGGAGCGGGTGGCGGACCGCGGGCATATCACCCGTTTCTGGGTCTGCCATTACGGGGCATTCCTGCTCTGGAATGCCATTACGACATTCTGGGTCTGCAATGCGACCATCGGGGGCGGCATTTTCGCCTGTGTGGCCAATGCTTTCCAGATGTCCGTGGTCTTCGGACTGTACCGGCTGAGCAAGCGGGTGTTTCGCGGCAGTGTTCCTTACCTGTTCCTGGCGGCACTCTGGATCGCCTGGGAGCGGGCCTATTTCGGTGCGCAGATTTCCTGGCCCTGGCTTACCCTCGGCAATGCGCTGGCCGGAACCGTCTCACTGGCCCAATGGTATGAATATACCGGCACCTTGGGAGGCTCCCTCTGGATCTGGGCCTGCAACCTGTCTCTGTTCGGCCTCTTGTGCGCCTGGCAGGACGGGACCTGGCGCGGGTTCGGCGGAAAGGCACGTGTGGCTTCCCTGGGCGGGTACCTGGTGCTGCTGATCGCCCCTGTGGTCCTTTCTGTCTGGATGTATGCCCGTTATGAAGAGGGGCAGGAGGGGGAGACACTGGATGTGGTCATCGTGCAGCCGAATATCGATCCCTATCATAAATTCCAGGCATTGGACCAGTCGCAGCAGAATGCGATCCTGCTGGGGCTGCTGGACAAGGGACTCGCTTCCCGACGGAGCCTGGATTCCTTGCGCGCCGCGGCGGAACCGCTGTTGGCCCTTGCCCCCGAAACCTTTACCAACGACGTGATTACCAATGACCTGACAGCAGGCCGTACCTGGCGTCACTTCCAGAAGTTTTTGCAGGATTACCCCGGGGTGAACCTGCTTTTCGGCGCTTCCTCGTACGAGTATCTCCGCTCGGATGTCCGTCCTACCGTGACGGCGCGGGAAGTGAAAAACGGGACCTGGGTAGAAAGCCATAATTCCGCCCTGATGACGGACGCGACCGGCCGGGGCCAGATTTACCACAAGAGCAAGTTGGTCGTGGGGGTGGAGATGACCCCGTATCCGGCCTTCTTTACGCGGGTGGACGACATGCTGGGCGGTGTGATGGGCCGTTGTGTCGGGCAGAAGGAAGTATCCTTGCTGGATTGCCGCGCCTACGGACCCGACGGCCAGGTTGTCCGGTCGGTACCGGTCGGCTGTGCGGTCTGTTATGAATCGGTCTATGGCGAGCATTGCGCGGAATATGTCCGCAAGGGGGCCCGTCTGCTGACGGTGATCACGAACGATGCCTGGTGGGGAGATACGCCCGGCTACATGCAGCACTTGCGGTACAGCGCTTTGCGGGCGATTGAGACGCGGCGGGACATTGCGCGCTGTGCCAACACGGGTATTTCGGCTTTCATTTCGTCGCGGGGAGACATCCTGCAGCGGTCCCCTTGGTGGGAACAGGCGGTCTTGCAGGGGAAAGTCCGCCTGCATGACCGGGAGACCTTCTTTGTGCGCAACGGGGATATTGTCGGCCGGCTGGCTTCCTTTGTTGCCGTACTTCTTCTGCTGGCCATGGGAGTCCGGCTGATGATGGGGAAACGGGTATGATGCCGGATTATTTCTCCAGGACCCGGTTGCTGCTGGGAGACAGCCTGATGGACCGGCTTGCCCGGACGCGTGTCATCGTTTTCGGTGTCGGCGGCGTAGGCAGCTGGTGTGCAGAGGGTCTGGTTCGGAGCGGCATCGGCCATCTGACGATCGTGGATGCGGACCGGGTCGGCGTCTCGAATGTCAACCGCCAGCTGATGGCAACGTCTTCAACCGTCGGCCGGGCGAAAGTCGACGTCCTGCGCGAGCGCCTGCTGGACATTCATCCGGGGGCGGATATCCTTGCGTTGCAAACGATATACAGTGATGCGTCTTATGCGTCCTTCCAGTTGGAAACGTATGATTATGTGATCGATGCCATCGATTCACTCCGGGACAAGGCGTCCCTGATCCTGCGGGCGTCGGCCACGCCTGCCGTCCTGTTCTCCTCCATGGGAGCCGCGTTGAAGGTCGATCCGACGAAGGTGCAGGTGGCGGAGTTCTGGGACGTGCGCGGCTGCCCGCTGGGCGCTGCCCTGCGGAAGAAGTTCCGGCGGGAAGAGACGTTCCCGGCCAAGAAATTCCAATGCGTTTTCGATGCGGAAGTGCTCCCGAACCGGGGGAAAGCGCCGGAAGGGGAGGACTGTTCCAGCGGGACTTCCACCAAGGCGGTGATCAACGGAACCCTGGCTCCGGTTACGGCCATCTTCGGCTTCACGCTTTCCGGACTGGTCCTGCAGGATCTCTATAAGCGGAATCCGTAAAAAAAGAACTGCTGTTAATCCAGCAGTTCTTCCTTCTCGTTGTAAAACTCATTTTGCAGGACTGAGAAATCGCTGATTTCCAGCAATTTAATCTTGCATTTGTACTTTTTCTTCCACTTGGTGACGTAAGAATTGAACATCCCCCGACTCAAGTATGCGCCCAAAATAGGGCTGACTTTCAAGATGAAAGACTTGATTTTCTTCTCGGTAGCGTAGTAGGAGAGTCTTCTCTCAATCTGTTCGTCAATGACCAGACTGGATGCGATCTTTCCGGTTCCATGGCAGACGGGGCATACCTCCAGGGTGTTGATTTCCGTGGCGGGCCGTACGCGCTGCCGGGTGATCTGCATCAATCCGAACTTTGTCAGTGGCAGGACATTGTGTTTGGCCCTGTCCGTGCTCATGAGCTCGACCATGTATTTGTACAGGGCATTCTTGTGCTCCTGGGTTTCCATGTCGATGAAGTCCACGATCACGATGCCGCCCATGTCCCGCAGCCGCAGCTGCCTGGCAATCTCTTCTGCCGCATACCGGTTGACTTCGTACGTGTTCTCTTCCTGCTCCTTGGTCTTGGCGCGGATGCCACTGTTGACGTCAACCACGTTCAGTGCTTCTGTCGACTCGATGACGAGGTAAGCTCCCTGTTTGATGGGCACTACTTTCCCAAATGCGCTCTTGATCTGGCGGGTGACTTCGAAATGGTCGAAGATCGGTTCTTTGCCGTCATAGAGCTTGACGATCTTTTCCTGTTCGGGAGAAATCAGCGAGATATACCGGCGGATTTCTTCGTACTCTTTCTCATTGTTGACATAGATGTTGCTGAACGAGTCATTCAGCAAATCGCGCAGGATCGTCGTAGTTTTGCTGTATTCCGTGAACAGCGGCTGGATTTTCTTTGCGCCTGAAATCTTGCTCCAGGAACTTTCCCATTTGCTGATCAGGGACTTCAGTTCTGCAACCAGGATGGCTGCATTCTTTCCCTCGGCTGCCGTCCGGATGATGGCACCGTAATTTCGCGGGAGGATACTTCTGACGAGTGTTTCAAGTCTTTTCTTCTCTTCTTTCGAGGAGATTTTCTGGGATACGCTCACCTTCTCTGCGAAGGGGAGGAGTACAATGTTGCGTCCTGCCAATGAAATTTCCGCAGTCAGTCTAGAACCTTTGGTGGAGATGGGTTCCTTGACGATCTGGGCAATCACCATCTGTCCCGGTTTGAGAACGTTTTCAATCCGGCCTTCCTTTTCCAGGATGGGACCGAGTTTGATTTTCGAAAACAGGGTTCCCGGGTCCGTGTTGCTGTTGGTGGTGCGGACGAACTGGTCGAATGCACCGAAATACAGCCCCAGGTCGAGATAATGGATGAAAGCTTCCTTTTCGTCTCCGATGTCCACGAAGGCAGCATTGAGGGCGGGCATCACTTTCTTGACCTTTCCGAGGAAGACATCACCGACAGTGAAGCTTCGCCCTGTGCTGGACTCTTTGTTCAGTTCAATCAGCTTGTGGTTTTCCTGCAAGGCGATGTGAACTTCTGAATTCGTCACGTCGACGATCAGATCTTTGAGAGATTCCTTTTCAGACTCCATCAGGAAATCATTATTTGGGGTAGGACGGGAAGACATGCGCCTTCCCTGACAATCACAAAAGAGGCCGTCCGGCAAATTCCGGCCAGCCTCTCAATTTTTAGCAGACTGCTAAAATGGCAGACACCGAAAAATTATTTCTTCTTGTGCCGATTCTTGCGCAAACGTTTTTTCCGTTTGTGCGTTGCCATTTTATGCCTCTTTCTTTTCTTTCCGCTTGGCATATAACAAAAAAATTAAAAATTATTTCTTCACGGAAGCGACGAAAACCTTCGCAGGTTTGAATGCCGGGATGTCGTGGGCAGGAATCGTCATCGTGGTGTTCTTGGTGATGTTCCTGGCTGCTTTTTCAGCGCGATGCTTGATGATAAAGCTGCCGAAGCCACGGAGATAAACAGGCTCTCCGCCAGCAAGCGAACCCTTTACGCTTTCCATGAAAGCTTCAACGACTGTCTGAACAGTCACTTTCTCGATACCAGTTTCTTTCGCGATCTGGTTTACAATCTCTGCCTTTGTCATAATTCAGATGTATTAATTAAAAGATTAATAAGTTCAAATTTCAGATGGCAAAATTAGACTTATTTTTTCAATAAACAAAATTCTTTCCTATTTTTCAGCGTTCTATGTTGCTAAAAGACCGTTTTTTGGCTTGGCATAGAGATTGACGGAATAAAGGAACGGCCGGTTGCCGGACCGGCCATGTGACAAATTGTCAGATAAAGCTTATCGCAGATACGAAAATATGAATTACAAAGAGAACCTGGAGGGCTTCCTCCCCCAGCAAGGGGCCGAAGTCAGCATTATACCCGTCATGTCCGGAGAAGGTCCGTTGAAGATCTCGGAGTCGGAACTTCCCGACACCCTACCGATCCTGGCGCTCCGGAATGCCGTCATCTTCCCGGGGACGGTGTATCCCATCACGATCGGACGCGAAAAATCCATCCGCCTGATCGAGGATGCGCTGGAGCACAACTCCTTCATCGGGGCTGTCCCGCAGAATGACGTGACCGTGGAAGATCCCCGGATGGAGGATCTGTCCCATTATGGCACCCTGGTCAAGATCATCAAGACCTTTGAGATGCCGGACGGGACCGTTTCCGCCGTCCTGCAGAGTTTCCGCCGTTTCTCCCTGGAGGAGATGATTTCCTATGAGCCTTATATGCAGGCGCGGGTGAAGTACCTGTCGGACAGTGAGCCGGACGGGAACGACATCAATACCCGGATGATTGCGGAATCCTTGAAAGAGAAGGCTTCCACCATCCTGAAAGCCTCTTCCTTCGCCCCGAAGGAGGCTGTCGGCGCATTGCGCTCCATCGACGATTTTACTTTCCTGGTCAACTTCATCGCGACGACGGTCGAGTTGGAGAACTTTACGGACAAGGTGAACCTGCTTGCATACGAGGACCTGAAAAGCCGGGCGATGCAGCTGCTCAAGGTGCTGGATACCCAGGTCGAATTGCTCAAGATCAAGCAGGAGATCAATTCCAAGGTCAAGAGCGAAATCGACCAGCAGCAGCGGGAGTATTACCTGAACAACCAGCTCAAGACCATCCAGGAAGAACTGGGGATGGACGAAGAGGAGGATTTCGAAAAGATGCGCCAGGAGGCGGATCAGAAAGATTGGCCGGAATCGGTGCGGGACCTGTTTTTCAAGGAGTTGACGAAATTGGAGCGGTTCAACCCCTCTTCTCCCGAGTACAGCATCCAGTACAATTACCTGCAGTTCATGCTGGAATTGCCCTGGGGGACGCTCTCGCAGGATAACCTGGACCTGGCCCATGCCCAGAAAGTGCTGGATGAGGACCATTTCGGACTCGAAAAAGTCAAGGACCGCATCATTGAATACCTGGCCGTCCTCAAGCTCAAAGGCAACATGAAATCCCCGATCCTCTGCCTTTACGGCCCTCCCGGAGTCGGGAAGACCAGCCTGGGCAAGTCCGTCGCACGGGCCCTGGGCCGCAAGTATATCCGGATTTCGCTGGGCGGACTGCATGACGAGGCGGAAATCCGCGGACACCGCAAGACCTATATCGGTGCCTTGCCGGGACGGATCCTCAACGGCATCCACCGGGCGGGAACTTCCAATCCGGTCATGGTGCTGGACGAGATAGACAAGGTGGGGGCCGATTTCAAGGGCGATCCGTCTTCCGCATTGCTGGAAGTGCTGGATCCCGAGCAGAATACGACATTCCACGACAATTACCTCGATGTGGATTACGACCTGTCGAACGTCCTGTTCATCACGACGGCGAACAATGTATCCACCATCCAGCCGGCCCTGCTGGACCGCATGGAATTGATCAATGTGACGGGGTATCTGGCGGAAGAGAAAATGGAAATCGCCAAGAAATTCCTGGTCCCCAAGCAATTGGAAGAGCATGGAATCGGGCGGAAGCAGCTTCGGATCGACAAGGGCGCCCTTTCGGATATCATTGACAAATATACGCACGAATCCGGTGTCCGCGGGCTGGAGAAGCAGATTGCGAAGATTGCGCGGGTCACGGCGAAGAAAATCGCGCTCGGGCAGGAGTATCCTGCCGTTATCAAGAAAGAGCACCTGCGGGAATACCTCGGCTTGCCGACGGCGTTCCATGACATGCAGAAAGGAAACGAGGCACCGGGTGTCGTCACGGGACTTGCCTGGACGGCCATGGGCGGTGAGATTCTGTTCGTGGAAAGCTCCGTCAGCGCCGGCAAGGGCGTCATGACGATGACCGGGAACCTGGGAGACGTGATGAAAGAATCGGCGACCATTGCGTATCAGTACATCAAGGCGCATCCGGAAATGGCACGGATGACGGCGGAGGAGTTTGCTGCCAAGGATATCCATGTCCATGTGCCCGAGGGCGCCGTCCCCAAGGACGGTCCTTCCGCGGGCATCACGATGGTCAGTTCCATGGTTTCCGCCCTGCGCGGGGAATCGGTCCGCAGCGGGATTGCCATGACCGGGGAAATGACCCTGCGGGGACGGGTTCTGCCGGTCGGCGGAATCAAGGAGAAGATCCTGGCGGCCAAACGTTCCGGCGTCAGCACGATTGTCATCTCGGAGGAAAATAGAAAAGATATCGAGGACATCAATGAAATTTACATAAAAGGTCTTACCTTTGTCTATGTGAAGACGATCGGAGATGTCATCGAGGCCATCTTCTGATTTCCGGAGTCACCCGCTGAACATGGACGTTAAAATCGAACAGAGTTGGAAAGAGGCGCTCGCGCCGGAATTCGAAAAACCTTATTTCGCATCCCTGGTTTCCTTCCTCCATCAGGAGAAGGCGGCGGGGATGCGCATTTTTCCTCCGGGCGGACAGATTTTCCGCGCCTTCGAACTGACACCGGTGGACCAGGTGAAGGTGGTCATCCTCGGCCAGGATCCGTATCATGGGTACGGACAGGCCATGGGGCTGTCGTTTTCCGTCCCGGACGGGGTGCCCGCCCCGCCTTCGCTGAAAAACATCTTTGCGGAAATCGAGTCGGATCTGGGCGTGAAGATGAGCGGACGGCCGAATCTGGAATCCTGGGCGCGACAGGGTGTCCTGCTGCTCAACGCGATCCTGACTGTCCGGGCAGGGACCCCCGCTTCCCACAGCCGGATCGGATGGGAAGAGTTTACGGATGCGGTCATCCAGTATATTTCAGACCACCTCGAGGGAGTCGTCTTCCTGCTGTGGGGGAATTTCGCCCGTGGCAAGAAGGTGCTGATCGATACTTCGCGCCATCATGTGCTGGAGGCGGCCCATCCGTCCCCGCTGGCGCGCGGCGCCTTTTTCGGGTGCCGCCATTTTTCCCAGGCGAACCAATACCTGATCGCCCAGGGAAAGGAACCGATTGACTGGAAACTATAATAAAATAATAGAATCATCATGCGGACAGCCTTATTCCCCGGATCCTTCGATCCGTTTACGGCCGGACACTTAAATATCTTGAAAAGGGCCTTGACCATGTTTGAAGGCGTGGTCGTCGCAGTCGGTATCAACCAGGACAAACGCGGCTTCTTCACGATGGACCAGCGGATGGATATCATCCGCCAGGCAACAGCGGACCTGGAGGGCGTCAGCGTCATGAAATACGAGAACCTGACCATCGATACCTGCCGTGAGCTGGGCATCCACCACATTGTCCGCGGCGTGCGGAACATGTTGGATTTCGAGAACGAACGGGCCATCGCGGACATGAACCGCCGTCTGGCACCGGACATCGAAACCCTGATCATTCCGACGGCGCAGGAGTTCGCCCACATCTCTTCGTCAGCCGTCCGGGATATCCTCCGGCACCACGGCGATACCTCCCAGTTCTTGCCGGAAGGGGTGCGTCTGCCGGTCATTATCTGAGTCTGCGCATGAAACCCGGGATCCGATTGCTGTTCTGCCTGATGGCCGCATTCCTGACGGTCATGCCGGCCCGTGCGCAGGTGGATTCCCTTCAATTGCGGCGACTGGAAGAAAAACTGGGACAGTACTGTGCGGCCATGGCTGCGCAAAGCATTCCGGATAAGTGCAAAGAATGTGATTTCCTGCTGGAAAGCGTGTCGGATCCGGCTCTTCGGGATGCCGTGGCGGTCCGGCTGTACGCTTATTTCATGCAGTCTCCGCTGATGGGCGACGAAGCGGTGGCAATCTATCTGACAGATAACTGGTTCGATCCCGGGAAAGTGCATTTTCCTTCAGAGATCGACCTGATGAACGCCCGGATTTTCGCGCAATTCAACCGCCAGTCCCTTTTGGGCAGGGACGCTCCGTCCCTGGCGCTGTGGACGCCTTCGGGAGAATCGGAAACCATCCCCCGGACGGGCGCGGATGCCTATCAGGTGCTGTATTTCTATGCAGCGGACTGCCCGGTCTGCAAGGTGGAAACCCCCAGGCTGGTCCGTTTCCTCTCGGAACAGGATACGCCCCTGACGGTTTATGCCGTGTATACGGGCCAGGACGCAGGGGTATGGAAGCAAGTGCGTGATTCCTCCTTTGCCGTTGATTCGGAGGTGGTTGAAGTCCACCATCTGTGGGATCCGGAACTCGAATCGGATTACCAGATGAAGTACGGCCTGCTTCAGACACCCCGCTTGTTCCTGCTGGACCGTTCCGGCCGGATTGTCGGCCGGGGCCTGGATGCCGCGTCCTTGGAAAAACTGTTGGCGGCGATCCCGGATGCCCGTCCCTATGCGTACGGGGGAGAAGAATCCGAACGCTTTTTCTCTGATGTCTTCGCCGCGTACGGAAACGACTTGACGGCCGGGGATGTCCGCGAGGTGGCGACCCATGTCGCGTCGCGTGCGCTCGCCGCGAAGGATACCGTGTTGTACAAACACCTGAGCGGGGACCTGCTGTATTACCTGTCCGGCCGGCGGGGAGAAGCGTTCAAGGCCGGTACCGGATTCGTGGCGGATTCCCTGATCCTTTCCCGCGGCGACATCTGGCGGACGGCGGATGACAGTCTGCAGGTGGTCATGCTGGCTTCCCTGATGCACGAAATATTGGGACGGAGCGCTGTCGGTACGCGTCTTCCCGATCTGCAGGTGTCCGGTTCGCTCCGGAACTTCCGGCGTTCGCGTCCCGGAAAGTGGAATCTGCAGCGGATCGGCGGGCGTCCGTCATACCTGATGATTTATTCCTGGGGCTGCTCCGGGTGCCAGGCGGAAATGGATGCACTGGATGCATTGTTTACTGCTGCACATGCGGCTGACCGGCAGGTCCGGCGGGCCGCCCGGCGCATGCGCGTGCTGCTGGTGGATATGGATGACGTGTTGACAAATGATCCTGAGACCGGCGAACGGCTGCTGGATACCTTTGATCTGGCGGAGCTTCCCTTTATCCTGGAGGCCGACCGGAAAGGGGTCGTCGTCCGGAAATATTTGCGGTTTTCCGGTGCGTCGGAGTGAGTTTCCTCCGGAAACAGGCCGGATTTTCAAAACAGTTTCTTATATTTGCACCCTGGAATTGAGGTATGGTGTAATGGTAGCACTACAGATTTTGGTTCTGCCAGTTCAGGTTCGAGTCCTGATATCTCAACTGTTCGAGGGTGGCCAGGTGGCTGCCCTTTTTTTGTTCCGGCTTCCGGAAGGAGTGGAAACTTCTAGAAATCAAGGTATATGAAAGGTGTAAATCTGTTTCTGGCCGACGGCTTCGAAGAGATCGAAGCCCTGGCTACGGTGGATATCCTGCGCCGGGGAGGCGTGGATGTGAAAATGGTTTCCATCATGGGATCGCTACGGGTCACCGGTGCGCATGGGATTGTCGTGACGGCCGACTTGTCATTTGCGGACCTGGCTGCCGGACCGGCAGGGGAAACCGGCCCTGCGGATGCCATGATTTTCCCGGGCGGCATGCCGGGCGCAGCCCATCTGGCTTCCGATAAGGAACTGATTGACAGGATGATTGAACATGACAAGGCTGGCGGTGTCGTTGCGGCTATCTGTGCGGCTCCCGGTTTGGTCGTGAGCCAGTTGCCGGATTTGGCCGGGCGGCGTTTCACCTGCTATGACGGGTTCGAGGAGGCGCCTTCTGCCCGGGGTGCAGAATATGTCCAGGCTCCGGCCGTCGTATGCGGGAACCTGGTCACCGGACGGGGACCGGCTTTTGCCATCGACTTCGCACTGGCAGTCCTGGAGGTCATCGCTGGGGAAGGGGCCGCGGCTGCGGTCCGGAAAGGGATGTTGCTGTAACCGGGAACGTTACCTGCGGTTGCTCGCCATGGAAATGTAGTAGAACAACGTGGCGAGCGAGCCGACAGCGGCAATCACGTACGTATATGCGGCCCATTTGAGGGCGTCCACGGCCATCGGCCGGGTGGACTCATCCGTGATACCGGCTGCCGAGAGCCATGCGACCGCGCGCTGGCTGGCATTGATCTCCACGGGAAGGGTGATGACACTGAACAGGGTGGACATGGCAAAAAGTGCGATGCCCAGCCAGAGAACCTGCGGGAAAACATTGACCATCAGGACGCCGGCGAGCAGGACCCACTGGACCGTGCGGTTGGAGAAAGTGACTACGGGAACCAGTGCCGTACGCATTTTCAGCGGGGCGTATCCCTGTGCGTGCTGCAAGACATGGCCGCATTCGTGTGCGGCCACGGCAGCTGCGGCAATCGACCGCTGCCCGTAAACGGACTGGCTCAGGTTGACAGTCTTGGTCTGGGGGTTGTAATGGTCGGTCAGGGCGCCGGGGGTGCTGACCACTTGGACATCGGTAATCCCGTTGTCACGCAGCATTTTCATGGCGACTTCGGCGCCGGTCATGCCGGTGGGGGTCGGGATTTGGGAGTATTTCTCGAAACGGCTCTGCAAGGTGCTTTGCACGATGTAACTTCCGATCATGACGCCGATCATGATCATCCAGATAAGGGCTGTACTCATAATCTTTTCATTTTCACGTGAGGCATTCCAACAAATATAAGGCCTATCTGTCAGAAATGCAATTTTGGCAGGCCGCCCGTCAAGTTCGCGGATTTTTCCCACGGGGATTCCGGAAAAATCCGTAAATTTGTATTTCTGAACTGAAGCGTCAGAGACGATGAACAGACAAGATGATTTTTCACGGTTGGAGCTTTCTCTCCCGGCCTGCCTGTCGAATTACCGGTATTTCCGGTCCCGGCTGGAGCCGTCGACCAAGTTGTTGGTGTTGGTGAAAGCCAATGCTTATGGCCATGGTGCAGTGGAGTTTGCTGCCATGATGCAGCGTGCGGGCGCGGACTATCTGGCCGTCGCCTATCCCGTAGAAGGGGTTGAGTTGCGCCGTGCCGGTATCAGTCTTCCCATCCTTGTCCTGACGAGCGGGACCGATTTCTTCGAAGAAATCATCGATTACAAGCTGGAACCCGGAATTCCGAACCTGTATGCGCTGAAGGCGCTCTGCCAGGTGTTGGAGCGCCGCGGCATCAAGGATTTCCCGATCCATGTGAAGTTGGATACGGGAATGCACCGGCTGGGATTCATGACCTCCGAACTGAAGGACTTGACCGATTTCCTTGCGGGGACAGATGCCGTCCGGGTGAAGTCCTTGTATTCCCATCTGGCCGCTTCCGAGGATCCCGCGGAGGATGCTTTCACCCTGGGGCAGATCGACATGTTCCGCCGCAATGCGGAAACGGTGGCTGCCGCCATCGGTTACAAGCCCATGTTCCATGTCTTGAATTCGGCCGGCATCGAACGCTTCCCGCAGTACCAGTTTGACATGGTCCGTCTCGGAATCGGGATTTACGGCATCAGCGCCTTGCCCGGCGTGAAATTGGCCCCGGTCGCCTCGCTGAAGTGCAAGGTGCTGCAGGTGAAGACTTTAAAGGAAGAGGACGGAACCATCGGGTACGGCCGTCATGGGCATGTCGCCCCGGAAGGAACCGTCACGGCAACCATTCCGGTCGGCTATGCTGACGGAATCGACCGCCACCTGGGATGCGGCCGCGCTTCTTTCTCGGTGAACGGGAAACGGGTTCCGACCATCGGAAATATCTGCATGGATATGTGCATGCTGGATGTAACTGGGGTCGATGTAAAACCCGGGGATACCGTAACTGTTTTCGGGGAGGATCCGACGGTCGGGGAGCTGGCGGATATCCTGGGAACCATCCCTTATGAAATCCTTACCAGCGTCCCGCGGCGCATCGAACGCATCGTTATCCGATAAATCTTATTCCCATTCAATCGTACCGGTCGGCTTCGGCGTGAGATCGTACAGGACACGATTGACGCCCGGAACCTCCGTGATGATCCGCTTGGTGATGTGGTGCAGCAACTCGTAGGGAATCTCCTCGATGGTTGCGGTCATGGCATCGCGGGTGTTGACGGCACGGATGATGACCGGCCAGTCCCAGCTGCGGCGACCCTCTTTGACGCCCGTAGACTTGTAGTCCGGAACAATCGTGAAGTACTGCCAAACCTTGCCCTCCAGGCCGCTCTTGGCGAATTCCTCGCGCAGGATGGCATCGCTCTCACGCAGGGCCTCGAGTCGGTCGCGGGTGATGGCACCCGTGCAGCGGACGCCCAGGCCGGGACCCGGGAACGGCTGGCGGAATACCATGTTGTCGGGTAAGCCCAGTTCCTTGCCGACTACGCGGACCTCATCCTTGAAGAGCAGCTTGATCGGTTCCACCAGTTCGAACTGGAGGTCTTCCGGAAGCCCCCCGACATTGTGGTGGGACTTCACCGGACCGGATTCGACGATGTCCGGATAGATTGTCCCCTGGGCCAGGAAATGGATCCCTTCCAGTTTGCGGGCTTCTTCCTCGAATACCCGGATGAACTCTGCGCCGATGATCTTCCGCTTCTGCTCCGGATCGGCTACGCCGGCGAGTTTGTCCAGGAAACGGTCGACAGCATCCACATAAACCAGGTTGGCGTCGAGTTCGTCGCGGAACACGCGCACCACCTGTTCGGGCTCACCCTTGCGGAGCAGGCCGTGGTTGACATGGACGGAAACCAGCTGTTTGCCCACCGCCTTGATGAGCAGGGCCGCGACGACCGACGAGTCGACGCCGCCGGACAAAGCCAGCAACACTTTCTTGTCGCCGATCTGCTCGCGCAGCGCTTTAATTTGTTCTTCAATGAATTGCTGTGCCAGAGCGGGCGTCGTAATGCGCTCCATGTCGGCAGGACGGATGTTACCTGTTGTCATAATATAATAATAGTTAATTGTTTATCATTCCCATTCAATGGTTGCCGGCGGTTTGGAGGAGATATCGTAGACGACGCGGTTGACCCCCTTAACCTTGTTGATGATGTCGTTGCTGACCCGGGCGAGGAAATCGTACGGGAAGTGGAACCAGTCCGCCGTCATGGCGTCCGTCGAAACAATGGCACGCAGGGCGACGGGATTCTCATAGGTCCGCTCGTCTCCCATGACGCCCACACTCTTGACAGGCAGCAGGATAACCCCGGCTTGCCAGATCGCGTCGTACAGGTTGGACGCCATTTGCCGCGGGTCTGATGCGGACGGGAATCCCATGCCGGAGCAGTCATACTCCCGCAGTCCCCGGATGAAGATATCGTCGGCCTCCCGCAGGGTATTGAGTTTCTCTTCGGTCACATCCCCGATGATCCGGATGGCCAGCGAGGGACCGGGGAAAGGATGGCGTCCGATCAGTTCTTCCTTGATGCCGAGGGAACGGCCCACCCGCCGGACCTCATCCTTGAAGAGCATCCGGAGCGGTTCGATAATCTTCAGGTGCATTTCTTCCGGAAGTCCCCCTACATTGTGGTGGGACTTGATCTTGGAAGCGATGCCGTCGATACCGGCCGATTCGATGACATCGGGATAGATCGTCCCCTGGGCAAGCCAGCGGGCGTTTTCAATCTGGCGGGCATACCGGTCGAACGTTTCTACGAAAAGCCGTCCGATAATTTTCCGCTTGGCTTCCGGTTCGCTCACCCCTTTCAGGGCCGAGAGGAAATCGGCTGCCGCGTCCGCCCCGATAACCTGCAACCCCATCTCCTGGTAGGAAGCCAGTACATCTTCGAATTCGCCCTTCCGGAGCAGTCCGTTGTTGACGAAAATGCAGGTGAGCTGGTCGCCGACGGCCTTGTTCAGGAGTACGGCGGCAACCGTGGAATCCACCCCGCCGCTCAGTCCGAGAATGACTTTTTCCCGGCCGATTTTCCGGCGGAGATCCGCGATCGTGGTCTCGATGAAGGAAGCGGGCGTCCAGTCCCCGCGGCATCCGCAGATGCCGGTCGCAAAGTTCCGCAGGATCTCCGTACCGTATTCAGTATGATATACTTCCGGGTGGAACTGGACTGCATAAGTATCTTCTCCGTCAATCGAGAAAGCGGCGTTCGGGACATCGGCCGTCGAGGCGATCATCCGGGCGCCGTCCGGCAGCTGCGAGATGGTATCGCCGTGCGACATCCAGACCTGGGACGTCTCGGGAATCCCTTGCAGCAGGGCAGAGGCAGGGTCTTTCACCTGCAGGAGTGCGCGGCCGTATTCCCGGGCCAGCGATCCCTCCACGCGTCCGCCATACTTGTGGGCCAGCCATTGGGCGCCGTAGCAGATCCCGAGCAGGGGCAGGCGCCCTTTGATCCCCTCCAGATTGAGCTGCGGGGCCTGTCCGTCCCGCACCGAGCAGGGACTTCCGGACAGGATGACCCCTTTTACGGATGCGTCCAGGGCGGGAATATGGTTGTAGGGATAGATTTCGCAATAGACATTCAACTCTCTGAGACGCCGTCCGATCAGCTGGGTCACTTGGGATCCGGAGTCCAGAATGATGATTTTCTCGGTCATGGGGAATGAGTTTATCGTACAAAAATACGATAAAAAGTTCATATTCTCCCTTGAAATCCGTATTTTTGCGGGCTCGATTGACAAGCGGCTCTGTATCAGAGTATGTTAGCAGTGAAAAGAAGAAAAGAATCGGATTATGGAAGTTAGGAATATCGCATTGATCGCCCATGTGGACCACGGCAAAACCACGCTGGTGGACCGGATGATTTACCAGGCCAACCTGGTCCGGCGTCCCGAGAACCTCGGGGAACTGATCCTGGACAACAATGACCTGGAGCGGGAACGGGGCATCACCATCTTGGCCAAGAATGTTTCCGTTGTTTATAAGGGGGTGAAAATCAATATTATCGATACACCTGGGCACAGCGATTTCGGCGGGGAGGTCGAGCGCGTCCTCAATATGGCGGACGGCGTGCTGCTGCTCGTAGATGCCTTTGAAGGCTGCATGCCGCAAACCCGCTTCGTGTTGCAGAAAGCCCTGGAAATGGGGAAGAAGCCGATTGTCGTCATCAACAAGGTCGACAAGCCGAATTGCCGGCCGGATGAGGTGCAGGAAGAGGTGTTCGACCTGATGTTCGCCTTGAATGCCAATGAGGACCAGCTGGATTTCCGGACCATTTTCGGCAGCGCTAAGCAAGGGTGGATGTCCACGGACTGGCAGCAGCCGACGGGTGACATCACGCCCCTGCTGGATGCGATCCTGGAGGTGATTCCGGCTCCGGAAGAGGTTGCGGGTACGCCCCAGATGCTGATTTCTTCCCTGGAGTATTCTCCGTATGTCGGCCGGATTGCTGTCGGTCGCGTGACCCGCGGGTCGCTCCATACCGGAATGAACATCAGCCTGTGCAAGCGGTATGATGTCGTAGAGAAGCAGAAAATCAAGCAGTTGATGGTCTTCGACGGCTTGGGCAAAGCCCCTGCGGACGAGGTCCGTTGCGGGGATATCTGCGCGGTCGTCGGCATCGAGGGCTTTGAAATCGGGGATACGATCGCCGATGCGGAAAATCCCGAGGCCCTTCCGCCGATCACGATTGACGAGCCGACGATGAGCATGCTCTTCACGATCAACAATTCTCCTTTCTTCGGGCAGGATGGCAAATACGTCACGTCGCGCCATATCAAGGACCGCCTGGACCGGGAGCTGGAGAAAAACCTGGCCCTGCGGGTGAAACCGGGCCTGAATGCCGATTCCTTCGTGGTGTACGGCCGCGGCGTCCTGCACCTGTCCGTCCTGATCGAAACCATGCGCCGGGAAGGGTTCGAGTTGCAGGTCGGGCAGCCCAAGGTGCTGGACAAGACCATCGGCGGCCAGCGCTGCGAACCGATTGAGGAACTGTCCATCGAGGTTCCCGAGCAGTTTGTCGGGACGGCCATTGAGCTGTCGACCCGGCGCAAGGGAGCGCTCATCCACATGGAACCACGCGGGGACAGGACGATGCTCGAGTTCGAGATCCCGACCCGCGGCCTGATGGGCTTGCGGAGCAATTTGCTGACAGCTACGCAGGGAGAGGCGGTCGTCGCGCACCGTTTCAAGGATTACCAGCCGTACAAGGGAGACATCGAGCGCCGCAACAACGGTTCGCTGGTGTCGCTGGAAACCGGCGAGGCCGTGGCCTATTCGATGAACAAATTGCTCGACCGCGGTCGCTTCTTCGTGGATCCCGGCGAGGAAATCTATGGCGGCGAGGTCGTCGGCGAGCACACCCGCGAGCGTGACTTGAATGTGAATATTTGCAAGACCAAGAAGCTGACCAATGTCCGGGCAGCGGGAAGCGACGAGAAAATTGTCCTGCCTCCGCCGGTGAAATTCTCCCTGGAAGAGGCGCTGGAGTATATCCAGGAGGACGAATTGGTTGAGGTGACCCCGCACCACATGCGGATCCGCAAAATCCTGCTGGACCCGCTGGACAGGAAAAGAAAATCGGACCAGGAGGATTGATAATCTAAAAATAATTCCTATCTTTGCATCCCTAAATCTGTTTATGGGCTTATGACAGGAAGAATTATCATACCTCTAAATGGATTGCCGGCGGGAAAAAGTACGTTTTCCTTCAAGGCGGACAAAGAGTTCTTTGAATATTTTGACAATTCAGAAATACTTGATGCCCAATTGGATATTCAAGTTGTTGCGGTCAAGTCGCCGGGCTATCTCGGCATAGACTGCACGATTGACGGAGAACTTGTCGTCGCGTGCGACAGGTGTCTGGAGGACTTGGAGATACCGGTTCACTCCCTGGTGAAACTGAGTGTCAAATCCGGTCCGATGGAGGCGGATTCTCCCCAAGGGCTTCAGGATGACGGGCGTGAGACGCTGTATATTCAGGATGAGGAGCCGGATTTGGATCTCAGTCAGACAGTATATGACTACTCCTGTTTGTCCGTTCCTCTGCATCATGTCCATGAAGACGGGAAATGCAATCCTGAAACAGTGAAGTATCTCAACCCGTATTCTGAATTGCAAGATATCCGGGAGGAAGCCGGTGAGATGCCGTTTGCCGGTCTGAAGGCGCTTCTCGGAAACAAAGACTCAAATTGAAATAAATATTAAAAAAACATAGACCATGGCACATCCTAAACACAAAATCTCCAAACAGAGAAGGGATAAGAGAAGAACACATGACGTCGCTGCTGTTCCTACGCTGGCAACTTGCCCGAACTGCGGTGCAACGGTCATTTACCACCGGGTTTGCCCCGAGTGCGGATATTATCGCGGACGTCAGATCATCGACAAGAGCGAGTAATCCCGCCGGTATTCCCTTTGAGGACGAGCCTCGGGCCTTGTCCTGCATGGCCCGATAGTTCAACGGATAGAACGGAAGTTTCCTAAACTTTAAATCGAGGTTCGATTCCTCGTCGGGCTACGGATTTTAAGCTCAACTACTTGATACAGAGTAGTTGAGCTTTTTTATATTTTCAGGTAGCGTTTGTGCTTGTGCATGACCAGGAGAATCCCGAAGAGAATCGCGGCGTTTGCTGCGGCGATGAGTACGGGGTACCAGGTGAAGTCCCCGAATCCGTGGAGCAGGGACTCCGAGACGGAGGAAAACCGGATTGTCTCGCCCAGGAAGTAGGCTGTAATCGCGTTCATTCCGTAGATCTTCAGCCAATCGATTCCCCGGTGCCAGCCTCGGACATCAACCAGGTAGTAGGTGAGGGCGGTGAGCAGGAAGCAGAGACCGCCGGAATACAGCGTCATGCTGCTGCTCCAGATTTTCTTGATGATGGGGAAGAGCGGGGAAATCGCCAGGCCCGCAGCGACGAGCGCAGCGCCGGTCACTGCCGTCAGGAGCGCACGCCGGCCCTTGCTGTATCGCTCCGTCTTGAGCAGCTGCCCCGCGAAGCAGCCTAAAAGGACGGTTACGGCGAAGTTCAGACTGGACAGGATCCAGGTGTACTGGTAGCTTTCGCTGAAGTGCCAGCTGCCGTCTGCAGCCCAGCTGACCCCGTCGCGGTGGGCGCCAAGGACCGCCTTGTCGATGGTCATGGCGATGTTTCCCTGCGGGTCAAGGTTCATTCCCGTGCAGGCGAAAGCCAGCCAGTATGCGGCGAACAGCACCACGGCCGCTGCAATCTGCCATTTCGGTTTCACATGGACGAAAAGCAGCGCGGTAACGACATAGCCGACTGCGATGGCCTGGAGTGTATTGGCAAAGGGGTGGAAATCCTTCCAGCTGAAATCCAGCAGGTTACCCTGTACGATCCATCCCAACAGGAACAGCAGGCAGAAACGCTTCAGCAGTTTCAGGTAAAACTTCGCGTCCGGCTTGGCCAGGCCGCTGCGGTATTTGGCCATCGAGAACGGGATGGTGATTCCGGAAAGGAAGAGGAAAAGCGGCATGATGAGGTCCCACAGCACGAATCCTTCCCAGCTGACGTGATGGAACTGGGGTGCAATCCAGGCCATCCCGTCGGGATACACCTTGCAGAGCTTTCTGACGATGGGGCCGATAAACAGCAGCAGAAACATGTCCGCCCCGCGCAGGATATCCAGTGATGCCAGTCTTTCTTTCATGCCTCTTTCCGTTCTTTATCAAGCCAGGATTATCTGCGGGATTTCGATACGGCCGCCTTCGCGGGTGGCCTGGTCGCCCAACAGGGCCAGCAGGGTGGACCAATACGCCTCTTCGACGATTTTCTCCGGTTGTACGCCCGTGATGACGGACAGGCAGAACGCATGGATGAGTTCGGCGGATCCGTCTCCCGAAGCGCCTACGGAACTGGCTCCGTCATTGACCGTTACGTTGTCGACAAAACGGATTCCCTTGTCTTGGGAGGCTTCTTCGGTCGCCCAGGACGTGCCGGCAAAAGCGGAGTTCGACAGGATTCCTTGTTCGATCTGTCCGAGCAGCTGCCGGATTCCGGAACGGCGGTAACCGGCTTCGCTGTACATGACGCCCCGGACCAGATCGATCGTTCCTTCCGATCCCAGGATCTGTTCGCCCATGCCGAAATGTTTGTTCGAGATAATGGACTCGAAGGTCATGTGCACCCCGTTCGGGTACTGGTAAATCGCGGCGACATTGTCGAAAACTTCCCGCCCGTCTTTCCAGTACATGATGCTGCCGGTACCGGTGACGAACTGTGGCTGGATGCCGCCCATGGCCCAGGAGCCGTTCTGCAACTGGTGACAGGCCAATTCCGTCATCAGTCCGCGGGACGTGGCGTTGTAAAGCCGCCAGTTGATGCGGCGTTCCTCCTGCGGGGAGGGTACTTCGCGCCGCCAGTCATTGTTGCGGTACCAGTAATTCCGGATTCCGACAACCTGTCCGATGGCGCCGCCGTGCACCAACTCCATGGCTTTGATGTATTTCGGGTCATACAGGCGCTGCTGTCCGACCATGAGGACCCGGTTTCCTTCTTTCCAGGCGCGGTACATCGCATCGAGCTCTTCGGTGGAGTGCGCCATGGCTTTCTCGCAGAAGGTGTGCTTTCCGGCTGCGAGGGCGTCGATTGTCATGCGGGCGTGCATGGACAGGGGGGTGCAGATGATGACTCCGTCTACTTCCTTGTCTTCCAGAAGTTTCCTGTAATCGGTATAGCGCTTGGCTTCCGGGCAGAGCGCCGAGGCCTCGTCCAGGTGGGGAAGATAATCGTCGCAGAGGGCGACAATCTGCGCACTCGGGTCCAGCAGCAGGTTGGCCATGTGGAAGCGCCCGCGGGATCCGGTTCCGATGATGCCCAGCCGGGCTTTCTCTCCGGCGGACTGTTTCTGTTTTTCCGGACTGCAGGCTGTCAGCCAGGGAAAGAGGGACAAACTCGTCCCTCCGAGTGCGATGCTTCCCAGACTGGCCAGGAAGTCTTTGCGGGTCATGTTATTTTCTTCGTTCATATTTTCAGTGTCCTCGTTTTCCCGTCGGCAAGGCAGCGGATCTCCCATGCCGAATATCCCTCGAAAGTGGACAGGATCTCCTGGCGCTCCGTCTCCGGGGCGATCCAAAGGGCTGTCGACAGCACTTCGGTAACCATGGCGGAGGGCCCGGTGACGGCGACCAGGCCGTCTTTCTCCACGGTATTGCCTGTCTTGGGGTCGATGATGTGTCCCCGGCCCCGGGGATCCTTGCCGGATACCGACAGGCTGGCATCCTGCAAGTGGAAGGTGCGGGCGACCCGCCCGCTGTAGTACGTGTGGCCGACCGCTACCGGCCACGGGGCATCCAGGGGATGCTTCCCGATCGCTGCCGTCGAGCTGCCTCCGAATGAGAGGATGGCGCACGACGTCGCCGCGCTCACTTCCCGGACAGCCTTTTCCAGTACGAATCCCTTCACGAATCCGCCCAGATCCAGCCGCATCCCTTCCCGCGAGAAGCGGACGGTATGGGCGGCAGGGTCCAGGATCCAGTTCCGGTCCCCGCTGCGCGACTGCGGGTTGGCGGAAATGTCGAAATACCCCCGGGTCGCTTTCCGGAAGGTGTCGCACAGCTCCAGGATCAGGAACATTTCCCCGTCCACCTCCGTCGCTTCGCCGGCGGCACGCCGGTTCAAGGCGGACAGCGGACTGTCCGGGAGGAACCGGTTGTAGCGCGCATCCGCCTCCTGCACCAGTTTCCAGACCCGTCCGGCCAGGTCACGGGCCTTCTCTTCCTCCATGCGCGGGAGCAGCAATTCGCATTCCGTATGCATGGCGACAAGGCGGGAATAAGCCGTCGGGATATCCGGATTCCGGGTGCTGTAGACGAATTCCATGGATGCTATTTCTTCAAGGCTTTCCGGCAGCACCAGACCAGCAGGCGGCATGCCGTCCAGAAAACGTAGAAGGCGGCCGCGATGACCAAGGTGTACCCGATCTGGGTGAAAACCTCGTAAAAAGGCGTCTTGTAGTACGCGATGGAGCCGATGTTCAGTAAAACAGCAAGGAGGAAACATACTCCTGCCGTAATCAGCTCGGTACGTTTCCTCTGTGCCGTGATGAGCGTATCTTTCATCCGTTACAGTTCCTTGATCTTGATGTTCTTGAAGGAGACAAGGAAACCGTGGTCCTGCAGGAGGATGTAACCGTCTTCCATGTTGCCGAAGTTCGGCCAGTCTTTATATTTGCTGTAGGCGACGAGGGCATTCCACATCTGGTTGTTGCGTTCGTATTCCAGGAGTTTGTGCCCGTTGAGCCAATGCTCGACATGGTTTCCTTCCACGACGATCATCGCCGTGCTCCATCCGTCGATCGTGTTGGCTTCCCAGTCGCCGTGCGGAGCCGGAATCAGGTCATAGAGCGATCCCAGGGTACGGTTGCCCTTCACGCCGAGTTTGGCGTCGGGATGGCGCTTGTCGTCGAGAATCTGGAATTCGCAGCCGATGGCGGAACCGGGGCCCGTGTTCAGGAACGGATCCACGAAATATTTGATGCCGCTGTTGGCTCCCTCGGTGATCTTGAAATCGACTTTGAGGATGAAGTTGCGGTATTTGCGCGTGGTGATGATGTCACCGCCGTTCTCGCTTTCGCGGCCGTCTCCGGCATGGACATACAGGATGCCGTCCTTAACGCTCCAGCCTTCCGGGAATTTCCCCTGCATCTTGGGACGGGCACTCTGCCAACCTTCGGTGGTCTTGCCGTCGAAGAGGAGTTTCCAGCCGCCGGCCACTTCCTCGGGAGTGAGGGTGTTGGCGACGCAGTTGACGACGGGGGCTGTCGTAGGGGTTGCGTATTTCTCCACATCCTTGGTCAGGATCCGGATGTTTTTCCAGCAGATCCGGGATCCCTGTTGCTTGACGGCGGTGTGGACCTGGAGGGCGATGAAACCGGTTGCATCCACGTCATCGAGCAAGTTGCTGCAGGGGACGCCGTTGACCCATGTCTTGATGCTGTTTCCGATCGCCTCGATCCGGGCGCTGTTCCATCCCTGTTTGTAGGCGGTCCGGGCCGGTTCGTTCTCTGTCATCCGGTACAGCCATTTGCGGCGGGCTTCGTCATAGATGCCGCCGGTCCAGGCGCGCGGAGCCGGGTCGATTTCGAACTGATACCCGTAAACGCGGTTTTTCTCTTCATTCTTGTGGCTGCGGATCTGGACGCCGGAGTTGGTCCCTTCTGTCAGGAAGTCGAATTCCAGGATAAAATCCCCGTATTCTTTCTTCGTGGCGAGGAATGAATTGACTTTGCTGTCAGTTACCGTACCGACAATCATGCCGTCTTTGGCCTCGTATTTGGCCGTACCGGTCATTTGTTTCCATCCCTTGAGGTTCTTCCCGTTGAAGAGGTTTTCCCATTCCTGGGCCGTTGCGGTCGAAAGGGAAGCGGCAAGGGCGAAGCCGAGCAATATTGCAATCTTTTTCATGTTCATGGTGTGCTAAAGTGTGTAATACGCTTCCCAGCCTTTGCGCGGCGGGGTGTCGACCAGCAGGCTGTTGGCGAACGGGTCGTTGACGATGGTCTTGCTGCCGCGGTCGAACGTCAGTTTGCGGCCGGTGCGGATCGCGACGACGCCCAGGGCGAAGCACTGGCACATCGGGCCGAAGATCTCGAACGGGGAGCGGGTTTTCTCCTTGCCCTGGCAGGCGAGAAGGAAGTTGGCGAAATGGTTGGACGGGCTCGTGGGAACCTCAGGAAGCTTGGAGGCCATCTCCTGGGCTTTTTCCTTCGGGATGATCTGCAAGGTGGCGCCATGGCTTCCGCCCCTGAATGTCAGCTCTTTGCTGTAGATGATCTTGCCGGGGCTGAGTTTGGACGGGGTGTAGGTGCCGGTCATGTTGGTTGTCGGAACGTCCTCGCCTCCCTTGGTCGTCGGGCCGTAGCCGGCCGGGAGCGGCGGGAAATTCTTCTGGCCGTCATACCAGGTCAGTTCCACGGGCGGCATGTCTCCGCGGCTGGGGAACTTGAACCGGAGCGTGGTTTCCATCGGGAAGAAGAAATCGTTGGCCCCGGTCCGTTTGAGGGGCTCGATTTCGTAGGGCAGCCCCAGTTCGAGGAACTGGTGGCAGGTGTCGATCAGGTGTGCGGCCCAGTCGCCGATGGCACCCATGCCGAAATCAAACCAGCCGCGCCAGTTGCCCGGGTGGTATTTGCCGTTGAATTCATGCCAACGGGCTGTCGTCAGCCAGGTGTCCCAGTCCATTCCGTCCGGAACGGGTTCGGCCTCCGGATACTTCGTGATGGCCGGATCATAGGGATGCCAGCGGCGCCAGTCATTGAAGTGCGCGGTGATGGCATAGACGTCCTTGATGATTCCCGCTTCCTTCCAGGCCTTGAACTGGAAATAGTTGGCCTCGGAGTGCCCCTGGTTTCCGACCTGGGTGGCCAGCTCGGGGTGACGGCGGGCAGCGTTCATCAGCAGTTCGCATTCGTAGAAAGTGCGCGCCATGGGTTTCTCCACATAGACATGCTTGCCGTAATGCATGGCGAGCATGGATACGGGGAAATGGGCGAAGTCCGGAATCGCGATGCAGACCGCGTCGAAATGAGAGGAATACTTTTCGAACAGTTCGCGGAAATCGGTGAAAACCTTCGCTTTGGGATGGTCGGCGATGGTCTTCCGGCTGCCTTCGCTCTTGGGATCCACGTCACACAGGGCGACGAACTCGCAGAGACCGGTCTTGTCAAATTCACGGATGATCTGTGCCCCGCGGTTGGCCAGTCCGATGGCCGCCATGCGGACTTTTTCGCCGCCGGCTTTTTGCGGATTGCCGGAACCGGCCATTTTACCCATGGCCGACAGGTCGTGGAGACCGAACATGGCTCCAGCAGCGCCGATTCCGGCGGTTTTCAGAAAATTGCGTCGAGAGAGGTTATCCATATCGTTAAGGTGTTAATCGATGCTTTTTTTCATAAATAATTCATTGTATCCTTACAAAAATAAGGAATTCTATGAATTTCACAAAGGCTTTGCGGTCATTTTAAAACAGCACTGCCCAGTGGTTTGTTTTGTCCGTTCCAATTTGTATATTTGTAAGAATCATGTTCCCGTACAAAACGTAAATATTCCGATATATGGCAGCAAAATTTTTGATGAGACAGTCCTGGCGCTGGTACGGCCCGGGCGATCCCGTAACCCTTGATAATATCCGGCAGGCCGGTGTAACCGATATCGTCAGCGCCCTGCACCACGTCCCCAACGGCGAGGTCTGGACCGTGGAGGAAATCCGCAAGCGGCAGGCGCAGTGTGCGGAAAAAGGATTGATTTGGAGCGTTGTGGAAAGCGTTCCGGTGCATGAGCACATCAAGACCCGGGAAGGGGAATATCTCCGGTATATCGAGAATTACAAACAGACCATCCGGAATCTCGCCGCATGCGGCATCCATTGCATTACGTACAATTTCATGCCGGTGCTGGACTGGACGCGGACCAATCTGTCCTATGAGATGCCGGACGGCAGCCGGGCCCTGCGTTTCGAGCGGGCGGCTTTCCTGGCGTTCGATTTGTTCATCCTGAAGCGTCCCGGGGCCGAAAAGGAATACTCCGCGGAGGAAATCGAAAAGGCCCGCAAACGGTTCGCGCAAATGGACGATGCAGAGAAGAATCTGATTACCAGAAATATGATCGCCGGATTGCCGGGAAGCGAA
>Ga0256405_10000174_pt1 | contig 209073 bp, 225 predicted proteins | sample RumenRJG_02DNA_FD_189096 | JGI IMG/M metagenome (GOLD analysis project Ga0256405, IMG submission 189096) | Bovine rumen microbial communities from Lethbridge, Alberta, Canada - RJG_02 | ecosystem: Host-associated > Mammals > Digestive system > Stomach > Rumen | place: Canada: Alberta...
CTTCTCCTGATTTATTACTTTCTATAATAGCGGTTATATTTTGATTAACTATTTCATTACTTTTATGATAATAATTTGAATTTATATTATAGTTAATTATAAGAGTAAATATAAGAAGTAAAGAATTAATTATTATCTTCTTTTTCATCTAGTATATATCCTATTCCCTTTACTGCTTTAATAATATTTTCATCTTCAAATTTTTCTCTTATTCTTTTTATATAAACTCTTAATGTATTATCATATACCATATTACCAGTTTCTTCTTCAATTTTATCTAATAATAATTCTTTAGATACAACTTTATTTTTATTATTCATAAGTAATAAGAATAATTTAAATTCTAAAGAAGTTAAATTAATTAATTTATCATCTTTATATACTTCATATCTTTCTAAGTCTATTTTAATATGATCACTTTTAATACTATTTTTTAGTATTTTTTTAATTCTCATTAATAGTTCTCTATTTAAAAATGGTTTAACAATATAATCATCAGCAAGTTCTAATCCTGTTACTATATCGTCTTCTGTATCTTTAGCGGTTAAAAATATTACTGGATAATTATATTCTGTTTTTATATATTTACACAAATCAAAACCATTACCATCTGGTAGTGTTATATCTAGTATTACTAAATCATAATTCTTATCTAATGTATTTAATGCATCTTGATAAGTATTTGATATATCAACACTATATTTTTCACTTTCTAGGTAATGTTTTAAACCTTTAGATATAATTGAACTATCTTCTACTATTAGTATCTTCATCAAAACCACCATAAAATATTATATCATAAATTGGTATATTTAGATAGAGCATATACTATTTATTTTATTTAATAATAATTGTTTTATAGACTCCTCTTCTATTATATTTATACCAAATATTTTAGTACCTAAATGATTAATAGATGAGCCCAAATGGTAGATAATATTTTTATCTACTATAATAAATCTATCATGAAATACATTATTATTTATTATAGTTAAATTATGGTATTGTTTATTATATTTATTTATATCTATATCTTTTAATATTTTCTTATTAGTTATTAAGATTACTTCTTTATCTATTTTTGATATTATTTCCAGTAATGTTTCATCAGCATAATTATCTATTATAATTATTTCTTTTTTAGCTTTATTTAATATTTTTATTATTTCTAAATATGAATCAAATATTTCACCATTAAAAAATATTTTATTTTTTAATTCTTTTTCTTCTAATTTGTTAAATGTTTCCTGTAATAATTTTATTTCATTATCATGTTCTAATACTAAATTATTTATATATTGTTGTTCAAGCAAATTACCTTTAATAAATTTTCTCATTTTTACAAAAGCACGCATTATATCAATACTTACTAATTTAGCTTTTTTAGTATTTAGTACCCCTGATAACATAGATACTCCTTCTTCTGTAAAAGCATGAGGTAGTGTTCTAGACATAGTTTTAATATTTGCAGTTCCAATCTGGAACCGCAATTTTTTGTATTCATCACCATTTAATTGAAAATAAAAGTCTTCAGGGAATCTTTCTATATTTCTTTTAACTGCTTTATTTATATCTTTAGTTCCATTTGTACATTCATATAATTTAGCTAAATCAAAATCCAACATAACTTGTTTCCCTCTTACCTCATATATCATATCTTCTATGTTTATATTCTCTACTGTAAGATTATTTGTCATAAATACCTCCATCAAAACAAATAATAATAGAAATATATTTAAATGTCAAAACACAGATTTTACTTTTTTTTAGTTAAAAAAATACTAATTTAGCAATTTTGCTTAACAAATTTGTTAAATCTACAATATTTTTTATACAAATTTATTTAAAAAAAGAAATAATATTAAATATTATCTCTTCTTATTGTTTCTATTATATTTTGTTTATTAATTTTATTTAATGAATATTTCATAGTAATACCTACTACTAAGAATATAAATATTGCCGAAATTATAATCGCAGTTATTGGTACTTCAAATCCAAAATCGATTGATCTAGCAAATGATTTATATAATAAGTATGATAAACCTGTACCTATTATACATCCAATTACTAATGATTTAAGTCCATATAAAATACTTTCTAATCTAATCATTCTATTGAATTCTTTCTTTGTCATACCTACACTTTTTAACATAGCAAATTCTTTACTTCTTAAATTCATACTAGTAGTTATTGTATTAAAGATATTTGTTACTCCAATAAGTGTTATTACGATGATAAATCCATATAAGAATACTGATATCCATAAAACCATTTTATTCATTTCACGTGCTATTCTAGAATAGTTTTGAATGTCTAATTTTTCGATATTTAATTTTTCTATATCTCTTTCTAATTTATCTGGATTATCAGTTTTTATTTTTAATGAATCAATATATAAGGTATTATCTATTTTATTTAATAATTCATTACTTACTAATAATACTCCTATATTATCACCTAATAAATATAAATCCATACTATTATTCTTAGTTACTTTTGCTACTTCAATTTTATATTCTTTGTTTTCATCATTATAGAATGTTAATATATCTTTTGCTTTAAAATTATAAGCCTTAACTATTTTTTTAGTAGAAGGATCTTTTTCTGTAGTATTTTCTATATATATTATTTTATCTTTAACACTATTATAATTTAAGTGTAATTTATTTAAATATTCTTTATATTCCTTATCTCCTATTGCATTTAATGATATGCTTGTATCTTTATATCTTTCTTCTGTTTCATAACCAGGTTTAAGTACCAAATTCTTATATATATTTATTGAATAATTATCAATATTATCTAATTTAATAATTTTATTAAAGTTATTTAATTTAGTTTCATTATCATATGCATCTGTATGTTGAGCTATTAAAACATTATGATAACTTTCTTTATAGAATACTCCTGATACTTTAAATAAGCTATTTGTAAAGAATGATAATGCGATAAATATCGATATACTAACTACTAAAGATATAACAGTTGTACGATATTTTTTCTTATTTCTTTTTAAGTTTTTATAAGATATTACTCCACCTACGCCAAATAGTTTAGATATTAATTTAGGTGTTTTTAATTTTTTCTTTTTAATTTTAATATCATTATTAGCTCTAATAGCTACTATTGGTGATACTTTTGAGGCTTTTATAGCAGATTTTAATGATGAAAGTAATATTGTTAATCCTCCAAGTACTACTGATAACATTATTGCGAATAATGGAATATCTACAACAAATTTATCTGTACCTGATATCATATCCTTAAACATTGTATTAGTAAATAATATTAATATATGTATTACTGAATATCCAAGCAATATACCAAGTGGAATACCAATTAGTCCTAAAATAAAACCTTCAAATAATACTGATTTTCTTATTTGTTTTTTAGTTGCTCCTATACTTGATAACATACCAAATTGTCTCATTTTTTCAGTTATTGATATTTCAAAACTATTTCTTATTACAAAGACACTAGTTACAACTATAATACCTAGTACTATACCAACTATCATATATAGAGTTGTTTTAGTATCATTATTACTTGATACCCCACTCCACATAAGTAAATCTTTATTATATTGTACTGTATAATTTTTCTTTATTTTATTTGTTATTTTATAAGTATTTCTAATATTTTTATATACTAATTTAATGCTTAATGCTTGATCCATATCATCTAATTTAGTAATAAGTGATCCTATACCATAATTACTATCATATAAACCTACTACTTTATAGTTTAATGATTCTTTCAATTGTTCTGTAGAATCTACATTTAATTCTTCACCTAATTCTTCTTCATCTATTTCTACTTCTTGATTTAAGAATTCTTCATAATTATCTGGTACTACATATGCATTTATAGTAATAGTATCATTTAATTTATATGGTGAATCACTTGATACAATTATTTCATTATTATTCTTAGGTAATCTACCTTTTTCTATATTTAATGTATCTAATTCATTTTGATCATAAGCCACTATTGGAATTCGTTCTTCTGTTACTCCAATTGCTTTTTCTATATAATATTTTTTTACATCATGATTATACTTATAATATTTTAAATCTTCTTTATCTACATCTAATATTGCAACATGGTAATCTCCTTCACTTTTAACAATTGCATTACTAACTGTTTTACTAAATGAAGAAAACATACCTGTTACTGCGCAAATTAAAGCAACTGATAAAACTATTCCAACGATAGTAACAATACTTCTTTTTTTATTTAACTTAACATTTTTTAAAGTGAAATTATTTAATACTTTCATAATTAATTCCTTTCATCTTTAATAATTTTACCATCTTCAATTGTAATAACTCTATCAGCATTAGACGCTATTTCTAAATCATGTGTAATCATAATAATAGTTTGTTTATATTTTTTATTAGATAATTTTAATAATGAAATAATTTCTTCACTAGAATTTTTATCTAGATTACCAGTAGGTTCATCTGCAAGTATAATAGCTGGATTATTAATAATTGCTCTTGCTATTGCTACCCTTTGTTGTTGTCCACCTGATAATTCATTAGGTAAATGTGTTTCCCTATTTTTTAAATTAAGTAGTTTTAATACTTCATCTAATCTTTCTTTATCTACTTTATTTGAATCTAATTCAATTGGTAATGTAATATTTTCTTTAACATTTAATATTGGTATTAAATTATAAAATTGGTATATTAATCCTATTTGTCTTCTTCTAAATATTGATATTTCATCACTACTCATTTTATATAGATCTACACCATCAATAATTACCTTACCACTTGTAGGTTTATCTACTCCTCCAATTAAATGAAGAAGTGTTGATTTACCTGATCCACTTGCTCCTACAATTGCGACAAATTCACCTTTTTCTACTTCAAAAGATGCATTATCTACTGCAATTACTTTATTGTCTCCTTTTCCATAAATTTTATTTAATTTTTCAACCTTTAAAATTGCCATATTTCTTCCCTCCATAATAAGTATATTAAACATAAGTGACATTAAAGTGACAAAAAAAATAACTATTTTCTAGTTATTGCACAAAAATAGTTATCTCTACTTGTATTATAATCTAATTCAAATTGATTTCCTTTATCAATTCCCTTTTTAAATTGTTTTAATATTTTTATTTTATTATTTCTATCTTCATCATATATTTTACCATACATACCTAATAAAATGTCTTTTCCATGATATTCTGATAGTTTTTTTAAGTCACTTATTACATTTGTATTTAAATATGGATTTTGTGTTATATATAAAGTTATTCCAAATGCATTTTCAACACAATATCCAAAATCAATTTTAATATCTTTTTCTGTAACAATTAATTTTGAATCTTTATGGTATAAATCTGTAAATGAATGACCATAAGGTGTTATCATTACTGCATCATCTCTTACTACTGAATCAAGATTACATTTACCTAATTCGGCAACTGATTCATCTTCTAAATTAATATTATAATATTGTTCTAAATATGTTCGATATTCAAAAGTAATTTTTTTATACACATTTAACCATTGTAAAAATTCACCTTTTAATAATTGGTACATTTTCATATAATTATCTTTATTTATTCTTCTTCCAGTTGATTTAGCAAATAATTCGAATAATTTTATATAATATTCCATATTATCCCCTCAATTTGTGGGATATATTAACATTTTTTTATCATTTTGTCAAATTATAAAAGGAAATATATTATACTATTTCCTTTAATTTTTCCCATATTTTTACCATTGCATATGTATCTAATTCACAATATCTTAATAATCTTTCTCTTAAGTATTCTTGATCCTCTTTTTTTAATTTACCCATATTCGCAAATTCATTCATTGCTTCACTACCATTATGAATTAAATCTAGATTATGATAATCTAAACTCGGATCATTTGGAAATAAAGCTGGTAAAACATATTTAATAGAAAAAGAACCATGCATTTCTTTTGTATAATAATCTCTATTTTTAAAAGGAATCATTAAATCTTTCATATTATCATGAATATTCATTAAATGGTCTTTTAGATCAGGATAAAGATTAGCTAAAGATTTGATAACTGTTTTTTCAAAAGACATATTATATGCTAACGTACAAACATTTTCTGGTATATCTTTTACTAAGTTTTCTGCTAATTCTCTTCTTGGATCTATATCTGGTTTAGATAAATATTCTTTATGTTCTAACTTATCTTTTTCTATATAGTGTAATGAATATTGAAATGGTATCTGCATATATGGTTTTATACCATCATATTTAGGTATAGACATTTGAAATGTTTCAAAATCTAAAAAATATAATGGATATGTTAATGTAGATAAGAATTCTTTTATATTTTTTTTATTAATATATGGTTCTTTATCATATAATTCAAATTCCATTTGTTGTTTAAACTTTTCATCAATATCTTCATTTAATAAATCTTTATATTCATATATTCCTTGATTATATAATTCAAATTTTTTATTATTTCTCATTCTTCTTATATTAAATACATTAAATTCATTTAAATGTTTTGTACAATATTTAAAGAATGGACAATCATATGGAGTAACACAATGCATTCCTAAAAACTGTTCTGGTTCTGATACTTGTTCCATATAATTATTTATTTCTTTTATTTTTTTATCAACTTTATCATAATTATTTAATGCTTCATTTGTAACATCACTTATATTAAATAATTTAGAAAGTTCTAAATTACCGTGTCTTTCATAATTACTATTGATATAAACTATACATGCTTTTGTTATATTATATCCTAAACTTTTTAATACATATACTTGATATGATATATCTTCTATATATATATCTTTTACTTCTGTAGAACTTTTTACTTCATATATTTCAAAATTATCTTTATCTTTTTTTAATATATCTACACTACAGAAATTATTGTTATAATTAAATGATGCTTCAGTAATTATTACTTTATCTAAATGTAATAAATTTTGTGTATCACTAATCATTACTTTTAAATCATCATTAAATGATACATCAATATGAAAACCAAATAAATCTTTTGCTAGTTCCCCTACTTCTGTACCATTATCAAGTACTGATTCATTTAGTTCTTCTTTTTCTTCTGGTTTATTAGTATCCAACCATAACAATTTATTACATTGTACTGCATTACAATACTTAGATTTTGATAACATACTATCACCTACAATTTTACTTTATTATCGAGTATTTGTTTTTCAAAGTGTTGATAATCTATTGATTCATATTCAGGATTCCAATCTCCACCCCACTCAAATCCTCTTTCTATAAATAATTTATATACTAAATCATCATGGGTTATAACATGAGGAATACTAGAATCTCTATTACTTGCATAATACATTTCATTACCATCTAATTTACTATAATCTAGTTTACCATTTCTATTTATTATATATGGATTATTATATGGATTTATATCAATCGCAAGTCCAAGTGCATGATATGATAAATAATCTTTATCTTCAATTATACGATAATTAAAACAGGAAGTATTATTATTTTTTATAGAAATACCATCTGTTTCTAAATTATCACCTGTATAAAATTTATCTATTAATTCTACACTTTTAAGTTGATATTTATTTTCATATAATTTTTTAAATATATATAATACATCTTCTTCTATTAGTTTATTAACTATTAATTTACCTTCTTTTATATTATTATTAAAATCATAATACAAAATATTTATTAATCTTAAATCATCAATACTTATATTAGGATTTTCTCTATATGATTTATTATTAATATACTCAAATGTTTCATTGTCTATTTTACAGCTAGTAAACATATAATCACCATAATCATTATACCATTTTTTTATAATTATACATAATAAAAAAAATCTCTATTATAGAGATTTATCTTATTTTAGTATTTTCTTTATCATATATTAAACTATTATTTTTTAATTCAGATGCACGTTCAAGAAGTATTTCTCCTCTTTTTTTCAGTGTTTCTTCTTCTATCAAAATTTTTTGTTTTCTCAATGAAAGCTTAGCTACAAGCTCACACATTATATCAGTAAATTTATCTATAGCATATTCTGTTAAATATGCTACTGTATCTAAAAATTTTTGTTCATCGTAATTTTCATATATTTGTTTTTTTGTTTCATCATCATTTACTTTTATAATACTTATTGGACTTAATACAATAGGTTGTCTTGCACATCTAGCAAACACTTGTTGTTCTAATTCTTTAGTTTTATTAGGTGTTTGTAAATCCTTTTCAATATATAAATCTGTTTCTTCATCACCAATTAAAAATTCACGTCCAGATTTAATTTCTTTACCAGTATGTTCATCTACTACTTCCATAAGTATTGTCATCGTATTTTTATCATTAAATTCACAATAATAATCTAAATGCATTGGCTTAATATAATAAATAAAACTTTTATCGCTTCCAAAATCATCTGGGACATCTGGTATTATATTAAATGCTCCCATAAGTTCTACACCAACTATTGTACCTGGTTCTATTCCAGTAAAATCATATTGTCCTCTATTATTATTATAATATTCATATTCTATCTTTTCCATATTATTCTCCTTTAAATATGTATTTTATTATAAATATTATAGAATATAATGTCAAGTTATTTGTAAATGCTATTTTATTGTGTTAAAATTATACTAGGTGATAATATATGAATAATAGCTTTTATATTGATAATACTAAATGTGACATTCTTCATTGTTTTAAACATGATAATACTAATTACATAATATATAAAGATAATGAAGATATACTAGCAAGTCGTTTTATTATTACTAGTAATAGAATGATTCTTTTACCTATTAGTGATAATGAATGGAATATTGTTAATAAAGAATGGGAAAAAGTAAATGGATAATTATTTTATAAAAGCTAACTTTAATCGTAATGAAAAAGGTAGATATATTGAAAGCTATGAATTGTATAAAAATAATAGTCGTACACCTATAAAAACTATTGATATAAAAACATCTAATTTAATTACTGAGTCTATTAATAAAGGTCAAGTTGAACTTAAACAAGTTGGTTTTGATCATATAATAGATGATATGAATTTTATAAAAAAATATATTAAACTACCATCTAAGATATTACAAAAAAATAAATATGCTGGAAAGATTGTTGTATTATCTTCCGTGCTAACCGCATCTATTATTGCATCTATTAATAAATTTGACGACAATACTGTATATGCTGAGGCAACTCCTATAGAAAGTAATAATAATGATTTAGATACAAATAATAATATTGAAGAAGTACCTATAGAAAATACTACTGAAGAAATTAAAATAGAAGAGCCTACAGAACAAGTTCAATTTGAAGATTTAAATACTCCTATGTATTATCATGATACAACAGAAATGGATTATAATAATTATCCAATTTCAGAGGAAAAATTGACTACTGAAAATAACAGTCAAGAATTAATTGATGAGAATATTAATGACGTTAATACTATAACTAATTTTAATTCTAATAACACCCTATCATTTAGTTATGATGATTTAGAAAATCAAGATTTTATGGAAAATATTATGAATTTATATGGAGATTCAATAAAAAAATACTCTGAAAAATATGGAATTGATTCTAAATTAATTGCTGCGATTATTGCACAAGAAAATCCTCATAGTGTACGTGGTGAATATGCAGCTGGATTAATGCAAGTAGAAAGATCTGTATGGAATGGTGTTACTGTTAGGGATATTGATGGTAGTGATTTATATATTGATTGTAATTTAATTGATAATGATCCAGACTACGGAATACATGCTGGATGTTATATATTTTGGTTTACATATGAAAAAATTATCAATGATAATAAAAATAATCAGTTTAATTTTTCATTAAATGATGAAGAATGTTTAGCTATAGCTATATCTTCATATAATAAAAGTGTCTATAGTGTAGAACCATGTTTAATGAAAACAAATAATATTGAAGAAGCATATGAAACTATTAGAAATATTCCATATGGTGATGATTATTATAGAGAAAAGATTTTATCTGGATTAGATAATAATACTGTTCTTACTATGAATACTAGTGATGGAATTAAAGAAATCTTAGTTAAAAATAATTATTTAGAAGAAACAAAAGCAAAATAAAAGGACTATTGTCCTTTTATTTTATTTAATGTTTGATTAATTATAGAAGAATCAACATTATTTATTTGATACCAGCCATTTTCGGCCATAATATCATATGTATTAGCTTGTGATGTCATAATATCTGATAAACATGTTTTTAATAAATTTCTTACATCTTCATTAGAGCTTTCTAGTGTTCCATGTACAAATACTTCTACTGTACTTTTTAATACTAGTAAATAGTTTTCAAATATTAAATTATTCATCTATTTTTTCCTCCATTTTACTTATTAAATTTTTTTCTAAATTATGATGTATTTCTAATTCATTATTCATAAAATTAATAAATCTTTCATCATCTAGATTGTTTATTGATTCTTCTAATATTTTTATAATACTTTTTTCATGTCCAACTGCATCTTCTAAATAAGATAGTTCTTTTTGTGTCATAAATTCCTCCTATATCTATTATGATACATATAATAAAAAAAATACTAAATTAATTAGTATTTTTTAATTCTTCTTTTTTTACTAAATAGTCCTTTTTTAACTTTATAACACTCATTATAGCTAGTAATAATCCAAACAGTATTATTATAATTCCACCTATTAAATTATCCTTTGAAATTGAAACACCCATAAATATTATTAATCCTATAACTATTATAAAGAATCCTACAACAAATCCTAGTAAGAAATATCTTAAAGGATTAGGTATTTTTTTGCTTTTACTAGCTTCTATACTTCCTTCTAATAATAATTCAGCAATTATAGAAAATAGTAAGTCCATATTAAAATTCTATTACTATAGGTGCTTCTGTAAATGAATAAATTGTAGCTTTAGAATTTTTTAAATATAAAACTTGCGTATTATCATCTTCTTCATTATACATACTTCTAAGTTCTGGATTATTATCAAGCATACTTTTTTTAGCTTCTACTCTATCATCTTTTATTAACTCAGTTTCTATTCTAATCCATCTACCATCACAAAAACCACATATTTCTACATGATTATTTATTTCTATTTGTTTTGATACATTCTTTACTTTACCTGTTTGTAAATATATTTTATCTTCAAAAATATTAATTGCTCCAAAAGGTCTAACTCTTGGTTTATCATTATCTATTGTTGCGATATAAAATACCCCACATTTTTTTAAAAATTCATAAGTTTCTTTCATAATTACCTCCACCACTATTTTATCATAAAAAACAGATTTTGAGTCTGTTTTTTAGTATCATAATATCTTAATATTTTATATATTAATTTAATGTTAGAGTAATAACAACTCTTATAAATGGAGTATCTCCTGCATGAGCATAAATAGATCCATCATGTGTAGATAATTTATTGTGATAAATAATATATAAATTATATTCATCAACTGCATAACTTGTCCAAAATTTATTTCCTTTAAACCAATCAGGAACATTAGCAAGGCTTTCTTCATCACCTAATTTATCAAAATCTACTCCCAAATAAGCTAAATCATCATAATTTGGTAATCTTCCTTCAACTTCTACACCATACTTATTTGTTAAATAATCAACATATTCATCAACATGTTGCTTAATGCTTGAAGTATTATAAACATCAACTGGGTAATTTGAATATGCTGTTTTATTCCATACAAAAGGTGGAACAAACCCTCCCCAAGAACCACCTTGTGATTGTTGAGGTCCTTCATCAGTGTAAATATTTTGCTTAGATATTAAAGTAACGTGGTTTTCATCTTCCTTTTTCAAAACATAGAAACATTCATCACCAATACAATAATCATCCCCTAATTCTAATACGTTAGGATCTTTCCATTTAGCATATACAACTTTATCACTTGTAATACTATTAATATCTACTTCGTGTCCATCAGTACATTCTGGATCATCATACCATCCTTTAAATATAAAACCTTCTCTTGTTGGTTCTTCATAAGGTCCATCTGACTGTATTCCAGAACCGGATACAATAGCATAGTATCCATACGCACTATTATCTGTTGCTTCTGAATAGAATTCAAATGAAACACTATCTCCTTGCACTACTTTAGTTTCATGATTTATATTTGATATTTCATTTCCATTAACTGTAAATATTTCAGTTCCTGTACCATTATATTCACGATAAACAGCATTATTATATTCGGCACTATTAGCGTCATATATAGCGCCTTCATTAATATACATAGCCGAATGATCATTAGTACTATAATATACGTCTATTGCTATTTGTTCAGCTCCTGGTATAGTTATTACATGAAGTTTATCAGGATTGTCCTTATCAACTCTATCTGTTCCTGTAATATTTGTATTGTCCCAATATTCTCCAACACCAAAAAGTTTTTTTCCTGTATCATCTATATTTTCAGTATGAGATATTTTTATAATTTCATCATCAGCATATGAATTTACTTTCGTTGTAGAGTTATCACTAAATTTTCCACCATTTGCATTATAAGTTATTTTAAAATCCACATCTTTAATATTATTATTAAATTTAATTATAAATTTATCACTATCAGCTTTTACTCCTAATGGTAAGATAATAGAACTTACTAATGCTATTGCCATTAATGATTTAGATAGATGTCTTTTATTTACTGTTGTAATTGTTAATCCTACTAATGAAATAATTCCAAGTATTATATATGTAGTTACATTATCTCCGGTTTTTGGATTTGTTATGTTTTTAGTTGATTCTTTTACTTTTCCAGTAGTTGCATTATTATCAGGATTAGTTATTGTTTCACTTCCTGTTGTTCCATCTTCTTTTTCATAAGTTAAAGTTAAACTAACTGCTTTATCTGTTATCGTTAAATTATTTGTTTCTTGTTTATATGTAATTGTTAAATTAAATGTTTTCTCATCTCCACCATTTAATTCTGTATTGCTTAAATCATCATATGTGTAATCAAGATACTCTGAATCATTATCATCTGTTATTGATAATATCTTATATTTATCAGTTGTATTATTTTTAAAAGTTATATTATATGTAATATAATCATCTTTATTAGTAAATACAATATTATTTGTTATTACTCCACCCGATAAAGATACACCATTAACTGTTACCTTATCTGATTTTTCTTTAACACTAATATTAGTTATTTTGAATATTACATCTTCAGCTAATACATTAAATGCACCAAATATACTAACTATTAGTAATAATGAAAATAATACTCTCGATATGTTTTTTAATACTTTCTTCATAAAGCCACCTCTACTATTATTAACATTATACCATAGAGTTATCTATTTTTATTATACTAATTAATATAATTTTAAAAAAGTGTAAAGGATCGGAATATTACTATTTTACGAGTATTTATAATTATTATATTTTATTAAATAATTTAAATATATTCTTACCATAAAATAACTTTACTTTACATTTATGCTACGTAGTTATTAATATATTGTTTTATCATTTTTATTATTAAATTTTTTAAATGTTTCTATTGTTTCATCTCTATCTAAACATTGTAATTTTAATGTTTCATTTCCATCTACATTATTTTTTAATGTATTAATATAATCATAAATAAAATCATCTCTAAATCCAATGCTCGCTGTATCCTCTTTTGTATTACCATAATATACTACTTTTATATTTGACCATATAATTGCAGATAAACACATTGGGCAAGGATAAGCTGTTGTATATAATTCACATCCACTTAAGTCATATGAATTAATATTTTTACATGCATCCCTAATTGCCATTATCTCTCCATGAGCTGTGGGATCATTACTAGATAAAACATGATTTGAACCTTTACCTATAATTTCATTATTTTTAACAACTACAGCTCCAAAAGGACCTCCTACATTTGTTTTTAAATTATCTTCTGATAAAGATTTTGCTACTTCCATATATTTATTCATGTTGTCCTCCTTTTAAAAATTTTTCTATTTCATTATTTGTTATTTCTGATTGTCTACTTAATATAAAGTGATTACCTTCTATTATAACCAATTTAGAATTAGGTATATTTTTTGCGATTATCTTAGTATGGCTTTCTTTAACTATATCATTTGTTCCAGCCATTACTAAAGTTGGTACTTTTATTATATTTAATTCTTTTGGTTTTATATTAGGATTATATATCATAAGACCTAACATTTCTCTTGATTTTTTAACCTTTTTAGGAAAAAACTTAGAGACTATATATCCTATTTCTACTGGAAAAATAAAATTAAATTTTAATCCTTTTTTTTCTATATTTCCTCCTACTAATATTAATTTTTTTATTCTTTCTTGATATTTTAAAGCATATTTCATCGCAATATTAGCTCCATCAGAAAATCCTAGTAATATTACTTTATCAAGTTTTAATTCATTTAATAAATTATTTAAATCTTCACTAAATTGATTCATATTAAAAGGTTTTTCTCCTCTTGGTGATTTACCATGTCCTCTTGTATCTACTGCGATTACTCTATATTTACTTGAAAAATATTCTATTTGTTTTTTAAAATATTCACTACTACTATTATTACCATGTAATAATACAAATGCTTCTCCTTTTCCTTTTTCTTGATAATATAGTTTTATCATATAATCACCTATATATATTATATCATAAAAAAAATAGTTCTTATTATAACTATTTTTTTATTTTAGATTGTTCTCTATTATTTTTACCTACCTGTATTATATTTTGTAAATATGCTTTAAATGCTTCTACATCTTTATGTGAATCCATATATTCTTTTAATATTTTTGAATCTACAGGATGTACATCATTTAAATATATAAATGTATCTATTTCTTTATAAATAGTATATACTTTTTGTGTTATATTATAAATAGATACTTCTGTAAAAATAAATGGAAATTCTACTCCTGTTAATAATTCTTTTACATTATTATCTTTACTTTTAGGATATTCAAATATAATATAATTTATCTTTTTAGTATCAGGAATATAATTTCTTAAATAATCACTATTATATACCTTTATATTATCACTATTTTGAAAGCCTATTTCACTATTATATTGTTGAATATATCCATAAAATAGTTTTGAATCCTTTTCATTTTTTTTCAATTTTATACCTCCTAGTTGTATTCCTAAATACATTATATCAAAAAAACTCAGATTAGTCCGAGTTTTTTATTATTTTTTAGTTTTTTTCTTTAAAGCCACAATTATTATTACTATAAATCCTACAATACTTACTCCTAATAATATAATGAATTTCATTACATTATCACCTGTTTTAGGATTAGTTGTTTTAGTTTCTTCTTTTGTTGTAGTATCTTCTGTTGTATTAGCAGCTAATTTTGTTTCTTGATTTATTTTAAAAGTTGTTGATACACTTCCATCACTATATTCAAATGTAATTGTATAATTAGCATTTTCTAATGCTTTTAAATAATCTGCTTTTAAAGTTAGAATTGTACTTCCTTTTTTTAATTCATAATTTTTTTCATCTACTACTTTATCATTTACTTTAATCTTTTCTAATTTAGTTAAATCTCCATTTGTTTTAATAGTTAAATCTTTATCAGCAAATGTTTGATCTTTACCTTCTAGTATTTTATAATCAAATTGCCATTTAGCATATAAAGTAATATCACCAGTTATTGTATCATCAAAATTAAATTTATTTGTTAATTCAGGATCAGTATACCATCCTTTGAATATATTATCTTCTTTTGTTGGATCAGTTGGTTTTGTTGCTTTACTGTTTGGAGATGCATATTGTAAATCAACATCACTACCTCCAAGACTATCAAAAGTTATAACATTACCTAATAATAATTGATAAGGATCTTCTTTTGAACCAGTTCCTCCTGTAACCAAAACATTTGATTTTAAATATAATGATGGTCTCATTTCCATACCACTAGGCCAACCTGTAGAACCTGAACCAATTCCATGATATATAGTTGTGACATAGATATTTCTTCCATTTGAAATCGAAGGTGAAATAGTCCAATCATTATGCACATTTGTTAACCAAGAATTAGTCGCGCATGATGGATAATTAGTACGCCATAGTGCAGTTGACAAACATTCACTTCTTGAAACTGTATCACTACCACTTGTTGAATATAAATAATCACTACCATAAATTAGCGCTACTTTACCTGTCCAAGTTGTTTTTCTATCTTTATTGTCATTAGATAAATTACCACCTGGATTTAATACTGGAATAATATTACTTCTTTCTCTATTATAAACTTGTTCTGCTGTTGTATTAGCCATAGAATATGTTGATGTACCGTCAAAGTTTGGGGCACCTAAATACCATACTGCATCTGCAATCATTTTTTTAGCATCAGCTTTTATTACCTTAGTATGATTAAATACACCTTGTTTAGAATTATATGTATTACTATACCATAATGTATCATCAGTTAGTTCACTATTTAAGTAATCCCCATTTAATTCATACATTAATTTTGAATCACCCCAATAGTTTGCACCATTACCTCCATTTACAGATGAATCTGAAGAGTCAAAGGTAAAAACTGGAGGATTATTAAAATTATCTAGTGGGTCTGTTCTATTTAATTTAACTTTTCCATCAAATACTCCTACTATTCTCCAAGATTCACCATTAAATTCTACATAGTTATTTGGATTAGCTCCTATATATCTTGGATTATGATCTGGATCATCTGCGACTACACTAGAATCATTTCCTACCAATCCTGTTACATAATTAGCTAATGTTTGTGCTTTTACATTTAATGGAATAACTGTAAATAATGCCGCTAATATTAATAATTTCTTTTTCATTAAACACACCTCTACTATACATATACATTATAACATAATTATATATACTTTCATAGAAAAAATTTTTATACTATGTAAAGTAATTGTCATATAAAAAACTCAGTTTAATCTGAGTTATTATTTTTCTTTTACTTTTCCTCGTTGTGATTTTTCATTTATATATGCTTCAAAATATCTAACAAATTCCTCATCATTAATATCTGGATTATTAGTTTTTAATAATTGATAATATTTTTGTGCTTCATCCAAATTATTTACTACTTCTACTTTTATTCCACGCATATATCTAATACCTTTACTTATTAAATAATCATATTTTATTTGTTCTTCAAATGATAATGTATAATCAGCATCTAAAACACTTTCATCTAATCCACATTTAATACATCCTCTATATTTATATGTTCTTGATTCATGTGGATCATTTTCTATTTTTGAATATATTAAGATGTGATTACATTTATCATATTCTTGATATTTCATTTCTTTATATATTTTTATTTTTTTATTTTGTAATTTAGTTATGTCTTTTTTTAATTGTAAATATCTTTTTACTATTTCATTTTCTTCTAATGTAGATTTTTCTAATTCTATGTCCTTTAAATCTGATATTAGTTTATTATATTTTTCCATACTATTCATCATAAAACCTCCCAAATATATTATATCATATAATTATAATAAAAAATAACCAATTATAATAAAAAATAACCAATTGGTTATTTTATTTTTATTTTATTTGATTCTTTAAATTTTTCACGAGATAATCTAATAATTTGTTGATATTTTTCTTCGTATGATGCATTAACTGATTCTACAAATTCTTCATCTAAGGGTTCAAAACACAAAATTCCTTCTAGTTCTTTGATAAATGTGCGACCTTTAATTTCAAATATATTAGGTAATTTCTCTCCATAAAGAATATATTTATATTCTTGTACAAGCATTTGATATAAAATTATTCTATAATTTGCTACCTCAGCATAATCTAAATAATTTGTTTCTTTAGCGTATAGTGCATTTATATAAACAGTATCTTCATTTAGTAATTTTGTATCCATAATATTACTCTCCTTAAATATATATTACAATATTATTTTTAAGAAAGCAACAAAAAAGACTCATAAAGAGTCTTAAGGTTGTGGTTTATCCTTTATATCAGTAAAGTATCCTGGTTTACCATTTGTAGGATCATCTATACGTGCGTATAAACTTGTAACATTAGATTCATCATATGTAGTTCCTTTTCCACCTTTTAATTTTCTAGAGTACATAAACATTCTTCTAATTTTATTTGAATCAGTTGTATTTACTACAAATTTATCTGAAACATATATTGTTTCTAATGCATCATCATAACCAAACATTTCAACGAAATTTTCAACATTACTTGTATCAAAATTACTTATATCTAATGTTTTAATTCCTTTCATTGAACCAAACATACTACCCATATTAGTAACATTTCTTGTATCAAAACTAGATAAATCTAATTCTTCTAATTTATCAGTTATTCCAAACATTTGACGCATATTAATAACATTACTTGTATCAAAAGTAGATAAATCTAACTTTTTAACTTTTTCTAATTGTGAGAACATCATTTCCATACTTGTAACTCTACTTGTATCAAATCCACTTACATCAATTTCTTCAACATATCTAAATAACCAGAATAAACAAGATGAATCAGCAGGAAGATATATTATACCTTCAGAATAATAATAAATTGTATCATCAGTTTTCCAACAATAAGTAGGAACAACAGAATTATCAGTTGAAACTATATTACTACTAGTTAAAGTATCTTTAACTTGATTAAATTCTTCTAAGGTAGCATGTTTTATTTTAGTTTGAGGAATATATCCATTAGTATCCTGTACTTTAGTATAATCTCTAAACTTATTTTTATTTAATGTAGATTCTTTCTTAGCCCAATAAGCATAAACAGTCATATTTTCAGTTATTTCATTTGGATTAATCTTATTACCTTCATTACAAACAGTTTCAGTACACCATCCGTTAAATACTAAATCTTGATCAATTGTAGGAGTTGGAATAGTATCCATTACATCTATTTCAATATTAGCCTTTACAGTAGCATAATATCCATAACCATCACCACAAATAGAGGAATCAGAAACAAATCCAAAAGTAACACTATCACCATCAATAACATATTTTTTATGTCCCATATTTGTTAATTCATTACCATTAACACCATATGTCCCATCATGTTCTCCACCTAATTTTTCTCCATTAATAGTTTCACTATAATCATTTTCACAATCATAATCAGGATGACTACCTTCCCAAACACATGCCCAATCATAATCAGAATTTTCACCATTATAATAGATATCTACAATTATTTGATTTGCACCATCAAGTGTAACAACATGAGCTTTATCAGTATCTCCTCTATCAGTTCCAACTATATTAACATTACCCCAATATTCTTCATAATCCTCAGTCTTTTTACCAGTATCATCAACATTCTCAGTATGAGAAACTTTTATACCAGTTGGTCCAGCACTTTTTCTATATGGTATTACATAAGAAGTAGTACCATCAGCAAATTTACCACCATTAGATTTAAATGTAACATTATATTCAGCATCTTTTATTTCATTTTCCATTACAATAATAAATTTATCACTATCTGCTTTAACTCCTAATGGTATAGATACTATACTAACTAAAGCTATTACCATTAATGATTTAGATAGATGTTTTTTATTTACTGTTGTTATTACTAATCCAGTAAATGAAATAATTCCTAGTATTATATATTTTGTTACTCCATCCCCTGTTTTTGGATTATTTACTTTTTCTGATGATGTTTTTATTGAAGTTGTATTATTATCATTTGTTATTGTTTCTTGAGCTATTGTTCCATCCACTTTTTCATATGTTATTGTTAAACTAACTGACTTATCTGTTATTGTTAAATCATTAGTTTCTTGAACATATTTAATTTGTAATTCAAATGTTTTTTCTTTTCCAGCTTCTACTTTAACATTACTTAAACCATTATATGTATATTCTAGATTTGGTGATGAATTATTATCTGATATAGATTTAATAGTATAATCATTGTCACTATTATTCTTTATAGTAATATTATACTTTATATAATCATCCTTATCAGTAAACACTACATCATTTTTAATATTTCCACCCGATAAGCTAACATCAATAACTGATACCTTATTAGATTTTTCTTTAACACTAATATTAGTTAATTTAAATATTGCATCTTCTGCTTTTGCCTTATATATTCCAAATATACTTACTACTAATAGTAATGAACATAATATTCTTGAAATATATTTTATTTTATTTTTCATATACACACCTCTACTATTACTTTTATTATATCATAGAGTTTATTTATTTTTTATACTTTTTTTTATAATATGTAAATATCTTGTAAATAAAAAAATGAGATTATTTCTCATCTTTTTATACTTAATCATCTGATTTTTTAGAACAATGTCATTTGTTTATTATCTTTTATTTCTTTTTTATAGGCTTTAATTATATCTTTCATATTATAAAGTATTCCATATTTATCACATTCATTTGTAAATACTTTATATAATTCTTTATAATTAGGAATCGCACAATTATATCTTTCTCCATAGTATTTAATATATTTTTCTCTTAATCCTTTAAAGTGTTTATCAAGCATTTCGTAATAATAATCTCTTTGATTTTCTCTTAAGGTCATTCCCATATATGTTTGGATAAATTTTGCTCCACTTTCATAAGCCTTTTTAACTAATAATTTAATATCTTCTATATTATCTGTTATAAAAGGTAAAACAGGATTCATCATTATTCCTGTAAATATGCCATTATCAGATAATTCTTTTATTGCTTCAAATCTTTTAGAAGATATGCATACATTTGGTTCAATTATTTTAGATAATTCATCATTTGGCGTTGTTATTGTAAATTTAATTATTACATTATTCTTTGAATTAATTTCTTTAAGTAAATCTAAATCTCTAAGTATTAAATCACTTTTAGTATCAATAGAAACACCAAAGTTATACTTAGATAATAGTTTTAATGCTTTTCTTGTTTGTTCATACTTTAATTCTAATGGATTATATGTATCGGACATTGATCCAATACCTACTACTCCATGATCGCGTTTTTTTGATAATTCGTTTTCTAATATTAAAAGAGCATTTTCTTTTAATTTAGGAACATCAAAATTATCAATATGATAACAATTACTTCTACTATCACAATATATACATCCATGAGGACAACCTCTATATAGATTCATATTATAATCTACACCATACCAAGAGTCACCATATTTAACTTTTGACAGTATTGTTTTGGCTTTTATAAATTCCATGTTATCACCACCATATAACAATTATATCATGAATTATTAATAGTTAATAAGGCTTCTTACCTTCAAGCCATCCTTGTTCTTTCCAATAATCAACATCTACTTTATTCCATCCTTTTTTTTGTGTCATACCAAATAATTTAAAAAAGAATTTTGTTTTAAATTTTACTTTTCTTTTAACTAATGCTTTCTTTACTTTCTTTGCTTTTTTACTTACTTGTTTCTTTATTTTCTCTTTATTTTTATAATCTACATAGTTACCACCCATTTTCATAGTAGTAACTCCATATTTGTATATTTGTGGTACTCCCCAATAGAATAGATTTGATTTTAATAATTTAGTGGTTGCTTTTACTCCTGAACCTCCTGCTGAGGTGATTATTAATCCTACTTTATTAAACATTGTTGCTTTTGGTCTATGAACTAACCACATATATGCTAAATGATCTAGGAAAGCTTTCATACTACTTGAACAACTTCCTACAAATACAGGTGTTGCAAGTATTATTAAATCTGCTTCTTCTATTTTTTTTATTATTGGGTTTATCTTATTATAATGTGGGCATTTGTCTTCACCTTTTAATATACAATTAGCGCATCCATAACATATTTCATTAAAATCATTTGGAAGAATTATTTCATCAAATTCATTTTTATCATTTTTAAATTCATTTAAAAATAAATCTACAACAGCTCGTGTATTACCTTTATGAGGTGTTCCAATTATTGTTAATACTTTCATATTTTTAACTCCTATTTAAGTAAATATTTATCTACTTATTTTATTAACTAATTTATTATAGTTTTCTTCTTGATAAGATACTAATTTATGTTTTATTGGTAATGTCCATGGTGTACAAACATTATCTAGATTTTTTAGAAAAATTGCTAATTTCTTTACTGAATGTCGTAATGGTAATTTTTGTAATTCTATTTTATTTATTTCATCATTACCTATAAATATATAATTATCTACATCAGTTATAAAATCTTTTACTTTAGGAATTAGTTGTCCACTACTTTTTAGTGGTATAACTCCTATTCCATTACTAACAACATTTATTAAATATCCACAATAAACACTTCTACTAAAAATTATTTTTTCTTTATCATCTAATTTTTTATTAAACTCATTTATTGCCTCTTTAGCTATAGCAGTCGCTATATTAGTTTTTAAAAATTTATTATTATCAACTTTAGAATTAACATAATCTCTATTTAAAACTACTAAAATACAATTATCTTCTTCTATACATTTAACACTTGAAAATAATTCTTTAACTACATTTATATTACTTATTCCATCTATATTTACATTATCCATAATTAACCTCCAGATGCAATTATATCATATTTTACCAATAAAAAAAATATTTATCGTTTTAAATATTTTTTTAATACTTTTTCTCCTTGATTAGGATTTACTAAATACTCAATCATTTGATTTTTATCTATTTCTTCCATTATATATTGTCCATATTTACTATAATCTTTGATTGTTTTAGGATTTCCTATATGAACATAAAATTTATTTGCATAATTAATTTGATTCATAACCAATTCTTCAAAAGATATAGTTGTAAAATACTCATCATTAGCAAATTTAAAAACATCTCTTTCTTCATAAAAAAGTGGAAAAAATGGACTATATATTACACTATCATCTCTAACATTAAATTGCCCTAAAACATTTTTATTTGGATCACTAATTACTATTCCACTATCTCTAAGACCTTTTTCTTGCATTTCTGGTCTTAAATTACATCCACCCATATATTTTATAGGTTTCATATATGTACAGCAAATATCTCTAAATTCATTAAGAGATTCTTTATTATTAAAATCATATTTAGATAAATCTTCTACTGATATATAATTTAGAAAAAATCTATCTTTATCTAATTCTTTTTTTCTAGTTTCTAATATTTGATTAAAAATATTACCATTTATATCAATATCATATTGTTTAAAATCAATTATAGTGTCATAAAATACATTTGGCATAAATACCTCTCCAATCAAGTTGTTATTATACACTATATGATATTTAAAAGCAATTAAAATGATTGATTATTATTGAATCTCTTTTTTATCTTTAAAGCCACTCTATCTTCTTTAGGATAAACCTTACATATTATTTCTATTTGACTTTTTTGTGCTTTAAGATTTTCTTTTAATAACATTCTATATTCTTCTTCTGAAATGTTTTTTTCCTCAAAAAGATTATCAATAATATTTCTATCATTATATGAATATTCAAATAATGCACTTTCAATAGCTTCTTGTTTAGTTATTCCTGCTTGTAATTCTTTTTCTATATTCTCTTTTGAGTGTTTTATTGATGAAAAATATTGAATTAATGCTTTTATCATATTTCCTTCTTTCCATGATAAAAGTATACAATCAGAATCACCACATGATTCACAATAAGCTGTTATTATTTTAGGTTCTAAATCACAAATATAATAACCTCCTAAATGACTTTCAACTAAATGTTCCATAATAAACCTCCAATTATTATTATTTATTTACTATTTTTAAAATGGAAATATGATAGTATTCCAATTGGTAAGAAATATAAACACCATATTTCTAAAGCAATTACTCCACCCATTGAACCTGATGCACTATGATTAGCAAATATACCTGTCATTGGCATAATTAAACAACTTACAAAAAATATTCCATGTATTAATAATAAATATTTTAATGCCTTATCTTTTTTATTCTTAACATTAATAGTAAATCCAATAAAGAATGTTGATAATGCCATAATAGCATAACCAAGTAAATCTAAATTAAACATTAATCCCATATTACTATAATCAAGTACTTTTAATGCCTCTTTACTTAAATTATCATTTAATACACTTGTACATTGAGTAAAATATACAATCATAATTAATGTTGAATAAATACTTGAAAGCGCTAAAGCTATTTTACCAGCCACTTTATTTTCTTCACTACATTCATTTTCAAATGAAGCAATCATCATTACAAAACTTAATGACAATAATATACATACAAAAAAATATCCAAATTTAAAATCTATTAGTAAAAATAATGCGAATAACAAAACTGTTATAGTATTAATGATTGATCCTATCATACCTATTTTTTTATTCATTTATAAACACCTCTTTATACATTATATCATAAAAAACTAAAGATAAATCCTTAGTTAATTTTTATTTAATCTATATTTTTTTAATTTTTTCCATCATCTTACTTATTACATATTCAAGTTCTTCTTCAAGATTATCAAATTCATTTGGTGTATTTGGTATAATTACTATATCATTTTTTTCTAAAAATACTTTGTTCGAAATATTATTTCTTTTACGAGCAAATTAGAGCCTAAAATGTTTTAAAAATTAAAATTTCTTTTAAATACAAAAAAATTGGCTCCAAAAGGAGCCATTCAGGAATGTGCACATTAAATCTTCAACTATATTTTACCCATTTTGGTAGATAAAAACATACATAGTTCTTATTTAAGAAATTTTTTGAGATTATTATTCTTCTCTACTTCATTAGATTGAAGTCTTAAAACAACACCTATTATAGATAAATATTCTTCATTATTTAAACCATTATAATTATTTTTTATTCTCGTTAATAATTCTTCTATAGCAGATGGTACTAAATATGATTCATCTTTTACAATTTCAAGAATTACTCTTTTTGCGTTACTAGTACAATGGTATTCTTTTATTAGATCAGGTAAAGAATACATTCTATCTGTAAGATCAACTATTTTTTGTTTTTCATTTTTTTGTTTTAGTAAAGATTGTTGATAAATTTTATTTTCTTGTGCGCAAAGTTGTAAACTCTTTTCTTTTATACTTTGAAGTTCTTTTCTATATTCTTCTACATCTATGTGTTCTTCTATGTATTCAATAAGATCTTCTTCAGTTGGGTGTAAATCATAATATGTACGCACATATGGTTCACAACTATAACTTCCATAGAAAAGGCTATATGTATCCCATTTTGGTGATGGATTACTACGAATATAATCAAATTTTTCACCTGTTAATATTTCTTTTGCTCTTATCTTATTAATTGAACATATAGTTGTCTTTTCTAACAGTATTTTTTTATAATAATCTTGTATTAACCATGGAGCTGTGTGATATAATTCTTTTTCTTTACCTTCCAAATATCTAATAATATTCCATCCATAGTCAGATAAATGATTTCTTAATTCATCAAGATCATATTCTGATGTATTAATTGAAGCTGAAAATGGGGAAACTAAATAACCAATAACTATTTTTTTTACATTAAGTTTATTTCTACTCATAAATCCTCCTGTTATGTTTTTATATAATCATTATATTATTTTTTTATTATTAAACTACTATTCTTTTGTCACTTCAAACGTCAAAAAGTGATTGATATTATAGCATGTTATGAGTAATAATTCAATAAAAAAAGATAAATATACTACACTAATTTAATAATAAACAACAATTTAATTATTTCTTTATAAAATATACATTAGCTCCTACATTGTTTTTTTGATTTTTACTCATATTTGGATATTTTAGCACCTAAATGGCACCTAAATCATTTTCAAAACCCAAAATCCAATTATTTAAAAAAAATGGAGCCATAAGGCTCCTTCAGGGGGTCAATTAAAACTAGTCTTCTTGCTTTTTAAAATTTGTTAAAACCTTTTAAATACTTGCTTTCCCTTTTATTTTGTTTTATTACTTTTTACTCATATTTAGGCATTTTAGAGTCTAAATAGAACCTAAAACTTTTTATATGTTTTGCCTGTTTTAGTAGTTTCATTTATAGTTTTTGTTTTTGAATCATTGTAATCTCTTACCATCTCATTAAAATCCTTTTTTATCGAATCATTCATTCTTCTTTCAAAGTCTTTTTCTACTTCAACTTCTTTAACCGATTTTGATTCACCTAGTAGTGAAAATAAGGATACTGTTCCAACAAAATCTCTTGCTTGATTATATACACCATCAATAGATATATTTCCTTTTTTAAAAATAAAATCACTATCAAATCCATTATTTATGAATTCATTATAATTATTTATAAATTCTGTTGCAGTTATTCTAGGAATATAGTTAACTAATTTTACAAATTCTTCTGCCTTATCAGGATAATATTTTACAAATTTTTTATATAAAGAAAATAAATGTCTTTCTCCAAGTATACTATAATCTACACCATATCCAGAATAATAAGATGCTCTAGTAATTACATTAGATTTTTCAAGCATTATTATTGGTAATTTTTTATTATATGTTTCTTTAATATATTCAACTACACCTTCACCATCTAATGTAAAAAGGTAGTCATCAATAAAATAACAAAAATAACTATAATCTTTTTTATTATCATCTGGAATGTCATAATTCATTATTTGTTCAATTTCTTCTTTAGTAAAATCATTAATAAGTTTTTCTCCATTAAGTAATTCAATTAAATCATATGAGCAATTGTAATTTTTTAATCTATTGTAAATTTCACTCTTAAGCTCTTTTGAAAGATATTCGGATTTAAAAAATTCTTCATCTACTTCTGAAAATCCTGAACCGCGATCAGATTCAGTTTTGAACAATAATCCATCAAGAAAAAATAGATGTGCATTCTCATGAATCCCACTATAATCTTTTACTTTTTTATCTTTTAAATAATTATATATATCTATAAGTTCATTTATATCTTTTGCACCATATCTTATTTTTTCACATAATTTATCATATTTATTTTCTGAAATTACTTCCTTTTCCATTTAAAGCCTCCCTGAATTCATCTCTATTATATCATTATCATAATTATAATTCAACAAAAAAAATGGAGCCATAAGGCTCCTTCAGGGGGTTTTGGTTACACTCTCACAATTTATGCCGTAAGAGCGTGGCGTGAATACCTCACGCTATTATAATTATAAGTGGTATTTTTTAAATTGTCAATATTAATCTAAAGCAAAACTCTTCTTTATTGTATCAATTAATTCTAAGTTGTCATTTACTTTACTTGAACTTAAAAATTCTATACTATCTTCTTTAGCTTTTAAAAGTAAATTATAATCTCTTTTTAAATCAGCTATATTAAATACCATATCTCCACTTTGTTTTACTCCAAATAAATCTCCTGATCCTCTTAGTTTAAAATCTTCCTCTGATATCTTAAATCCATCATTTGTTTTAGTTAATATATTTAATCTTTCTGTTTCATGATTACTTATTAATATACAGTAAGATTGTAAATCATTTCTACCTACTCTTCCTCTTAATTGATGAAGTGATGATAATCCAAACATATAAGCATCAAATATAACTATCATAGTCGCATTTTTAACATCTACTCCTACTTCTACTACAGTTGTACTTATAAGTATTTGTATTTCATTATTTTGAAATTTAGTCATTATTTCATCTTTTTCATCACTCTTCATCTTACCATGTAATACACCTATATTATATAGTTTACCAAATGCTTTATTCATTTTTTCTTCTAATTCATATACATTATTAAAGTCTACTTTATCACTTTCTTCTACTAATGGTGCGATTACATATACTTGATGTCCCTCTTTTAATTCATTATACATACTTGTTAAAACATCTTTAATATCTTTTTCAGATTTAATAGTAGTTATTATATCTTTTTTACCATTAGGAAGTGTTTTAATATTAGATATTTCCATATCTCCATAAAGTGTTAATGCATATGTTCTTGGTATTGGAGTTGCACTCATATAAAGTACATCAGGTGTTATTCCTTTATTTTTTAAATTAGCTCTTTGATTAACACCAAATCTATGTTGCTCATCTGTAATTACTAAACCTAAGTTTTTATATTTAACATCATCTGTAAATAAAGCATGTGTACCAATTATAATATCTATATTACCTTCTTCTAATTCTTTATATATTCTATTTTTATCTCTTTTAGTAGTTTTTCCTATTAATAATTCTATATTAATATTATAATCTTTAAATAATTTTTTAATATTATTATAGTGTTGAATAGCAAGTACTTCTGTAGGTGCCATTAAAGCTCCTTGATATCCACCTAAATAGTTAATATATAAACTTATAAAAGATACAATGGTCTTACCTGATCCAACATCTCCTTGTAATAATCTATTCATACGATATGGAAGTGTTAAATCATTATAAATATCCTCTACTGCTTTTAATTGATCATCAGTTAATTTAAATTCTAAATTATTAATAAGCTCATATACCTTAGATTTATCAACTACTCTTTTTAAACCTTCCTTATATTGTATATTATTCTTTAAATAATTCATTTTACACATAAATAAAAATAATTCTTCATATCTTAATCTATTTAAAGCTTTATTTAACTCATTTAACTTAGTTGGATTATGAACTATTTTAATAGCTTCATCTTTATCCATTAATTTATATTTATCTATTAAATAATCTGGTAGTAGTGATTTAGTATGATATTTATCAATAATACTATTAATATATTTTTTTATAGTAGTTATACCTATACCATATGTAGTATGATAAACTGGCTCTATTTTAGTTTTTAAAATAGCTCCAAATGAAATATCACTAACTATTATTAAATTATGTTTTTTATCTAATTTACCTATTACTGTTATATTAGTACCTATTTTTAATTTTGATTTTAAAAATCCCCTATTATAAATATCTACTCTAAATATATTTTCTCCAGTATTTAGTTTAAAAGACATTTTATCTCTTCTTTTTCCAAAGTAAAAAATACTTGGTACTGATTCTATAATACCATCAATAATTATTTTATCTCCATCATTTAGTTCATCAACATTACTTCTTTCAATAACATCATATCTAAATGGATAAAAATTAATTAAATCATCAATTGTATATATACCTAGTTTATTAATAAGTTGTAGATTTTTAGGTCCTAAGCCTTTAATATTTTCTAATGTCATATCTTCACCCTAAGTAAATTATATAAAACACTTGTTCGTATGTCAATTAAAAATTATAAAAATATGAAAAAAATAACAAAAAAAGCTTGACTTATTAAGCTTTTTCGATTAGAATAAAAAGCACTAATTCGGAATTCCGGATTAGTGCTAGTATCACACTAGCCAACCCCTTTTTATTCTTTTATGAAACTGTTCTTCAGGGGGACAGTTTCTATTTTTTATTCTTTTATGAACTGGCTAGCAAAGACACTATTATTATATGTCTTTACAATAAAAGTATAACAAGCAAAAAAAATACTGTAAATAGTATTTTTTTATTTTTATTTAAATTTGACACAACTTTACACTACTTCTGACACTTATCACAAATATAGGTTCCTCTACCACCTACTTTGATTTTTTTTATAGTATTACCACACATCATACATTTTTCTTTTTCTTTTGTATGAACTAATAAATAATTTTGATAAGTTCCTTCTACTCCTAAAGAAGATGTATAACTTCTAATAGTAGTACCTCCACATTCTGTGGCTTTTTTTATTATTCTAGAACCTTCATTTTTTATTCTTTCGCATTCTTCTAGTGTAATTGTATTACCTAATCTTGTAGGCATTATTTTAGATGCGAATAACACTTCATCTACATAGATATTACCAAGTCCATTAATAATACTTTGATCTAATAATAATTCTTTAATAGGTTTATTACTATCATGAATTTTATCATATATATAAGTATTAGTTAATTTTGAATCATCTGGTTCTATACCAAGTTTTTCTATTTCTTTTACTTTATCTATATCTTTTGTTTTAACAAGCATCATAACACCAAATTTTCTGGTATCTTTGTATCTTAAATCCATATTATTATCTAATTTAAATATAATATGTTCATGTTTTTCATACTCTTCATCAGATGGTTTAATATAATATTTACCTTCCATTCTTAAGTGAGATAGTATTGTATAACTACCTAGTTTTATATATAACCATTTACCAAAGTTATCTACTTCAGTTATTTTTTTACCTATTAAAATATTTTTAAATTCTTCTTTATCACTTTTTATTATTCCATCATACCTGTAAATAATATCTGTTATTTTTTTTCCTACTAATTGATTTTTTAATACTTTTTTTACCGTTCTAACTTCCGCGAGTTCTGGCATATTTATCACCTTTTGGTATTATATCACAAAAAAAGAAAAAAACCTAATTTAATTAGGTTTTTTAATAATTTACTCCACCCCATTCAATAGCACTGAATCCAGTTCTATTAAATTTAGTTAATTTTTGTTCTTTTATATTTGTCTTTTTATCAACTTTTTTAATATGAATTGCAACCCTAAGTAAAGAATCTGGTTGTGGATTAATTTTTATTTTGTTATAACTATCTCTTTCTTTAGTTAATTCAAAATAAACTAAATTTTTTTTATTCTTTTCAAGTACTGGCAACCAATACATGATAAATTCATTTCTTTCTCTTTTATTTAATCCAATATATTCTAGTTTTTCTTCTAAGAATTTAATAGCATCTTCTTTTTCAACATAGAATCCTTCAGTAAAATCTACTCTATGATTACCATTTTCTTCCCAGTATAAAGCATAATAGTAATTACCATTTTTATCATATAAATCTCCATTAGGATTTGCATTTACAACCCATTCTTTATTAAATTTAGGATAAGTTGTAGTAAGCATATCTTCATGTTCAAAATTAATTGTTACTTTTGTTTTTTTAGTTGGATATAAATATAATACAGGTTTTGCATATCCACCAATAACAGTAGGTATTTTTCCAGTTTCTTTAGTACTTGGAATATAATAATATTCATATCCCTTATCCATACTTTCAAAATCCTCTTTGCTTAATTCTGAATTATTCTTTTTAACATCTTCATAATTAATGTTTTTATCATCTACCCCTATAACTATATATATTCCATTTTTACCTTGATCAGTATACCATCCTGATAACATAGTATGAACAAAGTATTTTTCATCATTATAATCTGTTAAGAATGTTGTTAGTAATTTATCATTATGATCTACTAATTGTAGTTTTGTTCCATCTACTACTAATACATAATCTTTACCTATTTTTAGGATATCTGTATATGTTTTACTTTCTTTAATTAATTTTAAATTTGAGTCATATACATAAAATTTCTTATTTTTATTAAATACTAATTTTTTTGATTCTGAATATATATTATATGCGGATTTAAAAATAGTATTACCATTTATATCAACTATATCAGTATCATCTGTTTTTGATAATACAATATATGATTTATTAGAAAATTCAATAACATCACTAATTGTTCCATCTAAAGTATTAATTTTTTTACCATCTTTTAAATCAATGATTGCAGTTTTATATTTTGTATAATCTGCTTCTTCATAATTTAATAATAATGGTACATATTGTTTATCTAAAACATAGGCTACTTGACCTCTCATTGATTCTCCAGCTAATCCTTCTAATTCAGTATAATATTGTTTATTATTCATATTATATATATCAGTATAACACTTATTACCTTTTTGATACCCTACTGTATATCCATATACAGTATCTTTTTTATCAAATAAAATATTATAGTTAAGACAAGTATCATCTTCTTCGTTACCAGTACTATTCTTTTTAGAATTATATACTAATATATTTTTCTTATAATTATATAAACTTATTGTTCCATCATATTCATCAATTAAAACATAATCTGAACTATAACTTGTTGGTTTACATTTATCACCTATACAAGTAACACTTCCAATTTTTTTATAATTTGCATTTTCTTTATCAGATGTATCTACATCAAAATCATATATTACAATATCATCTTCGCTATATGCAAATATATCAATGCTTTTTCCATTATGACTTTTGTAATCTTTTAATTCTTCTTTTGGTTCTACTTTTTTGTCAGGTTCCTTTTTTGTGTCTTTTTCAGTTTGTTTTGATTTATTATCATTTAGTTTATTTGTTTTTGGATTACTATTTAATAAATAAATCACTACTCCTACAATTGCCGCAATTAAGACAACTGTAATACAAATTATTAATACTATTAATACATTTGATTTTTTATTTGGTTCTGGACTTTGTTGTGGTTCTTGTTGAATTGGTTGTACATTAGTTACTTCTTGTTGTGATTCTGTTTGATTATTTTCATTATTTACTTCATTCATATATACTCTCCTATTCTATATGTATATTATAACATAGATAAATAGTAAATAACATAAAAAAAGATAACTAAATGTTATCTTTCTTTATTATTTATTTTATTTTTAATAAATTCTACAAATTCATTCTTTTCTAATGTGATAGTTTCTTCTGTACCAAATACTCTATAACTAATAGTATTATTATCTACTTCATTTTGTCCTAGAATAACTGTATAAGGTATTTTCTTTATTTGTGTTTCTCTTAATTTATATCCTAGTTTTTCTTCTCTACTATCTAATTCTACTCTAATATCATTATCTACTAATAATTCATAAATTTCTTTAGAATAATCTAAATGATATTTATTATTAACTGGAATAATTTCTACTTGTGTAGGCGCTAACCAAGTAGGAAGATTTCCTTTAGTTTCTTCTAGATAATAAGCAATAAATCTATCAATTGATCCAAATACTGCTCTATGTAGTACTACAGGAGTTTTCTTACTACCATCACTATCTACATAAGTTAAATCAAATTTAGCTGGTAGACAAAAATCTAATTGACATGTAGAAAGTGTTATTTCATTTCCTACAGCTGGTTTTACTTGAACATCAAGTTTTGGTCCATAGAATGCTGCTTCTCCAATTTTTTCTACATAATCTATTTTTAGATCCTTTAATACTTGTCTTAACATATCTTCTGCTTTATTCCACATTTCATCATCTTGATGATATTTAACTTTATCTTCTGGATCACGTAGAGATAATTCAAATCTATAGTTATTAATATTTAATTCTTTATAACATTCAAGTATTAAATCAACTACTCCTTTAAATTCATCCTCTATTTGTTCTGGTGTACAGAATATATGTGAATCATTTTGACAGAATGTTCTAACACGTTCAATACCTTTTAATGAACCACTTGATTCATAACGACAGTCTCTAGCTATTTCTGCTATACGAAGTGGTAGATCTCTATATGAATGAATATCATTACCATATATTACCATATGATGAGGACAATTCATTGGACGTAATACATATTCTTCATCTTCTACTTCCATAATTGGGAACATTGATTCTCTATAATGATCTAAGTGTCCACTTGTTTTATATAGTTCAACATTACCTAAAGGTGGAGTTTGAACATGTTTATATCCTCTTTTAAGTTCTTTATTTCTAATATAGTTTTCTAATTCATTCCATAATATAAATCCATTTGGTAAATACATAGGAAGTCCTCTTCCTACTAAATCAGACATCATATAAATACCTAAATCTTTACCAATTTTACGATGATCTCTTTGTTTTGCTTCTTCTAATTCTTGTAGATGTGCTTCTAAATCTTCTGGTGTTTCAAAACATACTCCATAAATTCTTTGAAGCATTTTGTTATTAGAATCACCTTTCCAATAAGCACCTGATACTTTAAGTAATTTAAAATTTTTTAAAAGTTTTACTGATTCAACATGAGGTCCTCTACATAGATCAGTAAAATCTCCTTGAGAGTAACAAGATATTACAGTATCTTCTGGATCCATTCTTTCTATTAAATCTACTTTATATGGATCATTTCCAAACATATCTAATGCTTCTTCTTTAGATATTTCTCTTCTTATTATTCTTTTACCATCTTTAGCTAATTTTTTCATTTCACGCTCTATTGCTGGTAAATCTTCTTCGGTAAGTACTTTATCTCCTAAATCAATATCATAATAGAAACCTTCTTCTATTACTGGTCCTACCCAGAACTTAGCATCTGGATATAAATGTTTTACAGCTTGTGCCATTAAATGAGCACAACTATGATTTAATGGATTTAATTGTTCATTTTCTTTAATATTTATCATAATATTCCTCCCTTTTTTGTTTTTTGTTTTACTTCTGAATCAAATCTCATATAATCATGTACATTTTCCATAGCATGATTATTTGACGTTAGTGTTGATAATAACCTTTTGGTAGTATAGCCCATCATCGAAACGTCTGTACGATATACATATAAATCATTAATACATTTTTGTAATATAACATCATCTACATTATCTAATAAAAAATGAATTCTAGCTTTCTTTTCAATTGTTTCCTTTGCTTTATTTTCTAATGCATCAAACAACTCCGTATTTAATAATAATTCATCCATATTATTATATTTTTCTAAATCTTTACCAAATATGCATTCCCCTACCTTAGATACTTGTATACCATCTAAGGTATCTATATTTGCTTTGGTAAGTATACTATAATTTAGATAATCAGATAATATTATAATTCTGGTATAATCATCATTATCTGGTATTTGTTCAAATAATGGTTTTAATTTATCATAATCTTTAAAATCTAATACAATATCTAAATAACCATAATCTTTATTTAATAATTCTATTATTTTTTCATATATATCTTTTTCAGTTTTATCTAAGAAATAAATAATATTATCATGATCATGATTAGTTAGAAATATTTCTACTAATTTAAGTATATCCATAAAAACCTCCCAAAAAAAAGGATAGTACACAAGGAGTCTATATAGACGGTACCATCCTTTTATTTACTTAATTATGATAACGGTATTACCCGGAAATTATTAATTTCTCTCAGAAGTAGTAATTATTTAACTTATTTATCTAGATTTCACCATCCTAGACTCTCTTCAAAACAGTTTTAAACAATCATGTCTTCCTCATTGATTTATATCAATATAATAACACATATTTTTTACAATGTAAATATTAATCTTCTTTATCTATCTTATTATTTTTATTTAATTTAGTAACAAAAGGTTGTAGTTTTTTTACTAGTGTTTTCTTTTCTTCATCATCCATATTTCTATTTGGTACTAAATATCTATCTATAAAGAATTGATTTATTAATGATGATTGATCATATATTGGTGATGTTACTTTAGTATAAGTATCATAATTATCAAATCCTGTATTATAATTACCTGATTGTATACTATAGAAATTATCTTTTCCATCACCACATAAATATATAGCTGGTATATCATTTTTCTTAAATTGTTCTGAATATAATGTACAACATAATATCATTAATTTACTTGTTATTAAGTACGCTAAATTACCTATTGTAGGATTATCTTTAAATTTAGTGTTTTCTAACACATTATAAACTGATAGTAAGTTAATAACGACATTTTTTAGCTCTGGATTTACATTATCATTTCTTATTAGTTTTGGAATATCTTCATATATTAAATTAGCATCTGTCTTTAAGATAGTATTTAATATTTTATAATTAACTATTATTCCATTACTATCTACTAATACATATATTGTCATGGCATTTCTTTTTTTATTTTTAGTAAGTGATGCTTTCTTTTTGTCAACATTTCCTTTTTGATTAATTTCTAAATCATTTTCTTCAAAATATCCCAATGAATATACATCAGCAATATGTATTCCAAGTAAATAACTATCATTTATCTTTTCTATTGAAAATGCATCATCTATTTTTTTAGTAACATCTGTATCAATAGATATTGTATAATCTTCTACCATTTTAAGTCCTGTTTTAGGATCTATTCTCATTGAATTTATTTTTTTATAAATAATATTTTTATCAGTTAAATCATAACTAATTTCTAATAAATTACTTATATATTTTGTATCAAGATTTAATTTTCTTATTGTTGATAAATAACTATACATATTTTTATAATAGTTTAATTTTTCTCTTTCAATATTTATTTTAGCCTTTTCAATTGCGGAACAAAAACATTCATTAAAATCATTTCCATGACTATCATGATGCATTATAAAATTAAAGTTTTCTACAAAATACAATAGTTTATTTTCATCAAATACATATTTTTTAGGATATAATAGTTTTCTAATTACTTTTTCAAATGATATTACTTTTTCTATTTCTAAACTATCATAACCTTTTTTTCTTGCGAATTCATATTTTAATCTTTCTATTTCATTAATTATGTATGAGCAATGTTCTCTAGATACTTCACTATGTAGTGAATCTTTTGAATTATATCTTTCACTTAGAAAATATGATAATTCATTTAATTGTTCATATACTTTTTTTAATTTGTTAAAACTATCAAATATTATATTTTGTCTTAAAAATTCAAACATATTATCTATTTGTTTTCTTGACAAAAAGTGATATTCTTCCAAAGTCATTAAATGATCTTTTATTTGAATAAGCATAACATTGTTGTTTTTAAAATTTGCATAAGAAAAATTTTGAATCTTGTTCTCTTGCATGTACTTTTGATAAAGTTTCTTTTGTCTAGGAACACATTTTTTAAATAATTTTATTATTTCCTCATGCATAACTTTTCCCCCCTGGAAATATTATTTACGATAGTTTTTACTAACTAAATCTAATTTATCTGTTAATTGATTGATTCGTTCTATTATACGTTTTGCCTTTACTTCTTCAATTCCATCTTTAGAAATTGATAAATGTTTTTCAAGTAGTTCTATACTTAAATTAGATGTAAAAAAAGTTGGTAATTTTTCTTGCATTCTATATTGAAGTATAGGACATAAGATATCATCTCTTGACCAAGAAGTTGTTGCTTCTGCACCTATATCATCTATTAATAATAAAGGTACTTTTTTTATTTTATTTATTTTTTCACCATAATCATCATTTCTCATAGAATTTTTTAATTCTACTAGATATTCTGGCCAAAATATAATCGCACTTTTAACATTATTTTTAGCTAACTCATTAAACATTGCTGATAACAAGTATGTTTTTCCGGATCCAAATGAACCTGATAAATATAATCCTTTTTCTGGTTTTTCTTTATCATAGTTCTTTATGAATTTATTTATCCATTTTATTATTTCTATTCTATTTGGATCATCTACATAAATATTTTTCATTGAGGCTTTTACTATTTCATCTGGGATATTGTAACTATATATGTTTTCCAAATATTTATTTTCTTTTAATAATTTTTCTTGTTTTTTACACATTTTATAACCAAATTTTAATTGATTATTCTCTACTTCTGGTAAATATGCATGTCCTTTAACTCTATTTTTACATTCTAATATATTTTTACAATTTAGACAATTATGATATTCTTGCGCACAATCTTCTAGTATAGTTGTATATTTAGCAAGTTCTTCATATGGGAGTTTAACTTTTTCTATTAATTTTTTAAATTTTTCATCTTTTAAAGATTCATTAAAGGCACCCATTAAATCTATATTTGTATTTTTATTTAGTTTTAATTGATCAGTTAACTTCTGCATATTATCACCTTTTGTTTATCATAACATTTTTTTACAAAAATAACAATAATTTTGGTTATTGTTATTGATATTCTTTTAATAATTCTTTCATTTCATTTATTTCTTTATCTGTTGCTTTAGTATCCTGTATTTCTTTTCCAAACCATTCTGGTTTTTCTTCTACCTTTTTCGTTATTGTTTTCTTATTATGAGATTTTTTATATTCTTTTTCAGCAAAATTCATCGCATCTTCTACTGTTTCTAATTTAGCTCTTGACCATTGTTCCGCAATTAATTCAATATAGTTTTTAACTAGTTTATTATTATTAATTTTTAAAACATAGTCAAGAAGTACATTTACTACTCCCGGTTTTAAATTCATATCAATTAATAGATATTCTAAAATTGAATATTCGTTTTTTGTTGGAGTATTTCCTCCATGTTTATTTATTAAGAAATCATAAGGACTAGTTGTTTCAAATTGATAAATCATTCTGGCTTTATTAGATGTATCTCCAATAGGTTTTCTTAAATATTCAGGTTGATTTCTATATACTATTGAAGGTAATTTACCACTATTTTCAAATTGATAATATTTACTACAATTATTTCTTAATAATTGTTTATCAATTGTTTTCTTTTCTGTTAATGAATTTCTTACTAATTCACTCATTTGATCATCATCTAAATTATAAATAAATGATAATTTATATATTAAATCTTTTATATCTTTTGTAATACTTCTTATATTTAACATTTCTTCTGGTATTAATGATAATGTATTTTCTAAATCTATTTTAGATACAATACTAAGTTTATTAGCATTAATTCTTTTTATATCTTCTACCATATTATCGAATGAACTAATATTAGTTGATTCAAATACATCTGAAAAATTACAAGATATATCTTCATAATCTTTTAAATTGATTCTAGGAGTTTTAAAATACTCTTTTATTTTTTCAAATTCTATTTTTCCAACATTACTGTATAAAGAAACACTTAATATTGGATTATTTAAAAAATCATATGGATTTAATGGTGAATATAATTCATATATATAATTATTAATATTATCTTTTTTAATATAAGTTCTTATAAGACCAATTGCCTCTAATTTTTCTCTAGATTCTATTATACTTTCTAGTTTTGTTCTCATACTAGTCATTAAATGATGATGGGTACATTCTATACTCATCAATTCTAATTTATCTAAATATGACCATAATGAAAAGAATAAACTAATAGCATTTGCGCCTATAATAGGTTGATATAGCATTGTAAGTATTTTTCTATCTTGATCATTTAATACAGTTTTATTTATAACTATAAATGTATCAGCTGGTAATAACTTCTCTTTCATAACTATACCTCCTTTAAATATATTAACATAAAAAAAAAAACTAGTAAATAAATTTATTTTAATAAAAAAGAAAAAACTAGGCATAGCCTAGTCTAAATAATCGAATTTATTGTGAGCAGCTTACGTCATTACCATCGTAAGTACAAGTAAATGAACCATATGTAAATGTACTATTAGCTTGAACTTTTCCAGCAGCATCTAATATAACTGAAGCAGCATCTGGTCCTTTACCTTTAGATTTAGTTGCTACAGCAGCCATAAAGTTTTTACATGCATCTGTTCCAGTAATATCATCTCCATTTGCCCAATCAGCATCTTTGCTTGTTTTTTTACAAGTTCCTGCTCCTGGTACAGCAACTTCATATCCTAATTGAATACTTTCATCTTGTGCTTGATTAAATCCAGCATAGTATTCGATTGAATCAACAAATCCTAATGAACTTGATCTAGCAGCAGATTTTCTTGCTTGGTTAATCATATTTAATACGATTGGTGTAGCAATTAATGCAATGATTGCTAAAATTACGATTACAGCTAATAATTCGATTAATGTGAAACCTTTTTTATTTTGTTTCATACTTCCTATTCCTCCTCTATTCTTACATTACCATAATATCATAATGTTAATGTAATAGTCAAGATACAAGTTATTTTTTTTTCTATTTTTTTCTTACTTGACACTTCATTATTATTTTCTACTTATAGTTATAAAATATAATTGGAAAAATATGTAAAAAAAAGAAATATTACTTTAATAATATTTCTAATTTTTCTTTTTCTTCTTTTAATTTTTGTCTATCCATTTCTACTATATTACTTGGTGCTTTATTTACATAGTTTTCATTAGATAGAAGTTTTTCTCTTCTAGCTATTGATTCTTGTAATTGTTTTATTTGATTTTCTTTTAATTCTTTATCCTCTTCTGTTTCTTGTTTTTCAAAATAGATAGTTGCTTTTATATTATTTGATACAACCTTATATGATTTAATATCAAGTTCTTTATCAGTTAAGTTATCTTGTAGTTTTAACATATTAATAACTAATTCATCAGTATTTTCAAATAATACTTTTAATTCTTTAGTCATATTATTTTCTGCTTTAATATTTCTAAAGTTTTTAATAAATTCAATTTTATCATCAATTATTATTTCTTCATCTTTAAATACATATTTTTTATCATATGTAGGATATGTAGATATCATAATTGATTCTGCATCTTTAATTGGTAACATAGTATATATTTCTTCTGTTACAAATGGCATAAATGGATGTAGCATTTTTAAAATACCTGTTAGTACATAACATAATACTGATTTAGTTATATTATCATTTAAACTAAATTTAGCCATTTCAATATAATTTGAACAGAAATCATCATAGATAAAACTATATAATTCTTGTCCTACTATATTAAAGTCATATTTATCCATATGTTTTAATACTAATTTTAATGTTTTTTCATATTTAGTTAATATCCATTTATCTTCTTCTTTTAAATTAGATAAATCTATTTCTTTTAAATCTTCAATATTTGATAATACAAAACGTGCAGCATTCCATATTTTATTAATATAGTTCCAAGTAGATTTAATCTTTTCTTCATCAAATCTTAAATCAGTACCAGGAGCAACATCTGTTACTAAGTAATTTCTAAGTGCATCTGCTCCATATAATTCTATCATATCCATTGGATCTACACCATTACCTAGTGATTTTGACATTTTTCTTCCTTGTTTATCTCTTATTAAACCATGTATTAGACAATCTTTAAATGGTCTTACATCATTTAATTCTTCTGATTGGAATACCATACGAGCTACCCAGAAGAAAATAATATCATATCCTGTAACTAAGCAGTCATTTGGATAATATCTTTCTAAATCATCAGTTTTTTCTGGCCAACCTAATGTACTAAATGGCCATAATGCAGATGAGAACCAAGTATCAAGTACATCATTATCTTGTACCCATCCATCTTCCTTAGGTGCTTCCATTCCTACATAGATTTCATCATCTTTATACCAAGCTGGTATTCTATGTCCCCACCATAATTGTCTAGATATACACCAGTCATGTTGTATTTCCATCCAGTGATTTAAAGTTTTTTCAAATCTAGGTGGTACAAAATTTACTTTTTTATCTTTATCTTTTTGAAATTCTAATACACGATTTGCTAGTGTTTCCATTTTAACAAACCATTGTTTTGATAAATATGGTTCTACCATTACACCAGTTCTTTCACTATGACCTACACTATGCATCATAGGTTCAACTGAAAGTAATAGTCCTTCTTCTTTTAAATCTTTAAGTAAGTTTTCTCTACATTCTTCTCTTGTTTGACCTGCATATTTACCTGCATTTTCATTCATAGTAGCATCTGGATTCATCACTACTACTCTTTCTAAATTATGTCTTTCCCCTACTTCAAAGTCATTAGGATCATGAGCAGGAGTTATTTTAACACAACCTGTTCCAAATTCTGGATCAGCATGAATATCTCCTATAATAGGTATTTCTTTATTAACTATTGGAAGTATTACATTCTTACCAATTAAGTCTTTATAACGTGAATCATCTGGATTAACCGCAACTGCTGTATCACCAAATAATGTTTCTGGACGTGTTGTAGCAACATCTAGGTATTTATCTGAATCAACTATTTGATATTTTAAATGGTAAAAGGCTCCTGGAATATCTTTATAAATAACTTCTTCATTAGATAAAGCTGTTTGAGCAGCAGGATCCCAGTTAATTATTTTTTCTCCTCTATATATTAATCCTTTATTATAGTAATCTACAAATACTTTTTTAACTGCATTATTTAATCCTTCATCTAAAGTAAATCTTTCTCTTGAATAATCTACTGATAATCCAAGTTTTCCCCATTGTTTTCTAATTGTATCAGCATGATTATGAGTCCATTCCCAGCATGCTTCTAGGAATTTTTCTCTACCATATTCGTATTTATCTATACCCTCATCTTTTAGTTTTTTAACAACTTTAGCTTCTGTTGCGATAGCGGCATGATCCATACCTGGTAACCATAATGCATCATACCCTTGCATTCTTTTATATCTAATTATAATATCTTGTAAGGTTGTATCCCAAGCATGACCTAAATGTAATACTCCTGTAACATTTGGAGGTGGTATTACTATTGAATATGGATTTTTAGATTTATCTCCTGCTTTATAATATCCTTTTTCTTTCCAATTATTATATTTATCTTTTTCTACTTCTAAATGATTATATTTAGTATCTAACATCTTTATCAATCCTTTCATTTATATATTTTATTAATATATCTTTCATTTCTTTTATTCTATTATCATCAAATTTATTTAATATAATATCAAATTTATTATTAACTATATTTGATTGTTTTACTATTTCAAATGATTTTTTAAATTTTAAATCAAATATAAAAGCAAGTGTTCTTAGTATACTAACTGTATTATTATTAACTAATTCGTTTGGTACCATTCTATGATTTTTATATGATTCTAATACTTTATCTGATAGTTCTAATATTTCATCATTATTTTCTTTTCCAGTATCGAATAATATATCTAATTTATCCGCATCTCTTACTATATTACAAAATAGTTTATTTCTATCATCTAATGATTCATCAACTTGATATTTATTATGAATTTTAGTACTTATTAAGATAATATCATTATCTATACCTAATTCTTTAAGAATAGTGTAACCCATATCTCCATGATCAAAAGATTTAGAATCTGTAAATGTTTTATATTCAGTATATTGTTTAAATCTTGATATATCATGAAATAACCCACATAATTGTGATAGTTCTATATCTTCTTTAGATAAATTTAGGCTTTGTGCGATTTTTTTTGTATATTCAACGACTCGATAAGTATGATCATATTTATACTTAATCCAATATTCTGAATCATCAAATTTCTTGTAATAATTATTGAATAATTCTGTGTAATATTTCATAGTTTGCTCCTTTATAAATAAAAAAACGACCTATTCATAAAGACGAATAGATCGTGGTACCACTTTAATTGCTTCTCATATACTTAACGTGTATTACTCGTTTATATCTACTAATTTCAATATAACTACTCCCAAGCTACCTTCACTATTTTCTATTGTTAATTTACACCTACCATTAACTCTCTTTAAATATAGAATAGTTACTCCTCTTGTTCTTCGCATTTATTATATTATAGTAATTTTAATAATCATTGTCAATTACTTTGCACTCTTTTTTAATTAATCTTCTAACCTTATCATAATTATCATATTTTTTATCTAAATTATCATAATCTAACTTATCAACTAAGTAATAATATATCGCTTTTTTATTCTCCTTATACATTTTGCTTATAGATGATAATTTAGAATAATAATACATATCAACATCTATTAAATTTACCCCATTTTTATTAAAAACCATATTCTTATAATCAGTATCTAACATTCCAATATGACTATAAGCTAATAAATAAGCAGCTTCCAATAATTGATCAACTATTTTATATATATAGTCTTCATCTACTTCAAATAAATTAATATCCTCTTTTTTTACTAAATTCATTGTATATGCATCTATTAGTAAGAATTTATTCATTTTTGATTTTTTTTCATAATAATAATCATATAGTTTAACAATATATCTACAATCAATATTTTTTATAATTTTAAATACATCTTTATCTAGAAAATAAAATTTTGAATAACGATCAACATAATAATATTTAAGTAAAACATTTCCATTTCTATATACATCGCCACATGTTCCATGATCAAAATAAATAAAACCTGTTGCATCAAATATATAACCATTTTTATCTATTAAATTCATAAAATCTCCTTTTCAAGTATTATACACAAAAAAAGAAAAAAATCAATCTCGTAATTCTTTTCTTATTTTTTTATAATCTGGACAGTATTTAGAAACTAAATTCCAAAAATTTTTAGAATGATTAAAATGAATAAAATGGGATAATTCATGTACAATAACATAATCTAATTTTGTTATATCATATTTAAGTAATTCAGAATTTAAAGTAACAGTTGTATTCTTTCTATTACATACTCCCCATCTTGTTTTCATCTTTCTTATTCTAAGATTTGGATAAGGTATATCTTCTTCAAATAAATTATAATAATAATCTAATCTTTTTAAAAACAAATCTTTCATTTGTTTAGATAACCAGTTATCTAATTTTTTAGTATTAGGCACATATATATTATTACCTATTATTTCTATTTTAGAATTAGCTAATACTATTACATTATATTCTTTTCCAAGCAATAAGAATTTATCATTACGTTCTTCTTTTTTTTCTAATCTTTTTAAACTTCTAAAAATAAAAGCTTCATTATTTTCTAATAACTCCATTATTTGTTTTTTAGTTACTAAATAATTAGTAGTTACTAATATTGTATTATTTTCTTTTACTCTTATGTATGTATTTTTATTATTCTTTTTTTCAATGACTACATTGCATTCATAATTTTCTATTCTGTATTTCATAACATCACTATATATATTTTATCATTAAATTTAAAAAAAATCGATATAAATCGATTTTTTAGATTAATGTAACTATTATAATTACGATTAAAGCTGTTGCTAATAAGCTAAGTAATAATTTCCAATTATCTTTTAACCATTCTTTGTAAGAAATTCCAAGATATTGTAGACCTACTACTAATCCTACACTTGTAGGTACTAACATCATAGTAAATCCATGCATTGCTTGAAGAATGAATGATGTTTCAGATAATTCTTTAGCATATAAAGCTGTTGTTGGGTCATATAATGAATTTAATAGATATGGATATTGACTGAATCCAATTGATCCAATCATACCAGCTACACTCATTGTAGCAAAATTAAATCCTTTTACCATTGTAAATAATGCATTGTAGATTGTTGGAATAAATGTAGCAGTTGCACTATTAACAACTAATAATAATACATTAGCTAAAATAGCTACTGCAGCTACAGGAAGAACTTCTTTTGCTCCTTCTACTGCTGCTTCAAATGTATCTTTAATTTTTAAATTATAAATGAATCCAATTACTAACATTAATATCATAAGTAACATTGCTAATTCATAATTTGTCCATAAACCAAATGCTTTTACAGATCCTAGTAAATTAGCAAATAAAGGATAATCATTTATTTTAACACTTGTAATATTTGAATACCATGTGTCAAATATATTTTTTTGAATTCCAAGTGCTCCATTCCAGTTGAACATTGCAATAAGAGCAATAACAACTGCAAGTAATGTAACTACTACTAATGGAGTAGCACTTTTTTTAGAAGCTTTTTCTTTTTTGTATAAAGGAATAATAACTTCTTCATTAGTTTCTTCTTTTGCTTTTTTAGTTGATTTTTTAGCTTTTTCAATTTTACTAGTTTTAATAACATAGATAATTAATACAGTTGTAAGTAATACAAATAATACAACTTTCCATAATATATTATCATTTGCTTTTAATCCAAAGAAATAATTATTAAAATTATATCCATCAACATTGTAACCATAAATAGCACCCATAGTACCAACTAAGATTGCTCCTACTGTTGATAGGAATGCTGTCATCTTATTAAATCCAAGTGATAAAATAACAGCTACAAAAAATGGTACTAATATAAGTAATGGTAAAGTTAATGTTGTAAGTGAAGCAAGTACAGCAAATAGTAATATAGAAATTACTAAGAAACTTTTTTCACTACCTTTGAATTTTTTTACACTACCTTCTACTAAATTAGTGTATACACCTGTTTTGTTCATAACTCCATATAATGCTCCTATTAAAAGAACAATTAATCCGCCAAGAACAAAAATAGATGTAATTGATGTTGAAATAGGATAAATAAATATATCACTAATTCCAACTGGACTTGTTTTACCTTTAGTGAAAACACCATTTTGAATAGTTCCACTAGGTATAACCCAACTTGCTAGTACGTAAATTAAAAATGTAATTACGATAGCCTTAATAATACTATTCTTTTTCATATCTTAACCTCCATTATAATTATAACACTTTTTATACAAAAAGAAAAAGATTTTTTTAATTAATTTCCCTATTTTTTAATAAAATGATATAATGATTTAGGTGGTTTTATGTTTAAATATAGTTATAATAATAAAAGATATCATACATTAGATTATTTTTATAAAAATAAGTTTAATTCTAAAGTATTTAAAGTTAGTCTAAATGGTGGATTTACTTGTCCTAATATTGATGGTACTGTTGGATTTGGAGGATGTATTTATTGTTCAGCTTTAGGTAGTGGCGAATTTGCTGGTGATAGAAATAAAGATTTAATTACACAATTTAATGAAGTTAAAACAATGATGGAAAAGAAATGGCCAAATAGTAAATATATTGGTTATTTTCAAGCAAATACCAATACATATGCTCCAGTTAACGAATTAAAAGATAAATATGAAAAAATTATAAATCTTAATAATGTTGTTGGTTTAAATATCGCAACTAGAGCTGATTCTATTACAGAAGAATGTATGGATTATTTAGAAGAGTTATCTAAAAAAACTTATTTAACTATAGAACTTGGATTACAAACTATTCATGAAAAAACATCTAAATTAATTAATAGATGTCATACGTTGGAATGTTTTAATAACTGTGTTAATGATTTAAGAAAAAGAAATATTAATGTAGTTGTTCATATTATTAATGGTCTACCTTATGAAACTAAAGAAATGATGATTGATACAGTTAAATATTTAAATAAACTAGATATACAAGGTATTAAAATACATATGTTAAGTATTTTAAAAAATACTAAATTAGCAAAATTATATGAAGAAAAACCTTTTCATATTTTAACTAAGGAAGAATATGTAGATATTGTTTGTGATCAATTAGAATATTTAAGAGAAGAAATAGTTATTAATAGAATAACTGGTGATCCTAAGAAAGAAGATTTAATTGAACCACATTGGTTAGTTAAAAAATTTACTGTTTTAAATGATATTGATAAAGAAATGGTAAGGAGAGATTCTTATCAAGGTATTAAATTGTAATATACTTTGTAATAAATATATTAGGTTCACTTATATATTTTAATACATATATATCTTCTTCTTTACAAATAATTATACCAACTGTTTTATTATTAGTTGGTTTTTTTATATTTTGATCTATATAATTCATATATAGTTTTATTTGTCCAATATCTTCTTTTTTAAATTCTCTTATCTTTAATTCTATTACTATAAAACAATTATAAATATAATTAAATAGTAATAAATCTATATAGTTATATTTATCCCCTATTTTAATTGGATATTCACTTTCAATATAACTAAATCCATTACCAAGTTCTTTTAAAAATTTATCTAAATTATTTAGTATTAAATATTTTAATCTTTTTTCATCTAGTTTTTCATAATTTGTACTATTAGGAATTATAATAGGATTCTTTATTAAATTTTCTATATTACTTTCTTCTTCATTTATTTCTATATTCTTTTTATCTTTAAATTCTAATCTTTCATATTCATTTAATTTTATAATTTCTTCTAATCCTCTTTTACCTAAATTATTCTTTATACATTGATTAATATAATAGTTTCTCTTATTCTTATCTTTTATAGGTAATAGTAATTTATAATGGGACCATGTCAATTGGTGCTCCAGTGGGGCACCTTTTCTAAATTCAATATAAAATTGTCGCATTCTTTTTAAATTAGTTATATCATAACCTTTGCCCAATTCTTCTGTTAATTTTTTAGAATATTCTTTTATTAATTGATTACCATACTTAGCTCTTTCTTCTCCTCCTTGTGCCTTTATTAATAATTTTCCTACATTGTAATAAGTTTCTAAATCCTTCTTATTCTTTGAATATTGCTTTACTTCATGATAAGCTATATTATCAAGAAATTGTTGTTTTATCTGATTGTAATACGACATATTATCCTCCTTTTGAAGCAATAATATAATTTAATAATATATAAGTCAAATGACAATTTTAACTTATTATAAACCAAAATAAAAACAGATTTTTAAAAAATGTCTAGGCAAAAATGACAAATTTGTAAGAAATATCTTACAAATTTAGTTAATTGATTAAATTAAATTATTTTAATATATTTACAATAAAAAAAGAGGCTAGCTTTCACTAGTCTCTTTATATTTTTTACATACTAAATCTAATTCTTCAATTAGTTTATCTGTTTCTTCAAAATCTTTTGGTCTTACTCCACTTGCAAATTTATGTCCTCCACCATTATATTTAGATGCTACCTCATTTACAATTGGTCCTCTTGATCTTATAGAACCTCTTATATTATTATTAGTTTTATCATATGAGAATACTGCCCATGCTTCTATATCTTCAATATAATTAAAATCATTAACCATATTTCCAGCAGTAGCAGCATCTACTCCATACTTATCTAATAATTCATTATCTATTTTAATATAAGCAAATCCATGTTTTGTAACACATAAGTTATCTTGTAAATATCCATGAAATCTAATTTCTTTTAATGGTCTCATATATAAACTTTTATATAATGGAGTAAAATCTAATTTTGTATCTTCAATAAGTTTGGATACTAAATCAAATGTTTTAGGAGTTGTATATGAGAATAAAAATCTATCTGTATCCGCTACTAATCCAATAAATAATTTTTCAGCAGCACTTTTACACATTTTTAATTTTGTATTATAAGTTAATTCTATAATAAGTTGAGATGCGGATGATGCTGTATCATCTATCCATTCTAAATTACAAAATTTTTCTATAAATGGGTGATGATCTATTTTTATTGAATATGCAAATTCTTTTGAAATAGCACTATCTACTCTTCCACAATCTGGTGTATCTGTAACTATAAGTAACATATTTTTAGTATTTTCTGGTGTTTTATCTAAGCTACCTAAATACTTAAATTTTGCTGTTGGATTACCAACTACATATACATTTTTTTCTGGAAAAGTATTTTTTATTATCTCCTTTAAACCTATACTACTACCTAAAGCATCAGGGTCAGGACCAATATGTCTAGCTATAACGATATTGTCATACTTCTTGATAAGGTTATAAATTTTTCTATATATATTGTTCCCCATAATATCCTTCTTTCTATTTTACTAATTCATAAGTATCTAAAGCTATCATTAATTCTTCATTAGTTGGTATAACATATACTGGTATTTTAGAATCTTCTGTAGATATTTTCTTTAATTTACCTCTCATATCATTTTCTTCTAAATCAATTTTAACACCAAGGCTTGCTATTCTTTCTACAACACCAATTCTAGTATCTTTACTGTTTTCTCCAAGTCCTGCAGTAAATACAATCATGTCAGCTCCACCTAATTCATTATTATACATTGCTATATAATCAGCAACTCTTTGATTAAAGATATTTGTAGCTAAGATACATCTTTCATTACCAGCTTTAACTCCATCTTCAATATCTCTTGAATCAGATGATACTCCACTTACTCCTAAGAATCCACTTCTTTTATTTAAGTCATCAAATACTTCATCATAAGTTTTACCTGTTTTATTAACGATATATGGTATTAATGATTCATCAATATCACCAGCACGTGTACCCATCATTAATCCAGCAATTGGAGAAAATCCCATTGATGTATCTACTGATTTACCAGCATTAATAGCACATACACTTGCTCCACTACCTAAGTGGCATGAAATAATTTTTAAATCATCTCTTCCAGTAACTTCAGCTACTTTTTTAGCTATGAATCTATGACTTGTACCATGAAATCCATATTTTCTAACTCCATATTCTGTATACCATTCATATGGTACTGGATAAATATATTGTACTTCATCCATTGTTTGATGGAATGCTGTATCAAATACTGCTACCATTGGAGTATTTGGCATTGCTTCCATAAATGCTCTTACACATGCTAACATTGGTGGATTATGAAGTGGTGCTAAATCTGTAAATTGTTCACATTCTTTTAATACTTCTTCTGTAATTCTTACACTAGTTTTAAACTTATCTCCACCATGTACTAATCTATGTCCTACACCTTCAATTTCATCTAATGATGCAATTATATTATTATCAAATAATTCTTTTTTAAGACATTCAACTGCATCCATATGATTTTTTAATTCTACTTGATGTTCTGTTTTAACTCCATCAATTTTTACATAATAGAAACTTCCATCTATTCCTATTCTTTGGAAGTACCCACTTATTAATTCTTTTTCTTCTGGTAATTCAATTACATTAAATTTTAATGATGAACTACCTGCATTAACTGTTAATATTTTCATTTTTTTCCTCCTATATTTCATATTCTATTATTCTTAAATTTGGTATTTCAATTTTAAGTAAATCTCCATCTTCCGGAATACCATTTATTGCATAGTGAATTGCTCGTAAAATTGCACTATGAGCAACTACTAATACTTTTTTATCATCATATTTATTTCTCATATCTTCTATAAATTCTGTTATTCTAAACATTAAATCTTGTACTTTTTCTACTTGATTAATATCAGTATTTAAACTAAAGTCCCAATACTTTACAGTTAACTCTTCGTCAACTGGTTTTCCCTCTGATAAACCAAAATCTCTTTCTATTAGTCTTTCATCTATAATGATTTCTTTTTTATTATTTGTAATTAATTTAGCTGTATCTAATGCCCTACGTAGAGGAGAAGATACAACTACGTCAATATTTAGTGATTCAACTAATTCTTGTAAAGCTTTTGCTTCCTCTCTACCTTTTTCAGTTAAATCTGATTCTGTATCACCTTGAACTAAACCTAATACATTTTGATCAGTTTGTCCATGTCTAACTACATATAATTTCATTAATTATTAATTGGTTTCATCATTGGGAATAAAACTACATCTCTAACTGATTCTGCATTATAAAGTAACATCATTAATCTATCTATTCCTACACCTAAACCACTAATTGGTGGCATACCTTGTTCCATAGCCTTTAAGTAATCTTCATCTAAATCCATAGTTTCATCATCACCTTGTGCTTTAGCTTTTAGTTGTTCTTCAAAATTTTCTCTTTGAATTTCTGGATTTACAAGTTCTGAATAAGCATTACATATTTCTGCTCCAGCAATAATTACTTGGAATACATCTACTACTTTTTCATTATCATCATTTCTTCTTGCTAATGGTTTTAATACTGCAGGATAATTCCACATAATTGTTGGTTCAAATATATCTGCTCTTACTAATCTTTTATAACAATAATCAATTAATTGTGCACATGAGTTACATTCTGCTAAGTCATCTTTTTTAAATTTACCTGATTCAATTATTTTACTTCTTAATTCTTCAGGATCATCTATATCAATGAATTCAAATCCTAATTTATTTGTTAATTCTTCAACATAGTTTATTCTTTTCCAATCACTTGCTAAATCTATTTCTTTATCTCCTACTGTTATAACTGTTGTTCCTTTTAAATATTTAGCTGTTTCAACCATAAATTCTTTAAAGAATTTAATATTATCTTCAAAATTCCAAAATGATGCATACCATTCAATTTGAGTAAATTCTTGTAAATGTTGTGGATCCATTCCTTCATTTCTAAAACATTTAGCAACTTCATATACTCTTTCAAATCCAGCTGCATTACATTCCTTTAAATAACATTCTGGCGCAATTCTTAAATTGCAATCTAAATCAAGTGCATTATGATGTGTAAAGAATGGTTTAGCACTTGCTCCACTTACTGCAGTTTGAACAATTGGAGTTTCTACTTCTAAGAATTTATTATCATTCATAAATTTTCTTAAAAAATAATAAAATTTAGATCTTCCTAAGAATAAATCTCTTGAATCTTGATTCATTATTAAATCAACATATCTTTCACGATATTTAATTTCTGTATCTTGAAGTCCATGGAATTTTTCAGGAAGTGGTCTTAATGCTTTACCAATAAATGTAAAATCTTCTACTAATAAAGATTTTTCACCTGTTTGTGTAGTAATTATTTCTCCTTCTGCTCCAATGAAATCTCCTGAATCAAATATCTTTTTCATTTCATCATATTTTTCTTCACCTAATACATCAACTTTAAATTGTAATTGTATAGCATCTTCAATATTTCTAATTTTAAAGAATGATAGTTTACCCATTTTTCTCATAAAACCAATACGTCCTGCTATTCTAACATTTTTAGTACCATCAGGAACATTTAATGCCTCACTTATTGTATGTGTAGTAACATATTGATCTGGGTATGGTCTTTCAACTAATTTTAATTTGTCTCTTCTAACTTGTTCTTGTTCTGTAAATTCTCTCATTATCTCACCTCATTTAATACAACGTTACTTCTACTTAAAATATCTTGAAGTCCTCGTTTATCACGTCTATATAATATCATAAAAATACTTATAATTACTAGTAAAAATTGAATAATTCCAAAAATAATTAATGTAAAGAAGTATGTTTTATAATCTACTATCTGTACTAAGTATACTGTAATTAATGAATATAATAGTCCAATATCAATAATACTTCTAGTAAATGTATTTAAAATATTTAACTTTTTACCCTTTACATGTTCTATTTTTATTCTCATTATTTGTTTACCTAATGTACGTTTTGTAAATATAGGTATTACTACATAATATATAACTAATATTATAAAACTTAATGCATTATATACAACACTTACTTTATCTAATTCGATTAAATTCTTAGCAAATTCTCTGGAATAAGCTTCAAAAGTAATCTCTCTATTCATAGCCTGTTCTGTTAATTCATTCATATCTTGTGTTAAAAAATTAAAATTAGCACTTTTGGGCATAAAATAAGCAAGAATCATAAGTATAGCACTTATAAATATAAAATCAATTATATAAGCAATTAATCTTCTAGTAAATGATGCATTATTCATAATATCTCTCCCTTTTAAATTCTTCTATTACATTTTTAAAATCATCTATACTAGTAATTTTAAATATTTGTTCTTTTAATTCTTTTGTATTTTTTATTCCTTTTAAATACCAGGCAGCATGACTTCTCATCTCTAGAATAGCTACTTTTTCATTTTTAGAACTTTTTAGTAATTCTAAATGATGAAGTATCATATCCAACTTTTCTTCTGGCGTAATTATAGATGGTTCTATACCTTTTTCTAAATAATCAACACATTCTTTAATAAGCCAAGGATTACCAAGTACTCCTCTACCTATCATGACTGCATCACAGTGCGTTTCATCAATCATTCTTTTAGCATCATAACAAGTCTTAATATCACCATTACCTATAACAGGAATTGATACATTTTCTTTAACCTGTTTTATTATATTCCAATCAGCATTACCACTATATCCTTGAGCTCTAGTTCTTGGATGAACCGTTATAGCAGAAGCTCCTGCTTTTTCTATAATTTTAGCTATTTCTACAGCATTTATACTATTAGCGTCCCATCCACTTCTAATTTTAACTGTTACTGGAATACTTACTGTTTCAACTACAGCTTTAACTATTTCATATACTTTTTCAGGATTTTTAAGTAAAGCTGACCCTGCTTGTGATTTTAAAGCAACCTTTGGAACTGGACATCCCATATTAATATCAATAATATCTGGATGCATTGTTTCTTCAATATATTTTGCTGCTTTAACAAAAGACTCTTTATCACTACCAAATATTTGTTGAGCAATAGGTCTTTCACTATCAGTCATATATAACATATCAATAGTTTTTTTAGAACCATAACTTATTGCTTTATCACTTACCATTTCCGCATATATAAGTCCACAACCCATATCTTTAACAATAGTTCTAAAAGCATGATTACAAATACCTGCCATAGGAGCTAAAACAACATTATTTTTAAGTTCTATATTTTTTATTTTAAACATCGAACCACCTATATAATTATATCAAAAAAAAGACTATTTGTCTTTTATTTTATTAATATTTTATATTTCTTTAAATACTTCTCCTAGTTTTTTATTTATAACTAATGTAGCTATATTATCATATGGTGTTTTATCTTTATTGATTAGTATTAAATTTTTACCTTTAAAATATCTTATTAGGGATGCTGCTGGATATACAGTTAACGATGTTCCTCCTACTATTAAAGTATCACAATTTTGTATATATCTAATAGCTTCTTCAAATGATTCATTTAAAGGTTCTTCATATAATACTACATCTGGTTTTATAATACCACCACAATTACATCTAGGTATTCCATTACTATTAAAGACATATTCTGCACTATATTCTTTATTACATTTAATACAATGATTTTTATAGATAGTACCATGTATTTCTAATACATTTTTAGATCCAGCCTTGGTATGTAATCCATCTATATTTTGTGTAATTACACATTTTAATTTACCCTTATCTTCTAACTCTTTTAGTTTAATATGAGTTATATTAGGTTCATATTTTAAACTATTCATTTTATCTTTATAAAATTTATAGAATTCTTCTGTATTATTATAAAAGAATGTATGTGATAATATTAATTCTGGAGGATAATCATATTTTTGATTATATAAACCATCCTTACTTCTAAAGTCAGGTATACCACTTTCTGTAGAAACACCTGCCCCTCCAAAAAATACTATATTATTACTATTTTCTATTATTTTTTTGAATTCTTCTATCATACTTCCACCTTCATATTTATTATATCACTTATTTCTTTTAACAATGCTTTTTTTACTATTTTTTCTTCTATTAGATTTATTGCAAATGTTTTCTTACCAAGATGATTAATGGATGAACCTAGATGATATATTTTAGATTTATCTAATATTATAAATCTATCATGAAATGTATTATTTTTTATTACTGTTAAATTATTATATTGTTCATTATATTTATTTATATCTATATTTTTTAATAGTTGTTTACTTGTTATCAAGGTGATGTTTTTATTTATTTTAGATATTATTTCAAGTAATGTTTCATCTGCATAATTATCTATTATAATTATTTCTTTTTTAGATTGATTTAATATCTTTATTATTTCTAAATATGAGTCAAATATTTCACCATTAAAAAATATCTTGTTTTTTAATTCTTTTTCTTCCAATCTATTAAAGGTTTCCTGTAATTGTTTTATTTCACTATCATGTCTTAATAAAATAGTATTAACATATTCGTTTTCTATTAAATTACTTTTAATAAATTTTCTCATTTTTACAAAAGCATCAATTATTTTTACACTCATTTTTATAGCTTTATCATTATGTAATATGCTTGATGTCATTGCTACACCTTGTTCTGTAAAAGCATAAGGTAATGATTTATAAGGTCTTTTTGTTTTGGATGTCATCACAAAATGTGATGTGATAGACTTCCATTCTTGATCTGTTAATTGAAACATAAAATCTTCTGGAAATCTTTTGATATTTCGTTTTATAGCTTGATTTAAAACTCTAGTTTCAACTTTATATAAATATGCCAAATCAAAATCTAATATTACTTGTTTTCCTCTTACTTCATATATCATATCTTCAATATTAATATTTTCATATACTAATAATTCGTTAGTCATACTTCGCCTTCTTTCTTTTTTGTACCACTTTTTATTCTTCTACTAGTATCATACTACATCGATATATCAAATTCCTTCTTAAAAGCAAAAAAAGTGATTTTTATCACTTTTCTGTTAATCTTAAATTTACTTTACCCTTTTCTTTATTTATAGAATCAACATAACAATCTACTATATCTCCTACTGATAAAACTTCACTTGGATGTTTAATATATTTATCTGTTATTTTAGATATATGTACTAATCCATCATTATGAAGTCCAATATCAATGAATGCTCCAAAGTCTACAACATTTCTAACAGTTCCCTGTAATTTCATTCCTACTTCTAAATCATCTAGTTCTAATACATCTGATTTTAAAATAGGTTGTGGCATTTCATCTCTAGGATCTCTATTTGGTGAAATTAGTGCTTTAACAATATCTTCTAATGTATAAATATCTACATTTAATTTATCTTTATATTCTTCTAAATTAATATTATCTAATTTTTCTTTTAATTTATCTGTACCAATATCACTTAATGATAAATCTAATTCTTTTAGTAAATTAAGTGTTATATCATAACTTTCTGGGTGAATACTAGTTTCATCTAAAACATTAGTACCTTCTGTAATTCTTAAGAAACCAATTGCTTGTTCATATACTTTATCAGTTAATACTTTTTGTTTTTTAAGTTCTTCTCTAGTGTTAATTCTTCCATGTTTTTCTCTATAATCAATTATTTTTTCTGTGTTTTTACTAGTTATTCCTGATACATATTTAAGTAAAGATGGAGATGCAGTATTAATATTAACTCCTACATTATTAACAGCTTTTTGTACTACGAAATCTAAGTTTTCTTTTAATGATTTTTCCGCTACATCATGTTGATATAAACCTACACCAATACCCTCTGGTGGGATTTTAACTAACTCAGATAATGGATCTTGTAGTCTTCTACCAATTGAAACCGCACTTCTTTTTTCTACTTCTAAATCTGGAAATTCTTCTATAGCTAGTTTAGAAGCTGAATAAATAGATGCTCCTGCTTCACTTACTATTACGTATTTACAATCTAATTTAAATTCCTTAATTAAATCTGCACAGAATTTTTCTGATTCACGAGAAGCTGTTCCATTTCCAATGGCTATTATATCTACATTATATTTTTTTACTAACATTACTATCTCTGCTTTATATTTATTTAATTCTGTATCTTTAATATTCTTTAAAAATGGTTTTATTACTGTTGAATCAAGATATTTACCAGTTTTATCTACAACAGCTATTTTACATCCATTTACAAATCCAGGATCAAAAGCTAAAACTATCTTTTCTTTCATAGGTGGTTGAAGTAGTAATGCTTCTAAGTTTTTACTAAAATTATTGATTGCTGCAATATCGGCTTTTTCTTTTAAATCAGCTCTTATTTCTCTTTCTATTGATGGTTCAATTAATCTTTTATATGAATCAACAATTGAATTTTTAACTGTATCGCATACAAAAGATTTATCATTCTTAATTATTTTACTTTCTAAATATTCATATATTTTATCTTTATCTATTTCTATATTTACTGTTATTACTTTTTCTTTTTCTGCTCTATTAATTGCAAGTACTCTATGTGGTTTTATTTCTTTTACAGGTTCTGAATAATCATAGTACATTTCATATACTTTGTTTGTATCTTCGTTATCTTTTTTAACCTTAGTATTTAATGTACCATTACGATATGTAAAGCTTCTTATCCATTTACGATAATAAGCATTATCACTTATCCATTCAGCAATAATATATCCAGCACCTTCAATTGCTTTTTCAACATTTTCAACTTTATCATTAATATATTTAGAAGCTAAATCGTTAATGTTACCTGTAGTTGGAAATGCCATAATTTGTTTTGCGAATGGTTCTAATCCATTATTAATAGCATCTGTAGCTTTAGTTTTCTTTTTTTCTTTATATGGTCTATATAAATCTTCTACTTCTACTAATTTAGTAGCACTCATTATTTTCATCTTTAATTCATCAGTCATTAAACCTTTTTCATCAATTAATCTAATAACATCTTCTTTTCTATTTAATAAATTAACTTGATATTCATATACTTCATTAATACTTTTAATTTGTTCTTCTGTTAGTGCTCCTGTTACTTCTTTACGGTATCTTGCTATAAAAGGAATTGTATTTCCTTCCATTAACAATTCTAGTGTTTTTTCTGCTTGTATTTCTTTTATATTTAAATCAATACTTATGTTTTTTATTATTTCTTTATTCATATTAACTCCTCTATAAAAAGACTAGATAACTAGTCTTCTACATTATGATATATATTTTGAACGTCATCACAATCATCTAACATTGTAATTAATCTTTCAAATATTTCTTTATCTTCGCCAGTTATTGTTATTTTATCCTTTGGAAGCATAGCAATTTCATCTATTTCAAATTCAACTTCTTTAATAGAATTAATTGCTTCTTTAAGTGCATGTAAATCTTTTGGATTACCATAGATTACTACCATATCATCATTTGTTTCAATATCATCAATATCTAATCCTGATTCTATGATTGCATCCATTGCTTGTTCTTCATCAATTCCTTTAAAACCAAGAATACATAAGTTATCATAATTAAATGATACAGAACCTTGTACTCCCATTTTACATTTACATTTATTTAATACAGCTTTAACATCACTAATTGATCTATTAACATTATCTGTTAAACATTCAACTATTAATGTAGAACCAGCTGGTCCAAATACTTCATAACTAACTTTTTCATATGATTCATTAGCACCACTATTTACTTTATCAATTGCTCTTTTAATGATATCTGCTGGAACTTGTTCTTTTTTAGCTCTATCCATTATTCTTTTAAGTGAAGCATTAGAAGCTGGATCAGTTCCACCTTTTTTAGCTACATCATATATTTCTCTTGCATACATTGAATATAGTTTTGCCTTAGCAGCACCTGTTTTTTGAATACTTGCTTTTCTTACTTCATACGCTCTTCCCATAAAAACCTCCTAATTATTTTTAGCAGTAGTAGTTTTAGCTGGGCCTTCACTTACTGCTCTTTTAGCATTATATACTTCTTTAATTTTTTCAGAAGCTGCCTTTACTGTATTCATATCTGGTTCCATTACATAAGCTTTTTGTGATGGTGCTGAATAAGTAAAGTTACTACTATCTGTTCCATTAACACTTTGATTAATTATACTCCAATTTGGCATTTTATCAAGTTGTCTTTTAATTATACTTGTAAGTTCATTTGTACTCATATTTGTTTGGAAACTTCCTTCAAAAGTATTAAGTAAACTATCATATTTTGATATTAATGTTTTTGAAGACAACATTTTATCCATAATAGCTGTAATAACTGTTTGTTGATTTTGAACTCTGTGTCTATCTCCTTCACGATATGCATATCTTTCTCTTGAGAACGCTAATGCTTGTTTTCCATTTAAATGTTGATTACCTAGCTTTATCCTAACTGAGTGATCTGTATATGGAATAAATGCTTTATCTGAATAAATATCAATTCCACCAATTGTATCAACTACTTTAATTAATGTTGAGAAGTTAACTCTAAAATAATAGTTAATATCTATTCCAAATAAATCTTCCAAAGTTGTAATACTTTTATCAACACCATATATACCAGCATGAGTTAATTTATCTTTTAATCCTGTTGTACCATGTAATTGTACATAATAATCTCTTGGTATAGAAGTTAATAGCATTTGATGTGTTGTTGGGTTGACTGTAATAATCATATTAACATCACTACGTGACACTGATCCAATTTTTCCATATGTATCAATTCCACTTACATAAATATTAAATGATTGTTTTGTTACTTCAACTTTTTTAGCTTTTGTTTTATTTTTTGATTTTACTGTTATTGTATCTAATACTTTTGTTTTAGTACCAAATTCTTCTATTTCTTCATCAAGATTTGATTTATATGCTTCATTAATAAACATAGCGTCTACTTTTTTATCTAATAAATCATTTGCTAACTCATATTGATCATCATAATCTATATTTTTTGTTTTAATTTTTTCTGTTATTTGAGTTTTGGCTTCTTTATAAGTTTTTGTATCATTAACAAAAAATCCCATTGTATTTGTTGATTTTAAATCTGATAATTTAGAATATGATTTATCATCTAAAACAACAACATAATAATTTTCTAATTGATACTTTGTATCAGTTATTTTATTTAAGAAGTCCATTGTATTATATATTTTTCCTATTCCAAAAACAAATACTGCTCCAAAAAGAATCGCAAATATAGATGCTGTTATTTTTATTTTTGTTTTAATTTTAGGTATAAATAACATCAAGCATATTATTAATCCTACTGCTAATAATCCACCTATAACTAAGGCAAAATATTTAGTAGGAAGAATATCCATATATACTATTAATCCTAAAAATATACCTAATAAAATAGAAAATAAAATTCCAATTATTCTACTAAATATATTTATTCCTTTTTTCTTTTTTGAATTTGTTTTTTTACTCATTTTTATCACCTTTATCCATTATAACATTTAAACTTCTTTTTTACAACCAGACATATTTGATTTATGACAAATTTTTTTCTATAATATTATTATGGTGGTGATACTATAAAATATTTAAAAATAAGTTTATTATTGATTATTTTTTTAATTATTATATATCTTATTAAACCTAATTCTAACCCTAATAAATATAGTAAAGGACAAGTATATATAGGTAATAAAAAATATTTAGATGGTTTACATGTAAACCAAAAAGATGTTTTAGTAGAAGATCAAAGAAATAATAGTAATCCTAATATGAAGATTAGAAATTCATATTTAATTACTGATGAAAGTGACAGAAAAGAAATAATTAAAATATTATACAATTATGAAAAAAAACATCCTAGTAGATGGAATCGAAGTATTAAATCTATGGAAAGAGAATGGGAAGCTCATAATACATTATATTATTTAAATTATAAAAAAAATCATACTGCTGATGTAGATTTAGATAATAATGATGAAAATAATTACAAATAAAAGGTATATTTATACCTTTTTTATATACCTAATTTTATTTTATCTAGTTTAAGCTTATCCGCTATTGTAACAATAAATTCTGAATTTGTTGGTTTAGCTTTATCTATATCAACACTATGTCCAAATATATCTTCCATTAATTCCCAACTTCCTCTATTCCAACTTACTTCTATCGCATGTCGAATTGCTCTTTCAACACGTGATACCGTTGTATCAAATTTACTAGCTAATTCGGGATATAATTCCTTCGTAATACCTCCTATTACTTCTGGCCTTTCATATATAATACTAATTCCTTCTCTAATATATTGATAACCTTTTATATGAGATGGAATACCTAATTCATGTAATACTTTAGTAATAGATATTTGTAGATGATTTTCTCCTATATCTAATTTACTATCATTATCAAATACGTTTAATATTCTTTTGTGTAAATCTGATAAATCATATGGTTTTAATATATAATAATTTATTCCATAACTAGATACCTTACTTATTATTTCAGGTGTATTATAACTAGTTTGAACAATAACTTTTTTATTTATTTTTCTCTTTTTCATTTCTTCTAAAACATACAATCCATCTTTTTTAGGCATTATTAAATCTAATAATATAACATCATATTTATTTTGTTCTTTTTCAATTAATTTAATTCCTTCATCTCCATTATAAGCAATTAAATCTATACTTATTTCTTTATTATCTTTAAAATATTCTTTTACCATTTCCACTAAATTTTCATTATCATCTATCATAAGTACTTTTATCATTTTAATCTCTCCTTCTATGATATGTATATCTTACAACTCACTACTTATGAAATTTGACAAATTATGTCGAAAGAATAAAAAAAGTTACTATTTAAAGTAACTTCTTATATTTTTAACTACACATATTATTATATCATTATATTTACTAATAATATAATAATTATTATTTACAATGTAAACCAATTGTAAAGTTTACTCTTTATCTTTTTTGAACTTATCTTTTAATTTATCAAAGAATGTTTTCTTTTCTTCACCAATTGCATCTTTATATACTTTAAGTACACTTTTAGCAAAGAATTCAATCGAATGCATTTCACTTGTTATACGAGCTTGTTCACTCATAGAATCTAAAATATCTTTATTTTCTATTAAATAATTCATATTATTAATATATTCTTTTTCATTAGTAAAATATTTACCATTTTTGTTATCAAGAAGAATATCTTCAAAGCTTTTATCTTTTAAACATACTACTGGTATTGATCCAGCCATTGCTTCTATTAAAGTTAAGCCTTGTGTTTCTGTATTAGAAGCAGTAGTAAATACATTTGCTAGTTGATAATAAATTGGTATTTCTTCCCATGGAATAGAACTTGTAAATATAACATTATTATCTATTTTTAACTCTTTAGACATTTCAATATAATGTTCATAATCTGGTCCACTTCCAACTATTACTAATTTAGTATTTTTATGTTTTTTAATTATTTCTACATGACTATTTAATAATAGATCTATATTTTTTTCTTTAGCTATTCTACCAACAAATAGAATAACAAAATCACTTGGTTTAATTCCTAGTTCTTTCTTTAATTCTAGTATTTGTTCCTTTTTAAAATTAGTTTTTTTAAATCTCTTTATATCAATTCCTGTTGGTACTATATGTATTTCTTTTTCAAATTGATATTTGTCTTTAAACATATCATATGTTTTTTTACTAGGTACAATTAATTCTTTGGCAGTTTTATCACAATAGAATTTAGTTAAATATTCAACTATTTTTCTACTTGATTTATCAAAGTATCCTTTTGTAATATAGTATACATAGTCTTCATACATAGTATGATATGTATGCACTAATGGAATATTAAATTGTTTAGCAAGTATTCTACCAAATGTTCCTACTCCAAATTCAGTATGAGTATGAATAACATCTAAATTCCATTTTTTTATTTTATTTATAGCACGTAATGGATAAATACCAGTTAGTCTATAATCATATATCCCAATAGGAATACCAGGTATTCTAATTATTCTTTCATCATCTTCATACTTATATTGCATGTTTTCTGGATTAACTGTTACAATGAATACTTCATGTCCTAATTCTTTTAATCCTTTTTCTAGCATAGCAATACTTGTTGAAACACCATTAATATATGGTGGATATGTATCAGTAAATATTCCTATTCTCACTGTCTCACCTTTTTCTTAATATTAACTGCAATAGCTCCAATTATCATTGGAATATAATAAGTTATAAATCTCCATGTAATCATGATTGCAGTTAAAACTGATCCTTTAATAAAGTTTCCATAAAAGTTAATAAATCCATATTCTAATCCTCCTGTACCTCCTGGTATTGGTACAAATGAACCTATTAACATTACATAAGCACTTGCTACTACACTTTCAAGTCCATTAAAACTTGTATAGTCACCAGTTGCATATAGTATTGTCAATGGTACTAAATATAGACAAATTAATCCAAAGAAATTAGCTAAAATCATACATATAAATGATAGTTTGTTTTCTAATAATCTTTTTGTTCCATCATGCAAATCATTAATATATGTATTTATACTTTCTAGTTTCTTTTCTTTATTTTTTATTATTTTTAATTTATATCCTAAATTAACAAATTTTTCAACAATGAATTTATTGGTTTTTGTAGTAAAAGCTAACATAAATAGAACTACTGTTACTAAAGTATTAACTATAAATCCTATTGTTACTAAATTTTTTAATACACTATTGCTTGGAAATATATGAAATATATTATTAGCACCAATAGCAATTAATCCTAAGGATACTAAAGCTACTTGATATACTACAAACTGTTCTATAACTATTGTTGTTACATCAGCAAGTTTAATATCATCTTTTTTTAAATAATATATTTCAAATGGTTGTCCACCTGATGAAAATGGTGTTATAGCATTAAAGAAATTTATTTGTAATATAAATTTAAATGCTGTTCTAAATCTATATCCTGGTTTAAATTTTCTTATAATCGCTTTTAAAGCTATTGCTTTAAAGAACCAATAACATGTTATTAAGAAAAAACCTCCTAATAACCATCTTTTATCTAATGTTACTACTACATCCATTATTTCTTTGTAATTATCTTTTAAAGAAAAATATAAAACTAGTCCGGTAACTGATAATAATAATAAATAATTAAATATTTTTTTCTTCATACTACTTATCACTAATTATATCTATTCCTGGAAGAATTTTTCCTTCTAAATATTCTAGTGATGCCCCACCTCCTGTTGAGATATGTGTCATATATTCACTATATCCAAAATTAATAACAGCAGCAGCAGTATCTCCACCACCTATTATTTTAGTCGCATCTAAATTTTTTAGTATTTCACATAATTCTTTTGTTCCTGTAGAAAAAGCTTCTATTTCACTATATCCTACTGGGCCATTCCATATAATGGTTTTACTTTGTTCTAAATATTGCTTAAATAATTCTACTGTTGAATGTCCAATATCTAAACCAATATCATCATCTTTCATATCTTGTATATTACATTCAGATACTATTTCATCACTTATATCTTTTCCATTAACACTATCAATTGGTAATATTATTTTATTTGAGTATTCTTTTAACATTTTTTTACAAAAATCTATATTTTCTTCATCTAATAGTGATTTACCAATTGGAAGTCCTTTTGCTTTTAAGAATGTATAAGCCATTCCTCCACCTACTAATATGTAGTCTGCTTTTGTAACTAGGTTTTCTATTACACCTATTTTATCAGCAACCTTAGCTCCACCCATTATTACAGTAAATGGCCTATCTGGATTATTAAGTACACTCAAATTATTTATTTCTTTTTCTACTAAAAATCCTATACCACTAGGTAAGTGTGATGCGATTCCTACATTAGAAGCATGTGCTCTATGACATGTTCCAAATGCATCATTTATAAATATATCTCCAAGTGTTGCCCAATATTTACCTAGTTCCGGATCATTAGAACTTTCTTTTTTTCCATCTAAATCTTCGAATCTAGTATTTTCCATTAAAAGAATATCTCCTTGACTTAGATTATTTATACTATCCTCTAATTCTGGTCCATGAGTCATATCAGAAAATACTACTTCTCTATTTAATAATTTACTTAATCTATTAGCAACTATTTTTAATGAATTATTTTCTTTATCTTCTTCTGTTTTAATTCTACCTAAATGAGACATTAATATTATTTTAGCCCCATTTTCTAATGCATAGTTTATTGTTGGTAAGCTAGCAATTATTCTATTATCATCTGTAATAATACCATCTTTTATAGGTACATTATAATCTACTCTAATAATTACCCTCTTATTATTTAAATCAAAATCTCTTATAGTCTTTTTCATATGTTCACCTATATAATATTTTATAATAAATAGACAATTTTTTCAACTAAAAAAGAAGATTATTAATATATTCCTTAATCTTCTCTTATTGAATTTTTCTTTTACAACTTACTAATTATTCCTCATTAAGTGTACAGCTGTATGTTTTATCATCATTTATAGTAACTACAAAAATATCAGTTGCTTTTAATTTTTCTTTAGTTTTAGGATTTTTAGTGTTACTTTTTACAAATCCACTTGTTATTAAATCTTGTATTTTAATACTTATAGTATCACCAGGTTCTCTAAAATCATCTATACCTTCTATATTAGTATTATGATTTAAATAAGCTTCTGCAGACAAGCATAAATCACTTACAAAATTTTCATAATTTTGTTTTTTTTGTGATTCTATTTGATTAATTATCATTGGTACTCCTAAAAGAGCGATTATAGTTAGGAGTCCTAGCACTGCTAGTAATTCTATAAGTGTAAATCCTTTTTTATTCATTTCTATCACCTATTATAAATATTTTATAATATTTTTTTTCTTTTTTCAAGAAAAAAGTAGGAATAATCCTACTTAGCTTCTTCAATTGCTCTTGTTTCTCTAATTACTGTTACTTTAATAGTACCAGGATATTGAAGTTGATCTTCAATTTTATTTTTAATATCACGAGCTATTTTATAGCTTCCTAAATCATCTATTTCTTCAGGTTTAACAATAACTCTTATTTCTCTACCAGCTTGTACAGCATAAGATTTATCTACACCTTCTGTTTCAGTTGCAATTTTTTCTAGATCTTCTAATCTCTTAACATAGTTTTCTAATGAATCACTACGAGCTCCTGGACGAGATGCAGATAAAGCATCAGCAATTGCTACTATAACAGCAATAACACATGTAGGATCTGTATCACCGTGATGTGATTCAATAGTATTAATTACTACATCATTTTCTTTATATTTTTTAGCAAGTTCACTACCTAGTGTTACATGACTTCCTTCTACTTCATGATCAATTGCTTTACCAATATCATGTAATAGTCCTGCTCTTTTAGCAAGGTTTTCATTTTCACCCATTTCAGCAGCCATTAAACCAGATAATTGTGCAACCTCAATTGAATGTTGTAATACATTTTGTCCAAAACTTGTTCTAAAGTGTAATTTACCAACTAATTCCATTAGTTCTGGGTCCATTTTAGTTAAACCTAATTCAAATAAAGCAGATTCACCATATTCTCTAATCTTAGTATTCATATCATTTGTTACTTTATCATATAATTCTTCAATTCTAGTTGGATGAATTCTTCCATCTTTAATTAAAGTTTCTAATGTTACTCTAGCTATTTCTCTACGATATGGATCAAATGAAGATAACACAATAGCTTCTGGAGTATCATCAATTATTAAGTCAACTCCTGTTACAGCTTCGATAGTTCTAATATTTCTACCTTCTCTACCAATTATTCTACCTTTCATTTCATCATTAGGTAATTCTACTACAGTAACTGTTTGTTCATTTGCTACATCAGCAGCATATCTTTGCATACAAGAAACAAGCATATCTTTTGCTTTCTTATCTACTTCAAGTTTAGCTTCTTCTTCACGTTCTTTTATATAACTTGCTATTTCTAAATTCATCATTTCTTCAACTTTTTTAAGAACTAAATCTTTAGCTTCTTGTTTTGATAAACCAGCAATACTTTCTAATTCTTCAATTTGTTGTTTTTTAATTTCTTCCACTTTTACTTGTTCATTTTGAATTTCTTTTTGTTTTTCAATCAAACTATTCTCTTTTTCATCTAATAATTCTTCACGTTTTTGCATAGTTTGATCACGTCTATCAATATTTTCTTCACGTTGTAATAGACGATCTTCTGATTCTTTTACTTCTAACTTCTTTTCTTTAACGTATTCATCAGTTTCAGCTTTTATTCTACGAGATTCTTCTTTTAATTCTAAAACACCATCTCTTTTAGCTCTTTCAGCTTCTCTTTTAGCATTTTCAATCATTTTTTCTGCTTTAGATTCTTTAGAAGAATTTCTAATATAATTAACAATTATCATTGCAATTATTCCAACAAAAAGTCCAATTAGACCTAGTAAAATGGAGAAAAATACATCATTCATATTATACCTCCATAACTATAGGTAAATAATTTTACCTAAATTCATTATAATATAATTATGTCAAAATTACAAGATGATTAAAAAAATTTTACTAACTAGACAAATTATAAAAAAAAGTATATAATGTATGAAGTTGGATTTCAAGAAAAGAAAGGAGTTAAAATGAAGTTTGGAAAAAGCGAAGATACAAAGGTATTCGCTTTAGGTGGACTTGGTGAAGTTGGAAAAAACATGTACTGCATTATGTGTGGAGATGAATTAGTTATCACAGATGCCGGTATGTTAATGCCAGAAGATGATTTAATGGGTGTCGATTATGTTATACCAGATTTTTCATTTTTAAAGAAAAACGAATCAAAAATCAAAGCTCTATTTATTACACATGGTCATGAAGATCATATTGGAGCTATCCCATTTTTACTTCAAATGGTTAATATTCCAATAATATATGCACCAAATCACGCAGTTGGATTAATTAGAAAAAAATTAGAAGATAGAAATATACAATATAAAAATTTAATTGTTTATAATGAAAGTACTATTGTAAGATTTAAAAAAATTAAAGTTGAATTTTTTAGAAACACTCACTCTATTCCAGATTCACATGGTATATGTATTACTACACCAGATGGAATAATTGTTACTACAGGAGATTTCAAATTCGACTTAACACCTATTGGTCCATGTTCTAATATTCAAAAGATGGCTGAAATAGGATCACGTGGTGTAACATTATTAATGAGTGATAGTACTAATGCTTTAAATGAAGGAACTAGTAAAAGTGAATCAAAAGTTGATGATGCTTTAAGTGAAATATTTAGAAAAGAAACTGGAAGAATTATTATTGCAACTTTTGCATCAAATGTATATAGATTAAAGCATATAGTAGATAATTGTAGAAGAAACGGGAGAAAAATTGCTATCTTTGGTAGAAGTATGGAAAATAATATCGATATTTCTGTTAAAGGTGGCTATATAACAAATAAAGGTATTTTTGTAACACCAGAAGAAGCAAATAGATTACCTAATGATCAAGTATGTTTACTTTGTACTGGATCACAAGGTGAACCTTTAGCTGCTATGTCAAGAATTGCTGATGGTGTACATAAACAAATAAAATTACAACCTGATGATATAGTTATATTTTCGTCATCTGCTATTCCAGGTAATGGAGCAAGTATAGCTAGAACTATTAATAAACTATATTTAAAAGGAGTTAAAGTTTATACACATACTTCTTTAAATGATATACATGCATCAGGTCATGGGAATGAAGAAGAATTAAAATGGATGTTAAGAATAATTAATCCTAAATATTTCGCACCTTTTCATGGTGAATATAGAATGTTAAAAAAACATACAGATATTGCTGTTATGTGTGATGTACCTAGAGAAAATACATTTGTATTATCAAATGGTGAAGTTTTATCAATCAAAAAAGGTATTGTAAAGAAAGATGGATTTATACAAGCTGATGATGTTTATGTTGATGGTAATCGTATTGGAGATATATCTAATACCGTTATTAAAGACAGAAAACTAATGGCTAGTGATGGAATTATAATTGTTATTGCTAATATTGATACAAAACAAAAAAAATTACTTGGAAATCCAAATATAACTACAAGGGGTTTTGTTTTAGTAAATGAAAATGAAGCACTACTTAAAGATTTAGAAAATGTATCAAAAGAAGCTATTAATAAATTAATGACAAATAATATTAATTTTAGTGATATTAAATCAGAAATAATAAATGAACTATCTAATTTTACATATCAAAAAACAGGAAGAAAACCAATTATTCTACCTGTTATAATGGATATTAAGAGATAATCTTAATATCTTTTTTTATTCATTCATTTGTTTATATATATCTTTAGATACTTGAGCAAGAATTTCATCAACTGGTAAATTTTCTGCTTCCTTATCAATATTAATACTTACCTTAGCTATTTGTTTAGGTCTATTCTTTAATATTAATAAATTATCCAATACTAATTCTCTAGCATCCTCATCTTTAACTACTAATTCAACTAAAGCTTCTAAAGTTATTTCATCATCTTCTTCAAATATCTTTTTCCATATATTATATTCTTCCATATTCCTCCTATCCGTCTTCTTTTCATATTAAAAATATCATATATTTTTTTTATAAGCAAATGACATATTTTGTATATTTGTATAATTTTTAATACCAATTTAATAAATTTGTTTATTTCAAAAAAAGAATATATTTTATATATTCTTTAATATCTTATCATTAGCTTTTTTTAATCTTTTTTGTTTTTGTTCAAATTTAAATTTTTCTATCATACGAGCTAGCATTTCATCTTCCTTTTTAATACTTAATATATCTTCTTTACTATTAACATCTATATAATCATTTCTAAATGAACTATAACAAGATGAACATGGTTCTAATGTGGATGCTTCAAGTGCAAATAATAAATAAATATCTTCAAAAACTAAATCTTTTTCTAAAAGAATAATTTTTTTATCTTCATTTTTTTTAATACTTTTTATTATACTAGAATTAATCCATTTAGTATCTTCTACCATTTTGTTTTCAGAAATAGAATAAACTCCTAATATACGTTTATTAGCTCCTTTATCACGATATGTAAATAATATTCTATCATCTGTTAAAAATTCAAAATGAGAAAGCTTAGTTTCAAATACTTGTCTCATTATAGAATGTTGTAATCGATATCTTATAAGTTGAAAATCATCCCAACTATAGCTTCTAAAGACTAATAATTCATTATCATTAACTTGTTCTATTCCAATAATATGATTAAATGTATAAATTTCATCATTATCTTTATCAATTAATCTATATGAAGGATAACCTTTTTCATTTATTTGATTTACTTTCCATCTTTTCTCATCAACATTAACATCATATAATCTACTCATAAAACCCTCCTATAATTAAATTATAACATATTTTTTAAAAAAAAGACTTACATTAAGTCTTTTAAATATTTTGCAGTTCTAAGCATTTGTGCTGTATAACCATATTCATTATCATACCAAGATACAACTTGAACTTGAAATACATGTTCAGATATTTGATTTACCATTGTTTGAGTAGCATCAAATACTGAACCTGCTGTTGTACCGATTATATCTGTTGATACGATAGGTTCATCATTATATGCGAATGTATCTGTAGAATTATTTTTCATAAATTCATTTATTTTTTCTACAGTAATATCAACACCTTTAACTACCGCAATTAAAATAGTTGTTGATCCAGTTGGTACTGGTACTCTTTGAGCACTTCCAATTAATTTTCCATTTAATTCTGGAATAACAAGTCCTATTGCTTTAGCAGCCCCAGTACTATTTGGAACTATGTTACAAGCTCCTGCTCTTGCTCTTCTTAAATCACCTTTTTTATGTGGACCATCTAAAATCATTTGATCTCCAGTATAAGCATGTACTGTTGTCATAATTCCACTAATAATTGGTGAGAATTTATTTAAATTATAAGCCATAGGTGCTAGACAATTTGTTGTACAAGATGCTGCACTTATAATAACATCATCTTTATCTAAAATATTTTCATTTACACCATATACGACAGTTTTTACATCATCACCTGCTGGTGCAGAGATAATTACTTTTTTAGCTCCTGCTTCTATATGAGCCATTGCTTTATCTTTTTTTGTAAAGAAACCTGTGCATTCAAATACTACATCTACTCCTAATTGTCTCCAAGGTAAATTAATTGGTTCTGGTTCCTTATATATTTTTATTTCTTTTCCATCTACTATAATTGAATCTTCAGTTGCTTCAATAGAATGTCCTTCATATCTTTTTTGAACTGAATCATATTTAAGTAAATGAGCTAACATATCTGGACTAGTTAAATCATTAATAGCGACTATTTCAAAATCACTATTTCCAAACATTTGACGAAATGCTATACGACCTATTCTTCCAAATCCATTTATTGCTACTTTTATCATTATAACTCTCCTTTTTCAAAATCGCTTCCACCAATAAACTCTCTAATAACTGAATCTCTTGGTACACCTTCACTAGGGATAGGCATGAAATTTCTAAGTAAATTTATTAATCTTATTGCTTCTGGATAATCAAAATCACTTTCTGGAACATTAAATAGTAATGGTTCTGCATATACTTTTAATACTCCTATTTCATATACAAAAGCTGAGTTTAATACATAATCACAATTATCTTGATAAGGGAATACGTATTTTTCTTCCCCTTCTCTTATTTCTTTCCACATACGTAATGTTTCAGATGCTGTTCTTCCTCTATATGTATTATCTCTAACTATTCTTCTTAATTTTCTTGTATCACTTGTATGTATACGATTATGATTATCAATATTTAATTGTGTTAATGCATTAATATATATTTTAAATTTATTTCTTCTATCAATTGACATAGTAAGATCATCATTTAAAGCATGTAATCCCTCTATAACTACTATGTCTCCATCATTTAATTGTAAGTACTTACCTTTATATTCTCTTTTACCTAAAACAAAATTATATTCAGGTAGTTCTACTTTTTCACCTTCAAATAATTTAGTTAAATGTTTATTAAGTAGGGTAATATCTATTGCTCTTAATGATTCAAAATCATATTCTCCATTTGGTAATTTTGGAGTTTTATCTCTATCTACAAAATAATCATCTAATGATATCCTGTGAGGTCTAATTCCTTTACTTCCTAAGTATATTTCTAATTTTTTAGCTGTTGTTGTTTTACCAGATGATGATGGTCCTGCTATTAAGATTAATCTAATATTTTTTCTATTTTCTTCTATGGTGTTTGCAATCTCTGCTAATTGATTATTGTAATATACTTCTGCTAGCTTAATTAAATCATTATATCTACCTGCTGCTACAACTTTATTTAATTGTGAAGCATTGGTAATATTAATTGTTCTACCCCATTTAGTATAATCTAAAAATTTATTAAATAACATCTCATGATGAACATAATCTAATGTAAATTCTGGATTATAAGTTGTTGGATAATTAAGAACAAATCCATTATCTTTTATATAAGTTAATTTAAAATCATCAATATCTTTTGTAGAATAAGCTAATCTACCATAGAAATAATCATATATATCATCTATTCTATATAAATTAACATATGTATTACTAATATATTTTAAAACATCAATTTTATCAAGTTGTTTTTTCTTTTGAAAATACTTAATTGCATCAAATCTTGAAACACTTATTTTTTGAATTCTTAAATCTTGTTTTGACAATTCCTTCATTTTATCTTCAATCATCTTAACAACAGGTTTATCTAAATCTACTCCATGTACTTCACAATAAAAACCTTTATCAATTGAATGTTCAATAGTAACATCTGCTTCTTCACCAAATAATTTTTTTACAGCTACTATAACTAAGAATTGGCATGTTCTTCCATATACACTATTACCTGGTCCTGAAGTTCTATCACAAAAATCTACTGTATAACTACGATTTATTTGTTCAGATAATTCGACTACTTCATTATCTATTTTTCCTAATAATATTGGATAATTATAATAGTGTTTGAAACTATCACTAATTTCTTTTAAAGTAATACCTGCATCAAATTCTTTTGTTTCTAGATCTTTATAATTAATTTTTATTTTTTTAGCCATACATATCCCTCTATTCTTATACATTATAATTATATCAATTTTTTTATATTTTGTCACATAATTTAGTGAATATTATTAATCTTTTTTACTATTATATATATAGAAAGGAGATTTTATGAATTTAGTTCCTACAATTATTGAAAAAAGTAGTAATGGTGAAAAGTGTTATGACATATATTCTAGATTACTTAAAGATCGAATCATTATATTAAATGATGAAATAACAGATGTTAATTCTAATATAGTAGTTGCAGAATTACTATATTTAGATTCTATTAATCATGATGATATAAGTATTTATATTAATTCTCCTGGTGGTTCTGTAACAGCTGGTATGGCAATCTATGATACAATGAATTTTATTAAAAGTGATGTTTCAACCATATGTGTAGGATTAGCAGCTTCAATGGCAGCATTCTTACTTTCTAGTGGAACAAAAGGTAAAAGATATGCCTTACCTAATAGTGAAGTTATGATTCATCAACCATTAGGAGGGGTTCAAGGTCAAGCAACAGAGATAAAAATAGCAGCAGAAAGAATTTTAAAATTGAAAGAAAAATTAAACAAAATGTTAGCTAATAATACAGGTAAAGATATTAAGATAATTGAACAAGATACAGAAAGAGATTATTTTTTAGATGCTGATGAGGCATTAAAATATGGATTAATAGATAAAATATTATAGATAGGTAATCCTATCTTTTTAAATTGACAAAAATTTTTATTAATTTTATAATTATCTTGGAGGTTATTATGAAAGATGTACTTGTACTTAAAAATGTTAGTAAGCTTTATGGCACTAAAATTGCTTTAAATAATTTAAACATTAATATTGATACTGGTAAAATTATTGGATTACTAGGTCCAAATGGATCAGGTAAAACAACACTTATTAAAACTATTATGAGAATTGTAAGACATCAATTTGGTGAAATATTAGTATGTGGAAAACTTGTTAGTTTTACAACTAGATCACATATTTCTTTTATGCCAGATAGAGAATTTTTATATGATAGTATGACTGTTAAGGATTCTATTGATTATTATAATGATATGTTTACAGATTTTGATGTTGCGAAAGCTATAGAATTATCAAAAAAATTAAAATTATCTTTAACTGATGATATTAGTAAATTATCTAAAGGTAATAAAGAAAAAGTAGTTTTAATGCTTACTTTAGCTCGTAATGTTCCAATTTATTTACTTGATGAACCACTTGGTAGTTTAGATCCAGTAATTAAACATGAAATGTTATCTGTAATTAAAGATATTTCAAATAAGGACAATGTAATTATTATTACAACTCATTTAATAAAAGATGTATGTCCTATATTAGATGAAGCCATATTCTTAAAAGAAGGAAGCATAGTAGAATATACTGAGGTAAAGAAATTAAAGAAAGATTTAGAAGAATATTATTTGGAGGTGTTTACTAGTGAGTAAATATATTAAGTGGGAATTAAAAGACTATTTTTCTAAAAAACTTTTATTCTTTATAGGTATAGGAGCAATATTTTTATTATCTTCCATTATACCCTATAATACAGATTTCTTTTTAGGAGGATTAATACATTTTGGCTTCTTTATGATTGTATTTGTTTCTTTAGGTTTTTCTTTTGTAATTGGAACTAAAAGAATTACTGATACATTCACTAAAAAAACATTTTTACTTGAAAGTATGATTCCCCTATCAGTAAAAAAAATCCTACTATCTAAATTTATAATAGGATTCCTTATTAATTTTATTTATTCAGTTATTGGTATAATCGGATTATTAATAATTCTTGTTAAAGGTGGAGATATCAATATATTAGATGTCTTTGATGGTTTATTTAAAACATTCAATACAGAATATTTTATTAGATTTTGTATGGCTTACATAATTAGTATTTTAGCATTTATGTCTACTGTTATGTTATGTTATATAATTGGTAAGGTAATTAAACCAAATGGAAAGGGAAATAAACTAATCGCAATTATTATATGGTTTATTCTATTCTATTCAATAAGCTATGTAGCCGCTATTATAGCTGTTGATACTGAACCAGATTTAATACTAGATTTAATATATGCTATCACAACTGTTGCTTCATTCTTTGTATCATCATGGTTAATTGAAAATAAATTAGAAATATATAATTAATAGCTTGTAAAATACAAGCTTTTTTTATTACAAAAGCTTGACTTTTATAGTTAAAATGCATATAATTATATATGCATATTCATCTAGCAGCTTTCTATAGATGTTATAACGTGTTTATTACTTATTGGTTATTAGTAACTAGCTGCAAGCGAAAATATTAAAATAAACACCCTATAATGATATAGAATACTCTGATGTCTTATGATAGAAGGAGGAAAAAATATGTCAAGATACACAGGATCAACATATAGAAAAGCACGTAGAGTTGGATTTTCTATATTAGAAAATGGTAAAGAACTTGCTAAGAAACCTTATGGACCAGGTCAACATGGAAATGACAGAAAGAAAAAAGCTTCTGATTATGGTACTCAATTACAAGAAAAACAAAAAGTTAGATTTATGTATGGAGTAAGCGAAAAACAATTCAGAAAAATTTTCAATGAAGCTGGTAAAATGAAAGGTGTTCATGGTGAAGATTTCTTAAAATTACTTGAAAGTCGTTTAGATAACTTAGTATATCGTATGGGATTTGCTAATACAAGAAGAGCGGCTAGACAATTAGTTAACCATGGTCATATTACTGTTAACGGAACTAAAGTTGATATTCCATCATATAGATGTGTTCCAGGTGATGTAATTTCACTTAAAGAACAATCTATGGAACATCCAGCTGTTAAAGCTAGTTTAGAAAACGTTCATAACAGAGTTGAATTTATCACATTTGATGACAAGAAAAAAGCTGGTACTTATGTAAGATATCCAGAAAGAAGCGAATTAAATGCTGATATTAATGAATCACTAATAGTTGAATTCTACAACAGATAAGATTACTTATCTGTTTTTTTATAAAAAAAATAGCCTAAGCTATTTCTTTTCAACAAACCATGTATTTACTAAATCACAACTACTACTTGTAGGAGAAGGATTTGGCATATCCATTCTTATAAGTACTGGTATTTTAAATGCTGCACCAAATGCAATACAATTACCTGGTTGTAATATTCTAAGTCTTTCTATTATTTCATTTGTAATATTTGGAAGCATTTCTCTAATATATTCAACATCTTTTGGATGAAGCATTTTAAATATTAAGAAATTACTACATTGTGATATAGCTGTTTCAGATATTTCACTTGGTCTTTGTGAAATAAATCCTAACATAACACCATATTTTCTTCCCTCTTTAGCAATACGTTCAAAGATATTATATCCTATCAAGAATATATCATTATCATTTTGAACATATCTATGTGCTTCTTCTAGAATTATATGGCATGGGAATGATCCTTTATTTGGTAATTCTTTAGCAAAATCAAATAATAATTTTGAATATATTTTTGTTATAGTTTTTGCTAATCTATCATCTATATAATTAATATTAAAGTTAACTATTTGGGCTTTTCTACCTTCTCTAGTAGTTATTAATTTTTTAATATATTCATTCTTAGTTATAAATGTAGGATAATTAAAGTATTCTGATTCTTTTCCATTTGCTAAAGCATATAATCTTACTTTTAAGATATTAGCTTCATCAAATATCTTATCACTTTTTAATACACCTTCAGATATTAGAGCAAAATCAAATGCATCTTTTAAATCATTTAATGTATATCTAAATGTTCCATCTGGTAAGTTTAATTCATATCCATCTGCTAAATAAGATTCAAAGAAATTCATAATAAGTTCAATATCTCTTATTTTTCCTGTGGCATCTAGATTAAAACATTTATTAAGTGGTCTACTATAACCAGTTTGTTCGACTACAGTATTTAGATTTAATTCAGATGTATTATAGTATGATAATACAGAAAAAATTTGATCTCTTATTTGTGCTGATGAATTACCACTAGATATAATATCAATTAAAGCTCTTGCTATAATATCATTTTTAGTTTTTAAAACTTCATTTTCTTCTTTAGCAAATACTGATACTAATTTTAAAGCTTTTTCTATTATTGGAATTTGAGTATGTTTACTTGCTCCTAATAATAAGGCAATATCATCTGTTCCAAGTAACCATAATGGTATTCTAAGTATCTCAGAATTAGTATCATCAAAATTAGTAGTATAAGCTTTAAAGTTTATTTCTGGTACTTTTTCATGTAATTGAGAAAAAGCACTATGATATTCACCATATGCATCAAATATAAACAAATTTGAACGATATGGAATTTGTTGTTCTTTTTCATATAAGTTTTGAATAATACGAGCTACTCCACATGATTTACCACTACCTGTTGAACCAAGAATAGCAAAGTGATTACTCATAAAATCATTTATATTAACATTAACATCTACACCATCATATATTGTACTTTTACCAATATACAGTTTTTCATTTTCTTTATCACTTTGAAAGCTAATTAGATTTTTAACTTTATCTTTTGATATTAACTTAACAGCAGCATTAAAAGATGGTTTCTTCATTACACCAAAAACAAATTTTCCATCATCTAATTCACCAAGTAAATTAACAGTTATACATTCTTGATTTACCTTTGTTATTTCTCCAACATAATTAACATTTTCATCTTGCATAACTACTAATAAATTACTTAAACTTTGTAATTTTTCTATTTCTACCTCTAGTTTTATAATAACATCATTTTCATTTACTTCTATTATCTTTCCTAGCATACTATCACCTATTATAAATTATACATTATTTTTTTATAAAAAAAAAGCTATATTAAGCTTTTTCTTGTATAAACTAATACATTTTCAATTGTATATATTATTACAGTTGATTTTTTCTTTATTTTAATAAAACCCAATCCATTTATAACAATATCTGTGTTATCATCAACATCTAATATATGTTTTTCTAAGTTAATTAATTTATCATTTTCTTTATATATTCGAAGGATTTCTAAATCAGCCATATAGAATACTATATCATTATCTTTTTTAACATCTACTCTAAGTATTTTATCTACTATAATAGACTGTTCTTGTTTTATTTGAAATACTTTTGGTTTTATTTCTTTTTTAGGAATTATTCTTTTTAATGTTTCTTTATCAATATAATTTATAATATTACCATCATCTAATAGTCCTGGCGTATCTATTAATTTATAGTCATCCAATTCTATTTCTATTGTATCTAATGTAGTTGATGGTAAAAAGCTTGTTGTTATATTAATATTTTTATCTGTATAATTATATAATAATTTATTAATCATTGAAGATTTACCTGCATTAGTAAATCCTACAACATAAATATTGTTTGTTTTATATTTATTTATTTTAGAATATAGTAAATCAAAATTATAATTATTTTTACTACTTATTATTACTCTATCTATTATATTTAAATTATAATTATTAAAGTATTCTTCTATTTTTTTGTCATAACCAGATAATAAATCTTTCTTAGTTATTACAAGTAATATATTATTGTTTAAATATTTAGAAATAATATCAATATGTCCTATATTAAATAAATCTACTACTAATATTACTAAATCATTTGTTTTATTGATTTCTTCTAATATATTTATATAATCAGAATTACTTTTATCTACTAATTTATAATCATTATAATTCTTTATTCTAAAACATCTTAAACAATATTTATTATTAATATCTGTTGTATAACCTATTTTATCTGAATCACTATTTTGTAATTCTATTCCACATCCTAAACATTTACTCATAATATTTTCCTTTTTTAAATAGATTATTATCTCTTAATTTTTGCATAATACTTTTTTCTCTTATACGATTTATTTTTGTCCAGAATGGATCTTTTCCAATTGGAGTTATTAGTATAGTAGTAATACCTACTCTATTTCCTCCAAGCACATCTGTACAAATTTGATCACCAATGATTGCTACTTCATTTTCAGCATATTTATATTTAGTAAGTATTCTATTAAAACCTTTTTTGCTAGGTTTTCTTGCTCCACTATATATATCTACATTTAATTGTTTTCCAAATTGTCTAACACGCATTTTAGGACTATTAGAATAAATAATTACTTTAAATCCTAATTGCTTTAATTGATATATTAATTCTTTTACTTCTGCTTTTAATACTTTTTCATTATAAGGCGCTATTGTATTATCCAAATCAAAAAGTAAACATTTAATACCATGTTCTTTTAAGCTTTTATAATTAATGTCATATATTGTTTCTTGATAAATATCTGGTAAATACTTTTCCATTCTCAACACCCATATACATTTTAACATATATATACAAAGAAAAAAAGAGGTAAGACCTCTTATTTTTTAATTTTTTGCCACAAATTATTAGGATATTCTCCATTATCAATCATTTTAGATAATATATTTTTTACATTCTCTAAATCTTCTCTATATGTAACACCAAACCATTTTGATGATGTTTCTAATACTTTGATATTTGCTTGATCTCTTTCAATCATTTTATCTAGTACATCAGGCATTAAAAATTCGGCTGTTTCTAAATCAATATCTCCATTAAAATATTCTATCATTTGTTCTTCTATAGCAGAAAATACTTTAGGTGTAAGTCCAAATAGTATCATAGAAACAGGATGATCTAATTCTACATTAAATGATTCACTTCCATTTAATGGTTCACATACAACATGATCACCTTGTTTTTCCACTTTACTTTCAATTACTTTTGTTAAATAACCATTTTCTTCCATACAAACGCCTCTTTTTACTGCTCCTTTATCTGATAATGTTTCACCTATTTTATATCCAACAACACAGAAGTCATCATTATCTAATAAAAAATCGGCAGCTTTTTTAAAAGCATCTTTTCCATAAAAATCATCAGATGAAATGATTGCAAAATTCTCATGTATTTTATCTTTACAGCAAAGAATTGCATGAGCTGTACCAAATGGTTTAACTCTTGTTTCAGGAACTATAACATGTCCAGGTAAATTATCATTTTTTTGAAAACAATATTCAACTTGAATATATGGTTCTACTCTACTTCCTATTGTTTCTTTAAATATTTCATAATTTTCTTCTTTTATTAAGAAAACTACTTTATTAAATCCTGCTTGAATTGCATCATATATAGAATAATCTATTAAAAATTCTCCATTAGGACCCATTGGTTCAATTTGTTTAAGTCCTCCAAATCTACTACCCATACCAGCAGCTAATATTAAAAGTGTTCTATTTTTCATATTCTATTCTCCTTTGTGTAACATATTCCATCCAATTATAAAGACAAATAATATTCCTAAGAATAATCCTATCATTAAAACTGGACTATTGTTTTCAATAACAAATTTTCTAAATTTATCTGATAATTTTTCTAAATCTTCCATAATTCCTAATATCATATTATCAAACCTTCCTAATTACCTTATGTCCTTTTATAAAAGTTTTTATACCATATTGATGTGAAAAAGCAACATCAATAGTTTTATCTTTAATTCCTACTATTACTCCTACTCCATATACATTATGTTCCACCTTTTCACCTAATGTATATTCTTCATTTTCATTTATATAGTCTTCCTTAATTAATTTTTCAGATACTTCTTTTTCTTTATCAAGATTCTTTTCATCAATTTCATTTATAAATCTACTAGGTAAATTTGAACTTTCTTGACCATATATCATTCTTCTTTTAGCATTTACAAGTTCTAAATATTTTTTAGCACGTGTTACCGCTACATAACATAGTCGTCTTTCTTCTTCTATTTCTTCATGGGATACCATTGAATTTACATGAGGAAACAATCCTTCTTCCATACCTACTATAAATACATTATCAAATTCCAGTCCTTTTGCTGAATGAATTGTCATTAATGTAATTAAATCGGTATTATCATTATGTTCTTCCATATCAGCTACTAAACTTATTTCTTCTAGGAATGCTTCTAGTGATATTATACCATATTTTTCTTCAAAGTTTTTAGTTATTGATTTAAATTCATTTAAGTTTTCTATTCTAATATCTGCTTCTAAGGATTTTTCACTTTTTAGTTCCTCTAATATTCCTGTTTTATCTAATATTAAATCTATTAATTCTGTTAATGATAAATCTTTTTCTAATTCTTTAATTTCTTCTATTAATTTTTTAAATTCTAATTCTTTACCTTTAGTTATTGCTTCATACATACTAGTATTATTAGTACGAGATAATACACTTAAATTTTCTATTGTTTTAGTTCCTATACCTCTTTTAGGTACGTTTATTATTCGTGTTAAACTAGTATCATCATTACTATTATATATTAATTTTAAATATGATATTAAATCTTTAATTTCTTTTCTTTTATAGAAGTAAAAACTACCTATTACTTTATAAGGAATATTTTCTTTTAACAAGGCTTCTTCTATTGTTCTTGATTGAGCATTAGTTCTATATAAAACAGCAATTTCGCTTCTTTTAACTCCATTTACAAGTAAATTTTTTATTTCATTTACTACATGATATGCTTCATCTAATTCACTGTCTGCTCGATAATATTTAACTTTACTACCTTCATTATTTTCTGTCCATAAATTTTTATCTTTACGATTTATATTATGTTTTATTATATCATTTGCGACATTTAATATATTTTTAGTTGAACGATAATTTTCTTCTAATAATATTACTTTTGCATTTTTATAATCTTTTTCAAAATTTAAAATATTTTTATAATTAGCACCTCTAAATGAATATATTGATTGTGATTCATCACCTACTACACAAATATTTTTATATTTAGCGCTTATCATTTTAACTAAAACATATTGTGCTTCATTAGTATCTTGATATTCATCTATTAAAACATATTTAAATCTTTCTTGATAATACATTAATATATCTGGATTTTCTTTTAACAGTTTTATTGGTAATATTAATAAATCATCAAAATCAACTGAATTATTTCTAAGTAATATTTCTTGATATCTTCGATATATTTCTACTACTTTTTCTTCAAAATCAGTATTCGCATATTTATCATAATCATCTGGAGATAATAATTCATTTTTAGCTCCACTAATTCTATTTTTTACAGCTTTAGGATTATACATTTTTGAATCTAAATTCATTTCTTTTAATATTCTTTTTATTAAAGTTAATGAATCATCACTATCTATTATAGTAAAATTAGATTCAAATCCTAATCTTTCATGATATTTTCTTATTATAGATAACCCAAATGAATGGAATGTAGATATCTGCATATCATAAAAATCTGCGCCTACTAATTTTATGACTCTTTCTTTCATTTCTTTAGCAGCTTTATTAGTAAATGTTATAGCTAAAATATCAGATGGTTCTACCTCTAATTTATTAATTAAATACGCTATTTTAGTTGTAAGTACTCGTGTTTTTCCTGAACCAGCACCTGCAAGTACAAGCAATGGTCCTTCATTATATAATACGGCTTCTTTTTGTTCTTTATTTAATGTTTCTAACATGTTACCACCTATATTAATTTTATCATATTTTAGTCAATAACACACGCTTATATAGATATTTTTTTTATAATATATTAGGTGATACTATGAGAAGATTATATGAGGAATTAAAAAACTTTAAAAGAAACGATCCTGCTTGTAGAAATATTTTTGAAGTTATTTTTTTATATCCTGGTTTTCATGCTTTAATCATGTATCGAATTGCTCACTTTTTTTATAAAATAAGATTATTTTTTATAGCAAGATTATTATCTCAAATAACTAGATTTTTTACGCAAATTGAAATTCATCCTGGTGCTTGTATAGGTAAAAATCTATTTATAGATCATGGATGTGGTATAGTAATTGGTGAAACAACTGTTATTGGTGATAATTGTATTATTTATCATTCAGTTACATTAGGTGGTACTGGTAAAGATAAAGGTAAACGACATCCTACAATTGGAAATAATGTTATGATAGGAGCTGGATCTATTATACTTGGTCCTATTAATATTGGAGATAATGTTAAAATAGGAGCTGGTAGTATTGTTGTTAAAGATGTTAAAGACAATACTACTATCATAAGTAAGTATTCATATGAAAAAAACTCTATTAAATAGAGTTTTAAATTGCCATAAATTTTGAATATTCTTCAATTATTTTATCTGGTTTACCTATCTTTTTAATTTTACCTTCATGTAACCAAAGAACTTCATCACATAATTCAGCTATTGTATCTAATGAATGTGATACTATAACAACTGTTCTATCTTCAGCAGATATTAATTCTTTCATTTTATTGTATGATTTTTCTTTGAATTTTGCATCTCCAACAGATAAAACTTCATCAATTAATATAATATCAGTTTCTAAGATTGCTGTTATAGCAAATGCTAATTTAGAATACATACCTGATGAATATGTTTTAACTGGTTTATAAATGAAATCTCCAATATCAGCAAAATCAATTATTTCTTTTTCTTTTTCTTTTATTTCTTCTTCTGAAAATCCTAATAACATACCTGATAAAAATATATTTTCTTTACCAGTTAATTTTTTATTGAATCCTACACCTATAGATAATAATGATATAGTGTGATTATGTAAATCTATAGAACCTTTATCTGGTGAAAATATACCAGCTATTGCTCTTAACATAGTTGATTTACCTGATCCATTTTTACCAATTATTCCTAATATTTTTCCTTTTTCTACTTCAAAGCTTACACCTTTTAATGCTTGAAATAATTCTATTTTATTACCAAAATTTTTCCACGAAGCTCTAATTGATGTCTTCTTTAGTCCTCTATATGTGATATGTAAATCTTTAACTGTAATTGCTATATCTTTCTTCATTATATCACCTTCGCATAACTATTTTCATTTTTATGTATTGTACTTATACCTAACATACAAATAAGTATTCCAACAACAAACCATATACCTAATCCTAAAAAATTAGGCAACTCATTATAAATCATTACTTTTCTAAGTTCATTCATACAGAACGCTATTGGATTATAATTTAATAGTATATGAGCTAAATTTCCACTTAATCTCTTAGATATATTGTAAAATACACCTGACACATAAAATACCATTCTTAGTCCAATATTAGTTAAGTTAGCTAAATCATTAAATGTTACTCCAAAATGCATTAAGAATAATCCTATACCAAATGTAAATACATATATAACTAATAATATAGGTATTAAAAACGCTATATGCCATGTAAAATGTACACCTTGAAAAGCCATAAGAATGAAAGTAATAATAATAGATATTCCTGTTTTAAATATATATGTAAATGATTTGGATAGTAATAATATATATTTAGGTATATATACTTTTGTAACTAAATCTCTATTATTAGTTATTAATTTAACACTTCCACTTATCATTCTATTAAAGAATTCCCAAGCAGTTAATCCTATAAATACAAATGAAGCAAAATAGGCTTCTGAGTTTTTAAATACTACACCAAATACAAATGTATATATTAACATAAAACATACTGGTTCTATTATCCACCATAACCAGTTTAAATATGAATCAGCAACTTCACTTTTTAATTCTGCTTTTGCTGAATAAATGGAATATTTAAAATATTTTTTCAAATTGTGAAAAAACTTCTTCATTAAATCACCTCAAAAATAACATAGATATTATAGCATATAAATAAATCTTTTTCAATATAAGAAAAAAAAGTAATTTTTTACTTTTTCTCTTTCATTTTTTCTATTATTCTATCATATTGTTTATACATATATTGAACATGATTTTCTAAGTAAAAATAATGTCTTACATAAAATATTAAAAACACCATAAATATTAACACTATTATTAATGCCAATGGATTATAATATGATAGTATTATTGTTATAAACATAAATAATCCATAGAATAAAGTAACAAGTAAATGAATTAATCTTTCATGTTGATAAAATCCTATTTTTGTTAAATAATCTTCTTTTAATTGTTCTAAATCTTTATTATCATCTATTCTTTTATCTACTTCTTTTATATATTCATCTATACTTTTTCTCATTTTATTCCTCCATAATTCCATAGTCCTAATTTACCTTTTATATAAATTGGTTCATCATATTTTTTAACATTTTCTAATTTCCATGCATATGTTTCAACATGATTACTTTTACCATATACAATTGGATCAATACTCATTAATTCTTCATTAAATTTTGAATCAACTAATATACAATCAACTAGTTCTGCTTCACCAATAATAGCTCCTAAAGTACAGTTTAAATTATAATCTTTAAATCTTTTTAATGTATCTTTTTCTAAAGAAAGTCCTGCATGTAATAATATTTTTCCTCTATAATTAGTTTTCCAAGATCTAAATTCATATTTTTTATATCCATCAACTATTAATGAAGTCCATGGTTGTTTAATTGTTAGTGCTTTCATTTTACATATTCCTTTGGATTATCAATAATCCATTCATTATTATCTCTTAGTATTTTATAATTTAAATTTACTATATTTGAAAAACTATCAATTGCTTTAAATACTTTTTTTGTAAAATAATATTCATTTGCTTCTTTAACATCCATATTATTATCCGTAATAAAATTAATTATTAGACAATTATCTTCAATATTAATTAAGATATCTTCTATATGTGAATATTGTCTATTTCCTATTATTTTTCTACCCTCTTTTGATATTCTTGTTTTTTTTATATCTAATTTATCTGAAAGTATAAGTGATAATGCGATTATATTTTCTGAATCAAATCCATCACTATGAATTTTGATTGCTTCTAATACATCATTAATACCATCAAATAATATATTATTATCTTCAAAATATTTTTTAGCAAATTCATATCCGCGATATGCATGGCCTTCTTTTCCTTCTAATACTCCAGTATCATGAAGTAAACATGCAATTTTAGCTTTTGCGATAAATTCATCATCATATTTTAATGATTTTAAAATACTTTCTACTAGATTAGTAACGTTTGTAATGTGATTAAAATTATGATATGCCCAGTCTTTTGTATCATTTTCTCTTTTTTCAATATCATCATATCTTTTTCTTATTACTGGGTCTTTTAAAATTTCTTCATATATCTTTTCTATCATATTATCACCTCATAAAAAGTATACCATTATACTAAAAAAAAAGAAAGAATAAATCTTTCTAAAATCCAGAACATTTTCCACAATCTATATTACATACTTGTTCCTCTTCTGAACATGAATATTCTGGTGTATATGTATGTTTATAAATATGCTTATTTATAGTATGAGTGTGTATTGGACATACATGTGGTACTTCATGATAAAATTCCTTTTCAACACATTTATTTATAGTAGGTTCAATAATAGGTTGTTCCATACAACATGAATTAAAAGGCATTCTATCACAACATCTTTTGTTAAACATATAAATCCTCCTTATCTAATTTATAGTATGAACCCACAAAAAAAGGGAATGTGTTAACTCCCTATAAGTTTATTAGTTTATTTGTTTTTTCCACGAGCTATTACTATTAAAGCTGCTCCTACTCCAACGATTAATACTAGTACAACTACAGCAGTAATTGAATTAGTATCTTTTTTATCTTCTTTTTTACCATCTGAAGTTATAACATTACCACTATTATTTTCTATTTTATCAGAACAATCTTTTCCTTCAGCAAAACATCCAACAATATCTTTATCTCCATCTTCATATGCTTTATTAATTACACTTTCTAGTGATTCACTATATGAAGCAGCTGCATAAATATTACTTATTACAACAAATGGAGTTCCTTGATAACTAGCTTGTTCAAATCCTTTTGCTTTGAATGCATTAGCAACTTTAACACCTAATTCATAATCTTTACCTTGTTCCCAATCAACATGGTCAACATATAATTCTTTCATAACAATTTCAAATTTGTCATCATAAGAATCTAGTTTTTTCAAATATTCAACTTGTGCTTCACAGTAAGGACATCCTCCTGCTTCAAATATATATACTTTTACTTTTTCCTTAGCAAATACGTTTGATGTGAATAAAACAAAACTTAAAACTGCAACTAATAATATACTTTTTATTTTCTTCATTTTCTAACCTCCATTATAATTATAACATAGTTTTTCTAAAATGGCATTTTCATATTTCCATTTTTCATCATTTTCATCATTTTTTTCATTTCTTCAAATTGCTTTAGTAATCTATTTACTTCTTCAACACTTCTTCCACTACCTTTAGCAATTCTTTGTTTTCTAGTCATTTTAAGCACTTCTGGATGTCTTCTTTCATATGGTGTCATTGATAATATTATTGCTTCAATATGAGCCATATCTTTAGGATCAATTTTAACATTATTAAGTCCCATTTTTTTGGCTCCAGGTACTAATTTAATTAAATTTTCTAATGGTCCAAGTTTCTTTATTTGTTTAAATGTTGATAAGAAATCTTCTAAATCAAATTTACCTGTCTTCATCTTTTTAGCAGCATCCATTGCTTCTTTTTCATCTATTACTGATTCTGCTTTTTCAACAATAGACATTAAGTCTCCCATACCAAGTATTCTACTTGCCATACGTTCTGGATAGAATTCTTCTAGTCCATCCAACTTTTCTGAAACACCGACAAATTTAATTGGTACATGTGTTAAATGTCTAATAGATAATGCAGCACCTCCACGAGTATCTCCATCTAATTTAGTAAGAATAGCTCCTGTAAGTTTTAATCTATTATTAAATCCTTCAATAACATTAATAGCATCTTGTCCTGTCATACTATCAATTACAAGTAATACTTCATTCGGATTAACTTCATTACATATATTTTCTAATTCTGTCATTAAATCTTCATCAATATGTAATCGTCCAGCAGTATCTATTAAAACATAATCATATCCATTTTCTTTAGCATATTTAACCGCATTTTTACTAATCTCAACAGGATTATTTTTACCTTCTGAATATACTTCTATATTTAATTCTTTTCCTAGTTGTTTTAATTGATCAATTGCGGCTGGTCTATATATATCACAAGCAACTAATAATGGTTTCTTTTTATAATTTTTTCTTAAGTAATTAGCAAGTTTTCCAATAGTAGTAGTTTTACCACTACCTTGTAAACCTACTAACATTAATGTGGCTGGATTACCTTTGGTATTTATTTCTTCCTTTTCTCCACCTAGTAATTCTACTAATTCATCTTTTACTATTTTTACAAACATTTCACCAGGTTTTAATGATTTTGCGACTTCTTCTCCCAATGCTTTTTCTTTAACATTTGCTATAAATTCTTTTACTACTTTATAGTTAACATCGGCTTCAAGTAAAGCAAGTCTAATTTCTCTAGTCATATCGCCAATATTTTCTTCTGTTATTTTTCCATAACCTCTTATTTTATCTATGGCGTTTTGTAATCTATCTCCTAAACTTTCAAACATTTTATCACCTTTTAATATTTTATCAAAAAAATATAAAAAAGACCATAGTTTTAGTCTTTTTAATTATATATTGATTTTATTTGTTAATATGATAAATTAGGTGATTTATATGCCAAATGGGTGGAAAAATTTTTTTAGTGGCAGAAATAAATGGATTTCTTTTTTAATTATATTTGGTATTTTATTCTTTTATCAAATTATTTTAACCTTTATTTTTGTTACAAGGTTTAATTTAATTATTCTTTATTTATTTGTTAGTTGTATATTCTTTTTTAGTCTTAGAATATTCCTCTAATAGTTTTTCTGTTTTATAAATTGTTTCTATCATATTAGTTACTAATATAGTATTATCATATTCTGTTTGATTAAATTCTATTTTATTTGGTAAAGTTATTAAGATAAATAATAACTTTTTTTCTTCTTCTAATAATGGATATGTTTTTTCATATCTTTTTAATATAGATTCAAAATCAAAATTTAAAGCATATTTTTTATATAGTTTATATAAATCAAATATTGGTATATCTATTTTAGCTTTATTCCAACTTATAAGATAAGAATTTTCATTTCTTATATAATGATCTAATGACAAATTATTATGTAGTAATACATATCTTTGTTTTGTTTTATTTTTAACTAATTCTAACCATTTATCTAATTCTCCCTTAGAATAATTTAGACAAGCAAATATTTTGGATATATTATTTTCTAATACTAGTTCACTAGGAGAAGGATATACCTTGTTTTCTATTAAAGTTATTAAATCACTATAATAATTTCGTAAGTGTTCTATATTATTATTAATATCTTCATATATTTGTTTATATGTATCTGAATCAACATTTTTATAATATGTTGTTTTATTATGTAATATACTTACTAAGGATATCATATCTAATATTTTTTGTTCTTCTGGCATATTTATACCATCAATATATTCAAATATTTGATATTTATCTTCTTCTTTTAATAGTTTTGGATAATAATTAAATCCTCTTGAATTTAAATATTCATATATATCATTTGTTTTTTCTTTTATAACTAATCTATCTTCTTTAGTATTAATAATTGTTACTTTATCATATCTTTTATAACCAATAGGTTTTATATCATTTTTTCTTATTAAATCATTAATTTCTTTCATTATCAATTGGTATTATAATTTTATTACCTATTTTTATTTCTGATAAATCATTATACTCTTCTAATTTTTCTTTAGTTGTATTATATTTATTAATTATATTTTCTAATGTATCATCTTCTCTAACAATATATACTTTATAAGTATTATAACTGTCTTCTATATTGATATTATTAAAAATATTAATTGGATTTTCTTCTACAGCTTCTTTTTCAATACTATCTTCTTCTTCAACACACCTTTCTGGTTCTTCAACAATTTCTTCCATAATATCCTCCTTTTCTTCTATTTTATCTACTAATACTTCTATATTAACAGATAAAACTCTATCATTAATTATTTCATAATAAAAATCATTTATATCTACAGTAGCATTATCTAATATATATTTTTGATCAAACGCTATTGAAAATGGTATTTCATAGTTAAACGTTTCTACATCTGTTGATTGTTCTGTAATTTTATATTCACCGCTTATAATAAAATTACCTGATAATGTATAGTCTTCTACTTTTAAAGTGTGTTCTAAAGATATACTTGTTATTTCTGATAAATTAGTTTTAAAAATAATCTCTTTCTTAAATGGTACTATTTTATTCATATATTCCTCCAATCACTTAAATATATGAAAAAAGAGAATAAATTATTCTCTATTTTTAACTTCTTCTTTTAATACATCTAATGCTTCAGAATATGTACTTACTGGTATAAATTTTATATTTTCTTTTACTTGATCTGGTAATTTTTCTAAATCATTTATATTACCTTTTGGTATTAAAATTGTTTTTATACCATTACGTAATGCGCCTATACTTTTTTCTTTAAGTCCACCTATTTTTAAAATGTTACCACGTAGTGTTATCTCACCAGTCATGGCAATACTTGAGTCTACTCTACTATTTGTTAAACTACTTATTAAGGCAGTAGTAAGTGCTATACCAGCTGAAGGTCCATCTTTTTTAACAGCCCCTTCTGGTACATGAATATGAATATCATTATCAAATTTCTTATAATCTATTCCAAATTCTTTGTAATTAGATTTTACATAATCTAGGGCTATTTTAGCACTTTCTTCCATTACTTCTCCAATTGATCCTGTAAGCAATAGATTACCTTTTCCTTTAAAGTAATTAACTTCTATTTTAAGTACATCCCCACCATATGGAGTATATGCTAATCCATTAACAACTCCTATTTCCGAATTATTATCTAATTCTTTTTCATATAATGGTTTACCTAAATATTTATCTATCATTTTTTTATCAATAGTAATTTTATTAATTGCGATTTTTTTCTTTAATAATTCTGTTACTATTTTTCTCATTATTTTTGAAATAGTTCTTTCTAGATTTCTAACACCTGATTCTTTTGTGTATTCTCTTATTACATCTAATATTAATTTATCTTCAAATGTTATATTTTTATAATCTAATCCATGTTCATCACATATTTTAGGTAATAAGTAATTTTTAACAATTTCTAATTTTTCATATTCTGTATATCCTGTCATTTCGATTATTTCTAATCTATCTCTTAATGGTTCAGGAATATCTTCAATATTATTAGCAGTTGTTATAAACATAATTTTACTTAAATCTACTTCTTCTTCTATATAGTTATCACTAAAGAATTCGTTTTGTTCTGGATCTAATACTTCTAATAATGTAGAAGCAGGATCTCCTTTTTGGTCTTTTGTCATTTTATCAATTTCATCTATTAAAAATACTGGATTCATTGATTTTGCTTTTTTTAGTGATTGAATAATACGACCTGGATTTGCTCCTAAGTATGTTCTTCTATGTCCAATGATTTCTGCTTCATCATTCATACCACCTACTGATATTTTAACAAAGTTTCTATCTATTGCACTTGCAATTGATGATACAAATGAAGTTTTACCTACTCCTGGAGGACCAACTAAACATAATATTGGAGTTTTTAAATTATTAGATTTTTTTCTAACAGCTATATATTCTATTATTCTATCTTTAACTTCTTTTAAACCACTATGTGTTTTATCAAGCTTGTTTGCTATATCATTTAAATCATCATTATCTTTAGTATATACATTCCATGGTATATTAAGTAACCATTCAATATAATTTCTAACTATATTTACTTCTGGTGATGTTTCATTTAATGTTTCAAATCTATTCAATTCTTCATCTATACGAGTTTTAATTTTATCATTTAAATTTAATGTTTCTAATTTTTTATTTATTTTGTTTATTTCATTTTCTTTAACACTTGTATCACCAAGTTGTTTTTTTATTTCTTTTAATTTTTCCTTTAAGATGTACTTTCTTTGAGTATCATCCATTTCTCTTTTAACTCTACTATCAATTTCTTTTTCTATTTGATACATTTCTGTTTCATCATAGATATCTTCTAGTATATAAGTTAATCTTTCTACTGGATTTAATTCATAAAGATATGTAAGTACCCTATCTGATTCTATATTTAAATATGGTACTATTACATCTGTCATTTTATCTAGACTAGTCATATTTTTAACTATTGATATTATACTATTCGAGGCATATGGAATAGTTTTAGTATAATATTCTAATTCTCTTTGTAATTTTTTTATTAAAGCTTGTTCTTGATAGGCATCTATTTCTTCTGGAACTATTTCTTCAATAATAGCTTCTAAAATATCTTCATTTTTATCATTATTTAATAATTCTACAACATTGGCTCTCTTTAAGCCTGATATTACTAATCTAGTTTTACCATTAGGAAGTTCCATCTTATGACTTATTCTAGCCACCACTCCTATTTTTGGTAATTCTTTTAAATCTACACTTTCTTCAAGTGGATCTTCTTTACTTATTATTAATACTTTTGAATCATGAAATAATTCAGCAACATCTATTATGTTTTTACTTATATCATTATCAAATTCTAATCTTATATCATTATTAGGCAAAAGGATAATTCCTCTAAGGATTATAACAGGTAGTTCAGTCTTTATCATAAATTGCCTCCTTCAAATTGTTTTTTATTATAGCACAATTAATTTATTTGTCTACATATTTTTTATATTTTTCTATTATTTACCAAAAGAAAATAATGTGTATAAAACACATTAAATTATTGTATTTATATTGATATCTTTTAGCTTTTTTACTAGATATTATTATTTTCTAATGCTTTTTCAACTTCACTAATTAATTTTTCTTTATTTGGTAATTTTTTCATATAATTGCTTGGTAATTTATCTAATATTTTATATTCACTTACTCCTATCGGCTTATTAATATATTTTAAAGTATAATCAACAATTTTATTATTTTTGTTTGGACATAAAATTATACCAATAGAAGGATTATCATTTTCTTCTTTTAATTGTTCATCTAATGCTTGTAAATAAAAACCTATTTTACTACCATATTCAGGAATAAATTCATCCATCTTTAATTCTACAGCAATATAACATTTTAATTTTGTATGATAAAAAAGTAAATCAATATAGAAATCTTTATTACCCACAGTTAATTTATATTGATTACCTATAAATGAAAATCCATTACCAAATTCTAATAATACATTTTTAATTTTTTCTAACATTTTATTTTCTAATTCTTTTTCTTTATAGTCATTAGTTAATTCAATAATATCAAATACATATGGATCTTTCATTATATTGGATGCTAAATCACTATTTTTCTTTAAAGTTAAATTAAAATTATTATGTTTTATATTTTCTATTTGCCTTTTATATAGGTTTGTATCAATTTGATATATCAGTATACTTTTTGACCAACCTTCATTTAAACAATTCTCAATATACCATTTTCTAATTTTTTTGTTTTTAATTTTTTCAATTAAAATGATATTATGTGTCCATGGTAATTGTGCAACCAGTTGCACAAATTCTAAATCATCATGGTATTCACTATAAAAAGTTTTCATATATTTTAAATTTCTAACTGAAAATCCTTTTTGATTTGGATATGAATTTTTAAGTTCAAATGCTAAATTATCTAAAAATTTATTTCCCCATACTGAATTATCATAAAGTACCTTACCAATTCTATAATATAAATTAACTAAACTTATATTAGCATTTATCATAATATCTAATTGTGTTTTATTAATATCTTGTTTTATATTATCAATTGCAGCAATATATGTTTTATCTACTTCTTCTATCATAAGCTCTTCCTTTCTATATCTTTACTTTTTTAGTTTCAATTTAAACCAAATACTTTTACATTCTGTTAATTGAAACATTATTGATATATCGTTGTTCTACTAAATTATTATCAATTAAATAATCTTTCATTTTTTTAAATAATCTAATTAATGCTTTACTTTGTTCTGTAGCTTTTTCCCCTTTAGTACCGTCATCAACATATATATTCCCTGTTCAGTAAATACATAAGGCAAATACTTAATATTGTACCCTCTTTCAACTGTTTTGTTCAAGGTCACAAATTGTGACCTTGAAACAAAATCACATTCTTCTTTTGTTAATTGAAACATAAAATCTGATTCAAATTTTTCTATATTTCTTTGCACTTGTTGATTAAAAGCTTTAGTTGTATAACCATATATTTTAGCTAAATCAGAATCTACCATTACATATTGTCCTCTAATAAAATACATTTTATCTCTTATTGTTTTTTCATCTAGTAATACTATATCTGTTGTCATAGAGCACCTCCTCTACTTATATGGTACTACACTCATATAGCAAATTCCTGCAAGATTATAAAAAAAATTAGAATTTCTTCTAAATTTTCCTTTTTTTATATAATAATATAGCGCCAATAAGTGCGACTATTAAATCTTTCATTGTATCTGTAACACCTGTTAATTCTACTTTCTGTGGATCTACATTTAAAATTATACTTGATATAAATTCAAATATCTCCCATCCTACTGATACAAGTGCTACAAAACCTAAAATATCCAATAAACTTTTTTTCTTAAATAATTCTATTGATATATAAGCTTCAAATACACCTGATAAAAAGTGCATTAATGTATCATAATTAGGAATTCTATCATAAAAATTTATAACCGTTCCTAAAAAGTAAGCAAATACTACAAATATTAAATAAGATAATTCTAATTTATTGGATATTTCTATTTTAAATTTTCTTATTATCTTTGGTACTAAAAAGACTATTAAACTGGATATACCAATTAAAAATCTTACTAGTATTTTTCTTTTTAAATTATATAAAGCAATAATATAACTAACTACTGATAATACTACAATAATTAAGTTATTTATCTTCTTCATAGGTTAATGTTTCCATCTCCACTTCATTAATTGAATTAAATCTTTTTGTTATTTTTTCTGTTGTTGTATGAATATCTTTAACATCTTTTCCTACTGTTTCTATAGAACGAGATAATTTATCCCATCTATCTTTATATCTTTTAAACTCCTCATCTAATAATTTTAATTCTCTATGTATTACTTTCGCATACTTATCTCTTTCCATATTCTTAATAATTACTTGAATAGTTGTTAGTGTTGAGATTAAAGTAGTTGGAGAAGTAATCCATACTCTTTTTTTATAAGCATATTCTATTACATCACTATGATATGCATTTACATAAGTAAAAATAGCTTCTGCTGGTAAAAATAGAATTGCTTGATCTGATGTAACACCAGGAATAATATATTTACTACTAATAGCATCTATATGTTTTTTCATATCTGATTTAAACATTTTCTCATATGTTTCTCTAGCATCTTCACTAATACTTTTATCTAACATATTACGATAGTTTTCTAATGGAAATTTTGAATCTATTCCAACTAAACCTAATGGTTCAGGTGCAAATAAAGCACAGTCTACAATTGATTCATTTGGTAATGTATATTGTAGTTTATATATTTTATCATTTACTCCAAAGACATTTTCCATAATATGTCTTAAATTAACTTCTCCAAAGATTCCTCTTGTTTTTTTATCAGTTAAAACTCCTTGTAAAGAAACAATATCTTTTGATAATGTATCAATTTTCTTTTGTGCTTCATCTATTTTTGATAATCTTTCTAATACATTAGTAAATGTTTTATTTGTTTTTTCAAAATTTTGATCTAATCTTTCATTTACTTGATCATTTATTAGTCTTAATCGATATTCTAATTTTTCATTTTGTTTAGAAAAATCTTCATTCATATTTCTTTCTAGACTACTTTTAAATTCTCCTAATTCTTTTACTACATTAGTTTCAATATTACCTATTTTTTCTATTATATGTCCTTCATTTATTCCTTTTGTAAGTAAAAATATTAAAAGAATTGTAATTATTATTAATATACCCAAAATTATATATTCCATAACTCCTCCTAATCTATATCAAATTTATTTATTACAAATTTTGATAATATAAATGCGATTAATAATATTATTAATAATTTAAATATAACTGTAATATCTGACATACTTTCTACAAATGTTGTTCCTACAAATCCCCAGAAATATACAATTGATATTTTAGCAATTATACATGCGGTTAGAAATTTTTTATATTTCATTTTTGACAATCCAGCGCCTATATTTACAGAGAATGCAGGTGTAAATGGTATTGCCATTATTACTACTAATTTGGAAAAACTTACATTACTTACTACATTCATTAATCTTTCTGTTCTAGGCTTATTTTCAATATTTTTATACAATCTTTTACTTAAACCTTTTCTAAATATAAAGAAGCTTAATGAACAGCCTAATATAGTAGCAATCCAAGATATTATAAATCCTACTAAGTTACCAAATATTATCATGTTTAAAGCAATAAATAAAGCAAGTGGTAATATTGGAATCATTGATTCTAATATAATAATACCCATTCCTAAAAATAAACTTATAAACATGTTATTATTTAATACTAAATCTTTTAAATATTCAATTATATCATTTATTATTTGTTGCATATATAATCACCATACATTATTATTATAATACATAATAATGTTTTTTAAAAGAAAAAAGAATGAAATATCATTCTTAATGTTTATCTAACATATCTGATAAATATGGCATTGCCATAATAAATGCGAATATTAAGATTGCTATAAATATTACAACCTTAAGATTTATATTTGAGTCATTATTTAAATCGGTTTTTTGGTTATTATTAACATATCCATACTTTGGTGCCTCTGGTTGTTGTTGTTCATTTATTGATTGCATCATTTGATTCATCATAGTTGGATCATTTGGTTGTGGCATATTAACTTGTTCACCAAATACTTCTGTTGGAGTTTGTTCTATACTTATTACTGGAACTTCTCCACTTTGTTCAGTTGGTGGAACTGGTTGTCCCATTGGTTGCACTGGTGGAACTGGTTGTCCCATTGGTTGTACTGGTGGAACTGGTTGTCCCATTGGTTGTACTGGTGGAATTGGTTGTTCCATTGGTTGTACTGGTGGAACTGGTTGTCCCATTGGTTGTACTGGTGGAACTGGTTGTTCCATTGGTTGTACTGGTGGAACTGATTGTCCCATTGGTTGTACTGGATTTGGTCCAATTTCTTGTCCATTAAATTGGTTTACATTACTATAATCCATACCATTCATATTATTATCCATGATTCCAACCTCTTTTCTATCTTTTCTACTTATTAGTATATCAAATTTTTATTAAAATTAAAAGTATTTTTAATTAATTTGTTTAATATACATATTATAATAGTCTTTTTTATTACTCATTAACTGATTATGATTACCAAATTCTTTTATTTTTCCATCTTCTAAAACTAAAATATTATCTGTATCTTTTGTCTTAGATAATCTATGTGCGATTATAATACAAGTCTTATTTTTTAATAAATATTTCATACTTTCAAATATCAATTTTTCTGTTTTTATATCTACCTCACTAGTTGCTTCATCTAATATAATTATTTTGGGATTTTTTAAAATACATCTAATAATAGATATTAATTGTTTTTCTCCATTTGATAGTATATTATTCTCATTATCAATAACTGTATAATAATTATTAGGTAATTTTTCTATAAATATATTTGCTTTTACTTTTTTACATATTTTAATAATTTCTTCATCTTTTATATCTAGTCCATATTTAATATTATCTATAATTGTTCCTTTAAAAAACTTTGTTTCTTGTAATACTAATCCAATATTTTTTCTTAGACATTCCTTATCTATATCATGTATATCATAACCATCTATATATATTGTTCCTTTATTAATATTATAAAATTTTTCTATTAAATTTACTATGGTTGTTTTACCACTACCAGTTTCTCCAATAATAGATAAAGATGTTTTTTTATTTATTTTAAAATTAATATTATTTAAAACATTTTTATCTTTATATTTAAAATAGACATTTTTAAATTCAATATCACCTTTTATATCTACCATTATTCCTTTTTTATTATCAGTTTTATAATCTATTATATTATATATTCTTTTTAATGAGGCAATACTTTCTCCAATTGTTCCCATCATTGAAGATAATTCATTAATAGGTTCTTTAAACATTGAAGCATATGATAAAAATGCGACTATATTACCTATTGTTATTTGGTGTTTTAATACTAATAAAGCACCTACTCCTATAACTAATATATTACTTAGATTATTTATAATTAAATTAATTGGTAGTATTAAATATGAATATAGATTAGACTTAATAGAAATATTTTTAAAATTATAATTTTCATTATTAAATATTTCTATAAAATATTCTTCTTTATTTAGTTCTTTAATGGTTTTAACATTACTTAATATTTCTTCTGAATGAGATGTTAAAGAAGCTAATAAATTTTGTTTTTTAGTATAATATTCTTCTATTTTTTTACTCATTTTAGATACTATTATAAAGAATAATGGTACAGTTAAAATAATAATTATTGAAAGTAATATATTCATATAAAACATTATTATAGTGACACCTATAAATGTTATTACACTACCTGTAATAGTTGTGATTACTTCTGATAGACATTCATTAACACTATCAATATCATTAGTTATAGTACTCATAATATTACCAGTATCATTATTATCAAAATAAGAAAGTGGTAATGTTTGTATTTTATTAAATACTTTTTTTCTTAATTTATAGATAGTATTTTCTGTCATATTTATTATAATATAATTATTTATAATAGTAATAATAAACTGGGTTAAATAAAATAATAGTAATATAATTAATAATATATAAATATTTTTATGTAAATTATCAATAATATAACCTATAATATATGGTATTATTATACCTATAATAGTACTTATAATAGTAAGAATAATGGTAATTACTATTAATCTTTTATTTAACATTTTAAACAATTTTTTTAATTGATTCATGATATATCACTTCCCATACTATATAATTCTTTATATATAGAATTATTTAATAATTTTTGATGATTACCTATATCTATTATTCTTCCATTATCAAGCAACATAATCTTATCAAAATCTTTAATAGCCTTTATTCTACTAGTTATAAAAATAATCGTTTTATCATTGTATTTTGTAAGTAAATTATTTATTATTTTTTCTTCTGTTTTTAAATCTACCGCACTTAATGAATCATCTAATATTAAAATATCTGGTTCTAATATTAATGATCTACATAGTACTAATCTTTGTCTTTCTCCACCACTTAAATTTTTCCCATTTTGTTCTATTATTTTTTTATCTATTTTATTTGATAATGTAATATCTATATATGGTTTTATATTTATTTTTTTATTAAATTTTAAATTATTATTTTTAGTATTTTTAAATAAATTTGCTTTTTGATTAACAATTATAATATGTTCTTTTAAGTATTTTAAATCATATTCATTAATATTAATATTATCAATTAATATTTCTCCTTTAGTTATATCATAATTCTTTTTAATTAAATTAACTAAAGTTGTTTTACCACTACCTGATGTTCCTATAATTGCGACTTTTTCTCCTTTATTTATTTTAAAATTTATGTTTTCTAGATTATATTTTTTATTATAAGAAAAATATACATTTTTAAATTCAATTGTTCCTTCAATTTTTTTAGTAATACCTTTATTTAGTTTTTCTTCTTTAAATTTTAATAATTCTTTTATTCTTCTTATTGATACACTACTTTGTACTGTAAGTAAAAATATCATTGATGTGGATACAATTGAAACTAGTAGTAAATTGATATATTCAATAAAAGCAGTAACAGTACCTATTTTAACATTATTATATTTACTAAATAGTAATATTATAATTATTGTTATATTAATTATAAACATAACAAGAGGCATCATAAGTGATATTGTCTTTAATGCTTTAGTATCAATTTTTTTATATTCTAAATTATTTTTATCAAATTTTTTTATTTCATATTCTTCTTTTACTTCAGATTTTACTAGTTTTATATTTGTTATATTCTCTCTTATATTAGAATTAATATTATCAAGTGATATACTTGTTAAATTAAAATATGGATATGTTTTTTTTATAAATATAATACTTATAATTATAATAATAGGAATTATTATTAATAAAATAGATGACATTTTAATACTTAGTGTTAAGCATAGAATAATGCTTCCAATTATAATTAAGGGTACTTTTATTAGTATTTTAAGTATTAAAAATATTATGTTTTCTATATTTACAATATCATTTGTTACTAAAGTAACTGTATGGCCTATATTTATATTATCAATATCTTGATATTTTAGTTTTAATACTTTGTTTATTATTTTATTTCTAAGTTCATAACTTATATTTGAACTTATAATAGATGAAATATATGTACTTAATATACTACCTACTATTCCAATTACTAATACACTAATCATTATTAAAATATTTCTAACTATATAATTTGTATCATTATTTAGTATTCCTACATTGATAGTATCAGATAATATTAAGGGTAATAATAATTCCATAATCATTTCTAAAATAACACATATTATGCATACAAATATTAATCTTTTATATTTCATATTTCCTCCAATCAAAAAAGCGCAAGTAAAAAACTTATAATATAAGCCTGTACTAGCGCTTTTCCTATTATTTAATTATAAATATTTCTTTATTTGTTTATTCTCTATTTTTTCTGATATAAAATAGATGATAATGCTGATTACTATTAAGATAATTCCAATCACTAAATAGATTATACTATATTTTGATAAACTATTATTTAAATCAGTAATTACTTTCTTTATAAAATTTCTCATTCCTTCAGTTATTTTATCTGTATGTTTTGATATTCTTTTATTTATTTCTATTATTATAAATAATAATAAACTAGAACTTATAAAGGTAATACCTACCCATTTTAATCCATTTATTATACTTTGTCTTGTTATAAAGATTCCTATAATAAATACTATAATTAATGTTATTAATATTAAATCTAGGATACTATTATATAAAAATCTTGTAATAACTATTCCTTTATCTATTTTATCAATATATTTATCTATATCGAATTTTTCTCTTATCTTATCCGATAATTCATTTAATTTAGCTTCTATATCAGGAGTTTTTTCTTTAACCTTTTCTAGAAATCTTTCTTGATTTTCTTTAGTTAATTTATCACTTTCTGGAATATTTTTTTCTTGCATTTCTGTAGATATATTTTCTATTTTATTTTCTAAAAATTTATAAATATCTCCATCTTGTAATAATTTTTCCGATTTATTATTTATTGCATTATTTATTGATTTAGATGTTATCTCTTTTGCGTAATTATCAACTGGTTTTGTTCTAAAGAATCCATCTATTGATTCTGCTGGTATACCTGAATCTGTTAATCTATTTTTTATTTCACTAAATTCTTTAAATTCTTTTCCATTTTCATCTAATACCATATCTAATATATTTAGATTATTTATAAATTCATTTATCTTTTTTTCATCTAAATATTTTTCTGTAGATTTTTTAAATGAAAATAATACTATAAAAGATAATAATATAATTACACATATAGATGTTAAAATACCTAGTAATATGCTTTTTGCTTTTTCCATATTATCACTCTTTCTTATTAGATATTATCATTAAATAAATTTTTTATCAATACAAATTATAAAAAAAAATAGGAATTATCCTATTTTATTCTATTGTAGTAGATTTACTTGTTACTTGAACTTCTATATAAGTTCTACCATCACTTACTTCTATTTCTTTTCCATCTAAGTAAGTATATTTTGTTTTAGCACTTCTACTTGATTTACTCCATTTAATTGGTACAGCATATCCATTAGTTATATAATATCCTTCTCCACTACCTATTGTATGTAAATCCCAGTAATAATTGTTATCCATCATACCAAATGTAATTTTTTGAACTATTATATTTTTAGTAGTAAATGGTTCTTTTGATTTATGATCAACTGTTTCTTTTCCATTTACATTTCTTGTATACATTTTTGTTTCAGGATTATATGTAAATTTAGTTGTTACACTACCATATGGAAGCGTTACTGTATTAGCAGTTTTAGCATCTGTTTGTTTTGATAAATCAACCTCTCCTACATTGTATTTTAATAATACTGTATTATCTGATTCTTTCTTATATTTTTTACTATTAAATGCAAAATCTTCTATTTTAGAAATACTTGTATATGCAGTATGTTCAGAAGCTAAATGTTCTGGATTACTTCTCCAATATGGTTTAGAATGAATCATTCCATTCATATAATCAATTACATGTTTATTATTTAATTGATCTTCTGCATATACACTATAACCATATCCAACTAAGATAGCATCACTTTCTAAAGCATAATCAATAAAATTATGTCTTACACTTCTAACAGTTCCAATAGTTAAATCTTTATCTGCATCTTTATAAAGTGCCATTAATCTTGATGTAGATCCTTCAGTTGGTATTTCATATACAATATATGCTTTATTTAATCCTTCTTGAACTTTAATTGCTACTGGAGTATTATTTACTACAACAGCAAATGGTCTTGATTTAGAATTAATATCTATAATATCAACTTTTTCTTTTGGTACTACAGGTTTCTTTTCTGCAGTTTTTTTATTATTATCTTTACCATTATTTGATTTCTTTTTATCATTTGGTTTTAATACTATTAGTAATACTACTATTGCTAATAAAATTAATATACTGGCAAATATTAAGATTTTTTTTGTACTTATTTTTCTTTTCATATACACACCTATCCTTCTATATAAGTATACCATGTATCCAATTTTTTAACAATGAAAAAAGAATAAATTAATTATTCTTTTTTTTAAATCTTTTAAAAATTGCATCATTTAAAGTATCTAATAAAAATTTATCTCTTAATACAAATAATATTCCAAAATATATTATTGCTCCTACTATTACTTGTGTCATGATAACGGTCATTCTACCAATCATTACCTTACTTATAAATATACATACTAGTAGCATAATTATTGATGATATTATATAATTAATTGATGATTTAAATACTTCTTTTAAGCTGAAATCTTTTCTTATAAAATATAATTGAATTGCAGCAACAGTTAATTCTGCTATAACAGTTGCGAAAGCAGCTCCATATGATTTATAACAATTGATTAATATAAAATTTAATATAAAATTTATTATAGCACCAATAATAACTGATATTGTAAATTCTTTTTGTCTTTTTGTTGAAAGTAAGAATTGAGTTCCTGTTACACTACTTAAACTTATAAATATTATTATTAAACTTAATATACACATTATTGGAGCAACTTTGTCATATCCTTGTCCAAAAAATAATGGGACAAATTTATTTGAAACTGCAATTATTCCAAACATTAAAGGAAAAGCAAGTATGAAAACAAAACTAAATGTTTTTTTCATATATGCTTTTATTTGTTCTTTATTTCCTTCTGCATAGCAACTAGCAATTCTAGGCATCATTACAGTTCCTACTGCTGTAATAACAGTAAGTAATATTTTAACTATTTTTTGTGCTTGTTCATAATATCCAACTTCATTCATATCATTTAAGATACCACCTATCATTGTCTTATCAAGTACTGTATAAACTTGAATCGCAATTTGTGGAATAAATAATGATATAGTTAAAGGAATATGGTGTAAAAATTTTAAGTTTTTAGGTTTTTCTATATGCTTCCATATACCAAACCATAATGTTAAACAACCAAATAAAGTACTACAAACATAAATATACATATATGTTTGTAAATCACTAGGTCCTTTAATAAAAGTAAATATACATATTACACTTATTATCTTTATAATAAAATTTCTAATAACTATTTTTTTGAAATCTTCCATTCCTTGATAAAACCAAGAAATATCAAGAGCATTTGCCAACATTTCTAATAATAATATTCTATAATATATAGCGTAATTTCCATTTATTCCAAAGAATATAAAGAATACTATAGACGATATTATCATTGTTATTATTCTTATTATAAATAATTCCCAAAATATTTTACTTCTTTTTTCTTTATCATTTTGATTATATGCTATTTCTCTTTGACCATATACTGATATTCCTAAACTACCAAATAAAATAAAATAAGTAACGATAGATACAGTATATCCAAATGTACCATTACCATTTGCTCCTAAGCGTCTTGCTAGATAAGGAGTTGTTATAATAGGTAGTAATATTACTAACAATTGATATAGCATATTATATATATAATTCTTTTTGATAGATTTTTTCTTCATATTTTACTCCTTATAAAAATGTCATACAATAAGTATAACATTTTTATATGAATTTTTCAATTTTTATTTATTATCTTTATAAACATCGAATGCTGATTTAATAACATCATCCATGTCATAGTATTTATATTCAGCAAGTCTTCCACCAAATATAACATTTTCTTCTTTACTTGCTAAATCTCTATATTGATCAGCTAAAGCATTATTTTTATCATCATTAACTGTGTAATATTTTTCCATTCCTTCAACATAGTCTGATGGATATTCAAATGTTACAACTGTTTTTGGACTTGTTGAATCAAATTCAAAATGCTTGTGTTCTATTACTCTTGTATAATCTACCTCATGACCTGTATAATTTACAACAGCATTTCCTTGATAGTTTTGTTGATCTAAAATTTTAGTATCAAATTTTAGTGATCTATATTCTAGTTTTCCTAATGAATAATTAAAGTATTCATCTAGTGGTCCAGTATATACTATAGTAGTTGCCATATTTTTATATTCTTCTACATTATCAAAGAAATCAGTATTTAATTTTACTTCAATTCCTTCTAACATTTTTTCTACCAGTTTAGTATATCCACCCATTGGGATACCTTGATATCTATCATTAAAATAGTTATTATCGTAAGTTAATCTTACAGGTAATCTTTTAATAATAAATGCAGGTAATTCTGTACATGTTCTATTCCATTGTTTTTCAGTATAACCTTTAACTAATTTTTCATATATAGATCTACCTACTAATGAAATAGCTTGTTCCTCTAAATTAGTTGGTTCATGATCTATTTCTTTCTTTTCTTCATTAATATGTCTTAATGCATCCTCAGGTGTAAATACATCATTCCATATTTTACTGAATGTATTCATATTAAATGGCATATTATATACTTCATTACCAATTCTGGCAATTGGAGAATTTGTATATCTATTAAATTCTACAAATGAATTTACATAATCCCATACATCCTTATAATCTGTATGAAAGATATGTGCTCCATATTTATGTACATTTATACCTTCTATCTCTTCTGTGTAAACATTACCAGCTATATGATTTCTTTTATCAATAACTAATACTTTTTTACCATCTTTTGTTGCTAAATTAGCAAATGTAGCACCGAATAATCCAGCACCTACTACTAAATAATCATATTTCATTTTAAACCTCCTTATGGTGATACTCTTTTTCCTGATATATTAAATATTCCATGAATATATCCTTTAAAAGCTATTCCAAATTGTTTTCTATTAACAATAAGAATACGTATTAATAATTTTGGCATTACATATAATGCATATTTATATCTTTTTATATCACTAAATTTATACATTAAAATACTATTTCTAACAAAATAATACATTTTCCAATTTGATAATTTTATAATACTTATATTTTTTCCTAAAAACTTTTTATGTAATTCACTACAATCAGTTATTCCGTTATCATGAACTATAACTGAATCTTTTATTTTATAAATTTTATACCCAGCTTTAATAATTCTATATGCATACTCTAAATCATCATGATAGATAAAATAGTCAGGTTTAGAAATACCAACTTCTTTTATGATCTCAAGTGGTATAAAAAATCCTACAAACATCCATCCATTTACTTCTTTAATACCATTTGTATATCCATCATTATCATGATCTGGATTAGACCAATAACAATTACCATCTTTTCTAATATTCATGATTTTTTCTAATGCATCTGCTTCTGGATATGCATCATCATCCATACCCCAAACAAAATCACATTTTGAACTATCTAATATTGTTTTTAAACCATAAGAGAATCCACCAGAACCTCCTGTGTTTTCTTCAAGTTTAATATATATTATTTGTTTATTTTTATCTAATACCTTTTTTATATAGTCATAAGTATTATCGGTACTATTATTGTCTATTATATATATTTTTTCCAATTTATAGGTTTGTTTTAATAATGAATTAATATTTTTTAACAATTTTTCTTTTCGATTATATGTTACAACAAGAGCTGCTACTTTTTTCATTTTTTCACCTCTATGTTTAATTAGCTTTCTGTATTTACGACTCTAATTTCTTTTTCTTTTAAATTATTTTTATTAATATAAACATTTAATAATAATTCTGAAATATAGCCAAAAATTCTTGCTTCTTCTTTTGTATAATCGCTTATATCAACTCTTTTTTCCACTTCAAACAAAACACCAAATAACCATTCACAATATTCATCAAACAATTGCTTTTTACAAATCATCATATTCATATAATGTCCTTCGTTTGAAGCACAATAATTATCAAAACTTTCAACATAATCTGGATATTTTTCTTGTAATACTTCTCTTACTATATCTAAATCTTTCTTTTTTCCAGCACACTTATCATAGAATTCATATGTTGTAACAGGAAATACAAATTTCTTTGGAACTATAATATCGTATTTATTTAACAGTTTCTTTGCTTTCTTTATACTTACATAAAATTTACTATTTTTTCTTTTTAGTGGCGAAAAAAATCTACGATAATGACATATACCTATAATATCATCTTTATCACATTTATAGTTTTTCCATATCCAATAAACACCTGTTAATTCACAGTAATTAGGATTTTTTTCTGATATATTATCACCATTCATATCATTATATTCCAATCCTAAATCACCATTTTTAGCTACATTAACTTGTATATAATGATATCCATTCTTTTTTACATATTTATCTAATTTTTTATGAGTAACTATAAATATACTATCTTTCATCTTTTTCACTTTGCCTTTCTATTAGCTTTTTTACAACATCTACGCTTATTTTTGAATCAAGTAAAGTAATATTGTCTTCAATAAACTTTTTATCAAACTTACTATAATCAATTTTCATAAGTTCATCTATTATATTTTTTTCAAAACGATATTTAATTACTTTACCATTAACAAAAATTGAATATGGTGGGACATCTTTTGCTACCACAGTACCCGCCCCAATCACGGCACCTTTTCCAATTTTAACTCCTGATAAAATAATACACCCATATCCAATCCAAACATCATCTTCAATTATTATTGGTCCCCTACATATAGTATTTTCTTTATCATTTATAATGATACTATGATATGGATATGTTGAAACAGTCTTATAATTATGTTCACCACTCAATAAAAATGTTACTTCACTTGCAATTGAGCAAAATGAACCAATTTTTATTTTTTCTTCTTCTAAGCCAAAATCAATAATTTTTACTGGTCCATATGTATTATTACCAATTTCTACTTTTGATAAACTAAAAAAGTTTTCTGGAAATGTATAATTATGTTTATTTGATTTTTTATATTCTCTGCAGAACTTTTTAAATCGAAAATAATTAACAATCTTCCATTTGAACAATTTTTTTCTTATCCAATTCATATCCAAATCCTCCTAAATTTTGTGTCGTTTTTTTCTATATTTGTTATATGTATATACAAATAATGGTCCCATTCTAAATTTATGTGATAAATAACATAATGTAAATATTCTTCTATTAGAAGAAACATCACCTTTTGGTTTATTTATACCAATTATTTTATTCTTTCGATATTTTGGAAATCTATCTTTAAGCCATTTAAATAATCTTTTATATTCACGTTTTAATTCTTTATATTTTAAGTCTTTTGTTGAATATAAAATAAACCAATATAAATATCTAATAAAATGTGCTTCTAGCATTTCATAGTTATCTTTTATTAGATTTCTTTTATTTAATTCATCATAACAACTATTTAATAATTTATCAACATTAATTTTTGATATATCTTTTTGTGATGAATTTGATACACTTTGTGAATTATAAAACCAATTATAACCTATATAATCTAATATTTTAATTTTATTTGTTTCAAATACCGCAATTATATTTAAATATATATCTTCTCCTATATTATTTTCTAAGAAATAAATTTTTTTATCTTGTAAAAATTTTGTTCTAAATATTTTAGCCCATGGAGTCATTATCATCATTTTCGACCATTCATTTTGAGATAATCTTGTTTCATTAAGAACAACATTATTTTCATTTGGTCTTCTAAATCCTGAAAGTGCTATATCACTTTTATCTTTATCAATCGCATTAAATAATGTTTCTATATAATCTTCATCAATATAATCGTCATTATCCATAAACATAATATATTCTGTTTTTACATAATCAATTGCATAATTTCTTGTTTTAGAAACGCCTTTATTTTTTTGACGAATTGATTCAATAATATCTGGATATTTATTACAATACTCATCTATTATTTTTTGTGAATTATCTGTTGATCCATCATTAATTAATAATAATTTGTAATTATTTGCTGTTTGAGATAATACACTATCAATACATTTTTTTAGATATTTTTCACTATTATAAACAGGTATAACTAATGTTACTTTTTTCATTAATTCACCTCTCATTTTCTTTTTATCATTTGTAATTTAAATAATAATTTATTTGTATACCAACTACCTACTGTGGTATTTATATATTTATTATTTTTTTGATATTTTTTTATCACTTTTGGTAGATATTCAAAATAAGATTTATTTAATGAATATCCTGGTGATGCGTGATATATCTTTGATGGAATAACATATACACCCTGATTATTCTTTATCATTTCTAAAGAATATTCTACCGCATATAAATGCCAAGTATTATTACTATTATTAAATGGATATTTTTTTATAGTATCCTTTTTAATTATAAATAATACTTCATCTAAGGTTTGTACTTTAGTGGGTTCATCTATTTCAGTATTTGATATTTTTTCTTTATCAGGTCCATTGGTAATATTACCAACAAGAGTATTTCTTTTAAAAGACGCTCCTGCTACACCTGCAATTCCATAATCTAAATTAGATATATAACTTGCAATATTTTCTAATTCTTTTTTATTTGTAAATTCTACATCATGATGAACAAACATCAATATATCACCTTTTGATTTTTTAATACCATAATTAAGAGCGTCAACACAACCATTAAATTTATTCTTTATAGTATCAACAACTATTATTTCATAATCTTTATATGTTTGTTTTTTTAAAGATGAAAGTAAATATTTATTCAATATTTTTTCATCATTACTTGGGCATATAATTGATATCATACTTCACTCCTATTATAAAATTTTGATAAACAAATTATCATTACAATTAATGTTGTTAGTGAATCAACATTATATATTGCCCCAAAACAACATACTGATACTACTGCGGCATATGGAAACCAATTAAATTTTTTTAATCCTTTATCAATAAATCTATTTACCACAAATAATAAGTATAATAAATATAACCATCCAAATTGATATGCAATTTCAATATATCCATTATGTGCAAATGGTTCAATAAATACTTTTTGAAATGATACACAATAATTTGAAAAACTCATAACATTTAAACCATGTCCAAATAGTACAAAAATTACTTTTTTAAATGAATTTACTAAGTAAAATAGTGATGAATATGTTCTTGTTAGCGATGATTGATCACTAAACATAATTAATCCAATAAAATACATTGTTGCTAATATAATAAATGGTAGATTAATAATCATTATTTTACCTATTTTACTCATAATTTTATATTTTGAGAATAATTTATAATATATAAATATTCCTAAATAGCAAACAAATATTACCCATCCTGCTCTTGAAAATGTTAGGAACAAGTTTATTAACATTAAGAATATTGTATATCTTAATTTAAATTTAGTTTTTTCATCTTTTTCCTTAAACATAATAAAAATAAATAGTAAATTAACTAAGAATACAGCATATATAGATGGTTCAAAAAATGTAGTATATACTCTATCAAATGATACCCAACCACCATATACTTCAAATATTCCTCTAACAGCATATGAAGGATTATTATTAAATACATTTAAAAACATTGGCCAATGATTTCTTGATGCATATACTTGATATATTCCATAAATGCAAAGTATTAAACAAAAATTAAGTGAATAATTTAATAATTTTTCAGTCTTATCATTTTTAATTAGATTTTTTATATAGAAATAACTTGTATATGCTACAAAAACACACAAGAAATATCTAACAATTTGAAAGATATTAAATATATTATTTATCTTTGATGAAATAAGAATAAATATAATTGTAGTTATTACAAATAATATAAATTTTTTGGATAATTCCTTATAAAATTTATATCTAAAAAAAGCATATATTAAAAATAAAACTATAACTGATATTCCAAAACTACTTGTTCTAATTATTGCGAAATTTTGAAAAAACAAGCAGAATAAAAATATAAGTAATTCTATATCCAATTTTTTTAATTTGCTCATACTTTTCTCCTCACTTTTTTATATTCTTTTATTCCTTTTCTCATTGATTTAAAATGTTTATTTTTTCCTTTAATAATATATTTCATTCCTACTATTATTCTTGTCAAATAAAAGAATAAATAAGATCTAAATTTGAAATTATATTTTTTCATAAATAACAATCTATTTCTTGTATTCCATTCAATAGCAAATGGATTACCCTCACCACCTGATGCAGAACTTGCTTTATGATATATATATGAATCTCCTGTTACTGCTAATTTATAACCACTTTCTTTTGCTTTTGCACAAAAATCAACATCTTCATAATACATAAAATATTCTTCAGGTAATAAACCAGTTTTATCTAATATTGAGGTTCTTATCAACATACTACATCCTGTAACATATTCACAATAAAAATAATTATTTTGTGTTTCTTGATATTCTTTTTTATAATTATGCATAATAGCTGTACCTTTAAACCAATCAATAGAACCACCATAATAATTAATTAAATTTTTATTATCATAATACATTATTCTACATCCAAGTATACCAACTGATTCATCTGATTTTATTTTTTCTAACATTTTATATATAGAATCAACTGTATCAATAGTATCATTATTTAGTAATAATACATATTCAGCATTTTGTTCTAAAGCATATTTAATTCCTAAATTATTGCCTGCTGAAAACCCATTATTAACTGGGTTTTTAATTAATTTAATATTTTTTACTTTTTTTAATTTATTATATGAATCATCTGTTGAACAATTATCAACTACTACTATTTCATAATCTAATTTTTTTTCACATTTATTTATACTATCAATACAATCAATTGTATCTTGATATCCATTATAATTTAAAAGAATTATATATAATTTATTCAATTGTATCACTTACCTTTTTAATATATCTGAATAATATTTAGTTAATTCATCTAAATATTTAGTTTTAGAATATGGATTATTCCAATAAAATTCATATGAATTCTTGCTCATTTTATCAATTAATTTGTCATCACATTTTTTTAAATTATCTACAAGACTATCCACATTACCACTTTTAAAAATAAGACCATTTTTATTATTTTCTATGTAATCACTTGTAGCACATTCATCACCAACTATAACAGGTATTCCCATTGATTGAGCCTCTAATGCTGTCATTCCCATTGCCTCATACCATAATGATGTAAAAACTAAAACTTTTACTTTTTTTAATATTTCACTTACCTCTTTTGAATTTTTCCATCCAACAAATTCTATATTTGAATATTCTTTTTCTAATCTTTCTTTTTCTACTCCATCACCAATAACAATACCTTTTACATTTACTTTAGTAATTGCTTCACAAAATAAATCAATACCTTTTTCTTTAGATAATCTTCCTAAAAACCCAAAATATTCATTCTTACTTGAATTTTTAAAATCTACCTTAGGAAAATCAATAGGATTATCAATTCTTATACTATTCCAATTACTAATGTTAGTATTTTTTAAAACCTTTTCACTAAAATCAGAAACATAAATACAATTTCCTTGTATTTTTTTTATATTTTTATTCTGTACTTTTTGTCTTATAACACGATATAATTTTACAAAGTAATTTCTAGAATCACAATTTGTTTTAATACAATCAAAACTCATTGCCTTTTTCTTGCATATTTTGCATTTTGGATAATTAAAGTATCCTCCATTTGGACATGAAGAAAAATAATCATGAACTGTTAATACCATTTTAAATTGTTTTTTATTTATTACTTTAAAAATTACACTTGATAATGATTTTGTCCAACCATGAATATGAATTATTGTATTATCTTTATCTAACGAATCTAGTAATTTTGCAAATTCTTTTTCTACTTTACGATTTTTTATGCCTCTAAAGGCACCTTTTATTCCATCTGTTAAACATTCTTTTTGATCAGTAGTTACTTGTTTAAATTTATAGTTATTTTCTTTATGGGTTGCTGAAAAGAAAATAACATCATATTTATTATCATAAAGCATTTGTGCAGTATCTATTGCAATTTTAGAAGCACCACCTTGAACATAATCAAAATCATTAACAACTACTATTGTTGGTTTATTTTCCATGTTTACCTACTTTCATACCTATAAATCTAGCAGCCATATTAGGAACAAATTTAATTATTACTTTAATATTTTTATCTTGAAATGCTCTTTTTAAAATATATTTTGCTAGTCCTCCACCTGTACTTGTTGTTCCATAATTATCTAGATACTTATTTTGTTTAAAAAATTGTCCTGTAAGTTTATATCTACTATATAGTTCTTTTAATTTGAAATCATGTGAATGGATAACTTCTGATTCTGCGCAATATTTAATTTTATAATCATTTTGAATTAATTTATATGCTATATACATATCCTCACTAATTGGTAGATTCTTATTATCATATCCATTTAATTTAATAAATGTTTCTTTTTTGATTGCAGATGATGCATCAGAAAAGAAAAAAGTTCTTAATCCTAATTTTTCTATATCATTTTTTGATACTATACTAGATACTTTTGGATAATTTTTTTCTCTTGTATATTTTTCAATAGAATTATTTGTACATATTTGTCTTGAATAGCAAGCATCTACTTCATTATTTGCAATTGGATTAGTTAGTTCATATAACCAATTATCTTTTTCTGGTATAACATCTTGAGTAATAAATACTAAGATATCTCCTTTTGCACTAAATGCTGTTTTTTCTCTTGTTAAGCTATGTGAAAAATCTGTTTTTTTTACTATTTCATATTTAATTTTATTTTCTTTTAATAATTTTTCTGTATTATCTTTACTTTCAGTAAGTAAATATTTTATTTCTTTTATATCAACATTTTTTTGTTTTAATAAGTTATTATTTAAACTTATTATATATTTTTCCGCATTATACAAAGGACATATAATTGATATTGTTTTATTCATCTTACTACACTCCTTATAACCTAATACAATTATATCATTTTAGGTATTAATAAGCAAGAAAATAAGGGTATTTTATTAATGCATAAAAAAAATTATTAATTACTAATTAATAACTTTTTTATATTAATATTTTATTAGCATATCAGCAATTTCTAAAGAATAACTATACCTTTCAACTAATTCATATATAACTATATCAACATCATACTTATTTATTAAGTCTTCTTTATAACTATCGCGATGTATAAATAAGGCATTTTTATACAGTTTTGCTAAATAAGGAACTGTTGCTTCTCTAAAAGAATCACCTACTATTAATACTGTTTTGTTATATATAGCATCTTCAGAACTGCATTTTTTTAGTGAATCAATATCTTCACATTTATATTCAATATTTGAATAAAAATTATTAACTTTTGGTTCATTATTTTCAACGTCTAACAATGCCATTTTTTTTAAATCACCTGAGGCTTTTTGTTTGGTAATTTTTATATTTGGTATTTCATATTTTTCTTCAAGTATTTTCATAAGTTTATTTATTCCTAAATAAGCACCATACTCATTCCAATGTGTATCATATTTATAATATGTTTCATATTTTTTTCTACCTTCAACTAGTTCTTTTTTAGGATATATTATTTTTAATTTTGTATTTTTCTCTAAATATTTTATCAAATCTTCTATTAAGCTTTCTTTATTATTACTTCTTTTTATTATTCCTTCTAATTTATCACTATAAACATTTTCTTTATTTGGAATAATAAAGAAATATAATTCTACATTGTTTTTTTCTATTTTATTATTAATGTCTTCTAAAAAATTAGCCATTTTTTCTTTATCTTTATCATTGTATCTTGTTGAATTAGTATAATCAGAAATTGAATCTCCAATCATTTCTACCTCTTTACTATTATAAAATAACCATCCATCTTTTCCTACAACAACTCCTGAGTTAGAACTTATATTAAATAAATTATACAGTAATTTTGATCTTGTTTTTCTAATTTCATTTTTAAATGGTAAGTGATCATTAAAATAACTTTCATATTTTTTAGGATATTCTGTTATATTTTTAACTGTTAATTCTGGTTTTTCATATAATAGTCTATTTTCATAATTAGTATTATCCATTTTATCTCTTATAAACCAGTATGCTACTGATGGTATTGTAATAAATGATATAAATATTATCACTATTATTAAGTCATTTTTCTTCATATTATCACCTAAAATCTAAAATATATAAATGGATTATATGTACTAGCTACTAATTCTGAAATAGATATAAGTAATACTAATAATATAGTTATTGTCTCAAAATAATTTATATAAAATTTTTTTAATTTTTCTTTATTATGTAATGATAAAATAATTTTTTGAGCAGGGCCACATAATATAATAGCGCTTAACAATATTAATATCACACGTTTGTTAATAATAGTTGGCATAAATATATATATTGTTTTAAAATCGAAACTAAACATTAATCTAATTATATCTAAAGCTTTACTTAATCCTTCTGCCCTAAATAATACCCAACCTACAATAACTATTAACATAACATAAATATGATTTAATACTTTAAATTTATTTTTATCTAATAATTTTTTTAAAAATAGTTTTTCAATTACTAAAATTGTTCCGTAGAATACACCACCCCAGACAACAAAATTCCAACTTGCACCATGCCATAACCCAGTAGCAAAAAATACTATAAATAAGTTTATATATGTTCTTATTTTGCCTTTTCTATTACCACCTAATGGAATATATAAATATTGCTTAAACCATGTTGAAAGAGATATATGCCATCTTCTCCAAAATTCAGTAATAGATTGTGAAATATATGGTAAATTGAAGTTTTCTGGAAAATGGAATCCAAACATTCTTCCAAGACCAATAGCCATATCACTATAACCGGAAAAATCAAAATATATTTGTAAAGTATATGAAATAGCCGCTAACCATACAATTGGTGTATTTAGTTGTGATATATCGTATGAATATATAGTATCTACGATTAGTGCTAATGTATTTGCTAGTATAACTTTTTTCCCAAGTCCATACACAAACTTTCTAACACCTGATGCGAATAATTCTAAATCTACTTTTCTATCATTTATTTCATCTTCAATATCTTTATATTTAACAATTGGACCAGCAATTAATTGTGGAAAGAATGATACATAAAGAGCTAGATTAAATATATTTTTTTGAACTTTTATTTCCCTACGATATAAATCAATAACATATGATAGTATTTGAAATGTATAAAACGATATTCCTATTGGTAAGATTATATTTTTTACTCCAAACATTTCGTGAGAAAATATTTTATTTATATTTGTTGTAAAAAAATTATAATATTTAAAATAACCAAGCAATCCTAAATTTAATATAATTGCTAGAGTTAAAAATAATTTATCTTTTTTTCTATATTTATCAATTAACATGCCAAATATATAATTCATAATAATTGATATTAACATTAAAATAATATATTTAGGTTCTCCCCAAGCATAAAATAAAAGACTTGATAATAACAATATTATATTTTTAAATTTATTATTACTTATAAAATATAAAATTAATACTATTGGTAAAAACAACCATAAAAAAATCATTGAACTAAAAACCATATGACACCTCTTTATGTATTATACACTATTTAAAAATAAAAAGAAATCACTTTTTATATAATATATTACTATTATAAAAAACTGATTTCTTTGATAATTCTAAATTCATATATTTTATATCAAATTCTTCTGAAAGTGTTTTTTTACTAGAGTATAAATTTGTACCTAGTCCTAATCTATCGCCTTCAATATTAACACCTAATGAAGCAAGTGTAGTTGGATAAATATCAAATGAATTAAACATTCTATTTTTTTCATTATTTACTTTAATATCAGAGTTTATTATTACATTATATACTCTTCTATCTTTATATTCTATTCCATCATATATTTTATTATCTGCCATAGATAAATGATCTCCTACTATAACAATTGTTGTATTGTCATAAAAATCTTGTTCTTTAACCCATTTAATAAATTCATATACTTGTTTAGATGAACATGAGATTGATCTAGCATAATCATTCTTATTTTCAACATCACATGTTTTTTCTACATATCCATCTGGGAAATGAGTATTAACTGTTAGCATTGTAAAATTAAAAGGTTCATCCTTTTCACTCAATTCTGTTAATTCTTTTTTAGCATATTCAAACAAGTAACTATCTTCCATACCCCAAAATTCATAGTGATTTTTCTTTATTATTTTATCTTTAATAGCTGCATAATAATCTTTAATTTCATAATTACCATGTGTTTTAAAATATGTATCTCTTCCACCAAATTTAGCATCCGATCCTAATAATAAAACTTGGTTATATCCATTCTCTTTTAATATATCACCTAGACTATATGCACCTGGTAAAAACTCATCATACCCAGAATAAGCATTACCTTGAATTGGAATAGATAATGGCAAACCAGATGTTTGCGCTACCATAGCTCCTACTGTCCATCCTGTTCCTGTAATAGGATAAGCCCCACCTAATGTTTTTTTATCAGAAAAACTTATATGATTGTTGGCTAATTCTGTTAATTCAGGTATTAAGTTTTGTTCTTGATTTCCACCATGTTCTTTATCCATATATGTTGTTTCCATTGATTCCAAATAAATGTATATTAAATTTCTCTTTTTTTCTGGAAATGTTATTTTAACATCTTTAGGATTTAAATAGTTTTCTTCAATAAATTTTGAATTTTGTTTTTGTAATTTTATATAATCAATTATTTTAAATTTTCTATTTACATCTATTAACTGTAATAGTAAAGTTGTTAAACCAATTACTAACATCATAAATTTTATTATAGATTTAAGATTAACTACTATTGTCTTTTTAAAAATTCTTATTGTAAATACTGATTCACATCTATATTTTTTATGAAGTAATATTATCATAACAATAAAAATTATTAATGAAGGTACAACGCTTTTTAAAATAAAATCATTAATCATTGTATGACTTGTCCCCTCAAGTGGAACTTTCAAATGAAAAATTACTTCATCTATTGATACAACTCCTACATTTTCTATTACCCAATTCATACTAAACATAAGAAATAAATCTAATAATATTAGTAGTAATAATAAAATGTATAGTATTTTATTAATTATTTTTCTTTTTTTGTTTTTTTGTTTCATTTTCTTTTACCTCTACTTTAATTTCAATATTTTTAATAATTATTCTAACCAAATATGGCATTACTATTGAAAATAGAGTCGCTACTAACAAATACTTAAAACAATAGTTAACATTTATCATACTAAATTCAAATGGTTTATTTATATTCTTTATTTGTAATATAAATAAACTAAGCAAATTATTTAATACTACATATATTCCATAGTAAAAAATTGTTTTTTCTAATTTAGTATTTTTTTCAATATTATTATGGAGATTTATTGAAATAAAAGCTGGCATAAAATAGCATATAAATTCAAGCATAATTATTCCTCCTGATAATACTTATTTTATAATAATAAATACTATGTGTCAAATAAAAAAAGAGACTTATTTTGCCCCTTTTCTAAATAATACAACACTAAATGTTTTAAAGAATATCTTAATATCTGTTTTTAGACTTCTTTCATTAACATATTTTTTATCTAATTTAAGTCTATGTTTAAAACTAACATCACTTCTACCACTTACTTGCCAAAGTCCAGTAACACCTGGTTTACTAGCAATTACATATTTATAGTAATCTCCCATATCATCTATTTCTCTTGGTAAATAAGGTCTTGGTCCAACAATAGACATGTTACCTATAAATACATTTATTAATTGTGGCAATTCATCAATAGAAAATTTTCTAATAAATCCACCTATTTTTGTAATTCTAGGATCATTTTCTAATTTTTTATTTTCTAAATATTCTTTCTTTATTTCAGGATTAGATTCCATTAATTCTTCTAATTTTTGTTCTGCATTTGGTACCATAGATCTATATTTAAATATTTTTATTTTTTTACCTTTATATCCAACTCTTTCTTGAACAAAAAATATTGATTTAAAATCTCCTGTACACATTGATACAATCTTAATTATTATTGTTACTGGTATTAATAATATTATACCTATTAGTCCACATATGATATCTAAAAATCTTTTTATAATAAAGTATAAACAACTATTTTTCTTTACATCATTATTCATTTTAACCTCCGATAAACTCCCTTTATCTTTCTATATAATTATATCTATTTAGAATAATAATGTCAAATAAAAAAAGAAATCTATTTAGATTTCTTTTTTTCGGTTTTATTTAAATATTTATATGTTATAGCAGCTAGTGCTCCACCAGCAAGTGGTGCGACTATAAATACCCATACTTGTTCTAAAGCCTCTCCACCTTGAACAACTGCAGGTGCTAAACTTCTAGCTGGGTTAACAGATGTACCTGTTAAAGCAATACCTAATAAATGAACAAATGTTAAAGTTAAACCAATAACAATACCTGCTACATTTGATTTAGATTCATCACTTGTAACGCCAAGAATTGTATAAATAAATACAAATGTTAAGATTACTTCAACAATGATTGCTCCTACTAATGTAATTTCAGTAGCAGATAGTGCTCCATATCCATTTGCTCCTAAAGCTTCTGTTCCAATAGTAGTTCCTTTTAAAATTGCATATAGTATTCCAGTACCAGCAAATGCTCCAGCTACTTGTGAAACTACATATCCAATGAAATCTTTAGTGCTCATTTTTTTAGAAATAAGCATTGATAAAGAAACAGCTGGATTAACATGGCATCCTGAAATGTTTCCTATAACATATGCCATAGCTACAATAGCTAAACCAAATGCAAGTGCAGTGGCTACTAAATTACCACCAGTGATTACTGCAATTCCAGTACCAAATAGTACTAATACAGCAGTACCTATAAATTCTGCAATATATTTTTTCATAAAACCATATCCTTTCTAATTTAATTTTAGAATTTATTTAATTATATGTCAATAAAAATAATTAATTTCATTAAAATATACATTAGCACCAAGGGGTTACACAACAAAAAAGAACTAAATTAATAGTTCTTTTTCAATTTCTAAATGGTCGGGAAAACAGGATTTGAACCTGCAACCCCTTGGTCCCAAACCAAGTGCTCTACCAAGTTGAGCCATTTCCCGGTACGAGATAAATTATATATTATTTTATGCAAAAAAGCAAGTACTTTTGCATAAAATTATTTATTTTTTTAATTTTATATACAGAGCACTTGAGTTTGGATTTAAATTTTTTATGGGTTCGCTGTTTAAAATTAAATGACACTTTTTATCAATTGTTAATTAAATTTTTATTATTTTTAAATAAAATTGTATCAGTATTATTTAATATTTGCATTTGTGATATTGCAATTTTATTTAGTCTTTCGAGTCTTATTGATTGGCTTAAACCATCATTAATAAATACTGAATTTAAATTTTCTAAATTTGATAAACATATTAATTCATTTATCGATGCATAATCCCTAATATTTCCATCTAGATCAGGATTGTTTATTCTCCATTCTTTCGCAGTTTGACCAAATAATGCCATATTTAATACATCTGCTTCTTCGGCGTAAATATAGTTAATTTGATCTTTAGTTAATTCATTGGGTATTAAGTTGTATTTTATTGCATTGGTGTGAATTTTATAATTAATTTTAGATAATTCTCGCTTAGCATTCCAACCAAGCTTACTTTGTTCTTCTTTTTTTAATCTTTCAAATTCTTTAATTAATAACAATTTAAATTTTGGACTAATCCACATGCCAAATTCAAAAGCAATATCTTTATGTGCATATGTTCCACCATATCTACCAGCTTTTGATATAATGCCAATAGCATTTGTTTTTTCTACCCATTCTTTAACGCTTAATTTATAACTATTTAAACCAGCTTGACTTTTAATTATGGCGAATTCGCCATAATTAAAATTAGGATTATGTAGTTCTTCCCAAATGCCTAAGAATTCAATTGTATTTCTATTTCTTAACCAATCTGTAACAAAAAAATTACCATCTTTTGATTTAATCATATCTGTTATTGAAATATAGTCTTCATCATCTATTTTCATATAATTAATAATTTGATTATCTACTTTAATCTCCATAATATTTAACCTCCTATTATAAAATTATTAAATCATACAATTATTTTATACTAAAATACTTCCATATTCTTACTAAGTATTGATTCAATAATTCTAAACATTCTTTTAATGTCAACAACATCAGTCATATGATACTTATCATCCTTATCTTCCTGATTTTGATATTATACCAATAGCATTAGTTTCTTTAATCCACTTTTGTGGAGACATTTTAAACTTATTACTTCCTGCATCATTTTTAAACGAGTCGAATTCGCCCCCTTTAAAATCTTTATTATGAATACTTTCCCATAATCCCAAATAAGAAATAACTTCTTTATTTCTCATCCAATCTCTTATTGGTAATCTTGGCTCTTCTTCATCAGCATATCTAGCTAAATCAGTAAGTGAAATATAATCAATATCACCAATTTTTATAATTTCCACTTTACTGCCTTTAACATCTATTTCAGATCTTATAAGATTATTTGACATTACATTCCTCCTGTTTATATTTTTTAATCTTCTTTTCATAATAAACATATCATGGGAAATATCTGTTGTCAATATTTTTACGAACTTTTTTTCGATTTTTGACATTTAAAAAAAACTAACATTTCTGTTAGTAATTATTAAAATGGTGCATCCGAAGGGATTCGAACCCCTGACCTTTTGGTTCGTAGCCAAACACTCTATCCAGCTGAGCTACGGATGCAACTTGCCTACGACCAAAAGTATAGCACTTTTTTTTTCAAAAAGCAAGAAAAAAGCAGAAAAATCTGCTTATTTTACGTCAATAATACCATATTGATTATCTTTTCTTTTATATACAACAGCCACATCATCTGTTTCTGAATTTTTAAAGATAAAGAAATCATGTCCTAACATATTCATTTGAAGAATAGCTTCTTCTTCATTCATTGGCTTCATTTCTATTGTTTTTCTTTTTACAATAGTTTCTTCTTCTGTTTCTTCTTTAGAAACTTCAAAATCTATAAACTCTGCTACAACATCTTTATTGATCTTGTGCATTCTTGTTTTATTTTTTCTTATTTGTCTTTCTAGTTTTTCAACTACTAAATCAATTGCTGCATATAAATCTTTATCTGCAGATTCTGCTCTTAAAATAGCTGTTTTAATTGGAATTGTAACTTCTATTTTTTGATTAACTCCACTTTCATTAACTAAAATACTTGCTGTTATTTCATCTGGATGTTCAAAGTACTTGTCAAGCTTACCAATTTTAGATTCGATATAGCTTTTTATTGCATCTGTAATAACGATTTTACTTCCGCGAATATTAAATTTCATATCATCATCCTCCTAAGTAAATTATAACATATAAATAATTTAAAATAAAGAAAAAACTGCTTATACTAGTGCAGTTTTGACTTCTATAACGTTTTTAGCTTGTAAACCTTTATCGGTTCTAACTAGTTCAAAATCTACATATTGTCCTTCTACCAAAGTTTTAAATCCCTCAGATAGAATAGCAGAATAATGAACGAATATGTCTTCATTATTATCATATTCAATAAAGCCATATCCTTTATCATTGTTAAACCACTTAACTTTTCCGCGCATATAAATCTCCCTTCTTATTCCCGTCAATTAAATTATCTCATTCCCACAATTCAAATTCAACAAAATACATACTACAAATTCCGACATAAAAATATTATAAGAAAATTCGTTATTAAACCATTTTTTTGAATTTTTGCGGGAACATGACTATCTTATCAAAATCAGATATCTGTTTCAATATGGTTTGCGCGAACGGTAAATATTTATGTCTGAAATGTCATTTTATTGACTATTAATGAGTTCATTTTTCTTTTATAACCTCATAATATACAATAGCCGCAATTTGTATTGTTTTTAATTTTATACATGTTAAAATTCTCATAGTAGTAGGTGATTGTATGAAAAAAAGATTTCTTGCATACTCAACCGGATTAATAAAAAAATACTATCCAGATACTGATAGTATTAAGATGGAAGAATATGCATATAATCTTGAAGCATTTTATCTAACAGTTACTAAAATGTTAGTAATTATACCTACAGCTATAATACTAGGAGTAATTAAAGAACTTCTATTATTGCTATTATTCTTTAATATACTTAGAGAACAAGCACATGGATTACACGCTACTAAAAGTTGGATATGTTTAGTATCATCAACATTAATATTTGTAGGTGTTCCATTTATATCAAAAATAATTACAATACCATTTATTATTAAAATAATATTGGATATTATAGGATTATTATTAATTGCTTTATATGCACCTGCTGATACTGTAAAAGCACCAATTATAAAAGCAGAAAGAAGAAAAAAATATAAAATTAAATCAATTATATATACAATATTTTTAATAATATTAAGTTTAATTATAAAAAATACTGTAGTTACTAATTTAATAATATTTGCTATATGGATAGAGGTATTTTTAATACTTCCTATTACATATAAAATATTTCATCTAAGTTATAACAATTATATAGAATATTTAAAAAATATGAATTAAACATGGGCCCTGTTTAATTATAAAGAATAATAAGGAGGATAGTAATATGTTTAAGAGTTTATTTTCTAAAATATTCAAAACTGTTGGTAGTATGAATGGATCAGGTTCTTCTAAAGCTTGTTGGAAGATATGGATAGATGAACCAGTAATGCCAAAAAGCATGATTGAAAGATAATAATTAAAATAAGATTCTTAATTGAATCTTATTTTTTTATACATAATTTTTGAACATAAAATTTACCATTTATTTCTCTTGATTGACTGATTAGTTTATTCTTTTCTACAATATCCTTTACCAAAGATAATCCGTAACCTCTGCCTTTCCCTTTAGTACTATATTTTTCTTTATCTATTTCTTCTACATTTATTCTACCTTTATATGTATTTGATAATATAAACTCAATATTATCTTCATTATCAATAAATTCTATTATAATTTGTTTATCTTTAGATTCTATTGAAGCTTCAATTGCATTATCTAAATAAACACCTAATATTCTTGTATAATCTTCTAAGTTTTTACTTACATTATTCCATTTATTCTTTGTTTTTAAATCATCATCTATTTCTACATATATAGATATATTATTATCTAACATTTTTTTAATTTTTAGATAAACTAATCCTTTAGTACCTCCAGTTGGAAGATTAGTTAATTTTTCTAACCATACATTATCATCCAATTTTGATACCTTATCTAACTTTTCACTAACATACTTCTTTAATTTTTTATTATTTTTAGGTATCATATCATCTATAACCGCAAGTTGATTTTTATGTTCATGTATCGCTTTACCCTTTTCTACAACTTCTAATTCATAATCTTTAACATAATCTAATAAATTATCATATTTAACAGTTAACTGATTATTATTGGATTTTTCATTAAAATATCCTATTACAAAAACAAGAATTCCAACTAATATTGTATATAAAAATATATAATATTCTTTGTTAACATTATTGAATGAAATAGGATACATAAGTATAGTGCATATTATTATAGTTATAATACAATTTATTAAGATTTTTAAATATTTTTTTTCATCACACCAATTAATAATATTTTTAGATATTGTAAGTATTTTCTTTATTTTATATATTAATATGCATATTATAAATATAATTACATTTGATATAAACATCCCTAATTCATTTTCAAATATAAGTGAACTGTTTTTGCCTAATAATAAATATATTATTAAACCGTAAAATAATTCTGATATTGCATAACCAATATATATTAATAATGACCCTACAAATGTTTTTGATATAGATTTAAAAAAGATTGATTTTAAAATCACTAAAGTAATAAAGTTTGTAACCACTATTTTAATAATTTCATTACAACTTATTCCGATTGCAAAATCAATTATACTAAATATCAAAACAATCAAAATGTTTTTTAAATTAACTTTAAACTTTTCATTGATTAATTTAGAAAAAATATAACAATCCAATATATGAGTAACTAAGCAAATTATAAATAAACTAACAGCTTCTAACATACTCTTTTAACTCCTTCTTCTTATTTCTAGCAAGATAATCAATTGTATCACCATTTTGGAAATATACTATACCATTTTTCCAATCAATCATAGTAATCTTTTCTGTATTAACTATACAACTTCTATGTGATAAGAAAAATCTTGAATCTAACATATTAGATAAACTTGTAATAGTTTCACTTACAGTAATTTCATTATAATCAGTTTTTATAATACATTTTCTATCAATTGAATCTTTTAAAATATAAATAATATCATCTGTATATACTTTATATGTCATTTCACTATTTTCAAATATAAGTACTTTCTTATTATCAATTTTATTAATTGCTTTTTTAACTGTCTTTTCTAAACTATCTTTACAATCATTAAATTTAGATATGAAATCTAATAACATTATTTGAGCCTTTAGAGCTTCATAACCCATATCAACATGAGATGTAACTAATATAATAATACTATTCCAATCTTTAGTTCTAATTCTTCTAGCAACATCAATACCAGACATTCCACCTGGTATTTCTATATCCATAATATATATTTTAGATGAATCATCATTAATAGTTTTCATCATTTTATTATTATATTTATCAAATTCTTCAATTTTATATTCTATATCTAATTCACTCATAACATTAGTTATAGATTCTTTTATATTATTTCTAAATGATTTTTCATCATCATAGATAACAAATTTTACCATAAACCATTCTCCTTACTTATGTTTGCTTTATGTTAACTTTAAACAATATACCATAAATTACCAATTTATACAATAAAAAAAATGAATAATTATTATTCACTTTTAAACACTTCATTATTAATTCTTTCTAATATTTTTGGATTTTTAAAATGAGGTAAATATTCTTCTAATTTTCTTTTATTTAAAAGTTTTGCGATTTTAGAATAACTATTAATTATTTCTTTATATGAATCATTATCAATATTGGTTTTATTTCTTACTATTTCTATTAATAATCTTTCCAAATCATAAGCTTTAATATTAACATTTTGATATGTCATATTATTAACACCTATATGATATAATTCATCAGTCATAAAGATTTGTTTAATAAAATCTTCTTTCATCTTACGATCTTTTTGTTTACTAGCAACATAATAAGTGTTAGGTAATTTAGATTTTAATTTATAAATATAAGCAGCTGTTTCTAAATTATATATAGCATTTGGATGTTTTTTCGCAATCATCTCAAAATAATTAATATTTTTATCTGTAGAATATACTCCTTTTTTTACAAAATAAAGTTTTTTATCTTCTACTAGTTTTTTTATCTGATAAGCACTATATCCTTTATTTACAAGGTCTTTATGTCTAATTATCATTTGTACCACCGATTATAATTATAATATAGATATTATATAAAATCAATACTCTACCGACAAAAAATTAAATCATATCTGTTTTACCCTTATATTATAAGAAAAAAATTTTTTACAAAAAAGACACTTAAAAGTGTCTAATTAGCAATTTTATGATGAGGTGTAGGTCCTGATTCACTTAGAGTTCCAAATGAATAATTCTTTCTTTTTAATTCTGATAATATAGCATCTAATGCGGTTGCGGTAGATCCTTTTATATCATGCATTAATACTACACAGTGAGCTCCACATTTTGATACTCCTCTTATAGTAGCATTATATACACCAGATGCATTATATCCTGCTGCATCTCCACTTGATACATTCCAATCAAAATAGATATATCCTCTATTCGTCATTTCAGCCGCAATTGCACTAACAACTCCTTTTGAATATTTTCTGCTTATAGTATTAGATGATCCTCCTGGAAATCTAAATAGTTTAGAATATGACCCTGTTCTATTTTTAATTACTTCATTCATTTGATTAAAATCATTTATATAAGCATCTACACTATTATAAACATTATAATTATGTGTATATGTATGAACAGCAATTACATGTCCTCTTTTAGCTTCTTCGGATATTAAATACTGATATCCTGGAAATTGATTTGTTACAAAGAATGTGGCTTTTACTCCGTGTTTATCTAAAGTATTTAAAATACTTTGAGTATAAGCACCTGGACCATCATCAAATGTTAAATATACCGTCTTACCTGATCCATTTGATGCTTCTGCATCACCAATCGCAGGTTTTTCTTTAACATATACAATTCTTTTTACTTCAGCTTTTGCTTCATTTGAATTGAATACTGAATATTTTATTTCATATGTACCTATTTTATTTTTATCGACACTACCTTCTACTTTAACTTTTTCTGTTAAATCATCATCACATTTATCAGTAGCTTCATATCCTGGTTCTTTATAATCATTACCTTTATAAATTGTCATTTCTTTAGAACCTTTTAGATTAATTTCTGGTTTATTATCTGTTATTAATTTAACTTTTCTAGTTAAAACTGTATCATTACCAGATGAATCTGAAACGGTATAAATTAATTTTTCATCTTTTAATTCTACATTTACTTTTTTAGTTAAATCTCCATCATAATTATCTTCTGCTTTATATTTATAATTCTTATATTTATTAGGGCATATTTCATCAGGTTTATCTTCTAATGTTATTTTAGGTGGTAAGTTATCAACTACTTTAACAATTCTTGTTTTAGAAACTTTTTTAATAACACCTTTATAACTATATTTAATTTTATAAGTTCCTATTTTTTTGGCATTAACTTTTCCTTCTACTTTTACTTTTTTAGTAAATGATTCCAATATATTATAAGCTCTATAACCTGGTTCACTATATTTACCATTAACATCTATTTCTATTTCTTTTTCATTTAATTCAAGACGTGGATATAATAAGAATGAGATAATTGAAATAAGACTAACTATAAATATTACTATGTATTTCCAATACTTCAAGCACTTCTTCATATCCACACTACCTTTACACATATAGTATAACACAGTTGATTACAAATAAAACAAATTATTTTAATTTTTTTTAAGTTTTAACTTTATTTTATATTTATTTTACATTATACTTATAATAGAGGTGAATTATGGAAAAGATATATATTTTTGGACATAAAAATCCTGATACTGATGCGGTTACTTCTGCGATTACATTAGCTTATTTAAAAAAGGAACTAGGATATAATGCAGAAGCAAGAATACTTGGTACTATCAATAAAGAAACAGAGTTTGTATTAAATCATTTTAAAATAAAAGAACCTGCTTATTTAAATGATGTTAAATTGCAAATTAAGGATTTAAATTATCATAAGAATTGTTTCTTAAATAGAAATACTTCTATTGCAAATGTATATAGTTATATGGTTAATAAGAATATTACTGGTGTTCCTATTATTGATGATGATAAGAAATTTGTTGGATTAGTTACAGTTAAAACTATCTTTAGAGAAATGTTTCAAGCAGATCAAACTCTTCTTTATTCATCATTAGACAATATTGTTGAAGTATTAAAAGCTGAAGTATTAAATAAAGCTGAAGATGAAATAAGAGGTCATATATTAGCCGCTACTTATAGAAGTACTACTTTTTTAGAACATGAAGAATTATATGATGATTCTATATTAATAGTTGGTGATAGACATAGTGTTATTGAATATGCAGTTAATAAAGGTATTAAATTATTAATTATTGTTGGTAATAATGAAATTAAAGAAGAACATTTAAAAATAGCTAAAAAGAATAAAGTAACAGTTATTAGAACTATATTAGATAGTTTTCATACTGCTAAATTAATTGGTTTAGCAAATTACATCGATAATTTAATTACTAATGATTCTATTGAAACTTTTGATGAAAACGATTATTATGATGACTTTGTTGTTAGAAGTGCAAAATTAGGTCATAATAACTATCCTGTTATTGATAAAAATGGTATTTGTCATGGTTTAATTAGAATTACTGATATTATAAAAAAGAATAAGAAAAAATGTATTTTAGTTGATCATAATGAAGAGGAACAAAGTGTATTAGGATTAAATGAGGCTGAAATATTAGAAATAGTTGATCATCATAAAATTGGTGATTTAACTACTAATCAACCTATTAATTTTCGTAATATGACAGTTGGTTCTACAAATACTATTATTTACTTATTATACAAAGAAAGTAAAACAGAAATACCATATGAAATAGCTGGTTTAATGATTTCAGGTATTTTATCTGATACACTAGCACTTACTAGTCCAACTACTACTAGTTATGATAAGGAAGCAGTTACTAATCTTTCTAAATTACTTGGTATTGATTATAAAGAATATGCGACTGATATGTTTAAAGCAGGTACTTCTTTAGAAGGTAGAACTAAAGAAGATATTATAGGTACTGATATTAAAATATTCCCAGTTAATGGTAAGAAAATCGCAATATCTCAAGTATTTACTATGAATTATGAAGAAATCTTAGATGTTAAAGAAGATTATATTAAAATACTTGAAGATATGAAAAAGAATAGAGATTATGATTTAATATTATTATGTATTACTGATATTATGCAAAATGGATCTTATATTCTTTATTCTAAAGATGATGAAGAAAATATTTCTTTATCTTTAGGTATTGATGATATTAGTGAAGGTTATTTCTTACCTGGTGTTGTATCAAGAAAGAAACAAATTGTACCAAATATTATGAGTATAATAAAATAAAGGTTATTAAACCTTTATTTTTTTTGACAATCACTACATATTCCATTTATTTTTATTTGATGTGATAATAATTGATATCCTTTATCTTCTATTTCTTCTATTGGACATATATCAATATTTGTTTTTTTATGACATTTAACGCAATATATATAATGATTATGTTCATGTTTATCAATTGAATAATATACTTTATTATTATCAACATTTTTTATTATTAAATCTTTTTCTAAGAATAATTCTATTATTCTATATATAGTAGAATTATCCATATCATTCTTACATTTTTCTTTAATATCTTCAAATGTAGATTCTTCATTTTGTTCTATTATTTCAAATATAAGTTTTCTTTGTTTAGTTAGTTTTAATCCTTTTTCTTTAAATAGTTCTATCATAATGTTATACCTATTAGGTCAATTATAATTCCACATATTACTCCAATGAAATACATAATTGAAACTATTTTTAAATTTTCTTTTATATTATGATTTGATTTAAATAATAGAATTAAAGCAACTCCACTATTAGTTAAAAGTCCAGCTATAGTAGAACCTAGAGTAATTACTTTATTTAAATATAATTCTGTTATTACAACACTTGATCCACAGTTAGGAATTAATCCAACTAAACTTGAAATAAATGAACTAAATATATTATCTTTTAAGAATAGTTTTTCTAATTGTTCTTCACCATAATTTTCCATAACATAATTAAGAACGAAAGAAATAATAATTATAAATAATAATACTTTTATTGTATGTTTTATACTTGACTTAAATATTCCATGTTCACAATCACAATGATCATCTTCACACATATCATGAATATGATTTACTTCAATAGCTTTTCTAAATATTAAATCAATTATAATACCAAATATAATACCTATTATTACTTTTATTAATAATATTTTAGCGATTAAAGATACTTCAGCTCCTTCAGATATTAATATAGGTAACATTTCATCTGATGTAGATAAATATACTGATATTAATGTACCTAGTGTTATTATTCTACCTATAAATAAGTTAGTAGCCGCAACACTAAATCCACATTGAGGAAAAGCTCCAATAAGTCCTCCTAGTATTGGTCCAAATCTACCTGATTTTTGTATTGTATTTTTACTTTTATTACTTAATTTATGTTCAAAGAATTCCATAAGTAAGAATGTTAAAAATAAGAATGGTAATATCTTTAAAGCATCCATTAATGTATCTTGTACTATATCTAACATATAAACACTCCTTTTTTAAATGCAATTTTTTTGCATTTATATATTAGCACATTTTTAAAACTAATGTCAATAAAAAAATAGAGATTTTTCTCTATTTTTCTATTACCATAATAAATTTAGTAGATCCTTTTACATTATTTTCTTTCATAGTAAATGTTTCATATTGATCACTTAAATCTAATAATCTTCTTACTTTTGATTCAATATTTTTAGCTTTACTATTTATTATACTTACTACTGAATTAATTGATTTATTAAATTCTTCTATTCCTTCATTTAATTTATTTGCTCCATCATTTATTGATTTAGCTCCTTCATTAAGTTGATTAGAATAATTATTTAATGTATTAATTGATTCATTTAAAGTATTTAATCCACCTTTTACTTGTTTACTTCCTTCATCTAGTTTATTAACTGAATCAGCAAGCATATCTATTTGAGATTGATATTCTTTTCCTTTTTCATTAAATGTTGTTACACTAGTAGCTAATGTATTAGTTCCATCATTTAATGTTTTTAATCCATTATTTACTTGATTTAAATTAGTACTTAATGTTTTAACTGTTCCAGCATATGTAGCTAATCCTGATAATTGTGTAGAAAGTGTATTTAATGATGCTTTTTCTGTATCTAATTCTGTTTTAGATGATTCAAGTCCATCAATAATTGCTTGTATTTTTTGGACATCTTCTTCATCTGTTAATTTATTTCTTACTCCTATAAGTACAGTTATTTGACCTTCTATTGCTTGTTTTTTAGTATCAATTGCTTGTGCTTTATTTGATATATTTGTAGCAGCAGTAGTTAAATCTTCTACACTAACCTTACTATTAGCATCATCTAAATATCCAAGTATTTTAGTATTATTTGTATATATTGTATTTGTAGATGTATTTAAATTATCTACATTTTCTTTTAATAATCCTAAATTATCTACTATAGTTTTTGTTCCATATTTTAAAGTAGGCATTTTACTATTTAGTGTAGATATACCATTTGATAATGTATTATATCCTCCTAACATAGTTTTACTACCATCACTTAATTTATTCATACCAGCATTATATTCATTCATTTTTTCTGTATATGTATTAATACCTGTTTTAAGTTGTTTTGAACCTTCTTCTAATTTATTTGTTGCTTCACTAACCTTTGCAAGTGTTCCATATAAAGTATTTGTATTGTTTAATATACTTAAATCTTCTTTATCTATTAATTTAGGAGTCGCTACCATATAGATTTCACTTGATTCAAATTTAGTTGTTTCATATGTAATAACTGTTTTATCTAAATTAATAGGCGTATTAACTTGTAAACTATCAGTTAATCCTGGAAGAGATAAACCTACTAAAATATTTTTACTTCCAGTAGATATTACTTTACCATTTGATATATTTATATTAGTATTGTTTTTACCATCTATAATTGTAGATGTAGTTATTAAAAATGGAGTATATAAATTATCATGCTTTTCATTATTAATATAATTGATAGTTATTTTTACTTTACCTTTTTTACCAATCATATCTTTTAATTGCATTTCTTTATTATCTAGTTCATATTTAACACTAATAGATATTGGTAATTCTTTATCTGTTTTTCCTTCATAATAAATATCTTTACCATTAGAATGCCATTTTAATTTATTACCAACTTTATCAAATTTTTCATCTCCATTTGTATTATAGATTTCTTTTAAATTTGATACATCATCAATAATATCTTTCTTTTCTTCATTTTTTAAATGTTCTTCTACTACTATAGTTTTTACTTTACCATTATTTTCTAGTTTAGCATATACTGATTCTTCTTTTGATAAAGCAGATACTGGTGTTGTTATTAATAATAATGATAATAAACCTATTTTAATTATATTTTTCATTTTATTCCTCCTTTAAATCCTAAAGTAGTTTTAGTTATTATTTTATCGCACATTACAAGTAATGAAGGTAATACAGTTATTACTATTACCATACTTATAATGGCTCCTCTAGATATAAGTGTACAAAGTGATCCAATTATATCTATATTAGAGATTAATCCAACACCAATAGTAGCAGCAAAGAAACACATACCACTAACAAATATTGATGTTACTGAATTATCTAGAGCTATTTTAATAGCTTTATATTTATCAGTTTTATTTTTTCTTTCTTCGATATATTTTGTTGTCATAAGTATTGCATAGTCTATTGTAGCTCCAAGTTGAATTGTTCCAATTACTACTGAAGCAACGAATGGTAATTTAGTTCCTGTTAAATAAGGAATACCCATATTAATAAAGATTGCTAGTTCTATAGTAGCAACTAATATTACTGGAATAGATATTGACTTAAATACAAATAACATTAATACAAATATTACAAGTATTGAAGTATAGTTAACACTTTTAAAGTCTCTATCTGTTACTTTAACTAAGTCATTCATTAAAGGTCCTTCTCCAGCAATTATTGCTTTCTTGTCATATTTATGAACTATTTTATTAACTTTTGCGATTTGATTATTTAATTCTGGAGTTGCTAAATCATATACTGAATTTATTAATATTAATTCATATTTATCATTACTAAATTTACTTGTTAATTCTTCTGGAAGTAGATTATTTAATCCACCTAATTTAGATGGTGATAATACTAAATCTATTCCTTTTACTTTTTCTAGTTCTTCTGTAATATGTTCTATATCTTCTGTTTTAGTACCTTTACTTACTAATATTATTTCAGGAGATACTATATTATATTTTTCTTTTAATTCTTTAGTCGCAATTCTATATCCATATGTATCAGGTATAGATTTATCTAGATTATAATATACCTTAGTTTGTTTTTGACAGTAATATGCAGGTATATATAATATGATAAATACTACTATTATTGCTTTTCTATATTTAACTATTAATTCTTTTATTTTATTAAAAGATGGTAGTAAATTTTTATGTTTTGTTTTATCTATTTGTTTATCAAAGATTAATAATAAAGTTGGAAATAATGTAATAACACATAATACTCCAAATACTACTCCTTTAGCCATTATTAGACCTATATCTGTACCTAGTGTTAGATCCATTGTACAAAGTGCTAAGAAACCAGCTATTGTTGTTAGTGAACTACCTGTTACACTTACTAATGTCTCATTAATAGCTTCTGCCATAGCTTTCTTTTTATCTTTGTTAGTTTTTTTAGCATTTTCATATTTATGATATAAGAATATTGAGAAGTCTGTTGTTACTCCAAGTTGTAATACTGATGATATAGCTTTTGTAATATAACAGATATCTCCAAGTAAGATATTTGTTCCCATATTATATAGTATAGCTGCTCCAATATTACCTAGAAGTAAGAATGGAACTACATATGAATCTAGAGCAAATTCTAGTACAATAATACAACATATAACTGCTATTACTACATATTTAAGCATTTCACTATTAAATAGTTCTTTAGTATCTAGTACCATCGCACTTACTCCACCTACTAAGCAGTTTTTATCTGTTATTTTTCTAATTTCTGATACAGCTTCTAGAGTTTTATCATCACTTGTAGAGTTTTCAAATGTAACCAGTAATAATTTTGTATTATCTACTGCGACTTTATTTTTTATATTTTCTGGTAACATTTCTACAGGTATAGTTGTTCCCGTAATATCAGCAACACTAAGTACTGTTACTACTCCATCTACTTTTCTTATTTCATCTTCCAATTTTAATAAATTTTTATTAGGCATATCTTCTACTACAATGGTTGCATATGCTCCGGTTTTAAAATCATCTGTTAAGATATGTTCTCCTTTTAATGTTTCAATATCTTTTGGAAGATAAACTAATATATCATAATTAACTTTAGTTTTAATCATTCCAATTAATGATGGAATAAATAAAAGTAAAGATATGATTATAATAGCTATTTTATGTTTTACTATATGTTTTCCAATTCCTTTCATATAAACCTCATTTCTAAAATGACTGGTAGTCATTTAAACATTCTTTTAATATATTACTACTAAAATGACTATTAGTCAATATTATTATATTAATTTATTAAAATTTATTGACTATTTTATAGAAATTGTTATAATTAAGTTGTGGTGAGAGATATGCTTAGAAAAACCAAAATAGAAGAAAATAAATCTATTAAAGAGCAAAAACTATTTGATACAGCTTTTAAACTATTTACTGAAAAAGGCATAAAAAATACTTCTGTTGATGAGATTTCATCTAGTGCAGGAGTCGCTAAAGGGACATTCTATTTATACTTTAAAGATAAATATGAACTTCAAGATAGATTAATAGCTAAAAAATCTTATCAATTATTTTATAAGGCTTTAAAGAAACTTGATAAAGAAAAAATTAATAGTTTTGATGATCAAATTATATTTGTTATTGATTATATAATTGATGATTTATCTAAAAATAAATTATTACTTAAATTTATTAGTAAAAATTTATCATTTGGGCTTTATAATGAAAAAGTTATTAAATTAATGGATGATAGTGATATTAAAGTTAGAGATCTATTCGTAAATGGTATTAAAGAGTTTAATCCTAATATTAAAAATCCAGATGTTATATTATTTATGATTATAGAACTTACTTCTTCTACTTGTTTTTCTTCAATTATGAATAAAGAACCTCTACCAATTAATAAGTATAAACCATATTTATATAAAACTATAAAAGATATGTTGAAATAAAAAAACTAACCATTGGTTAGTTTTTATTTATCTGGATAATTTAAACTACGTCTTTTAATATATTTTTTATATTTTTCATTTTCTTGTTTAATATATTCATAATATATATTTGCTTGAACTTTTGGAATAAATGAATTATATTCTCCATTATTTATAGATTTTATAATTTCATCAAGAACTACAGCACAATAATCAATTGGTAATTCATTAAAATCTTGTTGAGCTGGTGATAAATATATTGATCCATCTTTATACATATGTATACTAAAATGTCTGGCATCTAAATTACCTATATATTCTCTATCTCTTTCAAATGTTCCCATACTGATTCCTATTTGTATTTGTTTTTGATATTCTTCTGGCAATAGATAATATTTATTAATATCATCATAAAATACATCTTGTCTTTTGATAAATATATCATCAGGTCCATAATCATTTGAAATTGTTTTATAAGTACCTTCCATTATTTCAATTGGAGTTTTCATATCTTGTGAATATACTATAAGTCCTCCATAAGCTAGTTCATATTCTTCATACGCATCCATTATACTTTTAAAATGTTCTTTATCAATTTCTAAAAAGGCATCTCTAATTATATTATAATGTTGTTCATCTAAAGAGTTTTTTATACCCATTTCTAACCATCCTGATGTTGTGAAACTTTCTTTACCAGGTTTTACTGCTGCTTTAGTTATATCATATTTTTTTAAATATTCTTGTGGAACTCCATATTTACTATCCACATTTCCACCATACTTATCGCTTAAACTCATACTATTCCTCTTTTCTATCTAATTTTTTGTTTTACTTTTTCATAATATACATCTACCTCAGCACTTGGTATAAATGAATTATATTCTTTATTATTTATTTTATTAACACATTCATCTAATATTTCTTTACAATATTCTATTGGAAGTGAATTGAATTTTTCTTCACATCCATGTAGATATATTAAACCATTTTGATAATAATGTATTTTAAATGTTTCACATTCAAAATTATTAATCATATCAATTGTTATATGTGCTTGCTTATTGGAAATATTATCTGGTAAATAATATTTATTTATTGAATTATAAAAAAATTTTTCATTTTTTAAAGAATAGCTATAAGCATCTATTTTACTATATGTAGATATAACAATTTCCATTTTAGTTTTCATATCTTCTTTAAATACTATTATTCCACCTTCAGCAAGTTCAAAATCTTCATATGCATCTTCAACACATTGAAAACAATCTCTATTTAAATTTGACAATTTTTCTTTAATAATGTTTTGATGTTCTATATCTAAAAGACAAGAATCATTCATTTCATATTTTCCTAGAATAACATTTACAAATCCAGGTTTAACCGCTACTGAATCACAATTTAAAGTTTCGTTTAAATAATCCATATTATTTCCTCATTTCTTATTGATTTATAATAACAAACTATTCTTTATATGTCAATTATTTTTGACTTTTTATATTGGTTGTGCTATTATAACTATTAAATTTAGGAGGTCTTATTATGATTTCATTTGAAATGTTAGATAAGATAAGTGATAAATTTAATGAAGAAGGAAATAGTAGTCATTCATATATTGATGAATTATATAAAAATAATAAATTAAATAATTATTTTAATGATGAATTAGTAAATCAACTTAAAGAAGATATTACAAATTATTTAGATTTATTATTTTGTAAATGCCAATATCATTATAATAAAAAAATGAAAATGGAAAAATTAACATATGGTTCATTAAATTGGATAGCTTATTATATGTTAGCTGTTTATGCTGGTAATGAATATTCATATAGAAATGTTCCTTCTATATTATATTTATTAATTGAAAAATTAAATATTACTAAATATAAAAATATTTCTTATGATGAATTATTTACTAAAGTATTAGAAACATTTGATATTAAAGATTGGTGTGATCCAAATAGAGAACAGTATGAATGCGAAATAATACATAAATCACCAAGTGATAAATATGATAAATATGATAAAGTTTATGATTTTGAAAGAACACATGCGACACAAACGGAAGAATTTTCTGTATGGGCAGAACATAGAACATTTGATATTGAAGTGGATGAATTAAAAAAATATAATATGGATACTAATGTTATATGGGCTGCTAGATATTATGGTGATGGATATGGTTTTGATGTATTAAGTATTGATTTAGCTACTAATAAAGAAAAACTAATTGAAGTTAAATCTGGTAAATATAATAGTTTTTCTCTTACGGAAAATGAAGTTAATGTTATGCGTAATTGTCATTTAAAGAATGCTGATTATTATATTCATAAATATACTTGTGATTTAGAAAATCATACAATTACAACTACTATATATAAATATGATTATGAATTAGATTTACTTGTTGATCAAGATAGTAATTATTATAATTTATCTGAATATCCAGATTATGATGAAAGAGGACAACTAATTTATAAATATACTATTACTAAAAATAACAAACAAAAAACGATTATTTAAATCGTTTTTTTGTATAAATAACATTCATTATTTATTTCTTTAATTTTTTCAAATTCTAAATCTTCTAATATTTTTTCTTCTAAATGATTTACAGAGAATGAACATATTTCTTTTATATAATATCTTTTCTTTTTCATTTTCTTTATATAATCATTTATAGATGTTTCTATTTTTTCTATTGTATTTGAATTTTCATATTCATCTCTTGTTACTATGGCATTTAAATTTAAATATGATGCTCTATTAGCTTTGTAATCAATTACATCTTCTTCATTAAATGTATCATATATTGTAGTTGATTCTATCATTTGTTCATATATTTCTTGTTTGATATTTAAAAAATTAACGTATCCTATTACTCTTTTTTTATCTTTTAATAATATATATGAATATTTTTTATTTCTAGTTAATTTTTCTATTGTTTGTTTATCCCATCTATATTCTTTATCTAGTAATTGTTTATCTAATTTATCAATAACACCTACTGTACTTTTGGATATATACATAGGTTTTACTGTATGGACATTATTTCTATGAAGATATTTATTAAATCCATTTATTAATATAGATGCATTAGATATTATTATAAATGAATCTGATATTACTCCTGCGAAATCTAAGAAGCATGCATCATATATTATCCATAATAAACATGATAATATTCCACCTATAACCATTGTTTTTTTGCTTTTTAGCATTACATATCCATCTATAAAGCTACCACATACTGCAATTAGTGTTAATATATCTAATCCATTAAAGTAAATTATTACTCCATATATTGGTAATGAATAGAAGAATATATATTTATCTTTATCTGTTTTATAATATCCTATAGTTTTTATAAGTTCAAATAAGCTTATCCAAAAACCCGCTCCAGCTTCTATAAAATAATAGTTTAATATATATAAAATAGATGCGATTAATTGATATAAAATTATTTTATTTTCTCTTTTTGCATGATAACTTCCTAAAAAGAAAATCCACGCAACAAAACCACATATTTGTCCAATTATATATGTATTTGCCATTATATACCTCTTCACTATACTATTATTATATCATAATGAGTATAAAAAATAAAAAGAGATTTAATATAAATCTCTTACTTTACGTAAACTTTGGCATTTCTATTTTCTATTTCATTATATAATGCATATTCTAATTTATGCATTTCTTGTATTGGATAATCACATATATCAAAATCTTCTATTTCTTGTTCATATGCATAAGCATAGTTTTGAATACTTGTTAGGAAAAATGAAGCATCATCTACTAAACTATGTATAAATTTTATTTCTTTATCACTTAGTTCACTATTTTTATCTAGAATATTTAATAAACTATAATTATAAGGTTTTACTGGTACTTCAAATTCTTCATAACATGCTTTTTCTTTTGTACTTTTTACTTTATTTAATACATCAATTATTATATCTTTATTATTATTATGTACATATTCTAAAACAATATTAATTGAATCTAATTCAATAATATTATATTTACTAAATAATATTTCTAATTCTACTATATCCATTTTATTCCTCCTTTTAGTTGTTTATCTATAGTATTAGTATATCTTTTAATTTTAGTCTTTATATTTTCATTATTTAATAGCTTTTTTAAGCAAATTAATTCTTCTTTTTCAAAATTATCTATATTATCTATTTCTTTTATATTAAAATTCTGCATTCTAGTAATATAATCATATTCATTCATTCCTTCATATTCATCTCGTTGTTCTTCAAATTTTTTATTATAAACACTTATAAATGCACCATTAATAATAGGATCATTATTTGGTAATATAAGATCAATTGATTCTAATGATTCTAAACTAAATTTATTAAAAAATTTTTTAGCTTCTTCTATATTCATATTAATCCTTCTCCTTAATTAAAACACCATTCACTGTTTTATATTTTCTTTTAGCATTTTTCTTTATCTTATTTTGTATTTCTTGTTCTAAATCAATGTTTAATATTTCAGATATTCCCATTAAATAAATCACTACATCCGCAAGTTCTTCTCCTAAATCATCTTTCTTTTTTAACCAAGCATTATATGCTTCTCCCATTTCTCCATAAGCTAAGCAAAATTCAAAATTAATATCTGTAACATTAAATCCATGATTTATTTTATTTTGATATACATCTTTTTGTAATTGTCTAAAGTCCATATTATTTCCTCCTTCAATTTCATTATAAATTAATTTTAATATATTGAAAAGAGAATATTTGGAACATCAGGTATTCCTTGTAGGAATATTATATTTTTACATTTATGTATTCTTCTATAAATCTTATAGGGGCTTCTGTTAAGAATTTTTTATTATATATCATAATAATATCTTCTTCTCTTAGTTTTTCTTTTATATTTAATTTTTTATAATTATCATCATTTTTATAAATATCTTCTATTACATACCCAATACCTAATCCTTTTTTAACCGCTGTTAGTATTCCTTCACTTGTATGAATATTCATGGTTTTTTTAGGTATTATATTATGTTTAATAAAGATTTCATCTATATATTTTCTATTATTAGTAGATTTAATTGGTAATATTAATGGGATATTTTCTAATTCTTCTATTTTTTTAATATTCTTATATTTATTATAATCTTCTTTACTACATACAAATGAATAATTAACTGTATATAGTTTAACTATATCTAAATCTTTATTATCTACATCTATTACTGAATATATAACAAAATCTACTTGATGTTTATTTAATAAATCTAAAAGGTAAGCATGTGGCCCATTTATTAGAGTTATTTCAATATTTGGATATTTATTATGAAACTCAGTTATTTTATCCATAAAGAAGAAGGATGAAATATAGGTTGGAAGGCCTATAGTTAGTTTTCCTCTTTCTAGATTTTTTGTTTCTAACATCAAACGTTCTGCCGTAAGTAAATTACCATATGATTGTTCTATATAGAATAATAATTGTTTCCCTTTTTCTGTTAATTCTATTCCATGGGGATTTCTATAAAATAATTGTGTATCTAATTCTTCTTCTAGTTTTTTTATTGATTTTGAAACTGCTGATTGTGTTGTATATGTAAATTCTGCAGTTTTAGAAAAACTTCCATATTTAGCTACATCATAAAATACTTTATATAGATTTAAATTAATATTATTAAGCATACTATCACCAATATAATTATAACATATAGTTTTAATATATGATATAATATTGAAAAGGAGATTTGATATGAATTTTATAATAGCTCAAATATTAGGTACGATAGGTTATTCTCTATTAGCGTATAGTTTCTTTAAAAAAAATAAAAAACAAATATTATTTATTCAAATATTTGCTTATATAGGTTTTACTACTCATTATATATTATTAGGAGCATTAACTGGATCTGTATGTAATATATTAGGTTTTATAGCTCTTATATTTATTTATTTCTTTTCCGATGATATTAGAAAGAAGAAAATATTAGTTATAATATTAGTTCCATTACTTGGTGTAATGACCTACTTATCTTATGAAAATATTTATTCTTTATTTCCAGTAGTTGGTTGTTTATTAACTTTTATTTCATTTCTAAGCAAGAATGTTAATAAGATAAGATTTGTAGGTATTATATCTACAGCATGTTGGTTAATATATGCGATTATATATGTATCTTATTCAGCAATTATTTTTGAAGTAATTATATTAATAGCCGCAGTAATAGCTTATATTAAGAATAAAAAACACTAACTAATTGTTAGTGTTTTTATTACCTGTTAGTTTATCTATATAATATGATATAATTATATTGGTGATATGTATGCAAACTATTGAAATTACTGTTAAGGTTAATGAAGATAAAGAATCAGTTAAAAGTAAACTTATTAATCGTGGTTTTATTCAAACTTCTGATGAACATGGTCATGATATTTATATGACTAAAGATTTAGATAAATTAAATAAAGATAATATTTTATCTATATTAAATGATTCTATTATTTTAAGACATCATTATGGTGATTATAGAATAGATAGGAAATGGATTGTATCTAAGAATAAAAATTATAAAGATAATATGGTTACTTCTGAAGAAATTATATCTGTATTAATAGATAATATTGATAAAATGAAAAAGATATTAGAAAAAGATGGTTATAAAGTTCTTGTTGAAAAAAAACAATATTTTAATGATTTTACTAAAGGTGATATAGTTTTTATTCTTGAAGAAGTTGATGATATTGGATTATTAATTGAATATGAAAATAAAAATGATTTTACTGATAAAACTAGTGAAGAAATACTGGAAGAAAAATTAAAAATGTATAATACTATTAAAGAAATGGGTATTGATATTTCTGATAATTATGATATTAAAAAAGCCTATGATTTAATTATTAAAAAATATAATTTATAAAAAAAGCACTAATAATTTAGTGCTTTTACTTTTCCATAAAAATAATTATAAAAATCTATTGGTATTTCATCTATTTCATAGTTTTTCTCATTATAAATCATATAGTTTGTATTTATTTGATAATATAGTCCAACATTTGTTTTTATATCTTGATCCATTATATCTTTCATAACTATACGTGGGTCATATTTACTCATAAAGTAAGATATAACAACATCTCTTGAATCAATTATTTCTTTTGTCATTTTATTTCTTAATACTACTACATTTATATTAGTTGGTGGTATTACATTATTACAAACACTATCTTCTGGATAATCTGATAATATATTATTCATATTTGAAATAGATAATATACAGCCATCTCCCCCTAGATAGTCACTAAATGATTTATAAGTAACCATTTTTTTTATTTCTTCTATAGCTTTAGTATATTTATTTATCATATCGCTTGTTTCATTATAACTCATACCAAAATCAAGTGATTTTTCCCATCTAATAATTGATTTTTTATAATCATCTATTTTTTTTAATCCAATCATTCCACTATTATGATAATAATAATTATATAATGAAGCATACATTACAATAGTTTTATCCATTCCTTTTGATAAGAATACAGCGCATCTTTCATCATTAATAGATTTGCACCTTTCTCCATTTTGAGGAACAAGTCCATACATGCAGATACTTTCTAAATTGTTATAACTTGTTATATGATAGTATTTTTCCATATTATCCCCCATAACCGAATAATATTATACCATAGTTTATTATAAATAGTATATATTATTATTATTATTTTGTATGTTATAATATTATTGGAGAGATGATAAATGAATAATATAGAAATAAGAAAGGCAATAATAAGTGATTTAGATATAATTAGATATTTAAATAATGAATTATTTAAACTTGAAAAAGATAACTATGATTCAACTCTTATTAATGATTGGCCATTATCTAATGAAGGAAAAGAATATTTTGAAGATTTAATTAATAATCAATATGTTATAGTTGCACTTATTAATAATGAAATAGTTGGATATTTAGCTGGTTCTATTAATGAAAAAGGATCATATGAAGAAGCTCAATATGGAGAACTTAATAATATGTTTATTAAAGATAACTATAGAAATTATGGTATTGGAAAGCAATTAATTAATAGTTTTAAAGATTATTGTAAATCAAAAGGTATAAATAATATAAAAGTAGTTGCGAGCAGTAAAAATAAAGACGCTATTAATTTTTATTATAAAAATGGATTTGAAGATTTTGATTTAACATTAACTATGAAAATATAAAATACTAATAGTTTTATGCAATGCTACGATAAGTAGCGTTAAATGTAAAGAAATGTTGCTGTTAAAATAATAATCCTAGTAAAGAATGATTATGAAGAAACAAAAAAAATAATTAATTATATAAAAGGAAGATGAGTAAATATTTCATCAAATAAATAACAAAAAAAACACTAACAATTAAATTAGTGTTTTAATTTACAAAATGGCACGAGTAGTTATCCGTTGTACAACTGAAATCATGCTTTTTGATTACTAAAATCATTATACTATGAGGCCAAAATTTACCTAGCGAAAAATTGACATTTAAAAGTAATTATGTTAATATATTCACCTATATTGAAAAGAGGGAAAAACTGTTATGGAAAAGTATATTAATATTCCGAAAGATGCTATTTATAAAATTACTCCAAAATATGATTTCTATGGAGAAGTAGATATCATTAATAAAGATAATAAAAAAATTTATAATTTTAATCATCCCATTGGTAGCTTGGATTTACAAAAAACAATTGAAGAATTAAGTTTAATCGAATTGGAGGCGTGCATCTTCTATTTTAGAGGTAAATTTCAAGAATTTTTTACAGGCGATTTTATGGCAAAGGATGGGCAAGAATATAGTGATTTATTATTTAAGATAGCAGGTTTATTAAAAAAATTAAGAACTGCTAGGGATAAAAAATATAATGAACTAAGCAATATTGAAAAAAGAGAACATCTATTAAATTTATTACAATTATTACAATTAAGTATTATTGAATGTGAAGAAAGAAAAATTAGAAAATAGTTTTCTTTTTTTGTTTCATAATTTACTTGTAAAATAAAAAACACTAACAATTAAATTAGTGTTTTAATTTACAAAATGGCAGGGGCAGCAGGAGTTGAACCCACATCAGCGGTTTTGGAGACCGTTATTCTACCATTGAACTATGCCCCTAATAATTCAAGACAAAATGATTATATCACGAAATTGATTTAATATCAATATTTTAGTACCTTTTTTATTCGTTTCTTTACTTTAAAACCTAAATATTATATAATCATTAAGGAGGTTAATTATGATAGAAGTTAAAAATATTAAAAAGAAATTTAAAAAACAAATTAATAAAAAAGAAACTATTGAGTTTTTTGCGGATAATGATATTTCTTTTGAAGCTAATGAAGGTGAAGTTATTGGTATATTAGGACCTAATGGTGCTGGTAAAACAACTTTACTTAGAATTATAGTAGGAATATTAGAACCTACAAGTGGTAAGGTTTTATTTGATAATAAAAATTTTAAAAATAATGAAATTGAAATTAAAAAAGAATTAGCTTTTTTATCTGGTAATACTAAAATATATAATACTTTTACTACTTATGAATTACTTAAAATGTGTGGTAATATTTATGATTTAGATAAAGATACTATAGAAAAAAGAATTGATGAAATATCTAAAAAATTAAATTTAACTGATTTTCTTCATTCTAGAATAGCAAATCTTTCTACTGGTCAAACTCAAAGAGTTAATATAGCTCGTTGTTTAATTCATAATCCTAAATATTATATATTAGATGAAGCTACAACTGGATTAGATATTATTTCTAGTCAAATTATATTAGATTTTATTAAAGAAGAAAAAAAGAAGAAAAAAACTATATTATACTCTACTCATTATATGGAAGAAGCTGAAAATATTTGTGATAGAGTTATTCTTATTAATAAAGGTGTAGTTATTGAATCAGGTACTCCAAAAGAGATTTTATCAAAAACTAAAACATCTAATTTAAGAGATGCATTCTTTAAATTAATTGGAGGTGTTAAAGATGAATAATACATTTAAAATACTTAAAAAAGAATTAATTGAAGTATTTAGAGATAAGAAATCTTTAAGTATGATGTTAATAATACCATTTTTAATTCCTGCGATTGTAATAGGTATGTCTGCCTTATTTAATGCTGAAACAAATAAATCAATAGATACTTATAATAATATTGGATTTAATTATGAATTAAGTGAAGAAGAAAAAGAACTTGCTAAAGAGATGAATATTAAAGTTAATACAATTGATAGTAAAAAAATAAAAGATGAATATGATAAAGGTAATATAGATTTATATATTACAAAAGATGGTAATAATTATATTATTAATGGAAATGAAAATGAAACTACTAGTTATGCATCTAGTCTTATGAATAGTTACTATACTAGATATAAAGAAATATTACAAAAAAAATATTTAGAAAAAAGTAATTTAAATGCTGATAATGTTATTAATATAATAACTATTAATGAAAATATAAAAGTAAAAGAAAATTTCTATAGTTCTTATATAATTAATTATGCTTTCTTATTTATTATAATGGCTATTACAGTATCTGCTACTTATCCAGCTACTGATGCTACTGCAGGTGAAAAAGAAAGAGGAACATTAGAAACTTTACTTACTTTCCCAGTAAGAAGTAAAGATATTATAATTGGTAAATTTTTAAGCATATCTCTTTCATCTATTATTACTGGTGTACTAAGTTTAATTCTTGCTGATGTATCTTTAGGTATTGCAGAAAGTAAATTTAAAATATATGAGAATACTAATTTACTTTTAACACCATCTCAATTATTATTTGCTGGTTTAGTTATAATAATGTATTCTTTATTAATAAGTGGTTTATGTATTGCTATAGCAAGTAAATCTAAGAATTTTAAAGAAGCTCAAAGTGCTCTTACACCAATTACATTTATATCATTCTTTCCAGGTATGATAGCATTTATGATGAATATTAAAATTTCTTATGTTCTAGCAATTATACCTTTCTTAAATAGTTCTTTAATATTTAGAGAAATATCTGATGGTAATATTGATATTATGTATATTTTATTAATGATTATATCATCAATTATATTTATTGCTTTAGTATTAAAGTTAATTATTTCTCAATATAAATCAGAAAAAGTATTATTCAATGAATAATACTTTTTTTATATTATTAATTTTTGTCCTATTTGTAATGTGTTATTTATTAAATTATTTTTAGCTTTTATATTATTTACTGTTGTATTATAGGTACTTGCTATACTATATAAAGTATCTCCAGCTTTAACTATATATTCTATATTAGATGTTGTAGATACAGGTATTTTAAGTATTTGTCCTATACTTAGTAAATTAGTATTTAGATTATTATATTTCATTAAATCTTGTATTGGTATACCATATGTTTTAGATATATTATATAATGAATCTCCTCTTTTTACTATATAATCTGTATATTCTGTACTTACTTGTTCTTCTTCGATATTTTTAATAGGTATTTTTAATTCTTGATTTATACTTAGTATATTATCAGTTAAATTATTGTAATTTTTTAATTCATTTATATCTATATTATATGATCTAGCTATACTATATAAAGTATCCCCTCTTTTAACAGTATATATAATATAATCTTCTATATTATTAGGTTCTTTTATATCTTCACTTATTATAAGTATTTGACCTATTTTTAATAGATTAGAATTTAAATCATTTAGTTCTTTTAATTTATCGACTGTTATATTATATCTTCTAGCTATACTCCATAACGAATCACCACTTTTAACAGTATATGTATTATCATTACTATTATCTATATTATATGGTGTATTTGTATATAAAGCGATTGCTTTTACTACGGCTTCTGTTAAATCACGCCAATTATTTTTTAATTTAGATACATCATCACCTGAACCATCTAGAAAACCATATTCTACTATTAGAGGTTGTGTTACTCCTGTATTACGATGTATAAAATAATAGTCTTTAGATGGATCAGATGGTAATCTTCTTTGATATACTTTTCTAATATTTTGACCAGTATCTTTTATATTATCCGCAATTAAATTAGCAAGATTACTATTATTACGTAATGCATATATTACTTCTGCTCCATCTCCCCCACCAGCATTTATATGATTAGATATTACTATAACATCACTATTATTACCAAACTTACTTAGTATTGAATTAACTCTTTCTGTTGGAGATAATGTTGCATCTGAAGTTCTTGTTATTTCTACTGGTATACCAAGCTCCTTAAATCTATCATACATATATTTAGATATTTCTAGTGTTTTATCTTTTTCTATTATTCCATTACCACTAGCTCCAGAGTCTATTCCTCCATGACCTGGATCTATAACTATTTTATATTCATTCATATTATCACCTAAAATAGTATATGATAAATACCTAAAGAGGTGAAAAAAAGAGACTGTTAAGTCTCTTTTTAAATACACAATAAATTAATATGTTTTATTATTATCATTAAATTCTTTAGCATTATAACTTTTTAATTGAGAATTTGTTAATTCATTAATCATCTCAATAATTTTAGTTAACTCTGCAATTTTTTCATTTTTAACTCTTAATTGTTCAATTAAATATTGATTTTCTTCTTTTAACTTTTGTAATTCCCTTTCGTTTGATTGATTATTTAAATATTTTTGTTCCTGATTATTGTTTCTTTCATCACTTTGATTCTCTGAAATATCTTTAACATCTTCTTTTTGATATGCATATCCTTTAAATCTATTTATAATACCAAATAATCCTGCCTCACTTATACTAATTTTATTAGCCAAAAATTTTTCTAAAGTTTCCTTACCATATCCATAATTATTTGTTTCAATTTGATGGTTTTTTAATTCATTTTCTAAATAAGGAATTACAACATCTGGTTTAGTATTATTTGGAATAATTGTTCCCTCTACTCTTGATACGGGTCTACCTGCAGGGTCTACTCTTCCATCAACAATATATCTTAAAAATAAATTTTCTTGTCCTAATGGATATATAATCCAATCAGTAATAATAGGTGTTTTTAACTTATGGTATGTCCTTTCAAATGCTTCACTTGGATATGCACAATAATCCATGAGTTTATAATTTCTAAATATATTTAATATTTCATTACCACTATATTTTTCAAAACCATAGTCTCTATTTAAGTCTCGTGTAAAAACAATTAAATATTGTTTTAGGTATTCTTTTATTCCCATGTTACCACCTCTTAATTTTCATATCATAATTATATCATAATATTAAAAAAAGAAAAATATTTGTTTTCTATTTTCCATATTTTTCAATTATTTTAGCAAACATTTCATTATGATAAGGTATTTTATCATCATTTAATCTACCATATAAATAGTATTCTTTTTTATCATTAGTTTTAATAATTACTGATTTAACCTTTTTATTTAAAGGTGCGAATTTTTTTACTTCTATACTTTTAATATCTTCATTCTTAATAAAAGTATAAGTATCTTTTTTTACTACTAATTTTTCTAATGTTACTTTTAATGAAAATTTAGCAGGCGCTAATTGAAAAAATCCTATTCCTTCATCAGTAAAGTTTACTAATAATGCATCAAATGGATATTCCATTCCCTTTACCATACCAGAATATTTTCTAGTATCTTTAAATAAAACATCATAGATATTTTCTTTACCTTTACATCCTTGTTCATTAAATAATTTTTCTACATTTTCTAATGTTATAAATTCTTCCATTGTATTCCTCCTACCTATATGATTTTAGCATAAATAGGAGCTTTTTACAATAACACTATTCAATTAATATTTTCTTCTGATTGCTAATATCTAAATTAATTTCTAGTTATAAAATCATTTTTATTTCTATGATCTTCTGGAAAAATAGAATTTTTTTCATAAATAGGAATTGAAAATTTCATATTAATACATTCATCATAATCATAGTTAATAAAATTAGTTATATCAAGTTCTCCATTACTTGTTTCTTTGGGATCCAACTCCAAGGTAAAACCAAATGGATAAGTATCTAAATTTGCCAACATTCTAGATTTTCCATTAGTATATACAACCGCATTCAAACCCGAGTACTGTATCGTAAAATTTTTAAGCAAAAACATTGTAATTTTAATTTTTCTTGTATCTAATTTATTTTCTTTTTTATTAAGCAATAATTTAATAATTTCAGGATATGTTATTGTGAATCCTGCATATGTACTGCAAAACATCGATATTACTTGTTTTAGAAATCTTTGAGGATATACATTTAATATTTCAACTTTAACAATTTCAGGAGTTTTTATTTCATGTGTGTGAATAATATAATGAAATATATTTGCTAAATAAACATATGCATCTCCATAATAAGTCCCCATCAGATTATTACATTTTTCACACAATGAATATAAACCAACTCCTTTTTGCATGGGCTTATACTTTAAACCTTTTGTTTCCCATGGAAGTCTATTTGGGTCAGAAATTAGTTTCGTTAATTCATTTCCTGTAATTATTTTAGTATTCTTATTATTAAATGCCTTATTCGGTGGTATATGTTCAAAAGTAAGTTTCCCATGTTTACCACATATATGGCAGTATCCAATATGCTCTTTTTTCATTTTACTTTCTCCATATAATAACCCATTCTTTTTTATTAAAAGCAAAGATTTCACTTTCATTTTTTGAAAAATGCTTATTCCATATCTCTGGAGCTTGTACTTTACCATAGCATTTATTATTTTTTAACATCATATCATAGTTATATTTTGTTATCTGAACTTTCCAACCAGTATTAATATTTCTTAGCCTTATAATCTCAGTATTCTTTTTTTCTTTAAAAGCCTCTTTTATTGTAAAAATTCCGTCCGGAACTTTTTCATAGTTATATGTATGCCTTTTTTTGTCTTTTAATATATCAACATATTCTACTTTACCATTTTCTGAGTATTTAATGTTTAATATTTTTTCAAAACCTTCTGTCAATATTTTTTCAAATCTAAATTTACACCTATCATTTTTTTCACTAACATGTGAACACCCAATACATTCATCACATGGATTTACGAAATGATTTATCATTGGACACCATATAAAACGATTTAATCCAAGCTCATATTCTTTATTTGTTAAAAGTTCATCTGATAAATCATTGATATTATAAGTACCCTTTCGCATATCTTGATTAATATCAAAAATTCCATCATGCATGAATTTTATAGGCAAAAATATATTAATAAATTCATAATCAGACAAATCTTTATTACCAATTGAATAAAATTTTTGTGACACAATTACATCTATTGAATCAATATGATGCAACCAAGCATAATCAAATAATTCATCATTTGTTATGCTTATATCCTTATAATTAGGAATTTCTTTCCAAATATTATTATATTCTTGTAAATAAACTGTTACCATTTTTTCATTATACTGATTTAATGGAAACAATGAATTATTCCACAAATAATCACCCTCATTTGAACATTTGTAAATATCATCATTCATAAATGAATCAATAGTATCGAATATCCAAATAACATTGTAACCTAACGAATTATAAAAATTATTTCTATCTTCAAATTCTTCTTTTTTTATATTACTATGTTGAAATTCAATAATAGTATTATTAATAAATATATCAGCCCTATGTTTTTTACCATTAAATTCAAATACAACTTCCTGATTATCTGATGGAAATTGGTCTTGCCATGATCTATGCCAATCTGACATATCATAATGCCAGCCATCACACAATGAATTAGATAAATGTGCAAAATGATGTGCTTTTATATTTCCTCTTTTTATACAAACTTCTTCACCACAAGTTTGACAATAATATTTTTTGCCTCGTTTCGCATCATCTATATGTATTCTATCTTTATTTTTATCATATGCAATTATCATATTATGCCTCCCATCCAAAAAAGAGCATATCTCATCATAAAATGAAATACACTCTATTATCTACATAAATAATATCATATTTTATATAGTATTTCAATTTTATTTAGCTATTTTTTTAAATTCTTCCACAGATATTATTTGATTATTTCGTGATGCACAAGCTAAACATGTAATACTACTACATATCCAAAAATTTTTTTCATTAAAATCTACTACAAATGGATATTTATTATTAATCATATATTTTTTAGAATCTATAATTTTTAATTTATAATTATTTACTATATAATTATAAAAATACTCTCTTTTTTCTATGTTAGATTCATTAACAATATATTGCATATTATTCTCCTTTCTAACATCTTATAAAAAAATACTCAAGATAACCTTGAGTATTAGTTATCTTATAGTTCTAGCATTACCACCTAACTTAATAGGTTGGTGTGATTTCATAGGGCTAGTCCCTCCATCACTCTTTATAAGATGTGTTATTATTATAACATATTTTTTAAATTATTGAATACATTTTTTGCTCTCTTCAGGGGGGCCGAAATTTTGTTTGTATTGTATCTGTAATAAATGATTAAATCCCCTATAATTTAGGGGATTTTAATTTTCTTTAATTTATTAAAATTTATAATAGTTTAAAATATCGTATAGGTAAAAGTATAGGTAAATTAAAAACTATATAAATATTTGATTAATTACATTTACTCTTTGTAGAATCTATCTTTTTCCTTAACAATTCATATTTAGCTAACATTTTATTATAATCTTCCAAAGATATATTTTCTTTAGAATAACAATTACTTTTTTTATTTTTTTTAATACCGTATTCAAAATATATCGAATATTCATTAATAAATTCTAAATATTTTTTTGATACCTTTTCTTCAACTAATTCAATAAATTGAACATTCCCTTTAAATTTTAAAAACAAATTATAAAAAGCAAAATAATCATTCATATTATTTAATTTAAGAATTATTGAGTTTAAATAATCATATTGAACTTTTGTCTCAAAATGTTTTGAATTGGGAACTCTTATAACTCCACCAGTAGTTATACATAAACCTGTTATTTTTTTTATATGATTTGGGCCATATAATTTAACCTTGCTTTTTTTAATATTTAATTTATTTTTCTTAACTATACCAAATAATGAATCAATAAATTTTTGATCAATAGGTTTAGACGAACTAAATACAATATCATCAACATACACTGTCATATCTATATCATTTTTATAAGCTAATGAAGAAATATATTCAAACATTCTATAATTAGTTAAATATGCCAAAACTGGACTAGTTGCAAGCCCTTGACCTAAACCATACTTAACGTTGCCTAATTTAGGATCATCTAAAGGGCAAGTACACAAACAAGTATATATTTCAGCAATATCTTTATCTAAAGATAAATCAAATCGAAAAAAGTTAATTATTTTTTCATAACTAATGGATGGATAAAACGCCTGTAAATCTATAGCTAATACATACATATTATCTTTATGAGATTTTACGTTAGTCGTATAAGAACGTTTTTTTAAAGATGAATGTAAATACGGAATTGGATATTTAATTTCTTTTTTGTTTTTTTCAATAAGTGATAAAGACAGTAATTTATTAATTTTTTTTAACGTTTTCTTCAACCACTTTTCGCGAATATTAATTAACATGCGATATTTATCTTTAGAATAATCAGCTGGTCTTTCTTCATATATTTCTAAATTATCATCAATGGTTAGATAATTATTTTTATTTCTTCCTTAGAAAGTTTTTTCTTACTTTTAGTAGGCTTTTTTAAATAGAAAAAACTATAGAATTCAGACATATCTTCCCTAATAGCATCTAAATTTAAGCTCGTAGGAATATTTAAAAGATGAATAATTCCCTTCCTACTATTAAAATTATACAATCTACACTTTTTTAATTGATTATTTACTCTATCCATAATTTTCTCCAAAATAAAACATTCTATTATTAAAATAGAATGACCCGTTCGTTACGATTTTAATAATCAAAGCAACAAGTCCGTTAAGAATTTGCTCAATTATCCATCCTACAACAATTTGTAGAATAAACAATGGAGCTTTTTTAATCCAAGAATCTTTTTTATTATTAATCCTTGAATTCTTTCGGCTTTTAATTTCAAGTTCTATTTTAGCACTTGCATTAATTTTTAGCTTCATATTCTTAGTCCTCCTTCTATTAATATTACTGGAGGCTCTTATCCATATAAAATGATTATTAAATGGAACAGGCCATCCAGCTATACCTATATAGTATTATATAGATACACATACTAATATTAGAGATAACATCATATTTCATACGTATATATCATAATAGAATTATAGGTATGACTATTTTACTGGATGCTCCCCAATAAAGGACAGCCTAAAAGGCTATATAATAGCACCTTGCGGTGAACAATACGATAAGCCTTGTTGCTTGAACTCATTATATCACAAATTATGAAAAATAACTATATAAATTAGTAAATAATTTCAACTCTTTTAATATCATTTAAAACACGTTGCAAAATTATATTATTTCCTTCCTTAGCGCGTTCTTTATAATCTGTTTTTATATATTCCTCATAAGAATTAAACCCATCAAAAAAATATATCAAACCCATAAGTTCAGAAAATAAGTCACAATATAAACTAATATATGATCCATAATAAATATCATTATATTTTTTTATATACTTTGCTATAGTCTTATATAATTTAAATTGATAATTATTGACGTGAAACCATTCACTATTCAATAAATGTTGAGTTGTATATGGCACGCTTGGATCGTTTTTAGTATCATCATATAAAGCACGCATCATTTTAGATATAAAACCACAAATCATATCTGATACTCTTATACCAAAGGAATCTTTTGAATCATTTGGTATAACATTTTTAAAATCAAATTTCTTTGCACTTTCCACAATCTTATTAGTACCCTCTTGATCTATAAAAACATTAGTATTTTTAATACCCAACTCATTTAAAAACAAAGAAAATCCTCTATATGTGAAATCATAATTAAAATCATAATTAATATTTGATGAATCCATCTCTTCTAAAAATAATACTATATTTGAAAATGCTTCATTTTCTAATTCTTTCAATTTAAGACTACCATTAGCTTTTATTTGACTTTTACAAAATTGTTTTAAATCACTAATTAAGTTTGTACTATTATTCAATATGTCCATAATAACATTTTTAGGTCTATAAACATTTATCATTTTTACAATACTATAAATACATGCGTATATATTAAACATCTCGCTGGAATTATAATCACACTGTAATAATAAATATTCTAATTTATCACAAGAAAAAAAATAATATAAAATATTATTATTTAATAAAAATTCAAAATAATCTTGATATAAATTTACTTCTTTTACATTAAAAGAAGCCAAACCATATTTATAGTGTTTTTTCGAAACAGTTTTACTCTTTAATTCATCGGTTTCACAGTTAAATCCAAAAATATCTTTTTGTTTTTTTTCAAAATTCATATATTTTTTACGAATCTTATCATGCATATATTCTTTAAAGCCTATCCCAATACTTATATAGGAATTGAAATAATCATTATCATTTAAAGAACTTGAAGAAATCCTTCTAGAATGAAAAGATTCATCAAAATAAAAATTATACGTCATATTCACCCTCCTATAATCATAAAAAAGTATGCAACTATATAAAAAGAAGCATACTTAACTAGTTACCTTTGTGATTTAAAATATTCACTAAGTTTCTTATCAGTACAGTAAACATAACAACCTTTCATACCTCTAGTCATTAATGTTTTATATGTATTTTTAATAATCATATCAGCAATCGTGTTTGCTTCATCTTGTCCTTGTTCCTTAGCAATTTTATTGATACCTTTAAATGATTGATCAGTCTTTGCTCTCTTTGAATAATCTGTTACTATGTGACTATTTTCATATCTCATATCATCACCGATAATAACTCCGATATAATCAAATTCTAATCCTTGGCACGTATGTATACATCCTGCCTCATTAATAGATCCTTTATCAATAGCCCAAGTGCTTGAATTACCTAAATTCCAACTCATTTCAAAATCATATTCAGGTATAGTTATATCATATACATCAGTTTTATTTTTACCTTCACTAATCCAATTCCAACAATAACCAGCAACTAATCTAGACTTATTATTGATATTGTTTTTTTCTTCAATTACTCTTCGTAATTCATTTGGATCATCAAATACTTTAAAATCATATTTACTATCTAAGTCAAAGTTAGCTGTTTCTCTTATTTCTAATGTATTGTCTAACCATGCTAAATATCCATCAGAACCATCACATCTAAATTGACTCTTTAGATCCATTTTATATATTCCTGCATCATAATATTTCGCGTATTTCTTAATTTCATCTATTGATCCATTATCCTTTAAAGTAACTCTTTGATTTTCATCTATAAAGAAAATTGAGAACATACTAGAATTAATTATCTCTTTAATTTGATTTTCTCCTAGATTAGAGAACAAACCAGATTTCTTATTTAATCTATGTGCTTCATCTACTATTAACACATCAAAAGAATTTGTCTCACAGTCATAGAAACTTCCAGATCCTTTAAATAAATTGTTTAGTCCACTCATTTTATCAATTTTTAACTTAGCCTTAAACACTTCTCTAGGAGCACTATTTTTTGTAACATAAAAACTATTTAAACTTCTATTTAAGAATTGTTTTAATAAATTAATTGCTAATACTGATTTACCAGTACCTGGTCCACCTTCAACAATTAATACACTCTTTTCGTTATGAATATGAGCATTTATTCCAATTCTTAATGCTTCTTCATATATAACCTTTTGATCATCTATTAAAACGAATTCTTTATTACCTTTTAATACTGACGAAAATGAATCTTGTAACATTTTAGAAGGTTTAATTTTACCATTTTCAATAATATATAATCCTTCTTTATTATCTCCTTCGGTAACATGCTTTTTGATAAATTCTCTAAGTTTTTCAAAATCTTTTGCTCCAAACATTGGTGCAGCATTAATATAATCTTTATATTGTTCACTATTAATAGGATCACTGTCTGTTAAATCATAATTATGTAAAAATGCACATGGATGTAATCCAACATTTCTATCATATACTTCTTGATTATAATTATCAATTAAACTAGCATAGCTCCAAGCCTGATAAGAAGGATGAGTTACTTCTCTTAATGCTCTTCCAGTAACAGTGGATACAACACCATCTTTTCCAGGAACTGCATCTGCATGGGTCCATTGCTTTAATTCTATAATAATAATTGAATTATTTTTATTCTTATCATATCCTGATAAAAGAAAATCTATTCTATTAGAAGTATGTGGAATATTAAACTCAATAGCAATTCCTGCATTATCTGGTATTTCATTATCAGCTAATACACCTCTCATTCTTAGCATTGATTCACGCCAAGAATTAACCTCAGATTCACCAGTACTCCTATGAAAAACTTCTTTAAATCTATTCAAAATTTTATCAGTAATCAAATTTAAATCTACATCATTAATGAAACTTGATTTTACACCTTCGTATACTAACATAACACATCTCCTACTTATCAAACATCCAATTAACAAATAAATGAATGCTATCATTATCATATTCTTTACTAATTGAAACACATACTTCCATCACATATTTCAATAATTCTTTTGCCTTATTGATTTGTTCATTTAAAAAATCAAAGTCAATATCAAATTTTTCCTCATCTTCTAAAGAGTACTCAATATCAATATGTGCAAACATCTTATCTCGTAATAGTTTTATATTATTAATTAGTTCTTCAAAAATTGTAATTTCTTTTCTTGTTTTTTTTACAATTTTATTTATTTTTATATTTCCTTCTTGTTCGGCCATATTAATTATTTTGCTAAATGACAAAGCTTTTTTATCACCATCAATTATAGTCCCCAAGCCTATAATTATTCTATACCTCATACTTTCTATTGATGAAAAAAATAATTTAGAATATTTATCCATGATAATATTTAGATCTTCATCATCAGAGTTTAAGAGAAATTCATATTGTTCGATTGCCTCTTTTATATGCTTACACTCAAAATAAAATGCGTGCATACAATTTTGTAATCTATTTGCTTTTTTACCATTAGTGTATAACATAGAATCCCCTACAATTTATTATATTTTGTGCTTTTTCCTTTAGCTTTTTCTACTGGATATTTCTTAGCTGTCTTTTCCATTTTATCTAAAACTATTTGTTTGGGATCTACCCCTAGTTTATCTGCCATTAATAAGCAATAATTAATAACATCTGCTAGTTCTTCTTTTACTTCATCTAAATCATATTCATTATTCCATTGAAAGCATTCTAATAATTCACCTGCTTCAATAGAAATACTCTTAGCTAAATTCTCAGGAGAATGAAACTGATCCCAATCCCTTTCTTTTGTAAATTCAACAACTTTTTCAGTTAATTCACGCATATTTATCACCTAATCTAATTATATCATAATTTTATATAATTTCTTATATTATGAACATTTTTTAAAATATATATTGACTTTTGTCCACTTCTCATGTATAATTATCATGTAAAGTGGACAAGGGTGATATTATGGAAATTTTAACAATAGAAGAAATAGCAAAAAAAACAAATAAAAGTGTAAAAACTATTAGAAGACAAATAGCTGAAGGAAGTCTTAAAGCTAGTAAAATAAATAATAGATATAGAATTTTATTATCTGATTATAAAAAATGGTACAATAATTATATATCTGGAAACAAAAAAGAATCTATATTTGATGATGTTGACTATTTCAATACCGAATCAAAAAAAGTAAATTTTATCGACATCTCAAAAAAATGGAATATTGATGGATGGAAGAATAAAAATCAAAGAAATGGTCTAAACTTTATTGATTTGTTCTCTGGTGCTGGAGGATTATCATGTGGGTTAGTAATGGCAGGATATACTCCTATTGGTAGTGTTGAAATCATGGACCAAGCTGTAGCAACATATAAATATAATTTTGTAGATAAAATGGGGTTTAAAGAAAATGTTGAAACAAGAGATATTAGAGAAAAAAATGTAAAAAAAGACTTATATGATAGTGTTAAAGATAAAGATATAGATTTGATAGTTGGTGGATTCCCATGTCAAGGATTTAGTATGGCAGGAAATAGAATAGTAACAGATAAAAGAAATACTTTATACTTAGATATGTTAGAAATAGTGAATAACCTTAAACCAAAAGTTGTAGTTATGGAAAATGTTCCTGGCCTTCGTTCAATGCTAGGTGGAAAAGTTGAAGAAAAAATTATTAATGACTTTGAAAAAATAGGATACAAAATTAATGTTACTGTTTTAAATGCCGCTGATTATTATACTCCTCAAACAAGAAAAAGAGTTATTTTTATTGGCAATAGAATTGGTGTAGAAAATTACCATCCTAAACCAATACTTCATCCTAGTGAATATATTACAACTAAAGAAGCTATTCAAGATTTAATGAAGAAAAAACCAAATTCTTTATTTAATCATATACCTACAAAGCATTCTGATGAAATGCAAAAAAAACTTCTTAATGTTAAAGAAGGAGAAAGTTTATATAAAAATTATTCAGATTCTTGGAAAAAGTGTCCTTGGAATAAACCTTCATGTACAATCAAAGAAAATCATGGCGGTGTTAATATACACCCAAAACTACCTAGAGTTTTAACTGCACGTGAAATGGCAAGGCTCCAATCATTTCCTGATGATTTCATATTTCAAGGTTCAAAAAAATGGCAACTTACCCAAATTGGTAATGCTGTTCCATGCTTTTTAGGTAAGGCAATCGGATTGGCAGTGGAAGAAATGATAAAAAATGATAAAGAATAGCTAAATATAACTATTCTTTTACTTATCTTTTTTTTTCAAAACTACTAGAAATAATTCTATTAAATTCTTTAGGATCATACCAATAACATCCTACACAAGTTTTAGACTTTTCATTTCCTAAAATATATGGTTCTGAGTATCCTAATCTTCTTGCATCATATCTAATACCTGTTTCTCTACATTTTTTACAATGTTGCCTTTTTGCATCATTAGCTGTTTTAGATAATGGTTGAAAATCTTCTTTTTTTTGTAATAATTTATCATTTAATCTCCAATCATCTTTCATACCATCTTTATGATCACATTCAGTATTTGTACTTATATCTAGTATTGCACATCTTTGAGATTGTATTTCTTTATAAATATCAGTTCTAATTGATTGATCAATTTTTGTGTTTTTATTAAATCCATCCGCCTTAATTGAAAAGATTCTACCATTTCTTCTTTCACGTTCTATGTTATATTTTTTTCCTAAATAACCTTGATTAGATCTACACCAATCTCCACCGTTTGTTGTATAAAATGAATGATGATATTTTTGTAATTCATCCATCGATATACTCGAACTAAAACCTTGATCCTGAATAAACATTTTTTCAAATGCTCTACCTAAATGTGATCCCTTTAATTCATAATTAGAATATTCTTTTAGTATATTTACAACTTCCATAAAATCATTAGCATTGTTTAAGCGTTCAATTAACTCTTTATTTTGAATTGGTGATAATTCCATATTATCAGCTCCTTTATACAATTATATCATATAATTAATATTTTTCATTAAGTTAAGGAAAAATTAGTAAATGATTTTGAAATATTCTACCTTTATGCTACTCTAAAAATGTACTGAGGTGAACTGATATGAACTATTTTATTGCTCTCTTCAAAATGAGGTATCTAGCTGGTATCTAAAATGGTACCTAAAATTAAAGAAATACGTATAAAATAAGGACTTCTAAAACACCATCTAGGTGTCAGGGGGAAGAGAACAATAATTACTCATCATCTTCATAGAAATAGTCTTCTTCTTCAAGATTTTTTTTATCTTCTTCAAAATTCCATGGTTCAAAATGTCCTTCTCTAACTAATTCTTTTTGTTCTTCAGTTAAATCCCAATCATTTAATTCATCTTCTGTATATTCTTTAGAATCATGTGTTTCTTTATATACATCATTTGATACTGAGAATAATCCAGATAATAAACCAAATAATAATCCTGGTTTATGTTTTTTTCTTTTAATAGTTTGTCTTTGTCTTATTTCTTTTTCTTGTATTTTTTCTTCATATCTTCTTTTAACATCTTCTGCTGCTTTTTTTGTATAGTAGATTTCTCTTTCTAAATCTTCTTCTACTATATTGATATCTATTGCTATATTAAGTCTTTGATATAATCCTTGTTTTTCTATTAAATTATTTTCAATTATTTTTATTTTATTTTCTAGTATTTTATTTTTTACATTACTATTTTTATAATTAGTTTTAAGTATTTCTAATTCTTTATCTATATAATTATTAATTTTTTCATAATAAGGTCTTAGTTTAGTTGCGAATACTACTGATGAAATATGTTTACAATTATTACCTTTTTTATAATAAGGACATGTACATTTCATATTTTTTATTTTATCATTTTCATCAAATTCTACTTCTACATTATAATCTTCTGTACCCTCTACTATAGCTTTATATTTATTATTTTCACTAGTAAGATTTTTTATTTTATTATTTTGATATATTTTTTCTCCTCTGATTGCTATATCAATATCAAATTCTCTATATTTATCTATATTATCTAATTTTAAAAATTCTATTATTTGTCTTCTTCGCATAAACATACCTTCTTTATACAATTATATCAAAAAAGAATGAATTAATCATTCTTTATTTCATTATTTCATTATATAGTAATAGTATTCAACCATTTTATTAAAATCTTCCAAAGTATTTGTTCCATTTGCAAATCCTTTATTTGAAATTGTACCAAAATAGTTATCAACAACTGATCTATATGTTGTAGCCGATTTTGAGTTTCCTCCCCTTTCTGATACTTTACTATAATCATAATATTTTTCAAATCCAGAGTTATTATTATGTGCAAATCTTGCCATTTCTAATATCTTATTATATCCTCCAATTTTATTAAAGAATTGATTAGTTGAATCATAATGAATTAAACCAACATCAATACCAGGACATTGTTTATCATATCCTACATATTTATAAGAAGAATTTATAATCTTTTTATTAGTAATATCATATTCTAAATAATAGCAATTATAATTATGATATATACTTAGATTATTATCATCAATAAATTTTACCTGCATTGGTCTTCCATTACAGATAAAATTATCATTTAAAATTTCTTTTAAATATAAACATTGATTATAATCATATAAATCAAAACCATTTTTTTGCGAACTATCATATGCTTTTTTTAAACTATTAATTGCATTAATATTATTATCACTTAATGTCCTTGATTCATATATAGTTGTATCTTTTTTAACAGTACTTGTGTTATTATTTATATTTCGATTTATATTTGTATTAATTTTTTGATTATTATTAGAATTATTATTATTTATATTTTTATGACTATTAGAGTATATTAAACTCGCAACAACAATTATGATAATAACTGTTATGACTGATATTAATAAAGTATCATCTTTTTTATAATTACTATAATTTGTTTTAAGCTGATGATTATAATTATTACTATTATAATTAATTTGTATATTATTATTTAAAAAATAATTTGCAATTTCCAACATATGATTTTGTGATAATTTTGTACCATTATAGTGTTGTTCATCATATTCTATTTGTCTTATTAAATTATCAACTTTTAGAACTCTATATTTCATATCAAAAGGTGCTTTTTTATTATCTATTCTACTTTCAGAATTTGTAAAAACAACCATTGTTTTAAAGTACTCTTCAAATTTTATTTCATTAAAAATACTATTTATATTTTCTTTATTCCTTAAGAATAATCTTTGAAAGACACTTAGTTGATCATCAGCTTGTGATAGTGGTGATTTTATTCCTTGTCTTCTATATCTATTTTTATATTTTGTACTTATTTCAAAATTTCTATTCTCATCAATATGTATAACATCAGCACTATAATTTTTACTTTCAATAAAGTAACAATGATGTGAAGTAACAACTACAAAGTCAATTTGCGATTTTAAACCATCAATTTGCAAATTAATATCTCTCAATATATACATACCAATATTTGATTTCTTTAAATGATATAAAACTTGTTTTTCCCCAGCAATTCCCTTTTCGATCATATCTATATCTTTTTTATATGTTACTGGAAAATGTTTTAATATTTCTAATTTATCATTAAGAGAACTATTTTCCTTAAGTACAATTGGTTCATAAAACGATTCCATATACAACACCCTTCTATAAAAAAAGCCAATACAAAAACTTATGTAATAAGCCTGTACTAGCGCTTTATTATTAATTTAATTATAACACTAAATTATAAATGTTAATATATTAAAAATATGTTATTGTTAATTTTTACACTAATTTTACAAATTCCCCATTTTGTGATAGAATACTTATTCGAAGGGGACGATAATATGAAAAAATATATTAATAGATTAGAATTAATGAAAGGTTTAAAAATATTAAAAAATAATATTAAATTAGGTATTCTTACATCTTCATTTGTAGTTATATCTTTAACTGGATGTGGTAAGAAAGAAGTAGAGACTACAGAGGCAACAACTCAAGCTACAACACAAATAACTACTGAGGCTACTACTCAAGCTACAACAGAAGCTACTACTGAAATTACTACTGAAGCTACTACAGAAGAAAAGAAATCTAAAGATGATATTGTTAAAGAATTCTTTAATGAACAAAAGAAAGAATTAAATGAATATGTTGATAAAGATAATATAGATAAAATAAAAAGTAAAGGTAAAGATATATTTACTACATTTGTTGATTTTATCTTCTATGATGGTGAAATTAAAGGTGTTAAATATGATGAATTATCTGAAGGCGTTAAGGAACAATTATATGAAGATTTCTGTAATATAGATGAATTTATTTGTAAATATAGTCCTGATTATAAAGAAAACTTATCTGAAAAATATCATAAAGTAAAAGATTTTGTTTCTCCTTATTATTATTCTGCTAAAGAAAAAATAAAAGAAGCTTTAGGTGATGATAATTTAGAGAGATTAGAAACAATTAAAGAAAATGGTAAAGAAGTAATCTCTGATTTATGGGATAAAGGTAAAGAAAAAGTTAAAGATAAATATGAAGATTGGAGAGATAAATAAAAAGAGTTAAAAATAACTCTTTTTTTATTCATAATTTATTATATCTCTCCAATTAGTTGGAAAACCTATTTTATTTAAGATAATATTAAGTGGTATTGAACTTACTTTACCATCTAATATATCCATTTCATATCCTATTTCTCCAATAAATTCATTAAATTGATCTTTTAATAATAATTGTTTTAATATTATTACTACAGCAAATAAATCATTTTTACCATAATCATAATGATCTTCTGTCATATGTATATTTAATAATTGATGATATTTACAGTTAGGTATTTCTTTTTGTGTTCTATGATCATATAGTATATCTTCATGAGCACATAGATTTCTAAAGTTTGCTAATAAATATAAGTAAACAGATAAATCTTCAGCATTTATTTTATATATATCTGCTATTGCTTTTTGATCTTCTGGTTTTAATATATTATATAATTCTGCTATTATACCAAAAGATAATACTTTAACTAAAATCCACATTGGTATATATCCATAATTACTTATATAGTGCATTGTAGCTGCATGTTGTTGTCCATTTAATCTTACTTGTCTTTTCATTTTAGTAATAATATCATGAACTTGTCTTACTTTTAAACTATCTTGAGTAAAGTTTTTAGGATCTAGATAATCTTTTTCTTTATAACCATATTTTTTAGATAATTGATAACTTATTATTGATTTAGCATTATTCTCTACTATAAGTAAATGTTTAAACATTATATTTCTTATATTTCTATCAAATAAGAAGGTAGCATATAACTCATCAAATGTAGAACCATCTATAAATTTTTTACCTTTTGATGGATCTACAAACATATGACGATAACCATTAATAAAGAAATAGTTTTCTCTTAATAATACGTTTTTTGCCTTTTCTTCATCTTCAATAATAAGATTTCTTGATTTTAATATTTCAATTTGTTCATCTAAGTTTTTGAATATCTTATTCATATAATCATCTACCTTACTTAAATTATATCATATATTCTATTAAATGTACTATTATTTATAATAATATAGTATTACGTTTACAATTGAGTTTACAATTTTACTCTGATATTCATCTGTTTTAAGTAAATATCTATCATTTGGATTACTTAAAAATCCTGCTTCTATAAGTACACCCGGTATTTTAATACGTTTTTGTAAATATAAATTATTATCTTTTTTATATTTTCTTTTTCCATATAAATCTTTATTTAGTTGTTTTTGAAATAGTATAGCAAGTTCTTTATTTTTTTTATTATTATCATTATAAAATGCTTGAGGTCCTCTATATTTATGTGTTTCTTCAGCATTTAAGTGTATTGATAAAAACATATCTGCTTTAGAATTATTAATTATATTACTTCTTCTAGATAAATCACTTCTTTTTCTATTAATAGTATTAGGTACTGATAAATCATAATCACCATATCTAGTTTGATATACAATAGCTCCTAATTTAGTTAATTTATCTTCTAATTTTAAACTTATCTCTAAATTAATATCTTTTTCATATAGACCTGCATATGTAGCACCTACATCTTTTCCTCCATGACCAGCGTCTAAATATATTACTTTACCTAGTAATGGTAGATTATGACTAGATGCATAAACTATATTTATACTAAGTAGTCCTATTACGAAAAATAAAAAAACATATAATTTATATTTAAGCATTATATCACCTAAATAATTATATGTTTTTATTTTATTTACTTTCCCATCTTCCATATACTCCACATGGTAATACTAAGTTAGTATTTTGGATAGGTAATCCTATTTCATCACAATCTACATTACCATTAGGATATTTTTTTAGCATTGTTTGTTTTAATACATTTTCTAGTACTGATTTAGAAAAACCAGTTGTATAAGAATTTACTTGAAAGAATAATGGTTTATCTGATAATATTTCCATACAAGCTTCAATTAAACCTATTATTTTATCTTCAAATTTCCATACTTCACCACTTGGTCCTCTACCATATGAAGGTGGATCCATTATAATAGCATCATATGTATGACCTCTTCTTTTTTCTCTTTGAACAAATTTCATACAATCATCTACTATAAATCTTATATAGTTGTTTTCTAAATGAGACAATTTCATATTTTCTTTTGCCCATTCAACCATTCCTTTAGCTGAATCTACATGAACTACATCTGCGCCAGCATAAGAACATGCGATAGTTGCTCCTCCTGTATACGCAAATAAGTTTAATACACTTATTTTTCTATTAGCATTTTTTATTTTATCTATCATATAATCCCAGTTAGCAGCTTGTTCAGGAAATAAACCAGTATGTTTAAAATTAGTTGGACTTACTTTAAATGTTAAGTCTTTATAATTTACTGTCCAAAATTCTGGCAATTTACTTTTATATTCCCATGATCCCCCACCGCTACTACTTCTGTGATAAATAGCATCTACATTATTCCAATTCTTATTAATATCTGTTGGCCATAATGCTTGTGGATCTGGTCTTCTTAGAGTAATATTTTTCCATGTTTCTAGTTTTTCTTTATTACCAGCATCTATTATTTTATAATCTTTCCAATTATTGCTTACTTTCATATTGTACCTCCTACTAATTTATAACTATTATCTACTAGTTCTTTTAATTTATTAATATCTGTATTATAGTTAAGAACTATGGTTATCCAATATTTTTTATTCATATGATATGCTTTAAAATATTGTTTATTATCTACTAATTCTTCTATTTTTTCTGGTTCTATTTTAATATTTATAACATCTACTTCTTCTATACTATCTATACCAAGTGATTTATATGGTATTCTCATTATTAATCCAAACCACTTATTATTAGTTTTAAATGTATAAAAATTAGGATAATCATTCCATGGATGTTCTTCCATTATTTTATATTTTTCATGTATATAATTTACTATTATATTCTTTGTATTATTACCAAAACAATTATTTATTATATCTTGTTTTATTTTATCTACTTTTTCTCTTATATCTGATACATATGAACCTACAGTAGTAGTTAATTTATATGGGATAAATTCTTCATTAGTTATTTTATCATAAACAATTATATTTATATCTTTATTTATAGTAAATAGTGCATATAAATTATTATCAATATCTTGTTTTAATATATATTTATTTTTATCTAATTTAAAGCCATATTTTTTTAATTTATCTATATTATAATTCATAATATCTAACACCATATTAATTATACAACAAAAAAAGAAAAATCACCATACAGTGATTATTTATTCTTTTTAATTTTGAAATATAATAATGTATAGAATATTCCAAATGTTATACCAAATATTATTGGTTGGATTATATGATCATCTATATCATATTTAAATTTATTCCCTTGTATATTAGCTACTATTAAGTCTAATAGTGGTTGGATTATCATACCCGCTAATATTGTGAATACTGATAAAACTAATGCATATAATACTTTATTTTCTTCTAACTTTTTCATTTGTTCTCCTTACTTTTTTGTTAATACTTTTTCTTTATCTGTAAAATTAAAGTCCATATAAACATATCTATCAAATGAATAATTTAAACATTTATTGATACATTCTTCAGCTTTAGTAGATATTTCTGATATTCTTTTTATTCCATCTTCTGTTTTTACTAAAGGATTAATATATCTTTTTTTACCTTTTACGTTTACTGAATAATAATTTTTTGGTTTTTCTTCACTTACTTTAACAGAATCTGCTTCTTGCCATATTTTAAAACAATTAGATATATTTTCTTCTTTACAATTTTTAATTTTTTCAATTATTTCTTTTTCTGATAATTCATATAAATCAGATACTTTTATTAATCCTAGTTTAGACATTCTTTTCATTATTTCTGCGATAAATTCCATACCAAATCTAGCTTTATCATCCATATATAAAATAGATAATTCACTCATTACTTCCACAAATCTTTCTGCTATTTCTAATGTATTAAAACACATTTCTGGTTCATTATCTTCTTTTTCTATAATAGATATATCTGAATATATTTTTTTAATTTCATTTAAATCCCATATTTTTTTAATTTGACCTAGTCCATTAGATAATGTATATTCTAATCTATCTGCTGAAAGCATAGGTGTATCATTATCTGCTATTGGATAAATATGATAATCACATACTTCTTCTATATCAATGTTATCTCTTTTTAATAAAGACATTATTTCTTTTGATTCTACTATCATAGTTTTAGTTAATTCTTCAGTAGATTCTTGTTTTTCATAATCACCATTCATAAAATCTATACAATGATTAAAAGATGGCTTTGAGATATCATGAAATAAACCTGATAAAGTTTGTTTTTTATCATGAGTAAAATGCCATATTACAAGCGCTACTGCAATACTATGTTCTAAAGAAGAATACCATAATTCTATATTATATATTTTTGAATAATACAAACCTCTTGAGCAAGATATTCCATCTTGTTTTTGCATTCTAGGCGTTTCTATATAATCTAGTAAGAACTCAGGAAAATCTTCTGATAAAATATCATAATATTCTTTAATAAGTGGATTTATTGTTTCTAAATACTTTGTCATAATTACCTCCTTAATAATTATACCATAAAAAAACCATTGTATTCAATGGCTTATCTTGTCTTTGAATTGTTAAATCTATAAACAGGACTAGAATAGTTTTCATCTATTGTATCTATTACACTACTGTTTATTAAAGTTTGTCTAAGTCTAGTTGGATCATATATTTCTTTATTAAAATAGTTTTCTCTTCTATATAAGTTAAAAAATAAATCAGTTAAATCTAAATCAACTAATGTATCTATATTATTTTGTAGAGCTACTTCTGCGACTTTTTTAACACAATCTGTTGAATGAAATCCACCTACTACTAATTCTTCTACATTACCTAATTGATTTAACAAATATAATTCATCTGGATATTTTGGAATAAAGTTTTGTTTTATATTTCCTTTTTCATCAATAGCGCTTGCTTGTGAAAATGTTATATCAGTATATATAATTTTATCATTTTCTTGTTTTTCTATTCCAAACATTTTTTTATCTGGATATAATGCATATACTATTTGATATCCATTTTTTCTATATCTTTTATCTATTGTTTCATTTAATATAGGAAGTGGTCTTTCTATTCCTTCTGTATCATACATTTTATCATTATAAAACATAAACATTCTCATATATTCCTCTATTGGATATAAATATAAAAATACTTTCATTTTATCACCTGATTGCTTTTTATTATAACATATATATATTAAAAAGCAAAATAAAAAAGTCCAAATGGACTTTTTTGAATACATATAATTATCTTTTTGAGAATTGTGGAGCACGACGTGCAGCTTTTAAACCTGGTTTCTTACGTTCTTTAACACGTGAATCACGAGTTATAAAACCAGCTTTTTTAAGAACAGATCTGAATGATCCTTCGTTACCTTCATTTGGTTCGTCATATTGAAGTAAAGCTCTTGTAATACCTAAACGGATAGCACCAGCTTGACCAGTGAATCCTCCACCGTTAACTTTAACTTCAATATCAAATTTGTCATCTGTAGAAGTTAATACTAGAGGTTGCATTAAATCCATTACATTAGTTTCATATGGGAAGAATTCTCTAACATCTCTACCATTTACAGTTATTTTTCCTTTACCAGGAACCATTTTAACTTGAGCAACTGATGATTTTCTTCTTCCTGTACCTATATAAACTTTCTTATCTGCCATTTATATTCCTCCTTATTTACATTCAACAGGTTGTTGAGCTTTATGAGGGTGTTCTGCACCTTCATAAACAAATAACTTTCTATACATTTGACGTCCAAGTCTTCCTTTTGGTAACATTCCTTTAACAGCTCTTTCCACCATTTCTACTGGATAATTTTCTCTCATAACTTTTGCTGTTCTTTCTCTTAAACCACCAGTATATCTACTGTGATCGTAATAAATTTTATCATTTAATTTATTACCAGTAAGAGCAACTTTTGATGCATTAACAATAATTACATTATCTCCACAATCAACATGTGGTGTATATGTAGGTTTGTTTTTTCCCATTAGCATTTTAGCAGCTTTAGAAGCAACTCTACCTAATGGTTGTCCTTCAGCATCAATTACATACCAGTTACGAACGATTTCTTCTTTTTTTTGCATATATGTATTTTTCATAATATTTCCCTTTCTCTAATTAGATTTTGAAGTAATTGGTCCCAACAATCACTTCTTTATGGGATTTAAAAATGTACCAATTAAAATTATATTAAAAAATAAGCTAAAAGTCAATATTTTATTAATATTTTATTAATATTTGACATCTTTTAAATATAGACCCTCTGGATTAGCGGTTTTAGATGCGAATCTTCTATCTTCACTTTTAAGTATATGTATTATATCTTTAGGATTTAACTTATTTTCTCCTACAGATATTAAAGTTCCAACCATATTTCTAACCATATATCTTAAAAAACCATTTCCTACAAATTCTATTGTGATAATATTATTCTTTTCTTTTATATTTATTTTATAGATTGTTCTTATATAATCTTCTTTTGTTATATCTGTTTTAGTAAAAGCTTTAAAATTATGTTCTCCTAATAGATAATTAGATGCTTCTTTCATTTTATTTACATCTAGTTCTTTATTATATTGATATATATAATTTCTATCTATAGGATTGTAAATACCGACATTTAGTTTATATATATATATTTTCTTTTTTACATTAAATCTAGCATGAAAATTATCTTTAACAACTTTAATATCTTTAATATAAATATCATTAGGTATTAAACTATTTATTCCTTTTTGTAATTTATATAAATCATATTCTTTATCTAAATCAAAATGTGCTTTTTGATTAATCGCATGTACCTTACTATCTGTTCTTCCACTTGAATGAATAGTAATTTTTTTATTTGTAATTTTATATAAAGCTTCTTCTATTTTATCTTGTATGGTATTTTTATTTGGTTGTTTTTGATAACCATTATAAAGTGTTCCATCATATGAAAATGTTATTAAATAACGCATATTATCACCTCAAACATATTATAAAGAAAAACAATATTAAAATCAATATTGTTTATACTATTTTAAATATTATTATAATAACAAGTATTATATTTGTTAAAAATAAGGCATCTAAATGATTTATTCTAAGTTTTTTCTTATTTACTAATTTTTCTAAATCACAATTTCTAATAGTTAAATTATTAGAAATATTCTCAGATTTTTTTAGTAATAAATAGAATAATGTAGATATAAACATTTTAATTTTTTTTATTTTTAATCTAATACTTCCATCAAATTTTAAACCTCTATTTTTAAATGCTTTAAATATTGTATCTGTTTCTTCAAATACTAATGTTATAAATTTAATTGAAAGTGTTAGTACAATACTTATTTTTGCTGGATCTATTTTAATATATTTTAATGGATAAAATAATTTATATAGACCATGATTTAATTCTTTTAGTGTTGTTGTATATAAAAGAGTACTTGATATTAATATATTTATTATTATTTTAATTATATTATTTATTATTACAAGTACACTTACTCGAGATATTATATATATTAAAAGTATTCCTATTATAAAAAATCTAAATCCATAGATATTTTTTAAATATGTTTTCATATCTACTTTTGTTAAATATATTAATAGAATTGTAAGAATTAGTAATAATATGTTTTGTATTAAATTAAATAATAAACTAGATACTAAAATAATAATAATAGATATTATTTTAAATAAGGGATTTATTTTATGAATAAGAGAATTCTTATAAATATATCTTCCAATAGTTATATTAGTAAACATTTCTAAATATATCCTTTATTAAATCATTTATTTCATCTCTATATTCAAGTCTAATTCCTTTTCTATTTAATACTCTTTCTCTAAATAGCATTATTTTAGGAGCAAGTAATCCATATTTTTTTAGGATTCTTGTATTACTAAATACTTGATACTTATTACCATGTAATACTATCTCACCATTATTAAGTACAATTATGTTATCAACTAATTTATGTATAAATTCCATATCATGTGAAACTATTATAATTGTTTTATGATATCTGTTTTTTAACATCTTAAGTAAAACAAGTAATTCTTTTTTAGTTTTATCATCTAGATTATTTGTAGGTTCATCTAGTATTAATATCTTTGGATTATATATTAAGATAGAAGCAAGTCCTACTAATTTTGTTTCATTATTAGATAAAGTCATAGGATTCCTATTTAATATATCTTCTTTTAAATTAAGTATTTTTAATACATCTTTTACTCTTTTATTTAGTTGTTTTATTTTATAATTATGAGTTATCGCACTCATTTCTATTTCTTCTTTAACTGTTTCACAGAAGAAACTACTCTTAGTATTTTGAAATAAATAACCTATTGTTTCATTATTTTTTATTTCTCCATATGTAGGTTTAATTAGATTGGCCATTATATCAAGTAGTGTTGTTTTACCTGATCCATTAGGTCCAATTATACCTAAAATACTACCTTTTTCTATCTTTAAACTAATATTATTTATTATGGTTCTACCATTAGGATAAGTAAATACTACATCTTTGATTTCCATAGTTTATTAATCATCCTATTCATGTCTGTTTCTATATTATTAAGTAAACCATAATAACCTAGTTTTAAAGATAGTTCTGCCATAAATGGCATTTTAAGATTAAGTTTTTTAAATAGTTTTTCATCACTTAAAATGGCTTCTTTTTTATCATTAATTATAACTTTTTTATCTGATAATATTACTACATTATCACCATATAATATATCTTCAGTATCATTTGTTACATTAATTATAGTTATGCCTTTTTCAAAGCTTAATTTTTTTAATGTTTTTAGTATTTTATCTTTTACTAAATTATCTACATTAGTAAATGATTCATCACAGATGATTATTTTGGGTTTTCTAACTAAACTAGAGATTATATATAATAATTGTTGTTCTCCATTACTTAGATTTTTTGGATTATCATATTTTCTATCTTTTAAATTATATTCTTCTAGTAGTTTATTTAATAGTTTATTATCGACTTTATCATTAAGTGTTATTTCATCAATTATAGTATCCATTATAATTGAATCATTTATATTATCTGGAATATATCCAATTAGATTTTTTTCAATATTTTTTTTACCATTTATTTTAATATTTGCTTCTGTTTTAATTAAACCTAATAGTATTTTTACTAGTGTTGTTTTACCTGAATTATTAGGTCCAATTATAGTAGTAAATGTTCCTCTTTTTATTTCTAGATTTAACTTATCAAATATTAAATTATCTTTATATGAATATGTTAAATCTTGTATTTCGATAATATTTTCCATAAAACCACCTGTATGTTATATTATAATATAAATATTTAATTTTTACAAACAAAAAATACCATTTTAGGTATTTAATGTTAGTGCATAATTATAACTATTATTATTTTTTGTTATTGTAACATATGAAGTATTTAAGTTATAGCTTTTATTTGTATCTGGTTGTTTAGGATTATTGTTTATATATCCTTCATCTACCAATTGTTTTAATGAAATATTTACTGATGGTTGTTCATCAAAATCAATGTCTTCACCAATATGATCAGCAAGATATAACTTAGCAGCTTCAACTATAGCTTTATCTTGTATTTCATTAGTATCTTTATTTGTTCTATTAATAATTCTATTTGCATTTGGAAAAATTAATCCAGCAATAAGAGCTATTAAAGCTATTACAGCAATTACTTCAATTAATGTTATACCCTTCTTATTCATACTTACACTTCCTTCTTTGATTGTATATTATAATTTATTTTCATTAGTAATTTTTTAGGTATTATCTTACTAAAGAAATAAGCAAATTTAATACGTATACCTGGGATGATAATTAGTTTTTTCTTAAACATTTTTTTTACAGCATAATTAGCGACATCAATACTTTTTTGTGGTTTCATAGAAAAATGTACTTTAGCTACTTTGTTAAATTCTGTATCAACAGGTCCTGGACATAAAGCTGATATTCCAACTTTACTTCTGATTGCTTTTAATTCACCATATATAGATTCTGTTAAGTGTAATACATATGCTTTTGATGCATAATATCCACTCATTAAAGGTCCAGGTCCAAATGCAGCAGCTGATGCGACATTTAAGATATATCCTCTATTTCTTCTTGTAAATTCTGTTAAAAATAATTTAGTAAGTACATGTAATCCTTTAACATTTGTATCAATCATGTCTAATTCTTTATCAAGTGATGTTGTTGTAAAATCACCAAATACACCAAATCCAGCACAATTAACTAAAATTTCTATTTCTTCAGGATTAATTTGATTAAATAATTCTAAACAATTATATGTACTTGAAATATCCATATTTATTATTTCTACTTCAGTATTTAATTCTGATTTTAATTTAGCTAATCTTGTTTTTCTTCTTGCGACTAATATAATATCGTATCCTTTTTCACTAAGTACACGAGCTATATCAGCACCTATACCTGAAGAAGCTCCTGTTATTAATGCCTTCATGATATCACCCACCTAAATACATTATATAATATATATTAATTAATTTCAAACAAATAACAAAAAAAGACACAATTTGTGTCTTTTTAGAAGCGTCCTCCGCCTCCGCCTCCACCGAAGGAACCTCCTCCTGAAGAGCCACCAGAGAATCCACCTCCACCACCTGATCCAGATGAATAACTTCCTCCACTACTCGCAATTGCGGAAGCTATTGGAAAACTAACTGATGGTAGTGATTGTGTTACTACATTGTTACTAATTCTACTAATACTTGATGATATATAATCAATTGTCATCATATCATTTAGTACAGTGTAATCAATGTTATCTAATTGTTCAATTTTAACTTTTATTTGTTTTAATACTTTTTCTCCTACTCCTAATGCAGTAGCGTATACTAAGTATTTTTCCCATAAAGTTACATCTTGTATTTCTTTATCATTTATTTTAGAAAAATCTATTAAGAAATTTCTAAGACCATGCCATTTTTTATATTCTTCTCTTCCTTCATCAGTATATCTAATGTTTAGTTTTATTGGTAATCTTTTAAGTATTCTTGATATCCATATAATTACAATTATTCCTACAAATAATGTTATATGAATTACTGTACTTGTTAGTATTATACTTAATACTATTAAAATAAAATTAATCATTTTTAATATCCATATAGGGAAGTTTTGATGATATCTCATTATTGCATATAAAAGCATTAATATATATCCTATTGGGAATAATGGTGAAAATGCGAATATTAAACCTATTTCAAATAATACTCCATTTATTTCTGATAATGCTGGTACATAATCTTTCATTAATTTTTTTTCTTCTAATTCATCTATTATTGATTCTTTATATTTTGTAAATTTAGTATTAGTTATTCTTCTTATTTTTTTTGAATTTACTCTTGTTGCGGTTTTACTTGGAAATAATAATAATACTAAATTTTTATCTGCTTCAGATAATTCTTCATAATTTGTATTTAAAACAAAATCATAACTTTTATTATTTTGTTTTTCTATTTTTACTACTTTTCTTCTAACTAAATCTAATATAGAAGCTGATACTTCATTTTTATTTATTTCTTTATCAACTAGTATTCCTACAGCTGCTGGTGATAAATCACTAGGTATATCTCTAAAATATAATGGATCAACATGTTTCTTCATTTTAATAGGTTTATAATAAACTATTAAAGATATTACAAGTGTACATATTGAAATTATAGTTAAGGATATTTCTATTTTATAATCAACTGTTTTTAGTTTTTTATAATATGAATCTAATTCATTATACATTTTTTCTTTTAATCTTATATCAAATACATTATTTATTATTTCTTTTGCTTTATCATAATTATGTTTCTTTATACTACTATCTGATAAATATGATTTAAATATTTTATATTCATATTTATCTACTTTAGGTTTAAATGTATATAATTTTTCATAGTATTCACTTTTTTTATCTGAATTATTTAATTGATAAATATAGTTTTCTACTTGATCATAATTATTTCTACTTGGTTCTTGTTCTAGTCTTTTTAATGAACTTTCAATATATCCAGTATATCTTTCATCAGATTGTCTTCTTAGCTCATTTGCTCGTTCTGCTTGATCAGTCTCATATCTAATTATTTTATCTAGAGCATTTACATTTGATTTTTTTGATGAATTAACTATAACATCTTTATCAAAAGTAATTCTAGCATCAATGGCGGTATTATTATCTAAACCACGAATTGATATTTTTACTTTTTCACTAGATAATATTTCACTAGTACCATTTAAAGGTCCATGAGCCCATACTTTAATATTTTTATTATTAGGAACATTTATATATACAGTTAAGTTACCAATTGATTCTGATAATTCTGTACCAAATATATTCCATCCTAATTCTCCTACATCATTATGTAATATTGCCATATTATGTAATTTATATTTAATATAGAATGCTTTATTTTTACTACTTGGTAAAAAGATTTTTACTGTTCTTCCATCATAACTACTTTTATCAGTATATATACCATAGTCACCTTTATTACCATAGTCTACTCTATTAAATATAGTTCCATTTATATTTTTAAAATCAAAATTGTTATCTATATCAACTGCTCTTACTTCTTCTACTACCATTCCATTTCCATTATGAAGATTATGTCCTCCATAACTATTTGCATCTGGATTAAAAGTGTATGCACTTGAATTTCTATATTTGATGATTCTTTCCATTCCATTGAAATCACCATTCATTTCAAAGTATTCTTCTACTTCTAAATCACCATTTTTTTCTACGGTAGCATTTACATAATAATTTTCTATTCCATACCCTAATACTTTAGCGGGTATGAATAAAAATATCGCAATTAATAATATTTTTAGTTTCTTCATAGTATCACCATATTTATTATACTATATTTTAATTACAAAAAAAAGACACTATTTTGTGTCTCCTTCTACTAATTCTAAAACTACCATTAACGCATCGTCTCCTCTACGTTCATCTAGTTTTAAGATTCTAGTGTAACCACCTTCACGAGTAGCAAATCTAGTTGCTAGATCATCAAATACTTTTTTAGTAGCTACATTATCATTTTGCATAAAAGCTAAAGCTTTTCTTCTTGAAACTAAATCACCTTTTTTACCATAAGTAATCATTTTATCAACAAATTTACGAACTTCTTTTGCTCTTGTTTCTGTTGTTTCAATTCTTTCATTCATAATAAGGTCTTTAGTTAAATTAGCAAGCATACTTCTTCTATGTTTACATGTACGTCCTAATTTTCTATAAGCCATAATATACCTCCTTATTAATCATCTTCACGGAATTTAAGTCCCATATCTTTAATTTTGTCAATTACTTCTTTTAAAGATTTTTTACCTAAATTACGGATTTTCATCATTTCTAATTCAGATTTTTCAGTTAAGTCACCTAAAGTATTAATTCCAGCTCTTTTTAAGCAGTTATAAGCTCTTACTGAGAAGTCTAAATCATCAATAGAAGTTTCTAATTTCTTTAATTTTGAATCTTCTTGTTTAGCTGTCATAATTCCAGTCATATCTGCTATTTCAGAAAGTTGAGTTAGTATATTAAAGTGTTCTATTAATATTTTTGCACCTAGAGCCATAGCTTCTTCTGGTCTAATTGAACCTTTTGTATTAACATACATAATTAATTTATCGAAGTTAGCATCTTGTCCAACACGAGCACTTTCTACATCATAGCTTATTCTTTCAATTGGTGAGAAGTTAGAATCAACTGGAATAAATCCTATTTTTTGGTTTTCAAGATATTTCTTGTTTTCATCAACTTGAGCATATCCTCTACCATTTGCGATGATTAATTCCATGCTTAATTTTCCACCTTTTGAAAGTGTTGCGATTACATGTTCTGGATTAATTATTTCAACATCTGCATCAGTTTTGATATCAGCTGCTGTTACAACTCTCTCTTCATTAACATCTAATGTTAATATTTTAACATCTTCTGAATTATTTTTTAGAACAACACCTTTTAAGTTTAAGATAATTGCTGTAACATCTTCAACTATACCATCAATTGTTTGGAATTCATGCATAACTCCATCAATTCTAACTGCTACAATAGCAGTACCTGGCATATTTGATAACATTACTCTTCTTAATGCATTACCAATAGTTGTTCCAAATCCTCTTTCTAGAGGTTCTAATTCAAATTTACCATAATTATTACTTTCAATATAATCAGTTATTTTATACATTGGTTTTTCAAAATTTAACACTTTTGTACACTCCCTTTCTACTATCCACGTGGACGTTTTGGTGGACGACATCCGTTATGTGGTACAGGTGTTACGTCAGTAATTGAAGAAATTTCAAGACCAGCTGTTTGTAATGAACGAATAGCTGTTTCACGTCCAGATCCTAATCCTTTTGCATAAACATCAACTTTTCTCATACCCATATCATAAGCGGCTTTACCAGCTGCTTCTGCAGCCATACCTGCAGCAAATGGAGTAGATTTTTTACTTCCTTTAAATCCTAAAGTACCAGCTGAAGCCCAGCTTATTGCATTACCATCTTTATCACTTATAGTTACTATAGTGTTATTGAATGTTGAATGAATAAAAGCTTTACCTTCTGGCACATTCTTTTTAACTTTACGTTTTCTTGGTTTATAAGCCATTTTATAACCTCCTTTTCAGTTACTATTTTTTCTTATTAGCTACTGTTTTTCCTTTTCCTTTACGAGTTCTAGCATTTCTACTAGTTCTTTGTCCTCTTACAGGTAATCCCTTTTTATGACGAGTTCCTTGATATGAATTAATTTCCATTTTAGTTTTAATATTCATATTTACTTCACGTCTTAAATCACCTTCGATAGTATATTTATCGATTTGTTCACGGATTTGATTTAATTCATCATGACTAAGTTCTCCTGCTTTTTTGTTTGGATCAATCTTAGCATCTTCAAGTATTACACTTGATAAACTTCTTCCAATACCATAGATATAAGTTAATGATATTAGAATTCTTTTATTATCTGGTATATCTACACCTTTAATACGTGCCATAAAACACCTCCTTATTAACCTTGTCTTTGTTTATGTTTTGGATTTTCACATATTACTAATACTTTTCCGTTTCTTCTGATAATTTTGCATTTATCACACATTTTTTTAACTGATGGTTTTACTTTCATATATTTCCCTCCTATTTTCTATAGGTTATACGCCCACGTGTTAAGTCATATTCTGATAATTCGATAGTTACTGTATCACCTGGTAAGATGCGAATATAATTCATTCGGATTTTACCAGAAACGTGAGCTGTTACAGTATGTTTATTCTCAAGTTCTACTCGGAATTGTCCTCCTGGTAAAACATCTAATACTTTTCCCTCTACTTCTATAGCAGATTTTTTAACCTTTTCTTCAGTATTATTTTTAGGTTTTTTATTTATTGGTTTCTTTGCCATATAATCACCTACGCTTCTAAAATTTCTAGGATTCTATTATATGTTTCATCTTTATTAGTAGAATCAACATCATATAAAATTCCTTTATTTCTATAGTACTCTAATACTGGTTCAGTTTCTTCTAAATAAGTATTATATCTACTATCGAATACTTCTTTAGTATCATCTTTTCTTTTAATTAAAGTAGCTCCACATTTATCACATGTATTTTCTACTTTAGGCATCATTTCCTTAGAATTTGTATTATAGCCTCTTCCACAATCTGGACAAACTATTCTACCAACAATTCTATCTTCTAATACTTCTCGTGATACATTCATATAAATTACTGCATCAATTTTAGTATCCATTTTATCTAACTCAATTGCTTGTGCAGTATTTCTTGGAAATCCATCTAAGATAATACCATTTTTAACATCTGGTTCATTAAATCTTTTTCTCATTATTTCAAAGATTAATTCATCTTCTACTAATTTCCCTGTTTGCATTTTAATGCTTAGAGATTTACCTAGTTCTGAACCACTTTTTACTTCTTCTCTAAGTAAATCTCCAACAGAGATGTGAACCATGTTTAATTCATCAACTAATTGCTTTGCAGCTGTTCCTTTTCCTGCACCTGGTGGTGCGATAAGTATTATATTTTTCATCTATTACGTTTTCCCCTTCCTCTTGTAAAGTTTCTTGTTACTAATTCACTTTCTAAACGTCGGTACACTTCTAGAGCAACACCTACAACGATTAACAAACTAGTTCCTCCAATACTTACACTAGATGGAAGTGATGAGAACATACTGAATAATACTGGAATAGCAGCTACGACTGCTAGAGCAGTTGCTCCTAGAGCAGTAATTCTCTTTAAAATTGTTTTAATATATTTTGTTGTTTCTTCTCCTGGTCTAACACCTGGAATGAAACCACCATTTTGAGCTAAATTTTCAGATAACTCATCTGGTTTAATTTGTAAGAATGTATAGAAGTATGCAAATACAAATATACAAACTATATAAATGATAAATCCTGTTGGACTTGTCATAATAAGCCATTTATTAACAAATGTTTTAATTGCAGCTTTTTTAGCAACTGCAGCTATAATACCTGGTACTGTTAATATAATTGAAGCAAAAATTACTGGCATTACATTAGCAGAATTTAATTTAAATGGTATATAGCTATTTTGTTTTCCATAAGCACTTGTTGTTTTATTAGCATATTGAATTGGAACTCTACGTTCAGCTGTTTCAATAAATACAACACCAAGTAATATGAATATATATAGTAGTACAAAACCTGAAAATTTCATTATTCCTAACCATCCAGCATTTGGTACAAATGATTTAAATGCTACATAGAACATATTTGGTAATGTAGCAATAATACCAGCCATAATGATTAATGAAATACCATTTCCGATTCCTTTTTCAGTTATTTGATCACCTAACCATAATAGTAGGGATGTTCCTGCTGTTAAGATTAAGGCAAATGTTAAATAATCTACTGGAGAACCATTTTTTACAAAGGCAAATGAGAATACATATCCTTGAATAAAGGCTAAGATAATTCCCATATATCTTGTAATTCTATTTAGTTTTGTTCTACCTGTTTGTCCTTGTTTTCCTAATTCTGAAAAATAAGGTACAATATCCATTTGTAATAATTGCATAATGATTGATGCATTAATGTATGGGATAACACCTAGAGCAAATATTGAAAAATGTTCTAAGGCACCTCCACCCATTGCATTTAATAATTCAAAGAATCCTAAATTTGTATCTCCTAAACTAGCTCTATTTATTCCAGGAACAATAATAGAAGTTCCTAGTTTAAATATCATTAGTACGAAGAATGTAAAATAAATTCTTTTTCTTAAATCTTTATTTTGAGGCTTAAATAATTGTCTTATTTTTGCAAACAATTAGATCACCTCTGCTTTTCCACCTGATTTTTCTATAGCTGCAAGAGCACTTGCTGAAAATTTATGTGCTTTTACTGTTAATTTCTTTTCTAGTGTTCCGTTTCCTAAAACTTTAACACCATCTAATTGATTTTTTAATAATCCCATTTCTTTTAATACTTCTGGTGTAACTACAGCACCATCTTCAAATTTATTTAAATCATCTAAATTAATAACTGCATATTCTACTTTAAATCTAGCATTAGTAAATCCTCTTTTTGGTAATCTTCTATATAATGGTAATTGTCCACCTTCAAAACCAGCTTTACGACTGTATCCACTTCTTGATTTTTGTCCGTTTTCTCCACGTCCAGCAGTTTTTCCAGTTCCACTACCTGGTCCACGTCCAACTCTTTTACGAGCTTTAGTAGCACCTTCAGCAGGATGAATACTATTTAATTTCATTAAATAATTTCCTCAACTTTCTTACCTCTTAATGCAGCAATTTCTTCTGCAGTTCTTTGTGATTTTAATGCTTCTAATGTAGCGTATGCCATATTAATTTTAGTATTTGAACCTAATGATTTAGATAAAATATCTTTAACTCCTGCAAGTTCAAGTACAGCACGAACTGGTCCACCAGCTTTAACTCCTGTACCTTCTGCAGCAGGTTTAAGCATAACTTTACTTGCTCCTCTTACACCGATTGCTTCATGTGGGATTGTTCTTTCATCAATTAAAGAAACTCTTGTAACATTTTTTGTAGCTGCACTAACAGCTTTTTTAATTGCATCTGGTACTTCGTTTGCTTTACCAGTACCTAAACCAACTTTACCTTTTCTATCCCCTACAACAACTGTAGCAGAGAAACGAAAATGACGACCACCTTTTGTTACTTTTGTAACACGACCAATGTTGATTACTTGTTCTTCATATAATTTTTGTTGTCTTTCAGCTCTTGGTTGTCTTGGTTTTCTTACACGTGGTTCTTTTGTTTTTTCTTCCATTGGTTTTCCTCCTTTTAGAATTTTAATCCATTTTCACGTGCTGCTTCAGCTAAAGCTTTTACACGTCCATGATATAGGTATCCACCTCTATCAAATACTACTTCTGTAATTTTAGCATCTTTAGCTTTTTTTGCTAATGCTTCACCTACTTTAGTAGCTGCTTCTACATTTCCACCGTTTTCTAATTTTAAGTCTTTATCTATAGAAGAAGCACTAACTAATGTAGTTCCGTTTTCATCATCTATGATTTGTGCAAAAATGTTGCTATTAGATCTAAATACATTTAATCTTGGTACACTTTTTGTACCTGATACTTTATTTCTAACACGTTCATGTCTAGCTTTACGAACGTCGTTACGAGCTACTTTTTTTATCATAGTCACGCATCTCCTTTACTTATTAAGCTGCTTTCTTTCCTTCTTTACGACGAACATGTTCATCTTTATAACGGATTCCTTTACCTTTATATGGTTCAGGTTGTCTTATTTTTCTGACGTTTGCAGCAAATTCGCCAACAAGACATTTATCTATTCCAGAAATAGTAAGTTCTGTATTACTTGGAATTTCAATTTTAATTCCTTCTGGAACATCTACTTCTACAGGATTAGAATATCCTGCATTTACTACTAATTTAGAACCTTTTTGGCTGAATCTATATCCAACACCAATGATTTCTAATTCTTTTTTGAAACCTTCAGTAACACCAGTAATCATATTTTTGATGTTAGCATTTAAAGTTCCATGAAATTTTTTACAATTGTCATTATTTCTTGTAACAGTTAATTTTCCATCTTTAACTTCTACATTTAAATTTTCGTTTACTTTAGTAGAAAGTTCACCTTTAGGACCTTTTACTGTAACAACATTGTTTTCTACAGTTACTGTTACATTTTCTGGTACTGACAATTCTCTATTACCAATACGACTCATTTTAATCCTCCTTACTTTCTACCAAATATAAGCTACAACTTCTCCACCAAGAGATTGTTTTCTAGCTTCTCTATCAACCATTAAACCTTTTGATGTAGAGATAATTGCGATTCCAAGACCATTTAAAACTCTTGGAAGTTCTTCTGCTTTTGCATATACACGTAATCCTGGTTTAGAAATTCTTTTTAAACCTGTAATTACACGTTCTTTATTTTGTCCATATTTTAAATTTAAAACGATTATATCTTGTACATTATTTTTCTTAATTTTATAATCTGCAATATAACCTTCGTTTTTAAGTATTTCTGCGATTGATAATTTTATCTTTGAAGCAGGTACTTCTACTTCTTTATATCGCATTTGGTTCGCATTACGAATTCTTGTAAGCATATCTGCGATTGGATCTGTCAATTTAATCCCTCCTTACCAACTTGATTTTTTCATTCCAGGTATTTGTCCTTTATAAGCTAATTCTCTAAAGCATATACGACAAATTCCATATTTTTTAAGTACTGCGTGAGGTCTACCACATCTATTGCAACGAGTATATTCACGTACTTTGAATTTACTTGGTCTACTAGCTTTTACGACCATACTTTTCTTTGCCATAATTTCCTCCTATTACTTTTTGAACGGCATACCGAAACCTTGTAATAATGCCAAAGCTTCATCATTAGTTTTTGCAGTTGTTACAAAAACAATGTCCATACCGCGTACTTTTACAACTTTATCATATTCTATTTCTGAGAAAATTAATTGTTCTGTAAGTCCTAATGTATAGTTACCTCTACCATCGAATGCCTTTTTAGAAATACCTCTAAAGTCTCTTACACGTGGTAATGTAATACTAATTAATTTATCTAAGAAGTTATACATATTTTCTCCACGTAATGTAACTTTACATCCGATTCCTTGACCTTCTCTTAACTTAAATCCAGCAATTGCTTTTTTAGATTTAGTTATAACTGGTTGTTGTCCTGTAATAATTTTTAAATCTTCTACTGCAGCTTCTAATAATTTAGAGTTTGTAGTAGCATCTCCAACACCCATATTAATAACTATTTTTTCAAGTTTTGGAACTTCCATTACGTTTGCATAATTAAATTTCTCTTTTAAGCTAGGTATGATTTCATCATTATATTTTGCTTTTAGGCGGTTCATAATTACCCTCCTTCCAATTAATCAATACTTTCGTTTGATTTTTTAGAAATTCTTATTTTTTTACCATTTTTATCAACAGTATGTCCTATTCTGGTTCCTTTTTTAGTCTTAGGGTCTACAATCATAACATTTGAAGCATTAATTGGTAATTCAATTTCTTCAATTGTACCAGCTGATTGTCCATTAGGTTTAACATGTTTTTTAGCAACATTGATACCTTCAACAACAACTTTATTATCTGCTTTAAGTATTTTTTTGATAAGACCTTCTTTACCTTTATCTTTACCAGCAATAACAACTACTTTATCTCCAGTTTTAAAGTGCATACTTTTCCTCCTTCAGAAAATTATAATACTTCTTTAGCAAGTGATACAATTTTCATATAATCTTTTTCACGTAACTCACGAGCTACTGGTCCAAATACACGAGTTCCAACTGGGCTCTTATCATCTCTTATAATAACACAAGCGTTATCATCAAATTTAATATAAGATCCATCTTCTCTTTTTAGACCAAATTTACTTCTAACAATTACAGCTTTTACTACTTTTCCTTTAGCAACTGTACCGTTAGGAATTGCTTTTTTAACAGTTACAACAACTGTATCTCCAATATTTCCGAATTTTCTTTTACTTCCACCTAGAACACGAATAACACTAACTTCACGTGCACCAGAGTTGTCAGCAACTTTTAAACGGCTTTCTTGTTGAATCATATATTGATCCTCCTCCCAGTTTTCAATTATAAAATAATTGCTTTTTCTACAATTTCTACTAAGCGGAAATGTTTGTTCTTAGATAGTGGTCTTGTTTCAACTATACGAACTGTATCTCCAACTTTAGCTTCATTTTTTTCATCATGTGCAGCGTATTTTTTTGATGATTTAACACGCTTTCCATATAATGGATCTTTTTTGTAAGTTTCAACTAAAACTGTAATTGTTTTATCAGTTTTATCACTTACTACTTTACCTACTAATTCACGTTTGTTTTGCATTATTTAACCTCCCCATTAAGTTCTCTTTCACGTAATACTGTTTTAAGGCGAGCAACTTGTTTTCTTAATTCGTTTATTCTTGATGGTTTTTCTAAGTTACCAGTTGCTTGGTTGAAACGTAAATTGAATAATTCTTCTTTAGCTGATTCTATTTGTTTTACGATTTCTTCATCAGATAAATTTCTTATTTCATTAATTTTCACGTTCTTCACCATCCTTCATAACAAATTTACATTTAATTGGAAGTTTATGCATAGCAAGTCTTAAAGCTTCACGAGCTGTTTCTTCACTTACTTCATCAATTTCAAACATAATTTTTCCTTTTTTAACAACTGCAACCCATTGTTCTGGTTGACCTTTACCTTTACCCATACGAGTTTCTAGTGGAATTTTAGTTAATGATAAGTGTGGGAAAATATTAATCCATACTTTTCCTCCACGTTTCATATAACGAGTCATAGCAACACGGGCAGCTTCGATTTGTTGTTGAGTAATCCAAGCTCCTTCTAATGCTTGTAATCCATATTTACCGAAATGTAATTCAGTATTTCCTTTAGCAACACCATCATATCTTAATCTATGTGGTCTTCTATATTTAGTTCTTTTTGGAATGACTGCCATTTTCTTTACCTCCTTCATTCTTTGAGGCAAGGATTTCACCTTTATAAATCCATACTTTTACACCAATTTTACCATATGTTGTATCAGCTTCTTTATGAGCATAATCAACATCAGCTCTTAATGTATGTAGTGGAATATTTCCTTCAGTATATCCTTCTGTTCTTGCCATATCAGCTCCACCAAGACGTCCTGAAACTGCTGTTTTAATTCCTTTAGCTCCAGCTTTCATTGCATTTCTGATTGCTTTCTTTTGAGCAACTCTGAATGAAACACGTCCTTCAATTTGATGAGCTATGTTTTCTGCAACTAGTGCAGCATCTATATCAGGATTTTTAATTTCCATAATAGAGATGTTAATATTTTCATCAACTAATTTTGATAATTCATTTTTAAGTTTTTCGATATCATCTCCACCGTGACCGATTACAACACCTGGTCTAGCAGTATTAATGATAACATCAGTCTTAGTAGCATTTCTTTCAATAAGAATGCTTGAAACTGCTGCGTCTTTTAATTTTTTAGATAAGAATTTTCTTATTTTAACATCGTTATCTAGGAATTTTGCAAAATCTTTTTTATCTGCATACCATTTTGATTCCCAAGTTTTGTTTATACCAAGTCTTAATCCGACTGGACTTACTTTTTGACCCATCAGTTATCCTCCTTTACTATTTTTCATCACTAACAACAATTGTTATGTGACTTGTTCTTTTCATTATAGGATCGATTCTTCCTCTTGATCCAAATTTCATTCTTTTCATAGTTTGACCTTCATTAACATATGCTTCTTTAACATATAGATTAGCTTTATCTAATCCTAGGTTATTTGTAGCATTTGCTACTGCTGAAGTTAAAACTTTTTTACTAATTCTTGCAGCTTCTTTATTTAAGTTACTTAATATTTTATCTGCTTCATCTACGTTTTTACCACGTATTAAATCTATTACTAAACGGGCTTTACGAGGTGCAATTCTAACAGTTTTTGCAATCGCTTTTGCTTCCATTTTAGTCCTCCTTCCTGGTAATTAATTTATTATTTTTTATCGTCGCCATGTCCACCAAATTTACGTGTTTGTACGAATTCACCTAATTTATGTCCAACCATATCTTCTGTAACATAAACAGGAACGAATTCTTTACCATTATGAACAGCAAATGTGTGTCCAATAAATTGAGGATAAATTGTTGAACGGCGAGACCAAGTTTTAATAACTTCTTTTTTTCCTGATTCGTTTACTTTTTCAACCTTTTTCATTAAACTTGCGTCTACAAAAGGTCCCTTTTTTAAACTTCTAGCCATTATATCATCCTTTCACTATTTTTTACGACGGCGAACAATTAATTTATCAGAATATTTTTTGTTCTTACGTGTCTTATATCCTAATGCTGGTTTACCCCAAGGAGTAACAGGTCCTTTACGTCCGATTGGCGCACGACCTTCACCACCACCATGAGGGTGATCATTAGGGTTCATAACAGAACCACGAACTGTTGGTCTAATACCCATATGTCTTTTACGACCAGCTTTACCAACATTTACTAATTCGTGATCAGCGTTTCCAACTTCACCTACTGTAGCTCTACAAACGCTTAATACTTTTCTAACTTCACCACTTGTTAATCTAAGTAGTGTATATCTTCCTTCACGTCCTAATATTTGAACGCTTGAAGCTGCTGAACGAGCAAGTTGACCACCTTTTCCAGGAGTTAATTCAACATTGTGAACTAAAGTACCTTCTGGAATATTTTCTAAAGGTAGGCAGTTACCAACTTTAATATCAGCATTTGCTCCACTTTCTATTTTATCTCCAACTTTTAATCCATTTGGAGCAATGATGTATCTTTTTTCACCATCTGCATATGTAATTAAAGCAATATTTGAACTTCTATTTGGATCGTATTCAATTGATGAAACTGTTCCAACTACACCATCTTTATTTCTTTTGAAATCGATGATTCTGTATTTTCTTTTAGCTCCACCACCACGATGTCTTACAGTTATTCTACCTTGGTTATTACGACCACCGTTTTTCTTTAATGTAACTGTTAATGATTTCTCTGGAGTTGTTTTAGTTATTTCTTCATTAACTAAAGTTGACATTCCACGAGTACCATTAGTCATTGATTTATACGTTTTAATAGCCATATATATCCTCCCTTAGATTAAAGTTCAATAGAACTTCCTTCTGCTAATTTTACAATTGCTTTTTTTACATGATTTGTTTTTCCAACGTAACGTCCAACTCTTTTCTTTTTAGGTTTAACGTTAACTGTATTTACTTTTTCAACTTTAACATTGAATATTTTTTCAATAGCTTGTTTGATTTGTGTTTTATTAGCTCTAACATCAACACTGAATGTGATAATGTTTTTTTGTGCTAAATCGGCACTTTTTTCAGTTATAATTGGTGCCTTAATAATATCTCTATAATTAGTCATTAAACAAGCACCTCCTCAATTCTTTTAACTGCAGCTTCTGTAATAATCATATTATCTGCTGAAACAACATCTAATACATTAATTTCATCAGCATGTAGTATGATAACATTTTCTAAATTACGAGTAGCAAGTACTGTGTTTTCAGTTAATTCATCAACTACTACTACAGTTTTATTAGTTGCTTTTAAAGCTTCAAATACTTTAATAGCATCTTTTGTTTTATTTGATTCTAAATTAAAGTTATCTACAACGATTAATTCTTTATCAATATTTTTATAAGATAGAGCAGATTTTAAAGCTAATCTTCTTTCTTTTCTGTTCATCTTTTTGTCATAACTTCTTGGATGTGGTCCAAATACGATTCCACCATGTCTCCAATGTGGAGCTCTTGTACTACCTTGACGAGCACGTCCAGTTCCTTTTTGTCTCCATGGTTTCTTTCCTCCACCACTTACTTCTCCGCGTGTTTTAGTATCATGTGTACCTTGTCTTAATGAGTTTTGAGCTAATGTGATAGCGTCATATAATACTGCATCGTTTGGTTCAATTCCCCATACTTCAGCAGCTAATTCAATTTTACCTACTTCTTCACCTTTGATATTTAATACAGATAATTTACCCATATTTCTAACCTCCTAGTTTTCTTCAGCTGTTTCAGTTTCTTCAACTGTTTCTTCAGCTGCTTCTTCTACAACTTCTTCAGTTGTTTCTGCTACTGGTTCTTCAGTAGTTTCTTCTACTGGAGTTTCTTCTACAACTGGTTCAGTAACGTAAGTATTTAATTCTTCTCTCTCATTAACTTTATTAGGATTTTTTACAGATGTTTTAATAACAACTAATGATTTTTTAGTTCCTGGAACATTTCCTTTAACTAAAATTAAATTGTTTTCAACATCTACTGAAACGATTTCAAGATTTTGAACTGTAACAGTTAATCCTCCCATATGACCTGGTAATTTTTTACCTTTAAATACACGCATTGGTCTCATAGTTCCCATTGACCCTGGTCTTCTATGATAATGTGATCCATGTCCCATAGGTCCTCTTGATTGTCCATGTCTTTTGATAACACCTTGGAAACCATGTCCTTTTGTAGTTCCTGTAACATCTACAACTTCACCTGGTACAAAAATGTCTGCTTTAACTTCTTGTCCTAGTGAATATTCATTTACATCTACACCTCTAATTTCTTTAAAGAAGCGCTTAGGTGTAGTCTTTGCTTTGCTAGTAATACCAGCAGAAGCTTTTGTCGCTAACTTTTCTCTCTTTGTATCAAAACCTAGTTGAATAGCTTCGTAACCGTCATTTTCTTTAGTCTTAATTTGTGTAACAACATTTGGTTCTACTTCAATAACAGTAACTGGAACTAATTTACCTGATTTTGTAAATACTTGAGTCATTCCTAATTTACGACCTAAGATTCCTTTCATATTTCTTTCCTCCTATTTTTTTATAACTTTATTTGAATATCAACACCGCTTGGAATTTCTAGATGTTGTAGTGCATCTATTGTTTCCTTACTTGGGTTATTGATAACAATAAGTCTTTTGTGTGTTCTCTTTTCGAATTGTTCACGTGAATCTTTATATTTGTGAACAGCTCTTAAGATAGTTATTTTTTCAACTTCAGTTGGTAGTGGAATTGGTCCACTTATTTCTCCACCTGTTCTTTTAACAGTTTCAACAATTTTCATACAAGCATTATCAAGATTTTTATGTTCAAATGCTTTTAATTTAATGTTTACTTTTGTTTTAGACATATTGTTCCTCCTTTCGCCTATATCTCTGTATAGACTAGCTCCGCGTAAAAACCTGACATTTCATTTTAAGTTTGTTTACAACTTAACCTGGCGTATCAGCAACCTTACACATCTCCGCTTGTCACACATTCAATATTTTACACCATAATTTTATGAAAATCAACACTTTTTTATTAAAATTTATTATTTTTTCAAACAAAAAAAATTAGAATTAATTATCTAACTTTTTGTTTATTTTTTTCCAACTCTTCTTGTTTTTTTAATTCTTCATCAATTACATCAAATATATTATTAAATATTTCATGTAAACAATAATCGTTATCAACATCTGGAGTTATTCCAAATCTAAAAGCAGTATCTTCAAACTTATAAATTGGTCCTTCAAAATCTATACCGTCTTCTTTTTTGAACAATCTATAAACTGTTCTAACAGTTTCTTCATCAAAATAATAGCATCTTATCTTGTCATAATCTTTTTCAATATCTGCCGCATATAATCCTTTAGGTTTATTTATAAACACACTTAATTTTCTATCAACTATTTTATTTTTATCATTTGTTGTTTCGCAGAATACTATATATATTGGATATTCGTCATTCCTAATCTTTGTTTGAAAACCAGAATAATAAAACTTAGATTTTATTGTCTCTTCTTTTAACTCGTCCAATCCAGGAACAAATTCAACACCATCTAAAATTCTTTCAAGCGCTTTTCTTTCATAACCAAATAATATTTTATTTTTGTTGTTTAATTTATTTTCTAATTCTAATACTATATTATATTTCATTTTACACTCCTATTATTTTGTTCTTACTTTTTGTTTTTCCATATTCTTATTAATAGCATCTAGTAAACTATCATATTCTTTAGCATTTGTTTCTCTTATATCTGGACGTACTCCATATTTAAGCGCTAAATCTACAAATCCTGGAAATAAAGAATAATTTTCTAATTTAGTTTTATTTTCTTCATATAAATTTTTAATTGAACATTTTGCTATTATGTCATAATAATAAGCTATATATCCATTAATATCTCCATCAGCTATATATAGTTCTCCTGAAGGCATTTGTATAGATATTACAAATTCATAAGATTCTTCACTTGCAGTTCTTAACCATATTTTTAATTGTGTTTCTTTTTCATTAATCATTACTGATTTAGTAATTGTATATTCAACACCACAATATTCATCAACTTTAATATTTCCTGGATAAATTTTTAATCCATTTAATGCTTGTACAACATATGGATAGTTTTCTTTTCTAATAATATAATTATGTGCTTCGTTTGCTATTTCTAACATTAAATCATAATTCATTTTAATTCCTCCTAATTAATGTGTAATGTATATTTTATATTATTTAATATTAAAAGTCAATAAAAAAGATAGGTTTTACCTATCTATAAATAATATAATTGATACTCCTATAAACATGATTCCTAATCCTAGTAATTTTAAACTAAAATCATTAAATAATAGAAGTGCTAGTAAAAGAATAAATACTGCGATTGTTATTCCTCTTATTAACATAGAACCTTTCTTTTTGCTTACTATATCTGGTGTTCCATCTTCTAGATTTAAGTTTTCTACATGTTTTGGTTTTCTTTTTTCAACTGGTAATGTTTCTACCCATTTTTTACCATCCCATTTTTTTAAACAGTTTGGTCCATACCATTCTTTCATTACTTTTTCTATATTGTTATATGAATAAAATTTTCTACCTTCAAATTCATATTCTTTAAATGGATATACATCTTCCTTTAAGAATTTTGGTTCTTTAAAGAATTTTTCCCATGGTATGGCAATTGTTTGAGAAGTCATAGTACTTTTTTTATTCTTTTTGCCATATCTTTCTGCTTTTTTTAATATCCATTTTTTAAGCCATACTGCTTTAAATCCTAGATTATCTAGAAATACCAATAATGGCATTAATAATCTTATTCCAAATCTTTTCCATTCATCTACATATTTATTATCTGATACATTATCATATATAACTGCATCTACAAATATACCATCACCTGGGCATCTATTTTCAAGTAAATAGTTTACTTCATGTATATAAGTATTTTTCTTTCTTATTTTCATTGAAGGTATTAATACATTATATCTTCTATCTGTTTCAAAGCAGTGAAAGTAAAAATCATCTGATAGATCTTTTTTCATAGCTCTAACAAATTTTTTCCAATCTTTTCTTTGAATACATATATCCATATCATCATCCCAAGGAATAAATCCTTTATAATTACATATTCCTAAAGCTGAACCTGCGATTAATGCATATTCTATATTGTTCTTTCTACATACTCTATCTATTTCATCCATAATAGTAAGTATTTCTAATTGTAAATCTCTTACAGTTATTTTTTTACCATCTGGAAATTCTTTTAAAATATATTCATCTCTTTGTTCAATACAATCTTTACTCATAGTTATCCCTCTACTAAATATATTATCATAATATATAAAAAAAAAGCAAGTATTATTGCTTATTTTACAAATGGTAAAATACCCATAAATCTTGCTTTTTTAACTTCGTTAGCTATATGTCTTTGATGTTCAGCACAAGCACCTGTAACTCTTCTTGGTAAGATTTTACCTTTATCTTGACTTACATATTTCTTTATAATTTCAGCATCTTTATAATCTACTGATTTACCTGCACACATTTGACATACTTTTTTCTTTTTTCTATAAAATTCTGCCATGTTAATCCTCCTTCATTAATCTAGGAAGTTTTCATCTATTGATACACTATCACCAAAATCAGCAAATGGATCTTCTTCAACACTTACATCATTTGTTGGAGCATCTTGATAATCATATGGTGTTACATCATTAGTATTTTGTGATGAACCCTTAGCTCCTAAGAATTGAATACTATCAGCAACTACATCAGTAGTATATCTTTTTGATCCATCTTGTGCATCATAACTACCTGTTTGAATTCTTCCTTCTACTGAGATAAGACTTCCTTTATCTTGGTATTGACATAAATTTTCAGCTTGTTTTCTCCAAGTTACACAATTGATAAAGTCTGTTTCTCTTTCTCCGTTTGCACCACTAAATGTTCTATTTACAGCAACTGTAAATCTTGCGAATGGTACATTTGAACCTGTATATCTAAGTTCTGGTTTTGCAGTTAGTCTTCCTACTAATTCTACTCGATTCATTTTATTACCTCACTTTTTATTTTTCTATTTTAGTAATTAAATGACGAATCATATCACCACTAATTAATCCTAAACGATCAAATTCTTTAACAGCTTTATCATCTTTTGCTTCAACTTCGAATACAAAATAGTATCCAGATTTGCATTTTTTGATTTCATAAGCTAATTCTCTTTGACCCATTTCTTTAACTTCTGTTACTTTAGAACCATTATCAGTGATTACTTTTTTAAAATTAGTAACTACTTTTTTAACTTCATCCTCACTTAATGTTGGTCTAATGATAAACATGATTTCATAGTTTTTCATTTCTACACCTCCTTATGGTCTTCTGGCAATTACTTGCAAGGAGTAAATTTCTTACTCGCTTAAGATTATAACAAAAACTATTTTTTTTGTAAATAGTTTTTATTAATTATATTTAAAAAAGCAGAATTATATTCTACTTTTTACTTTTTGTTTTGTTAATAATCTTTCTTCTATTTCTAACCAGTTATTAACTCTTATAATACCTAACTCATCTAATTCTTCTTTAGTTACATTTCTATTATGATATGCACTATATAATAATTTAGTACAATCACCTGTTAAGTTATCTATTGAATCATCTATTTTAGCATCTGCTTCTATCATTGATTTATCATTTGTAAAAATGAAATTTTTTCTATCTAAAAATGGATAATTCTTTATTACAAATTCACATTTTCTAGGTAATAATTCTGGTACTACTGTATTATCAAGTGTTGAATAAAATTTACTACATACATATATATCATACATAGTCATTAATTTCATTAATACATATTTTGAATTTACTTCTGCTCTTGCATAATCATATACATTATTATTTTTAAAGTATTCTCTATATTCTTTAAGTTGTTCTTTTGTAAGCAATTCTTCTACATAGTATCCTTTAATGTCTTGATATTTGTATCCTGTTTTAAAATATGCATTAAGCATATTTAAGTATCCATCGATTGCTAAAACATCATCTAAATCAATTATTAATTTTTTCATATTTTTACCCCCATAATTTAATTAAACATTAAATCTAAATAAACAGATATCTCCATCTTGCATCTCATATTCTTTTCCCTCAAGACGAAGTTTTCCTGCTTCTTTTACTTTTAATTCTGTTCCACAAGTCTTTAAGTCTGAAAAACTTATAACTTCTGCTTTAATAAATCCTCTTTCAAAATCAGTATGAATTACACCTGCACATTTAGGAGCTTTCCATCCTCTTTTAAAAGTCCAAGCTCTACATTCATCTTTACCTGCTGTAAAGAAGGTAGCAAGTCCAAGTATATCATATGTACTTTTTATTAGTTTATTTAATCCTGATTCTTTAATTCCTAAATCATTTAAAAACATTTCTTTTTCTTCATCTGATAAATCTGCTAATTCTGATTCTATTTTAGCACATACTGTAATTACTTTTGAATCTTCTTTATCTGCATATTTTCTTAACTCTTCTACATATTCATTTGTATCTTCTATTAAATCTTCTTCATTAACATTAGCCATATATATAATAGGTTTAATAGTTAAGAAGTTAAAATTCTTTAACAATTCCATTTCATCTTCACTAAATTCTACTCTTCTTAATGGAACATTTATTTCTAATGAAGATTTGGCTTTTGTTAAAGTTTCTACTTCAAATGCTACTTCTTTATCTCTAGTCATTGCAGCTTTTTTACCAATTCTACCTAATCTATTATCTACTACTTCTAAGTCAGCTAACATAAGTTCTACATTAATTACTTCTACATCTCTTATTGGATCTACATCACCATCAACATGTATTATATTAGTATCTTTAAAACATCTTACTACTTCTACTATTGCATCTACTTCTCTAATATGTGATAAGAATTGATTACCTAAACCTTCTCCTTTTGATGCTCCTTTTACTAATCCTGCTATGTCAGTAAATTCAAATGCAGTTGGTACTAGACTTTTTGGTTCATATAAATTATTTAAAAAATCTAATCTTTCATCTGGTACTGTAACTACTCCAACATTTGGTTCTATTGTAGCAAATGGGTAGTTAGCTGCTAATATATTTTGTTTTGTAATCGCATTAAATAATGTTGATTTTCCTACATTTGGTAAACCTACTATTCCTGCTTTTAATGCCATATAATCACCTCAAACTCACACTAGTATATCACTTATTTTAATTTTAGTAAATCATTTATATGGATTTACATGAATTGTTACATATTTTATATTTGTATGTTTTTTTAATTTATTTTCTATCTTATCTAAGATGTCATGTACATCTTTTAATTTCATATTTTCATCCATTGCTATATCGGATATTAACTTATAATAATAACCATACTTCATAAGTACTAATTCATCTATTTTTTTTACTTCTTTAAAATTTATTATTATATCTTCTATTTCTTTTCTAAAATCTGGATCAGTATCATTTTCTCCTAATATTGTACTTACATTTTCTTTTAAAAGTGAAAAACCTGTTTTAATTATTAATAAGCCTACTATAAACATAGCTACCTTATCGGAATAATTAAATATATCCATTTTTATATTAGCAGTTAAGGCAGCTACTAATACTACTGATGATGATATAACATCTGTTCTACTTTCATATCCGGATGATATTAGAATATTGTTTTTATATTCTCTACCTTTTTTTAATATATATGTTGATAATAATAACTTTGTAATAACTATAACTATAGTAGCATATATAACAATATTAGTAGGTCTTGTTGTTTCTGTAGTAAATACATCTATTAAAATAGCTACACCAAGTAATACAATAAACACTGATATTATCATACTAGTTAAATATTCTACCTTACCATGTCCATATGGATGATTTTGATCTGCTGGTTTATTGGATATTTTACTACCTACAATAGCTACTATATCTGTTATTAAATCACTAAAAGAATGAACTCCATCCGCAACTAGTGCTCCTGATTTACCAATAAAACCTACCACTATTTTAGTAATTGATAACAATGTATTAGTAATCGCACTTACTAACATTGTTTTAGTTATTTTATTCATTTTATCCCCTCTCATACATAAGTGCTTCATATAATAAATCTACTATATAATTTGAATTTTCTAAATTATATTTTTTTATTATTAAATCTATTATGTCATCGCTATATTCCATATTTAATTCTTTTTCTATATATTTTATTTCATTATTAATTTTATTTATATAATTATATGTATATTTATTATCCAATATATATATAGGATAATCTTCTACCCATTTTTTAAATTCTTCTAATATTTCATTTGTTGAATCTTTATATATAAATTTATCCTTATCATAGTTTATGATTTTTAATAAATCTGGATACACTATTTTATCTTCTTTTAACCTGTAATCAAATCTATCAATCAATTTTAAATCATCTATTTTTAAAGCACTTAATTGTATTATATCCCCATCTTTAAATTTAGTTGGTATTAATTCTACTATTATCTGTTTCATGTAATCACCTATAAAAATAATAACATAAAAACTACCAATTTGGTAGTTATAAATACTCTTTTAATTTTTCTATTTCTCCTTGTTGATATTCAAGATATTCTTTTGCTAGTTTATATACTTTTTTATCTACACAATCTTTATAATGTTTTATTTTAGTTTCAATATCTAATATACCCAAATTTATTCCTTCTGTTATCATATGAGCAATTGCTGAATCACTATTATCTTTCATTACTTCTTTTTTTATACCCATAGTGGACATTATCTTAGACATTGTACTATTATCTTTTATTTCATACTTATTTTTCTTTATAATCTTTTGTGCTTCATCCATAAAATCTTTATATTTCTTTTTTTCATCATCTATTAATTTTTTTATTCTATTTTCTTTTCCATCTAAATCTTCTAATAATTTAGTTAAAGTATGTACACACATTTCACTATTTCTAAACATATATTCTAGTAATTCTATATTTTCATCCATTTTATCACCATTTATATTATGATAATTATTTTTTTAAATATACAAAAAAACAGACTAAATCTGTTTTATTTTAACAATTCAAAATAGTCTATTACAAGATAGATTGCTAGACCTATCGCAAACAAAAATAAACATATTCCGAATAATGTATATATTATACTATGTGGTTTAGTTTCACTATTATGTTTTTCTTTATCTAATATATTATTATTTAAACCATAAGATATTTTATTTTCTATAGTTTTTGTTTGGTTTGTATCTACTCCTAATGATTTTAATCTATTATCATTTTCTATATTTTCTTGTGAACCATATGTAGATTTATCAGCTGTTTTCGAACCTAATGGATTAACAATACTTATATGTGCTTTTTCTTCCTCATTATCAATTGACTTATTATCTGGTATATTCAATGTATTTGTAGAAAACATATTTTGTGATTGAATATCTTGATTATTAGCTTGATTTACATCAACATGATTACCATTAAATACTGACATAAAATCATTATTATTTTGATTATCCATATAATCACCTCTATTATAATTTTAACATATATTTTTATTTGTTAATCATTTATCTTATAATATAACGTAAAAAAGTGTAAAACTACACTTTTTTTAATATATCATCTATTATTGAATATAGATATGTATTTACTCTTTTATTAGTTATTTTTTCTATATATTTTTTATATCCATTTAATTGATCAATATATGCATTATCATCTATATGTTTGGTTTTATAATCAATAATATCAATATAATCATCATATTCAATTATTAAATCTATAACACCATGTTTATCTTCATCAATAAATTCATATTCCTTTATTATATTAGTTGATTTATTAATATCAAAGTGTTTTAAGAATTTTTTAGTTACTTCTTTCATTGGATTTTTAAAATCATCTAGTTCTAGTTCTTCATGTATTTTTGTTCCATATTCTAATTCTTGTTTTATTTTATTATCAATTAAGTAATTTTGATTCTTAGAATATTTATTTTCTTTTAACATTTCTTTGTCAATATTAATATTTATTTCTTTAATTTTTTCACTATTTGTCGGTATGATTATATTGTTTATATTATTTTTACTTATTTTATAATCTTTATTTACATTTACACTTTCTACATCTATTTCTTTATAATATGGCTTTAATGTATCTATTTTATCTATCATATCTTTAAATGAATTTAGTTTATTTCCTTTATTTTTACTATATGGATTTATAATAATTATCTTTTCTTCTGCTCTTGTTAACGCTACATAAAGAAGTCTTATCTTTTCACTTAATTCTTCTTTTTCATATTTATTTTTAATTAATTCTTTATATATTGTTTCATCTATTCCTTCATTAAATAAAGGAGTAATTATTCCATAGGTTGAGTCATATAAGAATTTTTCTTTTAGTTCTTGTTTATTAAATTCTTTATATATTCCACTGTAATAACATATAGGAAATTCTAATCCTTTTGATTTATGAATATTCATTATTCTAACACCATCAATATTGTCATCTATACTGTATTTTATTTGATAATTAGTTTCTAATAATTCTTCCAAATAATTAACATATTCTTCTATACTATATCCTATTCTTTCTAAATTTGACGCTTCTTCTTTTATTTTGTTAATTCTTACTATTGAATATTCTATATCTGTTAGGGTAATTAGTTTTTCATAGTAATTAAATTCTTTTAATATTCTATCTATAATAGTTGTTGGTGTTAAGTGATCAATATCCTTAGAAATATTTTTAATTTTATTAATTAATTCATTATTATAATCATTACTTGTTATAGATTGATAAATTGTATTATCATCCATTCTAAATAAAAAGCTTCGAGCTATACTTGTAAACAAGTATTTATATTCCGTATCAATATTATCTTTTAATATTAGTTTTATTATATTTTTGATAATATTAATGTCTATATCATCATTCATTGTTAGATCTCTTTTTTGTACTAATGGGATATTATTATATGTAAATATTTGTTTATATAAGTCAAATGAGGAATCTCTATCCATTAATATTGTAAAATCATTATATCTAATATCTCTTAATTCATTTACTTCTTTATCAAATATTTGATATTTATTATTTATTTTATCTTTAATATCCTTACATATTATAAAGGCTTCTATTTCTTCTTTAGAATATTCATTTTGTTCATATTCTAATATTTCTATATTATAGTCTTGATTTGTTTTAACATAATTCTTATTACCAGGTATTATATTATGTGATTCTTTATAATTAGCTCCACCCATTTCATCAGTCATCAAATTATTAAATATTAGATTAATATTTTCTAGTACTTCTTTTCTTGATCTGAAGTTTTTATTCATATCTATTTTATATCCATTAATATTTTTAGAATATAAATCATACTTATTTTTAAATATATATGGATTAGCATTTCTAAATCTATATATAGATTGTTTTATATCTCCTACCATATAAACATTATTATTACTAATTAAACTAATAAATTCTTCTTGAATATCAGAAGTATCTTGATATTCATCAATAAGTATTTCTTTAAAGTTATCTGTTATTTCTTTTTGAATATCTTTATGTTCTTTAACTAACTTAATTGATAATTTTGCAATATCATTAAATTCATATAAATCATTATCTTCTTTATATTTATTTATTACTTTATCTAAATCTTTTATTATGTTTATTATTATTTCTACATATTCTTTAGTATTTAATATATTGTTTTTTATTTCTTCTTTAGAATATGTTGTGTATTTTTTTATTTCATCTATTCTATTTTTTATTTCATCTTTTATTTTTTTAGCGTCTTCTATAGTACCATTTGGTAATCTTGGTATTTCTACATTAGTATTTATTCTTATTTCATCATAGTTAACTGAATTCAATAAATTATATAAAGAATCATTTAATTTTTCCATATAATTAGAATCCATATATAAACTTAATTCATATATTAAGTCATTTATTTCTACTAATTTATTTTGAATTATTTTTTCATATTCTAATATATTTTTGTTTACATATTCTTCACTATAATATTCATTAATATAATTATTTAAATATTCCTCTTTATTAACTTTTAAATCTAATTTATTTGATATATTTAAAATAGCTTGTTTTATATTTTTATCATCTTTTGTACAAAAAGTAGTAATAAATTTTATAAAATTATCATTGTTATAATATTCTTCAAAAATACTATCTAAATAATTATTTTTAATAACACTTATTAAACTAGAATCAGTTATTTTAACATTTGGACTTATATTAAGTAGATAGTGATATTTTTTTACTAAAGATAAAGCATATGAATCAAATGTAGTTATATATGATGAATCTAACATATCTAGTTCATTAATTAATTCAGGATTTTTTTTAATATTTTTTCTTATTCTTTCTTTCATCTCAGAAGCTGCTAAATTAGTGAATGTCAAAACAAGGAGTTCATTAATATGAGTTCCTTCTTTTAATGTTCTAAGTACTCTTTCACTTAATACTCTAGTTTTACCTGAACCTGCTCCCGCACTTACTATTATATTGGTACCTGATTTATTAATTGCTTCTAATTGTTCTTTAGTAAAGTCCATATTATCACCATCTTCATTATACTATATTTTAAAAGAAAAAAATATGAATTTTTAATTCATATTTGTATCTTTTAATGGAACGGTCATATCTAACCACTCTTCTGGTACATCAGCTAAATTTGAATCATTATTCGGTTGTTCCTGTTTTGAGTTATTATTAAATATCATATCTAATACTTCTTCCAAATGATCTATTAATATAGGTTTTGCGATATATTCATCAAATCCTTCTTTTAAGAATTTTTCTCTTGAACCTTCTACAGCATCTGCGGTTAATGTAACAACAGGTGTATCAAAGTTTTCTATTTCTTTTAATTTTTTATATGTTTCTATACCATCCATATTAGGCATCATATAATCCATAAATATTAAATCATATTTAGTATTTTTTACTTTTTCTAAGCATTCTTCTCCACTTAAAGCTTCATCAATATTTAATTTATATTTTTCAAGTAGCTTAGCTGCTATTTTAATATTTAATTTATTATCATCTACAATTAATACTTTTTTTCCTGAGTAATCCTTAGTACTTGCATTATTATTATCATTTAAAATAGGTTGTTCTAATTTTGTTTCTGGTTTATTAACTTGTACAGATTCCATTACTTTAGGTTGTTCCGTTTTTCTCAAATATTTAGACAATACTCTAAGTAATTCCATCTTTTCTATTGGTTTTCCTAAATAATCATCAAATCCATAACTAATATATTGTTCTTTCATACCACTTATAGCATTGGCAGTTAAAGCAACTGTTTTTATATTAAATGTAGGTATTTGTTTTAATCTTGTTAATGTTTCTGTACCTTTCATTTTAGGCATCATATCATCTAATAAGATTAAATCATATTGATTTCCGTTATTTATTTTATCAAGACATTCAAATCCTGATATAGCAGTTTCCACATCTATTTTATAATTATTTAGTAGTTTTTTAGCAACTTTTAAGTTTAATTCATTATCATCTACTACTAGTACTTTAAATCCTTCAAAATTATAGTTATCTATATCTTTATATTCATTTGCTTCTGCTCCATCATGTAGTTTAATTATTTTTTGTTTTAGATAAACAGTAAATGTTGATCCTTCACCATATTTTGAATTAACAACTATTTTACCACCCATCATTTCAACTAAGCTTTTTGTAATCGCAAGTCCTAGTCCTGTTCCTTCAATAGTGGTATTTTTATCTTCTTCTAATCTTTCAAATTTATTAAATAATTTTTCTATTTGTTCTTTCTTTATTCCACGGCCAGAATCTTCTACTGATATAACTAAAGAAGATGAATTATCTTCATTTATACAACTTACATTAAAATTAATAAATCCTTTTTCTGTATATTTAACTGCATTAGTTAAAATATTTGTTATTACTTCTTTTATTTTAGCAATATCTCCATACATAACAGCAGGTATATCTGGAGCAAAGTTAGTTCTAAAATCAATTGGTTTTTCTCCTATACGAGGAATCATTAGTTTAGCTAAATTATTTAATTCAGGAAGTAACCTGTATTCTTTATTTACTATTTCCATTTTATTTGCTTCAATTTTTGATATATCAAGTATTCCGTTTACGATTTCTAGTAAGGTATGAGACGCTGTTACTATATCTTTAGCGTTTTCATGACATACATCTACATTTGGTTCTATTTCAATCATTTCACTAAATCCTACTATAGCATTTAATGGTGTTCTTATTTCATGTGACATTGATGATAAAAATTCTGATTTTGCTCTATTTGCTTTTTCTGCATGATCTTTAGCAAGTTGTAATTCATTCATCATTTTTAAATCTGGATTTTCTATTGTAAAATACATGATACAAGAAATAAAAGTTTGTAATGGAATTACTAATGTTAATGCAGGATTAAAGTACTGAATTATAATTACTATTGTACCAATTGTTAAAAATAGAAAAATAGGTATAAATTTTTTATTAAAAACTTGTTTTCTATTTATTACTAAAATTACAAACCATAAAAAGATTAGTAAACTGCAGTATAAATATGTATAATTACATGCTGGTCCATAAGTATATAATCCATTGTCTATTTTTACTTGCATATTCAAAAATAAAACTATAGTTATGCCAATTAAGCATATAACGGTTAATACTTTTTTTGCAATTTTGTTACTAATTTTTTTATTAGAAATAGTTATTATATAATAAGTAAATATTGTCGTCCAGACTATTAGATAAATTAAAATAAATTTTAAAATAAAGAGCGTAAAATCATAATAATCATATAAATAATTTGGGACAATATATAGTGCTGAAATTATTTCAATAATTAATCCCAAACAATTTGTTATTAATAGTTTTCCATAAATATTTGTTTCATTTGATTTAATATTTTCTTTTGTAAAAAACAAAATAATCATCATTACACAATATATTAAACTTAATATTGAAAAAAATATTACATTATCCATTTTTACAACCACCTTACTATAGTCCTACTATTTAATTATATCATAACTATAAAAAAAAGAGAATTTATTTTCTCTTTTTTGTTTTAACATTTTCTTTATTTAAATTGTAAATTACATTTAACTTTTTACCATCTTTATTAAATTCTACTATGTCTTTTGTAATTAAATCTAATTCACGATAATTTACTTTACCAACAGAAGTTCTTGGTAATTGTTCTGTAACATATATATAATCTGGTAAATAGAATTCTTCAAGATTATTTTTCATTGAATCTATTATATCTTGAACAGCTTGTTCTGTTGTTAATTCTGTAAAATCATTAACTGTTAAATGTAATACCATTTTTCCTTCATAAGAACATAATTTACAAATTTTAACATTCTTATTTTTCTTTATTACTTCTGCGATGTCTAGTAATTGTACTTTTTTCGTTACACCATTACTAGTTATGTTGACAGGATCTTTTGCTCTATCTAAAACAGTTAAACATCCATCTTTGTCCATTATGGCATAATCTTTTGTATTATACCATGTAATACCATCAGCATCTGTAGTAAGAACCTCTTTTGTATAATCATCTCGATTGTAGTATCCATTCATTAAACATGGTCCAGATATAAATAATCTACCTGGTTCACCATAAGTTGCTTCTGTACCATCTTCTTTAATAATTTTAACATTATTAAATGGAAGTGGAATACCTGCTGTACCAATCTTATTACAATATTGATGTGCTATACTAAAAGTAGTTGATACTTCAGTAGCACCATATCCAGTCATTTGAACAATTCCTGTTTTATCATAAAATTGCTCAGCTTGGTTTATTTCACATCTTTCTCCACCAACAATCGCTTGACGTAAATTTTCATTTACTTTTTTTAAATCTTCTTGTGGAAGATGAAGCATTGAATCCCACATTGATTGAGGCCATATACCTAATTGTGGTAAATATTTAACCATATATTTTGGTACATTTTCATATGATAACTTTAATTCAAGAATATTTTCTGCTCCCATACACATTACTGCATGAACAACATCGGCATCCCAGAAAGCTAAAAATGGTGGAATTAAAGCTAAGTGCTTTTCTCCTCTTTCAAATCCAAAATTACCTATTTTTTGTTGAAATGCTAATGCATTATATGCATCATGTGATAATAATACGGCTTTATTAACACCAGTAGTACCACTAGTAAAAGAAATATTACAAGGTAATTTTTCTTCATATACACTACTTTCTGGTAATTCTCTATTTAACCCTAATGATAAAAACTCATTTAATGATATTGTATTATTTTTTATATTTTTATTAGATATTTTTGTTTTTAAATTTAATAAAGTTATTAACATTTTTTCTTTTGTTAATTTTGTTGTTGATCTTTCAAGTGGCATTCTAACTTTTATAATATCTTTAAATTCAGGCATATTTAATACTTCAGAAACATCTGGTTCTAAAATATCTAAGACAAAAATCATTCTTGGTTTAATGCTTTTTAATCTCTCATACATAATATTTCTTTTATCATCAGTTGGTTCTGCATCCATAAAATTAAGATTGCATGTTATTAATCCTAAAGAAGTTGATGAATATTTTATCGCAATTAATTCTGGAGTTGTTAATCCAATTGTACATATTCTTGTTCCTTTTTCAAATCCATATGAATCAAAAGCTTTAATAAAACTATTTACTTCTGCTTCATATTCTGGAGTTGTAAATTTTTTTAAACCTCTATTGTTAATCATGATATGTTCAGGATCATTTTCATTACATTTAAACATATAATCTTTTTGGTTCATTTTTGGTAATTCTTGTTCCATTGCTTCTTTTGAATACCATTGTTCCCAAATTCTATCTTTCTTTATAACTCCAGTAATTGGTCTATCTAACTTTCTTCTTTTATCTTCTCTGACAATATTTTCCATATAAAACATCCCCTTTTTAAGTAAGTGGTGTTTATTATACACAAATTTATTAAAAAGTCAAATTTTTGTTCTTATTTTAAAAATTCTAAGTCTTTATATTCTTCTAAATAAACCATATCTTTATTTGTCTTATAACATATATCTTTATATTTACAGAATTCACATGATTTATTTTTTCCTTTTAAGTATTTAGGATTAATATCAAATTCATTATTTAGTATTTTATCTGTAGATTCATTTATTTTGTTATCTACTAAGTCAATTATTTTATTAATTTTATCATTATTTAACACTTTAGAACTACTATAAAATGACCCATCATTTTTTGTTTTTAGTCCTACTATTAAATTACTATCTTGATATGTTTTATCAAGTATTTCTGTATCTTTTTCATTAGTATATCCTATTAATTTTAAATTGTTTTCTTTTTGTTCTAAATATGTTTTTTTATTATCCCTTTTTATTTCTTTATTTAATAATGGTTGTAGATAAAAACCTAGTACTTCTATATTTTTTAATTTTGAATTTTTTGCTAAATATAAATATACTGGTAACTGTAAATTAAAACCATGTATTATATCCGTTAAATCAATACTTTTATTATCTATTGATCCTGTTTTATAATCTATTATTGCGATATATGTTGTATCATTTTGTTCTTTATAAAGTAATTTATCTATTTTACCAGTAAATGTTACTTTAGTATTTTTATCTATTATTATTTCCTCTTCATATAATGCTTTATCTAATGATATAAGTTGTAATTGTTTATTAATTGTTTCTATTATTAATTTTAATTCTTCTTTTAAACTATTTAAAAATACTTTTTCTTTATTTGTTAATGGTTTATTCAAACTATTAATATACTCATTATATGATTCATCTAATGATTTATTTTTTTCAAATACATTTTGTAATACATAATGAAATAAACTACCTATTATTGTATTAAATGTTTCTTCATATATGTTTATTTTTAATACTTTATCTAGATAATATTTAAAACTACATTCATAGTATTTATTCATATCTGTATATGATAATTTAATATGATCTACATTTCTTTTTATACCACTAAATCTATTATCATATGAATTATAATCTATTTTATAATTGCTATATAACAAATCTAAGTCATTAGATATTTCATTATATTTTCTAAGTAAATCTAGTTTACTTGCTAATTTAATTTTATTATCTATATTTATATAATAAGGTATTTTATAATTTTTTATTGGTTTTAAATTTAATTCTTCATTTAATGTAGAAACATAATAATCTTGTTTTTCTTTAGTACGATATGTAAGTACTAAGTTATTAGTATGTTTTATTTTATTAATTAGGTATTTCTTTATTTTTTTATTTATAATACTTGTTTTTTCTAAATTAACCAATTCTTTTATATTATCTGTAATATAATCCTCATCTTTTATTATATGAGGATACATACCTATATTAAATCCTGGTAAAAATACATAGTTATCACCTATATTTTCTTCTAAATTAATAAATTCTATTTGTTCTTTATAATTAATAATTATATTACTATTTTTAAATTCATTTATTAATATTTCTCTTATAGATTCTTTATTCTCTATAAATGTATATTTATTAAGTATATTTATTAATTTATTATATATATCTAAATTTATATCTGTTAATAATATGCTGTTTTTAATATTATCTAGTGATTTTTCTATATCAGATAGATTTGTTAAAAATAATTTAATAATATTTGTTCCATATAAATTAATTTTAATAGGTATATTTATATCATATAATTTTAATTTATCTTTTAAATAATCATCATATTCAGATTTAACTATTTTAATATTGTTTAAAGATATTCCTTTATCAATTAATTCAACTATTCTAGATATCATAAAGTCTATTTCTTCTTCACTAGTAGTAAATTCATATAATTCTTGGTTGTTATACGTATTGGTATCTTCTATAAAGGATGCATTTAAACTATCTAGTAATTCTTTATATGTTTTTTCTATATAGTTATATCCATATACTACTATTTTTTTATTCTTTAATGATTCTTTAAATAAAGGATCTTCTATTAATAATTTATTATTAGTTAGTTCTTGTTTTATTTCTACTAATTTATCTAATTTTTCTATATTATATATTTTATCTTCTACATAATAGATATTTTTTAGATATACTTTAGCGATATCATATTTAATATTATAATTATTTATTAAAAAATAAATTGATTCTTCATTATAATCAAAGTAATATTTCTTAATAAATTCATCTAATGACATTATCTTATAATTAACCAAGGTTTTAATATTTTTTATTATATTATTTTTCATAGTATTAGGTACTATAAGTAATGTATTATTTTCTATATGCATATTACCACCAATCTAATTATACAAAAAAAGTAGAAATATTTCTACTTTAAATATTTATTATTATCTTACTCTTCCCTCTTCCATATTTTCCATATTATTTTCCATATTTAATGTTTTAGGATGAGCATTTATTTCAACTAAATATATGGTTTTATTATTTCTTTTGATATCAGCATCATTAATTGGTTTCATATCAACAACTTCAAAATTATAGTTACCTGAATCAATTAACACCTCTTTTTGAGCATCTCCAAACGCACCTGCAGAATGTTCTTCATCAACTTTACCAATAAATAATTCAGTTGAAAAGAAATTAACCGGTGAACCTTCAGGTAAATTAATTTTATATACTACTGAATTACCATTATCATCTCTTATATTACTAAGAAAGCTTAAAGCTATATCCGAATCAATTGTAGTAGATAATATACCCACTTCGTCCTTATTTACATCACTAGTACTTACCCCACGATATACTGTTAATGGCTCATCAAGTGTTACTTGCTTTAATGACTTTTCAAGCATTGGAATTGCATCTAAAACAATTTTTTTGAAATCTTCATATGGTACAACTTCTCCATTATTAATAACTCCTATATCTGCTTTATATGCATATCTATCAGCTAATGGATTTGATGGGCCTGATAGTCTTTCCTTTAATTCTTTATAACTACTATTAATTATTTGATTAATCTCTTCATCTGTTATACCATTTGTTCTTTTCTTGATAATTATTTGATTAATTGGCCTATATAGCAATGTTTTATACACCATTAAGCTATTTTTTTCTTCGCTATTCAAATTATTTGCTTGTTTTCTTTGCAAGTTCATAAATGGATCTTCTTTTAAAGGTTCTTCTATTTTCTCTTCTTGCTTTCTTGAGTAGCTAGATACTAATGGTTTTCTTTCCAATTTAATCGGATCTTTTAACATTTTAATTATTCCTTGATTTTCAATTTGAGATTGTTGTTGTTCTAACTCATTTAAATAAATTTCAGATTTTTCCAAATTATTATTGATTGAGGAAAAATAGTAATCTACATATTTCATAAATTCATTTATTTTTTTATTTTCATCTAATATTTCAGATAAATTTAAATGTGATAAATCACTAGTATTATAATCACTTAATTCCTTCATACTATCTTCAATATTTGCTAAATAATTTCCATATAATGAATTAGTTCCTTCATTTATGCTAATACCAACTGGTTTTACTTGTCTTTCTTTTTTATTAAGTAATTTTAATTTTCCTTTAAGTGATGTACTTAAATTATCATATTTATCAAAATTATTATTTATAGCACTAATTTTTTGCATTATTATTTTATACTTTTCTACATTTGCTTTATTAGTATCATATGTTATTTTAAGCTTAGAAAGATTTTCTTTATAAAAATTAACACACTCCTTTAAACATTTTTCATAAACTAAATTAATATCTACTTCTTTCTTGTTCGCAATAAATATTAATTCATTATTATCATTAAATTCAACACCTATATAGTCTTTTTTATAATTATTTATAGCTTGTTGTTTTTTTAATGCATCAATTTCATTTCTTATTTGTTCTTTATTTGATTTTTCAAATTTTTTTCTTACTGTTATTCCATCTCTATTCTTATAAAATACTCCGATTAAACAACTTACTTGTTTATTTTTATCAATAAATATATCATCACTAGATAATTTTAAATTAGGTTGGTGTATTAATTCGTTTAAATATTCTTGATATATTTCATCTTCTTTGTCTAGTTTATAATCATATACATTACATATTAGATTAGGTATTTTTATTTCTGGGTGTTGCTTTTTTAATTGTTTTAAATAAGCTGCCATATAATATGGGCTAGGTATAGACCCTAATCCTCCATCATATGGAAAAAATTTATCATCTTTATAAACTATATTTAAAAAATCGTATTCGGATAAATCAAAAAGATTATTTTTGTTTTTATAAATAGTATCTTTATATACATAAAAATCAGATACTTCAAAACTAATTGGAAAATTGTCTTCTATTTCATCAATATTTAATTCCATATAATAGGTATTATTATATTTATCATACGGCACTATGCCATTACCAATATAAATACTTGGTACATCTTTTGTATCAAATTTTATAATATTATTTTTATCCAAATACTCCATTATATCCATATTATCACCCATTATTCTGTTATTATTTTATCATACAAAATACAGCTTTTATTATCAATTTCGATATTTTGACATAACTTTACATATTATTTGTAATATATTTTAAAATAATATATAATGGAATTAAAGATATATGTGGAAAGGAGTATACATATATTTAGCGCCCGAACTTTAAATAGTTGACGAGGATAGTAGTTATCGAAAATTCGGCGGATGCTACTACGGCTGTGTAACCG